>CAEZSF010000001.1_pt1 | contig 25642 bp, 24 predicted proteins | sample 7263891 | NCBI WGS metagenome assembly CAEZSF01 (sample SAMEA6813767, study PRJEB35770) | uncultured Actinomycetes bacterium | biome: Freshwater; feature: Freshwater reservoir; material: water | place: Czech Republic | collected 2017-04-14 | depth 0.5m m
CCCAGTGATGCACAAGAGGCTCAGCAACTGCTCGCCGAGTCAGACCCGAACGCAACGGCAGCGCTGATTATGTCGAGCTTGATTGCGCTGCGGGCGAACACGCTGGATCCGCAAGCGCGAGTATCGGTGGTGGGGTTTTCGATGGGAGCATCTTGGGCGCTGTGGTTAGCGACTCGCCTGCCCACCGATGTTGATGCCGTGGTGGCCTATTACGGATCTCAAAATATTGACTTTGACGAGCTGGAAGCTCCGGTGCTCGGCCACTTTGCGCAGTCAGATCCGCTGGTGAGTGAAGATGACCTCGTCGAGATGCACTCGCGGTTGTTGCTCTCGGAGAAGTCCTTCGACTTGTATCGGTACGAGGGCACAAGCCATTGGTTTGCAGAGAGCGGAACCGAGGGCCATTTTGATGAGGCCGCAGCCGAGCTTGCCTGGCAGCGAACCATTGAGTTCTTAGCTCGTTTTGTGCCAGCTACTCACCAGAGTTGATCTGTGTAGATATCAGTTCCGGGGATCGTGGGAATGAATGGTGCGACGAGGCGAACGGTGGCAAGACCGGAATCGTTCACGAGCGCTGCGTACTTCTCGAGCAGCGGCATCTGATTGCGTGGGTCGTCGGTCAGGAAGAACATACTCATGCTGCGTTGGCGGGTACCCGGCCCGGTGCCGAGCTTCATCGGAGCGTTGCCCTCCTCGCCCTTGGGGATAATCGGTCGCCAATGCAGAACCTGATCTACCGGCCCCGCTATGCCATCGGCAGTGTCGGCAAATAACACAGGGGCTGCTGTGGTGTTGAACCACTCGGCGAAATCCGGGTGGCTTACTCCCTCGGCGCGATCAATATGCACGCTCACAAGGCCCTGATACGGGTGGTCGAGTGCCATGTGAGCTGGCACGCCATCCTCGATTCGGTGATTCTCCCCGACGATGAAGTACAGCGAGGTATGCGCGTGTACGCGCTCATCAAACCCGCGACCGTTGGCGTAGAGCTCAAAGACTTGCTTGTTTGCCCAAGCAAAGTGCTCGGCCTCATGCCCTTTATGAATGAAGTAGGTGGCCAGGTAGGAGCCCGCATCAATGGGGTCAGCGACGGCGTATTCGGCCTCGACTCCGGTAGGGAATCGCAGGTCTTTGAGCTCGCGAGTTGCCACCCAGCGCCGGTTGGCGAAGAGCCAAGGACCGACCATGCAACCCGAGTACAGGTGGTCTCGCTCGTACCACCGGTTGTAGGCAACTTCATTGCCTGGAGTTGGGTCCACCAAGGTGAACAACAGTGACCCAACATGTACTCCATCATCTGCGCCGTACGGCTCCACTAGTGCACTCCTTTTTTGCTGATCCACTCACGGTAGTGGCGAAGGTGGTTGCTTTACAGATCGGTACGAAGCTGAAGGTGCGGATGGGTTGACAGCTACCATCTGATGATGTGAAGGCACCCGAAGTCGAACCAAGTTCGTTGAGTGACGCTCCATATTTGGGATTCGACAGAGGGACCGATCGTCACCGAATGGGGCTTCGCCCGGTACGCGAGCACTGGCTGGAACCAGACCGCCATAGGGACTGGCAACTGCAACTGAAACAGTCACTTATTCGAAGTGATCGAGAGAAGTTCATTGCAGACCCAACAACAGCGGCGGCCCAAGCCGGTGTGGTCCGACTAGCAGAACTGCTGTCTTCCGAAGAACGGATTGAGCCAACGATTGAGGCTTGTGGTTTAGCAACCCAAGAGGACTGGTGCATTATGGCGCGTGAGGACACATGGAGGCTTCGAGCCGCATCCGTGTGCTTTCCGAGCAGGTGGGTGTTATCGCAAAAACTGGGCGGAACCGTGGCAGATATTCACCAATCGGTACCAAAATATGAGAGTGACCTAGGCGGCCTTGTTGAGTCATTTTTTGACCGGCTTGACTATGAACGTGTGGTCTGGAGACTCAATTGGGAGCTTTGGGACGACCCCCGCCTAAGTCAGCCGTGGACGAACGAGCAAGCTGAGGTTTTTGACTCGCCTCCGGCAACTCTTGTCCCTGAGCGGGTTTTCTTACGAGTTGAGCGTCAGACAATGCGTCGCCTGACAGATGAAACCATCGCATTCTCGATTCGGGTTCATCAGCGCCCGCTCGGTGATCTCGTCAAGCAGTCCGGTGCACTCGCCCATCTGCGCAGCGTTTTGCTAGGAGACGGCGGCTCGGTTCTTGCTGCAGAGAAACTTGGACACTTGCAGGTGCCGGTTCTGGAGTGGCTAGCGGCAACCGAGTGATCCGAGTCGCGGGACTTGTGCAGGTTGCTCTGATGGCTCGGGGAGAAGTGCAAGTTTTGGTACCTCACGAGCAGGGAGCTATTTATCGGCGCGGCGATAGGCTGACGGGGTCTCTCGATCTGTGGATTTTGCGCCATTACTGTCGGCCAAGTTGAGGAAGCTATGCCCACTGAACCCGTATCTGAAACCGAACCTGCAGCCGAGCCTGTGGCCGATCCTCAAATTGAGCGCGTGCCTTCCACAAGCCCAGCAGCAGCAGCAGCTGCAGCACCACTTCCGCAACGTCCAGTCATCGGCCAGAGCGCTCCTGCTGCACACCAGGTTGCGAATGTGCCTGCCCCACCACCTGCCCGAATCACCGAGGTAACAGTCACACTGGTGACCCCCAAAGAGGTCGAGGTTCGACTCGCCGATGGTCGGACGGGTGTGATTCCAACCGCCGAGTTTGCGGGTTCGGCGGTCATCGGCGCGGTTGTTTCTGCGGCAGTGCTCGCACGAGAGGACCCCAAGCACCGCCCAGTCTTGTCGCAGGTCTGGGCACTCAAGCTGCAGGCTTGGGAAGCTCTTGAAACGGCCAAAAAATCTGGCACACCGGTGACGGCAACAGTGAGCAAGAAGGTGAAGGGCGGCCTTGTGGCCGAGGTAGGTCTGCGAGGTTTTGTTCCTACTTCTTTGTTCTCTGAGATCCCAGGGGTGACCCCAGAGTCGCTGATCGGCACTGATGTGTCGATGATGGTGGTTGAAATAGACCGCGATGCCGACCGTGTCGTGTTGTCGATTCGAGATGCCGAGCGCCGCCAGCGTCGGGCCGCTGAGCGTGAAGCGCTCAAGGCCTTGGCTCCGGGAGCAACTGCCTCTGGCCGTGTGGTGAGCGTTGCCGAGTACGGGGCCGTGGTTGATCTCGGCGGCCTTCGAGGGCTAATTCACCGCAGCGAACTGACTTGGGGTCGCCTAGAGCGAACAGAGGACTTTGTAACCGTTGGCCAAGAGGTCGAGGTTCTGGTGTTAGAGGTGAACAAGTCCAAACGTCGTATCAGTTTGTCGCTACGGCAGGTCCACCCCGACCCCTTGGCACTCATTGAGGTTGGCTCAATCCATTCGGCCACCGTGGTTCGAGTGGTGGAGTACGGGGTGTTTGCTCGCCTAGATGAAGGAGGGGCCGAAGGCCTTGTCCACATGAGCGAACTGACCGAGTTGTATGGGTATCGCCCTGAGGAGCTCGTCACTCCGGGCGAACAGGTCATGGTGAAGGTGCTCGAGGTCGATACTGATCGGCGGCGTATGGGACTTTCGGTACGCAGAGTGCTAGTCGACGACTAGTTGGGCAGTGCTTGTTGGGCAGTGCTAGTTGGGCAGTGAACTCCGGGTGTTGACCAGAATGTTTCGCTGCCAAAGAGCTTGAGCCCTTCTGGGGCCAAATACTGCGATCGAGTCATCAGATTCCCCTAGGTGGCGGGGCTGTCAGGGCTGGGCCCCCGCAGTCTCTAAACTAGCGATCTCTGGTGCGCAGCGAGGCGCAGAATCAGACCTTGCGAACCCTCGCATCCCCCTCAACTGATTTCGGGTCAACATCATCGTGATAGGCAGTCAACTGACTCAGAAGGTAGCGAGCGAGTGGTGGCTGTGAGCAGTAACTCGGCACTGCGACCCACGCGGATCCGCCTTCGGCCCTGGCAATCGGAAGCGTTAGATTCTTTGGCGCTGAAGGAGAGCATCGACTTTCTGGCAGTGGCCACCCCGGGTGCCGGCAAGACCAGCTTTGCGTTGACTGCTGCAGTGCAAAACTTGGCCGAGCATCCCGGCCGCCGTCTGATCGTGGTGGCACCCACTCAACACCTGAAGCACCAGTGGGCCGAAGCAGCCGTGCGATTTGGGTTGCATCTCGAGCCTGAGTGGTCGGCAAGAGACGGTTCACTTCCCGCAGACATGCACGGCATCGTCACTACCTATCAGCAGGTCTCAACCTCTGCTGCGATGCTCGCCCCGCTAGCTGCTGGAGCGTTTGTTGTTTTCGATGAGATTCATCATGCTGCCGATGATCGGTCGTGGGGATCTTCGGTGCAACAAGCATTTGCTCAGGCAGCCCAACGATTGAGTCTGTCGGGCACCCCGTTCCGTTCGGACACTTCGGCGATTCCATTTGTTGACTATCACCTTGATGAAGCGCGAGCAGATTACGAGTACGGCTACGGCGAGGCACTTGCCGATGGTGGTGTGGTTCGGCCCGTGTACTTTCCGCGCATCAACGGGTTTATGGAATGGGTCTCTCCAGCAGGCGATGTAGTGGCCGCCACCTTTGATGACGAACTCCCGCGGGAACTTGCCAATCAACGCCTGCGCACAGCGCTATCCCTTGAGGGGGAGTGGCTACCTACGGTGCTTGATCAAGCCCATGAACGCCTCAAAGAGCTGCGGCGAGGTCACCCCGAGGCAGCCGGTTTGATCATCGCCACAGATCAGGCTCACGCACAGCAGATTGCGCAGTTGATGTTGCGCCGACACGGGGTGACTGCAGTGGTTGCGACCTCGGACGATCCTGATGCCTCAGACAAGATTGCTGGGTTTGCTCTGAGCGATCAGCCTTGGATTGTGGCAGTCAGGATGGTGTCCGAGGGAGTAGATATTCCAAGGTTGCGCATCGCGGTGTTTGCCACGATGACTACTACCGAGCTGTTCTTTCGGCAGGCAGTCGGCAGAATTGTGCGCTGGACGAAGGGTGTTCCGAGGCAAAAGGCCTACTTCTTTCTTCCAGATGATGTTCGCCTCCGGCACTTTGCAGCGAACCTTGCCGAGCAACGGCGACACAGTCTTCGTAAACGTGCAGACTCCGAAGACAGCGGAGATATGGGCCAAGCCGAGCCCGAGTTTGACGAGCCGCCCGGACTAGAAGACGAGCAGATGAGTCTGTTTTCTGTGATCGGCTCGGTGGCGCTTGAGTCAGCCGGTGAGAGCGCACCCGGGCAGGCGCTTGGGGTGGACAGCATGACCGGCGAGGAAGGGGTGTTCGGAGACGACCCCGATGGTGTGCTCGGTGACTCTCGACACGACGGTGGAGTCGACCTTGTTTTGTTGCCTCCGCCGCTTCCAAGCGGTGCCATGCCGCGAAGCGCAGGAGACGCTGTGGCGGGTTCGGCCGGTGGAGCGCTCGACGGGATGACCTTGCGGCAACGCAAAATTGCGATGCGCGATTACAACGCAGACTTGGCAAGAGATTTGGTGCGTTCGACTGGATGGAGCCACCCACAGGTAAATGCCGAACTCAACCGTTTGTCTGGTATCCGAAAAATCTCGGAAGCCACGCTGGATCAGCTTGAACGGCGCCTGATTGCTGGCCGCAAGTGGCTCAAATCCACTTGAGTTGAGCGAGTCCTCTGCCCTATTTAGCAGTCTGGGTCTTGTACATAACGGGCCGCATCGCAGACCCCATCAGGAGTATCGGAGTTTGTCCCCGAGTCCACTCCATAGTTGAAATCCCCGCTGCCAACTGCGCCGAGCAGAACGAAGATGACAAAGACGCCAATGGTTGCAAGGACGGCTAGCGAGCCAGTAATGATCCCGGCAATGGCTTGGCCTTTACCCCGGTTATCAATCAGCTTTTTCGAATTCGACAGACCCACAAACCCCAGTACAACCGCAATAATTCCTAACAGTGCACCAAGCCCGCAAACTAAGAACGTGAGCAGGCCGATAATGCCCGTGACCATTGCTGCCGTAGCGACGCCGTTGTTACCTGCGGCTGGCGGGGCGTAACTAGCGGCTTCAGGTTGATCGCCGAATTGAGCACCGAATTGAGGAACCGCAGGCGGCGGTGGTGGTTGGCTGGCGAACTGCCCCGGCGCAGGCAACGGGGGAGCTGAGAAGCTCGGAGCGGCTCCTTCATGGGCGGGCAGTTCAGCGGGTCCCTGGGTCGGTGGCTGGGTCGGTGGCTGGGTGGGCGGCTGCGAAGGCGGTTGGAAAGGAGGCTGCTCGCTCATCTGAATGTTCCTCTCAGCAGATGTACTGAGACAGTATCGCTATCTTGGCTTCTTGGCAGGGAGAGGTTCCCATGGGCGCTCAGGCCACGGGTGCTTGGGGTAACGGCCCCGCATTTCTGTTCGCACAGCGCTATAGCTGCCGCGCCAAAAACCAGGTAGGTCAGTGGTGCGCTGAACAGGTCGGCCCGCCGGAGACAACAACTCCACGGTAACGGCAATCGGCTGTGCTCCAACTCTCGGGTGTACATCGCATCCGATAAGTTCTCGCAACCGGATAGAGGCCAGAACCGTCGCTGGCTCGCCATCAACCTGGCCGTACTGCAGGGGAATCTTCTTACCTGTGGGCAGTACCCAATGAGTCGGTGCAAGCTCTGGCAGTTGCCGAGTTTGCTCCCAGTTCAGCTGTGCCTGAAGGGCCCCTCGAACATCAATTCGGTTGAGGTCTTTTAAGCTGCTTGCTCGATCAAGAAACGGACCAAGCCACTCCGTCAAAGTCTGAGTGAGGTGCTCTGTTGAAAAATCGGGCCACATCTGCTCGTCAGCACTTGTTGCCCGAAGCAGAGCCACGCGAGCACGCAGAGAGTCTGACTCGGCAAACTTTCCGAGTAATTGCAGTCCCTGCTGAGTCAGGGCCTGACTGAGTGCCGCTTGAATCGCAGTACGCGAGGGGTTAGGCAGTGGCTGCGCTCCAAAGGTGATGGCTCCAAGTCGAAACTGCCGCTGAGCAGTGATTCGGCCCTCTCGCTCATTCCATTCAACAACTTCCTCTGTCTGTATCTGAGGCCCAAGTTCTTGTAGTACCAACTCCTCGCTCAGCATGGCTCCTAGGTACAACCGCCCCGCTCGCGCAGTTGAGCCACCGTCTAGGTCGGCAACAACGATCCAAGGCGCTGCAGCAAACACATGGTCAGAGCTAGGGAGTGCAACCTCACCCCCTGATCTCAGCTGAAAGACAATCTGTGGCTTTCCCCTCTCATCCCTGCGCGTCGAACTGCGTCGCCGAGCAACTCGATCAGGGTAACCAGCAAGTACTAGTCGCCCGAGCAGAGCTTCGACCTTCTCGGTGTTCAACAACTCAGTTGTGTTGGCTTGCCCACCTCGGTTCAGGCCGAGCGTCCTGCGCCATTGCTGAACAGCGTGTTGGGCATCCCCGCTCCCTCCACCAAGCGCCAACTCGCGGGCTCGCTCGAGTAGGTCTATCTCGCCCGACCTCGAGGTCTCTAGTACCGCGACCACTACCGCAGCTAGGTCTGCGGCATCTTGGGAACGGCCGGCTTGAGCCACTGCAGCCAACCGAGGATGAAATCCAATGTCACCAAGTATGCGACCCAAACTGCTGAGTCGGCCCTGAGCATCAAGAGCCCCAAGATCGCTGAGCAAGGCCTGAGCCTGAAGCACACCGCGCTCGGGTGGCTCGTCTAACCATCGCAAATCAGAGGGGTCTTCGACTCCCCAGACAAGCAATTGCAACAGCATCGCAGACAGATCGCCGTCCAAAATTTCGGGAGTATCTGCAGCGGGACGATGGCGATGCTCGTTCTCTGCCCACAGGCGATACGCCACGCCCGGCGCAGTTCTTCCGGCTCGACCTCGCCGCTGATCTGCTCCGGCTTGGCTCACTGCAGTAGTGCGAAGTGCTGGAAGCCCCGACTGCGGATCGGTTCGCACCACTCGACGACGGCCAGCGTCGATCACTACTCGCACTCCGGGAACCGTGACCGAGGTTTCGGCGAGACTCGTAGAGAGCACCACTCTTCGTAACGTGTCGCTATGGCCTTGGATGACCTCTTGTTGTTCAGCCGGTGAGAGCGAACCGTGCAGTTCTCGAAGAGCGACAGAGCTTGTATCTAGATGGGAGAGTGCTCGAGCGACTCGATGAATCTCTGGGCGGCCTGGCAGAAAAACAAGAATGTCTCCGGGGTCATTTCGGAGTGCCTCTTGAACAACTTCTGCTACCCGCTGCTCAAGTGGGTCATGGGCAGAACCTGGACGATAGCGAGTCTCTACGGGGTACATCTTTGTGACTGCTTCGATCACGGGAGCAGCAGTCTGCGCAGCGCCAGTTTCGGAATCGCCTAGTGCGCCGGTGCCCAACAGTGCTGCAACGGGGCTGGCTTCAAGGGTGGCCGACATCACAAGAAGGCGTAGATCAGGCCGAAGCGATGAGCGAAGATCGAGCAGCAATGCAAGCAGGAGGTCGCTGTCGAGTGAGCGCTCATGGAACTCGTCAAGTAGCACGGCACTCACGCCGATCAGCTCGGGATCCGACTGAATCCGTCGCAAGAAGAGCCCTTCGGTGAGCACTTCAACTCGAGTCCGAGCAGACACCTGTCGGTCGCCGCGAACGGCGTAACCAAACTCCTCTCCGACTCGCTGCTGATGTACCTCTGCCATCCGAGTCGCCGCAGCGCGTGCGGCTATTCGGCGTGGTTCAACCAAAATGATGCGGCCTTCTTGCGCCCATGGTTGGCTCAGCAATACCGGCGCAACTCCTGTGGTTTTTCCCGTGCCAGGAGGTGCGATGAGCACTGCTGCGCCGGGGTCGCTGAGCGCGGCGCAGAGGTCGTCCATCACCTCGAGCACGGGCAAGCCTTTGGGAGTCACGTGGCACAGTCTTGAGGCCACCGACTCGGACTGCAATGTGGTTGCGCCTAATCTGTGCACATGGGCGAGCAGAGGACTTGGCAACATCGCACCGTTTGGAACCGAACTGCTGCGGTAGGAGTTCTTTTTGGGAGTCTTATATTCCTGGGTTGTTCCTCGAAAGAAGAGGTGGTGATCCCCCCGGCCTCGGCAGAGCAGGTCACCCGTCTCGATTCCGCTCAGGGAAAAGCGCTGATCGATTCACCAGCCAAGGTGTTAGTCGTTGACGTCCGACCACGAGGCGAATACATGAGTGGCCACCTTGTTGGGGCGCAAAGCATTGACTCCACTGATCAAGCGGCTTGGGAGTTCCGAACTGCGGAGCTCGATAAGGATCTTCCCACTGTGGTCTATTGCTCAACTGCTGCGTGTAGCGAGAACGCAGCGGGGATGCTCATAGGGGCTGGGTTCACTCAGGTATATGACCTTGGCGGTATTGCTGATTGGGACCCGTCGGAGTTGTCTGTAGACAAGCCGGGGTAGGACCTTGGTATTGGGCGAACGAGAATCGCAATAGTCACTCCAGAAATGATGCCGATGACCACAGCTGTGCCTGCTCGTTCTATCCAACCAAGAAGAACACTTGAAACTACTGGCATCCAGATCAAACCAACTCGCGGAGCAACCCAGCCTGCAAGGGTTGCTACTGACAACAGCGGCAGGATGAACATCCTGAGCCGCGCAGACAATGAACCAGCGAGCAGAGCAACGAGGGCGGCTACTGCCGCAGTGGCTGACAACGCGACCGGTAACCAGGTTTCGAATAACGACTGCGAACTCTGCGCCACGGGGGGATTCCCGAACAGTCCGCCAATCGACAGTGAAACGGCGCAGGCTGCAGCGCCGAGCAGCATCAGTAATCTGGCCTTGCCGCCTCGAGCAAGCAATGCTGCAACTACAGCAGTAAGTGCCGCTAAGAGTCCCGCCCAGGGTAGGGAGTTGGCTTTGAAGAGCAGTTGACCTGTCACGGTTACTTTTTGGTCGTTGACCACGAGCGGAAGAAACCAGTCCTGAGCCACCTCGCTCTCATCGGTCACTGGGGGATCACTGACCATCCAATGAATGCGATGGTCATGCCACGCAACCTTGCCGCCCGAGCCCACTTGTTGCCATTCGGGTGGGGCATTGCTGCTGGTACGTTCGGGAAAGGTCGTCGTCCCGCCGGAACCACCCATGCCGGCTATACCCATCGCGGAGCCTCGACCGGAGTTCAGGATCACCGCCGGCGAGCGGCGGTTCTGTTCGACTGTTCCATCTGCAGCAATTCGTAAATAGGGTTCGCCGTCGTAGCCCGGAATCTGAACAGTGGTCCCCGGTTCGGCAGAAACCTGCAGGTAGGAGTCGCCGCCAAGGACTGTGACCTGTATTTCGGGTGTAGCTGGTTCGATCTGGCGAACAACGGACTCAAAGTTGCTCGGACGAACTGGCTCGGCGGACGCAACCTCGGCGTTAACTGCAAGTACGAACAAACTCAGTGCGCCACAACAGATGGCGCCAAAAAAGAGCACTGCGAGACTGCGACGGTGAACCTGCGGGCAACTCACAGGCCCACATTAGATCGGACCGCAAGAAATTCTGCAGAGGTTCGACTGATCTGAAGTGCTTGACTACTGATATGAACCTTGACCAACGCACTGAGTACAACTTGGGCGAGTTGAATGAAGCCACTACAGACCTTGACCCGGTGCGTTTGCTCCGAATGTGGTTAGAACAGGCAGAGTCCGAGGGTGTGCCCGAACCCAACGCGATGGCGCTGGTGACCACTGACTCCACTGGTCACCCAGCGGCACGCAATGTCTTGCTGAGGGGGCTTGATGATGCGGGGCACTTCGTTTTTTATACCAATCACGACAGCCAAAAGGGCAGCGATCTAGCGAGTAACCCCAACGTGTGTTTGCTGTTTTCTTGGCTCGGAATGAACCGTCAGGTGCGAGTCCTTGGCAGCGCGACGCAGGTCTCGGCTCAGGTGAGCGATGACTATTTTGCCTCACGTCCACGAGAAAGCCAGATCGGTGCTTGGGCAAGTCCGCAGAGCACGGTCATTTCCGATCGCTCTGTCTTAGAGCAACGAGTAGCAGAGGCCACCCAACGTTTTACTGATCTCGAAGTTCCTCGTCCGCCGAACTGGGGTGGTTACGAAGTTCGTTCAACCGAGTTTGAGTTCTGGCAAGGCCGCCCAAGCCGGTTGCATGACAGATTGCACTACTGGCGGCACGGTACCCACTGGCGCCGCGAGCGCCTAGCCCCCTAAGCAGTGATCTGAGTTGATGTAGGGCAGGCTCAGATCACCAATTCTTTTGTGATCCCGTCGCTTCCCATAAAGGCGCTAGCTACTGGATAGATGAAATCCACCTCATCTGGAAGGTGAATCTGGATGCCGCAAAAGACTGCAATATCCATCTCTTTGTAGGCCGCAAGCGCATCAAGCTCGACCCACATCTCGGCGTTCACGGCAGAGGCTGCCAATTTGGTGAGCTCTAACAAGTTGTCTGGCAACTGATCAGATTGTGAATCAACGATGCGTTGGAGTCGCTCTGCCTCGTTGTCATCAAGGCCCGGAGTAAGGGGCTCGAATCCGTTGCGAAGTGAAGTCAGCAGCGCAGCCATTGCTCCACAGGTCGGGGTGGGTTCAAGTTGATGGCGCCGCAGGCTCTGCCCAATGTTTCCCTCGGGGTCAATTCCAATATGTGGCAGGCCAAACACAATCAAGTGGCCTCGGTCATCATCAAGCGGCACATGCGATAGCGCTGCGCGCCAGCCTGTTCGGCCAAGTGAAGGCAAGGCCCCAAGCCCACCCAAACTAAAGGGCTGATCCCAGCGCCTGGCAACTAAATCAGGAAAGGACTGAGTGAGCTCATCTCGGCAGACAGAGACAGCGGCAAAGCTGTGTTCGCGAGCAAAGCCCAGCGGTGACACCAGTCTGGCAACTCGAGCTAAGTACTGCTCTGAGCTGACAGCTTCAGGGAAAGCCGAGTGGAGCGCTTCAAGGTGCCGCATGGGTCTGAAGGTTAGATTCCGCGAGCGCCTACGCGCCATCCTCGCCCGCGTGAACCGGAGCTTCAGAATCCTCGACCTGCTCAGAGTCCTTGACCTGCTCTGAGTTCTTGACCTGCTCTGAGTCCCGGGGGCGCAGCATGACAGAGATTGCAATCACTGCACCCAAAATGATTGCCGCAGCTAGGGCGAGCTGCAGCCCGCCTACTCGCTCAACAAAACGCTGCATCGAGCTTTGGGCTTGTCGGGCAGTTTGAACGATCGCCGATGAACCGCCGGAGCTCAACTCGCTAATTTCTACTGCCGCGTAGTAGCTCACAAAGAGACCCGCAAGAATCAAGAATCCCCCAGAGATGGTATTGACATAGGGCAGTAGGCGCCGGAACGCCCGCAGGATTCCTTGCTGAGTGAGCGCCACAGACAAAGTCAAAATCGCAAGTGTGGTGCCCATTCCCAATCCGTAGGCAAGAAAGGTAGAGAGCCCTGCGGCAAAACTGTTTCGGTCCAAAGTGGTTGAGACAATGCCGATAAAGATCGGGATGGTGCAGCTCAGAGATGCGACTGCGTACGAGATGCCGTAGATGAACATTGAGGTCATCTCTCGGCCTTCAGAGGACATCTTGATTCCGGGCAGTTTGACCACGGGCTCAAACCCCCGAAGCATTGCGATACCAACCGAGATGAGTGCAATTCCGACCACGATCGTGATGAAGGGGAGTCGCCTTCCGATCAGCCCCGAGACAGAAGACCATGCAAACCCCATGATCCCAAAGACCAAAAGAAAGCCCAAGGTGACACACCCGCTGACGGCAAGTGCGCGAAGCACGGGGCTTCGAACCGGGTCGATGCCGACTGGCGCGGCCACGGTAGCTGCACCGTCAGGACCTTCAGCGGGGGCCGAGTTTGCCACTGATCGCGGAGCTTCAAGGCCCAAGAAATAGGCAAGGTAGGCCGGCAACATCGCAAACCCGCAGGGGTTGATGGTGGCGACCATGCCAGCCGAGAACGCCAATGCAAGTACTGCTCCCATTACCGTCCCGATCTCATTATTGGGGCGCAATCCCGTTCTTCTTCAGGAACTCAAGCAGAGTTTGCTCGTTGAGCTCGCCCGTATAAGTGTCTGCCACCTTGCCTTGCGCGTCAATCAGGACTGTTCGTGGAAGCGCCATTGCTCCAAACACCGTAGAAATCTGGCCTTTGGGGTCTCGGGCGTTTCGAAAAGTGATTCTCGTTTGGTCCACCATCTTTTGGCCAGACTCAACAGTGTCTTGACTATCGATTCCAAGCACGACGATCTTGTCGCCAAGTTGTTTCGAGACTTTCTCGATTGCGGGGAGTTCGTTCAGGCATGGTGCGCAAGTAGATGACCAAAAGTTGAGCAAAACTGGTGTGCCTTTGCCTGCGATCTGGGCGAGTTGTTCTGTGCCTCCGCCCAAGAAATCCAATCGAACGTCAGGTGCAGGCGAGTCAATAGCGGCCCGAACCTGCGGATCTGCAACGAGCGGGGCAACTCCAACTCCGTTCAACACTTCTTGAAGGTCTACAGCCTCGCTTTGGTCGCGTGCTCCGGTTGCATTCAAGAACAGCCAGGCCGCTGCGAAGGCAGCAGCAAGTGCCACAGCAGTGATTGCTAGAAGCCCAAGCGGCCCTAGGCGCAGTCGTCGACGCTGAGGGGCGCTGGACTCCTGTTGTTCCTCGAGTTGTTGGGCCTGGGCCATTGGGTCAGATTCTCCGAATATGCGCCGTGCTGCAGCGCACGAGTGGGGGAGCCGATTGAAGCGGCCCCCCCACCGTACCGATTCTGGTGAAGATCCGACAGGTCAGGGCTCGGTGAGACAGGGCTCGGCGAGACAGAGAGCAGTTAGACAGAGAGCAGTTAGACAGAGAGCAGTCTGCGGTGGATCTCAGGCAGTTCTACTTCCGGCATTGTGTCGCCAGGGCGGGCCTTGCGAGGTGGCCTACCTTTGCGCCGCTTACTGAGCACAATCTTGCCAGCCACAAAAAGGTGCCCGCCCCAGACTCCGAACTGCTCTTTTCGCTCCACAGCAGCGTCAAGGCACTTTGGCCGAGCAGGGCAACTCAAACACAGTCGTTTGGCGCTGCCGATGTCATCTAGGTCGTCAGAGAAGAAGAACGAGGTATCTAGGTCTCTACAACTGGCTGCTGCTATCCAACTGTCTGCCAGAGCAAGGCCGAGTAGCAGGTCTGATTGATCTGAGGTGAAGTCGGTGGTGGTCATCTGGTTCTCCTGAGTGGCTGGGGCTCACACTTACTGAGTGCGAGGGGGCTGATTTGTGACATTTTCGGTCGGTCTTCGGTTGGCGGTTGGTCGGCTAAAGCGCAAGAAAGCTGAAGTACAGAGTCTGCGGGAGCCCTGTGACAGTGAATCCAGCGACAGTGAATCCAGCGACAGTGAATCCAACGACAGGGAATCCAGCGACGGTGAAACTCGGCTGCTAGTCGGCCAAACACAAAAGCCGCCCGAGTGGGTTACCCGACGGCTTCTAGAGTCATTACCTATCGCAGACCTTGCGGTTACTGCGGAGGGACTCCCCGTCGGGGTAGAACAATCGACACACACGTATGGGTTCCGAAGTGCCGTGCTCCAGAGTGCTGTGTGCCGAGGTGCCCGGTGGAATGGCTTGGCGTGCACGAAGAGATGTTCGTTGAGTTCAAGCGCGACTCAACACAAGGCCAAACGGCTGATTGTGTTGGAACTGTTGCCTGATACATCTGACTACTGCTTTCGTGACTGCCTGAATGAGTCCGGCTCACTCCGGAGACTCTCGATTGCACCACTAGCCGTATCAGAATGCAAGCGATTAAAAAATCTGCTTGATTCCCGGCGGCCGGAGGAGAGCGGCCTCAGGGAATCAGGGCGAGGTCTGATAACGCAGAACACCCTCAGCATCTTGAAAGTTGCTGAGTCGGCCATCACGGCGAAGATGCTCAAGGTGCGCATACGTCTCTGACTCGGCCATGGGCCCCCACGAGCGTTCTTTGAACAAGCGTTGTGAGTACTCCTTGACCGGTGCACCTTCTAGCTCCAGCGCAATCTGAAACAGCAACTCAAGGCGATCCTCGTGATGTTCAATGATCTCGTGAACTCGGCCAGACAGGTCCTCGAACGGTAAGCCATGGGCGGGTAGAACCTTCGTGACACCCTCGATTGCCCCAACTCGCTCTAAGGCAGCAAAGAATTGGCTCAGAGCGTCAGAGTCGGGAGCCATCCCAGATATATGAGGCGTGATTGTTGGTAACACATGATCACCCGACAACAAGGTGCCGTTGATGGGGTCAAAGAGGCAGATGTGATCCTCGGTATGGCCCGGTGTGTGAACCACCTGCCAGTCCGTTCGGCCGAGTCGGATCACCTCGTTGTCTTGAACCCTCACGGTTGGAGCGAGCGAGAGCAAGCCCTGTTTAGAGATGTCATCCCAGCTACGCATGTACTCAAGTTGCTCGGCTGGCGGCAGGATTGGGTCTCCGCCCCATGGGGTTGTCCTGCCCGGAATATCGGGCATCTCGCCCTCACCAAAAAGCAATTCTCGCAGCATGCTGGGCTGACGTGCGTCTTGGGTATCCTCCAACTCCACGATGTCGCCCTCGATGGTGTTGTCGCCCTGATCGAAGGGGGTAATGAAGTGAGCATGAGCTACCACGTCGCAGTGTTGCTCTGCACGAAGGCGGCCCGCACCACCGAAGTGATCGGGGTGTGAATGGGTGACCAACACTGTGTGTACGCGCTCAATCGGAATGCCAGCCCTCATCAGACGTGTGGTGAGTTCACGATGTGCATCAGGCCCAGGAAGGCCTGGGTCAACCAGAGTTACCCCCTTGGCATCTTCAAGGACGTAGCAGTTCACATGCCCAAGGCCCGGCAGAAAGATCGGTAGCTGAATGCGGAGCACCCCCGGTGCAACCTCTGCTGCATCCTCTTCGGGCGGAAGTTGCTCCTGCTTCATCCTTCAGCTGTATCTACTGTGGCTGTATCTACTGTTGCTGGATTGTCTATGGCGCGAAATACCCGCGTGCGCCAGTAGCGCAGTTCTTCAAGAGACTCCTTGATGTCGTCCATGGCGCGATGCGCTGAAGCCGACTTCTGGTAGTCCTTCAAGTCGGCTGGGTACCAACGGCGAGCGAGTTCTTTGATCGTCGAGACATCAACCGAGCGATAGTGAAGGTACTCCTCGATCTCTGGAAGGTAGGCCGTCAGGAACCTTCGATCCATCCCGATTGAATTTCCACAGAGCGGCACTGTTCTTGGCTCGGGGATGTGAGTCTGAATGAAGGCAAGAGTTGCAGCGCCTGCCTCTTCGAGAGTGATAACAGAGGCACGAATCTCGTTGGTCAACCCGCTGCGCTCGTGCATCTCAACTACTACATCGTCCATCAACGCAAGCTGCTCCTCGGTTGCGTGAATGACTAGATCGGGGCCTTCGGCAATGATGTTGAGTTCATCATCTGTAATCAAGGTTGCGATCTCTACGATCACGTTCTTGGTTGCATCAAGGCCAGTCATCTCTAGATCCATCCATGCGAGCATCTCCCCAGCGTACGGTCATTGGGCCCCGGAGTTGAAAGTCTGGGGATTCTGCACGCGTAGCTAACCGCTAACCTCGGCTGCGTGCTGCAAGTACCCGTCGTTCGACTTGACCCAGATCTTCCCCTTCCCGAGTATGCAAAACCGGGTGATGCAGGAATTGATCTACGTGCCAGAGAAGCCATCACATTGAAGCCTGGTGGCGGTAGGGCGCTCATTCCTACCGGCATTGCGGTCGCAATCCCGCAGGGGTACGCGGGGTTTGTTCAGCCTCGCAGCGGCCTTGCACTGAAACATGGCGTGACCTGTTTGAACACCCCCGGACTGATCGATGCCGGGTACCGAGGTGAGCTCAAAGTGCTGCTCATCAATACCGACCCAGCTGAGCCGTTCGAGATTTTGAGGGGCGAGCGCATTGCTCAACTCGTGATTCAAGCAGTAGAGCATGTGGATTTTGTGGAAGTAGAAGAACTCGATGCATCAGATCGCGGCGAAGGCGGCTTTGGGCACACGGGTCGCTAGGGCTACTGGGCGAAACAGCGCTGGGCTAGACAGCGCGCAACGTGGGTCCATCGGGAATGAGTTCAATCCGGCGAGCGCCACTTGGGTCAGCTAGCCAGACAACAAGCCGCAGCGGATTTTCTGAGTCGCTTGAGTCCCATTCCAAACAGGTCATTGCCTTATCGAGGACTCCGCAGCCTGAGTTGGCGTACTTCACCTTGTCACCCTGAGCATCTTGTGGCCACAACATCGGAAAGTGGGTGTGGCCAAAGATCAGCCAAGGCCATTCGCCACCCTCTGGCGGGCAGTCCGCGAGACGAGCGAACAGACGTTGCTCGTCCAAGCTGTCGAATCTGCGGTTGCCGCCGTATCTAGGGTCAACGGTAATGAGCCGATTCCTAGCTCGTCCAGCAAGCAACCTGACAAGGCCCTGCTCATCGGGAAGGCCCCCTGCTTTCGGGATCTTCGGTAGGTCATCAAGGCCGGTAATGAGCCAGGTGATAGAGCGTCCGAGCGGCGCAAATCCAGGGCCATTCCAAGAGTCGGTCAGGTGGCCATGGCAGATCACAGCCGATACGCCAGCGATGCCATCGCTTGGTTCGGCTTCGTCAGAACACAACAAAACATTGTCTACAAGCTCCGCCCCGGGCAGGTGTGTTGAAGTCAGGTAGTCGACCATCTTTGGGTCGGTGTAGGCGTCGTCGTGATTCCCCATGGTCCGCAGGTAGCGGCCCTGTGCGCAGAACCTGTCTCGTAGTAGGGAATAGATGGATTCGTTGTTTTCAACAATTCGGTCGAGCTGCTCTCTGAGAATGGTGCGACGCGACTCCTCTCGGCTTGGTCCCACCGCCCCCGTGAGGTACGCAACGTCATAGACCGCTCCCCAGGTTGAGCCGCCCACCATCCAATAGTCCTCAACGTCGCCGTTCTCGATGAGGTGCCACTCTTCGTCTGCATAGCCACTCAGCACCTCGTGGTAGAGCTCTTTGGTGCCTTGGCGTTCTGGCCAATCAAGGCGACCAGGAATACAGCGGTGTAGATCAGAGGTGATCACATAGCGCGTGCTTGCTGCTCTACGCGCTACACGATTCAGCGGAAGTGGCGACTCGCCACCGCCGGCAAGTGCATGCAAATGCTCGGGGTAGAGCTCAATTCTGGAACGGGTGACCTTTGCTGTCCGTAGCGCTGCCACCGTCATGGTCGGCACAGTGACGGGGGCGCCCACAATGCTCAGAGCCGCCTTGGCCACAGCCCAAGCCGAGGCAGTTGCGCCAGGACCACTGACCTCGACCACAGCGCTAGCGTTGACGCTTGCACCAGCAATGGCAGCGCTAATCAACGTGGGGTCAACCTGATCCGCGGCAAGTGGGCCTGACTCTTCCAGAGCAGGAAGGTCGATAAGGTCCGGGTCAAGCGACCGGAGGACACGTAGCTCTGCAGCAACAATTGCATCTGGGTCTGCCTGAGGATCAATCGCTCCGTCGGCTGCAACTGGGTGTGGGCGATCTCGAGCATCTGCCCAGCGGGCTGCCCGAAATAAAGCAGTTGTCCAAGCTCGGGCAGACTTCTCGGCAAGCGTCAGCTTCTCTTCGGTCTGCTCGCCCACAGCTACTGGTTCGTCTTCAGCCGTTGGGCCGTTGCTAGTTGTGTCCTCGCTGCTCACTAGTAGAGCTTGGCACGCTCGAGATGTCTCACAGGGTGATAAGGCCGACTGGGTTCAGTTACGCCTAGTGACCCGAGCTAGAGAATGAAACTTCCTGTTGCCGCTGTTGAGTGTTCTGACTCGCTAGATCCCTCTGCAGATCCGGCGCAGCCGTCTCCAAGTCCAGAAACAGCCTCGGCTGTGATCTGGTACTTGCCGGGGCTCATACCGATGGGTAGCGAGACCGAGAAAGTTGAGCCGAGTGGCTCCGAAAGATCAGGTGCTACATCAGTGCGAACGGCAGTTGCTGCGCACCCGACTTGTACTCCGTCGATGGCGGCAGTGAGGGGAACCTGAACCACTGCTGAAGCAGCCTGAGATCCGCCATTGCAGATGAAGCCCTCTGCAAGGACTACCCCGGTTGCTCCCGATCCCGGGGCTCGCACCGTTACCGTGACGCACTGCTGCGCTGGTGGTTCTCCTGCAACGGCAACCGCCGCAGCGGAGTCATTCAGGCCGATTTCCACGCCGGCTGCCGCCTGCTCAATCCGCAGGCTGAGGGACCCAGATTCGGCGATCTCAGCCTCAGGAACTGTTGGGGTTTCAATCTCGGCGCTATTAGCAACTACCTGCGAGGCCTGAGACGGAACCGAGGTATCGATAAGTGCGAAAATGGCGATAGCTGCCACCATTACTCCGACACTGCCAATAGTTGCGGCTCGTTTGGTAGTTCGCCCACGCCGAATGGAGCGCCCTTGTTGCACGATGGCATCGAATCTGGCCTCATCTCCTGCGGCCGGATAGCTCGGAAGTGTGTTTTTAGGCATCATTCACTCCGTTCTCGGACAGTTGCTGCAATGAATCAAAGGAGTCTGTTTCTACTTTGCCAGCCGCCTCATCATGAGCGGCAGCCGAGAGGTTCTTCATCTGACTGCGGAGTTTCGCGGTTGCTCGATGCAGGTGGGTCTTGACCGAACCGTTAGACACACCGAGGGCTAACGCCACGTCTTCTTCTGGTAGGTCGATCAAGTAGCGAAGCACGATGACCTCTTGTTGTCGGCCAGAGAGGTGCTGCATGGCATCGGTAAGGTCGATACGCAACGCTGCTGAATCACCAGAGGGATCGGTGCGAACTTGCTCCGGCCTGACCTGCGGTCTGCGGCCCTCTCTGCGCAGGTAGTCAACAGCAATGTTGCCGACCACTCGTAGGAGCCATGCGTCTGGGTTGGGATGCTGACGCACTTTGCTCCACCTGGCGTAGGCGCGGGCGAAAGCTTCTGCAGCGGCGTCTTCGGCAAGGGCTTGGTCCCCGAGAAGGCGGCGACCAACCGAGATGGCGCGTGGTTGCAGGCGCTCGTAGAAGCTCCTGAAACCGCTGTCATCTGCTGAATCTTGCACCGCATGCCTCTTCAACGCCTGGGGACCTTGTTCGGTTGACACCCACCTAGAAATTATTTCCGCTACAGAGATGAACCTACCCACCTATTGTGGCGCAGTTCCGCTCTGCACGCTCAGATCTGTACGCTCAGAGCTGTGACAGTTCTGGCAGGGGCGTTTTGGGTGACGTGTCTGGTTCTGCTCGCTGCGGGCGCGACCAAACTGCTCGACCCTGCCGCGTTGGCAGGCGTTCTGCGCAAACTGCAGTTTCCGCTTGCCGGCCAAGAGCGATCGTCGGCTCTGATTGCTCGGGTTTTGGGCCTCATCGAGTTGTTACTTGGCTTTGTTGCGCTCGTGGTTGGTGGCAGAGTCGTTGCGGCGGCGGTGGCCGTGGCGTACGCCGGTTTTGCAGCGCTTCTCTGGGCTGCTCGGCGAGCCTCGTTAGATAGCTGCGGGTGTTTTGGCTCCCGCTCGGGGCCACCAAGCCGTTTGCATCTGCTCCTCAACGCCGGATCAGCATGCGTTGCAGGGGCGGCTGCAGTTTTTGGAGTGCCCGCAGTGTCGGACGCCATGTTGGCAACACCGCTCGGCAACGCAACGCTGTTGCTCTGCGTGCTCGCAACGACTGTGGGCATTCTCTTTCTGGAGACTGAGCATGGCTGAGCATGTAGATCCTGATGTCAACGAAGTGCTGGTGGTGTTCAAGACGCATCTTGATGTGGGTTTTACTGATCTTGCTCACGTTGTGCGGCAGCGCTACTTAGATGAGTTCTTTCCGCGCGCTGTTGCAGTTGCAGAGGAACTAAGAGAGCGTGGCGGTGTTGAGCAGTTCCGCTGGACAACTGGCTCGTGGATTCTGACCGAGGCATTAGAAGCCGAGGCCAACTCGGGTGGGCGACTGTTGCATGATGCAGTTGAACGCGGTGACCTGTGTTGGCACGCGCTGCCGTTCACTGTGCACACCGAGTATTGCGACCGCTCACTGCTCGAGTACGGCCTCACCCTGTCTGCGCGCCTTGATGAGCGTTTCGGAGTGCAGACCCGGGCGGCAAAAATGACTGATGTGCCAGGACACACTCGTGGGTTGGTATCGGTGCTAGCAGGCGCTGGAGTGGACTTCTTGCATATTGGCGTGAACCCTGCCGCAACGGCACCTCAGGTGCCAGAGTTGTTCCGCTGGCGTGATGATGTGGCTACTCCTTCTGCAGAGGTCCAAGTCATGTATCAGGCAGGCGGATACGGCGATGTTCAAATCATTGCGGGAACGTCTACTGCAGTTGCCCTTGACCTCACCGGAGACAACCTGGGCCCGCATAGCGTTGAACAAGTCATGGAACGCTTTGCATCCCTCTCTGAGCGCTTCCCGAACGCTCGGATTCGGGCTGCAAGATTGGATGATGTTGCCGATCTGTTGCGGGTTCTTCCGACTAGCGAAGGCGAGAGTCTGCAACCTGTTCTTCATCAAGAGATTGGTGACACTTGGATTTTTGGTGTGGGCAGCGATCCCCAAAAAACTGCGGCCTTCCGTGAACTGTGTCGACTACGCACTTCTTGGATTTCGCCTGATGCTCCAGCAACTAGCGCAGTTGCGGTCGATGATCTTGCGCTTGAACAGGCCTCTACTCAGTTGTTGCTCGTGGCCGAACACACCTGGGGTATGGACCAAAAAACACACTGGCCCGAAGTTGCACATTGGGCTGCAGATGATCTGAGCCACATCAGACACGATCCGACCACACAGCGATTCGAGGCGAGTTGGGCTGAGCAGCGACAGTACCTGCAGCAGTTTGTTGCTGCCCTAGAACGACATGGTCGGGCGGGTCACGCAGCCGAGGCTCAAGCTGCGCTTGATGCGCTCACTCCGCTGCGACCCGATACCACTGAGCTCGTGGCAGTGCCGCACTACAGCAGCAGTTCGATTGAGCTTGGCGAGTATCAGATTCGCCTGAACTCTGACGGGTCTCTTGCGCAACTCACCGACGCATCTGGCAGGGATCTAGCCGGCGCTGCCGGCTTGGGACGACTTTGTGTTCAGACGTACTCAGCTGCCGATTACGAGCGCTGGTTTTCTACCTACAACTCCGCCACCGCCGATGCTGACATGCGGTGGGCAACATGGGATAACACCAAGCCTGGACTCGAGGACTCGGGAGCCATCTCTGCAGTGTGGCGACCGCACGTGGTGGGCGTGTGGCGTGGAGCCCGCCATGGTCAGGAGTTGCTGCAGATTCACCTTGAGTTTGCGGCTGAAACATCGGCCCCAGTTTCTCTACCAGAGCTAGCTGTGCTCACCCTGCGGTGCCCCCGCCAGACGGCAGTTCCCCCCGGCCCGGCGCTCGCCTTGAGCGGGTCATTGGAGTTTGAGTTGCAATGGTTCAACAAGGCGGCAGCGCGCTGGCCGCAGGCCATCAGTTGGCAGTTTGCGCCGCGTGTTTTTGACTTCTCGTTGTGGCAGATGCTCAAGCTCAACGAGTGGGTGTCTCCCGCGGACGTAGTGGCATACGGTGCCCGCAACCTTCACTGCGCCGATCAAGTGAGTCACCCCGAGGGGATCAATTTGGAGTTTGTTGATGCTTCACTCGTGGCTCCGGGAAAGCTCAAGTTGCTCGAGTTCGAACCGGTTCAGGACCAGCACTTCGAGCTGGACCTTTCGCAGGGTTGGGACCTCTGCCTGACCAATAACGTATGGGGAACGAACTTTGCCATGTGGTCCGAGGGCGACGCTCAATTCAGAGTCCGACTGAACTGGGAAACTGTCTAACCGGGAGCGTGCCTCACCAGAAATCTGGGTGGTCGGGAATCTGGGTTCATCTCTGAACCCAGATTGCAGCGACACATGGTGGGCCCCGTGGGGATCGAACCCACGACCGATGGATTAAAAGTCCACTGCTCTACCAACTGAGCTAGAGGCCCGCTTCATCAGAATAACCCTCAACCGAAGCAGTCCGAAAACAGAGCACAGGTTTCAGAGAGCAACCAGATCAGGGATTGAGTATTTCGGCGCTGCAGCCGGCTTCTAAGGTGCCATCAAAACTGGCCGTAATGAACTTGTCTAATGGCGACCCGCTGAAGACAAGGTCGGTGGGTGTGTTCGACAGCCCCGCGGCGGCAATCTGCCCTGGAATTGCCAAGTGGCCAGCAGGGCTGTCTCGGCCGTTCTTGCGAAACACCGAGAGTTGCAAGTGGCCTTTGTTGCCCGACGCTGGGCAGTAGGCCTGCGTTTTTAGGGTGTCGTACAACGCTGAACTCATGCAGTTTGCAGCATCGGGAACTTCTGCCTTCGGCGCACCCTTCAGCGGGATGCAGTGGATCACCGGATCGTTTGCTCCTTGAGCGATCATCAGTGGAAGCGGGGCTCCATCCCAACTTGGGAATTTTGGAAACGGGTTGTCTCCAAGGGGGCCGGGAATATTCCAGCGAATCCAACTACACCAGTTGGTCATAGATGGCTCTGTTGTTTCGGCACAGGTTTTGTCGGCACCACCGGGAAAGAACTGATCTGCTTTGTACTCTTTGGGCAGATTCCACAGGGAGGGAGTCAGCATCTTGTTCTTTGCGGCATCGCGGTACGGGGCCACGAGTTTTTTTACCGTTTGAGCATCGGAGCCGCCAAGGCAGAGCGGCATGACCGAAGCAATCGTGCCGGCGCCTTGATCCGTGGCGATAGTGCTTAGGTCAAGGTTGCTTGCGGCTGGTGGGAAAGCAGGAAAATCGGCATTTTCTGTCGGCGTTCCTCGCGCAGAGAATTGCGCCCATGAACCAAAGATGTACGAAAACAGTGCTGGCCCTACCTGCAGCTCAAGTGCGCCGATGGGCAACCCAATGAGTTGGATCGACCGATGCATCTCCCAATCAGCAAGGCCTTGACCAAACTCAACCCCAGGTTGAAGCTCTGGCTGAGCTACCAAGTTTGAAGCGGGGGCCTCGAGCGCGGCACCACGCAATCGGAGCGGCGCTGCCGCCGCATTTGGAGTACCTGCTAGGTAGGTCTCGTAGAGCTGAGCTGTCCACATCGCGGCGTGGCCACCTTGGGAATGACCAAGAGAGATGGTGTCATACGAAGTTGGCACCGGCGCTGCTGCTGGTGTTTCTCCTTCGGGGCCGAACTGCTGTGACATGAGCTGCGTTGTGGCCCGCGCTGCGTCGATCACATTTGACGCGGCAACCTTGCCCAAGATGTATGTGTTATTGGGTTGGTAGTCAGTAGTGGAGATAACCCAACCGCGATTGAGTGAAGTTTGTAACAGCCCATCGGCCGGGCTACCCACGTGCGCTCCGGGCCCAGCGCCCCAAGCCACGGCGCCAATGCCGCCCGCCATCTTCCCCCAAAAGGCTGTGGCCGGGTTTGAAGACGGTAGGCAGGCCTGCTGCAAACCAATCGTGCCGTGGGCCCAAGTCAGTAGATGTCCGACTCCATCGACTGAACCAGGTCCGCCTTTGGGAGCAGCTGCCATGCCACAGACCAATTGCAGATCAGTCTCGTCAAACCCAGTGGAGACATACAGAATCCGCCAGACCTCGGCGTTCGTTGGGTAGCCGACGGTGGTTCCGTAAGCTTGTGACAAGTTGCTCGACGCGATCAGATCACCTGGTTGCGCACCTTGGGGGACTTCCCCGCCAACTCCGTTCTTGCCAGCGCATGGCGGCGTGGGTTCAGCGATCGGAACCGTAGTTGTAGGGCCGTTTGTAGGTACCTGCCCAAGGAGCGTGGTGCTTGCATCCTGTTTTGAGCTGCATCCGGCGGCAATGAGTCCCGCAAGGAGCATCGGTAGCAGCGCTAGGCGGAGACGCTGTGTTGCAGAGAAGTTCATGTTGCTGTGCTCCCGCAGATTGTCTGAAGCCCCCGAGGCTACCTGTTGCGCCTGCGTCACCTGAGGCGTCGGTGACGCGTCTAGCTGTGAAGAGTGCTCTGCGATCTAGTCAAAGTTGGGTGCGCCGCGAAGTGAGCGTTTGAACTCGGCCAACCCAGGGGTGCGGGCGACAATCCACATCGCGTCCCAGAGTTGCAGCGCCTCTTCTCCACGTGGAATGCGATTGATGACTGGCCCAAACAGCGTGGCCTCATTGGGTCGCGTGGTGTCGAAGGTGATGATGGGGGTTCCGACGTCTTTTCCGGTTCGCTCAAGCGCAAGGTCTGTTTCTGCTCGCACCACAACATCAAATTCGTCTTGGTCGGCGGCGGCTGCAATCTCGGGCGACAGGTTGGCTTCGGCGATAATCTCGTTGACCACTTCGCTTGGGTCGCCGGGGCCGTCACTCGACCAGAAGGCTGCCGAACGGCCACCTTTGTGCAGGAGGTTTCCGCAGGTGGTGTAGAACTCGCCCACGGCCTCGTTCCCCGACTCCTGTCGAATCGCCGCGGCGATGCGTAGCAGCGAGGCTCCTGCAGCTGCGACGGCTGCAAATCCTGGAGGCGCAGGTTCGATTCCTAGCTCGGCGGCCTCTTCTGGGGTGGCGTTCAAGCGCACTTCGTTGATCATGGCGAGTGAGATGAATCTCCACTCAACGGACAGGTCTCGTTGTTCAGCAACCTCAACCACAAACCGACTAGTGATCCAAGCCCACGGGCATAGGGGATCGAAGAAGAATTCAATGTCTGCCATGTGCAGGAAACTTACAGTACGGTTCCAAAATCATGGGTTCAGCATTCGGCCAACTTGATCCGAACATGGCGGTGCTCATAGCGGCCGGCACGGCGCATCACCGGGTTC
>CAEZSF010000002.1_pt1 | contig 25450 bp, 23 predicted proteins | sample 7263891 | NCBI WGS metagenome assembly CAEZSF01 (sample SAMEA6813767, study PRJEB35770) | uncultured Actinomycetes bacterium | biome: Freshwater; feature: Freshwater reservoir; material: water | place: Czech Republic | collected 2017-04-14 | depth 0.5m m
CTCAATGTGGCGAGTTCCCGGGGTAACAACTGCGGCGTGTTCTGGCCTCCCAAGGTACTCAGGAGCACGGTCTGGATCAGCCCAGATCCGTGTTGCTTCTTCTAGGACTCGAGTCCCGTCCGCATGCTCGTTGACCATGTACAGAATCGAGTGATCATCGAACTGCATCGGCACGTAATTCCAAAAACCCTTCATCTGACCCTCGGTGCGGATCCCTGCAGGCTCTTCCTCACCAACGGGGCGCACTCCCCAACTGCGGTCACGAGTTCCCCACCAAGAATCAGGAGTTACCTCGAAGGTGTGCTCACCACTCGTAATGGTGCCCGACCAGCGCCCCGTCTGAGCCAGCCGCGTGGTGTCGAACACAACTCGGCCGTGCGTGCGCACAAACTGCCGAGGTTCTTCATAGGCCGGCATTGCACCAACCCAAGTCAGGTCAAAGGACAGATCAAACTCATTCGGCTCGCAGACAATGCGAAGCTCCTCGAGTGGACGAATCACCTCTACTCGTAGCGGGCCCACACGGTTTTCCATGCGGTCACCAAGCTCTCGCGAGGCGCGAACCACCCGGTGATCGGTTCCAGTCACGACCACAGCAAAAGAGTCTTGAACGCCCAGATTGGGGTACTGCCCGAGACCGAAGATCAAAAAGGCTTCACCGTCATTCGAGTGGCAGTTGAAGTAATAGCGGTCATAAAAGTTGCGGTCGCTAGTTGCCGAATGTCGAATCGTTTCGGCCACCTGATGCACGGGGTAGTCATCCCAAGATGACAGCGACCCATGAGCACGAGGGGCAACAAAACCGCCATTATCCGGGCCGTGAAGAGGGGGGGAACTCATAGGAAAATCCTTTGCTCAGTCAAACGAACTAGTCAGAGAAGCGGACAAGACCGTGACCAGCGACTACTTGGCCGATACTGCGTGCTCGATGACCGCTTGTGCGTAACACGTCGATTGCCTTGTTTGCTGCAGCGGGTGGCACAACAGCCACCATTCCAATGCCAAGGTTGAAGACCTTGCGCATCTCGTCATCAGAGACCGAACCGATCTGTTGCATCTCGGTAAAGATTCTTGGCCACTCCCAAGAGCCAGGGTCGACCTCTGCATCGCAATGCGAACCGAGCACCCGGTTGAGGTTTCCAGGCATGCCGCCACCAGTGATGTGCGCCACTGCATGAACCTCAACCGAATCAAGCAATGAACGAATTGCAGGCGCATAAATCACCGAAGGAATCAGCAACTCATCTCCCACCGTCGGGGCATTCGACCCATCCCATGCAGGATCAGAAACAGTGCGGCCAGCAATCTCAAACATCAACCGTCGTGCAAGGGAGTAGCCATTTGATCGGATCCCCGGCGAGGGCAAACCAATGAGCACATCACCAGGCTTGACCAGCTTTGCGGTGAGCATGCGATCTCGTTCGACCACCCCGACAGCAAAGCCAACCAGATCAAACTCCCCTGGCTCCATTGAGCCGGGGTGTTCCGCCATCTCGCCGCCGATCAGCGCACATCCTGCCTGACGGCAACCATCCGCCACCCCAGCAACAAGTTGCTTGATGTGGGTTGGGTCTAGGTGACCAACCGAGATGTAATCCAAGAAGAACAACGGCTCTGCACCTTGGCAAACAAGGTCGTCAACACACATGGCCACGAGGTCGATGCCGATGGAATCGAATCGCCCTACGGAGCGTGCCACTAAGGCCTTGGTCCCAACGCCGTCGGTTGAAGAAACCAGAATCGGGTCTTTGTACTTTTTGGGATCAAAGCGGAACAAGCCGCCGAATCCGCCAATGTCTCCAATGACCTCTGGCCGAAACGTGGAGCGCACATCGGCTTTGATGGCCTCGACTGCAGCTTCGCCGGCGCCGATCGAAACCCCAGCGGCCTCATAGGTTTCACCCATTGGAATCTCGGTCTCCTTCTTGTGTCTGAGCGTTGAGCAATGCCGCTTCTTCTGCTGGGAGGAGCCCTGCTCCAGCATCAAGAAGGGTGAGCGGTGCTTGTTCCACTCGCACTGGCAGAGCTTCAGTGCTCTGATCTGCCTGCGAAGAGGAACTCTGCTCAGAAATCGCTACTGGGTACTCACCAGTCAAACACGCCGTACAAAACCCTGCTCCGGGTGCGCCAACAGCATCAACGAGTGCATCCAAGGTGAGATACGACAGCGTGTCGACACCGAGATATGTGCGGATCTCTTCAACGTCCATATTGGCCGCCAGCAACTCCGAGCGCGATCCAGTATCCATGCCATAAAAACACGGCCAGCGGTACGGCGGAGACGAGATTCGCATATGGACCTCGGCCGCTCCGGCCTCTCGCAGCATGGCCACCATCGCCCGAGTGGTTGTGCCACGCACGATCGAATCGTCGACGACAACTAGGCGCTGACCCGCAATATTTTCTTTGAGAGGGTTGAGTTTCATGCGCACTCCAAGCGCACGCATCTCTTGGCTCGGCGCAATAAACGTGCGGCCGATATAGCGATTCTTGACTAGGCCGTGGCCGTACGGAGTGCCAGAAAAACGGGCGAACCCTTCGGCTGCAGGAATCCCCGACTCGGGAACCCCCATCACCATGTCGGCCTCAATAGGAGCCTGCGCTGCAAGCTGTTCACCCATCCTGACCCGAGCCTGATGAACATTCTTTCCGTACAACTGCGAATCAGGTCGGGCGAAGTACACAAACTCAAACAAGCAGAGCCTGGGCTCAACGCGTTCATCGTCAAAGGGCCGCACAGAGCGCACACCATCTGAATCGATGATCACCATCTCGCCGGGATCAAGCTCTCGTACAAAGTGAGCGCCCACCACATCAAGGGCCGGAGTCTCAGAGGCCAATACCCAGCCAGTGTCCAACTTGCCTAGACAGAGTGGGCGAAACCCATGAGGGTCGCGAACACCAATCACATGTTGACGATCAAGCAACACAAGTGAAAACGCACCCTTAAACATCGGGAGTACTTTCACCAGTGCTTCTTCGAGCGTGTTGGGATCGTCCTCAGTGCCGATCCGCTCGCATTCCAATGCAATGAGTTCTGCCATTGCGTCGGTATCGCTGCCCACCGTTCCGGGCAGCATGCCTGCCTGATCGGCTAGGTCTGCGGTATTCACCAAGTTGCCGTTATGACCAAGGGCAAACTGCGTATGCGCTACATCTCGATAGATCGGCTGCGAGTTCTTCCACATGCTTGACCCAGTGGTCGAGTAGCGGGTGTGACCAATGGCCAAACTGCCATCAAGAGCAGCAAGCGTTCGGTCGTCGAACACATTCGACACCAAGCCCATGTCTTTTACAACGGTCAGATGGTCGCCGTCCGAGGTTGCGATTCCTGCAGACTCCTGCCCCCTGTGCTGAAGCGCATAGATCCCCAGATAGGCCAAATGTGCCACCGGACTACCGGGTGAGAACACCCCAAAAACACCGCAGGCTTCCCCCGGCTTTTCATCGAGTTCTTCACCCTCAGTCAAGCCGGGATCAAAGTTCACCACCCCATGTTCGCACATCACCGAGGCTCACTCCGAACGCAGTCGAGTTGGGTCAAAAACCCAAGGCTCAGCAGGGATGTTCTGAACAGAAAAGACACCCACTGCTTCCTTCGCCGTGATCGGGCTCTCCTCGGCAGTCATGCCAAGCGAGTAGGCCAACCATCCCAAGATCTGCTCCGGCTTGTAGCCAAGAGGAATCAGATCCAAAAGACCCACGGCTCCGTGGCGTTTCGAGAGGCGTTCTCCATCGGGGCCTACTACGAGGGGAACGTGCAGGTAACTCGGCGTTGAGTAACCAAGGAGGTGCTGCAGCAGAATCTGCCGAGGTGTGGTCTCAACAAGGTCGTCTCCGCGCACCACGTGATCAATCCCTTGGTCTGCGTCATCGACCACCACAGCCAAGTTGTAAGCAGCCACTCCGTCGGCTCGTCGCAACACAAAATCGTCTGTGTACAACCCTCCGCTATGAACGCCAGCAGAGCCGTGCAGCCTGAGGGCTGGACGCCGGCCTGCGCGCTTATGTTCATTCACCTGCGCTCGAGTGAGCTTCACACAGGTTCGCGGGTAGCTACCCTCGGGTCCGGCCCCATGTGGTGCCGCTGCCGCTTCTCGAACTTCTCTTCGACTGCAGTAGCAGTCATAGGTCATGCCTCGCTGCTCAAGCTGCTTGATTGCGGCTGCATACAACGCCGTCCGATCGGATTGGCGTGTCACCTCGCCGTCATGAGTTAACCCCAGCAGGGCTAAGTCATGTACTTGTTCGGCCTGAGCTATCGGCGCTGCGCCAGTGGTGAGATCCTCGAAGCGTAAGAAGAACTTTGCTTCGTTCTGCTGTGCCACTAACCATGCAGCAAAGGCAGTCCGAAGGTTGCCTAGATGCAGGCTTCCTGAGGGGCTCGGCGCAAAGCGTCCGGCCAACATCGGAGCTAGCCCTGAACGGTTCCCGAACCGAGCGCATCTGGCAGGTGATTCGTCCACCGAGCAGTTACCTCGCTCAGGCCTAGATCAAACTGCCCCTTTACGCTCATGCGATCGCCACCAGCAACCCCAATTCGAGAGTGTTCAATGCCGCGCTCCTCTAACACATCAAGCACTTCACGCAGCTTCTCTGGGTCAATGCACAACACCGCTCGGCCCGAGGACTCGGCAAAAAGATCGGTGTGATCAGCCAAGCGTGCTGCTGTGAATCCGACCCCTGAACGAACTGCCATCTCTGCTAGGGCAACTGCAGTTCCACCCGAAGACACATCGTGTGCGCCTTGCACGAGGCCAGCAATAACGAGGTCCCGAACTGCGTCGGCCACATGTGCAACTGCTTCAAGGTCTACCTCTGGCAATTTGCCGCGACCGCGGTGGCCTTTCAGAGCAGCCCAGGCAGAACCAGAAAGCTCGGCCTCGGTGTGGCCCAAGAGCAACAGACGCCCACCCTCAACGAGCCGCACCCCAGGTGGAGGAGTCTCAAGCACATCAACGACACCGAGCAGGCCAATCACCGCGGTCGGGTCGATGTCGGTTCCGCGGCTCTCGTTGTACAGACTCACGTTGCCGCCGACACACGGGATTCCGAAGGCGAGCAAGGCCTCGGACAGGCCATCGATTGATTCAGAGAGTTGCCACATCACCTCGGGGTGCTCGGGGTTGCCAAAGTTGAGGCAATTCACCAGAGCTAGCGGCCGCGCACCAACTACAGCCAGATTCATCACTGACTCGGCAACGGTCATCACGCCACCTCGATAGGGGTCAACTGCACCCCAGAGGTGGTTACCGTCTGTGGTCAGCGCTAAGCCACGTCCCGTATCAAGGCCCGTTGAAGGGTGCTTGAGTCGCAGAACAGCAGCATCACCGCCGGGGCCTTCGACGGTATTCAGGAACAACATGTGGTCGTACTGCGAGGACACCCAAGAGGTATCGCTCAGCATCGCCAAGACATCAGCTCCGGGATCAGCGGGTGCGTCAAGTGCGTTTGCAGACTCGAGCTGTCGTTGCTCACGATCTGCCGGAGCGCTACGCGGGCGGTCATACAGCGGGGCATCTTGCTCAAGTGCCTTAGCCGGCACATCTGCAAGCACCTGGCCGTTCTCCTCATCAAGAACCCGCAGCCGGCCGGTGTCAGTAACAATTCCTATTACGTTGGCGCGAATCTCCCAGCGCTCAGCAATGGCGAGCACGGCTGCAAGGTTCGCAGGCTCCACAATTGCGAGCATGCGCTCTTGAGACTCCGAGATCATCACCTCAAACGGCTCCATCCCCGGCTCGCGCTGAGGAATCGGGGCAATCATGACGTCCATACCAGCACCACCCTTGGCTGCAGTCTCGGCTGTGGCACAGGTGATTCCCGCACCCCCCAAGTCCTGCACCCCGGCTGCAAGGTTCGAGTCCAGAAGCTCTAGACATGCCTCGATCAAACGCTTCTCTTCAAACGGGTCGCCTACCTGCACGCTCGGGCGCTTATCTGCGTCCGAGGCTTCGTCAGAGAAACCAGCCGAGGCCAAAACCGATACTCCACCGATGCCGTCGCGCCCAGTAGTAGAACCCAACAAAACTGCCAAGTTGCCTACCCCTTCGGCGCGGCCAAGGACCAAACGCTCAACGGGCAGCACACCCAAGCACAAGACGTTCACAAGTGGATTACCCGTGTAGCACTCATCAAAAACAGTTTCTCCGCCAACCGTAGGCACGCCGACTGAGTTGCCATACCCAGAAATTCCAGACACCACGCCTTCTGCAATCCACCGAGACCGCGGGTCATCGAGCGGACCAAATCGCAGCGGGTCCATGAGCGCAATAGGTCGAGCACCCATAGAGAAAATATCTCGCAGGATCCCTCCGGCACCCGTGGCAGCACCCTGATATGGCTCAATCGCAGAGGGGTGGTTATGGCTCTCGATGCGAATCGCAGCACCAATCCCATCTCCTACGTCAACCACACCGGCACCTTCACCGGGGCCAACAAGCACCCAGGGGGCCTCGGTAGGGAACCGTTTCAGGTGGATGCGAGAGCTCTTATAGGAGCAATGCTCTGACCACATCACAGAAAACATCGCCAGTTCCAAGTGATTGGGCTTGCGATCCAAGATGGAACAGATGCGCTCGTATTCGTCGTCGGTCAACCCCAACTCGCGATGGAGTGACTCCTCAAGTCCTTGCTCGGCCATATGCGGACGATATCGCAGCGCAGATCAGTACGGTGACCCTCTGCTTACCTTGAATTAATAGGAGTTATCTGTTCAACTACCAATATGGCAAAACGTGGTCCCAAATCACTCTCACCGGAACATAAGGCTGCAATGGCCGAAGGCAGAACTGAAAGCAGGCTTATTAAGAGCTACCTAGAGGCTATTCGGCGGACCAAACCGACTGCTGGTAGACCACGAACTTCTGAATCGGTGAATAATCGAATCAACAAAGTCAATCAAATTCTTGATTCGAAGCTTGACCCACTGAAACGACTAAGTCTCCTTCAAGAGCGAATTGACTTAGCACAGGAACTCAAAAGAATTGAAGACAATTCCACGGATCTTGTTGCCGAACTTGAGCCTGATTTCATCATTGCTGCCAAGAGTTACAGCGAGCGCAAAGGTATCTCTTACGCCGCATGGCGAGAGTTTGGGGTTCCAGCATCTGTACTGAAGGCCGCTGGGATATCTCGGGTTGCTCCCGCTTAACTCGGCCCCTGGACCGAAGAAAGCCCTGCAGCATTAAGTAGTGACTGCATCAGGTTTATACCATCATGTGAGCCCAAGAGGTCATGACAGGCCCGCTCAGGGTGAGGCATCAAACCAACTACGTTTCGGCCTTCATTGCAGATACCCGCAATATCGTCCATTGAGCCGTTGGGGTTTGTCACATAGCGAAAGAGGATTCGATCCTCGCTTTGCAACTCTGCCAGGGTTTCTAATGAACAGGTGTAATTACCCTCAAAGTGATTGATGGGGATCGACAAGATGTCGCCGGGTGTGACTGCAGAAGTGAGTACCGAATTTGAGCTCTCAACACGCAGGTCAGTAAACCCGCAACGGAACTTCAGGCCAGCGTTCTTCTGCAGGGCGCCAGGCAAGAGGTGTGCCTCTGTGAGCACTTGGAACCCGTTACAGATTCCAACTACTGGCCCACCCTCTTGAGCAAACGCTGCCACTGCATCCATCACCGGAGAGAATCGAGCTATTGCTCCTGGCCGCAGATAGTCCCCATGGGCAAAGCCACCGGCAACAACTACCGCGTCTGCGTTACCCAAGCTCGGCTCGTCATGAAACACAATCTCTGCTGATGCACCTAATTGCTGAACTACTTCGACTACGTCGAACTCGCAATTGGTTCCCGGAAATCTGATAACTGCAACGTTGGTAGGCATCTTCAGTTCGCAGAAGTTTCCGCTACTTGAAGAGAAATCTCTGAGTCTTCTATGACGGGGTTCGTGAGGAAACGGTGGCAGAGGTCGGTGACTAACTCATGCGCGGCAGCCTCATCTTCGGCCTGCACAGTGAAGCGAATACTCTTTCCGACGGACACACCGTTCACCCCAACAAACCCAAGGGCTGGCAACGCTCGTTCAATCGTCGCCCCTTGGGGGTCGGCAATACCTGCTCGCAGACGGACTTCTACTACTACCTCAAAGATCATCTGCTGATTCTCTCACACTGCAGGAATCGGCCCGGTCACACCCGGCCAATCGTCAAACCTGAGCCCACAAATCTGCTCGTAGGCCTGCCGATACCGGTCTGCGGTTGCTTCTACAACAGACGGAGGAAGAGCCGGTGGCGGTGGAGTTTTGTTCCAAGTGAGCGTCTCAAGGAAGTCGCGCACTGGTTGCTTATCGAAACCCTGCGGAGTGGCACCGGGTTGCCAATCTTGGATCAACCAAAATCTAGAAGAATCCGGAGTGAGCACCTCATCTGCTACTACAAGTTCTTTGTTGCCCTCAGCGTCAGCAATGAGACCCAGCTCAAACTTGGTATCAGCGAGTAAGAAGCCAGCGGCCTCTGCTTTGTTAGCGGCTACTTCATACATCTGCAGACTCAGGCTTCTGGCTTGTTCTGCTAGCTCACCGCCAATGAGTTGCACTGCTGAATCGAAGCTGATGTTCTCATCGTGATCACCCACCGCCGCCTTGGTAGACGGAGTAAACATCGGAGCAGGCAGTCGGTCAGCCTCAGCGAGTCCACTAGGGACTGCCATTGAATGAATCGTTCCGGTTTGGCTGTATTCCTTCCACGCAGAACCAGCAACATAACCGCGCACTATGCATTCGATGGGCAACATCTCGGCTCGTTTACACAACATGATTCTTCCAGCGAGTTCGGGAACCTGCGCCGAAGCAGGAAGCGAATCAAGCGAGGTAGAGATCAGATGGTTGCCGATGATCTCGCTGAGTTCTGCAAACCAGAATGCAGACATGGCCGTCAGAACGCGCCCCTTATTCGGCACTGCCTCGTTCATCACCACATCAAAAGCAGAAAGCCGATCAGAGGCGACCATCAACAAGCGACCTTGGCCGGCATCAAACAAGTCGCGCACTTTGCCGCTATGCACATGGGGTAATCCCAGATCTGGGACCACTGACAAACTGCTCACAGAATTTCCTCTCCCTGATACTTCGAAGCCTGAGGGTACTTGGAGGCGAGTTCTTCAACAGCGGTCACAAATGCCGCAGTTTGAGGAACTGCGTTGCCCACAAACCCTATTGGCGACCCCAGCGCAGACTCGAGCGCAGCAAGGTCAAGGCCCAAACGAGGGTCGGCGGCAAGGCGCTGCACCAAATCGTTGCCCTCGCTTCCTTGCTCACGCATCTCGAGTGCCACAGCCACTGCAGACTCCTTGATTGCTTCATGGGCAACTTCTCTTCCCACGCCAGCGCGCACCGCCGCCATCAGCACTTTGGTCGTCGCTAGGAACGGAAGGTAGCGCTGCAACTCGCGCTCGATCACTGCCGGGTAGGCACCAAACCCGCTCAGCACATCCAGCAGGGTTTGGAAGGCGCCGTCAGCTGCAAAGAACGCATCCGGCAACAACACGCGACGCACTACTGAACACGAGACATCGCCCTCGTTCCACTGCTCACCGGCTAGCCCGGCAGCCATGGTGAGATGGCCGCTCAGAATGATTCGGAACCCGTTGATGCGTTCACAACTTCGAGCGTTCATCTTGTGTGGCATGGCCGAGGACCCCACTTGCCCTTCTCTAAACCCCTCGGTGACGAGTTCGTTTCCGGCCATCAACCTGAGGGTCATAGCCAAAGAAGAGGGCCCCGCCACAAGTTGTACCAGCGCTGAAACCACCTCGAGGTCTAACGATCGCGGGTAGATCTGGCCCACGTTATTGAGTGTGTGATCAAAGCCCAGATGAGTTGCAAAGGCAGCTTCAAGCGCTGCCATTCGCTCACTGTCGCCCCCAAGAAGATCAAGTTGATCTTGCTGGGTTCCGACCGGACCTTTCAGACCGCGTAGCGGGTAGTTTGCCAACAGGTCTTCGAGGCGTCGCACGGCGATGAGAAGTTCCTCGCCAGCGTTGGCAAACCGCTTCCCCAATGTGGTTGCCTGAGCAGCCACATTGTGACTGCGTCCCACGATGACTGTTTGATCAAACTCAGTCGCAAGTGCAGCTAAGCGCATAAGTGCCGCCACGCTTCGCGTCAGCAAAATCTGCAAACCCAATCGAACCTGCTGCTGCTCAACATTTTCGGTGAGGTCGCGAGAGGTCATCCCTTTGTGTGCATGTTCGTAGCCCGCAAGCGCAGAGAATTCTTCAAGGCGGGCTTTTACGTCGTGGCGGGTTACTCGCTCTCGGTCGTTGATCGAATCCAGATCAACCTGATTGATGACGGTTTCATAAGCCGTAATTGCCTGGTCAGGAATCTCGATTCCCTGATCACGCTGCGCCTTCATGACGGCAACCCAAAGCTGTCGCTCCAGGATGACCTTGTGTTTGGCAGAGAAAAGTTCTGCCATTTCGGCGCTGGCATAACGGGCAGCAAGGATGTTGGGAACGTCAGTCACCCGAACATTCTCGCCCACGGCGACTGCTCAGACCATCTCAATGAGAGAGTTCCTCAAGCTTTTCGTATATTCGGTCGATAGTTCTCGGGTGTCGTACGCCTGCGAGAAACATCCGATGACTGCCGCCGAACACATCTGCGGCGAATGCGGTACTCAGTACTGCGCCGAATGCGTGGTGTTTCCCTATGGGGTCTCACGAGGTGCAGTGTGCATTGCCTGCGCACTAGAACTCGGCGGAGTACAGCGCCAGCACAGCAGAGGCCCAAAACTGTCACGCCGGGAAATCCGAAAACGCATTGCTGCGCAGAAATCAGAGCAACTCGTCCAGGGAGCCATCCAAGAGCCGCTCCCACTTCCAGAAGTCATCTCCTGGCTTGATGATTCCGGCGAGGGCGCCGAACTTCCTGGCGGATGGAAGCAGAGTTACCCCTAACCGGTCAGCGGTCAGCGGTCCGCGGTCAGCGATCAGCGATCAGCCGCGACCCTTCTCCATACGGCAGAGGGAAGGGTTGTGAACACTGCAAAGAGCAGGCGAAGTTTTCCTGGGATCCACACCACTTCTTTTGAATGGCTCCTACTCAGTGCACGCGCCGCAACAACTGCCACATGCTTTGGGTCAGTGGCGAATGGCGCTGGCTCTAGCCCAACAGTCATTCGAGACCGCACAAAGCCAGGCCGTAGAACAATGACTCGGACTCCAGTGTCAACGAGTGCGTCACCCAAGCCCCTAGAAAACGAATCCAAAGCGGCCTTGGTAGATCCGTAAACAAAGTTGGATTTTCTTGGTCGCGCTGCTGCAACTGAGGACAGCACGAGCAGCGTTGCTGGTTTGTCTTGAGCGGCCAAAAACTCTGCTGCGGCAGACAGGGCTACTGCTGGGCCAGAAAAGTTTGTTTGCACCATCAGCTCAATTGCCTCGGGGGCCATGCCTCTTCCAGCGTGATGTCCGAGCATTCCAACTGCGCAGATCACCAGATCAATTGAGCCCAAAACCAGCCCTGCATCGGCAATCACCTGTGCGCTGTTATGTGGTTCGGTTGCGTCCCAGTGACATGTTGTGAGCTCAACTCCCGGAAGAAGGGAGGAAAGTTCCTGCTCATGGTTGAGGGGGCTGCGAACTGCCAGCACAGCTTTGTTCAGGCCTTGAGCCTGAAGTTCAACGAGCAAGGCGTGGGCTATTTCGCTACTGCCGCCAAGCACCAGCACTGTTTGGATCATGCTGGGTTTGGGCGCTTTTGCAACTCTGCATCTTGCGCTACGGCAAACTGCTCAAGCTGCTCTTGATAGTCATTTAAGGTTCGCGCCAAATCAGTGTCAGTCAGAGCCAAGATTCGCAGCGCAAACAGTCCTGCATTTCGGGCGCCACCGATTGCCATCGTGGCTACGGGCACACCGCTTGGCATTTGCACAATGGAATGCAACGAATCCACGCCGCCAAGGTGCTTGGTAGGAACTGGGACGCCGATCACCGGCAGCGTGGTGAGTGAGGCCACCATTCCCGGAAGGTGAGCTGCACCGCCAGCACCGGCAATAATCACTCGCAAGCCACGGCTCTGCGCAGTACCTGCGTATTCCACCATCTTTTTTGGGCTTCGGTGAGCAGACACAACACGCATCTCGTAACTCACCCCAAACTCGCTCAGCACCTGCGCTGCCGCTTCCATAATCTCGGCATCAGAAGAACTGCCCATGATGATTCCGACTTGCTGATCGCTACTCGTCATCTTGTGATTCTCCACATCAGTCATTTGGCGGACCGTCAGAAATTGCAGAGTGCCCGGCAGACAATGCTGCCGCAGCTAGAGCAGCAGATGTTCGACACTGCGAAAGATCCTCGCCCAGAACCGTCACGTGACCAATCTTTCTGCCCGGTCGAGACTCTTTCCCGTACAGGTGAATCTGAGCTTGCGGCACGGTAGCTAAGGCCACTGCTTGAGACTCTCTCGGATCTTTCCCTGCAGTACCCACAACATTGGCCATGACTGCCGCCCGACTGAGCGAGTGAGTGGGCCCAAGTGGCCAGTCCAAAATCGCACGTAGGTGCTGAGAAAACTGCGAGGTCGCCGAGGCCTCTATCGTGACGTGGCCCGAGTTATGGACTCTCGGAGCTATCTCGTTGATGAGCAACTTTCCTGAAGAGACAAAGAGCTCAACGGCAAACACGCCTACGGCTTCTAAAAGTTCAGCGATTTGTCGCCCGATGTGTTCGGCTTCAGCGGCCAGGGTTGCGCTCACATTCGCAGGCAACAGCACCTCATCACACATGCCGTTCACCTGCACTGTCTCTAGTACTGGCCATACCTCAACCTGCCCCGAGGGGTTTCTTGCCACTAACACGGCAAGTTCTAGGTCAAGTGGAAGCTTTGGTTCTAGTACCAGCGGCGCTCCCGAGTACTGATCGAAGAATGCTTCGAGTTCATCTGCTCGCAGCATCCAAACCCCTCGGCCGTCGTACCCACCGCGACTTGCCTTGAGCACAATCAGGCCCTCATCATCTGCGTGCTCTTCAGAAAAAGCGAGTGCTCGATCAAGTGCGTCAGCCTGCTGAGCATCCAGCACCAAGAACTCGGGCACCGCCAAGCCGGCTGCAGAAAATGTGCTGCGCTGATGCGCCTTGTCGGCAATGCTCAAAAGTTTGAGCCCCGGTCGCACTGCAATGCCAGTTCGCTCGAGTTCCGCTAGCGCGCCGTGGTCAACATTTTCGTGATCGAAGCTCAGCACATCCACGGTTCTGGCAAAGGCAAGAATTGCTTGAGGGTCATCCGGGTTACCAACGGTGAGGTCGGGGACCACCTCTGCTGCACCTTCGTCTGTTGCTGCGGCGAGCACGCGAACGTGGATGCCAAGCGGAGTGGCAGCCTCGGCCAGCATGCGTGCGAGTTGCCCGCCGCCCACGATGCCTACCACCGGCCCGGTTCCGGGCTGGGTCACGGCTCAGCCCCGAGCGACTGCTGGCTCGCAACTGCTGCAATATCGCTTCTGTGTTGCATGCCTAACCAAGAGATCTTTGCAACTGCGTCATAGGCACGCTCGCGGGCTTGAGCCAAGGTCGCTCCCACTGCAGTCACGTCTAGCACTCGGCCACCAGCAGTAACGAGCTGCCCCGAAGAATCACGCGCTACCCCGGCACAAATCACCGTTACCCCAGGTACCGATTCAGCCTGCTCAATTCCATAAATCACATCACCCGTACGCGGAGCCAAGGGGTAACCCTCTGCGGCGCAGACCACCGTCACCACGGCATCATCGATAAAGGTCGGCACAATCTGCAGATCTCCTGCAGCCGCCTGAGACAACAACTCGGCCAAGTCAGTACTCAGGCGGGGAACCACGACCTGACATTCGGGGTCACCAAAACGCACGTTGTACTCAATCATTTTGAGTCCTTGTGGAGTCAGCATCAAACCTGCGTAGAGGACTCCCCGATAGTCAATACCGCGTGCGTTCAGCTCGGCCAAGGTGGGCTCAATAAACTCGACCATGACCTGGTTCAACAACTCATCGGTGACAAACGGGACCGGAGAATATGCGCCCATGCCCCCCGTGTTGGGGCCTTGGTCAGCATCTTCGATGCGCTTAAAGTCCTGCGCTGGGGCAAGTAATACGGCTCTCGTTCCGTCACATACCGCAAGCACCGAGAGTTCCGGTCCGGTGAGGCCCTCTTCAATGACGAGCCGGCGGCCAGCGTCACCAAAGGCCTGACCCGAGAGGTATTCCTCGACTGCATTGCGCGCCTCGTTGAGCGATTCTGTAACAAGAACCCCTTTGCCTGCTGCTAATCCATCTGTTTTCACCACAAAGGGCGGAGTCATTCCGTCAAGAAACGCAAGCGCATCCTGCACCTCGGTGAATGCCTGATACTTCGCCGTGGGAACTCCAGCGGCCACAAGCAGTTCCTTCATCCAAGCCTTTGATCCCTCAAGGCGCGCACCGTCAGCACCGGGACCAAACACCAACTTTCCGTCCGCGCGAAGACGATCGGCGAGACCGTCAACGAGCGGAACCTCGGGCCCGATCACAAACAGGTCGGCCTCAATCTGTTCGGGGTCGGTAGGTACTGAGTTTGGGATTCCCGGGTTGCCCGGAGTGACCACAACCTCGGCTGTTCGTGCCAACACATGCGCTAACGCATGCTCACGGCCACCACTGCCAACCACGCACACTTTCAACTGCGCCACCGCTCAGCTATCAGAGCTGGGCGGGTTGACCCGCTCCACAAGTTCAAATCCCAACAGTTCTGCGCCTGTAGAAACTGGGCGCTGCCCTTCGGGGCTACCCCCATGAGCGCTGCCCGGGTTTGCACTGCCCGCATTTGCATGACCGTTGGCAAAGTCTTGGCTGTTCATCCATCCCTGAAACGCATCCTCTGATTCCCACCAAGTCATCACAAAATAGCGATCCCCACCCTCGGTCGGGCGAAGCAGTTGAAAGCCCTCAAAGCCCGGCGAGTTCTCTACTGCACCCGCTCGGGCGGCAAAGCGCTTTTCTAGCTCTGGGCCTGCACCCTCGGGCACGGCAATTGCGTTGATCTTTACAACAGTCATCAGACTCCTCTAGCTCGTCGGCATGCAGTTGTTAGGCATGTAGTAGTTAGGCATGTAGTTGTTAGGAATTAAAGTGGACATACTGATCACGCCCTGGGCCGGTTCCGACGACACCGATCGGAACCCCAACCTGCTCTTGCAAAAACTCAAGATAGGCAATCGCGTTTGCCGGAAGCTCGTGGCGCTCACGGACGGCAGTCAGGTCTGTGTTCCACCCGGGGAACTCCTCATAAATCGGCACAGCATCAAACAGGTCTGACTGGTGATAGGGCAAATGATCATGCCGCACGCCCTTGACGTCATAAGCCACGCACACCTTGAGGGTGTCGAAGGTGTCAAAGATATCCAGCTTGGTGATGGCAATTTCCGACATCGAATTCAACCGCACTGCATGACGCAACATGACTGCATCAAACCAGCCGGGCCGACGGCGGCGCTTGGTGTTCACCCCGTACTCATGGCCCAGATCAACAATGCGGTCACCGGTTTCATCAAAGAGCTCGGTTGGCATCGGACCAGAACCAACTCGAGTCACATACGCCTTTGCAATACCAATCACCCGATCGATATGGCGTGGTCCCACTCCAGCGCCAACACAGGCTCCACCGGCGATGGGGTTTGAAGATGTCACAAAGGGGTAGGTGCCGTGATCAAGGTCCAAGAATGTTGCTTGGGCACCTTCAAGAAGTACGTTCTCGCCGCGCTCCAAGGATTCATGAATCAGCGTCACGGTGTCGGTCACATAGGGAGCAATTCTTGGCGCAACCTCGGTGAGGTAACGGTCAGCCATCTCATCTGCGTCAAAACCCAAGCGGTTGTAGACCTTGGCGAGCATCTGATTCTTCTCTGCCACTACTGCTGCGAGCTTCTCTCTAAAGATTGCTTCGTCGAGCAAGTCCTGAACTCGAAGCCCAACTCGGCTGGCCTTGTCGGCATAGGCCGGGCCGATGCCTCGCTTTGTCGTGCCGAGCTTGTTCTTTCCAAGGTGGCGCTCAATGAGGCGATCAAGCTCTTGGTGATACGGCAGGATCAAGTGAGCGTTGCCAGACACACGCAAATTAGAGCAATCAACCCCACGCGCCTGTAAGCCGTCGATCTCTGCGAGCATCACGACGGGGTCTACCACGACGCCATTGCCAATCACAGGTGTGATGTGGTCATAGAGCACCCCTGACGGAATGAGCTGCAACGCGAATGACTCACCGTTAACCACCAAGGTGTGACCCGCGTTGTGGCCTCCTTGGTAGCGCACAACCAACTGCATCTCTTTTGCGATGAGGTCGGTTAGCTTTCCTTTGCCTTCATCACCCCATTGGGTGCCTACCACGACGGTCGCTGGCACGTGGATCCTCTCGGTTAGGCCCCAAATCGGGCACGCTTTAGATTACCCGCTGGCCCGGGTTGGTCGAAATGATGAGAGATTCTGCCGAAACCGAGCTTGAACGGGCTACCTTCAATTGATGCGCAGTTCGCCACTTCTCCCCCTACTTCGCGCCGATTGGGCTGCAAACAAGGCAAGCCCCAAAGGCCGTTTGGTGACCACGGGGTTTCGAATCGCGCATCACGTGCGCGGAACCGGGCGACCACCCATTTGGTCACTTCCCATCATCGTGCTGTATCGACTACTCGTTGATTGGATTCTGGGAATTGAAATTCCCCCCAGCGTTCAAGCCGGTCCCGGGTTGTGTATCTGGCACGGGACTGGGCTCGTTCTGCACAAAGATGTGCAGCTCGGAGCAAACGTCACCTTGCGCCACGGAGTAACAATCGGCACCTTGGGCGAGGATGAACTCAGTGCGGCACCAGTGCTCGGAGACTCGGTGAGCGTAGGAGCCGGAGCGATTATTTTAGGGCCCTACCTCATTGGAGATGCCGCAGTTATTGGTGCCGGAGCGGTTGTGCTGAGCGATGTTCCCGAGGGCGCAACAGTGGTTGGGAACCCGGGCAGGATTCTGCCGAGCAAAGGCTCAAACCCGAAATGACTCACACACCAATCCGCGTTGTCGTCGTGGCCCACGGTCCGCCGCTCAAGGGCGGTATTGCAACTGTTGCACTTGACCTAGTTGAAGACCCAACACTCAACGCCGAGTTCGAGATGGTGTTCTTGAACACTGCACAAAACGATAGCCAGCGCGGCAAACTCGCCCTGGCAAATATCAAACGCGCCGCCGCCGATGCCCTCAACACCTTTCGTCTTGCACGAAAGGGAACCGTGGTTCACTCCCATGCTGTGCAAGACCCGTGGCTTGTTGCCTGGAGGCAGGTTGCAATAGCCGTGGCTGCGCGTCTGCGCGGCGCACGAGTGCTGCTTCATAACCACAATCAAGCCCCGTATATGGAGCGACCAGGCGAGTACCAAGTCGGCAAGCTCAACCGCTGGGCCTTTGCACTGTTGGACAAACTCGTAGAGGCAAACATTCTTATTGCCGCCGCTGGTGAACCAAATATTCGCCAGTACATGCCAACCGTTGAACTCCCAGTCATCGCAAACTCCGTGGTGGTCGACACCGTCCCGCAAAGCAGCGCTGTGCATGACCCTCCAGTGATTCTCTTTATTGGCGAGATACTTGAACGCAAGGGGATCGTGATCCTTCTCGATGCCCTTGACCAACTCGATGCGCGCAGCGCTAGCGGTCAGGGCACAGGTAATTACGAGTTGCGGATCCTCGGCGACAACCGTGCTGGACTAGACCCGCTCAAAGATCAAATGGTGCAAGAAATCACTGCCCGCGGCCGTGCCGCAACGATGACTGGGCCAGTCTCTCGTAGCGAGGTCTACCGGCATTTGTCCGAGGCTGACCTCTATGTGTTCCCCACGTTCACTGAGGGGCAACCCTTCACTGTGATCGAGGCACTCGCTGCAGGGGTTCCGATTGTGGCGAGCAATATTCAAGCCATCTCGAACATGATTACTGACGGCGTCAACGGCCGCATGATCCCGATTGATGACACCGCCGGATTCTCTCAAGCAATCTCGGAGTTGCTTGCTGACCCAGAGCAACGCTGCCAGATCTCGCAGGCGAATCGAACACTCGCACTACAGCGCTTTGATCGCTCGGTCTTTTCTGAGCGCATTGCAGAGTTGTACCGCAAGTACGGCAGCGCAGCTCACTAGGCCAGCGCAGCTCACTAGGCCAGCGCAGCTCACTGGGCCAGCGCAGCTCACTGGGCCAGAGCGAAGCCGCCATCTACAACATCAAGGGTCACCTGATCGCCCTCGGCTACCGATCCGTCGAGAATTGCCATGGCAAGACGGTCGCCGACTTGCTTCTGAATCAGTCGCTTCAGCGGACGAGCACCAAATGCGGAGTCGTAGCCATCATGGGCAAGCTTGGCAGTAGCTGCGTCAGTGACTACCAAGGTGATTCGCCTCTCATCGAGTCGGCGGCGAAGGAGCGCTAGTTGGATATCTACGATTGGTTCAAGATCTGACTCCTCCAGCGCACGAAAGCGAACAATTTCATCCACACGATTAATGAACTCGGGCCGAAAGAAATCGGCGGGGTCACCGGGCAGGTTCGAAGTCATGATGAGCACCGTGTTGGCAAAGCTCACGGTTCGGCCCTGCCCATCGGTGAGTCGGCCGTCGTCGAGCAGTTGCAACAAAATGTTGAACACATCGGGATGCGCTTTTTCTACCTCGTCGAGCAACACCACTGCATAGGGGCGGCGGCGCACTGCCTCAGTCAGTTGGCCACCCTCGTCGTATCCCACATACCCAGGGGGCGCACCCACTAGCCGACTGACGGCGTGCTTCTCCATGTACTCGCTCATATCGATGCGCACCATTGCTCGCTCATCGTCAAAGAGGTAGTCGGCCAGACTGCGCGCCAATTCGGTTTTGCCCACACCAGTGGGACCCAAAAACAAGAAACTACCGATTGGTCGGTTGGGGTCGCTCAAGCCAGCGCGGCTGCGACGAATTGCGTTTGCCACAGCAGAAACTGGCTCCTCTTGGCCAATCACCCGCTGGTGCAACACCTCTTCTAAGTGCAGCAACTTCGACATCTCGCCCTCCATCAAACGAGACACAGGAACACCAGTCCACTTCGACACCACTGCTGCGATGTCTTCGGCGTCAACCTCTTCTTTCAGCATCTTCTTATCTGCTTGTAGTTCCGCCATGGCAACCGTGGCGGCCTCAACCTCTCGTTGCAGAATCGGAAGATGCCCATAGGTAATTTCGGATGCGCGAGTGAAATCGCCATCTCGCTCGGCCCGTTCGGCCTCGGCCCGCAAGGTCTCTAGCCGCTCCTTGAGTTCTTGGATCAGAGCAAGCGACTCTTTCTCTGCCAGCCAATGCGCATTCATCGAATCGTGCTGTTCGGTGAGGTTCGCAATCTCTGCGTCGAGCACACCTAGGCGTTCCTGCGAGTTCGCGTCAGTTTCTTTAGCCAGGGACATCTTTTCGATCTCTAGGCCGCGCAACCTGCGTTCTACGATGTCGATCTCGTTCGGCATGGACTCGTTTTCGATACGCAAACTAGATGCGGCCTCATCTACCAGATCGATTGCCTTATCTGGCAAGAACCTGCCCGTCAGGTAGCGGTCCGAGAGCACTGCAGCAGCAACTAAGGCTGGGTCTTGAATGCGCACGCCGTGATGAACCTCATAGCGCTCCTGCAGCCCACGAAGGATTGCGATCGTGGACTCCACCGAGGGTTCGCCCACAAAGACCTGCTGAAAGCGTCGCTCAAGTGCTGGGTCTTTTTCGATGTACTTGCGGAACTCATCAAGCGTGGTTGCACCCACCATGCGCAGTTCACCGCGAGCGAGCATGGGCTTGAGCATATTGCCGGCGTCCATCGCACCTTCACCTGTTGCTCCAGCACCCACGACAGTGTGCATCTCATCAATAAAGGTGATGACTTGGCCGTCAGATTCTTTGATCTCGGCGAGCACGGCTTGCAGTCGTTCTTCGAAGTCACCCCTGAACTTTGCGCCGGCTACCAACGCGCTCATGTCGAGTGCAATCACGCGCTTGTCTCTGAGCGAATCAGGAACATCGCCGTCCACTATGCGCTGCGCAAGCCCTTCGACGACTGCTGTCTTTCCTACACCCGGCTCGCCAATCAGCACCGGGTTGTTCTTGCGACGACGAGACAAAACTTGGATCACGCGGCGAATCTCTTCGTCACGACCAATGACTGGATCAAGCTTGCCTTCACGCGCAGCCTCGGTCAGGTCCTGGCCATATTTGTCGAGTGCCTGCAGCGTGTCCTCCGGGTTCTGCGAGGTGACCCGCTTGCTGCCCCGCACTTCGAGTAGTGCCGCAAGCACCTGCTCTTTGCCGACGTCCCCCAGCCGACGTTGGCCGAGCGGCTTTGCCGAGTCAGCCATAACAAAAGCCAGCAGCAAATGCTCGGTAGAGAGGTACTCATCAGTGAGTTCCTTACGTTCGCCTTCGGCAACGTCAAAAAGTGAAGTGAACGCCTTGCCGGCGCGCGACTCCGAACCATACGAGGTAGGAAGCTCATCAAGGGCTTCATCGGCTCGATCTCGAACGGCAAGCGGCGAGAGGCCAAGCTTGTTCACTACGGGCAACACCACCCCGTCCTCTTGTCGCAGTAGCGCTGCTAACAAGTGATCCGGGGTGACCTCGGGGTTGTTGCGAGCCTTGGCGGATTCAAGGGCTGCGGTCACTGCCTCTTGTGTCTTCAAAGTCCAGGTATTTGGATCAAGTCCCATATCAGTCCTTTATTAAGCGGTGGGTGTTCTAGTCAGGTTGTTCTACTCGGGGTGCTTTTCTCCGGCACCGATGAGTGCCCAGCCGCCCAATGCCGCTCCGCCAAGCGCTAACAGCACCACAACCAGGGCAAAGCCGCCGCCCAAGGTCCACCCCAATGCACTGCCAACATCTACTCCGCCCGATTCCATTGCCGATTCCATCTGACTGCCGCCAGAGGCTGACTTGGGCATTGCAGCAGCCACTCGAGGGCTTGTCGTTGTGCTCTGCGGTGAAATCGTTGTCGGTGGCACAGTCGTCGCAACGGTGGTCGGAGGAACCGTCTCGGCTGGCGGCGCTGCTTGAGGAATCGTGGTCGGCGGCACCGTGGCCGGTGGAGTCGTCGCTGCTGGCGGTGGTGGCGGTGGAGCCGCCGCAGTTGGTGCAGCAGGTGCAGGCACCACGGAATTCACTACTGCGTTCACCACGAGATCGGTCATCGCCGCTGCACCGGAACCAGTCAGATGCAAACCGTCGCTCGAGGTCAACCCTGTTGATCCTGCCGTCACTGCGTTCCAGTCCAGAACCGTCACGTTGCGATGACCTGCAGCAACTTCACGCAGTGCCTGATTGGCGGCCGGGTAATAATCACGAACCTCTCGAATGGTGAGCCAGTACACATGCGGAACACCCGCCGTGGCCGACAGAATCTGCTCCACCTTCTGACGGTACGAGGCAGTGTTGCCGGCATCATTTGCACCAAGGTTGATCACCAGCGAGTCGGTCAGTTCCATCCAGTGAGCGTCAATCGCTGCTGCACCGGCCGAGGTCGAACGGCTGACTGCGGCATCAAAATTTACTGCCCAGCCAACGTTGTTGAAGGCCCCAACCATGGGACCTTGAGCGCCCAAAATGATGCTGTCTCCAACAACAACAACGCTGCGTTGTTGAGCAGCCGAAGGGGTTGCCCCGCTCACTGCACAAGCAACAGCTATGCAAGCAACAACTGCCAGCAATAGGCGTTTCATCTGCGCCGGTCCCGCTGATACAGAACTACTGCTTGCTTGACGGGAACGAGGTCTCGTCGGTAGTGCCGGTGTACCGAATCAACATCTTCTGCAGCTTGGGACTGAGCCTGTTCAAGGGCTTCGCTTAAACTCTGAACTTCTTGCTCAAGCTGAAGCACACGTTTTACACCGGCCAAGTTCATTCCCTCGGCAGTGAGATCTTGGATTCTGCGAAGCAACGCAATATCGGCCTCGCTATAGCGACGACTCCCACCACGTGTACGACCGGGGTCTAGTAACCCTTTGCGCTCATAGATCCGCAAGGTTTGCGGATGAACACCGGCAAGCTCTGCTGCAACAGAGATCACATACACAGCCCGATGAAACTCAGCCATGACTTGCACCTAGGTGCGCTCGTGGTGATTCAACTGCCAACGCCGCATAAGCCTGAAGGGCATCTCGCTCTTCAGCAGACAAGTTCTGTGGGATGACCACCTCGACAGTTACAAGAAGGTCGCCTTGGGTCTTCGCCCCGGTAACGCCGCGTCCTCGCACCCGAAAGGTTCGCCCGCTTGCGGTGCCGGCAGGCACGCGGATGGTTACTGGGTCGCCCTCGGTCGTTGGCACAGAAATATCTGCTCCAAGGGCCGCCTCGGGGTAGGTAATCGGCAGGTTCACCGTGAGGTGATCACCCTTACGACCAAAGATGGGATGCGATTCAACGTGGACCCTCACATACAGGTCACCGGCGGGACCACCATTTGCACCGGCGCCGCCCTTGCCTTTGATCCGAATTTTTTGACCGTCCCGAACCCCTTGCGGAATCCGAACTTTGACCTGCCTTGGACGGCGCACTGCTCCAGTGCCTGCACAGATCATGCAGGGGGTTTCGATGACACGGCCGCGCCCTCCACAAGTGGAGCATGGGCGGCTGAATGAGAAGAAGCCTTGGTCCTCATCAATGGCACCCTTACCGTGGCATTCAGGGCAGACCTTGGGTGAGGTTCCTGCCGCGGCCCCGCTGCCGGAACAGTCTGGGCAGCGCACGTCCGAGGTGACGTTGACTGTTGTCGTTGCTCCCCGAATCGAATCATCGAAAGCTAAGTGAAGGTCAGCTTCGATATCGGTCCCTCTGCGCGGACCTGAAGGCGGCGGTTGCTGTTGGCCACGTCCACCACGACTAAACAGATTGCCGATCAGATCGGAAATATCGCCGCCATCAAAGCGTGCCCCACCAGGCCCGCCGGGGCCAGAGCCGCCAAACCCAGGACCACCAAACCCAGGTCCTCCTGGCTGAGACATTGGCCCAACTCGTCGCGCCTCATCGTATTCGGCACGCTTGTCGGCATCGCCGATAACCTCGTAGGCCGCAGAGACTTCTTTAAACCTGTCTTCTGCAGCAGCGTCACCGGGGTTGGCATCTGGGTGCAACTTGCGAGCAAGTTTGCGATAGGCCGCAGTGATCTCTTTTGCAGTTGCTTTTGGAGCCACGCCAAGGAGCGCGTAGTAGTCCTTTTCAAACCACTCTCGTTGCACGCGACTCACCTGACCTTTCTGCTAGTCGAACCCTCAACCCAAAACTCTGACCATCGCTGGTCGCAACACTCGGTCGTTCCAGAGGTAACCCGTTCGAAGGGTTTCAGTCACCACTGCACTATCGCCGTCTGACTCACCCTCCTCGTGCATCACTGCTTCGTGAATATTCGGATCAAATTCCACATCCGAATCGGCCACTCGTGCCAACCCCTGCTTTTCGAGGGTACTCAACAACTGCGTATAAATTGCTGCCGCATCTTGCATTCCTTGCGCCGAAGCGGCCTCGCCAGCGTCAAGGACGGGAAGCAACTCCCTGACAAGCTGTTCGGCCGCCCGAGCTCGCAGTTCAACGTTTTGCTGATCGACTCGCCGCTTGTAATTTTCAAAATCGGCCTGAACTCGCCGGGCTAGGTCAAGGTACTCGTCTCGTTGGGCCTCGAGCTTGCCGGCAAGTTCGACTGCCTCAAGGACTGCAGCATCGGCATCTGCCTCTGCATCAAGGAACTCTGCCTCAAGGCCTAGGCCCTTGAGCAGGTCCTCCGCATCGGAGAACTCGGCGGAAATATCGCCAAGATCCGGTGTTGGAGAACTCTGCTCGGGGTCGAGATCATCCTCAAACGAGCTTGAGCCACCGCTCACTGGTTGTCCTGTGGCTGATCTTGGGCCGCTGCGTCGTCTTCGATGATCTCTGCATCCACAACCTCGTCGTCCGAAACAGCCTCAGCATCTGAGCTACCAGCGGATGCGTTTGCATCAGTTTGGGCAGCCTGCTCGTACAGCGACTGCGAGAGCTGCTGGCTAGCAGAGTTCAGAACCTCGGTTGCGGAGTTAATGGCAGCAGCATCGCTGTTGTTGAGTGCTGCACGCACCTCGATGAGTGCGGACTCAACGGCAGCCTTCTGATCGCCAGGAACTTTGTCTCCCTGATCGGCGAGCAGCTTCTCGGTTTGGTACACAAGCGTCTCTGCACGGTTGCGAGCGTCGGCTTCTTCACGGCGAGAACGATCCTCATCGGCATGAGACTCGGCGTCACGGACCATCTGATCGATCTGATCCTTCGACAACGAGGACTGACCCGTGATCGTGATCGACTGCTCCTTCGAGGTAGCCCGATCCTTTGCAGCCACGTTCACGATGCCGTTTGCATCAATGTCGAAGGTGACTTCAATCTGCGGAACTCCACGAGGTGCCGGCGGAAGATCAACCAACTGGAACTTGCCTAGCGTCTTGTTGAAATCGGCCATCTCACGCTCGCCCTGAATAACGTGGATCTCTACCGAGGGCTGGTTGTCTTCAGCCGTGGTGAAGGTCTCGGTGCGGCGAGTTGGGATGGTGGTATTGCGCTCGATGAGCTTGGTCATCACGCCGCCCTTGGTCTCAATACCAAGAGAGAGCGGGGTGACATCAAGTAGCAGCACGTCTTTGACGTCGCCCTTGAGCACGCCAGCCTGAATTGCTGCACCCATGGCAACAACCTCGTCTGGGTTCACTCCCTTATGTGGCTCGTTGCCAGTGAGTTCTTTGACCAACTCTTGCACTGCAGGCATACGAGTCGAGCCGCCCACCATGATGACGTGGTCAACCTCGCCGGTGGTCAGACCAGCGTCTTTGATTGCATGGTCGAACGCAACCTTGCAGCGCTGAATCAGGTCTGCGGTGAGTTCTTGGAACTTGGCGCGGGGAAGGGTGTAGTCCAAGTGGAGCGGCCCAGCGTCAGTAGCGGTGATGAAGGGCAGATTGATCTGCGTTTGAGCAACCTGTGAGAGCTCAATCTTGGCCTTCTCGGCAGCTTCACGAAGCCGCTGAATTGCCATCTTGTCTTTGCTCAGATCCACCCCGTGATCCCCCTTGAAGGAGTCCACGAGCCAGTCAATGATGCGCTGATCCCAATCGTCGCCGCCCAAGCTGGTATCGCCATGAGTGGACTTCACTTCGAACACACCGTCGCCAATTTCAAGCACCGAAACGTCGAAGGTTCCGCCGCCAAGGTCGAAGACAAGAATCGTCTGATCCTCGTCTTCTTTCTCCATGCCATAGGCAAGAGCTGCAGCAGTGGGCTCGTTGATAATACGAAGGACCTCGAGGCCAGCAATCTGACCGGCCTCTTTGGTTGCCGTGCGCTGAGCATCATCAAAATACGCAGGCACGGTAATGACGGCCTGAGTCACTGAGTCGCCAAGGTAGGCCTCTGCATCTCGCTTGAGCTTCATCAGCGTGC
>CAEZSF010000004.1_pt1 | contig 21918 bp, 21 predicted proteins | sample 7263891 | NCBI WGS metagenome assembly CAEZSF01 (sample SAMEA6813767, study PRJEB35770) | uncultured Actinomycetes bacterium | biome: Freshwater; feature: Freshwater reservoir; material: water | place: Czech Republic | collected 2017-04-14 | depth 0.5m m
GCAGTGCAGATTCTTGCTGCGGCCATCTTGAGGATGGTGTCTCCAGCGGCATGGCCGGCAGTGTCGTTGACTACCTTGAAGTGATCAAGATCGATAAAGAGCAATGCAAGAGAATCAGTACTCGAAATGCCTTGCAAACAACTGAGCAGCGAATTGCGATTAGGAAGCCCAGTCAAGGGATCCTCAAGAGCAAGACGCGAAAGCTCCTCGCGAGCTTGCTCCGCTGACTGCCGCGCACGCTGTTCACCAGCGACAATCCGTGCCACCCTGACCATGAGCACAACGGCCACGACGACCGCAGAGAGCGCAAAGACCCGTGAATCGACTCCACCAAGAACAGTGATTGAGATGACTGCCGTTAGCGATGGGATCACTACTGCAGCACCCAGCAGAATGGATCTGCTCAGTCCGGCCTCTGAGGTGGGTTGTTGATCAGCGATCTTGGCTGCAGCGGGTTGCAGCGCGGTGGCCCCAAGTAACACATAGGCCACCGCAAACCCAAGGTCGGCAGGATCGATCAAGGACTCAGTTGAACTGACACGAAGTGTTGCTGCGTACACCATGTCGGTCACCAAAAAAACCAGAACGTAGCCAAAAAGCCCCCAGATGGCCCTGCTACGACGAGCAGTTCCAAGTAATAATCCAGCCAACGCCCCGAGTAACAAAAGGTCCATGAACGGGTAGGCCACGAGCAGCAACTTCTGCGTCAGTCCCCCTGCTTGAGCAAGAGCACCCGGGGCGACGACCACTGCTTGCCAGGCAAACAGACCCAGCCCAGCAACTACTGCTAGGCCGTCGAGGGTCTGCTCCCATCCGTTGTGGGGGTCACGGGCCCGTGCAAGCAGGATCACTGCTGCTAGGAGCAGTGGGTAACTCAGCAGGTACACCAGATCAATGACCGACCCAGAGGGAGACAGGCCAAGTGCTTCGGCGCCAATCCAGACCGCATCTGCCACCACATTGCAAGCAGCAGAAATGGCAATCAGTCTCCAGACCAACACTGCCCGGCCAGTTGACCGCCTAGATACTCGGATACAAAGAGCCAGCGCCGAGACGGCAAGCAACATGTATGGCAGGTCGACGCTATCGAAGACCCAAATTCCTGTTGGACCGACGGTCGCTTGGTACGCCGCCACTGCGATGGCGGTTCCGGAGATGAGTCCAAAGATTACGTTGGAGGACCTCGACGGACTCTGCATACCTGCACGTTAGATCGGCAGGTTGGTCTAGAAGTTGAACGAACGCAATCTAGTGAGCCTCAATGAACGAGGGCTGACTCGCCTGCGAGCTCCGAGCCTGCCTGATCCGAGCCTGTCTGTTGCGTGCTTGCCTGTCCCACGGCGAATCCGAAGGGCTGTTTGCCAAGCAGGTGCATCCAGAATTGATACGAGTGCCCAACCAAAAGAGCAGTGATAATCGTGCCGACTCCTGCTGTCGAACCAAGGAGCAGTCCCAGAAGCAGCAACGTTGCCTCCATTCCCAATCGAATGTGGCCAAGAGGTGCTCCAAGACTTCCCGACAAACCACGCATCAGACCATCCATCCCTCCCACCCCAAATTGCGCCTGAGTAATCAGGGCGCCGCCAAGCATCATCACGACGGTCCCAAAGACACAAGCAGCGACTTGCAGTGCAGTTCCCTGAAGGGTTGGGATGAGCGGCAGAGTTATGTCGATGATGACCCCGCCGAGGACTGGCGCTAAGACGGTTCCAACGCCCACACCTCCTCGCAGTAGCGCGCTGAGTGCAACCAGTAGCAACCCCAGCACCATCGCAGCAGTACCAGCGGACATCCCTAGGTGCTTCTCAAGGGCAACCTGAACCAGAAACAGAGGGCCCAAGCCGATATTTGCTCGAACCGTCAGGCAATAAGCAGTACAAGAGATGAGCAGTCCGAGGAGAAAGACTCCGGCCCGCGTGAAAGTCCGATTCATGAAGTAATCCAGAGGGTTGCAGGTTGAGGGGACCTCAAACAGGCGTATATGGGGGGTAAAGCAGCAAGCAAACACAAGGGTTTGTCATGCACAACGAACAAATAAGTTTGTGAAATTAGCAGCGGATTCAGGCCCCGTCAGATTGATTCAGGGTGACTTCCGTCATGACTAACTGTCCAAAATGGTTGTGTTCGTTTGAATTTGAGTCAATACTCTCTGGGCGGACCTAGAGAGGTTCGCATGGCGACTAGGGGAGCAAGAATCATGCAGACAAGCACTACGCGGGTACGAGGCGTTTTGGGGGCAACACTTGCCGCTGGAACCTTGCTGCTTGGAGCATGTGTTGCTCCACCGAAGCCGCCCACAACCACGACCACCACAACCGTTGCACCAACAACCACTGTCGCACCAACAACCACTGTCGCACCAACAACCACCGTCGCACCAACAACCACCGTCGCACCAACAACGACGACAACGACGACGACGACGACGACGACAACGACTACAACGACAATTCCGCCCACAACCACAACTACCACCACTGCTCCTCCGGCAGCAGTGCGCACAGCAGTGGCCATGACCTGTCAGGGCACTGCAGTTGGGCAGTCAAGTACCAGCGGCTTGAGCAGCGGTGTGACCACTCTCGTACCTGGTTCCGTTACGCCAGGCGGCGCATTCGCAATGAAACTCACTGCTGACCCTGTGGTTGTTCCCACTTCTGGTGGCGGCTACGCGATCAGCTACCTCAAGTCACTCACAGTTAAGTTTGCGATTCCTGCAGGCTCAACGTTTGTGTCTGCCTCATACTCCGGCGGGAGCGCCTTGGGTTCTGGTGCAGTGACTGTGACCGCCTCTGGCAGCATCGTGACCCTCTCGGTGCCTGGCAACCTAGCTGCGGGCACCACTGCAGTCCTGCCCGAAGTAACCATCAATTTGCAGGCCACTGGCACCTCGGGAACCTCACTGAATGCCCAGCTCTACGGTTCGAGTTACTCCAGCTTCAGCATTGGCTTTACGGCACGTGTCACCGGAGTTCCGCTCTTCGGCAGCGTTGACGCAGTCACCAAGTGCTATGCACCCACCAACCCAATTCTGGGAACCACGGTCATCTCCTAAACAGTTATCTCCTCAGCAGTCCACCGCCCAGCGGTCGAACGGCCGGTCGAACTGCACTTCGGTGAAAACTGAGGTCAAAACTGAGAACTCCCCTGGCCGATGGCCAGGGGAGTTCTTCTTTCTACGATCTGTTCGCTGAGCGCTCGGAGCTAGATCCAAGCGCTCAGACCGCTATTCGGCCTGTGCTTCTGCTCGGTCCTTGGCTACCTCGTCGAGCAATTCGTACTCTTCGCCAGTGTCGGCCCAGTCCTCGAATTGCGTCACGCCAAGTGTGTCGAACCGCTTGCGAAGCCAACCGTCATTGGCATCAAGTAGGCCAAGCTTCTTGCAGTTCGGAACAATCTTGGAGAACAACAGTTGCTGGAACGGATCCTGATTCTTGAGTTCGGGGTCATCTTGTTTAAACAGCGAGATTGCTTCACGAACAGGAATACCAAGGTTCTCCCAGACCTCTTGTTGCAAGAAGCGGTCTCTCATGCGCACTGCTGCTTCAAAGGCGAACTCTTGGCGCTCCAATAACTCAGCCGAATTCAGCTCGGTGTAGTACTCCTGCAAGCTCAACACGCCGAAAGCAACGTGGCGCGCCTCGTCACTCATCACGTAGCGCAACAGTTGTTTGAGCAGCGGGTCTGGCGTGACCTGATAGGCAAGGCCGAATGCGGCCAGAGCTAGGCCCTCGATCATGATCTGCATTCCCAGATACGTCATGTCCCAGCGGCTATCGCTGATGATGTCATCGAGCAATGCCCGCAGGTGATGGTTGACGGGGTAATGACCAGAACACTTTGTGTCGAGATACTTTGCGAACACCTCAACATGGCGGGCCTCGTCCATCACCTGAGTAGAGGCGTAATACTTGGCGTCAATCCACGGCACGGTCTCAACGATCTTGGCCGTGCAGACCAGCGCACCCTGCTCGCCGTGCATGAACTGACTCAGGCTCCAGTTTTGGGATTCAACCGCCAGTTTCACCCACTCTTCATCGCCCCAACTCGCAAACGAAGTCCGGCTCAGATCGATTCCCAGTTCTGCAATAAGCGCAGTGTTCATTGTCATGGGAGACTCCCGAGCGATTCGCTCTTGGTCGACTTCGATTGACCAATCCAAGTCAGTCTCGCCATTCCACATTGAATGCTTGGCTTTTTCGTACAGCTTGTTCAGGCCGGGTCGCTCGCCCTTTTCGTAGTTCCACGTAAAGATCGCGTCGGCATTATCCGTTACTGCGTGAATCGACTCGGAAATGTCGGTATTGGTCATTGCCAAAATCGAATCAAGGTCATTGACCCCGTCTCGATCAAGGATCTCGGCATCAGTGCGACTCATAAGGTTCCCCCTGCAAAAGTAGTAATAACCAGAACTTACTGCGCAGAACCTGCTCAGCGCACAGCGCGCAGGAACCGCTTTTGACCACGGCCGGCCCAAAATGGTCTTTTTACCCGTTGACGATAACGAAAGCAGCGCTCAACCTACTGAGTATGAGGAGAGAGGTTGCGATCGGGGTACCGAGCTTGGCGCTCGTGACAGCCGGCGGGCTGTGGGTTCAGGCGTTGCATTCAGCAAACGCCGCCCTACCCAGATTTGCGGATCTTTGTGCCAGCGGGAGCTACGGCGACCCCGCTGGCCAAAGCCTGCGCATCACTATTCTTGGAGACAGTTCCTTGACTGGGCCCGGCCTAGAAAAGGGTTCCGATATATGGATTGCTCAACTTGCTGACCGGTTGCCGTGGAGCGTGGACCTAGTGAGCCAGGCCAAAGGCGGATCTCGCGTTCGCGATGTCCTGCTTCATCAGGCAGCAGATGCGGCCCTGACTCAGCCCGACCTGTTCGTTCTTGCAATCGGAGCAAATGATGCCTTGCATGCCACCTCCACCCGGCAGTTCCGCAGGGATCTTGAAGCTGTGCTCAATCTGCTTGGCCGCATTGCACCCGTGATGAGTTTGGGTGTGGGCGACTTGTCGGTTATTCCGCGACTGCCAAAGAGTTTGAGATCGCTCGCGGCATATCGAAGTGCAACCATTGATGAGATTCACTCCCAAGTCGCTCAAGGGGTGAGTCAAGTGACTCGGGTTCCGGTGCGGGAACTCTCTGATGCCATGTTCAGGTCACCTTCGATCGACCTCTTTGCAGAGGATCGCTTTCATCCAAACCGATTAGGCCACACGGCTTGGGCGGACTTGTTCGAACCCTTCCTGCGAAAGGCGCTTCAGGATTCGCTTGTCGCTCCTGCACGTTTGGCTCGGCCGTTGACGGCTTCGGCTACAGCGTAAAAGTCAGGTTGCTTGCCAACTGAAGAGCTAGTTCTTTGTCACCAGCAAGAAGGACTTGCTGCTGAATTGCTTCGCTTGGCTCGCAACGCCCGCCCGTGAGCCGGAAGAACAGCATGACTGGCATGGAAACTTCTACCGAAGCAGGGGCTGAAAGGTTGTCGACCACTCGGGCACGATCCGTTACTTCAACGAGATACGTTCGCTCTACCGCCCCTGTGAGGTCAATGCGGATCCGAGAGCCTTCTGGTAGCGCTGCCTTGCGCCCAACGATGTACCCCAAAGAGGGTTCAATCTCTAGCAGAGCGGAGCTAATTGCAGCCGGGTCTGCCCGGTCCGGCAGGCCGAGCGCCTGGCGAATATCATGCTCGTGCATAAAGGTGTCGTAGTGGCGAATCCGCATGAAGCGCCCGTAGGTCTCATCGGCGCTCACTGGGGTCCAAGAGGGGGCGTCAAACTGTTCCTGCGTCATTGCCTGTAGCGCAGCGAGTCGCTTCGTCGTGACATCAAGAAATATCTGTAGAACCTCGTCGCCCGAGAGCGAACGCATATCTTCAACCCAGACCTCACCCATGCGGGCAACGTCGTTCTTGAGATGAGTGAGATGCGTTACGTCTACCTCGGGTGCACGAACACCAGACAGCATCAATTCGATGCCTGCGATGTGACTGAGTTGATCCTTCACCGTCCAACCGGGGAGACAACTCGGCAACATGAACTCCGTTTCCTGCAGACCCGAACAGAGCTCTGCAACTGCGCTCCACTCCTCAGCGAGCAGGGCCACCATCGGGTCTTTTTCTACGAAGGTAGGCATCAGGGGGTCTCCTTTTGAATCGAGGCCCAATCGCGAGCCTGAAAGTAGGGCGTGAACTCTTGAGCAATTGCCTCGATGTCTTCGGGGCGCTTTGGTCGTTGCAGTTCGTACACGTTCGGAAACTGCAACCAAGCGGTGACGGCCTGCCAAAGGTCAACGGCAGCTTGGCCGAGCGGCGGGTTGATCAACACTGGACCAAAAAGTGCTTGCGGACCGCTTGGCAGATGGTCAAACACCAAGGTTGGAACTCCCCAACCGCCAAGGTCAAGGACCTGTTGGTGTTCAGCGGCCACCTCTGCATGAGTAGTTGGGTCATCGATCGCTTGGCGAACAATCGCCGGGTCCAGACCACATTCGATTAAAAGCTCCTCTGCAACCTCGCTTCGATGAGGCTTTCGGCCCTCGACATGCAACGCAGTACCTGCACGCAAGTACCAGCTATCAAGCAGGCTCATATCGGTTCTTCGCAACAGCGCACCGATGCGCATCATCGACCAGCCATAGGACCAGTCGCGTTCCCAAGGATGCTTCTTTCCCTCTGCCCTGTTTACTTCTTCAAGGCTAAAGAAGCGCCAGTCAACTTGAAGGCCGAGTTGATCTCTGGCCTCTCGCATCCACAGCGAGGTTTGAAACGCATACGGGCACATGATGTCGAAGTGAAATGCAACCGATGTGGGCTCAGCATGGTGAGGCGGAGTCATCAGCGCTCCCCAGATTGCACATGCCCGACCACCTCAGCGGAGCTCTTCTGTGCAGGAGTTAGCGATGTTGTTGATGAGCGGCCGCACAATCATGGTGTAGGTGTCAGACATTGCCGTCTCACGATGCTCAGCCTGAACCGCAAGCCGCTCGGGGTCCATCACGACAGTCATAAAAGCTTCTCTGCTTGGAAAGGCATTGAAGCGAACCTGATCCCACTGACGGCCATCACCAACAATGGTCCCCTCGACGTTGAACCATCCAGCTATACGCACACCATTGGCAACGCCAACCGTTACAGCGTGGTTCTGATAGGCCGTCATGTGCTCAACGCTCTGCTCAAGGTCAGAATCACCACGATCAAAGGCAATCACGTGCACCACCATTACGGCGGGGTCATCAGCAGTAGATGGGTACGGAACCTGATCAAGGTCGGGGATGATCTCGGGGCCTTCAGGATGAGCAAAGGGCTGGCACCCTAAAATAATGGTCGCTTCCATTCCAGCATCTTTGTGATGATGCTGCTCCTTGAACTCTTTGCGTTCTTGCATGTCAATAAAAGAACGCCGGGTTGGGTATTTCACGACTGCTACGCGATCCCAAGGCGGGAGGTCTCCAAGCAGTTGGGTCTCGACGTCGCCGAAGAACACCACCTCTGCCCCCACCGCTGCGAGCGACTCAAGAGGGGCGTACGCATCGTCGGCTTCCCGGCCACTCAGGGAAGATTCCCGGCCGTCAGAGTACTCAGCGGTGTGGCGATACCGCATCAGGTTGACCATCCAGACTGGTCCGTCTTCTTCCTCTGGGGTGGTCGAAAGTCGTAGTGCGTAGTCAAAGTCGATCTGGCCGTAACGAACCGGAAGGCCCGCTACTGAACCTTGTCCTTCTGCATGGGCTTCTTGGGCACTCTCTGACATCGTCATCTCATTTCAGGTTAGGAAGGCCGACGGCGGCAACAGCAAACAACTAGCAGTCATACTGCACCATTTTTTGAACTGCTGCTCGCGCATCGTTCGTTTCAATAGATTTTGTCTACCTAGACAGGCCAGAATGGTTCTATGACAAAGCTCGGACTCCAAATCCCCAACTTCAACTTTCCGGGTGGAACACCCGACCAGATCTTTCCCACTGTGGTGTCTGCAGCCCAAGCAGCAGACGCATCCGGGTTCGACACGGTCATGGTGATGGATCACTTCTATCAACTTCCAGGGCTTGGCAACCCAGATGATTACATGCTCGAGGCCTACACACTTCTTGGGGCACTTGCATCTGTCACCAGCAGGGTTCGCCTTGGCGCACTCGTCACGGGCAACACCTATCGCAACCCGGCAATCCTCGCCAAGGCCGTCACTACCCTCGACATCGTTTCTCAGGGGAGAGCTCAACTGGGAATTGGCTGCGGTTGGTTTGAGCTTGAACACGATTCTTTTGGCATCCCATTTGGCACGTTCACTGATCGATTCGAGATGCTTGAAGAGGCCTTGCAGGTCATTCTGCCCATGCTTCAAGATGAGCGACCATCTTTGAGCGGCAAGCACTACCAAATTACAGAGGCCATCAACCAACCCGCACCGCTTTCTACAATCCCAGTGATGATCGGTGGCAGCGGCGAGAAGAAGACCCTTCGCATGGTGGCTCAGTACGCCACACTCGGAAACCTCACCTGCGAACCGAGCGAGGTGCCCCGCAAGGTCGAGGCACTCGCCGAGCACTGCGAGCGACTCGGCCGTGACCGTTCAGAGATTCAACTCTCTTGGAATCGGGTTGTTTGTATCGCTCCTACCACGGCTGAAGCCGAGGCAGAAAGAGACCAGTACTTGGCATCTCGAGGAATGGACTGGAACGGCCTTCCCGATGACATCAAAGTAATGATTGAAGGGATGATCGTGGTAGGAGACCCCGACACGGTGGCCCAGAAGTTCAGCGAATGGAAAGCGCTTGGCGTGGACGGTTTCACCGTCGCAATGCCCGCAAACGTGCACATTCCTGACAGGGTTACACTTTTGGGAACTACGCTCGGGCAGATTTAACCGAATGTTCACTTCACCAACCTGAACTTTTTTTAGCACTTAAGGTATCGAACTCACCTAACCTAAAGTCAGCTTTAAGCAGGTCCGTCTTGGTTCGCTTCCGGCAAGCCAACGAGCGAAAGTTTTGAGGGAAAGGTTCATGCCAACGTGATGGCTCATCAGAGCGATTCAGTAGAGTCGTCAGGTCTGATAGCGGTAGATGGCAGAACAGCGCGCAAGAACTCGAACAGAGACGCCGTTGTAGAAGCTGCGCTGCAGTTGTTTCAAGCTGGAGCACGCGACGTGAAAATGGAGGACCTCGCAGAGGCTGCAGGGGTCTCAGTTCGCTCGGTGTACCGCTACTTCGCGAACGTAGACGAAGTACTCGAAGCAGCGATGATGGCAAACCTGAGTCTGTACGGGCACTTGTTCGAAATCGACAATCTTGGACAAGGACCGCTTCCGGAGCGGATTCGGAACCTGGTAGCAGCCCGCCTCAACCTCATAACTGCGGCTTACCCCATGATCACTGCAGTCCTTCGGCACGTCCACACAGATAACGCAATCGGCGCTCAGGCCCGATGGCGGCTTCAACACATGTACTTGCAAAACTCCGAGATGTTTCGCAGCGAGTTCAGCAGAATGACAGCAGTCGAAAGCCGACAGATCGCGGCCGCGATTGACTCTTTGCTGAGTTACTACACGGTGGATTCCATGCTCAACCGCTTAGGATTCAGCACCGAAGAAGCCGAAGCGGCGCTAGTTCACGGTCTTGAGTTGCTTCTTCGGCCGTGGCAAGACCACGAATCGGCTTCCAAGTAACGCCAGCCCGCAAGCAGCGATCAGACCCAGCCTCCGGCGTAACCTACGAACTGCCCAGTAGTAAAGCCGCTCGTTCCATCAAGGAAGGCCATGGCAAATGCGGCGAACTCTTCCATGGTTCCGAGTCGCTTCATGGGGACTTGTGATTCTACGAATGCTCGGATCTCTGGATCTTCAGAACCAACAGCCTGATGGAACTCAGGGAAATCCATAAAGTTTGTTCCCAGTGCGTTGACCTGCACGCCTGTAGAGGCAATCTCTTGAGCCAGGTTTTTTGCCATCATCGTGGCTCCTGCCCGAACCGAGGAATACAGCGCAGCACCCTTCGTTGGCCGAGCACCTGCGGCGCTAGTGATCATCACTATCTGACCCGAGCCCTGAGCGACCATCGGCGCAGCAACTGCTTTGAGAAACCGGTAGGGAGCTTCGACACATCCTTGAACGAGTCTCTGCAGGTCCTCAATCGAGGAGTCCATGAATGTGCCTGGAATGATCCGGCCTGTGAATGCCGCCGCAGCGTCGATTCGGCCAAAGCGATCGATTCCTGCTGCAACTAAGGTTTCTGCAGCAGCGGGCTGGGCCAAGTTTGAAACCCCCTCGACTGCTTCTACGGCAGCACCAAGCTCGATGAGTTCAGCTACTAGCTCGGTTGAGGGGTTCCCTAGAACAAGATCGTGGCCTCGTCGGGCAAACTCTTTGGAAAGCGCCGGTCCAACATAGCCACCGGCCTCATTCACGAGCGCAATTCTTTTTGGTGTTGTCATCGCTGAGTTCCTTAGGTCTTGAGTGAGCCAGTTCTGAGTGTGCCAGTTCTGAGTGAGCCAGGTTTGAGTGAGCCAGCTTTGAGTTAGCCAGGTTTGACTGCGCCAGACCCGAGCGTCGCAGCATTTGATGTCGCGGTTTTTGAGCTGAGCAGACGCATCATTTCCCTAGCTACCATCGGGCCAGCGTTTTGATTTTGTCCGGTTACTAAGTTGCCGTCCACTACCCAGTGGTTTGCAAACGGGTCACGAAAGCGCGTCGATGACTCAAAGAGCGCACCCATCTTTCGAAGCTCCGTCTCTGGGTGTTGCGGTGTTGACTCAATTCCCAGCTCACGGACCTGTTTGTCTGTAACTGCGCTCAGCCTTCGGCCTTGAACGAGTGGACTGCCATCTGCAGTCACAGCATTGCGCAAGCCCAACGGGCCATGACACACCCCGCCAAGAACCAACCCCTGTGCATCAGCTTCAGAAACCTTGTCGGCCAGCTCAGCAGAGACCCCAAAGTCAAACGCTGCGCCCCAGCCACCCGCTAAGTACACAAGGTCGTACTCGCTCATATCAAGAGTTCCTATTGGTAGCGAGTGCGTAACTTGTGAGCGCAACTCATCGTCGGCCAAAAACCGATCATCGGCTGCACAGCGCAGCACCGGAACTAGCGACTGAGGGTCAATGGGAATGATTCCTCCGAGTGGGCTGGCAAGGTCTACTCGCATGCCAGCATCACTGAACGCGTAGTACGGAACGGTCATCTCTGAGGAGTACACCCCCGTAGCCTTGCCAATATCTAGGGTGCCGTGGTTGGTGCAGACCACGAGGGCTCGCATGCCTCGAAGGTCTCCCACAAAAGGAGTCGGGTCGTCTGGGTGCATGCCGAGCTTGTGAATGGCGCTGCGAATCCAGCGTGCAGGAAGGGGAGGCTGCTTCATCTCTGGGCCAGAGTTCGGGTGCCGCTCAGCGTAAGGCCAGGGGTTATGACGCTTGGGAACGCAGCGGACTCGTTCCTCGGCAAGTCGAACGCACAAGTGTTCCTGTAGCAGGGCTACGTTGCCATCGTTCCACAGGTTCTCTGCCTCAATCGGGTCCTCATCTAAGTTGTAGAGCTCCCACTGATCGGCCAACGGATCGGTTCGATACGTTGGCCCGCCGGGACCGCTGGATGAGAGTTGCCTCACCCCTGGGGTGGTCCAAGTGCTCGGGTCATCGAAGGTGCGAACCAGTTTCCACATGTGAGCGTTGCCGCCGTTGCACTCTTGGTCGGTCACCGTAGTCACGATGGCCTCAAAGTTTGATCCCACATAGGAAGGTACCGAGATTGCGAGCGGACCTCGAGCAGACTCCTCGATGCCCAGCCTGCGCGCAAGCCCAGAGGCACTGCTATCACCTTCGAGCACATTGTCTCGGGTCATGAGGTAGACCGCCGGAGAGTGCCCGGCAGGATCTAGGCCCGTTGGCACTGAGCCAGTAGCGAGAAGCGGCGTCAAGTCACGGCCAGGAAGCGGATGTACCTCGGTAAAGGTCTTCGCCAACTCAGCAGAAATCTTTTTCTGGTCAATGCCTGCGGCCGACAGCAGCGTTGGAATCAGGTCAACATGCGAAGTTGGGGTGTCGCCAATTCGAGTTGCACTCGTGGCATCGACGCCAGTTCGAACAATCGTGAACGGCACTCGCGCTGCCTCGTCATAAAGATTGAACCACTTCTGTTGCAGCCCCCCGTGCGCACCGAGCAACTCGCCATGGTCAGAGCTTCGAACCAACACGGCGTTCTCTGAGCCGTTTTCGGTGACTGCTTTTCGAACCCGATCAATCGACCCGTCTCCCTCTAGGTGGAGGCGGTAATACAGGTCTCGGTACTGCTGAGCATTGCTGCGGTAAATCCGCTCAACCGCGGCTGGTGGACCATAGGCCGAGTAGTAGGCCTCTCGATACGCAATCTGCGCAGCCGGTTTGGACTTCAGGTCTTCATGCGCTGTGGGTGCTTCGGCAATATGTGGCGGATCATCAGGCGACTCGCTCAGCGGCGATGACCGCACCCATGCAGGAAACAGCACGATGTCGTGCGGGTTGACAAAGCTTGCAACCAACAAGAACGGCCGCAATGCCGCAGCATCTCCTGCCCGGCGGCGCTCATAGCGATTCTCTAACCATGCAACAACGCGCCCAGCAATGAGCGGGTCGCGCACCATCCCGCAATTCTCATGGGCAGCACCATGGGGTTCGGGTCCGACCCAGCCAGAAAATCCAAACTCGTCAAGCGGGTCAGCATCTAGATATGCACGAACGGCAGCCGGAAGAATCTCGCTGTCTTTCGTATTAGTAGCAACGACCTTGCCCGTCAGCGGGTCGGTCAGGTCGGCATGCGAGATATGCCATTTACCGTCATAGTGGGTGTCATAGCCAGCGGCTCTAAACCAGTGGCCCAAAGTAGGAACCTCACCTGGTTGCAACCAGCGCATTCTTGAGTCACCGGCCAGTTTGGCAAGGCCATCCGTCTGCGAAACTCCGTGCACATCTGGGTACTGCCCCGTAAACAGAGTGGGACGGCTTGGCACACAAGCCAGCGAACCGGTGTAGTGGCGATCAAAGCTCACACCGTTGTTATCAAACCACTCCCGCCCCGTCAGCGTGTTGCGCCGCCAAGCCTTGACCTGCTCGCTCTCATACGGCGGAATAGCGCGTTCTTCATCAGTCAGAATGATGATGACATCGGGAGAAGTGGTCGAGTTCATGATGTGGCCCCGCCTTTCGAATTGCTTCTAACGATTGTTTCCAGACCTTCCAGCATTCGGTGTGAAGCTCTGCCAAGAATGAGACCCAAAATTCGGGCCGCAATCTTGCCACGAGGGGTTGAGCCTGGATCGATTGATGTAGTGAGTGAGACGGCAGTTCCACCTGCTGCTGCTGTGAGTTTCCAAGTGTTTGTGACTGACTTCACTACTGGTGGAAGTCCTTGAAGTGTGTAAGCCAACTCTTGTTCGGGTTGCCACACCGTGACTGTTTCAATAAGCGCCAGTCGGCCAGCTTGGATGCGGCGTGCAGCGCCAATACCGCCCGTCTGCGACGTGGTGAGCGCAGAGTGATCAACGCCCTTGGCCCATGTGCTTATGGCTCCAAAGTCTGCAAGCTGATGCCAAACTTGCGCAGGGCTTGCAGCAATCTGGCAGGTCTTGATGATCTCTGTCATGAGTTGGTTCTAATCATTTATCACTGAAGGTGCAAATAGTGCGCCTTTATTGAGGGTATCAAGACCAATCTGGCGAGATACGTCGCCCTCAAGGAAGCGGGCGGTATGAGATCTGCATCTCTTTGATCCCATTGATCAAGTTGGAGTGCAGCCTGCGGGGTGGGGCCTGAAGTTCAACGCCTTCCCAGCTCGCGACGAGTTCCTCGAAGAGCACTCGAAGCTGCAATCGTGCCAAGTTGGCACCTAAGCAGAAATGCTCCCCAACCCCAAAGGAGAGTTGCCTGTTTGGACTACGCGTAATGTCAAAGCGGTTCCGGTCTTCGAATACTGCAGGGTCGCGGTTTGCACCTGCGTAGAACATGATCACCTTGTCGCCCTGAGCAATCTGCTGCCCGCCGACTTTCACATCGCAGGTAGCAGTCCGGCGGAAGTGGTGGATAGGTGGCTGCCAGCGCAGAATCTCTTCTACTGCACCGGGGATAAGTGAGGGATCCTGGCGCAGAAGCTCAAATTGCTCGGGGTGATCGAGCAGTGCCAAGAGGCCATGCGAGGTGGCAGTTCTTGTGGTCTCGTTGCCCGCAACAATCAAGAAAACAAAGAAGAGAGTGAACTCCAAGTCATCGAGTTGCCTTCCGTTCACCGTGGCCGAGAGCAGGTCTCCTGTGAGGTTGTTTTCGGGATTGAGACGGGCTCGCTGTGCCATCTCTGAGGCGTAAGCAAAGATCTCGGCCACGGCATCCATAGCTGTCTCTGGAGTTGGCGCGACTTCGGGGTCTTGGTCATCGATCAATGAGTGGCTCAACTCATAGAGTCGGTGACGATCAGCTACGGGAACCCCCACGAGCTCGCTAATGGACCACATCGGGATAATGGCTGCAACATCGGCCACGAAGTCACAGGAATCCTGCCGCGCCAGTTGAGAGAACACAGCGCGAGTCTCGGCGCGCATCGTGGGTTCGATGGTGCTAATCCGCTTGGGAGTAAACGCTCGAGCCACCACATCTCTAAAGTTGCGATGCTCAGGAGGGTCCATTCCGATGATCACCATGCGGAGTTGGTCAAGCTCATCCGGTGATGGGTCAAGGCGCAGCGGGCCACCTACCCAACTCGAGAAGTTCTGGGGGTCAATAGAAACTGCGCGCACATCCTCGTGCCGAGTGATTGCCCAAAATCCGGGGCCGTCAGACTCCTCTTGGAAGTACAGCCCTTTGGTACTGCGAACCTCGTCAAGCCAACCATGCGGTGTAGCGGCCTCCCAGACGGAGGCATCGGTGAGGTCAATCGGGGTTGAACTCATCTCAGGCCTCTTCTGTTGCAGGGTTCGTAGAGGGCACGGTTGCGCTCGGCAGAACCGGATCGGCCTCCACATACTTGCGAAACTTGCGCAACATGTGGGCGTTCATTGGCCGCATGGCAAGCTGGATGACGGGCGACATGCGCTTCGAGCCCCCCGTGAACGTCATTGCCATGGTCCAGTCCACTCGTGATCGGCCATTTCCAAGATCGGTCACGACGTAATCCTCAGCGAAAGCCTCTGGGCCACCCTTGATGGTCTGATTGAAACGAAACGCCATGCGAGAACCTGGCTCCCAAGCAATGAACTCCTCCCAGCCGGTCATTCCTCCCCGCATAGAAACTGTGCGAGTCGAGCCAACCTGCAGCGGAAACGGCGAGGTCCAATCCACGCCCAGAATCGGAAAAGCCCAACGAGTCCAAGAGACCGAATCAAGGAAGACTTCAAAGATTCTCTCGGGGGTAGCGGCAATCTCTTGAGAGGCAACCACCTTGCAGGGAGCTGTTTGGAAGTAGCTCATTCCCACCCGCTCGCACTCAACTCGCGCAAGTTGATCACCGCGCTCTGACTTCTGCACACCTTGATGCTTGGCCATTCTGCCCCTTCTTCAGCTTCAACCCTCGAGAGACTGCCCCAGAGAGTGAGGCAAGGCTAGGCGAAGCGAGGATCTCGAGTGAGAGGGTGAGGATCCCCTCAAGTTTCGGGCCCTGAGAGCCGATGCGATCCCAAGCGACCACGTTCCCGCAAAAGTGTCGCTTCGCCGATGAGCAATTGGCGACTAGGAGGCACCGTGATCCGCCGAAATAAAATTGCCCTCAGCGCATCGATCTGTCTGGTACTCGCAACCGGGTCAGTTTCTGTTTTGACGCTGGTAACGAGTACGAACTCGGCCGCGACTGGCGCAGAGAACGCTGCTGGAGCCAACGGCCCGGGGACCTCACCCGTGACGGTCTACGACGACAAATACATTGATGACTTGGTCTATCTGCCACCCACAGCTGCGGCCGCAGGCAGCGCCTCGCCTGCGGCCGGGGGTGGAGCGCCCCTTGGTACGGCGGCGAACGACAGTCAGAGTAGAGCGAGTGACGGTTCGATTTTGGGAAGCTCTTCCGATGCGCCGCTGGGCGCTGAGGGTGCTCAGGGTGCTGCGGGCCAGCCATCCCCAGAAGCCGGCCGTTCAACGAGCCCGACCAATACTGACAATCCGAACCCGCCGCAGGGGTCCCCCGACCTGAGCCCCGCAAACCCGTCACCAGCCCCCGACATCGGCTCCTCGCCCCAACCCGTACCCACCACCTCACCGCCACGCACCACCATTCCGCCTGGAGTCGAACTGCCCTCCGACTGGCCCTCTGGGGTGCCGTATCCACCACTACCAGCGGGATGCAAGAAGCCTCACCTTGAAGATAACGGGGTGTGGAACTGTGAACACTGAAAGCAGTCCAGTGGCTGAGGCTGACCGGACTCCGAAATCTGCCAGTAAGCCAGCACCACGACCGAAGCGCAAGAAGCGCCATGCAGCAATGACCACACGCATTCTTGCTGGGGGCGTGAGTACCTCGGCCATGCTTGGCCTAGTCGCCGGAATGGCCGCAGCCTCCACGGAATCTCTCGCTGGCGCAAGCACGACCACCACCGCTGTCCCAACGCCGTCAACGATCGTCGTGGTACGCGAGATTCATCGACAGGTGATCTCGGAGGTACCGCTCACGGCAATTGATCCCGTCACCGGCGCCCCCGTGGACCTCGGCAGTCAGGCCTCTGGCACCTCCGGTGCTTCCGCAGCTGGGCAAACCGGCGGGCAGGGCAGTTCAACAGGTGCAAACACACAGCTAGGTTCCGCGCAGCCCACAACCTCGTCAAGCGGCGGGTCGGGTACTTCTCCGGCACCCGTGAGCTCGGGGACCCCCGGAGCGGCGCCATCAGCACCTGCGCCCTCGGCACCCTCGGGAGCGGCACCATCGGCTCCTGCGCCAGCCCCGTCGCAGCCAGCCCCAGCTCCCGCCGTGGCTCCACCTGTCACACAACCGCCAGCCCCAGCGTGTAGCGGCACAAAGTGTCCCTGACAGAGACCTACCTCGGCTGGAGCGAGCGATGGTGGCATGCGTTCGGTTCGGATGCTCACTGCCAGGTCTATTGCGACCCAGACCAAGAAGATCTGGATGCAGAGGGTCTTGCGGAACTTGCGATCCAAAAAGCTGAACTTCTAGAACAGAGCTGGTCACGGTTCCGATCAACGAGCGAACTCGTGCAACTCAACGAGAATCCAGCGAATCAGGTACAAGTGAGTGAGCCTCTGGCACAAGCCCTTCACCGAGCGGTGATCGCGTGGGAGCTCACCGGCGGCTGGTTCGATCCCACCGTGATTGATTCGCTTGAAGCTGCGGGGTATGCCGAGTCATTTCCGAGTTCCACTGTTGGAGCGGGCAACAACCCACGAGGCGATCTGAGTAACTGCTCTCCGAGTCGCGGGCTCAGCGAGGTGACCGTCGACCTCGAGACCACTACCGTGACACGGCCACCAGGACTTCGATTTGACCTTGGCGGCATTGGCAAGGGGCTCGCCGCCGACATGCTGGTCATGCAGCTTCTGGAGTGCGGAGCAACTAGCGCGTGCATCGGCCTCGGTGGAGACATTCGAGTGGGCGGCGAAGCACCTCTCGGCGGGTGGAAGATACCCGTTGAAAACTCACGCGCCGACCTTGGCCCCGATCAGGATGAGCTGTGGTTTGAAGCTGACCTGCTCGACGGGGCCATCGTGTCTTCCACCACACAATTTCGCAGTTGGCACACGCTCTCGGGTGAACGGTCCCATCACCTGATCGACCCTCGCACGGGTCGGCCATCAACGAGTTCGATCAGCACCGTGGTTGTGTGCGCGGCCGAGGCTTGGTGGGCAGAGGTGCTCGCAAAGGCAGCACTTCTGGCCGGAGCCGTCGCAGGGAAGCAATTGCTCCAAGAACACGGTGTTCGGTCATGGATGATCGATACCTCGGGGGCAGTTGACGTGTTGACTCCGCCTGCTCCTACCGGGTAGCTCGCGCAGAGGAGCCAACTGGGTGCCCGGGGCGGGACTCGAACCCGCACGGAGGTTTCCCTCCCGAGGGGTTTAAGCCCTCTGCGTCTGCCATTCCGCCACCCGGGCCAGCCGGACCGAAGGTCCGGACCGCCCATGTTACGGCTAGTCAGGCAGGCTGCGCGACCTGCCGGGTCAGCCGGCCAAAATCGGTAGGTCTAGGCCACGCGATCTGCAAGTTCCTCGGGCACAGGCCGGCGCCGATTACGCGGGGTGGAGATACTGCAAGACTCGGTGGCAGCTGCCCCAACCGACTGTGCTGGCCCAACCGACTGTGCTGGCCCAACCGACTGTGCTGGCCCAACCGACTGTGCTGGCCCAACCGACTGTGCTGGCCCAACCGACTGTGCTGGCCTGACTCGGGCTGCGGCCTTGTTCTGAGACTCAAGTCCTGACCACGCAACCCTTCGAAACTGCTCGGCCTGTTCGACTGATAGTCGATTGGCCACAACAACCCCCTCGATGATGTCTCCTTGGATGGCCGCAAACGGGCGGTCCCCTCGACGAATCGCAATCATGACCGAGCCATTTGCTCGCCGCTGCACTGAGCGATCTAGGCCTGGAAGGCGCGGTGGAGACCTGAAAGCTGGGGGGTTCAAGCCTTGAGATCTTGCTACTGCCACGACCCGACGAACACACTCAGAGAACTCAGCAACCGAAGTGCGTGTTGCCGGCCTGCTTGTGGCCAGCTCGGACGAAACCGCCTGAACTGCTCGCAACCTCTTGGTGGCTGCAGAAGTATCAAGAGATGGAGCAGGTGATGCACTCATAGTCATGAAGGCAGTGTTGCTCAAGGGTGTGACACTCAGCAGTCCTAGCTCACGCTGAGCACGAAAGGGGCCCATAGGCGCTGCGGCAGGCGGAGTGTGTAGTTTTGCAGCTATCTCTCGCTGCGGTTTCCGGCGACAAAGTCAGGTGCATATGTCAACGATCAAAATTCACTGGTTTCTTCCAACAGGGGGCGACAGCAGAGACATTCTTCCCACGGGCGCAGATGCTCACCGTCGGGGCCCCTCACATGACTACCTCGCGCAAGTAGCTCAGGCCTGTGATGACATGGGATTCGAGGGGGTACTCACTCCATGCGGAACTGGCTGTGAAGACGCTTGGATCACTACCGCATCGCTGATACCGCAAACAAAGCGCCTGAAGTTTTTGGTGGCATTTCGGCCCGGGCTACTCAGCCCCACGCTCGCAGCGCAGATGGCCTCGACCTATCAGCGGATGTCGAATGGGCGCATGCTGATCAACATCGTGATCGGTGCCGAGGATGCCGAATTGGCCCGCTTTGGAGACTTTGCCCCAAAGGATTTTCGTTATCAGCGCGCGGCTGAATTTTTGCAGATCCTCGAGGGCGCTTGGGGTGAGGAGCCGTTCGATTTTGACGGCGAGCACTACAAGGTCGCGGCTGCCACTACTCGCACTCCCCCTGTGGTGCGACCTTTGATTTACTTTGGTGGCGCTTCTCCTGCTGCAGAAGACGTTGCGGCTCGCCACGTGGATGTGTACCTAGCCTGGGGCGAAACTCCAGACATGGTGGGCGAGCGCCTTGACCGAATGCGCGCCAAGGCTGCCGCGAGCGACCGGCCCAAGGATCGGCCGTTGAGGTTCGGCATTCGTTTCCATGTGATTTCCCGAGACACTTCTGAACAAGCATGGGCCGAGGCCGGGCGGTTGCTCGCAGGACTCGACCCTGAAGCAGTAGCAGCTGCGCGCGCAGACTTTGCATCAACGCGATCCGAGGGTCAGCGGCGCATGGCCGAGCTCAGCGCGAGTGCAACTAGTGGAGACACGCTCCCCGATGATCCACGCGGCCTAGAGATTTACCCCAACTTGTGGTCTGGGGTCGGCCTTGTTCGCGGCGGGGCAGGAACTGCGTTGGTGGGAAGCCATGCAGAGGTAGCTGACCGCATTGAGGAGTACCAGGCACTTGGGTTCGAGGAATTCATTTTGTCGGGATACCCGCACCTTGAAGAGGCCTACGCAACTGGCGAGGGATTGATGGTCGAACTCCGAGCACGCAAGCTCTTGGACGTCCTCGATGCCAGTGGCGCAGACCCGACGTTCTCGTTCCGCTAATGAAGATCGGCCTGCTTCTTTGCGATCACCTTGATCCCAACATCGCAGAGGGAATCGGGGATTACACAGAGCTCTACCCCGCAGCTTTTTCGCCAGTGGGAATCGACCTCGTGGTCTACGAAGTCACTACTGGTCAGCTTCCAACGAGCACCTCTGAATGCGAGGGGTGGATTGTATCTGGCTCACGAAAGTCTGCCTACGAGGACCTGCCTTGGATTGGCGATCTGTGCGAATTTATTCAGACCGCTGCAAGGCATCGGGTACCGCAGATGGGGGTCTGCTTTGGCCACCAACTCATTGCCAGCGCACTTGGTGGCGAGGTTGAGAAGTCAACCAAAGGATGGGGAGTCGGAGCGAAAGAATTCGAGGTTGTTTCCACTGCACCGTGGATGCAAGCAGACCCCCCGATCAGCACATTTCGCATGCTCATGAGCCACCAAGATCAGGTGATGCGCCTTCCCGACGGCGCTGAGCTTCTGGCAAGAGCTGACTACTGCCCCGTGGCAGCGTACCGTCTAGAGGACTACGTGTTCAGCGTTCAAGGCCACCCAGAGTTTGTTCCAGCACTCAGCGAAAAACTCATACAGGCTCGGCGCTCCACACTGGGTGAAGATGTAGCAGAGGCTGCGCTGCTCAGCCTTGCGAACCTCTCTAGTCATCCGCTTGACCATCGCCTTGTTGCTGAGTGGACTGCACGTTTCTTCCAACGCTGATTCCTCTCGGTGGCTACCATAAACGAACAGACTGCGTCGACAAGCTCTCTGTCACTGCTGATATTTCTGGAGTGCTGTTGTGTCTGGAGGAATCGTGCCACCGCTTACCGTTGGAGTTCCAAGCGAGATCAAGGACAACGAAAACCGCGTAGCCATCACCCCTGATGGGGTCAGAGAACTCGAGCAGCACGGCGTTCAGATTCTGGTGCAGTCGGGTGCAGGCATTCGCTCCTCGATCACTGATGAGGAGTATGCAGCAGCCGGTGCCCAGATTTTGAGTTCCGCCGAAGAGGTCTGGCAGCGCTCAGAGATCATCTGCAAGGTGAAAGAGCCCCAAGAATCCGAGTATGGCTACTTTCGCCCGGGGCTTGTGCTGTTTACCTATCTTCACCTTGCGGCATACCCACAAGTAGCTGCAGCACTGCTTGACCATCAGGTCACCGGTATTGCCTACGAGACTGTGCAAGCAGCTGACGGCGCGCTGCCCCTGCTTGCTCCGATGTCTGAAGTCGCCGGGCGTATGGCCACGCAGATCGGAGCGCACCTGCTCGAGCGGGCACACGGCGGCAGAGGGGTTTTGCTAGGCGGTGCCCCCGGCGTGCGGCCCGGCCGAGTAGTTGTGCTTGGCGCGGGGAACGTGGGTTGGAATGCAGCTTGGATAGCCGCCGGTATGGAGGCCGAGGTGTTGTTGCTCGACAAGAATCTGGACCGACTGCGTTGGGTTGATCAGATCCATCAGGGGCGGATCATGACCTTGGCATCAAATCGTGGTGCCGTAGAGCGCGCAGTTGCTGGGGCTGACCTAGTCATCGGGGCAGTGCTGGTTGCTGGTGGACGCGCTCCCACAGTGGTGACCGAAGACATGGTCAGGGGGATGAAGGAACGGTCTGTGATTGTGGACGTGGCTATTGACCAAGGGGGTTGCGTAGAAACAATTCACGAAACAACTCACTCAGACCCCACGTACGTGCTGCATGACGTAGTGCACTACGCAGTTGGAAACATACCTGGTGCCGTGCCGCATACCTCGACCTATGCCCTCACGAACGCAACGCTGCCGTACCTGCTGCAGCTAGCGCTTGGAGGCGCACAAGCAGAGCTGAGCGAGCCTGCTCTAGCAGGTGGACTCAACACCTTTGCCGGGAGAATCA
>CAEZSF010000006.1_pt1 | contig 21526 bp, 20 predicted proteins | sample 7263891 | NCBI WGS metagenome assembly CAEZSF01 (sample SAMEA6813767, study PRJEB35770) | uncultured Actinomycetes bacterium | biome: Freshwater; feature: Freshwater reservoir; material: water | place: Czech Republic | collected 2017-04-14 | depth 0.5m m
CTTTGGTGATGACACCCGTTCGCAAGCCATGGGTACCCGCAGCACGCACTGCTGCAGACAACCCAGCAACACCCGAGCCGAGCACCAAAAGATCAAGTGACTGAGGAGTCACGCGCCAGCCGATGGCTGAGAAGCATCTGGATCAAGCTCGGTGAGATCAAGCTCGGTGAGATCAAGATTGTCGATCAGCCGCACTGATCCAAAGCGAACGGCACCAAAGAATCGGCTGTGCAGATCAGCCTGAGCGACAGCACCCAAGGTGATTGGATCAACAATCTCTAGGTACTCCACTTGCCCAAGAGTTTGAGTGTTGATCACATCTGTCATCGTTGCACGCAGAATGTCGGCCGAGGTTTCACCGCCACTCAGAGCCTGCGCAGCAGCCCGCAAGGCCGCAAAAAGTACTGGCGCCGCAGTGCGCTGTTCTGGGGTCAGATACACGTTGCGGCTCGACATGGCTAGTCCGTCTGCCTCACGACGAATACCACATCCAATGACGTCCACCTCAAAGGACAGGTCACGCACCATGGCTTTCACGATGGCCAGTTGCTGAAAATCCTTCTTGCCAAAGTACGCCGTGCATGGGCCTGCGATGTTGAAGAGTTTGGCAACCACCGTGCACATCCCAGCAAAGTGAGTTGGCCGAGATGCTCCCTCCATCACCGATGACAAGTCGCTCACGGAGACCGAGGTAAGAACACCGTCGCGGCCAAGCGGGTACATCTCATCTAGGGATGGCAAGAAGAACAGATCTGCACCGGCAGCACTCGCAGTGTCCGCATCGCCTTGTTCGTCTCTCGGGTACGAAGCCAAATCCTCGGTAGCTGCAAACTGCAAGGGGTTGACAAACACGGTGGTAATGACCAGATCGCATTCAGAGGCTGCGCGTTCTATCAGCGAAGCGTGGCCGGCATGGAGGTAACCCATGGTTGGAACCAACCCGATGCGCTTGCCGTCCAGGCGATGTGGCGCAATCGCTGCTCGAAGTTCAGAGATTGTTCTCAGAGTTTTCACCTGCGCAGCCTAGAACTGCTCACTAGGGGTTCTACCCATTCACACGCTCTCCAAGTTGGACGAAGATATTTGTGTTCCGGCGGGAACCGATCAGAGTCCCGAAACTTCCCCAGGAGGTGTCGGGACTCTGACGTGTTTTTGGCATTGCTTGTTTGCTTCTACTCAGCGATCAGTTCTCACAGCCTGCTGTAACTGCTCAAGCTCGACTGCAGATGGCATTGCATCGACAAGCGCAGCGGCACGCAGAGCAAGCGACAGATACGGCTGCCGCTCGTCCACATCTAGCTCCCGCAGATGCCTCATGACAGTCGACCAGTCGCCTCGTGACACTGGCCCAGTAAGTGCTGCCGCTGGGCCAAGCTCTGCCACGTTATCGAGCGTGACTCTCGAGAGATCCAAAAAGGCTTCAAGAGGCAGACCAATATCGCTCGCAATGGAATCCACTTGGGCGAGCAGCGCAACGAGATGATTTGAAGCAAGCACAGCAGCGGCGTGATACCTGACTCGATCTGCCTCGGCCACATGCACTGCACGGCCAGCGAGCGCTGTCACGACGCTGGTAGCGAACGGATCTCCAGAGACTGCAAACCATGCGCCCTGCAAAGCTTTGGACCCTCGCTCGGAGTCTGCAAGAGCAACGAGCGGGTGCACTGAAGCAACCCGAGTTGAAGGGGCGAGGACTTCTAGGCCAAGCGAACCCGCACAATGGGCCACAACTACTGACTCATCGGCCACAATCACCGAGGCAACCTGAGCAACGACTGGATCTGGCACGCAGATCAACAGCAGGTCCACTTGATCTGATCTCGCCCTGCGAGCCTCTAACGCAGTTGTTGCATCCACAAACTGCTCGTGGCTCACTAGGTCAACGCTCCAACCGGCCTGATCCAGAGCCGAGGCAAAGGAACCCCCAGCTTTACCGGCACCGATAATTCGAACCCGTTGAGCAGTCATCTCTCGAAGAGAGGCTCAACCTGGATGACTGTTCCTTCGGCAAGGTTCAATTCGACTTCGCTGACAAGGTCGGGGGCAAGGTCTCGTAAAGGCGCCAGCACAAACCGGCGCTCTTTCCAGCGTGGGTGAGGAATCGTCAAGCGCTCGCTGTCTTGCACGATTCCCTGCATCCACAGAATGTCAATATCTAACGTCCGTGCTCCCCAGCGCACGTCACGAACACGATCAGACGCGGTTTCGATTCGGTGACAAATACCAAGGAGTTGATCTGGGGAAAGGCTCGTAGCGAGTTCAACGACCAGATTGAGATAGGCACCCTGTTCGGGTCCGCCCACTGGGTCGGTCTCATAGAGCGGAGAAACGGCAACCACGTCCGGGAGCGAGTCCACGGCGGCCTTCAGATAGGCCCGACGGTCCCCTAGGTTTGACCCCAAAGAGAGAAACGCCCGGACCGGAGCAAGCTGTCTGGATTCTTGGGCCGCTGCCGACTCGCTAGAGATCATGCGGAGCGGCGGCGGGTGATGGTCACGCCCGAGGATGCCAAATCATGAGGGACCGGTGGGCGTAGCTTTGCAACCGAAATCTGTAAGCCGTCAATGCGGGGATCAACACTAAAGACTGCTGCAGCGAGCTGCGCCGCTAAGCGTTCAAGGAGTTCAGGCTGCGCAGTTCTGACAGTCTCGTCGAGCGCATCGCAGATTGCCCCGTAATCAACGGTGTCAGTGAGCGCATCGCTGCTACCAGCCGCAACGAGATCCACAGACAAGTCAAGATCAATCTGCAGTGGTTGAGCACGAACCCGTTCTTCTGGCAGTACCCCAACGATTCCCACCATTCGCAGACCATGCAAACAAATCTGATCCGGCGGTTGTGCCGAGTCTCGATCAGTCATGAGGTCAGCGCAGTTCCACAAGGCGGGCAGCTTCACCGACAAGTTGCCGGCCATCTGCGCCAATCTGTCGACCCGTGATGTGCTCGGTCATGGCTATTGCTCGAGGAGGCTCAGGAACCATGTCGTTCCACACCAAATACCCGGCTAAAAAGCCAACGAGGCGGTCAGACAACTCGTCTTGATGGAACATCAACTTCTTGTTCTCGGAGAGCAGCAGACGAAGGTCCGAATACGATCTCTGCAGGTACTGCGGCAGATCCTCGGCGTGCGGGAACGGCCAATGACGCCACCGAACACCGAGTTCGTCGTAGCTATGCAGGTTGTTTGGCGCAGATGAGACGGAAATCACAAAGTCGAAACCTTGTTCGCGGATCCAAATAATCTCTTCTTGGCGGCGAACCTTGCGGTGGTTTTGCCCAAATCCGCCTGGACGCTCACAAATTGCTAGCTGATCTTGGATGACCCAGTGAAAGTGACGGGGCTGAATTCCTTGCGCCCACTTGCCTTTTGCTGCCATGTCGCCACCTCCTCTCTGAGCCGGTTGCTGAAAAAACCGAGCTTTTGATCTCTTGGAATGGCGATCGTAGGCGATGTCAGGGGATCAGGATATTCCCAGAGAGTATTTTTGCGGCCTGAACTGCAGATTCGACCTCATGGACTCTGACCATCTGCGCACCTTGGATCAGGGCCCACATTGCCGTGGCTAAAGAGCCGTCCGCCCTTTCATTCGGGGGAACTAGGCGAGTTTCCCCGGGTAAAGCTGAAGGCAGTTCAGCCTCAGTAAATGGCCCCAACCCGTCATCGGAGCGAGCAATCAACTCCCCAAGAAATCTTTTTCTACTTGTTCCCACGACTACGGGAAACCCCTCTGCCACGAGTTGGTCAAGATGACCAAGCAGATCAAGGTTGTGCTTGGTGGTTTTGCCAAACCCAATACCGGGATCAACCCAAACTTCCTCGACGCCGGCGGCAACTGCCTGCCCTGCTCGCTCCACTAGAAAAGCGCGTACTTCGCTTACTACGTCTTCATAAACAGGTGCGTTCTGCATAGTGCGCGGGTCGGCCTGCATATGCATTGCCACCCAACCCACTCCAAGGTCCGCCGCAGTGCCCCACAGTGAGGCACTTACGTCGTTGATGAGACTGGCTCCCGCACCTACAGCAGCGATAGCAGTACTGGCATTGCGAGTATCGATCGAAAGCCGCACTGAGGTTCCCGCAAGCAGATCGGCTAGCGCCTCTATGACCGGAACCACCCGGCGTTGCTCATCACTTGGGTCGACTGGCTGTGCACCTGGCCGAGTGGACTCACCACCAACGTCGATCACCTGTGCTCCCTGAGCGAGCATCAACTCGCCATGAAGCAGCGCCTGTTGTAGTGAGTCGTGCTCCCCGCCATCCGAGAAGGAATCGGGAGTCACGTTGAGGACTCCCATTATCTGAGCACAAGCCTGATCTGGCCGGGCTAGCTGGCTCAAAGTTAGTGGCCTGTTCCGATAAAGCGCATGGCCTCTGAGCGCGCCGCAACATCGTCTCTGAACAGTCCGCGAACTGCCGAGGTAACCGTAGAGGCTCCGGTTTTCTTAATTCCGCGCATGGCCATGCACATGTGCTCAGCCTCAATCACAACAAGCACTGCACGCGGAGCCAACGAAGACTCAATAGCGTCGGCAATCTGTGCCGTCAGGCGCTCTTGCACTTGTGGTCGACGAGAGAACCCGTCTACAAGTCGAGCCAACTTCGACAACCCTGTCACGCGGCCATCCACATTGGGTATGTAGGCAACATGTGCCCTACCAAAGAACGGAACTAGGTGATGTTCGCAGATGGAATACATCGAGATATCTCGAACCATCACCATCTCATCGTGGCCGGCATCGAAGGTGACCTTCAGGTGTCGCGCTGGGTCTTCGTGCAGGCCGGAACAGGTCTCTGCATACATCCGTGCCACGCGAGCGGGGGTGTCGAGCACCCCTTCACGGTCGGGGTCTTCACCGATGGCAATCAGAATTTCACGAACAGCTTTTTGGATCCGCTCAAGGTCAACTGCCGGAGCAAGTACCGGTGTGAGCGGGGTGGGATCAGGAATGTTCAAGTCATTCTCTGGTGCAACGACCTTAGGGTCCACTAGCTCGTCTGGTAGGTCGTCCACGGGAGTAGTTCCACTGGAGGGAGACATATCGATCTGGCTCATGTGCTCGGGCCTTTCGCAAAAGAAACATGACCCTGGGCGGGTGCATTCGAAGCCGATGACAGGTTACGGCCTTATGGAGTATTTACCTCGTCAGGCTCGTAGACAGCTAGGTAACGAAGATTGCGATATTTTTCGCCAACATCAAGTCCATATCCCACCACAAAATCGCCCGGGATCGTAAAGCCCACGTACTTCACACCAAGGCCCTCTAGGTCTGCGGCCTCACGGGCCAGCAGGGTGCAAACTTCGAGACTCGCCGGCCCCCTCACTTCTAGGCTCCGACGCAGGTAACGAAGCGTCAGGCCAGTATCCACAATGTCTTCAACCAGAATGACGTCTCGACCGGTCAGGTCTACGTCAAGGTCCTTCACGAGTCGAACCACGCCCGAGGTTCTTGTCGATGACCCATACGAAGAGACGGCGATGAAGTCGATCTCTACTGGCAAGTCAATCGCAAAGGCCAGATCAGTGGTAAATGCATACGCGCCGCGCAGCACGCACACCATGAGCGGACGACGATCCTGATACTCCTCGGTGATCTGGGCACCGAGTTCTTGAATCCGCTCGGCGAGCTGTTGCTCGGTGAGTAGCACCCGGCCAATATTCGGGTCCTCGGTCAGACGGTGCTGGGCAGCAGAAGAGGGTTCATTCATGTGCTTCGACAGTAGCCGTTCCCGACGCGGTGTCCTGCTGAAGAGACAACCGGCCACCGCTGCGCAGCACGCTCCAACCGCTGCTGACCTGACAACTCACGGACTCGCCTGCAGCAACACAAAGAATACGATCGATTGCCGCTGCGTCAGGCGGGTATCCAATCCCCGTAGCTCTGATCCACCACAGACGAAGTACCTCGGCCGCTAAAGGCGGGGGTAGTGCAGCCAACTGCTTCGCGTCGGTTGGGTCTTGAGTCTGGGCAAGAGTCGAGATCAAGTCAGCCTGTTCAGCACAAAGGTCTGCTAATCGGCAGAGCAAGGGTGTCACGTCACGCGCAGACACCGTGTTGAGCAGCGGTAACACCTCGTGTCGCACACGATTGCGAACAAAACGAGGATCGGTATTGCTGGGATCAGAAAATGGCTGAACGCCTAACTCGGCGCACAGCAGTTCAGTCTCGCTTCGACGCAAACCCAGCAGCGGATGTTGCAGCGAACGCATCCCCGCCAAGCCGGCCGGTCCGGTACCGCGCATCAAGCGAATCATGAGTGTCTCGGCCTGGTCATCAGCAGTGTGTCCGTACAGTGCATCAGCGGGCAGTACTTCACGACGCGCCGCTCGCGCCCGAGCCTCTAAGTCTCCGCCGGGTTCAACTACAGCTTTCAGCGAGACGAACTTTGCCCCGAGTCTTTCTGATACTTCGGCAACCAAGGAAGCCTCTTGATCCGAGCCCGCACGCAAGGCGTGATCAACATGATGCGCCGTTACCTGCGCACCTGTTGCCACTGCCAATACCAACAACGCAGTTGAGTCTGCGCCGCCAGATACTGCGCAGTTCAGGTGTTGCACCACTCCCGGTTGAGCACTCGGAAACTCGCATCGTTGCAAGAGTTCAGCTACTAGTTTGCTAGCCGCAGTCGCCGCAGTCGCACCCTGACGCGCAGTGCGACTCACGCCGCTGTCACGGCCGGACCCAATCGAGCAATCCATAGCGAAGGGTCTCGAATCTCAACCAAGGTTGGAAGGTGTAGCGGGTCTTCAAAGGCTCGGTTGAGTAGTTCCGGCCCTCCCACATTCTCGACTGCTTCGATAAACCGTTCGCCTTGCTCATATTGCGCCATCTTGGCCTCTAGGCCAATGAGTCGTTGCAAGAACTTGGCCCCTAAATTCATGTTTTGACGTCGTGCTCGAAGCGCCCTCGCGAAGCGGTCTGCCGAGGGAACCTGATCAAGTGCTGCTCGGTCCATCGTCACGTCACCATGACCCTCGAGCAGACTCATGAGTCCGCCAACTCGGTCCATTGCATCGCGCTGCTCGGGAGAAGCAAAGAGCGTCACGATGCCTCCGTCTTCGAGTGGGTTGCTGCGAGTGCGCACACTGTCTGCAAGGCGACCGGCTGCAGCAAACAAGCGTTTAGGGTCGGGTTCTGCTGCGCCCATCAACTCAGTCACTAGGCCAAGAAAATAGGGGCGCAACCACGGAACTCCGGTGAACTGAGTGCGATGAGTGACCTCATGCAAGGCCACCCAGAGTCGGAACTCATCGGGTGGAAACCCGTGACGCTTCTCGAGGCCCAAAATATTTGGTCCCACGTAATACACCAGGTCTTGATCCTCTGGATTCTCATCCTCGAGTACCAACAAGTCATATTGGCCGAGCACCCGACTCGACATCCACCCCAACAGACCACCGAGTTCTACAGCGGCCACTTTGCCACCAAGCGAACCAGCCACCCCGCCACCGCCAATCCCCTCTAGTCGCCCCAACACAGGCCTCAGGAGTCGCTGATAACTCGCAAGATTGGCTCGCACCCAGTCAGTGCGGTCAACGACTCGGGCGCGTGCTTGGCCAGCGGCAGAGGTCAGGCCAGTTTCAGCCTCGACATACACCTGAGCTCGCTCAGTCATTTCTGCAAAATCACGTGCCATTCCAGCAGCGTGATACGAGGATGCAAATGGCTCCGTGCCGCAAACGCGTGTGGCTACTCGCTCCGCGAGCGCCCAGTCCACAGCGTCTCCCATGGGCTAAAAACCGTCTCAGTTCTCAGATTTTGGATAGCGGGTACTCGACACCTTGGTCACGTACAAGCCAATAATGAGCCCCAGCACACCAATTGCCGAAACTGCCAGAACCACTGCTAACCAAAAGTGCCAGACCATGTCTGCTGCCAACAACATCTCACTATCTTAGGACTGCGGAGCGCGGCCGCAACAGCCGGGGTCAGAAACTGCGCCCTCAAGACGTATAAAACAGGGGTTTCCTCCGGGGCGTGAGTACGATTCGGCAGTGATTTCTTCCTTCCGAAGCCGACTCCGCTGGTTTGTCAAGGAACTCAAAGGCACTGGCCACCCAGTTCGAGGGTTTCGACGACTGCTCTGGTGGCGAGTGCTCTCGGCACTTGGCAAAACCACGGTGGTGCAATTCGACTATTACGACTGCCTCTTCGAGTGTCCGCCCGAGTGGAGGGGCATGTCGAAGCTTGCGTATGTCATGCGTGATTCCTATGAAGTTGAACTACCCCATCTGCGCAACTGGGTGACAGAAGGCGACACTGCAGTTGACCTTGGGGCTCACTACGGCGCGTTCACCATTGCGATGTGCGAGGTGGTGGGACCTACTGGACGGGTCATAGCGGTGGAACCCTCGGGACGCTTCTGCGCAGTACTGCAACGCAATCTGGATCTCAACAATTTTGCGAGTGCGCAGGTGGTACAAAAAGCAGTAGGTAGCGCACCGGGGCGACTCGACCTGAAGCACCACGGCGATCCCAGCAGGGCTGCGTTTGATCTGCAAGATCACGAGTCGGCAGGCAGCGCAGAAACGGTGCAGGTTGACACACTTGACCGACTGCTCTCGGGACGGGTCGACTTCATCAAGATAGACGTCGAGGGAGCCGAGGTTGCAGCCTTTCAGGGTGCTGAGCAGACCCTGCGCACTTGGCATCCGGTGATTCTTCTTGAGTACGTGCCGAGGGCAAACGACACTGGGTCAAGTGCCCGACAGGCTTGGGAGTTTTTGGCGGGCCTGGGGTATGGGTTTTCAGAAGTCCTCGATGACGGATCACAGCGCGAACTGCCAACTCCAGAGACGTCACGCTCGGGGCGCTCGGCCAATGTGCTCGCCACCTGGAGGGCTCACTAGTCGAGATTCTCCAGAAAGAGGCGCCGAGCCCTTGAATATAGAAACACGCTGTATGTAAGCTGGCGGAAATTCTTCATCAAGGGAGTAGAAATGTCCGCGACCGCGCTGGCTCGACAACTGTCAAACAGGCCACTCCACCTGCTTCTCGCAACTTGTGTACTTGGAACACTCCTCAGCATCGGCGTGGAAATAGTCTCACTGCCCAAGCCTGCCGCCGCCAAGACTGGGGGTCTTGGGTACACCGCGATTACCCCATGCAGAGTGGCAGATACTCGTCTTGATCTACGAGGGCGTTTCGTACAAGACGGTGCATTCCGAGATCTGCAAGTAACCGGCACGGGTCAGCAGTTTGCTACTCAGGGGGGCACCCCTGGAGGCTGTTCGGTGCCCGTTGGGGCTGCTGCAGCCGAAGTCACCATCACTGCCGTTGGTCCTGTGGGCTCAGGGTTTCTGCGCGCATTCCCCACCGGGGCTCAATCCACAACCTCAACTTTTGTGAGCTATTCGACGGGTCAAAGCGTGAGTAATACCGGGACTCTTGCACTAGCAGTGGGCAGTACCGCGAATCTACGAATTCAGAACTTCATAGGGGCTTCAGACTTTGTGATTGAGATCCAGGGCTACTACCAAGAGTCTGGCGGTTCTGGCTATGCACCCGTTCAACCGTGCCGCGTAGTCGACACACGGATACAGCCCTCAAGGCCCACAGTGATAAACGAGACGGGCACTTTCGCACCGGGCAATCAACGTTCTTTTCAAGTCTCAGGTACGGGCCAGCAATTCGCAGCCCAAGGCGGCGCGGCCTCTGGTTGTGGAATCCCCGCCGGAACAACCGCAGTTGAGTTGTCCATCACAGCAGTAGGCCCCTCTGGAAATGGCTTTATTCGCGCATTCCCTCACGGTCAATCAGCCCCAAATGCCACCTTCTTGTCCTATTCCGCAGGCGAAGGGGTGACAAACACCGGAACCGTCACACTGACAGGAGGAAGGAGCGGCGTAGATCTCTCAGTACTCAATCTGGGAGCGAGCACCAACATCGTCATAGACGTATTCGGGTTCTTTATCCCTGGGGCCGGCTCCCGCTACATCCCAGTACCACCCTGTCGAGTTCTTGATACCCGAACTGCCGGCGTGGCATTTGTTCCGAAGGGGGTTCGCTCGCTTCAGGTTGGTGGCATTTTCGTAGGGTTCGCGTCCCAAGGTGCAAGCAACCCGAAGGGCTGTGGGGTTGCCGAGCGTGCTCAAGCGGTTGAAGTCTCGCTCACTGCAGTAACTCCGGCTTCAACGGGGTTCCTACGAGCAGCACCGGCGGGCTCGTCCAGCCTGCCCATCGCGACTGCTTTGAACTATGTCGCAGGAAAGAGCATCACCAACACCGCTTCACTACCACTCGGCGAATTCGGCCGACACGACCTGACCCTGCAAAACTTCTCTGGGGCTACAAACCTAGTCATTGACGTCCAGGGCTACTTCGCAGCCACATCGCTCCCTGAGCAAAATGCCATGGAGAGCATGGACCTAGGGGACCTAACCTCTTGCGCCGTCAATGCCTTCGGCTTCGCAGCGTGTTGGGGACGAGGGCCGCTTGGAAACGGCGAGTCATTCAGCAGCACTCAACCCCGATTAGTATCACGTGGCGGTTTTGGCCTAGCGGGCGTAGTCCAAATTGCCCTTGGCACGGCCCATTCTTGTGCCCTGATCGGTGACGGCTCAGTCCACTGCTGGGGGTTCGACACGATTGGCGAGCTAGGCACTGCCAGCCCACCTGGGGTCGTTGGAACCACGCTGACTCCGGGACTCGCGATGCCAGGTGTTGGAGGTGTACAGATTGCCGTCGGGGGGCGGACCACTTGCGTTCTCATGGAGGATACGACTGTTCGTTGTTGGGGTGCGGGTGAATCTGGCCAACTGGGAAACAACAGCACCCTCAACACGCGATCCTTCACAACGCTCAAGACAGTCGTGCGAAACAGCGCAGGTACCCTAGAACTCATCCCCCTCACGGGCGTAGGGCAAGTTGAGCTGGGAGCCCAGCACGGGTGTGCCTTGATGCTGAACGGAACGGTTCAGTGCTGGGGGCTGGGCTCTTCTGGTCAGCTCGGCGCAGGCGGAGTCACCAGTTCATTCGTACCGCGACCTGTGCCCAACCTCTTTGGGGTCACGCAAATCGCCGCTGGCGACAATCACAACTGTGCGCTTCTAGCAAACGGCTCAATAACCTGTTGGGGCGCCAACATCAGCTCGCAGCTTGGGGATAACAGCTCGGTCAACCGACTCACCCCAACATTGCTCCGACTAGAATTCACGCTTCAGATCTCTGCGGGCGCTAGCCACTCTTGCGCGTCGAGCGTTGACGGCATCCGGTGCTGGGGAGCAAACAGTCAAGGTCAGCTGGGGAACGGCACTTTGGTGCCTAGACGGTCCCCGGGATCGCCATTCGGCCGGAACCAAATCCAAGTTTCGACGGGTGGCTCTCATTCCTGTTCGTTGCTAGTGACCGGGGTTCTGAGCTGCTGGGGAAAGAATAACCTCGGCCAAGTTGGTGATGGCCAGTTTCTTGACCGTAGCCTTGCGGTTCCAGTGAGCGGAATTGTTTCTTGACCGTAACCTTGCGGTTCCAGTGAGCGGAATTGCTGCGCCGTGAATGTCCGAGTGCAGAGCACCCAAGGCAAAGCAGAGAAAGTGAGACAAGCCAATGCGTAGAACTGCTGCCGATGCCGAGATCACTCGCCAAGAACTGATAGCCGGAGCTAGGGCCTGCTTTGGTCGTGACGGGTACGCAGGCACGCAGCCAGCGGAAGTAGCCGAGCAGTGCGGAGTCACTCGGGGTGCGATCTATCACCACTTCGGGAGTAAGGCAGGCCTCTTTGAGGCGGTCTTGATACAACTGTCGGAAGAGCTCGATGCGGCGGTCACCGCCGCCGCCGCCAAGGCAACCGACACTCGCTCGGCTCTGCTCGCTGGCTCTACGGCATGCATCAAGTTCATGGGTAGGCCGGAGTACCGCCAGATCGTTGTCGAGGACGGCCCCGCAGTACTCGGATTGCAGCGGTGGTACGAGATCGACCGCTCAATCGGGCTCAGCACCATGGAGTTCACCTTGGACCTGCTCGAAGCTCGGGGGGAACTAGCAATTCCCGCGTCGCCGGGTCTGGCACGCGGGCTCTTCGGGGCCCTGACCGAGCTTGGGTTGGCCTATTCCCGCTCGGAACTCAAACTTAACGAAGCTACAGAGGCTTTCGTGCAGCTCATAAATCAGCTGGGCGTGCGCTCAGGCTGACAAGGCCTTGCGGCAACGAAGTGAGACCTAGCGGTGCAACTAAGATCGCCGGATGGACATTGGTGCCCTGCTCACACTGATCACAGGACTTGTCTTGTTCGTGATTGTGGCTGGCGCGCTCGTGGATCGGCCGGAATGGGGAATCCCCCTTGTTGCCATTGGAGCCGCGGCCTCGGTCTCGGGGTTCACTCGGGCACTCTCTTCATTTGGCGGATTCGCGGTGTATATCGGCGATGCAGCATCGGCCGCTCTCTTAGTTGCGCTTGGAATCCAACTCCTTGCTGGCCGGCCCCTCCGGCGACCCGCATTTGCTTGGGCTGGGCTGCTACTTCTCGCCTCTCTTGCGTTGCTTCGCGGTTTCAGCACCTTTGGCGTTGAACTCGTCGTCCGCTCCTATCGCAACGAAATTTCACTCTTGGCAGCCGGGCTGTTCTTTGCTGCGCAACAAATACCTGCTCAGCGGGTGGAACTGTTCTTGCGACGCACTTGGACGGCAATTGCGATCTTCATGAGCGCTGTCGCAATCCTCTTCGTTCTCCGCTTCGGCCTCAACTCAACGGTCGCTGGTAGGGACAGGCCCCTCAACGCGTCACAGGCCTTGCTTGTTTCTCAGGCAATCTTTTTTCTGCTGGTACGGGGTCGTCAAGGCAAATCCAATTGGCTCGCTGCCTACTTTGGATTCATCGTCTTACTCTCTCAACAACGCACAGTCTGGATTGCAACCCTCCTTGCCTTGTTTGCTCTCTGGAGCGTGCTCGCGCCGAGTGGTCGCATGAAGCAAAGGGTTTCTGTCGCAGTTGGTGCCTTGGTAGCACTACTCGTCGCCTTGCTAACAGTGCTTTCCACAACTCAAGCTGGAACGGCCCTGCAAAAAACTATCTCCGAGGACAAAACCCTACTGTGGCGTGTTGAGGGATGGAACGTGTTGCTCTCGCAGCAGCTTCACGGACCAGGCTTGAATCTCGTGCTTGGCAATCCGGCCGGGAAAGGCGCAGAGCGACGTATCGCCGGTCAACTCATCGCAGTCTCGGCTCACAGTCAGTGGATAACCGAGATACTCGCAGGAGGGATTCTTGCTGTGATCCTCTTCGGCCTAGTCACAGTGGTACCCCTGAGCAGAACTTGGCGGCGGGACCTTCGCCTGCGAGTTCCGAGCCCTCTCCTCGCAGTGACCGTCGCGGCAATGACCTTCACAATTAGCTACCAGCTAGGGCCTGAACAAGGAGTGCTGTTTGGGCTCCTAGGGGCAGGCATCGGAACGCATACAACACTGGTGAATCAATCGAAGAGCGCCAGCGAAAGCACAGTGGTGGAGACGCGCCCAAGTGGATAGCCATCAAGGTAGTGGTTCTCTGCCAACAGTTGCTGTGGTGCTCGCCACCCATAACCGCAGGTCCACAACCCTGCGATGCTTAGAGTCGCTGCTTCATGCAGCAGATGAGCGAACCTGCAAACTGCGTGTCATTCACGTTGACGATGGCTCAACTGACGGTACTGCCGAGGCAGTGCGTGGACTGCTCCCAGAGGCTCAGCAGATCCTCGGCGATGGCAACCTGTTCTGGGCTGGGGCAATGCGTTTGGGGCTAGCCCGCGCGTACGAGTCACAACCCGACTATGTGCTCTGGCTCAACGACGATGTCTTGGTGTATCCAGATGCAATTGAGCAACTCCTGAAGATTTCTCCAGACCCCGCAGGACTCACGATTGCCGTCGGTGCGTTGGTCGAGCCGGGGACTCAAACCTGCAGTTACTCAGCTGTCAGGGTTCGGCGAACCTGGCGCGGAATGGTCTTTGACCTGCTCCGCCCGCGTGACCTAGCTAGCACCACCGTTGCCGACACCATGAACGGAAACCTCGTCCTCGTTCCTCAAGGTGTCTACCGTCGTGTGGGCAACTTTGACCCTGTGTTTCAACACGGCATGGCAGATTACGACTACGGCCTGCGAGCCACTCATGATTTGGGCTGTGGCATTGCTGTGAGTAGCAGCTACGTCGGCGAGTGCCCAAGAAACAGTGTGGATGGAACGTTTCGCGACCGGGCACTCGGGCTACGCCAACGGTGGAGCATGCTGTTGTCACCAAAGGGGCTTCCCCCAAAGCAGTGGTTCCACTTCCAGCGTCGCCACGGCGGCTCAACCTGGCCCATTGCTGCAGCCTCGCCCTACGCCCGGGCACTCCTCCCATCAAAGCCAACACAGAGCGATGGCCCGCAATCGGCCACCGTTCACCGGAGGGAGGTAGTCATTCTGTACAAGTCACTCCCCCATTATCGGGTTCCGTTGTATGAGCTCATGCGTGAGCAACTTGATCAGAGCAATGTCACGCTGCGGCTCATTGTGGGACAACCCGATTCCGTTGAGTCAACAAAGAATGACACCGGGGAAATATCTTGGGCAGAACAGATTCAGAACCGGCAGCTTCCGGCGCGTGGCCAATCACTTATTTGGCAGCCGGTTCTTCGATCTGTCCGACATGCCGACCTAGTGGTGGTCGAACAGGCCAGCAAGTTGGTAGTCAACAACCTCTTTGCAATCTGGCGCCGCCTCGGCGGACCCAAGCTGGCCCTGTGGGGGCACGGCATCAATCGCAACACAGCCGCTAGCTCGGCAGCGGGCGAGTGGTGGAAAAAACTCATGCTTCATCAGTCAGACTGGTTCTTTGCATATACCTCTGGAGTTGCCCGAGACGTGATCAAGATGGGTGTCTCTTCAGCGCAAGTGACCGACCTCCACAACGCAATTGATACCAGGCAACTCAGTTCCTTTCGCGATGCAGTCACAGAAGAGCAAGTAGCTCAAACCCGCAAAAAACTAGGCATCGGCAGTGGTCCAGTCGGGCTGTATGTGGGGTCTCTGTACCGAGAGAAAGCACTTCTGTCTCTAGTGAAGATTGCCGAGCAGATTCGGGTGATCATTCCCGATTTCGAACTTCTGATTGTTGGCGACGGCGAGGAGCGCGAGGAACTCGATCTGCTGGCTCGGTCCCGACCATGGCTTCACATTCTTGGAACGCGATTTGCAGCCGAGCTCGCTCAGATTGCATCCGTCGCGTCGCTCATGATGATCCCCGGATGGGTAGGACTTGTGGTGCTCGATGCCGGGGCGCTGCAGTTACCGATCATCACCTCGGACCGTCCCGATCACAGCGTTGAGATTGACTATGTGACCGATGGAGTCAACGGTTTGGTCTGCCCTATTGACGAAACGGCTGCCGCAGCGATGATCGCTGAGCTGCTGCAAGATCCCGAGCGTCTTGCTCTCATGACGCAGGCCTCACGGAAACTTGCCGATGAGACAACCATCGAGAACATGGCCGAGCAATTTACCCAAGGAATCTTGGCCTGCCTTGATCAAGAGACAAGGCGTTGAACCCGGCAAACCCCGCAACTCAGCGCAGTCAAGGAGGCGACTCCCTTCGGGTCCTTGTCGTTGCCTACGTGTGTTCCCCCAAGTTGGGCAGCGAAGCCGGCAACGCGTGGAACTGGGTGTCCCATCTTGCAGAATTGGGCTGCGAAATTGACCTACTGACTACCAAGCGATTTCTTGACGACGTAGAACCTGCGATTCTTCAAGCTGCAGGAGTGATCCACCTTCATGCCGTTGATGTGCCGAGAACATCGGGACTTCCACCTCAGGTGGGCGTGTACGCCGGGTACTTGCGTTGGCAATTGGCGGCTCTGCGGTATGCCCGTGCGAGCGGACTTCTCGCACAAGCACAGATCATCCACCACATCACCTGGAGCAGCCTGTTTTGGGGGTCCCGGTTCCACTCCGAGCAGGCGCCATTGGTCTTTGGTCCCATAGGTGGCGGCCAGACTGCCGACTTCCGCCTTGCAACCCCCATGAGCTTGGGCGCCCGCTTGAAGGAACGTTCGCGCAGTGCTGGAATCCGCATGATCCGTCTGAACCCGCTCGCTCTTCGCACGGTGAAGCACGCAAAGCTCATCTTGACAACGAACCGAGAGACACTGCGCGTGGTGAACCAACTCGGCTCGAGTTCGGCCCGCATGATGCTCGACTCGGCACCACCACCAGCAGTGATGGATTCTCCTCCGACACCTGTTGATGACCATGAACTCGGCCGTGTCATTTGGATTGGACGCATGGTCCCCATCAAGGATCCCGTTCTGGCTGTAGAGGCTTTCGCACAGCTTGCTCAGCGCATGCCGGAGGCCAGAATGGACATGTTCGGAGCCGGTAGCGAAGCATCGCGAGTGGCGCGCAGAGTCTCTGAGTTTGGCCTCACAGGGAAGATCGAGCTTCACGGTCATGTCGAGTGGAACACCCTGCCCGCTCACCTTGATCGCTCGCGTGTACTACTCATTACAAGCCTGCGAGAGTCAGCAAGCTCACAGATGCTTGAGGCCCTAGGCAGAGGGGTTCCAGTTGTTGGTATCAACCAACACGGGGTTGCAGCATTTATGCCAAAAGACTCCGGACATCTCGTTGAGGTTGCCGACCGAATATCAGTAACTGCAGATCTCGCTACTGCGCTCGGCGAGATTCTGAACCTACCGAACCAAGAGTGGAGCGAGCTGTCAGTCTGCGCCCGGAATGCAGCCGAGACAATGACTTGGCCCGAAAAAGCAGCTGATCTGGTGGCCAGTTTCAAGAAACTTGCTGATTAGGCCGTCCGGTAAGGTGGGGAGCCTCACTGCAACGATCGGCACTGAGTACAGACTGGCAGTCGGGTGAACTCTGCGATAAGGAAACTTCTGAACTCAACCTCGAATCGGTTTGGCTTTGAGGTATCACGCAAGAGGGCCGATCCACTCGCTGCACTTGGCCAACTCATCGTGGAGCTCGGAACCTCGGTAGTAGTTGACGTTGGCGCAAACGCGGGGCAATACGCATGCTCTCTTCGAAAGAACGGCTACGGCGGCCGGATCGAGTCGTTTGAGCCAGTCTCGGCCCCCTTCGCTGCGGCCCGCGAGGCAGCGTCCTCCGATGCCCTCTGGACTGTCCACAACTTCGCTCTTGGGGCAACGGATACCACTGCACAGATCAACGTTGCTGGCAACGCCGCCGCAAGTAGTTCGCTTCTTCCCATGCTCAGCCGCCACGCGCACTCTGCACCACTGTCTCAGTACGTGGCAGAAGAGACTGTTCAAGTTCGAGCCCTCGCCAATATCGCCACGGAGCTCGACCTGCAGTCAGGTGTATTTCTCAAGATCGATACCCAAGGGTTCGAACGCGAGGTACTCACCGGCTGCGGTGCGCTCATCCCTGACGCAGTAGTTGGAGTACAACTGGAGCTCTCTCTTCTTCCCCTGTACGAGTCGGGGCCCCTCGCCGGAGAACTCATGAACTGGATGGCCGACCGTGGGTTTGTTGTGAGCTTCGCCATGCCCGGATTTTCGGATCAACACACCGGGGAACTACTTCAATTCGACGCAGTTTTTGTTCAAAAAAAATTCCAGCGGAGCATTGATAGCTCCCCCGCGTCTACCTCGTCCTTGGCTACGGACTGAGAAGTGGTCAGCCGATCTCGAACGCTCGTTCGCGGAACTTCGTGGATCTTGGCGGCCTCGGTCATTGTCACCCTGGTGCAGCTCCCCTATGCGGCAGCAACAAGCCGTCTCGTGGCACCGCAAGACTTTGGAAGCTACGGCGCCGCGCTTTCTGGCATCGCTCTGATTGGACTGATAACTGCAAACAGCTTTGGTCCCCTCAGCGCTCGTGAGCTTGATCCAAGCCCGCAGATCTTTCGGCAACTCCTTGGGTCGACGCTGATACTTGGCGTCATTGCGTCCGTCATCGCCATTGTTATTGCAGGTCCGTGGGAACGGCTTTGGTCTGCTCCGGGTACTGCGAGCACCATGCGATGGGCAAGCATGATCCTCTTCATTCTTCCTGCACAAAAGTTGCTCGTCGGCGAAGCGCGCAGATCTGGCAGATTCAAGCTGCTCAGCACCAGTACTGCCCTGAGCGGTTTCGCTGGAATCTTGTTGGGAATCCTTGCCGTCTACCACTGGCGGTCGTCCCCAGCATTGATTGCACTCACCACAACTCAGTCTTGGGTGCAGGTGACCATCCTTCTTGTGATGCTGAAAGTTCCGTGGATACCTCGCCTGCCAAGCAGTGAGATGATGCCAAGACTGAGGTTTGCCCGTTCAGTAACGGGCGTCTCACTTGTGCACTACGGAATGATCACGACGGGTCCGCTGACCATTGGTCGCGCAGTTGGTGAGGCGGCACTCGGACAATTCAACCGCGCTGCCACCTTTGCAGTGCTTCCGCTAGCCACGCTACAAACAGCTATTCATGACGTTCTCTATCCTGAGTTTCGCCATGACATACACAACAGCGAGCGCAGTTGGGGCCTCTGGCCAAAGCTAATTGCACTGGCCGCTTGGCTTGCGCTTCCCGCCGGTCTAGCGGGCGGTATCGCTCTGCGGGCGCTTATTCCACTGCTGCTGGGGGCCCAATGGGTGGGGGCAGCGTCGATGGCCGTGCCTTTGGCGATTGGGGCTGCCATCAGCATCCCTGCGAGTCTGCTCTCGGTTGGCCTTGAGGCAACAGGGAAGTTCAAGCAGGTCGCTGCTGGACTTGTTCCCTCACTTGCAACAATCGGGATCGGGTGCATACTCACGGTCAGGTCGGGTTCGTTTCTTCCTATGGTGTGGGCCATAGCCGTGCAACCTGGGGTGAATCACCTGACCCAAATTGTTCTTGCGGGCCGTGCAGGTATTTCTGACTCGCGGGCAACTTTTCGGGGCTATATCGGCCCACTCACCGCAACGATGGTGCTCGGTGCTTGGACCGCCGCGATCATGAACCGGCTGCTGGCCGCAGACGTGCTGGCAGTCATTGGTCTGGTTGTGGTCTCAGCGCTGATATCGGCTGTGCTGTTCTTGCAACGAGAACGCATTCCTGCGTTTCGAATTGCCAAGGAGCTGGGGCTACTCAACCTTCGTGAGTCATAAGAACCCCCGAGGGCGACCACCTTGGAGCGACGCCGCACAGGATCAAGTCCCCTGCATCGGTCCAGCTCTCAGCAGATGCCTGCTCGGAAAGGTTCTGCGAAACCTCTTGGACCCACTGAGATACCGCATCGCTCACCCTTGGATCGAAGGGGACACCTCGGAACCACGCCGGCGAAACTCCTCCGTGGGCCTCAGAAATTGCATCTGCGACTGGGCCGTCTTTGACCACAGCCTCGTAGCCCCAAATGCTTCCGAAAGTGCCGTGCTCAACCAAGTGAACCTCTGGCCACACGTAGCGCGCCGTAGACAGATAAATCGCAAGCATGGAGAAGGAGGAAACCGAGGGGATGATCCAATCGCAGCCTGCAAGTTCACGAAGATCGTCAAGAACTCGACCACCGCTCAGTTCAGCGGTTCCGAAAGTACTCAGAGAACTCACCATGCGCTTAAGCGGATCAAGGTCCTCACCGCTGGCATCAGAGAACACAAGAAATCGGATCGGACCAGAGCAGCCTTTGGCCACGGCGATGGCCGCCGCCTCGGTCCAATCCATACCAAGTCTGAGATTGAACTTCCCTGGTTGGACCTCTCCCGATGCAAAATCTCCGCAGCGCACGTGTACGCCAATGGTGGTGTCTCGGCTACCCGGCAGAGTCTTCTGCTGCACCACTCCAAGTCGTTCGGCTATGAAAGCGCGCTCCGAGGCAATCGCCAACAGACCACCTGCCATCCCGCTGGCGTGGCGCAGAACAAACCTGTCTGGCAACTTCGGAGCCAACTCCCTCATGGTCTGCTCATAATCCCAACCAGAGAATTCGGCGCGACCAACCGTGACTGTGGGGGTCCAAGCACGAGACAGGTTTGCTCGGACTGGGGCCACAATGTTGTAGCCAAGATCCTCGCCATAGTGGCGGGGGTTCAGCCACCAAGGCTGCTCAACTAACTGCGCGCCAAGCACCCGGGCGCCGATGCGCGCCTTCGCTAGAGCACGCACTTCATTACCCAACCCCGCACCCCTGTGGCCGATAGGCACCGCAACCGAGTACTTCACCCCGGGAGCCAGCCGTCAAGATCAACCTCTGGGGTCCTTGGATCATTGGGTGCGTCCAGGCGATGCCGGAGAGTGCTGAGGGGCTCAATCGGTAGTGCCAAGTCGCGGCGTACCCAAGTCACTTCTAACGCCGAGGGGGTTGCATAGGCGCCTACAGAGACAAGCGGAACAGCATTGTTCGCCCGCAGGTGTACCGGCACGTGAGTTACCCCCAGATGCTCAAGGACTCTGATCGCAGTCTCGGCAAACTCCGCCTCGCCGATCTGAGCCCAACAGTGCAGTTCAGCCACGATCTGACGACACGAACCAGCCCAGCCTTGCGTTGCATTGTCGAGCACTGCCCATTCGTGGCCCTCAATATCCATCTTCACCACGACCTCTTGGTTGCCGCTGGGGTCGGCAAGCTTGAGAGCGTCTGCGAGCGAGACCTTGCCATGTGCAGAATCTGACTCTGCTGCAATCCCGAGCCGATGAAACTCAGAGTTCTTTAGGTTCCTCGGTGGCCGACGGATCGTCGGGTCGAACTGGGCAAGTGATGACGCTCCCAACTGCAATGCCTCTGCATCCCAGCTGTCATCCCACCCAACCCCCATCGATACTGCAACAGCGCCAGTGAAGTCCTGAGCCATCACATAGCCACCATCGGCAGGCCCACCCACTCTGCACCATTTGGCTGTGGGCTGATGAGTGGGAAGCATCAAAGAGACTGCTCGTCGCAGCTGCTCGTCGGCTTGAGTTCTTGGATCCTGACTGAAGTCCAAACCACCCGCTAGTCCCTGGTGCTGAACAGCCATGAGCCGGCCCTGCACATCAGAAAGCGAAACCAGCTTGTTTGCCACAGAGCGAGCTGGCTCTCGAAGCCACTTGCGGGCATAGAACTTTGCTCCCATGTTGGCCCTTCTGCTGCTGTCTAGGTCGAGCCCCGCGACGAGTGTAGCCAGTCGTTTCTGCTCTTGAGTGAAGTCGAAAAGCTACCAGCAGTGGTGACCGTCTCGAGGATCGTCTGGAGCCTGCACCCCAAAGGATTCTCGTACCTCTGTCAGCGGCAGAGGGGCCAACTCAAAGTGGTCAACTAGAGAGAAATCACTAGAGCAATGCGTACCTCGACTCATCTCTTCGCCCAGAAGTGTGGCTGCTCCGCTCACTCCAAGTTGACCAGACTCCGTAGCGAGTGTTCCGGCTTGGCCAAACCCAGCTTCATGAACCACAAGCGAGGCAAGCAACGCCGCCGAGTTGACGGAGTTGTCATTCATCGCCCATTGAAAGCCACTGAGCGCAACCTCACCAGGCCCCGTTGGTTCAATGCCGGCAATCACATGGGTCATGTCGTGGGCCACATAAAAATGGTTCATCGAAGAGCCCCGCTCACCTGGTAGCGGAATCTGATGACGGCGGTAAAAGCTCAGAAAGGCACGACCCAA
>CAEZSF010000007.1_pt1 | contig 20421 bp, 13 predicted proteins | sample 7263891 | NCBI WGS metagenome assembly CAEZSF01 (sample SAMEA6813767, study PRJEB35770) | uncultured Actinomycetes bacterium | biome: Freshwater; feature: Freshwater reservoir; material: water | place: Czech Republic | collected 2017-04-14 | depth 0.5m m
AGCCTCGGCTGCTGTCAGTGAAATGCCCGCCTCGGTGGCGGCTTGCTCGGTGCTGAGCTCTAAGCCGCGAAGCTCGGCGAGTACGCCGTTAACGACTACTGGACCAAGGCTCACACCAACTTCATCTTCCAAGCTGTACGCAGTTTCGATGAGCTCGTTTACCGGAGTTTCCTCGGGTGCGGTCACCAATACAACTCGGCACCTTGCTGGGTCATTCAGCAACCCTAAGACGTCTTTTGCCTGGGTGTTGATGGGTCCGACTTTGACTGCATCTTCAAGGCCGCTAGCCGATCGAAGAAAGGTGATGGCATGTCCGGCGGCAGGTGCGTCAACGATGATGAGGTCGTACTTTCCGGATCGCTCAAGCTGTTTGATTTTTCCGAGCACCAAAATATCACTGATTCCAGGAACGGCTGTTGCCACCACGTCAAGGGCGCCAGTAGAGACCAACCGCCCAGAGATGCGTTTCAGCCCATGATCTTTCAGGTAGTCCAACAAAGCGTCCTCGGGGAGTACCGTGCGGGCAGTTACCTCGCCAACCCCTAGTCTTGGGGCAATCAACTGGATATCGCTGTAGCTCAATTGTTCGGAGTCAAAAAGTGAAGCGAGACCGCTTTTGCCCTCAACTTCAATAATGAGCGTGCGTAATCCAACAGATGATGAAGCCATCGCTAGGGCTGCGGAGACGGCGGTTTTGCCGACACCGCCTTTCCCGGCGACGATGATGACTCCTGATGTAGTCAAAAACTGCTTAGGATCCACGATTTCCGTTCGGAGTTCGCACTTTGTTTACACTACCTAGCCCTACTCGGCGACTTGCTATCACCTTGGTTGTAATCGGTGGGATTGGCGCGTTGGCCAGCCTGTTGGCACCTGCTGTCTCTGCCCAAGGCAGTTGCGGAAAAGCCGGTTGCATCGACGTCGTGGCAGTAGATGGCTTGATTGACGAGATTGAAGCCAACTTCATCATCGAGAGCATCGACCAAGCGAATGCAGCAGGTGATGTTGTGGGCGTGGTGCTGCAATTCGACAGCGCGGGTTCAGCAGTTTCTGACGCTCGCCTTGATGAGGTAGCCGCTGCAATCCAAGGATCACGCATCTTGGTTTCGATCTGGATCGGTGCTTCTGGTTCCTACGCATTGGGCGGTGCAGCGGAACTAGCTCAGGTTGCGGACTCCTCGGGAATTACGCCGGGGTCGAAGATTGGCGATGTTGGAACGCAACGCCTAGACGAGCAGCAGTTTGGTGACTTGTTCACGGGTCGAGCAGCCGCAGGTCTGAATCGCACGTTCTCGGGTGAAGCCGCCGTCAAAGCGGGCTTGGTCGATCGCTTCGACCCAACTCTGGTGGATCATGTGGGCAACCTTGACTCAGTAGAGACGAAGGTCGTGAAAGTGGATGGCCGAGAGCAGAAACAACCCGTTCAACGAGTTCGCCTCTCGAAGCTGCCGCTGCAGGTGCAGCTCATGCACACAGCAGCGAGCCCCTCGGTTGCATACCTGATGCTGGTCCTTGGCTTGGGCCTGTTGCTCTTTGAGTTCTTCACTGCCGGTGTGGGCGTGGCCGGCGTGATCGGCGCCTTGTTTGTCTTGCTTGGCGGCTTTGGCGTTGCCGAGCTGCCGTTTACCGCCTGGGCGTTAGTGCTGTTGTTGTTCTCATTCTTTGGGTTTGCGATTGACATGCAAACCGGCGTGCCGCGCCTGTGGACAATGATCTCGATGGTGGCCTTCACGGTTGGGTCCGTGTTCTTGTTTGTGGAGTTTCGACCCACATGGATTGCTTTGCTCGCTGGAATTGCCGGCATGGGAGTTGTGGTCTTTTCTGGGATGCCCGCAATGATTCGAACTCGCTTTGCCACGCCAACTATCGGCCGTGAGTGGATGATCGGTGAGCTTGGCCAAGCCAGCACCGAGATCAACCCCGAGGGCATGGTTGTTATCCGCGGGGCCGAGTGGCGTGCCAGGACCAATCGAGCCACACCCGGTTCGCCCGGGGACAGTATCCGGGTGGTAGAGATCGACGGACTTGTGCTTGGAGTCGAACCCGAAGAGGGCGGGGCAATGGATTATCGCGAGATGCGGTCGAATCGAAAGGGTGAACCTGAGGCTCAATCAGAGGTTCAGGATCCCGCTAAATAATCCAAATTTCCTCTTGTTCTTGGTGCAAGTACTGCCTTAGTCTCAATGAACACTGAAGCGAGGGGGTCGTACCAGTGAGTGCACAACAGTGTTCAAGTGCTTGGCAGGCCAAAGCAGCGTGCAGAGGTCCACAAGCAGCAGTTTTCTTTCCACCGCCACAGTTTGAGCGGAAGGCAGATCGCTTGGAGCGCGAGCGTCGCGCCAAAGCAATTTGTGCAGCGTGTTCTGTCGAGACCGATTGTTTGTCTTATTCGCTTCAGATTGGCGAGTCCCATGGCATTTGGGGTGGCATGAACGAGGGCGAGCGCAGAGCTCTAGAAGTACAACACAGCTAGAAGTACAACACAGCTAGAAGTTAAGGCTTGATGAGCCAGTTCAACCCCAACACAGTTGCGAACGACGCAGGCGAGGCAGACGCGGTTGAAGTTCGCGATGCAGCCACAGTCATGCTGTTACGCGACGGGGTTGATGGGGTTGAAGTCTGTATGTTGCAGCGCAACTTGAACTCTGACTTTATAGGTGGCGCGTATGTGTTCCCCGGTGGTGGTGTAGACCCACAAGATGCTGGCGAAGACCTCGATGGCATGTTCGTAGGTCGGAGCGACAAAGAAGCCTCTCGGCAACTCGGAGTAGAGCGCGGTGGGTTGGCTTTTTGGGTTGCAGCAATTCGCGAGTCATTTGAAGAGGCGGGCTTGTTGCTAGCCGAGACCTCGGCTGGCGAGCGAATTTCTTTTTCGGACCCAGAGGTTGCGGCCCGTTTTGAGGTGCACCGTAGCGATGTGGATAGCGGCCGACGAAGGCTTGCCGAGATCTGTCTTGAGGAGCAGCTCCGACTTGAGGTTGGCAACATTCATTATTTTTCTAGGTGGGTGACCCCGCTCGGTGCGCCCCGCCGATATGACACACGATTTTTTGTGGCAGCCGCTCCCGAGGGGCAGGTGGCACTTCATGATGATGCCGAGGTGATTGCAACCCGCTGGCTGACTCCCGAGGCTGCGCTCGCTGATAATGAAGCCGGTCGCATCACGATGATCTTTCCTACTATCCGAACGATGATTGCTCTGGCTAGGTTTGACTCAGCCGCACAGGTGCTCGAGCACGCGGCAGCGCAAGGTGCGATCACCCCAATGCTGCCCATGATGAAGGACTTCGGCGGCGGGCTACGCATTGTTTTGCCAGGGGATGAGGAGCATCCCAGCGGAATCTATGACGCGATGACAGCACAGCCAGTCGCTGACTAGTTCGGCATGGGCCCAGCGCGTTGCTTGCCGTGGCGTTGTGACCAGAAGCTTCGGCCAGCGGGAGATGTCCACCAGAACCATTGGTTAGCGGTGACATGCATGTTCCACCCGCTGCGATGAGTGACTATGTGGTGATACCGGCAGAGTGAGGCCAGATTTGATGGCTCGGTGCTGCCACCGTGCTGCCAGTGTTGGATGTGATGCGCCTCAGTCCATGCTGGGCGGTGCGTGCAACCGGGCCACACACAGCCACCGTCGCGGTGGGCGATTGCCCGCCTTTGTGCCCTGCTAGCGAGCCGCTGATCACGTCCAAGTGCAATGACGATTCCATGCACCGTAGTAACCACGGCACGAAGCACTGGATCGCAGAGCAGAGTGGCTTGATCGGTGTTGCCGATCGGGAATCCCTCTAAATCAGAAACAGTTTGAGCATCTTGTGCCTGAACAACGAGGGAGAGTTCGGTCACTGGGGGCTGGGAGTTGGCGAGGTCGGTAGCTGTTGATTCTCGGATGAGTTCCCATAGCGCCAACGCTCGCAGCGTTGAACGGTGCGGAATAGCGAGGTCTGCTGTGAGCTCTTGGTCGGCTTTCATGCGGTGGAAAATCTGATCGGCACGAGTGTTGATTGCATGTTCCACGCTGAGGCCGAATTGCCCGCAGAGTTGACCGTTGATGTGCAGGGTGTTTTCTAACCCTCGGCTCATAGACAATTTGTTATCGGTCACGCAGTCGCCCGGTGTGTGGCCGCCGTCTGCATCGAGCAGCTCGGCTAGGCCAGCGACCTCTTTGCGCCACCGATCAAATGTGCAGTTTTGGGCGGCCCGAATGAGCTCGGGAATGACCGATGCAAATGCTTCTGCAATGCGTGGGTTGCATGCCTCGGCCAAGACCTTGGCGTGCTCATATCCGATGAGCCCTGCGGCTAGAGCGGCATCGACTTCGATCAGGGTGGTTGCGAGTTTGTTCGCAACTCTGACGCGAGCCTTGGCTGCGCCAACCGGGAGTTTGCCTAGGTGCGCAAGCCATGGCCCCGTGCGCATGCCCTCGACGCTGTCAGTGCTGTTACGGGAATCAAGTTCGGCTAGGAGATGACAGGAGAGGGAATCGAGAAGGCGCCGCAGCAGCTCGGTTTGCGGTGCAAGTGTGAGCAGCTCTTCTTCGGTCGCATGGGAGGAATCCCAGATGGCAAAGCTGCGAAGAGCTGCAAGGAGTGGACCGAGATCTATGAGACTGCTGGTGGCCTGATCAGCAGTCGTAGTCTCTGAATCGAACATATGTACGATACTAGAACTGGGGTGTGACAGTTGATGGCTGGTCCTTCTCAGAAGTACTTATCGCAGTGACCAAGCGGGTGGGTTGTTCTCACGGCCTCGGTGTTTGCTCAATCGCGTCTACAACAGCTTGATAGGCGGCCTTTGGGTTGTAGGCGGAATCGAGCAGCAGAGGTTTGCTTGGATTCGAGAAGAATGCCGAAAGAAGAGGGTTGTTCTCTCGCTGGCCGGCGCTGTCTAGGGTCGTGAATGCATCAGTAACACCCCAAGTAGTTATCTCGGAACAACCAGCGATTAAGCACTCGCGTACGACCTGTCGGTAGGTGTCCACTTGAGCTTGCTCAGCCCGGAGTGGCCCCAAGGGAACGTCGAGTTCGGTGATTGCAACTTCCACCCCAAGGCTCCGGAGTCGCGATACAAGGCCGCTGATTGAGCCTGCTGCGGGGGCTTCGGGGGTCAGGGTGAGGTGGGTCTGTAAACCAACTCCGTGGATGGGCACACCCCGGTTGCGCAGCGAAGCAACAAGGCCCAAGATGGCGTTAGCTTTATCAGGGAATAGTTCGGTGAAGACCTCATTGAGCCACAGCGTGGCATCTGGGTCTGCGGCATGGGCTGCAGCAAACAGCTCAGCGATGTAATCCGGGCCCATTCGGTCATACACAGATGGGGCTCGCTCGCCGTTGTAGTAAACAAACGCCTCATTCACGACGTCCCAACGGTCGATGCGACCTCGGTACCTACCGACAGTTTCGGCGACTCCGTCAAGGACGTAGGTTCTAAAGGCCTCAGGGTCGGTGACTCCGCGGAGCCAAGGTGGCAGACCGTTTTGATCGCCAGATTCGTTCACCCAAGCCAAGGTATGACCTCGAACGCCAAGGTTATTTGCCTCTGCGAACTCAACTATTGAGTCAGCTGGACCCCAGTTCCACTCGGTTGGAGACGGGCGAAGGATCGACCACTTGAGTTCATTTCCTGGAGTCACAGAAGTGAAGTTACGAACAACAGCATCAGCGTAGGCAGGGTTTGTTGCCAGACGGCCAGCGTTGACCTCGGCGCCCATATGTATCCCGCGAGCACGAGCGGCAGCCGCCAGCGGGCATACGGGTTCGTTGCATGGCGGCGGCGGTGTGGGCGGTGCTTGCGGGGCAGGAACACAGCCAGCGCTAGCTACCGCCAGAGCAAACGCCGCAGATACAGCCCAGATCCTGCTGTGCTTTGGTTGGAGAAACCGCCAATGAGAATCCGCCTGATACATAATCTCGCCACCTTCACTGAGATCGATTTGCCCAAAAGAATTGAACTTGCCCCGCAATCATGCTGGTGCAGGGTTTGGAGTTCGTCAAGGGCGACTTAGTCTGGCGGAGCGATTGAGGCGAATGCTCGAGCACGATCTATCGCTGCAAGGCGATCCGAGTCATCAAGGGCACCAACAAGGATGTAGCTGCCGGTGAACTCAGGAAGCAACTCTCCGTCTTGGACCATCCAGGGCAGGGCCAAGCGCCTTGGAACTCGCACTATTTCGGGCTGCTCACAGGTACCAAAGGCCTTGTCCCAGATGAGGGTGCTGACCCCATGGTTCTTCATGGGCTGGCCAAAGTGGTGCTGGAAATGATTCTGGCGGACCCAGCGCTGGTAGCGGTTTTTTGGTGCTCTGCGATGAGCCACCGCATGTTGATACTCATAGAAGAAGTATCCGCAGGCCCAGCCCAAGGCCAAGGAAACTCCGGCGACAGGCCCGACAAGAATCCAGCCAATGGGCATCCAAAGGACTGCGCCCACCAGCAGCATGCCAATCCAGCTCAGAATATGAGTTGCCGAGAATGACCAGGTTGAACGCACATGATGCTCAAGGTGTTCACGGCTCATCATGCCCTTACCTTTGAGTTCATGCATGGCAAAGCGATGTAGCAGGTACTCGGCAAAGGTCCACAAGAACGCACCCAGAATGAATGCAGCGAACCCAATCAGCAGACTCAGCACTAGGTTCATGGCTGCTGCCTGAGCGTTTCGGCCACTTCGCGAGCAGCGGATAGTTCCTCTCGAGAAGCTCCCCAGCCCTGCAAGAGTGCCTGAGTGAGCACATCTCCTAGGGCTGATCCCGTGGTGGGCAGCCCCGTGCTCAGGCCATCGGCCATTAGCGCACCATTGAGTCCTAGAACCCAAGCAAAGGTGCGAAGCATCGATCCTTCGAGAACCTCCTCGAGTGGGTTCGACGTGAGGGGCTGGGCGTGCAGGGCGCCGGTCGCGGTTGCTGCGGCGAGTAGTCGACGAGGTACATCCAACACGAGCATGGCGACTGGGACGACATCAGCAGCGTCAGTGGTGTTCTCTGCTCCAGCGTTCACCAGCAGTTGCTGCTGCAGCCGAAACTCGCGGGGGTGTGTTTGTGGGGCGGATAAGAAGAGATCCGAAAAAGCCCAAAGCATTGCGAGTGACGCCACGCGATCGGTGAGTTGGGGTTTGGCGATGAGTTGCGCATTTTGAGACAGGGCATCCTCAAACAGGGCATCTTGCCACTTCCTCAGCCGCTCCTCGGCAAGGTCATGTAGCAGCAGAAGTGCTCGTTGTTGAAGGGCTGCGAGAAGGGCACTTCGTGAGCTGAAGTACGTGTAGAGAGAGGCTGTGGCGTAGTCGCCGGCAGTGGCTAGTGCTGCCATAGTCAGTCCGTCTATGCCTGCTTGGTCGACAATCTCTGCTGCTAGGTCCAGCAGGTGATCTCGTCGAGCGTCGCGCTTACGAGTGCGGCGATCAGGAGTTGCCGGCATACCGGTTGTTATCGTGGAGGCATCGTTTTCCGAAGGCACATCGGAAAACGTAGTGAGATAGGAGCAGCAACGCAAGGTGGAGTGAGAGAGCTTGGCTCCTTGGCTCTTATAGGGGTATTGAAACCCCCAAACCGCCCAAGGTGTCGGCCCCGTAGCGGTGGATCTCGGCGGCGATGTCTAGTGGTTGCGGTCGGATTCCGTGAGTCGCGAGTGTGTTGCGTATTTCGTCATCGATGCAATCGGCGGGCAGGAGCCACGAGACTTCAAATTCAATGCCGTCGGGGTCTTGGGCATAGAGGGCTTTTGTGGTGACATGATCAGAGGCTCCTACGAGTGCTCCTCGATCCTGAAGTACCTCGCGTATGCGTGCTAGTTCAGCGAGTGTGTCTACCTCCCAAGCTAGGTGATAGAGACCCACTGTTGATCGGCCAGCACCGGATGGAGCGGCCTGTTCGCCTATCTCGAAGAGCCCTAGGTCGTGGTCGTTGGTTGACCCCGAGGCTTGGAAGAAGGCAGCCTGACCCGGCATGAAGATGATGGTGCGGAACCCGAGGACGTTCTCGTAGAACTCTTTGCTGCGCTCCAAGTTTCTGACGTAGAGCACTGCGTGATTGAGTCGAGTGATCGCCATGAGGTGCCTCCTAGTGCTGTGCGGTGATTGGTGAGTCGAGATAGGTAGGCCGTGCCACGATGAGACTGCTCAAGACCCCTTGGGCCAGCGTCGAGACTAGCGAATCAGGACTCTCTTCGAACTTGCCATCCCGGATTGCGGACGCAAATTCGCGCTCAGTTCCCACCCCAAGACTCCTGAACTCATCCAATCGTTCCTGATCTTGCTGCGATCCGAGCACGAGTTCTCGCTCCACCATTGCAATGACGTTGCTAGCGACTCGCGCATGAAACGAGACGCTGCCCTCGGTTGCCGGCATGACCTGCTCTGTCAAGAACTCCCTGACTGCTTGAAGGAGTTCCTCGGCTGTGGGCCTGCCCCGTAGGCCGTCTTCCATGACTCGGGTCTCGCTCGGCTCAATCTGTTCTAGCTGACCGGCAGCTTGGTCCCGTGCCTGACTTGCTGCCTCGGGCTGGAGCAGGAGCAGCAAGTCCCACTCGGTTTCGCAGACTCGCCGGCCGATAGCTGCGAGTTCTACCGAACGCAGAAGACCACTGAGATGAGCGTGAGTTTGGGTCATGCAGATTGCGCCCCAGCGCAGGGTGCCGAAGACCTCCCACCAGTGCAGATCGGCCAAGCTCACTCTTGCCCCGCCGGCAGCCTGATAGGCATCAATCAGATTGTGACGTGTACCGAATCCGCCGACTGGGTCTGCCGCGCCGAAACGCCAAGCCTTCACGCAAAGCCAACCAAGGTCCTCTATCGGATCGCCTAGGTGAACGAGCTCCCAGTCAAGTACGGCACGCAGGCCGTCTTCGCCGATGATGAAGTTGCCGAGTCGAAAATCGCCATGAACAATTGCGGTACCCGAACCCTCTGGGCGGTGCTGCTCAAGCCATCGAATCGCAAACTCAAAAGTGGGGCTGGGCATGTCGAGCGTGTTGAGCGTAAGTCGAATCTGATCGAGCGGGTCTGCTTTGTGCAGAGGAGCGACCTCCTGCGGATCTATCGCGTGAAGACCTGCAAGGAAGGTGCCGCAGTCGCGCCCAAGATGTGAACGCGCATCCTGAAATTTCTCATCGCGAAGGATCCGGCGAGCGATTGTTTCGCCCTCAATCCGCTCCATGACGATTCCGGCAGATCCAAAGAGGTCAGGGGAGTCGGTATCGAGTACTACCTGTGGCACTGCTAGCCCAGCCTGAGCAGATGCCCGGAGGCAGCGCGCCTCGGTACCCATCGTTCCGGGCCAACCTGGACGGGTGGGCGGATCACGCCTGAGCACAAGTTCGCGGACCGAGCCATCGGCCTGAGTTGCATCAAAGCTCCAAGTCTCTCGTGAAGCGCCACCAGAGAGCCGGCGAAGCCCAGAGATTGACAGAGTTCCTAGCTGAGGCTCAAGGGCGATTGCTAAGTCGGCCGACAGGTTCTGGATCTGCGAAGACACAGTGCAAGCCTACGGCGCTTTGATCGGTGAATGCAGAGGGCCGGTATCCCCTTGCGGCGGATACCGGCCCTCTGATTGCTGTGACAGGGGGCTGTGGACCCTGTCTGGAGTGAGATTGTTAGACGCTGAGGAGGTCTCGAGCCCCAGTATCTGCTGATGGGTGGCGAAGCTTGGACATGGCCCGAGCCTCGATCTGACGGATGCGCTCACGGGTGAGTGCAAAGTGTTCGCCAACTTCTTCCAAGGTGCGTGGCTCGCCACGATCAAGTCCAAAGCGGAGTTTGAGTATCTCACGTTCGCGCTCGTCGAGGGGGGACAGTAGGCGGCCAATTTCTTCTGGAAGCAAGGCAACCGAAGCGGCCTCGAATGGGGTGACTGCCCCGCGGTCGGGGACTACGTCTCCGAGTTCGGCATCGCCGTCCTCACGCAGTGGCGTGGAGAGCGAGAGTGTGTCGGCGGCGAAGAGCAGTGTCTCTGTGACCTTTGCTTCTGGCATCTCTAGGTCTGCGGCGAGCTCGGCCAGAGTGGCTGGACGACCTAGTGCGGTCTCTAGGCGGGTGCGAGCCTTTTGCACACGGTTCATGGTGTCGCCTGCATGCACAGGGAGGCGGATGGTGCGACCAGTGTTGGCGATGCCTCGGGTCAGTGCCTGACGAATCCACCAGGTTGCATACGTGGAGAACTTGAATCCCTTGCGCCAATCGAACTTCTCGACGGCATGCATCAGGCCAAGGTTGCCTTCTTGAACAAGGTCCAGAAGTGGCATACCGGATGCCTGGTACTTCTTGGCAATGGAGACCACAAGACGAAGATTGGACTGAACGAAGGTGCGCTCTGCATCCTCGCCGTCTCGGGTGAGGCGCTTAAGCTCACGCTTGCGGGCGGGTGAGACGCTCTTGCCGGCTTCTTCGAGTTCGGCGCGTGCTTCGCGGCCTGCTTCCATGGCTTGTGCAAGACGGGCCTCATCATCTTTGGTGAGGAGTGCGTACTGGCCAATGTCTTTCAAATACATTCTGACGAGATCTTCTTCGTCACGTTCTACTCGCTGGTTTGCCACCGTTTAACCTCATTGATAGTGAGCGGGCGATCACTGGGTGTAGCTAGGGGGATTATCCAACTACTAACACTGACCGAATCTCTAGTGTACGGGTGGTGTCAAGACCCCTGAAAGTGATTAACGCGCAGAACTAGAAAAACCCTGTGACGAAAGTCTCAGGAGTGGTCCAGTATCCCCTTATTAAGTGGGATCTGCGTTCGCCGTATCGGTAACAGTGTTACGAAAACTGTAGGGGAAACCTCTCAGAAACTTGGATTTAGGCCAAAAGTCTCAGGGTTTGTGCGCCAGCTTGTTCTGCTAAGTCCAAACTGCGCCTATTACAGGTCAAAAGGATCACTTGTCGGTTCTCTGCGGCCTGGGCAAGAAGGGCCATGGCCTGGGGGGCACGTTTGTCATCAAGGTGCACGAGCGGATCGTCGCAGATCAGCGGTAGCCAGACTCCCGTGCGCTCGGACTGCTCGTCTGCCACAGCAAGGCGAAGTGCCAGGTAGAGCACTGCTCGCGCGCCAGTCGAGAGTTGATGGACTGGGATGAACCCGCCTTTTTCTAGATCGACTATCAGTTTGGCTTTGTTGCTTGCGCCTTCTGAGTCGCGCACAACTCGCACCGCAGACCAGCTTGGTGCAACGGATCGAGCAAAATTGCTGGTTCGCTCAATGAGTTTTGGTTGGTTCTGTTGGTCTGCAAGGTCGGCTTGTTCGCTCAGAAGCAGCGCTGCCACGGCATAAACGGCAGCGCTCACGGCAGCCTCGGATTGCTCTTCGCTGAGGGCGCTCAATCGCTCGTTGAGAGATGCGATCTGACCCTCGGTAGAGAGGTCCTTGATCCGCTGATTGATGCTCCCCAATTCGGTGGTCAAGTCAGTGAGTTCAGCATCAATCTGGTCGAACTCGGATTCCACCGCAGCTTGCTGCAGAGTGAACTGATCAACTTCGGAGTACTGCGCCAGCAGGGCAGACACACGTGCAGAACTTCCTATCTGATCCTGCAGAGCCTGCTCCTGCTCGCGGATGCGCTCGACCAGCTGAGCTCTTTGTATCTGGGTTTCTCTGGTGAGCTCAGCCGTAGAGAGAATGGCGGCCAGATCGATTACTTGACCCGGTTGCGCTACGGGCTTGCACAGCGCTTCAACCTGCTGGCGATGAACGCTGAGCTTTGCGGTGGCATCGACTGCCGATTTGGCCTGCTCTGCGGCTGTGCGGAACTTGCCGAAGGTATCTGTAGCCGCAGAGATCGGTGAAGGGGCTGGGAGGCGAAGAGAGGCTAATTGATCGCTGATCGCTCTCTCTGCATTCCGAACCTGCGCTGCGGCTGCCCTTGATCCGGTCTGGGCTTTGGTCAAGCGGTCTTGGGCAGCGGTTGCTAGGTCAACAGCAAGGCGAGCTTCTTGGTAGTTCGTGAGTAAGGAGTTGACTTCGGACGAGTTCCTCACCGGGGGAAGGCCCGCGTTTTGCAGAGCGGAACCTAATGAGCTCTGTGCTGCGGCGTGGTCTTGTTCGGCTTGAGCCTGAGCGGCTTGGCGTAACTGCAGGTTGGTTTGTTCCTGATTGAGCGCGAGCGCAGCCGCAGAAGCTGCATTCGCAGCTGCCTGAAGGGAGGAAAGATCTGCCTGGGTGTTTCCGGCTGAGCTTGTAGTGCTGGCTTGGCCTCGAATCGCGAGAGCCAGGGTGACGAAGAGGCCAACAGCGGCCAGAATTCCAAGAATGGGCTGCCGAAGAGCGAATCCCGCAATCGAAAGAATCCCAAGAATGAGTGCAGGGATGAACCGGGGAAGGCCACTCGAGGCTGAAGCCGCAACAGGTGTCGACAGGCGAAGCTGACCCTCGCTGAGCCATGCCTGAGGCGAAGTCCCTGTTCTGAACTGCTCCCAGGTGGCGAGGGCCTGTTGTTGAGCTTGCTCTGCGACCTGCACGTTTGCCGAGCCCGTACGGGACTCTCTTTCTGCTGCATGGAAAGCCGTAGTGGTGAGGGTGATGCGTGACTGGGCTGCCAAAATACCCCCCTGCGAGTCTGCGCCAAGGTTTGCTGCCAGGACGGCTGCCGGTGTGGCTGGATCACCAAGAGCGCCAAGGGCTTGGTCTTGCGCCTGGATCGTAAGGGGCAGGGCTGACTCGGCAGCCGACTGCTCGGTGAGGCACTCACGTTCGGTACTCTGTAAATGTGCGAGGGCAGCAACCGCATTGGTGAGCTTCACGGAGTCTTCATGGGTGAGCGTGAGCGAAGCTAGTTGCTCCACGGAGACGCCCAAGACTTGCGCCTCGTTCTCGCCCCGGCGGATCTGTTCGTTGAACTGCGGTTCTTGAGTTCTGCTGAACTCCTGAAGAGCTAGAAGATCGGGGATCTGTTGAGCCATCACTGCCCAGTTCGGATCCACCTGCTCCAAGCTCGCGAGACTGTCTTCAAGGGTGGTCTTCCGGTGCGAAATAACGCAAGCCTGCCGGGCCGATTCCAAAGCATCGCGTTCGGAAGAAAGGCGGAGCTTGTTCTCTGTGGCCTGCTTGACCTTGGCCTGAGTTTCTGTTTGCTCGTTTTTGGTAGCCAAGTAGTCATCGGCGTTTTTGCCTACCTCTGCGAGTGCTGCCTTTACGCCCTGAATCTCGGTTCGGATATTTGCAACCGAACGCTTTCCGGCAGCAGTTCCCGTACTCAAGGCCTTTGCCTGTTTAACCAAACTGGCATCGACAACTCGCGGGTCGACCCCGCCAAACATTCCTTGGCTCGCTAATTCTAGGACCTGTTCGCCTTGATCGACTTGGTGGCCGTCGGCGCCGTCAATGCGATGAACCGCCCGAATGGACTCCGAGGAGGTGCTACCGAGCGTGGCGATCCAGGCTTCACGGGACAGAAGAGCTCCGCCTTCGATCTGCGCATCAAATGGGCTGCGGGCGCCCACTCCCTGACCAAGAATCTTGAACTCTGCCTTCAGAAGCAGGGGGGACTTTTCGAGCAAACCCTCGAGCTCGGCGACCAGCGTCTCTCCGGCCTCACCAAATCGCTGTATCTCGGACTTCGAGGCGCTGGGACCTGCAATGAGCCACATGATGGCCTCTGCCAAAGTGCTCTTGCCTGCCTCATTGGAGCCGAAAACCGTGATCAGTTTGCTCCCTGGCAGACTGAGGTTCAGATTGGTGAGTCCACCAAAGTTCTTGACCCTCACGGTCGAAATCTTCAACTCCTGGCTCATCACTGAACTACCCCTTCGGCCTCGTCCTCGGTGGAAGGAGCAAGACGGTCAATCAGCAAGCGCTCAACCTGATCAAGAAATTCCCCGGCGCTGATGGCTCCAAGGCTGACGGACTTTTCGGTCAGCGTCCTCGCTGGCGACCCAATCGTTCTGGCTGCTTGCTCGATCAGTCCGTTCAGGATGGTGCTCGGGGCAGGTCCTGAGCCGGCATTCTCAGTTTCATATTCAGGGGTAGCTGAACCCAGGGTTGCTGCTACTCGCAGCTCGTCAAGCTTGGTGAGGACTGCGCCGACCACGTCCGGTCGGGCAGCCAAGGAGCTTCGGTCATAGGGAATTGATGTGTCGAGCGCTATCGACTTGATAGTTGTGTTCGCTGGGAGAAGTGCCAACAACAGTTCTGCCAACTTGCCCTCATCCTTTACCAGCGTCTGCAGCCCGGAGTGCGCAACCGTTGCCCCCGATACTGCGACGCGGATGACGGTGGGAAGATCAAGCGGGTTGTCCTGCTTGATGGCCCTCGTTGTCTGCTCGCTCATCTGATCGACTGCTGCAGCGAGGTCCTCAGCACCTGTGACATCGGCCTGCACTCGCAGAAAGCGACTGATATCGCAGGCCACAAACTCTGGCTCGGCGAACCCAGCTCCGAGAGATTCGACGATGAGGACCCCTTTGGGGCCACATTCGGTTGCCTTGGTGCTGCGGCCTTGCAAGTTGCCTGGGTAGGCCCACCACCGCCCGGCTGGCAGTGGGGTGACTGTCCGGTCGTGAATATGACCTAGGGCCCAGTAGTGGATATCTGAATTACTAAGGTCTTCTCGAGAACAGCCGGCGTAGTTATCGTGGCCCGGAAGGCCCTCCACATTGGCGTGAACCACCGCAATTCGCAGATCTGCTGCCACACGTGTGGCAGCGATTTTCTCTACAAGGTTGGTTTCCTCGCTTTGCGTAGCGAAACTCACACCCGTGACTGCTAGTCGTGTTCGACCGACCTTCATCAGGAAGGTTTGAGGTAGGCCTTCGGTAAAGGTGTAGACGCCATCGGGCATGGGAGCCACCGGCGTAAAGCCTGCTTGAACGGGATCGTGGTTGCCGTGAGCGATGAAGACCCGGATGCCTTCCCTAGTGAGCGTGCGCAGGCCGTTTTGGAATTTAAGTTGCCCAAAGGCTGATCGCTCAGCGGTGTCGTAGACGTCGCCTCCGAAGACAACGAGGTCGACGCTCCGCTTGAGCGCGACTGCGACCAGATTCTCGAATGCTTGCAGGGCGGCGTCAGCACTGCCGAGGTGAAGATCTGAGGAATGCAGAAAACGAACGGGGCCGTCGTCGGCATCGTCAGCGCGCAGCGACCCAAGGTCGGTGATCACTGCGAGTGCGGTGTTTGAGGTAGCGGGGTCAGAGGCCATGAGTCAGCAAGTATTGCTGAAGGCTGGGACAGTGGGACCTCTTACCCCGTTAGAGAGCTTGTGAGGGTTACGGAGCCTCTGCTGCGCCGCCGTCAGCGCCGACGCCGCCAGTGGTGCAGCCATCCCAGGTGATTGTTCCTGGCTTGGTTGTTGTTGCTGGTTCAGTGGGGGACGGTGGCACCCAACCACCGAGTACCTTCCACTCAAAGGCCTTGTCTACCTCGCAGATACCCCAATAGGCGTACGGCATGGTGGCCCGGTCGCCCGAAGCATCGAGTGTGACCACGCCGGTCACTCCCTTGAAGCCCTCTGCGGCAGTCATAAATGCAGTCCGCAAATCGGCTCCCTTGAGGTCTGCACCATCTTTGGCAAACACCGAAGTGAGGATCATGAGAGCGTCGTATGCCCCGTAGGCAAGTGGGTCTGGCTCTGGATCGGCTTTGACCAGTACCTCTGGTGGGGTCTCGGCGTCATCGCCGATGACGGGTAGCGGGCTTGCGAACCCATCGGCGGAACCAGCAGCAAACGCTGCAGCGGTGGCGTTGTCGGTGAGGTCACTGGATTGCGCAGATCCGTCACCGCCAAAGAAGGGAATGTCTTGCAAAGTGGCAATTCCTGAAGCCTCTGCCAAGATCTGCGCAACTTCGCCGTAGCCAGCCAAGTACACAGCCTTGGTTGCGCCGCTGTCGGCAGTTGCTACTGCATCAGCAATTTTTTGAGCAACGCCTGCAAAGTCAGTGTCTTCTGGTGAGTAGGTAGGCCCAGCGATCACGGTGCCTCCGCCGGCTGCGACATCAGCACCGACTGTAGAAACAAGCCCGTTGTTGCCAGCGTCATCGCGGTTGGCGGTAATCAGGGTCACCGGGCCGCCGTTGGTAATCAGGTCGCCAGAGGCTACGCCTTCGACCTTGTCAGTTGGCACCATGCGGAACAGTGAGTCAGTGGGGACTGCCAAGGTGGATGCAGTACTTCCCTGCGAGATGAGAATCATGCCGTTCGCATCGGCATACGGGAGGATGTTTTTGGCTTCAGAACTGGTCTGCGGGCCAATCACAGAGGTGACCCCAGCCTCATTCAGACTCGTGAGTTCTTTGAGAGCGGTTTCGGGGTCTCCGCCTGTGTCTCGTACATCAAGTTCGATCTTGACCCCTTCTGCAGCTGCTGACTCAACGCCAGCTTCAAGGACGCTCTGCGAGGCAAGACCCAAAGTCTTTCCGTCACCCGTAAGGTCGAGGAGGGCGCCCACCTTGACCGTGGTGGTAATAGCCACCGTGGTGGACGTGGAGTCAGAACTCGAGGAGTCTGACTTGGAGCATCCAGCGAGGCCAATCAGCGACAAGCTGAGCACAGCGGCTGCTGCAACGGTGAAACCGCGCTTGGTGTGTCGCCCTGTAGCTAGGCCGCCAAGGGGCTGAGTGTGTGGGGTTTGGCTCTGCATCAGGACTCCGATAATTAGAGAAAGCAACTAGAGTGAAGCCTTCTTGGGTGCCATGTTGGCACATGCAGACGCTTTCGGGGTGAGATACATCGATGGACGAGCCTGAACTACCGCCGCCACCGTCACCGCCGATGGCGGGAGTAGTACTTGACGACTTTGCTCGGCACCGACCGTGGTTTATCCGAGCAACGATCTTGTCTGGGCTCGGCGGCTCGATGGCTTGGCTGGCCACCTCGTATGTGGTGTACGCCAATTCTGGCTCGGTTGCGATCAGCGCTTTGGTCACCGTGGTGTCCTCGGTCCCCTCTCTTTTCTTGGGTGGCGCAGCTACGAGCCTTTCAGGAAAGTACAGCGCTGCAAAGCTGTACGTGGTTGGCGGTATAGCCCTTGGAATCGTTGGCTTTGTGCCCGTGTTCTTCTCGCTCGCCGGCGACCTTGCTACAAGAAACCTTCTGCTGTGGTACTTACTGATCGGCATTATCACTGGACTGACTGCTCCGGCTGGTGCAATGGTCACTCGCTTTTTGGCCCCAGCGGATGCTGTACCCGAGTTCAATGCTTCCATCACCAAAGCCAAGTCAATCTCGTCGGTGATCGGGCTGCTCCTTGGCGGGGCTATCTATGCGGCCCTCGGACCAACCTGGATCTACCTCTTTAGTGCTCTGACCTTCTTTGCCCCTGTCCTAGCCATTCTGCCAGTGACAGGAAAGGCCCCTCAGGCAGTTGCGCAGGGCAAGTTCCGCGAGATTCTTCAACTCCGCAAGTCGCAGCCGGGGCTGAGGGCAGTGTTCGCTGCCTGCATGATCTCTTGTGTCGGCGGCAGTTTCACCGTCACGCTGCCGGCAGTGGCAGCCGAGATTGGGTCAGGAGCGTGGATTCTGTCCATTCTGCAGACTGCTTATGTGATCGGTGGCTTAGTAGTTGTTGTCGCTGTCAAGCGTTTTCACCGCCGGGTGAAATGGGGGCAGATGCAAAGACTGTGTGTGATGGTTGCAGGGCTTGGCCTTGTGGGCATGGCCTTCGTGACCAAGATGAACGCAAGCCCGGGCAGGGTGTTCATGATTGTGGTGCTGTTGTTGCTTCCGGTTGGCCTGGCCTTCGCCATCGATATCTCGGTTCTGGCAGCGCTTGTGCAGGTGCATTCCCCTGAGGAGTCACGCGGATCGATCTTGACTGCGTATCACATGGTTCCCATGTTGGTGTTTCCCGTGGCTCAGGAAATTGTCGGACTCTTGTCTGATCAGTTCTCGCTGGCGGCTGGATTCTGGGTTTGCGGTGGGGTCTTACTCATTGTTTTGCCTATCGGCAAGCGAATGGGCATTGGTGCAGCGATCGATGTGCTCGACGACAGCGACGCTCCTCCGGAGGTCACCGCAGTGGTACCACGCTCGGTAACTGTTCATGACCGACACATTGACGCAACCGTGGATGAGCAGCCGGCATAGCTGCACGAGGCAGTGAGGCACCAGTTAGTAAAGCCAGAATCTGGGCTAAGTTCCCGCTATCTATGTCTAACCCGAATGTGGTTCACTATTTGGGTAGAAAGATTCACCTTGCAAGAATGACGGTGTAGGAACCACGCAGGCGGCGGCAAGGTGACCGTGCGGAATGATTTCGAAGGAAGATACTTGTGAGAGCAGTAGCTGAAAAGCGCGTTGGAATTCGTTCAGCAACAGCGGTAGCGCTTGCTGTTGTGGTGGTAGCCGCGCTGGTTCCGATGGCGCAGGCGGGAGCGGCTCAAAGCGGCCCCACAAACCGGTTAGCCATTCCGGAGCCTGTCGCAGCGGCTGCTGGCGACACGCGCGCTACTGACCAGATCATTGTTCGATACCGCGACGGCGTTTCGCCGAACGCCTCGGAGCTAAGTCGTGAAGCGGGTGAGGCGGTCAGCGTTGGGCGCCGCACACAAGGCGGAGCCTTTGTCTCGAAGCTTGGCACCCGGCGTTCCGGCAGCAGCGTTGACGCTGTGGCAAAGCGATGGGCGACGCTGCCCGGAGTGGAGTATGCAGAGCCAGACCGGATCCTTAAGCCTTCAGCAGTGCCAACGGATCCGTCCTATCTAAGCCAGTGGGACTTGTTTGGACCTACGACCCCAGCGCTCGGTTCAACCTTGGTTGGAGCAAATTTGGAGCCAGCTTGGACAATCACCACCGGCTCGCCAGACGTAGTAAGCGCGGTGATCGATACTGGCATCACGGCACATGCAGACCTAGCTGGGCAGACCGTTCCGGGGTATGACTTCATTACCGATGCTCAGATTGGCAATGACGGAAGCGGCCGCGACGCCGATCCAAGCGATCCCGGGGACTGGGTGAGTGCGTCCGAAACTGCGTCAGGGTTTTTTGCTGGCTGCGGCGCTGGGAACAGTTCTTGGCATGGCACGCACGTGGCGGGCACCATTGCAGCGGCGACGAATAACGGTATTGGCGTTGCAGGGATCGCTCCGGGCTCCAAGGTTCTACCGGTTCGAGTGCTCGGAAAGTGCGGTGGCTATACAAGCGACATCGTCGATGGCATGCGTTGGGCTGCAGGCCTAGCAGTGGCAGGTGTTCCGGCGAATCCCAACCCGGCAGCAGTTCTGAATCTCAGTTTGGGTGGCAGCGGTGCCTGCAGCGTCACGCAACAATCAGCGATTAACGACATCACCGCTATTGGTGCCACGGTTGTAGTAGCCGCCGGTAACTCGAACGCTGATACGTCAACCTCGCAGCCGGCCAACTGCTCCAAGGTGATAACGGTTGCCGCTACGGGCTCAACAGGCAGCCGTGCTTATTACAGCAACTACGGGTCACTCGTTGAGCTTGCCGGACCGGGTGGAGACTCAAAGCTCATACCGGGCACGATTCTTTCGACGATGAATGCTGGTACGACCACGCCCTCTACCGACACCTATGTGGGGTACCAAGGCACCAGCATGGCGACTCCTCACGTGGCTGGTGTTTCTGCGCTCGTGAAGTCAGCACGACCAGCAACAACACCTGCTGAGATGGTCTCACTTCTTCAGAGCTCCTCTGCGGCGTTCCCGACTGGGAGTACCTGTACCACTGCGCTGTGCGGAACCGGAATGTTGGATGCCGCAGCAGCGGTGACGGCCGCTTCGGCCGCCGGCCCTCGCACGCTTGGTGCGTTCTCCAAGACGTTGCCGCAGCCGGGAACAACCGGTATTGGAACCTCAACAACACTGCAATGGTCACCGAGTGCAGGCGCGACGAGCTACGAGTACTGCGTAGTTGTTGGCCTGAGTACCCCGTGCACCACCTGGATGTCAGCGGGCACAGCAACCTCTGCCGTGGTGAGTGGCCTTGCCGGAACCAGCTTGTATTCATGGCAGGTCCGGGCGGTGTCGGGTGCGAGTTCAGCCGAAGCGAACGTCTCGCTGCGGTCCTCATTCACCACGAGTACTCCCGTTGCCTTGCCAGCAGCCTTTGCAAAGACCAGCCCGGCGACCGCTGCTACTTCTCAAGCAGTCTCATTGGCCTTGTCTTGGGCTGCGAGTACAGGTGCGACCTCATATGAGTACTGCTTAGACTCGACAATCAACTCGGCTTGCAATGGAACGTGGGTGAGCGCCGGCACTAATCGAACGGCGACGGTTTCTGCGCTGTTGAACTCCACGAAGTATGAGTGGCAAGTTCGTGCGCGAAACGCAGGTGGAACCACAGATGCCTCTGGCAGTGTTTGGTGGACATTCACAACCGTGGCACTTCCAATTCCTGGTGCCTTTGCAAAGACCAGCCCGGCAACCGCTGCTACCAATCAGGCGGTCTCATTGGCGTTGTCTTGGGCTGCGAGTACGTCGGCCGCCTCGTACGAGTACTGCCTGGATCGCACGATCAACTCGGTGTGCGACGGGACCTGGGTGAGCACTGC
>CAEZSF010000008.1_pt1 | contig 20231 bp, 20 predicted proteins | sample 7263891 | NCBI WGS metagenome assembly CAEZSF01 (sample SAMEA6813767, study PRJEB35770) | uncultured Actinomycetes bacterium | biome: Freshwater; feature: Freshwater reservoir; material: water | place: Czech Republic | collected 2017-04-14 | depth 0.5m m
CCCAAGCCGTTGAACATCGTGACCTTGCGATTCTTGAGCAGCATGACCACTCCGCCAGCGAGTTTGTTGATTACCTCTTGCTTGCGCTGAAGCGTGATGCTCCAGTCCACAGTCTTTGGCTCGACTATCACCCCGAACTCTGCGGCGTGTTTGACCGTTCGAACAATCGAGGCGGTTTCAAGAAGTTCCTTTGCCGGGATACACCCTCGGTGCAAACACGTTCCGCCGATTTTGTCCATCTCTATCAGCGCAACGTTGAGCCCTGCTGACGCACCGTAGAGCGCAGCCCCGTAACCACCTGGCCCGCCACCGATGACAACGACATCAAAGTGTTGGTCCTCGGGTGCGGTTGCCTCAACAGATTCTGAAGGCATGGGGTCGGCTGAAGCACTAGTCGCTGTTTGCACGTTGGTGTTTTCCACGAGCAACAGACTACTCAGATGAGCTGTGCCGCTTGCACGGCAAATGCAACCAAAATTGCCATTCCACATATCAACGCTAGAACGATCAGCATTCGGGTACTCACCCAGCACAAGCTACTGCGAGTGGACCGGTGCGAATTCATCAGGCTGAGTAACGCAGTGTGAAGCAGTAGCTTCTCATCAAGCAGATTCTCTTCTAGCAGATTCATTCTGGCTAAAGTCATGTGCTGAACAGCTACCAAGGCCAGAGTTTGCTGGTCACTCATGAGCTAGAAGACGAAAAGTGACCAGCGCAGCTGCGCAAGAACCGGAGGACGACGTGCGAGATGCACTAGGTGAAGTGCAATCAGTACTAGTACTCGGAGGGGGATCAGATATCGGCCAAGCGGTGTGTCTTCGCTTGATCCAAGGTCGCTGTAGAACAGTGATACTTGCAGGCCGTCCCGAGGATGGCATGGAGTCTGTTGCTCAGGTACTCCGCGCTGGCGGCGCAGAAAAGGTCGAGATTATTCACTGGGACTGCACTGACGTGGAGAGCCATTCCAAGGTGATCGGGGACGTGTTCGAGGAGTTCGGCGATATTGATTTGGTCTACGCACCGGCCGGGATCTTGGGAAGCCAAGAGGCCTTCGAAGCCGACCCTGCCTTTGCCGCAGCCGCTGTGCAAATCAACTTCGGAGGCTTAGTCTCGGCCAGCTTGGTTGTTACAGAACGATTCAAGGCTCAAGGGCACGGCGTGTTGGTCTTGATGTCCTCGGTTGCTGGGCTTCGAGCACGCAAAGACAACTTCGTTTACGGCTCAACGAAGGCGGGCCTTGATGCCTTCGCGCAGGGCCTCGGCGACAGCTTGGCCGGAACGGGCATCAAGGTGATCGTTGTTCGCCCCGGGTTTGTGCACACCAAAATGACCACCGGAATGAAGGCCGCACCGTTCTCTACAACTCCAGAAAACGTGGCAGATCTACTGAGCGCGGCGCTAGCCAACGGTCATGAAGTGGTCTGGGCGCCGCCAATTCTGAAGTACCCGTTCTTCATCTTCCGGCTTCTGCCGAGAGCAGTTTGGCGCAAGGTGAGCGAACGCGGCTGACTAGGTCGCGACCACTCCGGCAGACAGCAGTGCTAATCAAGTACGGAAGCCGGCCACTGACGTCGGCGAAAGAGGACCAAAGTTATGAAGATTGCACTTACCGGCGCTAGCGGCCTGATCGGCACACAACTCATCGACGCGCTGTTGCATGACGGCCACGAATTGACTCAGTTCACACGGCCGAGTTCTAGCCCTGCAGCGAACGCAGCTGCAACCGGTTCGGCTGACTCGTCGCCACTTATTCGGCAGGCTTCTTGGGACCCGGCAAGAAAGCTCATAGATGCAAGCGCCCTCATCGGCGTAGAGGCAGTCATCCACCTTGCTGGAGTTGGTATCGCCGATACGCGGTGGACAGCTCAGCAAAAAGATCGAATCCTTACCTCACGCACGCTCGGCACCAGTCTCATTGCCGCCACGATGGCTGCGATGGATCAACCCCCGGCGGTTCTGCTGTCTGGGTCTGCAATCGGCTACTACGGGGAGCACGGCGATGAGGTTCTTGATGAGTCGGGCAGCCCTGGCTCAGACTTCACTGCTCGGGTCTGTATTGATTGGGAGGCCGCTGCTCAGCCTGCAGTAGATGCCGGTATTCGCGTTGCCTTTCTGCGTACAGGAATCGTGCAGTCAACCGAGGGCGGAGCGCTTGCCAAACAACTCCCCTTCTTTAAACTCGGCCTTGGCGGCAAGGTGGGTTCTGGCAAGCAGTACATCAGTTGGATTTCAATTCAAGACGAGGTCCGTGCCATTCAGTTCCTCCTGACCCATGAGCTGTCTGGACCAATCAACTTGACTGCTCCCGAACCTGTAACGAACGCCGAGTACACCAAGATTCTGGGTGGTGTGCTGCATCGCCCGACCACGATTTTGCCAATCACCGGGCCGAGACTTCTGTTCGGGCGAGAGTTGGCTGATTCGTTACTCCTGACAAGTTCACGAGTGGTGCCAGCGGCATTGCTCGAGGCAGGGTTTAGCTTTGATTATCCCGAACTCGAACCTGCTCTCTCTGCGCTGCTCGCCTAGCCTTGGCAGAAATCACTTCCCCCGCGCTACTCGGCCTGAGAGAAAATCAGAATAGGAACACCCCTTGAGTGAGAACAAAAAACAAGTCTCGGTAACGCGAATCATTCCCGCCGATGCGCAACGAATCTTTGATGTGGTAGCTGACCCGACGTTGCATCACGTCATCGACGGTTCGGGCAGCGTCCAAGGTGCCGCTGGCGAACCTCGCAAACTTGGCCTTGGAGACAAGTTCAGCACGAGCATGCGCATTGTTGTTCCGTATCGAATCACGAACAAGGTTCTGGAATACCAAGACGGCCGCCTGATTGCCTGGGCGCACATGGCCGGTTGGCGGTGGCGCTACGAGTTTGAACCAATTGAAGATGGTCCCGATGCTGGGTCTACACGGGTGACCGAGACTTTTGATTGGTCAACCTCGGTTGCAGGCCCGTACATAGAGTTTATGAAGTTCCCGAAGAAGAATCTCAAGAGCATGGAGGCAACCCTGTCTCGCCTTGACGCCTTCGTCGAGAACACTGCCTCACCGCTCTAACATCACCCAAGCGTTGATCCAACTCAGCAGAAGATTGACCCACCTCTATCAGATCTCATTCGGGGACCATCGGTGACGGAACTAGCGAAACGCAAAGTGGCAGCCTTCGACTTTGACGGCACCCTCTCTGATCGCGACACGCTCATCCCCTTCCTGCTTCGCGTCACTGGACGCTCGCGCTTCGCTCAGATAGTTGCGCAAATTGGGGTCTCGGGCATAGGCCGAAGTGTGAACCTGAGAGATCGAGACGCGGTCAAAGCCGAGATGATTCACCGTGCGATGTGCGGTCGTCGCGAGGAAGACCTTCAGCGCCTTGGCCGACTTTACGCCCGGGACTTGGTCGTCAATGAACTCAACCCCGTGGTGCTTCAGCGACTTGAGCAGCATCGCGATGCGGGCCACGAGTTGCTTTTCGTTTCCGCCTCATTGACCTACTACTTAGAGCCACTCGCTGACGAGTTAGGCGTGAATGCCGTGATCGCCGTAGAACCCACAGTTCAGTACGGCCTACTGACCGGCGAGATGAACTTTCCAAATGTGAGAGCCGAGCAAAAAGCGCTCCGACTGCGATCTTGGCTCAACGAACCAGCTTTCGGACCAATGCGCAACGTTGAACTTTGGTCCTATGGAAACTCAAGTGGCGACCACGCACTGCTCGAGATGGCTGATCACGCGTACTGGCTGGGAAAACAATCCAAGCTGCCAGTAGGCGCGCAGATGTTGCCACCAAGATCAGCGCCGTTGGAGACTGCCTGAGCCGTGCAGTTTGGATGTTGTTATGACCTGCCGCTGAGCGGCAGGTCACACGATCACTTCGGCTGCATCCTTGTGCCGGTATCGATACGAACCGACTCGCCGTTGATGTAACTATTGGTGATCAGTTCGAGCGCCAGCGAGGCATACTCGGATGCGTAGCCGAGACGCTTCGGAAAGAGCGTGTCCTTCATGAGGTGATCCTTCATTTCTTGATTGCCGCCATAGATCGGCGTATCAAAGAAACCAGGAATAATGGTGTTGCAACGAATACCTGCTGGGGCGAGATCTCTTGCGATCACCAAGGTCATTCCTACGATGCCGGCTTTTGATGCAGCGTATGCAACCTGGCCAACTTGGCCTTCGACTGCAGCAACTGAAGCAGTGTTGATGATTGCTCCACGAGCGTTGTCTTCATCAGGGTCGTTCAATGACATGGCAGAGGCTGCAAGGCGAGTCACGTTGAAGGTGCCCACCAAGTTGATATCGATGACCTTGCGGAACAGTTCTAGGTTGTGTGCTGATTCGTAACTGCCGTCGCGACCAATCGTGCGAGAGGCCCAGCCGATCCCGGCCGAGTTGATCACAGCGCGCAGCGGACCGAGTTCCTTGGCAGCTTCAACAGCCGCAATGACTTGTTCCTCATCGGTCACATCGGCAGCAGCAAAGATGCCTCCGACCTCTTTGGCGAGTGCATCGCCCTTCTCGGCTTGACGGTCTAGGTCGAGGATCACAACCTTGGCGCCCTTGGCTGCCAACGCACGGACCGAGGCTTCGCCTAGCCCAGAGGCTCCACCGGTGACTATTGCTGATGCATTCTGAAGTTCCAACATTCAAGAGACTCTATTGACCGAACGGTCAAGCAGGCCAACCGAACGCAGAAGAAATCTCGAATCTGGTTCGGAATTCTTTAGTGGTGCGCTTCCCATGCCGAGAATCAAGCGGAATGACAACTCCGCACAGCCAGCAAACGAAAGAAGCAGATGTGAATACTGCCGCGGCCACCGCCACCACCTCGACCACCGAAGCCCCTTCCAACGACTACATGTCGGGGCTCTTTGCTCATCCTGACCCGGACGCCGGCCCGTATGCTGCGCTTGGTCTGACTCGGCTGGCCACATGGAAAGAGATCACGGTTGCGCACCGCCGGTTGCTCTCTGAGTTGCACCCAGACCGCCATGTTGACGCCGACCAAGAACTACGGGATCTTGCAGAACGCAGAGTTCGCGATGTGAACGAAGCTTTCGCAACCATCCGCCGGCAACGTTCAGGAAAGCAGCGCTAAGGCCAGCCGCCTCATTAGCGAAGTACGTCTAGCTCTATCTGCCACACCTCATCGCCAAGCGCTTGAGTGAACTTATTGAGCTGCAGGTCGGCTTCACCGTTGACGCCATCGGTCACGACCAGGGCGCCAAGTGACACAGAGCGCAACCATCCGTCTCTACGGCCAAGCGCTGATCGCTTTGCGGTTGCGTCGCTCGGCAACTTCTTCTCGAGAGTGACAACGCTTCGTGCCCCTGCGCATGCGTCCTCGAATGCGGCGCGAGTGTGAACAGACCACGAAGCGGCAGGGTTGGGGTACGGCAGCACGACCACATAGGGGATTCCCGCATCAGTTGCCGCAGCGGCAGCAATCTGTTCGGCACCCGGCCGTAACCCAGTCAGCACAACAAGGTCATCGCGAAGCTCGGCCTGGGCACTCAACACCTCTGACATGTGCCTGCGCAGCTTCTTGCCCGCTTCAGATTCGGCAAGATCCGCGGCGCGGATTCCGACGACGGCGTAGGGGGATCCCTCGGGAATGCGCCCATCGCGAAGTGCGGGGCGGTCAGCATCAAGGCTCACCACCGCCGAGCGCAAGGAGCTAGAGCGTGGACCCGCAGAATCAGGGGGTCCCATCTGCTCCTCAGTTGGCGGAACCTCGCCGGTCATGTTCTGCGTAGAGAGGGCAACTGCAACTGCTAGTCGGTCCACAACATCGTTCATTGGGTCCCCGCTGTGGCCTTTCACCCAGTCAAATGTTGTCTGCCGATCAAGGGCGAGTTCAATAAATGGCTCCCACAAATCGCGATTAGCAACTGGTTCTTTCTTTGAGTTCTTCCACCCGCGCTTTTGCCAGCCTCGCCACCACTCATCGCGAAAGCAATTCACTACATACGTGGAATCGCTCACAATGTGAACTGGACCCTCAATGGCTTGCACTGCTTGAAACGCTGCCATGATTTCCATCCGCTGATTTGTTGTGGTGGGGTCATAGCCAGCGGCCCAGGCTCCATCAGGAATGGCCCAAGCCCAACCACCTGGGCCGGGGTTTCCGCGACAAGCGCCGTCGGTATATGCAACAGTGGCCCCATTCGGGGCGGCGATGGGAACAGGTCTAGACACTGTTCGCACGCTAGCCCTACTCGCGAGCGAAGAAATGATCATCACGGCCTGCCTCCGCCCCGTACTCTTCATAACAACTCAGCACCCCGGAGAGCTTTATGACTACTGATGGATTTGCTCGTCAACTTCCAGACAACGACCCTCAAGAGACCGAGGAGTGGCTTGACTCCCTTACGGCTGTAGTCGAAACACACGGACCCTCTCGAGCGCGCTATCTCATGGCAAGGCTTCGTGAGCGCTCCGCAGAGCTCGCTATTGACTCTTCAGAGAGCGTCTCAACCCCCTACATCAACACCATCCCTAAGGTGGACGAGCCTTGGTTTCCTGGTGATACCCAAATTGAGCGCCACATCCGGGCCTATATCCGATGGAATGCGGCGGTCATGGTGGTGCGAGCCAATCTGAACGCTGATGGGATCGGGGGCCACCTCTCTACCTTTGCGAGTTCTGCTGCGTTGTATGAGGTTGGGTTTAATCACTTCTTCCGCGGCAAAGAGGGCGGCCATCCGGGAGACCATGTGTACTTCCAAGGCCATGCCTCGCCTGGAATCTACGCCCGTGCGTTTCTTGAATACCGACTCGACGAGGGAGACCTTGATCGCTTTCGAAGGGAAGTGACTAGCTCGGACTCTCCGCCTTCTCAGACCGGCCATGGCTTGTCCTCGTACCCTCACCCGCGCCTCATGCCGGAGTTTTGGGAATACCCAACGGTGTCTATGGGCTTGGGCCCCATCCTGTCTATCTATCAAGCTCGCTTCAATAAGTACTTGCAAAACCGCCGCATCGACGACGCGTTGACGAGCCGTGTCTGGGGATTCATTGGCGATGGCGAGGTAGATGAGCCTGAAACGCTAGGTGCGATCTCCCTTGCAGCTAGAGAAAAGCTCGACAATCTGACTTGGGTTGTGAACTGCAACCTTCAACGCCTTGACGGACCTGTTCGCGGCAATGGAAAGGTCATACAAGAACTTGAGGCTATCTTCCGCGGAAACGGGTGGAACGTGATCAAAGTGATCTGGGGAGGAGGGTGGGATGCGCTCCTTGCGAACGATGTTGACGGCGTGCTGCTCAACAAGATGAACTCAACTATCGACGGCGAGTTCCAACAGTTTGCCATTGAGTCCGGCAGCTTTATTCGGGAGCATTTCTTCGGCCCAGATCCCAGGTTGCGAGCCATGGTCGAACACCTCTCTGACGCCGAGCTTGAGAATCTGCCTCGAGGTGGCCACGACTACCAGAAGCTTTACGCTGCTTACGCTGCAGCCGTAGAGACCAAGGGTGCCCCTACCGTGATCCTTGCCAAGACCATCAAGGGCTGGACACTTGGAGATGGTTTCGAGGGGCGAAACTCAACGCATCAAATCAAGAAGATGAGCCCCAAGCAGCTCATTGAACTTCGGGACCGACTCCACCTTCAAGATGTCCTTCCCGACTCGGCATTCGAGGGTCGGCTTCCCCCCTACGTTCGTCCAGCTCCGGACTCAGAGATCGCCACCTACTTGCTTGGTAGGCGCATCGCGCTCGACGGCCCCTTGCCCTCCCGCGAGGTCGTAACTCGCCGGGCCCTCACGCTGCCCGAAGACTCTTCGTTTGCCGAGCTGCTTCAGGGCTCTGGCACACAGGCAGTATCCACCACCGTTGCGTTCACCCGCCTACTACGCAATCTGTGCCGCGACCCACAGGCCGGCAGCAGGATCGTCCCGATCATTCCCGACGAGGCTCGCACATTCGGCATGGATGCGATGTTCAAAGAACTTGGTATCTACTCGGCTCTAGGACAGAACTACGAACCTGTAGATCATGATTTGCTTCTCTCCTATAAAGAGGCAACAGACGGGCAGATCCTTGAAGAAGGCATCACTGAGGCGGGCGGACTAGCCGACTGGACGGCCGCTGCCACTAGCTACGCTCACCGCGGCGTGCCCATGGTCCCCTTCTTCACCTTCTACTCAATGTTTGGATTCCAGCGCGTTGGTGACTTGATCTGGGCAGCAGCCGATGCGCGAGCACGCGGGTTCTTGATGGGCGCCACCGCTGGTCGCACCACTCTGCAAGGCGAAGGGTTACAACACAACGACGGCCAGAGCTTGGTGTTGTCGAGCGTGGTCCCTGTCTGCCGTTCCTATGACCCAACCTTTGCTTTTGAAACTGCACTGATCGTGCGAGACGGCATCCATCGCATGTATCCCGGTGGTGACGCAGCTGCCGGCGAAGACATCTTCTATTACATCACCCTGTACAACGAGAACTACCTCATGCCGGCAATGCCCGCCGATGAAGGTGGCCACAGCGTGAGCGAGGGCGTGCTGAAAGGACTGTACCGATCCTCTACCGGGTCCGCCGATGCTGGCCCTCGCGCGACGATCTTGTTCTCGGGAGCTGCCCATACCGAGGCAGTCAAGGCTCAGGCGGAACTGAAAGAGCACTACGGCGTGAGCGCCGAACTGTGGTCCGCTACGAGCTATCAGCAGCTACGTGTCGAGGCTCTTGAGGTTGACCACTGGAACTCGCTGCACCCGAACGAGCAGCCACGCGTTCCATGGGTGACGAGTCAACTTGGGCGGTCACAAGGACCAATCGTTGCAGTCACAGACTTCATGCGAATGGTGCCCGATCAGATCTCGCGGTGGTCACCGCGAGCGTGGACCTCACTCGGAACCGACGGCTTTGGCCGCTCGGATACCCGCGAAACCCTGCGACGCTATTTTGAGACTGACGCTGCCAACATCGTGCTGGCGGTGCTCAACCACCTTGTGGCAGATAACACCTTGGTGCCTGCTGCAATTGAGGATGCAATCAGTCGATACAACATGCCCACCGAGGGCCCGGTTCCCTGGCACGGCTAGTCCCCACCCCAAACCCCACCCGATCCCCACCCAATCTGGTTTGTATTGACTGTGGCCCGGGTTGGGTTGGGAGAGACTGCTGCAGGACTACTACCTTTCTGCACCATGAACCGTGAATTGATTCGTCACGCCGAGGATGCACTTCTAGAACAGCGCCGACTGCTCAGCGCAGATGAACTAGCCGCTCTCGCAGCACTTGCCCCTGAGCACACGCCAGAACTCACAGCGCTTGCACATCAGGTGCGCTTGGCTTGGTGCGGTCCAGAAGTAGAAGTTGAAGGAATCCTCTCTGCAAAGACGGGCGGTTGCCCCGAGGATTGCCACTTCTGTTCGCAATCCTCCGCCTTTGACACCCCGGTCAAGGCAACGCCTTTCCTCGACACTGAAGAAGTGATTGCTGCGGCCAAAGAAACCGCTGCGCTCGGTGCGAGTGAGTTTTGCATCGTGTTGGCAATTAAAGGGCCAGACGAGCGCACGCTGTCCCGCATCTTGGAACTTATTCCGGTGGTTCAAAATGAGACGGGCCTGAATGTGGCAATCTCGGCCGGAATCCTGTCTCGGGAGCAGGCTCAGCGACTCTCGGCCGGCGGCGTTCACCGCTATAACCACAACTTAGAAACTGCCCGCTCGTTCTTTCCTCAGGTTGCTACCACCCACACCTGGCAGGAGCGGTGGGATACCTGTCAGCTTGTGAAGGAATACAACATGGAGTTGTGTTGCGGAGCGCTACTCGGAATGGGCGAATCGGATGCTCAGCGCCTTGAACTGCTCGGCCAACTAGTGGAACTTAACCCCACTGAAGTGCCGCTTAACTTCTTGAATCCGCGGCCAGGAACACCACTACAAATTCGTAAACCGATGGGAGCTATGGAGGCACTGCGTTGGATTGCGTTGTTTAGAATTGCGCTGCCTTCAGTCATCCTTCGCTACGCCGGTGGACGCGAAATCACACTGCGCGAACTTCAGGTCATGGGGATGACCTCGGGGATCAACGCCTTGATCGTGGGCAACTACCTGACCACATTGGGACGCTCCCCAGAAGAAGATCTACAGATGCTTCAGGACCTTCAGATGCCGATTGGCGCACTTACCGGCGTGCTGTGAGCAACCTGCCTGGCAACGAACAAGTATCTAGTGCAAGCAAGTTTTGCTCAGGATGCGGCAAGAGCCTGGCTGTGTGCTCTGGTTGCTTGCCAGCTTTTGACCCACCTCGTTACTGCAGCCTGTGCGGAACCTGGATGGCAGTGCGAGTCAGCACAGGCGGTTGGTTAGCTCGCTGCAAAACCTGCGAGTTGGCGACCGGCTCAACTGTGTAAGTCGCTCTGTGTAAGTCGCTCTGACCCTCTCGGGTGGAGCCCTCAGTGATCGGGCTCAGGCGGGGTCGCAGTGGCCACACGCTCGGCGGCATCGGCGCTTTCAATTTCTGCTCGTTCAATTTCCGCTCGTTCAATTTCTGCACCGGTGGGCTGAGCGAGCACTGCGATCTGTTGGCGTGACAGCCATCCGAGCAATACCGCCACGGCACGAGGATCGTGGCGCAACTCGTGGCCGGCACCGTTGATCAACCGAAACTCGGCATCACCATGCGCTCGAGCCAGGGCCCGGCCGTCATTGAGCGGGGTGAGGTCATCGCTATCGCCATGAACAACCAACAAGGGCCTTGGAGCTAAGCGTGCAGCTGCTTCCACTGGGTGAACTGACTTGAACCCGCCGGCCCAGTCTTCAAAGGATGGGGGAAACTCCGGATCTTTAATGACCTGCACCTCACGTGCATGCAGGAGAAGCCTTCGTGGATTGCGTGCCCAGTCATCGAAGTCAGTTGGAGTAGCTAGGGCAGCCACCCCCATGACTGTTGGGTTTCGCGCACCCTCACAAACTGCAAGGGACCCGCCAGTACCAAACCCGGCCACCCATACTCCCGTCACACCCAAGCGGTTGAGCTCGGCGACCCCTGCAGCCACGTCGTCGAGCCAGCCGAGCATCGAGTAGTTACCCTCGGCGGTGCCGCAGCCCCGAAAGTTCATTGCGAGCACAACCCAACCAAGCTCTACTGCAATTCGATCGGCAAGTTCTGGGAACGAAACACCCGACTGAGGCGACTCGCGGCCGCGAACCGGAAACCCGTGGCAGAGCAATAAGCCCGGAGCGTTATGTGGGCCCTCGGTTGGCTCTGCAAGGTGCCCACTGAGCTGCAGATCTCCGGAGGGAAACTGATAGTCCATGATGGCGGGCGCCGAGTCCGCTTGGTCTGGCTGACTCGTTGCCATCAGTACCCACCCCGTGCCATCTTGGATCAGTTCTCGTGCAGTGTCCGCTGTTTGCGGAACAGGTGATACCCACGATTTCGGGCCTCTGGAAGCGTGTCTGGTCCAAAGCACAGGTAGGTCTCGGCAAGCATGAGTTCCTCAATGAGCGCCTCGTCCTCGCCCTCGAGCGCATCCACGTCGTAGACCACTTGAGTGCGCTTATCGCCCACAAACTGATTGTGCTCAAACTTCACTGGGCGTTCCATCTCATACTCCTGTGCTTGAACCGGTGGTTGTCATCGTACGGGGAATCAACACAAGCGCGCTAAGCGCCAGCACTCATGCAGACGGATCGACCGGAAGGTCGACCATCGGACCGAACGCCCCGATCGCTCGGTAGTACTCGGACTCGGCATCGAGAATCTGTAGAACCTGCTCGTCATCCAATTGCAGGTCAGACTCGCTTACCTTGCCCAGCACATAAGCAACGGGTTCATCCTCGGGTACCACCACCAACGCAGAACCCATGTCCTCCGCTGTTGCGAGTGAAGCCACCCCCTTGTCTGCTAGGTAGTCGCAATGGAACAACAACACAGCACGCACTTCTTCAAAGCTGATGACAGAGGTGAGGTCGACGGGTAGACGGTCAGCAACAAATTCTACGGCCTCTTCAATGTCGTACACACTGCGTCGAGGCCGAGTCGCCAGAGACCCGGTCACCATGCCAATAGAGACCGCTGCGATGAAGAACGTGCACAAGATTCCTAGGGCGATCCAGAACCACATAGGTCACACAGTACTGCCGAGCTAGCGAAACATGGCCAGCAGCGCCCTAGAAGAACGAGACCCGCCGCAGCATCTCGACATATGCAGACAGAGGCGCAACCTGTAGACCGTCGAGTTTGCCCCCGTCGTCCCAGCCCCTCAGCCGAACAGCCGCGGCACTTGCAGGGTTTCTCTCAAAGACCCGCAGTTCGGTCAGGCTCATTGGCCCGCCTTGCAGCTCTAAGCTGCGGACCGAGCCAGCTGAGAGTCCGTCGATGTACTCCGGTTTCATCCCACAGAGATACCGCTTGGCTCGCACATGGAGCGCAATCGGGCCGGTAACTGCGGGCGGGAAGAGCCCTGCCAAGTAGCGGGCCCCGACAGCCTCATGTGTCAGATCCGCCGCTGGCACGGCCGACTCCCCCGCTGCTAGGCCAGCCTCAATCGCTAAGAGATGGCCAACATCATGAAGCAACGCCGCCACAATGAGTTCCTCGGCAGCACCCTCGTGTGTAGCCAATGCAGCAGTCTGGAGAGCATGGTCGATCTGGGCAAGCTCCTCGTCGTACTGCAGACTGCCAAAATCCTCATAGAGAGCAAGTACATGATCGACGCTTGCAGCGCTCTCTGGTCGAGGGAGTTCCGATGGGTGTTGGTACTCGGCGCTCACACCACTGACCGACCTTGGAAGTCTCCGATCAAGGAGACTCTCACTCGGCCTTCGGCTGCTTCCCCTGCTGCAAATTCTGCCAACTTGTGCTCGTAGTACTCGTCTCTCAAATCGCCTTCAGACAAAGCGTTGTAGGTGGGGTACAAAGCGCGCCGAGCCGTTTCTGAGTTGTTTGGGCCGCTGCGATGGGGCGTCCGGGAGTGAAACCACAGGGTCTGCCCTGCCCTGACCTCTACAGGGTCCCACTGAAGCGAGTCCACAATTTCCTGCGTGATGCAGCCGGAATCATCGGTATCAAGGATGCTCTGATGGTGAGCAGAAACCACTTCTAAACAACCGTTCTCTGCGGTTGAATCGTCAATGGCAACCATGCACGAAACATGAGAGTCAATAAACGGATACGCAGGAGCATCCTGATGCGGCGAGTACCCGGCACCACCCGACAGTTTGTAGTTGACCTTCTCCTTGTATAACGCCGCCGGCGAGCCAAGAAGTGCAGATGCGACCTCAATCAAGGCGCCCTCGGTCAGCAACGTGCGAAGCCCCTCATGGAACGGAATCAAATTTTCACTTCTACAGAGCTTGGGACCCTCGTCGGTGAGTTCGTAGTGGTGCATCCACCCATCCCCCGCTGCGGGCCACTGAGCGATCTCGTCCATCCACGAGCGCAACTGTTCAAGACCTTGAGCATCGAGCGTCTCGGTCAGCAGCCAACCCGTGGCATGAAAATGTTCAAGGTCCGCCGGGCTCACAGCAGTAGCTGCGGAGGGCTCTGGCTGGATATCGCTGCTCAGTTGGCTCACATCCGAGATGCTAGGTCTAGCGCAGTGCCCCTGCATAGAAACCGGCGAGTCTTCAGGCCCTCAAGGATGTCGCCGATGCAGCACTGTCGGCAAAGAAATGCCAACCTGACCCCATGAAAACTCTGTCTTGGACGGTTGCCGACATGGGCGATCAACGCGATCTAACGGTGCTCATCACAGGAGCGAACAGTGGCCTGGGGCTCTCTTCTGCTCGAGCCTTTGCGCAGAGCGGGGCACGGGTTCTCCTGGGCTGCCGCAGCCCCGAACGCGGCGGGGCAGCACTCAAGCAAGTGCAAGCGGTTGCCACTGGAGAGGCCCCGCAACTCATCGAAGTTGATCTGGCCGATCTGCAGTCAGTGCAGCGCGCTAGCGAGCAGGTTGGCGAGTCGATCGACCGTCTTGATGTGTTGATGAACAACGCCGGGGTCATGGCGCTTCCTTTGCGAAGAACTGCGCAGGGACATGAGATGCAATTTGGTACAAACCACCTAGGCCACTTCGCCCTTACTGCAAGGTTGCTGCCGCTCCTACTCTCAGCACCCGAAGCACGAGTAGTCACTACTTCATCTGGTGCGCACCGCCTAGGAAAGATGCGCTGGCAAGACCTTGATTGGCACAACGGCTATCACAAGTGGGCAGCCTATGGTCAATCAAAGCTGGCGAATCTGATGTTCTGCTTTGAACTTCAACGACAAGCAGATGCTGCGAAGGTTCAGCTCAGCTCACTCGCAGCTCACCCTGGTTACGCCTCGACTCACCTGCAAGCAGCTGGCCCCGAACTTTCTGGCCAAGCGCTCATGGGTCGCCTGATGGATGTTGCAAACAACGTCTTTGCGCAATCAGCCGACCAAGGTGCGTTACCCCAGCTGTTTGCAGCAACGAGCCCCGACGCAGTTGGAGGTTGCTATTACGGACCAAGCGGTCTTGGCGAGATGCGTGGCGCGCCTTGTTTAGTGCAGCCAACATCCTCGGCGCTGAAGAGCGACGAGTGGAGACAGTTATGGTCAGTTTCTTCTGAACTCACCGAGCTGAGCTTCGATTGGCCACAGTAGGTTCACACCATGACAAAACACGCCGACCCAACGTCCCCAGCCCAGACTTCCGAGCCACAGTCCTCCCAACCGCGGTCCTCCCAACCGCAGTCCTCCCAACCGCAGCTCGGCATGGTCGGCCTAGGTCGCATGGGGGCGAACCTAGTACGCAGGCTCGTCAGCGGAGGCGGAGCCTCAGTCGTCTTTGATACCGATCCAGCAGTTGCTCGAGCGCTTGCAGAAGAACTCGGAAGCAGCGTGCGGTCTGCAGCCACCTTGGCAGAGATGGTGACAGCCCTGCCAACGCCGCGTGCAATTTGGGTCATGGTGCCAGCTTCGGTAGCGGGAAGCGTGGTAGCTGAAATTGCTGGGTTGCTTGATCCAGGCGACATCATCATCGATGGCGGCAACACCGACTGGCGAGAAGATGGACCGAGGGGCGCGCAGCTAGCTGCGCAAGGAATCGAGCTTCTTGACGTTGGCACGAGCGGAGGCATCTGGGGCCTTGAGCGTGGGTACTGCATGATGGTGGGAGGCGCTGAAACTGCGGTGCTTCAGATGAAGCCTGTGTTCGACGTTCTCTCTCCTCCATCTGATTGCGTGGAGCGCACTCCGGGCCGAACAGGCGAGCTCAGCAGTGCCGAGCAAGGCTGGCTGCACTGCGGCCCAACCGGCGCAGGTCACTTTGTGAAGATGGTGCATAACGGCATTGAGTACGGGTTAATGGGCGCCTATGCCGAGGGACTAAATCTGCTGGGCCACACTGCGCCGTATGGCTTTGATATTGACATTCCGGCAGTGACCGAAGTCTGGAGGCGCGGCAGTGTGGTTGGGTCTTGGTTGCTTGATCTGACTGCAGCAGCCTTTGTTGCCGACCCAGCCCTAGATGGATTCACCGGGGTAGTCAGCGATAGCGGCGAAGGCCGGTGGTCGCTCGAAGCAGCGGTGGACTTAGGCGTGCCAGCACCCGTGCTTGCAAGTGCCTTGTTCTCTCGCTTCTCTTCTCGTGGCGAAGAAACTCTTGCCAACAAAGTCCTCTCGGCTATGCGGAACGAATTTGGCGGCCATGTTGAAAGTTCCGCACCATGAGGGAGCAGAGGCCACACGCTGTCGATTCAGCCAACACCGGCGACGCTCTCGTACTGTTCGGGATCACCGGAGATTTGGGGTTCAAAAAACTCCTGCCGGCGCTCTATCACCTAGCCGCTAACGGCCAACTCGAGGTGCCAGTCATTGGGGTCGCATCTACAGATTGGACTGTCGAGGACCTCAAGGACCGGCTGCGCTCAGCGCTAGATGCACAACATGTTGTGCCAGACGTCAAAGTGCTCGACGACCTTGAGTCTCGTTTGTCATACGTGCAAGGCGACTACGCAAACCCCGCCACCTTTGTTTCGCTCAATGAAGCCCTTGATGGGTCCAAGCTGCCCGTTGTGTACCTAGCTATTCCCCCTGTGCTCTTCCCGGAAGTGATCGAGGGCTTGGCTTCAGTTGGCCTGAATGATCGCGCAAGAATCGTTCTTGAAAAGCCCTTTGGCCGAGACCTGACCTCGGCACAAGAACTCAATGCAACTGTCCTCTCTGCCTTCCCCGATGAGCGGGTCTTTCGGATTGATCACTTCTTAGGCAAAGAACCAGTGCTCAACCTTTTGGTCTTCCGCTTTGCGAACACAGTGCTCGAACCACTGTGGAACCGTCATCAGATCTCTAAAGTAGAGATCACCATGGCAGAAAGCTTTGGAGTTGCAGGGCGCGGCGGTTTTTACGATCGTGTCGGAACCCTGCGAGACGTCGTTCAGAATCACCTTCTGCAGATTCTCACTTTGCTCGCCATGGAGCCTCCTAGTTCTGAGTCTCCAGAGGCTCTTCGCGATGAGAAAATAAAAGTGCTTCGAGCCATTGAGACTGTCGATGTTTCAACAGTGGTTCGAGGCCAGTACGAGGGCTACCTAGATGAAGAGGGAGTCACAGAAGGCTCCGATACCGAAACTTTTGTGGCCATGCGCTTTTTCATCAACAACTGGCGCTGGGCGGGGGTCCCTTGGTACGTACGCTCAGGAAAGGCAATGGCTGCAACCTTTACTGAAGCGGTGATCGAGTTTGAGCCCGCTCCTCAACCCCTCTTTGTTGACCCGGCACACCCACCAAAGCCAAACCGTCTGAGATTCCGCCTGAACCCAGACGACGAAATCACCCTAGAGGTTCAGGCCAAGAAACCGGGCGAGGAACTGCTTAGTCAGACGGTGGACCTTGACGTGGATCACTTCTCGGCAGCGGATCGCATTCCCGAGGCCTATGAGCGCCTGCTTCGCGATGTCATCGAAGGCGACCAGACCCATTTTGGGCGAGAGGATTCGGTGGAAGAATCCTGGAGGATCGTGCAACCACTCCTTGAGAATCCTCCGCCTGTAGTGCCCTACTCACGCGGCAGTTGGGGGCCGGAACTCACCCCCGATGAAGACCCTTTCCCCTGGATCAACTGTGGCCCAGACAGCCGCCACGAGAGCCGGCCCAATCCCCTGCCCGACCCAAAATGAATCAACTCGGCAGGCACGAACTCGTGGTAGTTCGTACCGCTGCAGATGCTGCAAGAGAAGCCGCCCGGATCATTGCCGAACTACTGGCTCAAGCCCAGCTCTTAGCTCGAGACGAACTCCCGCATGCTCAGGAGCCTCAGGGCTCTGCCTCAGTGGCTTTTAGCGGCGGCTCCTCACCAAAATTGCTGTTTGCAGCGCTTCTCGAACTCCAGACTCAACTCGACTGGTCGCGAATAGATCTCTTTCAGGTAGATGAACGAGTAGCACCCGATGGCGACCCGAGCCGCAACCTTGTTGACCTGCAGCATGAACTCCTTGACCACCTCAACCCACGAGCGTTGCTGCATCCGATTCCCGTAGAGGCTGGTGCAGCGGAGGCTGCAGTGCATTACGCAGACACCATTAGCCGAGTGCTTGGCAGTGGCGCTCACTTAGACGTTGTGCACCTTGGCTTGGGGAACGACGGTCACTGCGCGTCACTTGTTCCGGGTGACCAAGCCTTGCTTGTAGTGGATTCAGATACCGCAACGACAGCGAAGTACCAGGGCCACGAGCGAGTCACGATGACCTACCGAATGTTGAATCGAGCACGCTGCGTTGTTTGGCTCGTCACTGGGGCGTCAAAGCGATCAGCTTTGTCAGCGCTGCTTCGAGAGGATCCAGCGATTCCTGCCGCTCATGTGCGACCGACTCGATCCATCATTGTTGCTGACCAATCAGCCCTCAGCGGCGCTGACCGATCAGCCCTCAGCGGCGCTGACCGATGAGTAGAGCGTGTGGATGCACGTAGCCACGATCGAGCGCCTGAGTGGTGACTTCTAGGTCTGCTTCTTGCATCACGGCCCGCAGGGCGTCAAGTGGAACGAGTTGAACTGTTTCACCCTCTGTTACCCGGGTGAGTTTGGTAGAGATCAACTCCTGAGTTGAACACCAAGCCGCCTTAGCTCGCAGCGTGGTATCCATCTCTTTGACAAGCAAGCGGCCTCCGGGTTTCACAGCACGTGCAGCGGCCGCAACAAGGTTGAGCGCTGCTGAAATTCCCAGCAGATACAGCACATCGATAATCACGACTGCGTCATAGAGGTGGTCGCTTGGTGGCCGCCAGTCAGCTTCAACTTGTTGAAACTCAAGTCGCTCCTGATTCAAGCCTGCTGCTTGTGCAGCGCGACGAGCCTCAACGAGTTTTGCTCCATCGATATCTGTGCCAATGACCCGTCGGTCATGGCTTGCTAGTGCGGCCGTGAGAGAGAACAATCCGTGACCGCAGCCGATCTCGAGCACCTCGCCAGAGTCTGGCAGTTCTTGTTCCACAGCATCCATGGGAATCGAAGCCCACCGCACCAGAGTGTGCGCTCGTGTCGACCAAGGCTCCGACTGATACGCCCGAACGATCCCCGCCGGACGATGCCATCGCGTTCCCCTCTCGGGGCCACTCGACTCGGCTGGCGTCTGAGCAGTGCTTCCGGTACTCACGGCCGCTTCCGAGTCATCGCAAATCCCCAAAGGTGCCAAGTCGCAGCCCCGCAGAAGTGATGCGGTTACGCACAGCACTGCTCTGCAATCCTGATGCCTCTTCTGCCCAGTGATACGACCAGTCGTAGCGGTATCGCTCAGGGTCTTGCACTGCCCCTGGATGACAGCCAATCTCTACCGAAGCGCTACTGCTCGGAACTGCTTCAATCAGCTTGAGCAACTCTGGCTCGGTCAATGAGCCCGAATGCGAGAACCCAGCAAAGCTCTGTGGTGTCAGCAGGCCAGCCCGTTTGGCGCGAGCTGCGGTGAGCTTGCCAAGCACCGACATCGGCCCAAGCCCTTTCGCCTGCGTCGATCGAACTGCCCGTACCTTGGCCACGTTGGCGAGCCGTTGGATGACTGGCCAAAGCGTGGGCCACTCATGAAGGTGTTGATGCGAATCTAAGTGTGTCAGCGGAACGCCTTCAGCTTGAACGGCATGGATCTGCGCAGTCAGTTCTTTCTCAACATCTGCTGGGTCGATTCGACCCCTCACTGCGGCAGCGGCGAACTGCTTCCAAGAAATATGGAACCGTCCTTGGGCATCTACCAAGCTCGGCACCTCTCTAGCGGACAAAACAGGAGGGTCCTCACCAACCAATGCCAGATGCACTCCCACTCCAAGGTTTGGATGCTCAGCTAGAAGCCCAATCGTCGAAGCAAACGCGGGCGCAGGAACCAGCACGCTTGTAGAGGTCAAGACCCCATGCTCATGGCAGTCCAGAATGGCCCGCGACGTAGCCTCGGTGAGGCCGTAATCGTCGGCGTTAATGATCAGAAGAGTCACGACATCAGACTCAGTCGGCTGGGCCCGCTGGATTGAGAGGGCCCGCGGGGTTGAGAGGGCTCTCTGGGGGCGTGGCGCTAGCGGGCGCTTTGGTGCTTCGACGCAGTTCGGCTCCGAGCGACAACATCTCGCGCAGCATCTTCAGAATCACACTTGGCGAGGAAAGTGTAGAAACTCCGCGAGTGCGAGGGAAGTAATCAACCCCAAACTGAATAATCTCTGCCCCCTGGGTACGAGCTCGAGCCAACAGTTCGGCATCGATAAATGACCCTTCACTCTTGAGTTGCACAGAGTCAATCACCCACCGCCGAGTCAGCTTGAATGCAAAGTTCACGTCACGGATCCGCAACCCCAACAGGGCATTGACCAGCGTGTTGTAGATGTAGCTATAGAAGAATCTCAGCGGGCCTTCACCTTTTCGCTGTAGGCGATACGCCGCAACGACATCGGCCGAGTACAGATCTAACAGATGAAGGGCCTGTCGGATCTCTGCGGGGTCAAAGGGAAGATCTGCATCGGTATAGAGCACTAGATCTCCGCTCGCTGCAGCAAGACCAGTGCGTATCGATCCGCCGAGCTTTCGATTGGTCGAGTGATGGCGAACAACAATGCGGGGGTCACTCGCGGCAAACTCATCAGCGAGTTCACCGCAGCCATCAGTTGAGGCGTCATCAACAAAGAGAAGTTCCCAGTTGCCGATCACCGCATCGGCGACGAGTGAGTCAAGTTGCTTCGACATCGCACTTATGGTGCGAGGCAGCATCTCGAGTTCATTCCACATCGGGATGACTACCGAGATCAGCCGTTCAGAAACAGCTCCCTCAGGCAGTTTTTC
>CAEZSF010000009.1_pt1 | contig 19466 bp, 20 predicted proteins | sample 7263891 | NCBI WGS metagenome assembly CAEZSF01 (sample SAMEA6813767, study PRJEB35770) | uncultured Actinomycetes bacterium | biome: Freshwater; feature: Freshwater reservoir; material: water | place: Czech Republic | collected 2017-04-14 | depth 0.5m m
AAGCAGAAGAAGCCTCTCGAATCACCGACTCCTACGCAGCGCGACTCACAGCGTTAGATCTAGAGCGCACCCGACTTGATCAACTCACTGCGAATCTTGATCTCTCGGCCGAGCTGCTCCAAGGCGGTGGTGCTTCAATCATCAGCAAGGCAACTGTGCCGACAGCTCCCTACGCGCCAAAGATGCTGAATAACGTTGCGATTGCTCTCGTATTAGGTCTGCTACTCGGTGCCGCAATGGCGCTGCTGTTCGAAAACCTAGATACATCCCTGCGCTCCGAGGAAGAGCTCAAGACTGTGTCTGGGCTAGATGTACTCGCTGTTATCCCCATCTACGACGGGGACTCGAAGGGCGAGGAAATGTCTGTGATTAGTAGCACGGACCCAACCTCATACCCTGCCGAGGCATACCGGAGTCTTCGCACAGCGGTGCAGTTCCTTGCGATCGACCGGCCGATCCGTACTGTGCAAGTAACAAGCCCTCGGCCTGGCGATGGAAAAACCACAACAGCTGCAAACTTTGCAGTTGCAGTAGCTCGAGCCGGCAAACGCGTCGTCCTTGTGGATTGTGATCTTCGCAACCCACGAGTTCACCGCTGCTTTGGCCTCAGCAACGAGCACGGATTTACTTCCCTGCTACTCGGAGAAGGAACGTTCGAAGGGGTCGGTCAAAGAATTCCTGGGGAGCCGAATTTGTTAGTGGTCCCCTCTGGGCCAATTCCCCCAGATCCCTCTGAGTTGTTGTCTGGCAAGCGCGCCCAAGCGCTCCTTGCCGGCATTGCCGATGTTGCCGACCTAGTGGTGATTGACTCCCCGCCGGTGCTCGCAGTCTCTGACCCGCTGGTCTTGTCTGCCGTTGCAGATGGCGTCATCCTTGTGGCCTCTGTGGGGAATTCAGATCGCAACCAGATCGCAAAAGCTCTCAGCCAACTCCGACAAGTTGATTCCCCCCTCATTGGAGCAGTCCTGAATCGCTTCAAGGGAGACAGCAGCACCTACGGTTACGGCTATGGCTACGGTTACGGCGTGAAGAACACTCAGGAAGCAGCAAAGAAGTCAGCCAAAAAATCTAGCAACAAGGATAAGGAACCTTCACCCACCTTGATCGGTTCCAACGATAACAACTAGTTCTGCGCCGTCTGGGTCGATGGCAGGAGGATCAGTGAGCGGCATCACTGCTGCTGGGTCCAAGCCCAAGCTCTTGGCTAGAGATTCTGCCTCGGCGTTGAAGGGCGCTGAAAAATAAACTGCAGTGGCCGAAACATCATTGGTCTTAGCGTCAGTTGGGGTCCGGGTTGTATAGCCAAGCTCAGACAAGCGGTCAGAGACCTTGCCTGCAGCGCCCGAAACGCGAGTCCCGTTAGCAACTCGAACGGTCAACTCACTCGGAGACTTCACCACAACAATTGGGGCAGGTGAGGTAGTGGTACTGCTGGGCGCTGTTGTACTACTCGCTGTGGTACTAGTTGTGGCACTCGGCTCAATTGTGGTTGTAGGGAGTGCAACAACACCCTCACTGCGGATCCCCGGGAATCCAGCAATTGCAAACCCAGCAATTGCCGATACGCCGATGGCAAGTGCCCATAAACCCTTCTCACCACGTTGCTGCATAGACCAAGAACTTTAGGGCATTGGAGCAGCACTCCCCCACATGCTGCGTGCAAAGCGAGAGCACAAATCATCGAGTTGTTTCGCACATGCGTCGAACTCGATCGAACTACCACCATAGGGGTCGGAAACATCAAGATTTGTTGAGGACAGCACCCCTTGCGCTGTGCGTCCCTGATTCAGGTTTTGGATCCATTCCTCCAGAGTGAGTTCACCCCTCGGTCCAACTTCCCGAGCGCGGCTCGTGATCTCCCTCAAAGTGAACGTTCGAAGGAACAATGCGCGCTCGCCATGTGCAACCGCCGGAATATGCGCAGCTTCCATTGTGAGTACAAGATCTGCTTGTTCAGCTAGCTCGTCCATGGGCCGGCTGATGTGGTCAGAAAGATCACACCCCAAGGCTGCGAGTGCCACAACTGACCCTGAGGCTGCTGGCATATTCTGCCGAGCGAGCACTCCTGCCGATGACACCTCAACTGCAACTCCGCGCTGCTCCGCTTCACGTTGCAGCAGCCGCTCAGCCATTGGCGAACGACAAATGTTTGCAGTACAAACAACCAATATTGACTCAACCAAGTTGATCAAGATACCAAGAATAGGTGTCTTCAATTCCCTGATGCAGCGGAATTGAGGCATGCCATCCAAGCTCATCAAGACGAGTCGAGTCGAGCAGTTTTCGAGGGGTACCGTCGGGCTTCGATGAGTCGAACACGATCTGCGCTTCGGGATACACAATCTGCGCAATCAGTTGAGCAAGCTCGCCAATCGAAATCTCTTTACCGGCACCCACGTTGATTGGCCCCGGCTCATTGAAGTGGTCAAGCAAAAACAAACACGCGTCAGCAAGGTCATCTACATGCAAAAACTCTCTGAGCGGCCTCCCTGACCCCCAGATAGCAACCGACTCAACACCGGTCAGCTTGGCCTGGTGGAACCTCTGGATCATTGCGGGCAACACATGGCTTGATTCGGGATCAAAATTGTCGTTCGTGCCGTACAAATTGGTAGGCATCGCAGAAATAAAGTTGCAGCCGTACTGGGTTCGGTAGGCATCACACATCTTGATGCCAGCGATTTTGGCGATCGCATAGGCCTCGTTCGTTGGCTCAAGCGGGCCGGTCAGCAACTCATCTTCTGTGATGGGTTGCGTGGCAAGGCGCGGGTAGATGCACGAACTCCCCAAGTACAGGAGTTTCTCTACCGATGTAGCTCGAGCTGATTCCACCACCGTTGCATGGATCATTAAATTGTCATAGAGGAATTCAGCTGGCCGAGTGGAGTTCGCCAGAATCCCGCCCACCGTGCCAGCAGCCAAAATCACATACTGCGGCCGTTTGGCCTGGAACCATTGGCTCACTGCTGACTGATCGCGAAGGTCAAGTTCCTCTCGTCCGGCGACGAGCACCTGAGTAAACCCATCAGCGGCGAGTCGCCGAACAAGTGCCGAACCGACGAGTCCCCGGTGGCCAGCTACAAATATTGGCGCCGATCGATCGATTGCACCGAGGCTCTCTTCGTTAGGGGTGGGCTCGCTCATGCCTTTAGTTTAGTTCAGTCACCAGAAGCTGCTTCTTTGGAAAGAGCCGTCTGGTTGCTTGGCGAACGACCCGATCGCAACTCATAGCGATCCCTCACACCCGAGGCCGAGCATGCTCCCTCATTCTTCGTTGATGCTTGTGCCAATTCGGCGTCCAACAAGGGGCTCGCAGCGCTAAATACTCCCCACGGGCTCTCACATCCCGGCACGACCCACGCATGACTCATCCAGCCTTTTGAGCCATCGCTCTTGATTCCGCCGATTGCGATGCATTCTTCAGCTGTGAGAGTTGAATCGCCGATGACTCCGACCCCTTCCTTATTACACAGGCCCACATGGCGATGTGAATGGTCATTTGCACCAGTAAAGCCTTGGCTTGGCTCGGCTTGACCGGGCTGAATCATGTAATAACTCAGGCCCACGACTCGAGCTTCGGGGCTGTTCCCGTCATAAAGAATCATCTCTGGCTGGTCAATCTGGAATTTCCCATCGACAATTCCGAACTTCATGTAGTGCGCTGCAATGCCAGGCACATAGAACGTGACTCGCTCCCAGCCTGCCGCCATTGCATCAGCAGCCGTTGGGTATTTCAGGGCAGTTGCTCTCGCTAGAGAAAGCTCTTTATCCAACGTGTCGCACTGCTTCTGATCCACCATTGCAGTCCACGGTTGCGGTCCCGCGTGCCCACCGTGGCCACCGTTATCTGACGGGGCAGCAGCCGAACTAGCAGTTGAAGAACTAGCGTGGTCATGGCCGCTACCAGCCGATCCGGTGGCTGCCATAGTGGCCATCCAGCTAGTCCAAGCCTCGTAATCGGCAGGTGTTGCATCCGACAAGCTGACGATGAGCCCAGCCGCAGCACCCTCTCCGCCCGAGCTCTGCGACGTAGCTGCGATTAACTTGTCAAGACCCTCGGAGCCGCGGCCCTCAAGTGGGTCTTGGCCAGCCACCAGCTGGTTCACTGTTGGTGCAGACGCAACCTGCATCGCTCCGCCAGCATAGGTATCGACTCCCATCTTGGCTGCATCAACCCAGTAGGACTGCGGGTTGAAGCCCAAATCGCAACGAGCAAGATCAATCGCTGCCATCTGCGCTACGTGGTCTGCCCCTGTGGAGTGATCACTGTGGCCAGAGGCGGCTCCGGCAGCAGCCCCATGTGCGTGACTCCCGTGCGAGGACGCATCCGGGCTGACAATTGCTGCAGTAGCTAGGCCTAAGACAGCAATGGCCCCAACAGAAGCGCCAAGCGCCCCGATCCGCAAGCGCGAAGGTGCCAACAGCAGTGCTCCTGCAACCAGTACTGCTCCCAGCTCTAGGGCTGCACAGATCTGGTCAACGAGCCCAATTGATTCAACAACGCCGGCGTGCGCACCAAAAGGAAGCCCGAGCGTACGGCTCCACACCCAGAGCGCAACCACTGCGATGCTTCCAAGAATCACTGCTGCGTACAGCCTGCGCGACCCTCGGCCAAGAAGTAGCACCAGTCCTGCAGCTATCTGCGCCCAGCCCACCGCCGCAAACGCGATTCCTTCAGCCCAAGACTCACCGATGTGCGATGGAATCATTACTAGATGGATAACTCCGGCTCCGGCCAAAAGCCCCGCTAACAAGAACCCCAGCGATGGCTGGTTCCCCCCAGCTACCGAATCCTGATTATCTTGAGACATAACGAACCCCCAACGCTAGGTAGTACTAGCTCACTCAAAGTAGCTCAGACCAGTGCAAGCACGCCCTTGGCAACGAGGTAGAGCCCGATCAACAAGAAGAGCCAGAGCAGCACTTTAGGCCAGTGCTCGAGCAGTAGCCCTCGCCACTTGGCGAGCACTGGCGCTGGATGGCGACTACCGAGTACCACTGCAAGTGGCAGCAACACATCAATCGAGGCAACGAGGGTAAACACAGCCATTGCCCCAAGCTGAGCTGTCTGGCTGCTGTAGTCCTTCAGAATGTTGTTTGCACCAGACACCACTAGTGCATAGGGGGGAAGGAACGCCCCCAGCACCAACGCTGGAAGGGGCGACATCTGATCAAGTCGGCTCAGCCACTTGGGCGTTTTTTTGCCACCATGTTGTTCTTGTCGGCGAACCCGCAGGGCGGCCAGAAGTGCAGCCACGCCAAGTGCAATATCAATGACAGCGGTGATAGTTGAGGAAACGCTTCCTGAACCGCTATCTACTTGGCCTTCTAGAAAGAGCGTGCCGAACCCCACGACTGCCACCGCCGCGACCCACCCAACGGCAAGCGCGGCTGCTTTGGTGGTTCCTTTTTCGGAACTCAGCAACAGCAGCGAGGCAAGCGCCGCAAGCGGACTCAGCCCCACGGTGAACGCAAGCACAACCGTGGTGGTGTTCAAGAATTGCGAGGCTAGACCAAGCTGGGTGGTTTTACCTACGTCTCTTGGCACACTGAGAGGGTGCTTCGCAACAGACGCTTCAGGCCACAACACAGCGCAACACTTTGTCTACTTGGTATTTCGCTGCTTTTAGCGTCTTGCGTGGTGCCCTCGGCAACAACTCAAGCCAGTCGTTCTGCAGCAACGCCATTTATCTCTGCTGGAACTGTTGAGTACTCGCCCGGACTGATTGGGGATCTGTACCTTCCCCAATCTGGTGGAAATCGAGGAGTGATCGTCTTGGTTCATGCGGGCGGTTTTTACACTGGCTCGCGACATGAAGTCGCCGCTTACGCAACACCGGTGATGGATCAGATCGATCGTGGCTTTGCCGTGTTGAACATTGATTACCGCCTCACTTCTGGCGGCCGCAATCAGTTTCCTGCAGCAGTTGCAGATGTTTCAGCAGCCATCGACTGGACGCGCACAGCGGGGCCGAACTACGGGGTGAACCCTGCAACGGTGATTGTCGCAGGGCACTCTGCTGGCGGCACCCTTGCGGCACTCATTGGCTTAGGGGCAAACAACCCCGGTAGTCCGAGAGGTACCACCTCGCCGGTTGACGGTTGGATTGCTATCTCGGGGATCTACGATCTTCGTGCAGCAGGTGTGCCACAGCTTCAACAAAGGCTGTGGCTTGGTCAGAATGCGAGCGCCGAGGCAATCGAGGCAGCCTCTGCAGTCACCCTTGCAGACGCAGGCGACGCACCCGGCTATATCGTCCACGGAGTTCAAGATCCGATCGTTCCGGTAGATCAGGGCTTTGGCTTGTTTGTCACAACCTGGCTCACAGGTAAAAACCCATGGTTAGACCTAGTCTCATCATCGGACTGCAACGGTCACGTCCCAACCTGCGCAATGAACACTGGCTACCTCAACATCTGGATAGACCAACTGGCTCGCTGACTGCAGCTGAAATTCGACACATGATGTCTTTTTTTGGCTGCGAACGCGCTCAACTCGCTAACCTGAAGCGCACGACTCTCAGGACGGGACTGGGCAATGTCTATTCAGATTCAACACTCATCTCAACCCAAACCAAAGCTGCGCACTGCGGTTGCGGCCTCTGCATTCTTTCTGGCCACGCTGCTGCTTGCCGCTTGCGTACCGCCCGTTTCGCCGGGGCCGACGGTACGACCACAACCTGCGGGACGTGGCAAGGTCACCTCGGTCGACGTCGCTCCCTCCGCTGGGTGTAGTTCCTCTGCAGCACGGCCACCCACCGGGCGCTCTGTCCTCAGCGTCGCCACAGCACACGGAACGCGCAACGCCCTCATAGACCTGCCGGCATCGGCTGCTGGGCCTGAGCCGCTCCCCGTGCTCATCAGCTTGCATCCCTTTACACTCAATGGGCGCGTATGGGATCAGTACTCTCAGCTTGCTGCCGCCGGAACTGCTCGGAATTACATCGTGGTCACTGCGCTCGGCAGCGAGCCCGGCCCCCGCTGGGCTGTTCCTGGCGGCCTTGAGTACGGGGTAGACGATCTTGGTTACCTGTCGGCAGCACTTGACACAGTCGAGGACTCACTGTGTGTAAACCGCAATCGTGAGTTCGCTGCAGGGTTCTCGGCTGGGGCCGCGATGGCACAAGCGCTGTCTTGCACCATGCCTTGGCGGATGGCTGGCATTGCCGCCTCGGGTGGATCAAACCTGACTGACCTGTGCCCAAACTCGGCAGGAACTGACACCATGATTCTGCATGGCAGCGCAGACCCAATCGCCCCGCTGTCTGGTAGCCAAGTGGCATTCGCTCCACCGGCCGGACTCTCGGTCGATTCAGTCGTTGCCACGAACGCTGCGCGGTCTAGTTGTAATCCTGATCCCGTTTCTGAGCAGCTGTTCCCTTCTGTGATCGTTGATAGCTACGAAGGCTGCACAGAGAACCGGCGCGTTCAGTACTGGCGAATGATCGGCGCTGGCCACACGTGGGCTGGGGCGAACACCTTGGTGGAGTTTGTGACGGGACCGACCAACACCGAGATATCTGCTTCTGAGCGGGTCCTTGATTTCTTCGACGCTCACACTGCCTGATTGGGCCATCATTCAGCACGCTGGGCGCGTTGGCCTCTACTGTTCTGCGCATGTCTCCAGCGTCTCAGCCTGATCGTGGTTCGATAGCCATCAAATTTACTGGTTGCACGACTTCTGTTGCACCTCTAGGTGTGGGCACTTGGGCGTGGGGCGACCGCGAGGTCTGGGGAATGGGCGGATACGACTCGTCACTTACTGAAGCCTCAATCGAACAAGCCTGGGAGGCCTCGATTGCTGCTGGGGTCACCTTGTTTGACACTGCAGAGGTTTACGGTAAGGGCGAAAGTGAACGCATCATCGGCAAACTCCTTGCTGCTGACCCCGAACGCAGTGCCTCACTGCTCATTGCAACCAAGTTTCTTCCACTGCCCCAAAAGCCCAGATTGCACACCGCCATGCGCACTGCAGTGCTCGGATCCCTTGAACGCCTAGGCCTTGAGTGTATTGACCTGTACCAGATTCATGGCCCGATCAGCCTGCGAACCCACGCTGCGATGGCTGATGCCCTCGCTCGGATTCACGCCGAGGGTCTGATCCGCGCTGTTGGCGTGTCGAACTATTCGATTCGAGAGATGAGTTCGATCCAAGCAGCGCTCACCGCTCGCGGATTGTGTCTGGCTTCGAACCAGATTGAGTTCTCACCCCTGCGGCGGATGCCAGAAACTACCGGCTTATTGCAGGCTTGCCGAGACCTTGCCGTCATTCCTCTGGCCTACTCGCCGATTGGGCAAGGACGACTCACGGGCAAGTACTCCGCGGCGAACCCTCCACCGGGAAAACGCACGTTCTCTGCTCATCCTATGGAGCGCATCGACCTGATCGTTGAGAAGCTCCGAAGTATCGGCTTGGCTCATGGTGAAAAAACCCCCAGCCAGGTTGCTCTGCAATGGATCATCTCAAAGGGCGCAGTGCCAATCCCTGGTGCAAAAAATGCTGCCCAAGCTACTGAGAATGCAGGTGCGCTCGGCTGGCATCTGAGTGCTGATGAGATCGAAGCTATCGATGCTCTCGCTCTTTCTGGTCAGAGAACCTTGCAGCAACGCATCTGGCAACACGGCTAGTGCAGGCAGTGCAGGCAGTGCAGGCAGTGAACTAGCTGCGCAGCAGAATCTGATCAGCTATATGGAGCGCTTGGCTGCGTAATTCTGGAATCGCGGTGGTTTCAAACAACGTGCCTCGGCGGGGTGGACCGATCACGAAGATCTGATCAACTGCCTCTCCCGTCTCTTTGACCAGATGGCCCTCGGCCGTGGTTAACAAGCCGAGGCCATGCGGATCTGGTTGAGCCAGCCCGCTGTTCATCAAGTCAGTTACTACTGGATTCTCTGGGGGGAGCCAACTGCGCCCTGGGCCAGTGCAGTTCACGACTGCATCGACTTCGAGTTCCTTCTGCGTACCATCAAGTTCGAGCTCAAGAACAATGCCGCCAAGAGCAGAGCTTGAGGCCTGCAGCACCTGCCCAACGTGGGTGGTCATTACGCCAGACGTAATCAGGGCACCGAGGCGCTGAGCAGTAGGTGGCGACATCCGGTGACGATGCACATCCCAATCGCGAAGCACCCTGCTCAAGAAGAGTCGCTGCTGCTCATCATCGAACCTTCGCCAGAGGGCATTCGCGAACGGCCGAATCGCGTCAATGACTTCACGCCAGTTCTCGTCGGGGTACTCGGCACCAACGTGATCGCGAATTCGTCTCACAATTTTTGCCTGAAGCGCAAGAACATCATCTGCGTCCTGAGCCAAATCAATGACCTGCAGGGGCCGAGGTGGCTGCACGAGCAAGTGGCTCTTTGGCAGCAGCCCGTTGCGAGACAGCGCTAGTAACTCAAGGTGCTCCGGCTCAGGATTCTGGCGGCTCAGCGTGAGCGCAACATCGGCCATCGTCAACCCCGTGCCTACCAACAAAATTCGCTGCTTGCCCTGCAACTCCTTCAGCGCTCCAGGTGCCCAAGGATCAGGTACCCAGCCTTCTGCGCCAATCAGGGTTGCAAGGGGGCTAGGAATCCCCGGAGCTGGGTTGCCGATCGCTAGCACCACATAGTCAGCAACTACAACGGTTCCCGAGGCGAGCTCCAGGTGCGTGGACTCACTAGAGATCTCTACTGCAACGACCTGGTCTGTCAGGACTTCTAGGGTTCCTGACGTTGCACGCTCGGCAGCGGCCTCTAGGTGCTCCTGCAAGTACGTGCGGAACTCACGGCGAGGCAAAAAGGTGTCCGGTCCTCCAAGGCTGCGCTGTGCCATCCAATCAACAAGATCCCCCGGTTGAGATGGGTCGGCACTCATTCCCGAGGCCCGCACGTTGAGCAAATGCTCGCTGTCATCAGTACCGTAAGCCACACCCGCTGCTAGCCGTCCAGATGGTTCGACAATGCTCACATGCACAGCCTGAGCAACGCTTGCATCTAGAAGCCGGGCGGCAAGAAGCACTGCCGAGGCGCCCCCACCCACAACTGCTACTCGGACTGCTTCGTTCGAAGCCAGTTGCTGTTTAGCCATCGCCTTCAGCATGCCAGAATAATGAAGTCAATAAGCCCCCGAAGGAACCATGTCTGAACTCACTCGTCACGAAGCCGTAGTCCTGCTGCAGTTCGATATGGAAGAAAATCGCTTTAGCGGAGACCTTTTGGAGCAGATCGACTCCACCCTGAGCGCTGTCGAGGAACTCGCCCTTGGGCCCCATCCTGAACCGGTTGCCCTTGTCACGACGGGTACGGGCAAATTCTTCTCAAATGGTTTGGATCTGGATTGGTTGATGGCCAACAAAGAACACGCCGCGAGCAACGTGGCACAGGTGCACGCTGTGTTTGCGCGCATGTTGCGGCTTCCCTGCGTAAGCGTGGCGGCACTAAATGGCCATGCGTTTGCTGGGGGTGCGATGCTCGCGCTCTCTCACGATTTTCGGATCATGCGAGCCGACCGAGGATATTTCTGTTTACCCGAGGTTGACCTTGGATTGCCCTTTACACACGGGATGCGAGAACTCATTACCTCTCGCCTCAGTACTCAAGTTGCCCATGAGTCGATGGTGACGGGAAAGCGATACTCAGGCGAAGAGGCCGCCGCTACGGCCATAGTCGATCAGGCAGTACCCGAATCCGAGGTGTTAGCCACAGCACTAGCGTTAGCGAATTCCCTTGCTAGTAAGGCCGGGCCCACCATCGCAAAGATTCGATCAGATATGTACTCCCTTGCCCTTGATGCCCTCGACGCCGACGCGGCAAGCTGAGTACATGCCCACGTATCCCGATGAAGAAGTTGTTGCTGCACTCGACGCCTATGTTGACCTGCGAAACAGAATCGCCGCTGGCCAAGCAACTTGGACAGACCTAGCTGAACTGTTCACCGATGATGCCGTCTACATCGATCCCGCTTGGGGCCGACTGCAAGGCAAAGAGAACCTGCTGGAGTTCCTCGATGAAAGCATGCGGGGCCTAGAGGGCTGGGAGTTTCCGATTGAATTCACTGCAATCTCTGGCAATACGGTTGTGATCAAGTGGACCCAACAACTGCCCGTGCCACGAGCAGACGGCACTCGCTACGAACAGTCTGGCATTTCAACTCTCGTCTATGCCGGTGATGGCAAGTTCTCATACGAAGAAGACATGTTGAATATGGCCCATGTTATTGAAGACCTCACTGCGAGCGGCTGGAGGCCAGGCGAAGGATTTGTGCCTCCGCCGAAGAACCCAGATCGCAACTTCTCTCGGCCCTAGACAGCTCTCAACAAGCTCAGTCCGCACCAACCATCACTCCACGATGAACCTTTTGGGTACCCAGTTCTGATCCTCAATCGGCGGTCGCTGGTAGGCGCGTTTTTGCCGGTCAGCAAGAACAAATTCTTTCGAGGGCAGGTCCTCATACGGGATCTGACTCAACAGATGAGAGATCAGGTTGAGGCGCGCAGTCTTTTTGTCTTCAGCGTCCACCACAAACCAAGGCGCTTCGGCGATGTCTGTATGCAACAGCATCTCGTCTTTGGCCTCTGCGTAGTCCACCCAGTGTGCTCGTGCCTCTAGATCCATCGGGCTGAGCTTCCATTGCTTCACGGGGTCAGTCATACGAGCACGGAACCGGCGCTCTTGTTCCTCGTCGCTAATAGACAGCCAGTACTTGATGACCTGAATGCCAGTGCGTACAAGTGCCCGTTCAATCTGCGGGCAGGTGAACAGAAACTCTTCGTACTCGGCCTCGGTGCAAAAGCCCATGACCTTCTCGACCCCGGCCCGGTTGTACCAACTCCGGTCAAAGAGCAAGATCTCACCCGCTGCGGGCAATTGGTTGACATACCTTTGGAAGTACCACTGAGTGCGCTCGCGATCAGAGGGAACTCCCAGTGCCACCACTCGGCAGTAGCGAGGATTCAGTGCCTCTGCGATTCGCCGGATTGAGCCGCCCTTACCGGCAGTGTCTCGGCCCTCAAAGATCACAACAACGCGCTGGCCTGTGGCTTGAACCCATTCCTGCAATTTGACGAGCTCAACCTGAAGGTTTTCGAGCTCCTTGAGGTACTGCTTCTTGCTAATCACCTGTGGTGTACGCCCGACCAGATCTGGTCCGAGTCTCGCTACCTTGTTCGAGTCTTTGTTCTGCTTTGAGCTCTTCTTATGCTTCGACATCGCGGATCGCCCTCCTCTTTGAACAGCCTGCGGCCTAGCAGCATCCTCACCGTAGCGAGCTTTCTCAGCAGAGGTCCAACAACTTAAAGTCCTGATGTGCCCTCACCACCAAGCAGCCTTCGGCCGATCACCTTTGGAGTGCAGTGCTCCTCACCTCAGTCACCCACCGCTAGATCTTGGGCTGAGTTAGCCCGCAAGGTTGAAGACCTTGGCTTTACTCGGCTGACCGTTGCAGACCATCTTGACGAACAGCTCGCACCCGTACCCGCCCTGATGGCAGCGGCCAACGCCACGAGCCACCTGCGCATTGGCTCACTTGTCTTTTGCAATGACTACCGACATCCAGCGATGCTGGCCAAAGAAGCAGCAACGCTGGACCTGCTGTCGGATGGACGCTTGGACTTTGGTATCGGTGCTGGCTGGATGCGATCCGACTACGAGCGCGCTGGTATCTCGATGGACTCTCCGGGCGAGCGAATCGACCGCCTAGAAGAGGCTATTCAGGTGATTCTTGGGCTGTTCTCAGAGGGTCCGTACAGTTTCTCGGGGAGGCATTATCACATTGAGGGGCTGGCCGGGCTACCCAAGCCGACCCAGCTACCTCACCCTCCGCTGTGTATTGGTGGAGGCGGAAAGCGGGTGCTACAGCTGGCCGCTCGCTACGCAAACATCATTGGGCTCAATCCAAAGCTCACTGCTGGAGTGATCGATTCTTCTGTGGGAGCCGACGCGACCGAGGCAGCCACTGATCGAAAGCTCGCCTGGATTGCCGAGGCTGCAGGAGATCGATTCTCTGAACTCGAGATCCAAGTGCGCACTCAAATTGTGATTATTACCAACGAGCGACATGCCGTAGCTGAATCTTTGGCGGCAGGGTTTGGGCTCAGCACCGAAGAGGCGCTGAAGACCCCGCATGCGCTCGCAGGTACCAGCGAACAGATTGTTGAAGATCTGCTCTACCGTCGAGAGCGTTTTGGGATCACCTCTGTGGGAGTAGATATGGATGCAATCGATACCCTTGGGCCAGTCATTGCAGCCCTTGATGGCCGCTAGGGAGGCAGCAGTATGAGTAGCACTGGGTTATGAGTACAAACTGGGACGGCCAGGAGTATCAGCAAAGATTTGACGCACTCGCTGCGACTGGGAAGTCAATGCACGGTGAAGCCGACTTTGTGATGCGCTACACCCCAGCAACTGTTCTAGATGCAGGGTGCGGCACTGGCAGAGTTGGTATTGAACTAGCAGCACGCGGGGTAAGCGTGGTGGGTGTTGACCCAGACGCATCAATGCTGGCAACGGCAAGACTCCTTGCCCCGCAGATTGAGTGGCATTTGGAATCAATGGTCGACTGCGATCTACAGAGAACTTTTGATTGCGTGCTCATGGCAGGCAACGTTCCGCTCTTTACTCCTGTCGGCACTACTGCTGCGCTCTTCGCTGGATGCGCTCGCCATCTCGCCATCGGCGGGTTGCTCATCACAGGGTTTCAACTCGGCCGCCGTTACAGCGCACAAGAACAAGATGCAGACTGCGCGGCTTGTGGACTAGATCTTCAGGAGCAGTTCTCGACCTGGACGAGAGAGCCCTTTGTCAACAGCAGTCAGTACCGTGTCACGGTGCATGCTCGGGTGGCCTGATCCGGTGCACATCTGAGTCAGGCGGCTCTTCAACTTGTAACCGGGAGCACAAGATAAGAGCCGGTAAAGCGCACAGAGATAGGGCTAGCAACACCAGCGCAATCACCTGTGGCCCTAAGCGTGCAACGAAGAGGCCCAATCCTGCCGAGACGCAGGTTGCTGAAAGATTCGCCGTAATGAGTTGTTGGCCCGAAACCCGCCCAGCGGCGGAGCGGCCTACTCGGTCAGCAGTCGTTGACAACAATGTGGGAAAGATCCCAGCGAGGGCGAGACCAAGAGCGGCGAACCCGAATAAAGCAAATGACGAGGGCAACACCAAGATCAGAAGCAGGGTGACGACAACTGCCACCCCAGCGACCCGCAGGATTTGGCTGGGCGCCCAACGTAATTGTCCCAGAACCAATCTGCCCAAGGTGATCCCAACCCAAAAGCCGCTCACAGCCAAACTTGCTGCAAGTGCTGTTGCGCCCCGAGCCCCTTCAAGGTAGGTGGCTGACCAGTTTGCAGTGGTTGCTTCAAGTGCGCAGAAACCTGCCACAGCCAACAATGAGAGCATCAAAGGAACAGTCTGACTCTTTGCTGCAGAGCCCCTAGCTGTTCGGCGAGGCTCACAAAGCCCATCGGGCCATTCCACCTGCGGTCTCACTGCCAACAGCGCAGCGATAAGAGCAAGTAGAGCCGCAAGCACAAACCCAGCAGTCCAAGAAAACACTGCAGACATAGCCGGACCGAGAGCCGCGCCTAGGCCGTAGCACCCAAACATCAAGCCGGCACTGCCAACATTGCGCACCAACGTCTGAAACCTGGCGCCTAATGAGTCCAGTGCACCTGTCAGTAGACCAATCACTGCAAAACAAACAATCAGCACCACAAAATTTCGGCCAAAGCCAGCAACGAGATCAGCAACGACAAACAGCACGCACAACACGGTGTTCGCAAGACGGATAGGTACCCTGCGCAGAATCGGCAACGCCGTGGCCGCAGTACTCAACCGCCCAATCCCATAGGCCAAAACCAACAAGCCGAGTGCTCCAGAAGATTGCCCGAACTGCTGCCGCTCCTGTGGCCAAGCTGCGCCGAAGAGACCCAATGGCGTAGACATCGCCAGGTAGATCATGCACTCCACCAGCAGCGGGGATCGAAGCCGGGGGTGCGGAACCATTGCCCCAAATCTAGTTGCTAGTCATAAGCTCTCTTTCATGACAGCGCACGGAGAAATCGCTCTGCATGGTCTGCTCTCTGTTGATGATCACGAGTTAGTTGCCGCAGCCTCATCAGCGGTGACCGTTCGACGAGTAAACAAAGATGATTTCTCTGCCGAGGGCTCTGATCTGCGTGGGGTAGTCGAGCAAAGCTCATCAATTGACGCTCTGCTACGTGGCGCATACGAGGGTGATGTCAGCTTTGCCGAGCTCTCTCGACATGGCGATTTTGGTCTCGGGACGGTGCAACACCTAGATGGCGAAATGCTCTGTGTAGATGGTGAGTTTTTGCAGATCCGTTCGGATGGCTCGGTCCACGGCATTGCCCCTGAGATGCTCACACCGTTTGCAGTCATGTGTCACTTCGAACCGAAAGCTAGCTACACCCTTGATGGCCCACTGACTTGGGAGGACCTGCAGCAGCAGTTCGAGACGATCTCCGATAGGCGCTTGGTTCAAGCTTTTCGTATCGATGCCGAGCTGGAGTGGGTCTGCTTACGCAGCGTTCCTCGGCAGTACCCGCCTTACCCACCCTTGTCCGCGGTGACTAAAAATCAGACCAACTGGAAGGCCGAACAGGTGGTGGGCAGCATTATCGGCTTTCGCTTTCCGACCACTTTGCAGGGCCTAGAAGTCCCAGGGATACACCTTCATTTCATCTCCGAGGACCGAACCGTCGGTGGTCACGTCACTGATCTGCTGCTGCGGTCGGGGGAACTACAGGTTCAGCAACTCTCTGAACTGCATGTAGAGGTGCCCGAGGGAGTTCACGTAGCAGCAGCAGATGACAGCGATGAAACTGCTGAGGCCATCCGCAGGGTAGAGGGCCACCACAACTAGGGGGCTCCAAAGCGCCTCGTTCGGCAGTGGACGCTGTTCGCTCTATCGTTGGACCTATGGCAAACACGATGACCGGAGTTCGAGTAGTCATCGTTGATGCCGACACGGTTGCGGGTTGGCGGCGAGTTACCCCGTCTCTCGCGCAGCTTGAGTCCGCCGTGAGTGACCTGCGTCGCTCTGCACCCGGAGCCATCATTGTGATTCTGGGCGACCCGTCTTTGCGCTGGGCATTATCTAGCGAAGACAAAGAACTCCTCGACGATTGGATCAATCATCAACAAGTCGTCCTAGCTCCAGCAGGAACAATCGGCGGCCATGTTGGTTTTATCGCTGCGGCTTCTCAGAAGGCCACCTTTTTGGGCATGTCACCCGTTGTGATTACTGACCGCGCAGTGCCTAACTGCCCAATTGCCAGAATGCGCCGGGTTGGGGAACGCTGGCTGTTCGACCTTGACAATGCGAGCGTCACTCAAGTTGTTGCTTCTACGGCCTCACAACATCAGCGACGACGCAAGCCAGCACGAACTGCATCGGAAACCGCAATACCCTCGGGCAAGTCAGAAGCCGGAACCGGTGTACCCCAAGAGGTGTGAATCGGTACTTCCCCGGCCCAGATAGGCAAGGCAATATCTTCAGGCTCTTCTTCTGTGGGTCCACCAGTGCGAATTTTGGCCGAGGCCTCATCAATACTGAGCGCCAGAACGCAGGTTTGGCGTAGTTCGGTCTCAGAAGGCTGACGGGCCTCTTCCCACCGGCCAGGCAACAGGTGATCGCTGATGACCTTGAGACCGTGAAGTTGCTCGGAGGCTTCTACTGTGCGCGCTCGACCAAACACCACCACGGACCGATAGTTCATCGAGTGCAAAAATGCTGACCTTGCTAGCACTAGGCCGTCAACGAGAGTGACTTCAACACAACAGTCCAGCCCATCAGCCAGGGTGCGTACGAGCCGACTCGCTACTGACCCATGCAGAAACAACACATCACCCTCTCTGCCAAACAGAGTGGGGATGACTGTTGGGCGGCCATCAGCGGCGATGATGCCAACATGGGCCAAGTGGGTGGCGTCAAGCACCTGATTGATTTGCTCCCGAGAGTAGGTAGCTAGATGTGCCTCACGACGAACTGTGCTCGCAGCAGAATCCGGGACACTGGCAACATCTGACGTCTCTGACATAGTCGAACGATACTGCTGCGAGATCGCCGATCAGTCCGCCTGACAGTAAGTTCTGAATTATGAATGAACCATCCAGCAACGCTGCTGATCTGAGCGAGGACCGCACCAAGCTTTTGAGCATCATCAAGAACCGGGCGCTCTTGCAGTTTGAAGAGCCGCGGCAGTTGTCCTCAGGGGAGCTGAGCAGAGATTTTATTGATGCCAAATTTGGCCTCTCCCGAGGAGATGATCTGAACTTGGCTTGCAAGGTGATCGTTGATGAGCTTGCCCAAGCTGGCATTGACTTCGATGCAATCGGGGGTCTCACCTTGGGTGCAGATCAGTTTGCTCATGGAGTAGTGACTCACCTTGCCGATGACCACGAATGGTTCGTAGTGCGCAAGCAAGCCAAGGGCCGAGGCACCAATCAGCTAGTCGAAGGAGCAAAGCTCAACAGCAGCACCCGGGTTGTTCTCGTCGATGACATCGTCACTACCGGCGGCTCTATACAGAAGGCCTACGAGCAGGTGTCAGAAACCGGCGCTCAGGTAGTCGCAGCAGTCACCATGGTCGACCGCAGCGATATTGCGGCTTCATATTTTGCAGAACGATCCGTTCCGTACTTGCCCGTCTTTACCTATCACCATCTTGGAATTTTGCCCGTCGGAATACTCAGCGAATAGCAGCCTGAGATTGTTCCGCACTAAGAACAGTTCTCAGTATTTCCGTGATTTTCAATAATGGTCACAACTGTCTCTACTCTTAAGTCACTAGTCCCGACCAACCCCCTCTTACTTGGAGATTTCAATGCAGACTCAAGCCGCAATTCTTTGGGAACAAGGCAAGCCGTGGAGTGTCGAGACCATCACCTTGGACCCACCCAAAGCAGGCGAAGTACTTGTCGAACTCACAGCCTCTGGCATGTGTCATTCCGATGATCACTGCCGCACTGGTGACCTCCCTGGAGTGACGCCACTTATCGGTGGCCACGAAGGCGCAGGCATTGTGATGGAGGTCGGCGAAGGGGTCACCCGCGTCGCACCTGGAGATCACGTGGTCTTTAGTTTTGTACCGGCCTGCGGGCACTGTCAGCCCTGCGCTGATGGTCATTCCAATCTGTGCGACAACGGCGCTGCCCTTCTTGTGGGGGCTCAACTTGATGGCACCACTCGGCATCACTCAGAAGATGGAACAGACCTTTGGACGATGGTCTGCTTAGGCACCTTCTCAAAGCACACCGTGGTCAATGAGATGTCGTGTGTCAAGATCGAAGATGACATTCCGCTTGAGTTGGCCTGCCTTGTTGGCTGTGGCGTGACTACGGGTTGGGGATCTTCGGTTTATGCAGCAGAGGTTCGCCCCGGAGACACCGTTGCAGTGGTGGGCATTGGCGGAATCGGCGCAGCAGCAGTTCAGGGTGCCCGCCTTGCCGGAGCGCGCTACATCATTGCGATTGATCCAATTGAGTTCAAGCGCGAGCAGGCTCTGAAGTTTGGCGCAACGCATACTGCGAGCAGCATCGGGGAGTCCTACGAACTCATCCAGCAACTCACCTGGGGTCGCATGTGCGAAAAGGTGATCTGCTGCATGGGTGTTGGAGACGGCGAGCAGATCGCACCCATCATGTCGCTCTGCGCTAAGCGCGGCCGCGTGGTCGTGACCAATATCCACTCGGCAGCTGAAGGACAGATCAACATCTCGCTCTGCGATCTCACCCTGATGGAGAAGCAGCTTGTTGGATCAATCTTTGGCTCAGCAAACCCGCAGTCAGATATTCCGCGTCTGATGCAGTTGTACCGCAACGGCCAACTTGATCTTGCTGGCATGGTGACCCAGGAATACGCCCTCGAAGACATCAACCAAGGGTTCGCTGACATGCTCGCCGGCAAGAACATCCGAGGGGTTCTGCGATACAAGTGATGCATCACGGGCAGCCAGCATGACAACGACGCGCAAACGGGTACTGCTGTGGGTCGCTGTTGCTGCGCTGGCTGCTTCGTTGATGATTGGTCTTGGCTTGTGGATCACGGCTGCAAACAACAGCGAACCGCTACAGCCCGTTCAGTCAACTGCTTCGACCGCTGCTGTGCCGACCACAACGCTCAAGCCCAGCATCACAACCACAACCGTTGTGATTGAGTACCAAACTCTGCCGCCCGGAACCCACGAGGTTGCGACTGCTCGAAGCCAGTTCAACCAAGTGCAGGTGCAATCAGAACCACCCGCTGGTTGGAATCAATCCCTGACTCCGGTAGTCACTTCAACTGAGCCCGAACCCCCGCGCAGTGGCCAAGACCTCGGCCGAGTCTTGATACCTTCTGCAGAGTTCGCAGTCTCGGGCCGGGCGCTGACTCGCACTGGTTGGGTCTTTACGAACCCAGGTGCCTATGACCCTCCGCAACCACTTGTCTTTGGCGTTGTTTCTCGGCAGGGCCCTTGGTCACA
>CAEZSF010000010.1_pt1 | contig 18015 bp, 15 predicted proteins | sample 7263891 | NCBI WGS metagenome assembly CAEZSF01 (sample SAMEA6813767, study PRJEB35770) | uncultured Actinomycetes bacterium | biome: Freshwater; feature: Freshwater reservoir; material: water | place: Czech Republic | collected 2017-04-14 | depth 0.5m m
GAAGCGGATCGGCCCCGAGCCGAGATGAAATTTGCTCTTGCTCACTAGGGCTGATGATCTCGCAACGAGTGGGCCCCGAAAGGTCCCAAGCAATGGCCTCATTTTGCAGGCGCAGCCGGACCTGCCCAACGGGGTCGGGGACGGGCGCTTTCCGAGAGCGAAATTTGCCGATCAACCCAAGATGAACATGCAGTACATCGCCTGAGTCGAACTCGCAGAAAAGATACTTGCCCCAAGCCTCTGCGCCTAGCAGCGTGAGCCCATCGAGGCGCTCGGCGCCGTCAGCGAATCGCCCCTGCGGCGAGGAGGCCTGAACAGGCTTGGTGGCGAGTGAGGCATTGAGCTGTCGAGCGAGTCGGTGAATAGTGTGACCCTCGGGCATTGGATCAGTCTGCCGTAAGACCAGCCCAGAACAAGCCCAGCCCAGAACAAGCCCAGCCCAGAACAAGCCCAGCCAGATCAGAACCAGGCCAGCCCAGAACCAGGCCAGCCCAGAACAAGCCCCGCCAGATCAGAACCAGCCCAGCCAGAACAAGCCCAGGGCTAGCTCAGGGCTAGTGGAACACGACGGTGCGATTGCCGTAGGGAAGCACCCGATGGTCGAGGTGGGCCTCGAGTGCCCGCGCTAGCACCACAACTTCTAGGTCGCGACCCTTGCGCGTGAGTTCAACAACACCGTCTCGGTGGCTAATGGGAGCTACGTCTTGCGAAATGATCGGCCCCTTATCAAGGTCTGCGGTCACAAAGTGCGCAGTGGCACCGATCACCTTTACCCCGCGTTCGAGTGCCTGACGGTAAGGGTTTGCCCCGACGAAGGCCGGAAGGAATGAGTGGTGAATGTTGATGATTCGGTTTGGCCACTTCTCGACAAACTCGGGTGACAGCACTCGCATATAGCGAGCAAGCACGATCTGTTCGATGCTCATCGAACGGAGAAGGTCTTGCATTGCTTGATCTTGATCCGCCGGAGAATCGCCTACTGGTAGCTCATAGAATGGCACGCCGAAAAACTCACATAGCTGGCGATGGTCTGGGTGATTGGAGGCAACGAGCACGAGATTCGCTGCGAGTTCTCCCATATGCCAACGCGAGAGCAGGTCGATCAGGCAATGGGGGGCTTTCGAGGCAAGCACGGCCAAACGAGGAAGCTCATCGGAGCAGCGAATCAGCACATCCATGTTGAAGCGATCGGCAATTGGTTGAAAAGCCTCAGCCAACTGTTCTCGCGGCACAGCAAACCCAGTCAACTCAAACTCCACGCGCTGAAAGAACAGCCCCGGTGTGTCTGGATCACTCTGGCTCGTGTCTGTGTGCTGTTCGGCGTGGATGATGTTGCCGCCGTTTTGCCAGACAAAATCACTTACCGCTGCCACCACGCCTGGTTGATCAGGGCAAGAAAGAAGAAGAACTGCTGTTGGTCCCAAGAATTCAAACAGTACTGCCTGCAATACTGAACACCGGAGTCTGAATTCAGTGGCTCCCATCAAGCAGCAAGCAGCAAGTAGCAAGTAGCAAGCAGCAAGCAGAGCACAGCGAAGCGTGACGCTCACAGATCAAGGGGATGTTGCAGTGGCATATGACGTAGTCATCACAGGTGGAACAGTTATTGACGGAACCGGCGCTGCAGCCCGCCTAGCCGATGTGGCCATTACAGGTGATCGAATCACCGCTGTTGGCGCACTCCCAGCCGAGGAGATAACTCGCGCTGGCCGAGTGATTGATGCCACGGGCCGCATTGTGACTCCTGGCTTTGTTGACCTGCATTCGCATCTGGACGCTCAGATCGGGTGGGACCCGACGATGTCTTCCTCTTGCTGGCATGGGGTGACCTCGGTCGTCATGGGCAACTGCGGCATGACGTTTGCTCCGGTGCGGCCTGGTCAGGCTGAGCTTTTGGCTACTGCAATGGAATCAGTGGAAGACATCCCAGCTTCTTGCATCTTGGCAGGCCTGCCCTGGAACTGGGAGAGCTACGGGGAGTACCTCGACACTATTTCGAACTTTCCGCTGGGGCTCAACGCTGGCGGCTATGTGGGCGATGTTGCAGTTCGGCTCTACGTGGCCGGCGACGCTGCCTGCGAGCCAGACTTCCAAGCCACGGAGCAGCAGCTTCAACAGATGGCTGCTGAGGTGGAATCGGCAATGCAGTCTGGAGCATTTGGGTACTCGATTTCTCGCAGCTTGTTTCATCGCGTTCGCGACGGCCGCAACGTGCCAGGCACTTGGTCTGACCCCTCCGAGTTTTTTACGATTGCTGCTTCGCTAAAAACGCTCGGGCGTGGAGTGCTCGAGAGTGCTCCGCGCTACAACTTTGAAAACAGTCCGGGCACACGGGTGGCCGAGGAGTTGGCTTGGATGGCCGAGATCAGTCGCGAGTTGGGACGACCCTTTAGCTTCAACCTTCAGCAGATTCGTTCGCTCGGGGATCATTTCCGTGAGGTGCTCGAGCTGGCCACTGAGGCCAACGCAACGGGAGCGCAGCTGCGACCGCAGATCACGCCGCGCAGTGTTGGTGTGTTGTTTAGCTTCGCTGCCAACACCCTGATTGATGACCTCCCGAGCTTTCAGCAGCTCGTAGGTTTGGATGTGGCCGGGAGACTCGCAGGAATTCGCGATCCGCAGTTGCGTGCGCGCCTCATTGAAGAGGGCAGCTCAAAGCCAGAGGGATCATTCGAGATTATGTACCTCATGAGAGCGGTTGGCAGCAGCGGCAGCGCTCAGTACGTGTACGCCGATGAAGATTCGATTGCTGGCATTGCCCGCAGCCGAGGGGTGAGTCCCGTAGAGGCCTACCTCGATGAAATGGATCGCTCAGATGGCAGGGCAATCGTGAATTGGCCCGTGATGAACGAGCGAGAAGACGCAATCAAAGAGATGGTGCTGTCGCCCGTGAGCATTCTGGGACTCGCAGATGCAGGTGCGCACGCAACGCAGATTATGGATGCTTCGCAGCCGACCTATTTCTTGTCGCACTGGGTGCGAGACGAGCAGGTCGTGAGCATCGAAGAGGGAGTCCGCCGCTTAACCTCGGATACTGCCTCGTTCATTGGGTATCGGGACCGCGGGGTGCTGACCGAGGGTGCTTTCGCTGATCTGAATGTGATTGACCTTGAGGGCCTCGCTCTAGAGACTCCCGAGATTGTGAATGATTTCCCTGGGGGAGCACCACGATTTGTGCAGCGAGCCCGGGGCATCGATCACACCATCGTCAATGGCCAACCGTTCATGGAACACGGCGTACACACGGGGGCCCTTGCCGGGCGCGTGTTGCGAAGTACTGACTAACGAGTGCCTGTCAACGGCCAGGTTTGCTCAGGCTAGGTACAGGCCCCGAGCGTAGGAGTAGCTCAGGAATGCCAGCATGGATCCGCTGATTGTCCACACGCTCACGCGTAGCCAAGCGGGGCGCTCGCTGAGCCATTCTCCGGCTACAGCTACGACCGGAAAGGCAGGGATCAGGTATCGGCCGAGGCCATAAAAGTCCTTGCTTGAGATAACCGGGATTCCGATGAGCACAACGCAAAAGGCTCCGTACCCCCAGCCAAAGCGCCGGATGACTTTGGGTACTAGTAGTACGGCTCCCACTGCAAGGAAGCCGTGCAAGAGCATCCCGGAAGTCTCTCGAGTTAGCCCTACATCTCTTAACCCGCCCAGGACGTTGAGCTTGAACCAAGTTGCCGGGCCGGGCTTGTGATCCCAGCCGGGAGCGCTCTCGGCATCGGCAAACGCAAAGGGGGTTCCTTCGGTGTGCCATAAGAAGCCCATGTACATCAGCGGGCCCAGCACTGACAGCAAGACCCCGGCATCTTTCAACTTGAGCTCTTGTAGACGTATCGAGCGCGGAAAATGCAGCCACAGCAGCATTCGTCGCCAACGTGGTTCGCTCACAACAGGTGCAGAACTGCCCTGTACATCTGAACTGCCCTGTCGATCTGAACTGCCCTGTCGATCGGCTCTTGCCAGCATCGGCGGTAGGGCGCCACGGCGCTCCATAGCTAGCACCAATAGGCCCGCTACTACCGCTAGGCCCATCGGCCGACCGGCTGCTGCAAAGGCGCCGAGCAACCCGGCGAGAACGGTCTTGTCGCGTTCCAAGAGCAAGAAGGCGCCGATGGCGCATGCTGCAAACAAAGCATCCCCGTAGACCGAGAAGTGCATGTACCAAGCGTATGGAAAGAGCAACAATGTGATGACGGCAGCGATCGCTGCCATGCGAGTCATCCGATCCTGACACCAGCGCGCCAGCAGGGTGATGGTTGCAAACCCGCTCAGCCAAGTGATGATGAGTCCTGCGTCGTATTCATCGTTGGTAAGTAGCGCTAGGCCACGAATCGACATGGGGTATGAGGGCCAAAAAGCAACTGCCCGTTGCTGACCCGCAGTAAAGCTGTACCCGTTGTGAGCAATGCGGTAATACCAGTTTCCATCCCAACGAACCCACTGGCCGAACCAACCCACCCCTGGCTCAAACTCTTGACGTCCGACTGCTACCTGATGATCAATTGCGAGCCTGCCTAACAAGAGCAGGATTGCAGAGACTGCAATGAAGCCCAGCGCAGCGACAGCTACAGCTGGGATCGCTCTGCGATGTGGAACGGCGCTCGGAGTATCTGTCGCGAGCGGAAGAGACACGAGAAAGGAATCTAGTCGCAGATGTGGAACCTGTATCGAGAATAAAGAATCCGGGACGGCCGAAGAGGGGAGTTTTGTCTACGCTGTCTCAGCACAGACTGCGCAGCACATATTCCGCAGTACATATTTCGCAGTACATATTCCGCACCACATACCCCCGAATCGGCAAAGGCTTACTCACTGATGAAACTAGAAGATGTTGATCTGCTAGATCTCGATCGCTTTGCTCGTGAGGAACATCACGAGATGTTTACGGTTCTGCGGGCCGAGGACCCAGTCCACTGGACTCCAGAGCCTGATGGGCCTGGCTTTTGGTCGATCACCAAGCACGCCGACGTGCAACTGGTGAATCGCGACACCGATGGCTTTAGCGCCGAAGCCGGCGGTATCACGCTTTTGGAGTCGTCCACCTTGGACGAGGGAATGGACATGCGCGGAAAGATCATGGTGATGACCGACCCGCCGCGGCATACCCGCTATCGCCTATTAGTCAACAAGGGGTTCACGCCCAGAATGATTGGACTCATCGAGGCCCATCTCGAGTACCGGGCCGAGTTGATTGTTGACACGGTGATCGAGCGGGGGGAATGCGAATTTGTTACCGAGCTGGCGGCAGAACTGCCCTTGCAGGCAATTGCAGACATCATGGGGGTGGCCCAAGAGGAACGGCACCTGCTCTTTGATTGGTCCAATCGTCTAGTCGGGTCAGATGACCCTGAATATAACCAAGATCCCGAAGACAAAGCAGACGCACTTGTAGCTGCGACCGAGCTGTACATGTTCGCAAGCGCCCTCGGTGAGGCGCGTCGAAATGATCCCCGTGACGATGTTGTCACCAAGCTCATCAACGCCGAGATCAACGGCGACAAGCTCACTCCAGAAGAGTTTGAGCTGTTTATCTTGCTGCTCGCAGTGGCCGGCAACGAGACCACTCGTAACGCAACGGCGCACGGCATGTATGCGTTTATGAACTACCCCGAGCAGTTTGCAAAGCTTCGGGAGCATCCAGAACTCATGCCCTCTGCAGTAGAAGAAGTGCTGCGTTGGTCCTCGCCGGTGCTGTACTTCCGCAGGCAAGCCACTCGCGATTTCGAACTGCGTGGAAAGCAGATTCGAGCTGGAGACAAGATCGCAATGTGGCACGTGTCTGGAAATCGTGATGACGAGGCCTTTGAGGATCCCTTCACGTTCGACATCACGAGAAGCCCGAATGATCACGTGGCCTTTGGTGGCGGTGGTGCTCATTACTGCCTTGGTGCAAACCTGGCCAAGCTCGAGCTTCGGCTGTTGTTTAACCAGCTCGTGAACCGAACCCCAGACATGCGTGTTGCCGGCCCAGTTGAGCGACTGAGGTCAAACTTCATCGGGGGAATCAAGCACATTCCTGTGGAGTTCACCCCAGGTGAGCGAATCCATGCGCCCGAGCCAAGCCTGAGTAGCTAACCCTTTTCTGCCTAGCAGCCATGACGTAGCCGATCCCTAGGCATTCGCTGTTGCGAGGCTGTTGCGCTCCGGCTCAGAAGTTTTGGCTGCCGCATTGGCACAACTGCTGCCGCATTGGCACAACTGCTGCCGCATTGGCGCCGGTAAGCGACGGTATCCGTAGCTTACCGGCGCCAAAGATTGAGGTGGCGGGGCGAAGGACTGAACCCTGCAGGTTCGGTCCTTGCCGATGGCTCGCGACATCACAGTGGTGCGGACGGGGGGACTTGAACCCCCACGCCCTTTAGGGCACTGGGACCTAAACCCAGCGCGTCTGCCAATTCCGCCACGTCCGCACGAATCCAACACACTAGTTGGCCCTATCAGAAGGAGTGAACCCGCAAGGCGGCACAACGATGTGCTCCGGGCGCGTTATCCTCAACACCTATGCCAATGTCAGATACTCCAGCAGTTCCACCATTCCTTCTCGAGCCAGCGACTGCCCAAGGTGGTTCCGGAATGGAGCCCTCAGCCGATATTTACGCTCGACTCCTCAAGAACCGCATTGTGTTCCTTGGCTCTGAGGTAAATGATCAGGTTGCCAACTTCCTCACGGCTCAGTTGCTCTACCTAGAGGCAGAGGACGACAAGAAAGATATCTGGCTCTACATCAACTCCCCGGGCGGCTCGGTCACCGCGGGCATGGCCATCTACGACACCATGCAGTTCGTCTCACCCGACGTGGGCACCATCTGCATGGGACTAGGCGCCTCGATGGGTCAGTTCTTGCTGTGTGCAGGTGCGCCAGGCAAGCGTTATGCGCTGCCACACGCACGAATCATGATGCATCAGCCTTCGGCGGGAATGCAGGGACAAGCCACTGACATTGCGATTCAGGCTGAGCAACTCAAGTACATCAAGCACCTCTTGGCAGACCTCATTGCCGAGCACACTGGCCAAACAACCGAGCAAGTGAATATTGACTCCGACCGGGACCGTTGGTTTACGGCAGAGCAGGCGAAGGACTATGGGATCATCGACAGCGTGATCCAGCGTCGCCTGCAGATTTCTGCACCCGCTGCAACTGAGTAGCAACTGCTGATTTAGAGCTCAAGTCCGCACTGTTCAGTGGCCCAGACCGAGATCCGCTGGCTTCGGTTATCAATCTGGCCGAGGCGGGTGTTGAGTTCTTCTCGCCTCCGCTCAAAGCGGCTCGGGTCTGATTGCCCGTCTTCGCCTTCCGATGCAACAAGGTCAATGATTTCTATGATCGAGTCTGCAACCTCTTCGAAGTCAGCGCGAATCTCTGGCGGAGCCTCACTTGCAAGCTCGCGTAATTGGATTGCTTCATCGCCAGCTTCGGCAATATCGCCGGCGCGCAGCGCAGCCGAGATTCCACCCAAGTCAGCCGCCTGCGACAGCGGCGTGCAGAAAGCGGGTCGACCGTCTCCACAGGCTGCTAGCAGCCCGCTCAGTGCTACTAGAGCGAGAAGAGCCCCGAAAGGGATTCGCATCGGGGTTTAGGATCTTGCCGTCTCGGCGAGGGTGCGTATCTCGGTCACTGCATGAGCGAGGCCCTCGGGGTCGCGATACAAAGCACTGCCGGCAACGAGCACGTCGGCTCCGGCTGCTGCGGCGCCGCTCACGGTGGCCGGGCCGATTCCGCCGTCGACCTCAAGGTCAATATCGCGGCCAGTCAGCTTGATCATCTCTGCAACCTCAGAGATTTTTGACTCCATGGTCGAGATGTATTCCTGACCCCCAAATCCGGGGTTCACCGTCATGACAAGAATCAGATCGACAAGGTCCATCACATGGCGGACTGCCGAGGCTGGGGTGGCTGGATTGAGCGCTACGGCTGGGCCCGCCCCGAGTTCACGGATGTTCGACAACGTGCGATGCAGATGGGTGCAGGCCTCGGCATGCACGATGACGATTTCGCAGCCGGCTTCTACATACTTGTGTACGAGTTCATCTGGGTTCACCACCATGAGGTGCGCCTCGAAAGGAATGTCAACAAGTGGTCTGCATGCTCGAATCACATCAGGACCAAAGGTCAGGTTCGGAACGAACACGCCGTCCATCACATCCCACTGAATTCGGTCGACCCCGGCCTTTTCCAAGCTGATGCATTCTTCTCCGAGCCGAGAGAAATCAGCTGGCAGCACAGATGGTGCAATTTGGACGGGTCGCATACTCAATCGGGTCACCTTCTCAGTCGATTGCGGCGCCGACTGGCCGCGGAGCATTGACACTAATCGCGCAGGGCGACCCCGTGTGAGCCGAGAGCTGAGTGAGTCGAGACTTCTTCTCTGGTGGCGTGAGCGGCCTACGGTAGGCGCATGCAGGAGGTTACGCCTAGGGGATCCGAGCAGGTTGAGCTGCAGGTTGAACGGATGGTTGCTGGCGGCCTTGGTCTGTGTCGTGAGAACTCGGGGCGGATTCTGCTTGTCGAGGGCGGACTGCCCGGTGAGCGGGTTCTGGTGCAAGTAACGGAGTCTTCGAAGCGAATGGCCAAAGGGGTAGTCCTTGACGTTGTTTCACCTACTGCGGGTCGTCGAGCAGCGCCATGTGCAGAGGTCGCTGCAGGTTGCGGTGGGTGCGACCTGCAACATGCAGAGCCTGAGCTGCAGCTGCGGCTGAAGGCAGAGATTGTGGTCGACGCTCTGTTTCGAATCGCGCATCTTGAACAGGTGCCAATCTCATTTGGGCAACGACTGCCTTCGACTCGGTATCGCACAACCTTGCGCTGCGGAGTAGCTGCGGATGCAGGCCGAGCAGCTCAGATCACCCGAGAAATTGAGGGTAGCGGCCTAGACCAGAGCCACATGCATGGCCAAGGTGGCGTGAGCGGCCAAGGTGGCGCGATCGGCCAGGGTGGCATGATCGGCCAGGGTGACATGATCGGCCAGGGTGGCGTGGTTGGCAGAGTTGGTTTTCGGAAGCGGCAGAGCCATGAAGTTCACCCGGTGCCTTCCTGCCTCGTGGCCCACCCGCTGATCGAGGAGTTGATCCATGTAGGCCGCTTCCCCGGAGCTAGTTCGGTCACCTTTCGAGTTGGCGCTCGAACCTCAGAGCGCATGGTGATTGTTGACGGTGAGGAACTCTCTCAGAAGTCGCTGGGCCTTCCGGACGATGTGCGTATTGTGACTGCGCAGGCGCTGACAGACGGTGCGCAGGCTTGGATTCATGAGCAGGTTGCCGGCCACAGCTTTCGGATCTCGGCTCGTTCCTTTTTCCAGGCTCGACCCGATGGGGCAGATGCGCTGGTCGCTGCAGTGGCCAGAGCGGTGGCCCCATTTGACGCTGTGCACGATCGTCTGGTGGATCTCTATGGGGGAGTGGGGCTCTTTACTAAAGGGTTGAACGCGCAGCGAGCAGTTCTCGTTGAACGCTCGGAGTCGTCCATCTCGGACGCTCGGGTCAACCTTTTTGAACTCGGTACCAAGATCGTTGCTAGCTCAGTCGAGCGCTGGCAGCCCACTTCAGCAGAGGTGGTCGTGGCTGACCCGGCCCGCTCAGGTCTGAATGCTGCAGGCGTTGATGCTGTTGTGGCCACTGGCGCTGAGCGCGTGGCGCTCGTGAGTTGCGACCCGGCATCCCTAGCCCGAGACCTAGGCCTTTTTGCCGCAGCGGGATTTGAAGTTCAAGGTATCGAGCTCATCGATATGTTCCCGCAGACGCATCACATAGAGACAGTGGCTACTCTGAGGCGAGTGAGTGCAAGCCGAGTTACCCGTTGAGGACCCTCGGGGTGCGCGCCTGCGCCGTTAGCTGCGGCCTGATTGCGCTGTTGGCCTTGGGGTTGACCGGATGCGGCAGTGCAGCAACCTCGGTGCAGATCACAGATCTTGCAAGCACCTGCGAACTCAACAAACCACTGAAACTGGTTCCCAAAGTTGTAGCCAAGATCCCGCATCAGACTGATGCCTACACCCAGGGTTTGTTGCTTCATGAGGGAACACTTTTTGAGAGCACTGGCTTATACGGGCACTCTACGTTGCGGGCCCTCAATCCTGTAACGGGAGAACTGCTCGCTCAGGCCGCCCTGCCAGATACGGCATTCGGTGAGGGTCTAGCTGTAGGACTCAACGGAGAACTTGTTCAGCTGACTTGGAAGGAAGAAACGGCCTATCGATGGTCTGCGCAGAGTCTGCAGGATCTCAACACTGCAACGCCGAGTGGAACATTTTCGTATCGAGGGGAGGGCTGGGGGCTGACCCGTTTGGGTTCTGGAGACTTCGTTATGACTGATGGCTCAGCGGATGTGATTTTGAGGAGTGCGCAGGACTTCGCTGTGACTGCTCGGCACCATGTGTATCGCCTTGATGGCTCTGCCGATGGCCTGAACGAGTTGGAGTGGGATGGCGAGTCTGTTTGGGCGAGCAGGTATCAGACTGATGAGATCCTCCAAATCGATCCCGACTGCTGGACTGTGACAGCCGTAGTGGACCTCTCTGGTTTGCATGACGAGGCCGTGCAGGATGCAGCTCTAGCCGGTACGAAAATCGATGTGGCAAACGGGATTGCTCAGGTTCTTGGTACTGACAGATTCCTTGTCACTGGCAAGCTCTGGCCGAGCATCTACGAGGTCAGATTCGTAGATGAATCGTCTGAGACCGTGGGCTGAAGCAGCATTCTGAGCGTCTGCAGCGGAGAATCGACACAGAGCGTCGATTTCACGCTGCAGAGCAGCGATCAGCGCAACTGCTGTTATGACATGTCGGTTGGCTCCGGGACACAATCAGCGGGAGTGGGCCCCCCGTGTTGGGCGAGCCAATCCAAGGTCTCGCAGGTGGCTGGCCCGAGGACCGTATCGTGGCCGAGGTCGGGGTAGACCCGCAGTGTGACGTCGACCCCGAGCTGCTGAAGATGCTCGGAAAGAAGCTCTGTGATACCTGCGGGAATATCTTGATCGTCCTCTCCTTGCACAAGCAGGAGTGGGCCAACAGTTGGTTCTTGGTCTGGGTTCCCCACTGCTGCAAGAAGTCCAGAGATACGTGCCATGTCGGTGGGTGAAATGTTGAACACCTGATCCACGTTCTCTGTTTCGAATTTCGGAAATGCGTCGAGCAAGCAACCCGACTGAGTAATCAGATCTAGGTGTGGTGCTGCTGCGGGGCCGCTGAATTGTTCCACCGTGATCGACGGGTCAACGGTCGACAGCCCTACAAGCAGGTAGAGCCCGTAGACCACATCGGCTGGCAACCCACCACTAATGATGGCTTGCAACGCACTACCCAAAGAACTTGTGGGAGCAATGGCCACGGTCGCAGCAAGGTGAAGATCAGGGTGGCGAGCAGCGGAGCGCGTTGCAAAAAGCGCAGCCTGACCGCCCTCAGAATGCCCAATTGCAAACCAAGTTGTCGACAACTTGGGGTCGGCAGAGCGGGCAGCAGGAACGATATCGGCCATTGCGTTGCCCAAATCCACACCAACGGTGTAGGAATGGGGCCCCGGCGTGGCAAGTCCGATGTAGTCCGAGGCGGCAACGGCATAGCCAGTTGCGAGTAACGAGCGAACCTGTTGGGCGTATTCGTTGTAGTACAGGTTCTCGGTGGTTGAGGGTGCACAAACATCCGCTACGCCCGTTGTGCCATGGCCCCAAGAGACAATCGGCCATCCGCCCTCTGGTGGTGCTCCCTTCGGAGTGAGCAGCGTGCCGCTCACAGCTACGGGCTGGCCGTCATACCTCGAGGAAACGTAGAGCAGTTCGATTCTGGTAGCGCCGCCAAAAGTCTTGCTTGATCGGCCGGGGGTAACTGCGAGCAGGCGGCCGGGTTCTTGGGTCGGAAGCGGATCGGGCACTCGGTACGCGTCGCCATCGCGCTCGAGACGGGGTACCGACTCAGCAGCAGAGCTTGGCTGAGGCTCCTGGGTGTCCTTGCTCTGTTCGCTCGAACTGCTCTGTTTGCTCGGGTTGCCCTGCTCGCTCGAGTTGCTCTGCTTGCTTGAGTTGGTCTGTTCGGCAGTGGAGCATGCGCCAGCGAGGGCTAACAGCGCAGCTAAGCAAACAGCAGCCATTCGGCGCCGAGCAGTTCTGTGTTCATGAGCGCTGTGTGCGTGAGCGCTGTGTGCGTGAGCGCTGTGCCGAGCAGTTCTGTGTTCATGAGCGCTGTGGTTCCAAGTTTTTTGGGTGCTCAAGGCGGGCGACATTCTGCCAACCCTAGAAGTTCGCTTCGCAATCGTTCGCGTCTGGAGCGGAAAATCGACAGTATGTGTCGATTTTCCGCTCCAGACGTCTGGGATAAGCGTGGGATGGCGAAAACTGCGTCGGGGCCCCGATTGCTCGGAACCCCGTGTTTGCAGTGTTTTTGTTGTGCGCCCCCTGGGACTTGAACCCAGAACCTGCGGATTAAGAGTCCGATGCTCTGCCAATTGAGCTAGAGGCGCATGTTGTTCTGCCGACCCGGATCGGCAGAACAAGTTTGTAGTTGCCCGGCGGCTTCAAGCACAAGTGCAGTCGGCCGCCGGGCCTTGGGGTGACCGAGGGGACTCGAACCCCCGACATCCAGGACCACAACCTGGCGCTCTAACCGGGCTGAGCTACGGCCACCATGACAAGGTGACTGATCATATACGGTTCAACCGAATAGTCGAAGCCGGAGACTTCTCAGCTTTTGAGCAGTGCTTGGCTGTAGGTGACTCTTGCTCGGTATGCTCAACTAGTGCTCGGCAATAGTTCTCGAAAGGTAAAGCTCTCTCTGAGTGCGCTTTTGGCAGTAACCCTTGGGGTGATAGCTGCTTTTGCGCTCAGTTCTCCGGCTACCTCGACTGTCGCTGTGTCGGCTGCTGCGCCTACTACTGCTGAGCCAGCTACGGCTGCCCCGACTACGGCTGACCCAACTACTGCTGACCCAACTACTGCTGACCCAACTACTGCTGCGCCTACTACTGCTGAGCCAGCTACGGCTGCCCCGACTACGGCTGACCCAACTACTGCTGACCCAACTACGACCGGAGATTCCGTTCTCAGCAAGGCAGTCGCTCATCGCGGAATCAAGCTGAACCCTGCGTGGCCAAAGACGCTCACTCTCCTGACCGACTCAGTCGGTCTTGGAGTGAAGGACATCCTCCCTGCGGCTCTTCCCGATTGGACGGTTGATGTTCGCGGCCGGCCTGCACTCATGTTGAAGGCGGCGAATGCAGAGTTAGCTGCGGACCCTGCGCCCGTCGGGTCGGTTGCGGTCGTCGCTCTTGGATACAACTCACTTTGGGGTAAAGACCGTGATCGCTACGATATTTGGGCAGCTCAGTTCAGCCGCGAGGCGGATGCCCTCATTGCGACCCTGAGGCAAAAGGGTGCCAAGAAGATTGTTTGGGTCACCCTTCGAGACCCTGACCCCTCTCTGATCCCCCCTGCAGCACTTGAGCAAGCACAGAAGTACAACTGGTATTTTCCCTATGTGAACGAGCAGCTTGATGCACTTGCACAACGTGACCCAACCGTGACGCTTGCCGATTGGGCAGCTGTATCGAACCTGCCGGGACTCACGTACGACGCCATTCACCTCAAGACTCTTGGTGCCAAACTGATGGTAGAAACCATCAAAGCTGGGGTTGGTCTTCCAACGACGTCGATTCCGGGTTTGTAACCCGTGTTGACGTCTGCTGTGCTTAGCGTGACAAGATCAACGCTCAACACAACACAAGAGACACTCTTGTCGGCAGCCCTCGTAGCTCAGATGGATAGAGCAACGGACTTCTAATCCGTCGGTCGTTGGTTCGAATCCAACCGAGGGCACTGCAAACTTTCCCCGCTTACTAGATCCCGGGCAGGTCTTCTTCTAGGCCAAGCCAGATTTGCGCAGCGTCGATGTAGGTCTTCTCGCTGATAAACGCGTGCTGCGTGCCGGTGTACAAGTCTCGGAAAGCACGCTCCATACGGCTGCCGTCGCGAATGGCCGTTGTGCCGGCTGCAAGGTGAGCCCATTGGCCAACCTCTCGTGATGCCTCTGTTGCATAGGTGGCCGCTACGCGCATGTCGGCACGCATCTTGGGTGTGAGTTCTTCGCCCGAAGCAAGTGCTTGTTCCACAGACCCGAAGGTGTCGAGTACCCCAGCGCGAGCTGCGCGCCACATTCCGGTGAAGTGGGCCAAGTTGCGCTGAAAGGTGTTGCGAAGTGCCAGTGTTTCCATATCCGACATGCGGGCCTTCTTGAGCGCCAGATCTGCAACATCGTCCAACATGCTTTTTGATACGCCCAGCGCCCAAGCAGCGTGGCCTGCAGCCGTGATCGGCATGATTCCCATACGGAACAGCGGGCTAGTTCCGCGCTCCGGGGTGCGAGTAAACAAGGGGAAGCATCGTGACTCGGGAACAAAGACCTCGGTCACCGCGTAGTCGTAGCTACCAGTTCCTCGCAGGCCCTGCACATGCCATCCGTCGGTGAACTGCACTTGCTCACGGGGAACGAGCGCCGCGCGAATTTCGGTGAGTTCAAAGATCGCCTCGCCGTCAATGACCGGAAAGAACCCGCACGCAATGTACTTGGAGTGAGCAGTGCCTGATCCAAAGTTCCAAGAGCCAGACAGCGTGTAACCATCGCCAGTTGATTCGCCTGACCCATTCGGAAAGAACTGCCCTCCGACAGTCACCCGATCAAGCGGATTGCCGAAGAGTTCCTGAAAGCCCTCCTCGGGCAGGTAAGCCGATGCAGCCATCGCCGAGGGCATATTTGCAATTCCGATCCACCCCAATGCGCCGTCTTGAACTGCCATCTCTATCCAAGTCTCAATCACCTCGGTAAGGTTCGGCTCGCACCCACCTGCCTGTGGAGTATTCAAAAACGACAACAGGCCGCTCTCCCAGAGTGCATCCACAAGGGGTGCAGAGATGGTTCGCTGCGACTCGCTCGCAGCTGCTTCAATCTGGCTGATTTCACGGAGGCTTCTTGCGGCAGCGGGGCCGTCGAGAGTCAAAGTCATAAACAGGTTGTAGCAGAATCATCGCGGTAAACACTGTCGGCAGGGTTACCTGAAAGGGTGCGTGTTCTGCCAACATCGCGTAGGTGCCTACCAAGTTGCCGCTCATTCTCTTGCCGCCATCAGAAGGAAAGGCTCCTGGTGGAACCGGCCGTGAGTGGAACGCAGATTCCATGGGGCTCCAACTCAGAGACCCGAGCGGCTCGAACTGCCACGAGATTGTGATCAAGGCCTTAGCTGTTGCAATGGCTGGAAACAGCGCACAACGGGGCAAGCTGCTCGGGGTGAAAGGCGTAGCACTCGAGTCAGCAACGCTTGCGAATCAAACGCTGCTGACCTCGCCGACGTTGCCAGCAATTGAGCGCTACACCGGGGTGCTGTACGAGGCACTCGATGCGCCAACACTGCCGGCTGCAGCAAAGAAGCGGATGGCAAAGAGCATCCTCATCTTTTCGGGCCTCTGGGGGGCTGTGACCCCTGCTGATCTCATTCCCGATTACAAGCTCAAGATGGGTGCCTCCTTGACAGGACTAGGCAAGCTTTCGACCTGGTGGCGTCCAAGACTGACTCCTCAGGTGACGGCGCTCGCTCAGGGTCGTCAGGTGTGGAACCTGCTCCCACTTGAGCACAACGCTGCTTGGACTCCGCCCCCGGAGCAGGATCAGATCACGGTGAAGTTCTTTGAGCGCCGAGCAGATGGGTCGCTAGTTGCGGTTTCTCATTGGAATAAGTTCTTAAAAGGTGCGCTGCTGCGTCACCTCTTGGAGCACCCCGAAACCACGCCGAGCAGTCTTGAAAGCTGGCAGCATCCCTCTGGGTACCGTTTAGATCCTTTGCTCACGCAAACACGCGGTGCTGTCAGGTTGCTGTCCTTCGTTCAGGAGTAGCAGGCGACTGCAGCTAGCTCGACTGCAACTGAGCCAGCCCGACTGCAACTAGGCCACTCGCGGAGGGTAACTTTGCAAGGTGATGATGCTCGCAGAGGTGGAAACTTTTCTTTCAAGACCCATCGCTCCGACGCGTCGTGTTGCGCTTGGCAACCTTGAATTGCCTGTAGATCCTGCCCCAGGGTTTGGAGGGATTTTACTTGGCGCTATCGCAGCAAGGTTTGCTCCAGAGATTGACTCCGAGATGCATGCCGAGCTGTTGCACCTGATGTCTCAACTCGAATCGGGCAACAGCATTCCGCAGCCCAAACTCCGTCACCGGCTTCAAGAGGACACCGTTGGATTGCAGCGCTGCGTTCATCGGGTGATCGGCGAGGGGGAACACCTGGAGTTTCACTTCGACGAGGAGCAAGGCACACCTGCACAACACGTGTTATGCGCCGTGTATGCCGCAGCCCGGGTGCCTTGGGACGTTGTCCCGGCGGTGATGTCGACGGTACACAAGGGGCTGATGTGGAAGGGTGGCAGTGAGTCTGCGCTGCTGGCGTACCTCTCGGGACGAAGTGGTGTCATGGCGATTAGTTCTGTGGGGGATCCGATCTCTTGGGCGCTGTCCATGCTCGACCTGCGCAACCCCGACGCTGCTTCACCGACAAGAAAAGATGTGCAACGGGCGTTTCGTACCCGGCTGCGCGCCGCTCACCCAGACCATGGCGCCTCAGATGATGCCGCAGCTGCGCGCATCGCCGAGTTAACAGAAGCCCGGCGCATTCTGCTGGGCTAATCGCCGATCCATTCGCCCATCTAGTCGACTCAGAACCGGGCGACTTATGGGTTGATCTCTTCGAGTTCTTTTCCTCGAGTTTCTGGAAGCGCAAGGGCCACGAAAGCAGCAGCAATCGGGGCGAGTGCCAACAGCGTGAAAGTAAGCCCGTAGCCCCGCGCATCAATTGATGACCCTGCAAGAAGAAGGCCGATCACAGAACCCGCAACGGCAATTGCGGCAACAGCCCCGCGTACTTTGCCTCGGTGCGAGGTGGGAAACAGTTCTGGCGCAATGACCGCCAAGGCTGGAGCCGCCATGCCGCCGATGACTGAGCCGAGCACCGAGGCGAACCACATCGGCACGCCGACAACCGAGAAAAAGATTGCATTGAAGATTCCAATGGCGAGCAGTCCGGGAACGATCGTGGCTTTTCTTCCATGCTTATCGGCGAACCGCCCACCAAGAAGCACTCCGACTCCGCCGGGGGTAGACGTTGCAAGAACAAACAGCGTGATCATGATGGCGCTAAACCCAACCTCGGTGCGCAAGTAATCGTTTTGCAGCTGCGAGGCCGGTGCAAGAAAAACGTTGAGTAGAAAGAAGATTCCTGCAACAAGGGCAAAGCGCCAGATGCTGATGCTGCTAGCTGTTGAGCGCTTCTCTGATGCGGCGATAAGGGGAGCCAGAGGCTCAGCAGCAATTTCTGTGCCAAGCGCAGCTAGCGCAACGGACTCGCGATCCTCGGCGAGTTTCGCAAAGCGCTTACTTTCGGGTAGGTGCTTGCGAACATTCCAAATAAGTGGAAGTGACATCCCAGCAACTACAAAAGTCAGGCGCCAACCCCAACTGCCTAGGTCTGCCAAGGGAAGAGTCATCACAATGATCCCGGCGCCAAGGCCGTACGCCAGAGTGCCCAGGCCTGCAACCATGGCGCGCGAACCAGGCGGCATTTCCTCAACGGCGATGGTGTCGGCGCAGAGTAGGCCTGCAATGGCCAAGTTTCGAGAGAAGAACTGCAGTGCGCCCACTGCCCAAAGGCTTGGAGCGAGCGCCGTAACCAGAGTGAGTGCCGCAGCAAGCAAAAAAGAGGCCAGTGCCACTTTGCGCCTTCCGATGCGGTCGGCAAACACCATCACCAGAAGCGTCACCACCACGCCGATGCGGACCACTGCTAGCAAGGTGGTCTGTTGCGTTGTGGACCCGTTGCCAAGGTCTCCGGCAACAAAGGTCAGCACCTGCGAGAGCAGTCCGTAGAGCAACCCGCCAACCATGTTGAGCAAGGTGACCGATGCAACCAGCGTTGCCTGACGAGCAGACAGGCGATCAGGGGTCAGCCACCAAGGGCGTCGGGTGGTTTCAAGACCGTCAGCTAGTGCCCTGCGA
>CAEZSF010000012.1_pt1 | contig 17529 bp, 20 predicted proteins | sample 7263891 | NCBI WGS metagenome assembly CAEZSF01 (sample SAMEA6813767, study PRJEB35770) | uncultured Actinomycetes bacterium | biome: Freshwater; feature: Freshwater reservoir; material: water | place: Czech Republic | collected 2017-04-14 | depth 0.5m m
ACGGGATTGCAAATATCACTTTGCAGGTCATGGGTAACCTTGTTGACTCCTCAACTCCCGGAGTAGGCGGTCTCGCTATGCGCTCGGCGGACACGCTGTTGGGGATCGCCGATCCGGTGCTACGCAAAACCCGCGCTTCTGGCTGAAGCTCGAACAACATTGAATCCAACCCGAGACGCGAACAAGGCCCGAGCAGATGCTCGGGCCTTGTTGTAGAGCTAAAGATTTGCTCCCTAGAGGTTTGCTCGATCAGGTTGGGCCGAAGGAGAAGCCATAGGTGTGCCTGCCGCCTGAACCGGAGTACTGCTGTGTGAAGCTCTTGGCTCCACCCATGGTGGCGATTTGGCTACCGACGATGTCTGGCGGCAGGTCCAACAAAGGAATGTCAAAGGTGAGTGCTGGAACAGCAGCGATTGCCGAGTTGATGATGTTGGCAAGGTCGCCCTTGGCACCAATTCCAAGAAAGAGCGAACCGCCGAGGACGTCATCTCCGAAGCCAAAGAGCGGAACGTTCTGAGCGAGCAAGCCAAGTGCGCCGACGATGTTGTCCAAGATCAGGTCAAGAATGAAGCTGGCATCGGCTGGAAGAGATCCCTTGGCCAGCGTGGCGTTGAGCGCATCCTTGAGCACTCCCGCTACGCCGTCTGCGGCTACACCGTTACCGACTAGGTCTTCTTCAGAAGCCCAGGTATAGGAGCCAACGACTTCGAGCTTGTTGGCGGAGTTGAACAAGTCAATGAGCGACAGTGGCTTGACGTTGCCGAAGGTGGCAGCGTTTTGCTGATTGCCGGTGAGGGTTCTAGTTGACCCTTCTCCAACGCTCGGTGCGTCGGTGCGGTTATTCACCACAAAAGTCTGAGCCGAGTTTGGAACGCCGATCTTGACTCGGAAGCCGATCTGCAACGCGTAGGGCTCATCGTCACAATTAGGAATTGCAATGCAGGCACCAAAAATGGGGTCGCGAAGCTCATCTTGGCTGTCGTCGATCTTCACGGAGTTGGCCTTGAAGGTCCAACTTTCTCCGGCTGGAGCGGCAGCGGGTGCACAGGATGCAGCAAGTGCCATCACGGCTACTACTGCAACGATGCCCGCTGTTAGCGAACGTGTTCTTGTCATTTTAGATTCCCTCCATTTGGGTAACGCACGAGATGTGACTACCAGTAAATAATCGCAACCGATGAGTCACGACCCCGTCTTCGCCTAATTGCCTTAGCCCAACTGGCTATGACCTTTGTCATCGTATAGCAGGTCCGCACCCAGTACCAGCTAAATCTGATGGTGGTTCAATAAAGTCCCGATGGGTTCGGGTCTACGGGTTCGCCTCTACGGCTGCTGCTGCGGTGCAGGTCTCTGAAGTGGTATTCACGGGGTTGCATCTAGCCGAAACTCGGGTGCCGAACGAGACCACGTACCCAGTGCTGCGATCTGACTCTCCTGGAATGAAATCGCTATGAATGATCTGCGCCCCAGAAGCAAGCGCAATGTCTCGCTGGGCTGCTCTTGGTGCCGTCACATTGTCGTCAGCGCGAGTGCGCACCAGATAGCCCTGCTGAACCAGTTGCCGAATCCGTGAACCATCGGCAGGGTCGTTCTCTTTGAGGACCGCCCCATCAGGTTGGCCTTCACCGGAACTTGTAAACATTGCTCGCCCAGCAAGTGATGGATGCCCAGCTAGGTAGGTATCGCGCTTTTCTGAGTTGTCAATAAAGAACAAAAACTTTCCTCGTGATTCAGCAACGGTTGGCCAACCAGTGGTGGTGATAGCAGTGCGAAGGTCTGTTGCTGCGCCCCGCACATCATCAGGAGTGATCAGACGGTCGCCAAGTACCGAGCGAATCTCGGCATCGACTGCATCGAGTTGCGTTGCATCAAAGGGGATCATTTTGGTTGCATCAACCGGTGCTGGCAGGTTCTCGTCTTTGAGTTCCAAGTTGATGATGACTGGCAGGTGCCCGGGGTGTGCATCGGACCAGGTCTTCAACTGACCCATGCATCCAATCAGCGTGGGGCAGGTCGAGATGAAGTCAATATCTTGGATATGGATGACCTTCATCCCCGGCTCGCTCATGCCTGTGGGGCGCTTGACCGAGAGCGTCAAGATGTCTGGCAGTAACGGTCGTGCGAACTTGCCGCCAGCGGGGTCAGCCGCAATATCAAGTTCGAAAGACCGCACCCCGCGTTGTAGCTGCGTGGCAAGCGGTGCGTGGGAGTAGTTGATCAGGTCTGCTGAGCCAAGGGCCGAAGCAACAACTGGTGCCTGCTTCGCGAAGAAATCAAGCCACTGCAAAATCGGTGCCTCGGGTGCAACGTGGTAGCTGTTATGTGAGCCAATGAACTGCAGCTGATTCAGCCGTACAGTGTCGTCACCAGAGGGAACAGTGGCTTCGCCAGCCCCAGTAGAGGTTCCGTCGCCGCCATTATTGAACGGTGCGCTCACACTGCATGAGGCAGCGACTGAGGCCGTAACAGTGAGCAGTCCTACAGCAAACAACTGACGTGACTTTGTCCACGTGAATTTCATGATCTCCCCTTGCCGTTCGTAGCGCCTAGAACGCCACGCTCAGATCGTATTCAGCAGTGTGTCACTTGTTCACCTTGCGTTCAACCTCCATTCAGGTTCTAGGTGGAAGTACCTAGTGCTCTGAGGCAGCTATCTAGTGAGTTATTGACCGCAGAATCTGAAAGAGTGGGGACCATGCAGGTTGCGTCTTGGCTGTCTGAGTTTGAGCCACCACCCGAGGTACCCGAGGCATTCATTGAGCAACTGCGCGAACAACTTGAGGTCACGGCCCGCCAGGCAGCGGCGGTAGTGAGGGGTACAGCTCCCGAGCAACTGCCAATCCGGGTCCCCAAGTCGCGGCTTGCAGATCTTGATTGCTGTGAACGAAAAGCACTCGCTGCGGCGCAGAAAGATCATGCAGAGCAAGAGATAACTGAGTCGATGTTGCGCGGGTTGGCACTTGATCGATTTGTCTGCCATCAACTTGTGGCCGGACGCGTCCTCGAGCCGGTGCAGACATGTGTTTCAATGCTCGAGGCAGAAGCAGAGGACTCGGCGATTGCGGCTCTCGAGGCGCTCGGCCCCGAGGCCAGTGCAGCGCTGATTGATCCATTAGCGGCGCAGGTCTCTGATGCTTGGTCGGGGATCGATCCGGCCTGGGTTCCAAGGACCCAGTCCAAGGCCGCAGCAGTTTTCGCTGACGGGGCTGTGGTCTGTTCGGGAATCATCGATGTAGAGCTAGGGGGCCCGAATGCAGGTGTGCCGGGAGTGATTGTCGAGGTGAAGTCAGGAAAGCCCGTGGCAGCACATCAGGCAGAGGCCTACTTGTACGGCTTGTTGTTAGCGCTGCGCGATGGCCTAGCTCCTGGCGCAGTTGCTCGTTGGTACCCGGGGTCAGACCTTGCTGCAGTGGCAGTCAGCGAGGGCCTTCTTGAGTCGGCGGCCACGCGTTTAGAGCAAGCCATGTTGCGCTGGGCAGAGTTACTTTGCGGAAGAACCCCTCAAGAATCCTCGGGTCCTTGGTGTGGGTGGTGCCCAGACAACGCAGTCTGTCCGAGTAGCCGAGTCGACCCGAGCGCTCCGCCTAGGTCGGAGGGCGATCTGGAGTTCGACACCGAGTTCGATCCGGAGCGCGACTGGTGACGAGCGAGATTGAAACCAGCACTCGTGAGGGGCGACAAGCGCTTGCCCGCAAGATGACTGAGCGCGTATGCGATTCTGTTGAGCAGCTACTGGGGGAGCAGTACCGAGTGGAGCCCGGGGTCCGTCCCAACTTCTTCGCAGAGGGCTTCGTTGTTGATGCATTTCGGGTGACTGAGCGCTGCCCTCGCAAGCTCGCCGGTCCGCAGAGCGATTACCGCGACAGTGTGGCGATGACCCGTCGACGGGTTGGCCTGTTGGCAGTGCGGGAACTCGCGAATAGTGCGGGCACTTCGCAACCCATGTTGGTTTCTGCGGCTGTTCAACAGGTCATGGCAGACCCAACGAACTGGCCAGCCTCGCTGCGAGACTGGGTAGACAGTCTGGATCGAGCCGGGCAGGCCGCTGTTGCTGCTGCAGCGATTACCTGGGCCGAGTCAGCACTTCGCCTTGTTGGTCGCGATGCTCGAGTGAAGTGGGCTGAGCCCTCGCAAAAACCCAAGTGGAATGTCCCGGGCCGACTCGTTCAGCTTTCCGCTTCAGTGGACGCGGTACTTGGTGGCGTTGCAACAGGCGAAAAACTTCTGATTCTTAGCGATGCCGTTCCTGGCCCCGGGGACCGACTGCGGGCAGGATTCACTGCGCTCGTTCGAACCCTTGGTGCCAAACACGCGCCCGTGCGAGTCACCGTAGGTTCGCCGGCTACGGGGTTGATGCAACCGATTCCCGTGACTCAAGACTTGTTGGAACTCGCAGCGGATCGAACCGTTGAGATGATTGGGTTACTGGCCAATCCAGAATCGGCTGGCACAGTTCCGGGCAGGTGGTGCTCGTACTGTCACTTGTTGGATCAGTGCGATGAGGGTCGAACTCAGCTAGCGCCTAGTACGTAGAAACACGTGCCTAGCGACGGATACCTAGCGACTGCTTACTCGGCAGCGGGTGGATCCGAGACGATGTACAACAAGTGGCCCGTTGCAACTTTGACAGCGGTGGCAGTGCGAACCTCAACCTCACAGAACACCACTTTGCGGCCCCTCTTGGTGACCCAACCCTCTGCCACGAGGTCTTCTTGGCGCACCGTGTCAAGGTAGCGAACCGACATCTCGATGGTAGAGAACGAACGCGGGTCGTTGTAGGCAGTGCCGATTGCCGGCACCACAACCGTGTCGATCAGCGTAGCTATGGCCCCAGCATGCATCAGGCCTTGTGGCTGATTGAGTTCTTCGCGCCACGGAAGGCGCATCCTGGCGTAGTCGCGACGAAGTTCTTCTACCTCGATGCCCACCACATTGGGGAAGTAGGTCTTATTCGGCCATGTGCCGTAATGAGACCACAACTCCTGAACGGACTGAGGGAGCAGGTCGAACTGATCGGCGCGCCAAGAGGTCATGCAAGAAGTGTTGCATGTTCGCTGCCGCTACTACGGTAGTAACGCGAGGAACAGGATTTCTCGACACAGCTACCGCTTCGACCAAACACGGTCGTGCGTTAGTACCCCACGATTCTTACGGAGGCGCATCTCATGGCTGAGGCATACATCATCGACACTGTTCGCACACCAGTTGGGCGCCGAGGTGGTGGCCTGTCGCAGGTTCACTCCGCTGACCTTGGAGCACACGTGCTGAACGCTCTGATGGAGCGAACCGGGATCGACCCTGCTCTCGTTGAAGATGTGGTCTTTGGTTGTCTCGACACCATTGGATCGCAATCAGGTGACATTGCACGCACCTGCTGGCTTGCCGCTGGACTGCCCGAGGAAGTCCCCGGAACCACCGTTGATCGTCAGTGCGGATCCTCGCAGCAGGCGATTCACTTTGCTGCTCAGGGCGTGATGTCTGGTACCCAAGATTTGGTAGTTGCCGGAGGGGTGCAGAACATGTCTGCAATTCCAATCTCTTCGGCCATGCTCGTTGGCCAAGAGTTTGGGTTTGAGGACCCGTTCTCTGGTTCTGAGGGTTGGGTGAAGCGCTATGGCGACTTGCCTGTTGATCAGTTTTACGGTGCTGAAATGATCGCGACTGATTTTGATATCACGCGTGAGCAGATGGAAGCCTTTGCCGTGCAGTCCCATGAGCGAGCGATTCTTGCCCGAGCAGAAGGTCGCTTTGATTCGCAGATCACGCCCTTTGGTGAGATCACTCAAGACGAAGGCCCCCGTGAGCCAAACCTAGAAAAGATTCGCTCGCTTGCACCTTTAACAGAAGGCGGTCGGATCACGGCTGCGCTGGCCTCGCAAATCTCTGATGGGGCAGCAGCCATGCTCGTTGCTTCCGAAGCTGCCGTTGAGCAGTATGGCCTCAAGCCTCGGGCTCGCATTCATCACCTGTCAGTGCGCGGTGAAGACCCAATCCGCATGCTGTCTGCTCCTATCCCGGCTACCCGATATGCACTCGCCAAAGCCGGCATGACCATGGATGACATTGACCTCGTTGAAATCAACGAAGCCTTCGCTCCAGTGGTATTGGCTTGGGCGAAAGAACTTGATGTTGACCTAGCAAAGGTCAATGTAAACGGCGGGGCGATTGCCCTCGGGCACCCTCTTGGCGCCACTGGTGCACGCCTGATGACCACCTTGTTGAATGAACTTGAACGAACCGGTGGCCGCTATGGACTGCAGACCATGTGCGAGGGCGGCGGGCAGGCCAACGTGACCATCATTGAACGCCTCTAGTCCTCTTCTCAGGGCTCTAGTCGATTCCGAGAACTGCCCCAAGGCGCTTAAAAACTCGCTTGCGACGAATACTCCCCGGGTCTTTCAGGAGTTCTTTGCCGTGAAAGCTAGCTACAAGCCATAAGCGGCGAAGTTTGCTGATCTCTCGGTGCTTCGTTGCAAGCTCCGGCATATACCCAAGACGGGCCATGGGAGCAAAGCAGTATTCCTCGACTTCGCGCTGGCGATCTGCCGACAGCGAGCCGCGCCATTTTTCTAGGCGCTTCGGATCTCCTGGATGAGCTGCGATGAGTTCCTCGATTGGTTCACAAGAGAGGGCGGTCTCTGAGAATGCCCATTCAAGGGTCGGGCGCGGGTCAGTGGCCATCTCGGTGAGGTCAACAACTAAATAGCGTGGGTCGTTCTCGATTCGATTCAGCACCCAATCAGCATGGGTGAGCCAATACGTTGCGCTGTAGGCAATCGAAGTATCGAACTTCACTTCCTGAGAGGCAACCACCGCACGCGGATCACGGGTGAGCACAATGAACCTTGAATCTGGCCAGAGCTCGAGAAGGTCCGGGGTCGTCTCAATGCGAAGCAACTTATTGCCCCAATGCGTGCTGGAGTCAAGGGAACAAAAAATCGACTCGCAGATTGCACTCCATCCGAGCGAGGACTGATACGCAGCCCAGGCTGAATCAAGGACTTCGGGCTGATCGAGCAGTCGATACAACTCTGTGTTCATCGGGTCATCGATCTGTTCTTGGATCTGAGTGAAGAGTCGCTTCAAGTCAGATGGCCCCGTGATGCTGCCGAACTGCCGATACAACTCGGCACCCTCGAGGGGGAGTTTCGATTCGAATCCCATCGACATCTCGGGATGGGAGGCAATCAAGTCAAATGCCCAACTCGTTCCACTTCTGGCGGTTCCAACGATAAAGAGCGGTGGTGGCATTGCAGTTCCTGTTGAGGTGAGAATCGAACGAGAGGAGCCTTGACACTAGTGGTACTTCAGTGGAGGGGGCTCGAATGCTTTTGGCAGTACCTGTTCGGCAAGACAAATGAGAAAATGATTCAGGTTGGCAAAAACGCGGCCGATACCTATTCGGCAACACAACTTCAGGTTGCTCAGGTAAATCTCACACTTGCTTATGTCGACTCTCGAACCCCTCCTCCCCTCTGCAGAAATCGTTGACCCATCAGTCACTCGACTGTTGCTCCGCAACGCTTGCTCTGCACGGGTGAGCACGCTCTTGCAATGTGCGACTGAAGTTCGGCCGAGTATGTCGGTCATCTTGACGGGAACTTCACCCCTCAACGACTCGCTCCTGAATGCTGCTAGTGCATGGCAGGCAACGGGAGCACGGCTCGAACTCTTCGCCTTTGATTCAAACGAACCTGCACGCGCCGGATTAAGCGGCGAGAGGCTTCAGCGCTCTGATATTGCTCATCAGATTTTGAGTGAGGCGCCAGGTGGTCAACTTCTTGGAATAGCTAGAGCTGTTGAGAAGTCTGACCATGAATTTGTTTTGCTGACACCAGCTGACAGTGATTCGTTAGGGTTTTTGGATCAGTGCTTGGCGCAGATGTGGATTGACGGAGCAGACGTTGCAGTGCTCGAGCTGAACTCTGGCGATGCATCACCATAGCCACAGCAACTCCCGTATCGGACTCAGGAGGAGCAGGGTGACGCGGCGACTCAACTCTCTCGGTGGATTTCAACCTCGGGGAATCAAAACGCAGAGCGCGCCATCGTCATGCGCCGGTGGGTGGCTCGATGGATCTTCAATGAAATTGGTCGGGCGATTGACCCGGTTGCGGAGATTGCCGAGCGCGCTCGCTTGCTGGGAGTGGCAATTGCAGTGATTGGCCCTCACGAGCAGCACTGAGCAGCTTCAACGGGGCATGGATCTTCTCTGGGCAGCCGGCAACTGGAACCTGTTCCAGTTTTCTGACGTACGCTAACTAGGTGGATTTCCAAGACTCTCCCGAACTCGCAAGTTTCCGAGAGGAAGTGCGGGCTTTTCTCTCTGCCAACGCCGAACTGCGCAGCGGTGATGACCGCGACTGGTCCCGTAACGGTGCTGCAAGCGACCCAGCGCTAGCCGAGGACTATCGCCGCAGATGCCACGCATGGCAGAAACTGCTCTTCGACTCGGGTTGGGCAGGCCTGACTTGGCCAACTCAGTTTGGTGGCCGCGGTTTGGGTGCGGCCCAGCAGATTGTCTTTGGGCAAGAACTTGCAAAGTACGACGCCACTTCTGGGTTCCTGACTGCGGCACAGGCCTTGGTGGGTCCTACCTTGATGCAGCATGGTTCGCCAGAGCAGCAACAACGCTATTTGGCCCCTCTGCTGTCTGGTGAGGAATCTTGGTGTCAGCTTTTTTCTGAGCCGGGCGCTGGCTCAGACCTAGCTGCTCTTGCGACCAAGGCTGTGCTTGATGGTGACCATTGGGTAGTCAATGGTCAGAAGGTCTGGACGTCAAGCGCGCAGCACGCCGACTTTGGAATCTTGATTGCACGAACCGATCCTGATGTGCCAAAGCATGAGGGCCTCACGTTTTTTATTGTTGATATGCGCTCGGCAGGGATTGAGGTTCGACCGCTCATCCAGGCTCAGGGGGTCGCGCACTTCAATGAGGTGTTTTTCTCTGACCTTCACATACCTGTGACGAACTTGGTGGGAGAAGTTGGTGATGGGTGGAAGGTGGCCCGCACCACGTTACGCAGTGAGAGTTCGATGATCTCGGGTGCAGGCCAAGCCACCAATTATGCAGCGGTGTTGTCTACTGCTCGCCGGCTCGGTCGTACTGATGACGCTGTTCTTCGCCAGGAACTCGCCAAAGTATGGACAAATGAGCAGGTGCTCAAATGGATGAGTTGGCGAACCCAAACTGCAGTGATGACTGGCCGTAGAGAGCTAGCGCTTCACGGCTCTCTGCTCAAGAATTTCTTTACTCGATCCTTGGCCCACCGAGTGAACCTTGCGGTTGAGCTTCAAGGCCCCGAGGGAATGCTCTTCCAAGATGCCGAAGGAGAAGGCTTCTGGCAGTATCAGTGCCTGAATCAGTTTGCGTCTCGGATCGGCGGCGGCACCGAGGAAGTGCACCGAAACAACTTGGGCGAACAAGCACTCGGACTTCCACGAGAACCAGCAGTAGACCGAGATCTACCTTGGAACCAATCCAAGCGTTCTTAAACACGACGGTCTTACGTGGTGTAACGAGAGAAAAGGGAATCACATGATGCTTGAAAACAAGACCGCACTAGTAACGGGTATCGGCCCCGGTATGGGCAGAGATATCTCCCTAGGACTAGCAAAAGAAGGGGCCGACGTGATCTTGGTGGCCCGCTCCGAGAAGGTAGTCCCGGGCGTCCTAGAAGAGATTGAAGCCCTTGGACGGCGAGCATTCGCCGTGTACGGAAACATTGCCAAGGCCGAGGATTGCGAAAGAATCGCACAAGAGGCAGAGGCAGCAGTGGCGCAACTCGAATCTGGCCGAACCGGGGTGGACATCTTGATCAACTCGGCGTTCCACGGCGGGGAACACGTCAAGTTTGAAGATGCCGACCTTCAGCGCTGGCGGCGGCCCGTTGACATCAACTACTTCGGGACCCTGCAACTCACCCAGGCCATGTTGCCGCTACTGAAGACTGCCGCCGAGCGCACCGGCGATGCCCGAATTGTGATGATCAACACGATGTCGGTGCACTACCTCGAAGCCAAAGCCGGATCCTACGCAGGCTCCAAAGCTGCACTCGGCGCTGTCACCAAGACGCTTGCTCTCGAACTTGGCGAGTACGGCATTCGGGTCAACGCCGTGCACCCTGGGTATATCTGGGGCGATAGCGTTCAAATCTACTTTGAATGGCAGGCCGAAGAGCGTGGCGGTGGTGCCACATGGCAGGACATCTACGATGAGCGCGCAGCAGAGACAGCGCTCGGGTACTTGCCGCACTCCTCAGAGATCGCTGGTGCTGTGGTGTTCTTTGCCTCGCCTTTGGCTTCTTGCGTCACCGGAACTGCACTGCCAGTCAACTCGGGCCACTGGATGCCCCCAAGCGCTTAGCTGCTTCGCTGTTTGCGTCGTTGTCGCCGCTGAGTGAGTAGTGCTCCAACGGCTGCGCCCAGAAAAGCGGTGCCGGTCAGAACAATCCAAAGCGGCATCATTGCGCTGAAGAAAAGGAACGAAACCTCTACTGTCTTGCTGTTTCCAGCGATAAATGCGACCAGCGCAATGGCGATGATCCCGCCGATCACGGCTCGCTTGTTGAGCTGAAAACCGTGGTCATCAGGCCCCTTGCGAAGGTCTTTTTTGCTTGGCATATTCGCCATGAGGGTTCCTTGATCTCTTCCACTAGTCCCGATGGGTGTTCGAGGATCTTAGACAGCGATCCAGTCTTGAATTAGGACTGCCTGCTGCTCAAGTACTTCCATAACCTCGGCTTGTGGCGCTGAGGGAAGCCGAAACACGCATTCGCTCACACCGATGGAGGCAAAATAATCCAACTTCTCTGCAGTTGGGTGAGAGCCGAAGGGGATCACGCGCATGGTCTGCGGGTCACGGCCTGCAGCTTCTACTGCGGCGAGAAACGTTGGTATCGACTCGGAGAGTCCAGCGCCGCCGATCGGAATCCAACCGTCTGCATACTCGGCAATGTGGGCAAACATTTTTGGGCCTGCGCCTCCACCAACGAGAACAGGAACGTGTACCCGAGGCTTTGGCCACGACCACGTATCGGGAAAGCTGAGGAACTCGCCCGTGAACGAGGCAACATCGTTATTCCAGAGTTCTTGCATGGCCAACATGTGCTCTCGAGCCTGCGCTCGCCGGCTTGAGTAGGCCACGCCATGGTCGGCCATTTCGTCTTCGTTCCAACCAAAACCAACCCCAAACTCAAATCGACCATCCGAAAGGTTCTGCAAGGTGGCGATTGCTTTGGCCGTGACGATCGGTTCACGTTGGGCCGGAAGCATGACTCCTGTCCCGAGTCGGATCTTTGAGGTCATAACTGCTGCTGCGGCAAGTGCAATCAGTGGATCCACGGTGCGCTTGTACTCCTCGTCGAGCACGGCAGTTCCTGTTGGTGGTGGAGTACGACGAGAGGTCGGGATGTGGGTATGTTCGGGAATCCAGATGGAATCAAACCCACGGTCTTCTGCTGCACGAGCTAACTCGCCCACGGCCATAGATTGATCGGTGGCAAAGATGGTAACGCCAAAGCGCATGAATCTCCCTGAGGGTCCGGTGAGAGATCAGGCTAGATCGTTGCTCGGCAGGCCGTTCTCACGTCGCGCTTGTTGCAGATTTACTGACACCTCAAGCAGGTCCACCCAATGCTCTTGTGTTGATGCTCGTGCGACTGCAAGGCCCTCTTTGCGTCCAACACGCACTCCCCAAGTCGCTCCCAAGAACATGCCGCAAAAAACAAAGAATGCGGCAAGTGTGCAGATCAACACGATGGGCATGGTGGGGGCTCACTTTGGTCGGCAAGGGCAGGGGAGCTTGTTGGGAGATTCAATCTAGCCGGAGTTGACACTACGTAATGGTTGTTGGGTGAAGTAGTTGCGGTTGCCATGCATGCTGTGTGATCGGTGCAGTTTGTGTAGGTGCCCGTCAAGGTGTCAGATTCTGTCTATGGGTATTTGCGAAAATCGTGTAGTCATCATTACTGGATCTGGCCGAGGGATTGGCCGGGAACATGCACTTGAGTTCGCTCGACAAGGTGCAGCCGTGGTGGTGAATGACCTTGGAGTGGCTCAAGACGGGTCGGACCCGTCAGAAACGCCCGCCCAATCAGTAGTTGATGAAATCACAGCCTTTGGCGGCCGAGCCGTGACCTCTGGCCACGATGTTGCCGATTGGGATGCCGCCGGTGAGATGGTGCAACTTGCCATCGATACCTTCGGAGGCCTTGATGTGGTTGTGAATAACGCTGGAATTGTGCGAGACCGCATGTTCGTCAACTCCGAGCAGGCCGAGTGGGAAGCCGTTCTTAGGGTTCATGTGTTGGGCCACGCCGCACCAGCTCGGCATGCTGCGAGTTATTGGAGATCAAGATCCAAAGCCGGCGAAACAGTTGATGCGCGAATCATCAATACTTCCTCTGGAGCCGGCCTCATGGGGTCAATCGCTCAGGCCGCCTATTCTGCTGCCAAGGGTGCAATAGCTAGTCTGACCTTGGTTCAAGCTGCAGAGCTTGGCCGAATTGGCGTAACGGCAAATGCGCTGGCCCCAGCAGCAAGAACCCGCATGACTGAAGAAGCCTTCAAAGACATGATGGCCGAGGCCGAAGAGGGGGCTTTTGATGCAATGGATCCAGCAAATATTTCGCCCCTCGTTGCCTGGCTTGGCTCTACTGAGTCGGCGGCCGTGACCGGCCGCGTGTTCGAGGTAGAGGGTGGAATGATTGGCCTAGCCGAGGGCTACAACCATGGCCCTCGCTTTGATAAGGGTGCTCGCTGGGACCCCGAAGAAATCGGCGCTGTAGTTGCTGATCTGATTGGTGAAGCTGCAGCACCGACCCCCGTTTACGGGGCTAGCTGACTCAGCTACTCGTTTGCCCAAGGCGCTAGAAACTCGCGAAGCGCTTCGGCAAACTGAGTTGAGTAGGGATGTTCAATCTGTTGCGGCAGCGAGAGTTGCATCGGGTCCCCGTCTCCAATGTCTCGCAGGATGTGCGTGATATTGAGGAGCTCAACATAGGTTCCCAGGCCGTCAGGAATCGCTGCTGCTAGCGCGGAAACTCCCGAACCAGGCAAACCCCCCGGTAACGCCGGCGTGTTGAAGTCTTTGGTGCCAGCAGTGATCAGAACCGGCAGATTCAACTCTGCGGCAAGGTCCACAGGAATGAGTGAATCCTCTGAGCGGATGAGTTCATTGCGCATCCGACCGAAAACAATCGACTGCACGGTCTCTTGCCACTGCAGAGCCTCTTCCTTGGCTTCTGGCAGGGGAGCTGTAAGCGTTGACTGCTCGCCGAGTTCCGAGCTCTGTCGAATCTCCGCAATGCCAGCATCTGCCCAGGTGATAAGCGCAATCTGGTCTGCGGAGCTGATCGACGCCAGTTCAATCTGCTCGGCGAGTTGTCGCGAAACCACATCTAACAAGCGTGCATACGAGGGTTCGGCAAGTATGAGTCCAGCCGGTGCAGGTGCCCCCACAGAGTCAGCCGTGGCCGAGTAACTCGCAAGCAACATCGCAATGAGCCCGCCCTCACTGTGGCCAAGAACCAAAAGCTTCTGGGCATCAACGCCGGGCTGTTCAGCCAAGAGGGCCAGCGCGTTTCGCGCGGGTTCGACAAAAACCGTCTCGAAGCTTTGGGCCACAAGCTGTGCTGGATCTTCGCTATACGAGCCGATTCCGGTAGCACCCGAGGTGATCTTGTCGTAACGAATTGAGGCAATGCCTTGGTCCGCAAGTTGCTCGGCAATCCACCGGTACAGGTCCATGTGGATCTCCGTCGGGGTGCCTGGCACCCCGACGGATCCATTTCGATCTACTGGTCCACTGCCAGCAATAATCAGCACGCCCGGAACGTTGGCGTCGTGGCTGTCTGGCAATCGCAGACTGCCGTGAATGCATACGCCCCCAGAGTCGAAGGAAATCTCTTGATCTGGGCCGATCATGGCGAGAGCTGAGTTCAGCTCAGGCGCTCGATCACCATGGCCATACCTTGGCCACCGCCCACGCACATGGACTCAACACCAAAGGTCTTGTCTGACTCCTGCAAGTTGTGGATCAGGGTGGTCATAATGCGAGCACCTGTCATGCCGAAGGGGTGGCCGAGTGCAATTGACCCGCCGCGAGTATTGAGTTTCTCCATCGGGATGCCCAAGTTGCGAGCAGATGGAAGCACCTGTGCCGCAAAGGCCTCGTTGATCTCAAACAGGTCAATATCTTGCACCGTCATGCCGGCGCGAGCGAGCGCCTTCAAGATGGCAGCTTCTGGCCCCATGCCCATGATCTCTGGGTTGAGACCAGTGGCTGAAGAAGAGATGATGCGGGCGAGCGGAGTCAGGCCGAGTGCCTTTGCTTTGGTGTCGCTCATGACCACAACGGCTGCTGCACCATCGTTCAGCGGGCAAGCGTTGCCTGCGGTCACGGTGCCGTCGGGGCGGAAGACAGGAGAGAGGCTTGCGAGCTTCTCCAGCACGGTTCCGGCGCGGATACCGTCGTCAGTGCTGGCTACTCCGTCGGGGGTGGTTACTGGAGTGATTTCTGCTTCCCAGAAACCACTGACTTGGCTCTGCTCGGCCAGAGTCTGGCTGCGGCAGGCAAACTCATCCTGATCGGCGCGTGAGACATTCTCGAGCTGTGCGACGTTTTCTGCAGTCTGACCCATGGCTAGGTACACGTCTGGCAAGCCCGGCTGCTCTGACCACACGGGTGCTCCGCCCTCGGCGCGCTTGGCACTGCGTGCCTCAGCCTCTGCAAAGATTGGGTTCTTCGGTCCGTCTGCAAGTTGCATATGAAGCTGATGCCGGCTGATGGTCTCTACGCCACCTGCAATAAAGACATCGCCATCGCCTGATTTGATGGCATGCGCTGCCATCCGGATGGTCATGAGCGAAGAGGAGCAGTAGCGATTGACGGTCACTCCAGGAACATTGCTGAGCCCGGCCAATACTGCCGAAACCCGGCCAATATTGTGACCAGACTCCACTGCCGGCTGACCGCAACCCCACAGCACATCTTCAATCTCGGTGGGATCAAGGGAAGGAACCTTGGCTAGGACGGCCTCGATGATTCGCGCTGACAGGTCATCTGGGCGCATGTCCTTGAGCGAACCTTTGCCGGCTCTGCCGATGGGTGTGCGGGCAGTAGAGACGATCACGGCCTCGGTCATGTTGTGCTCCCTAAGTGTTGAATCGGAAATTTCGCCAGACTGATTTGTCAGCGAGTCCGCCACGTTACCGAGCGGTAACAAAATCGGCCAACTTGAGTGTCTCAGGTTGAGCTCAGCGGCACTGCTCAGGGAAAGAAACGGCTCACCGTATCGGCCACACATGCGGGCTTTGCACTCGGCTCGCCGTCTGGGCCCTGAATCTCGATCGTTACCCGAACGGTTGCCTGCACCCCACCTTTGGCCTCTTCTACCAAGACGATTTGGCCGCGGCCGCGAAGCAGGGAACCGGTAGGGACCGGAGCTGGAAAACGCACTTTGTCGAGTCCCACGTTGACACCCATTGAGGTGCCGTTGACCTGCAGTAGCTGAGGCAAAAACAAGTTGACTAAAGCCAAGGTCAGGTAGCCGTGAGCGATCGGGCCGCCAAATGGAGACTCTGCTGTCGCACGCTCAACATCAACGTGGATCCACTGGTGATCACCCGTTGCATCGGCAAAGAGGTTGACCTGCTCCTGCGTAATGGGTGCCCAGTGCGTTACCCCAAGATCGGCACCCTCACAGTTCAGAAGCTCGGCGGGTGAGTCCACCACTGTTGTGGCTTCGGTGGAACTCATGCGTGCTGGCTCGAGACCGAGATGACCTCGCCGGTCAGGTAGGTAGACAAGTCGCTTGCAAGGAACACCATCACGTTTGCAATTTCCCAAGGCTCGGCGGCGCGCCCGAATGCTTCTTTCGAGACGAGTTCCTCGAGAAGGCCGGGTGGAGTCACTTTGGCTAGGTTGGCGTGCATTGCCAAACTTGGTGCCACTGCGTTAACTCGTACATTGAATTCGGCGGCCTCTACGGCGGCTGATCGCGTCAGCGCCATCACGCCTGCTTTGGCCGCCGCATAATGCGCCTGCTTTTCTTGAGCACGCCACCCCAACACCGAGGCATTGTTGACGATTGCGCCGTGGCCCTGCTCGTACAGGTGAGGAAGCACCGCGCGAAGGCATCGAAAGGTTCCCGTCAGCGTGACATCAATAACCTTGGTCCATTGCTCATCGGTGATCTCGGTAATCAGGCCGTTTCCGCCCAGGCCGGCATTATTCATCCATGCATCAATATGGCCGAGGTCTGCAATTGCACCGGCTACTAGGGCCTGAACGTCATCCTCGTTCGTGACATCGCAACGAAAGGTAGCGGGGCGGGTTCCAAACTCGGCAGCTAGTGCGTCGGCAGTTTCGCCCAGCCTGCGCTCGTGAGCATCCGAGATAACAATTCGGGCACCTTCGAGCATGCAACGCCGAGCGAGTGATCCGCCGATCCCGCTTCCGGCAGCGGCTGTGATGACCACCGTTTTATTTTCAAGCAGTGCATGGCCCGCAGGTTCGACTGGAGTAGGTGCTGGTTTCGTCATGGGAACTTTCTGAGGGTTGGAGTGAGTCCAAAGACTCTCTTGCTGGCGGACTCTCTTGCGAGCGGGCTTATTAGCGGGGTTCGCGAGGGAGCCCTAGGGCCCGCTCGCCGATGATGTTTCGTTGGATCTCGTCTGAGCCGCCATAGATGGTGTCTGAGCGACTGAAGAAGAACAACTTGTGCGCTGATCCCATTTCTAGGTCGCCAGCGTCTCCCTCATGTGCCTCGGAGTAGCGAGTCAGCAGTGAGGCTGCGCCGAGCACATCCATTGCTAGTTCGCCCATATCTCGGTGAAGTCCGGCCCAGTACAACTTATTGATCATGGCCTCACGGGGGAGTTCAACGTCTTCATCCACACGCAGCGCCCGCAGTGCGTTCCAGCGCATGATCCTCAGCCGAGACCACATTTCGGCAAGGCGTTGACGAATAACGGGGTCACTAGTCATTCCGAGCTCTTTTGCAGTCTCGGTGATCTCGGTGAGTTCACGGTGAAAAGCCATTTGTTGGCCAAGTGTCAGTACACCTCGTTCGAATGCGAGCGTTCCCATCGCAACCTTCCAGCCCTCACCTGGCGCACCCACGCAGAGGTCGGCCGAGGTGCGTGCCCCGTCAAAGAAAACCTCGTTGAACTCGGCTGTTCCAGTGATTTGGCGGATGGGGCGTATCTCGATACCCGGTTGATTCATTGGTACGAGCAGGTAAGACAAGCCCTTATGGCGCTGGGAGCCTTCTTCGGTCCGGCAGACCACAAAGCACCAGTCCGACCATTGGGCTAGTGAGGTCCATACCTTCTGGCCTTCGATCACCCAGTCGTCGCCGTCTTTCCAGGCTCGGGTTTTTACGTTGGCCAAGTCTGATCCGGCGTTGGGCTCGGAATACCCTTGGCACCAAAACTCGGTTCCAGAGATGATTCCCGGCAAGAAGCGCTGCTGCTGTTCGGGCGTTCCGAAGTGGATCAGGGTCGGCCCAAGTAGGCCTTCACCAA
>CAEZSF010000013.1_pt1 | contig 16536 bp, 16 predicted proteins | sample 7263891 | NCBI WGS metagenome assembly CAEZSF01 (sample SAMEA6813767, study PRJEB35770) | uncultured Actinomycetes bacterium | biome: Freshwater; feature: Freshwater reservoir; material: water | place: Czech Republic | collected 2017-04-14 | depth 0.5m m
CTGGGGAGCGCTAGCTGCCACCGGAGTTCTGCACAGAAGCAACCTGATGAATGAGGTAGTCGATCTCGGCTTCGGTGTTGTAGGCATGCGGCGATGCTCGAACTGCCGCCGTGAGACCACGCTTTTCCATATCTAACCGGGTCCATGCGGCCCGGGTCACCGACAGGTTGATACCTGCCAGATGGAGTCGCCCCGCAAGATAATCGCAATCAACGGATGGCAAGGTAAACGAGACGATTCCGGATTGCGGCCCCGAACCGTCATGAACCTCGGCTCCCACTTCTCTCAATCCGTCACGCATTCTCTCAGCGAGCATGGCGATACGGTCAGAGATAGCGTCGATTCCTAGAGCTGCGGAGTAGCCCACTGCAACGCCGAGTCCGATCTGCGCACCGTACGAGGTTTCGAACTCCTCAAAGCGTTGGGCCCGCGGCAGGAGTTCAAGGGTGTTTTGGCTAGTCCACGTGGCGGATGAGCCATCCACCCCCGGTGGTTGCATGCGCTCAGCCCATTCCTCACGAACGAAAAGCCAGCCGGTGCCCCGAGGCCCGCGTAGGAATTTCCTACCGGTTCCCGTGGCCACATCACACTGAATCGCTGACAGGTCGAGTGGCAGCTGCCCAGCGGACTGACAAGCGTCAAGGAAAAATGGAATGCCTCGCGGACGTGTGAGTGCTCCGATTTTTGCTACATCCGCAACGGCACCCTTGTGGGTTCCAACGTGTGTAGCGGTCACCATTTTGACCGAGGAATCCAACACAGAGTCAAGGTGGTCCATATCGATGATTCCGTCAGCGTCAGCTCTCATGGTCTCGATGCTCAGACCGAAGCGTTCTTGTGCCTGAAGGAGCGCAAAGTAGTGACTGTTGTACATCGCAGGGTCAACCAAAACCCGTCCACCTGGACTAAACCAGCCGGAAAAAGCGAGGCCCCAAAATGATTTCGACCAAGCTGAAGTATCACTGTGACTGAGGGCAATGTCGGCTGAGTCGACACCGAGGATCTGAGCGAGAGCGGAGCGGGCGTCGGTGAGTAGTTCGGTCGATGCTTCGGCCGCTTCGTAACCGCCGAGGCTCGCTTCGAGTCGGAGGTACTTGATCACTGCCTCGGTCACGATCTTCGGGGGGAGTGCAGCTCCAGCATTATTTAAGTGAACGACCTGCTCGCATCCCGGAGTGTCTGCACGCAGTCGGTCTACGTCAAGGCTCATACCTCGAACGTACCCTGATTTGAGCGGAACTGTGCTCTGAGCCGAGCGCCGGCAGAATGAGCACCCAAGGTGTCACTGCATGTCGCTAACTTGTTTGTAGATCAGATTCTGACTACTTCCCCCGAAGTCACCAGACACCTAGGAGCGATCATGGCCTTCGGCCAAGTATCCGGGCCACCGGCTGCAGTACAACAACTCAATCGACTCGCAGAGTTGTTAGCCGAGCGCGGTTTCGACTCGTTTAAGGAGGCCCGTCACCCATTCGGTCTGACACAGCGGCAAGCTGGAGGGAAGTTCTCGAGCGCAGAGGCAGCTGAGTTGATCGATCGACTCGAGGCAGAAGCGATCGTGTCAGCCGACCCTCCCAAGAAGGCAAACGGCACCACCTCTGCAAAACGCAGCTCGGCAACCGTCGCTGCCCAAGGTGCGAGCAGTTCGGCCAGTGCAGCTTCAACGGGCAGCAGCAAGACCACGGGCGCTGAGGTTCCGCAGAGTGCAGCGGCTCAGGCTCGTGCGAGCAAGAAGCGTCGTGCTCGGGAAGAGGAAGTTGCGACGCGCATCGAGTCCGAGGTGATGGCCAATGAACTGGTCTCTCGCGGCTGGTGCTGCATCGCTCCCGAGTAGCTCGCACCTGCTACTCCTGAACTAGATCGGTATCGGGGTCTCACGCATAACTGAACAAGAGGTGAGGGTGAGGTCAGCTCTAGGGTGAGTCGGTAGTCAGGGTCCAGTCGATAGGGGTTCTGCCTGCAGCGCTGAGAGCAGCGTTTGCTCGAGAGAATGGGGCAGATCCAAAGAACCCTCGGTAGGCCGAGAGCGGTGATGGATGAGCCGATTCAATGACTGTGTGGCGCTGTGAGTCGATCATCGTTCGCTTGTGCCGCGCTGCTGCACCCCACAGAATAAAGACCACTTGATGTGGGAAGTCGTTGACTGCTCGGATGACCTCATCGGTAAACAATTCCCACCCATGACCCTGATGTGAACCTGCCTCACCGGCTCGTACGGTGAGAGTGGTGTTGAGCAGCAGCACGCCAGCCCGTGCCCACCGCTCTAGGTTTCCTTGGTCTGGTGCTTCAGTCTGCAGGTCGGACTGAAGCTCAGTGAAAATATTGCGCAGGGACGGCGGAACTGGCACCCCGGGAGGCACCGAGAAACATAAGCCGTGGGCTTGGCCCAAGCCGTGGTACGGGTCCTGACCGAGAATCACTACCTTGACCCGGTCCGGAGGTGTTTTTTGAAATGCAGCAAAAACTTGATCAGCTGGCGGAAAGACCTGGTTCTCAGATCGCTCCTTGCGAACGAACTCCTGCAGTGTGGCCCAATAGGGGGCATTCAACTCGCTAGCTAGAAGTTGCCCCCACTCGCCAAGATCAGCGACTTCGAACGGTTCTCGGTCCCGTGCGGGGTCTTGAGCGTTGGAAATGCCGGGCAGTTCTGGCTGGGTCACAACGGGGATGCGACTACCTGCAACGGGCCGCCGTGACGCTGTTGCCATTCGGTGTAGCGGTCAAAGAATTCTGCTCCGAAGGGGTCCTCGCCGGTGAGCTTCATGCCCGCCCGCCAAATCGTAAAGTCGTCGGGTGCAAGTCGATCGGCCAGTGCTACTCGTGCGCGCGCGGCGTCTTCAAACCCCAGCCTTTGCAACTCAAGGGCAAGGCGGAATTCGGTACGCGCCTGTCGCTGATCCTTGCTGAGCTCGCCGATCTGTTCAGTGGGCTGACTCTCCGCATCGGGGAGTTGATCGTTGAGCACCCAGTGACGCACCGCGTCTAAGTGTGGCGCCGATGCAACCCCGTGAATCTCGGTGAACTGATCGTCCGAGAACTCCGCCGAAGGCTGCCGCACGATATTGCGCTCCTCGTCGAGCCAAAACACCGTTGGCACATTCGTGAGCCCGTAGGTGTCGGCAAAAGCTCGATCGGTGTCGACCAACACGGGGTAGTCAATGTTTTCAGCCCAAGGCAGCACATCTTGAACTGACTCATCAATGGCTACGGCTACCACGTTGAACGAGCTGCCAGCGAGTTCATCCTTGAGGGCCTTCCAACCGGGGAGGTCGTAACGACAACCACACCAGCTTGAGAACGCAACCACCATTGTCTTGCCCGCAGCATTGTCAAACAACCCATGCTGAGCGCCGTCTACTCCAAGCAGACTCAAGTCGGGGGCTTTGCCTGATCTGAGGGTTCGTGAGGCATCGACGCGGGTTCCGATGACGGCAATCCGGTGCTTCTGATCGATTGCCACTGCCGCGCCGAGTGCCTCAGCGACCTTGGCAGCACTGAGTTGAGTCGCCTGTGCCGCGGGGCCGATGAGGGAGGCGGGAATGCATTCGGTTCCGCGGCACCAGCCCTCCGGTTTTTGTTCCCAACCGGTCACCCGTTCAAGGTCATGCACGGCCAGCATTGGATTCGATCCCGTTCCGCCAGGAGCGCTTGCCGATTCACCGATGATGGTCCAAGTCTTCATGCGGCCAAGGTAGCAGTCGGTCAAGAAGTTAAACCTACTGAGATTGCCATGCGATCAGTGCTTCGACGCTCAGCTGCCGAACGGAGCGTTGAAGGCCTGCCGAAGCGAGGAGAAGATCCTCGTGCTCGGGCTTGGCACCATGAGGACCAACCTTGATTCGCACCGGGTAGCCCTCAATCGTGATGGTGTGAACGGTGCGAGGGAGTTCGTGCTTAGTGAGGTTCCACTGCCGAAGCCCAAGAGTCGCTGTCTCGCTGCTGATGAGTTCCACGATCTGAGGGGCAAGCTCCGGCGTGCACAGCACGCAGAGTTGATGCGCCGAGCGGGACTTCTTCATGGTGATTGCACTGACCCACGCGTCGTCGGCTCCAAGTGCAAGCGCAGCGGTGATGACGTGACCAAGAATCTCGGGGGTGACGTCGTCAAGGTTGGTCTGAATCATCGTTGCCATGCATGAGGCGCCCAGTTGTTCGCCTGCACCTACGCCTGCGCCTTCGTCTCGAGTCTCAGGTGAAGTCGAGACGAGCACTGCAGTGACAACATTGGCGTGCGAGTCCGGGTCTTTGCTTCCGGCTCCGCGGCCAGTTCTCTCGATGATGCCGGCGGGGATGTGGCCCCAAGTGTCGACCATGGCAGCGAGAAGAGCGACACCCGTCGGGGTGGCTGTTTCAGAATCCCAATCCACTGGAACAGTGGGGAGGCCGACGAGAAGTTCAAGCGTGGCGGGTGCTGGTACGGGAATCACCCCGTGCGCCATCTTTTGCGTTGACGTTCCCAAACCAATCGGAGCCGACCGCACGCAGGTGACCTCGAGCGATACCAATGCGGCCCATGCGCCCACGATGTCGACGATGGCATCCACTGCGCCGACCTCATGAAAGTGGACTTGGTCAATCGCTACCCCGTGCACCTTGGCCTCGGCTGTGCCAAGGAGCCAGAAACTCTTTCGCGCTCCCTCCGCTACCTGCGGGTGAAGTGATGAGGTGCTCAGCATCTCGTCAATGCGAGACCAAGATCGGTGATGGTCATGAGTCGGAACTTGCACATCTACAGAAGTGGCAATCAGGCCACTTCGATGCGTGGCTGTGACGGTCATCGACCACCCAGGTAGTTCCAAGGCAAGAAGTTGGGAGCGCACAAAAGCTTCGTCCCCGCCAAGGTCCAACAGGGAGCCAAGGAGCATGTCTCCTGCCACCCCAAGCGCAGGGTTGATCCATAGTGAGAGATTCATCAGTGAGAGATTCATCGGGGACTCGATGAGCGGAGGCTCTGTGCGCCAGAGGTCACTTCAGGGAACGCCTGACTCGCATGCAAAATGCGAACGGCGGCACATGCGGCGCCGTATCCGTTATCGATACCAACCACGCTCATTCCCGGAGCGCAACTTGCCATTGCCGAGAGCAGGGCCGTGACTCCTTCAAGGCTGCTCCCGTAGCCAACCGAAGTAGGCACGGCGATAATTGGGTTTGGAATCAGACCCGCTAGGACAGTGCTGAGCGATCCCTCCATGCCAGCTACAACTAGGACCACAGAGGCATCAGAGAATTCGTCGAGAGAGCCCAACACCCGGTGTAATCCGGCTACACCAACGTCGCGAACAGATCGGGTTGGTACGCCGAGTGCCTGCAAGGTAGCGACGGCCTCATCTAGAACGAACTGATCCGAGGTTCCCCCGGAGACCACCACAACTGGGCTGACGGGCAGGGTCTGAACGTGTTGCCAGGTGAGCGTGTTGGAGAGCACTGCATCGGGCTGCAGCCTGAGCAACTCGGCCTTTTGTTCGGCTGTGGCCCGCGTGACGATGATGGGATGATCGGTCTGCGACCGCATGCGAGAGACGATCTCGATGCACTGCTCTACGGTCTTGCCTGATGCAAAAACAGCCTCGGGCATGCCGAGGCGGCGCATGCGGTCTAGGTCGATCTTGGTGTGGCCAAGGTGACCCACGAGTGCCGGATCGGGCTGCGCTGAGTCAGCCATGCTGCCCGCCTGACTCTCGTTGCGTTGTGTGAACCTGCGGACGTAGTGATGCTGCCGAGCGGAGATCGGATGATGCTTTCTCTGAGTTGAGCTTCACCTCGGGCACCTGAGTGCCGAGGGACCTGTTCAAGTTGCCTGATTGCAGGCCTGCGAGATCCAAGGTGACGTATGTAAAGCCCAACTGAGTGAGTGCTGCGACCATGCGTTCGGCCTGCTGCGCAGCTCGGGGTAACTCCTCGGCGGGAACCTCAATTCGTGCTGTGTCTCCATAGTGTCGCACCCGAACATCTTTGAAGCCGAGGGAACGGATAGCAGCCTCGGAGCGGTCGACGCTGCGAAGTAGCTCAACACTCACGGCTGTGCCGTACGGAATCCGAGATGCAAGACAAGGCATAGCGGGCTTGTCCCAGACTGCAAGTCCGTAGTGCTGAGACAGTCCGCGAATCAGCTGCTTATCGAGGCCCGCTTGAACTAGGGGAAATGCCGCTCCGCGCTGCTCTGCAGCTTGTTGGCCGGGTCGGTGATCGCCGAGATCGTCTAGATTGACGCCAAGGATGACCGTGGCCTGCCGCTCGGTGGCAATGGGAGCGAGTGCATCCATAAGAGCGGCCTTGCACCAGAAGCAGCGGTCTGCAGCGTTGACTCTGTAGTTCGGGTTGTCGATCTCGCGCGTCTGCACACTGCGCCAAGGCAGTCCCCACGCCGCTGCGCTGCTGCGACAATGTTCAAGTTCCCCGTCTGCAAGAGAGTCTGAATCGGCTGTGACGGCTAGAACCCGGTCTGCTCCGAGACACTTGAGCGCTGAATACGCGAGCAGTGCTGAGTCGACTCCTCCAGAAAAGGCGATCACTACAGATGAGAGCTCAAGGAGCGCCTCGCTCAGGTGCTGCGCTGCATCGGTCAGATCCTCGGCGTCCCTGCGAGATGCAGCTAGGAGCAGGTCCGCTCTTGTTTCCTGCAGCGACTGTTGCTGGGGGGATTGTTGAACGAAGCGACTCACGAGGAAGATGGTAATGGGCGCTGAGCGCAACGCCGGGCAGAACTCACCGAGCCCAGCTCGGTGCTACTTGCTACCGGTCTTCTTGGTGGTGCTGTCTTTTGCTGATCGAACGAATGCGAAGATCCCGATTGCAACTACGCCCACAAGTGAAATGATCAGTACAAGGGTCATGGGATACTCCTCTGGCCCGGTACGATTTGGGCCTCGTTGACTTCTGGAGCGCGAAATGAACTCAGACAATGCTGCCACTACTGATCACTGGGGAGAAATCGATGGGGTATCCATCGATTTTCCAATGGTCGTCGAGGAGATGCGCCAGGCCACGCTGACCTACACCGTGCCGCTACTTGCCGCTCAAGCCCTCATCCCAGGAGATGGTTTTGAAGTGTTCGAGGTGGCTCCCGGATCTGCAATGTTCTTGCTGGCAGTAGTTGACTACGTGCAAAACCCTTGGGGTGACTACAACGAGGTGAATTTCGGACTACTGGCGTATCCGACGGGTCAGCCTGAGCGGGTCGGTGCCTTTGTGTATCGGATGCCGGTGAATCAAGAGTTCACTATGAAGGCGGGCAACCAAGTGCTCGGCTTGCCAAAGACGGTTGAGGATCTGAGTTTTGCCTACACCGATGACTCAGTAGTCGTTGAGTTGTCGATCGGTGGCGAACCTACGATGAAATTAACCCTGCCACGCGTGCAGACTGCCGAAGCTCCTGCATCGACAGAGACGGTCACGTTCTCGTATCTCAACGGAGTGCCAACTGAGTTGCCGCTCACGATTGAACTGGGTGCCGGAGTGATTTCTCCGAGTCTCGTCCATATGGAACTGGGAACTTCTGCTGCGGCCGAGGAGCTTCGCAGCCTTGGCCTACCCGGTACTCCTGACATGGCTGTGTGGGGGGAGAACCTATGCGGAACGTTCTTGTTGCCTCGCCCGGTGTGAACCCGCCTGCTGCTGGACTCGTTCTGCAGGCGCCAAGGTGAGTGCTTCGGGAGGGCAGCAGGGGACTGACTCGCGCCAGAACCCGCAGAGCGCTCCCCAGCCCGAGCAGCCCAGCGACTCACACTCCGAGCAGTCGGGTGTTCTTCGAGTGGGTGAAGCCGAAGCGGATTGGACGGGAGACGCTCAGTATTTTGAGTACTCGCGTGCAGCTAACCCCATCGGTGCAGGCATTACCTCGCAGGTCCCCATCCGAACCTTTCCTGCTGCTCTGCATAGGGGAACGGCCACCACCGTTGAAGTACTGGATCTTTCCGGCGATCTCAACACGCCGTGGCCTGCGACGAGTCCTGCTTTGCAGGCGGCCTTTGTGGTGATCCAGGCGGGGGAGTCTTTGAGCACTGCGGCGCGTGCAACCTCTCAGTTGTTCTATGTCCTGTCGGGGTCAGGCCGAAGTGAACTTGATGATCAGGAAATTTTCTGGTCTAAAGGGGATGTGATTGTGGTGCCGATGGCAGCTTCGGTGCTTCATTCAGCTCAGGGTCGGGCGGTTCTGTATTGGGTGACTGATGAGCCACTCATGCAGTACTTGGGAGTGGCACCCATATCGAGTCGCTTCTCGCCGACGCGGTTTCCGGCTGATCGCATTCGTCACGAACTTGATCTGATTGCTAGCGATCCGCGTGCGATGGATCGCAACCGTCTCAGCGTGTTACTCGGTACCGCCCCGCAGACACAGACCCTTACCATTACCCATGTGTTGTGGGCCATGTTTGGGCTGCTGCCAACTGCGGCAGTTCAGCGGCCGCATCGCCATCAGTCAGTGGCACTTGACCTGATCGTGCAGTGCGAACCTGGGTGTTTCACCCTGGTGGGGTCGACGGTGAACGCCGAGGGCGAGATCGAACGACCGACTCGAGTGGACTGGGAATCGGGTGGAGCGTTTGTGACGCCCCCCGGCCTGTGGCACGCGCATTACAACGAGTCGGGATCTGATGCGTACCTGCTTCCTGTGCAAGACGCAGGGCTGCATACCTACTTGCGTTCCCTCGACATCCGCTTTGTCTCGCCCCGGTCAGGTCGTTGACTTTTTTCTCCGCCGACGCAGCAGCGACCGCACGAGGAAGAACATACCCACCAAGGCGGCGATGACGACACCTACGATCAAGGCGTCCTGAACGAGTGCTTCAGCGGCGGCTGCCTTTCCTGTGCGGGTTGGAAGAGTCTGACCTTGTTGAAATCCAAGTTTGTCAAGGTAGAGCCGCCGCTGACCGCCAGGCGTTCCAGCCTGATTTGGCAGCCACCCGTGGTGCACCATCCAGACCCCTGGTTTCCCTGCAGATTCAAAGAATTCCTGACCGCCCGGCCCTTTAGAGAAGGTGCCGGAATCCATCCACGGCTTCTCCTCGGGTTTGGTGCACGGACCGGTGACCGAGGTGCACGTGGCGGCGCCAATTGCGTAGTCCGTCGTGTCCCACTGGTTTGCCGAGTAGAACAGGTAATAGGTGGCACCCTTGCGAATCATGGAAGGTCCCTCTACAAGGTTGTCCTCCCATGGTTGGCTGGCGGTGATCAACTCTACGGCTGGCCCGGCAACGCTGAGCCCATCTGCGGCGAGCGGCTGCGAGTAGATAACGGTGGGCAAGTTGCAGCAGTTTCCGTCACTCTTCCAAATCAGATACAAGGCGTTATCTGTATCAACAAAGATTGAAGCGTCGATGGCCCCGCCCTCGCTCAACGGGCAGATAAACGCTTCCGTCGAGTTGTCTACAAATGGCCCGGCGGGGTCGGTGCTCGTAGCCCGAGAGATGCACTGCTTGTTTCCCAACCCCCCTGAGGAGGGAGTGGTGTAATACATCACGAACTTGTCACCCGGAGCAGCCCAGACCGAGGGTGCCCATTGGAAGCCTTTGACAGTCCACGAGGGCAGCTTGGGAAGTGCATCGCCAAGGTATTGAGCTTTGAACAGCTTGTTTTTTTGGATGCGGATGACTGGAATGTTCGCATCCACCGTGTTGGTTGCATAGATGTACAAAGCGTCTGGCTCTGCAAGTGCGAAAGGATCGGCGAAGTCACCCTCAACAATGGGAACGCCGCGAAGTAAGCCGTCCACCAGATTCACATCGCGCTCCGCCTTGGGCACAGAGTTGGTCTTTACGGGCCCCCGCGTCGGGAGTCGTTGGCCCGGCTGCACATCTGTTGAGTCTTGTGCTCCCACTGCTGTTGAGTTCATCTGGCCCAACAGAATGCCCGCACCCAGCAGCACGCTGAGGGCAAAAAGAACACTTCGGCGAACTCCAGTGAACCCGGATACTCGGCCTTCATCACGAGAAGGTGCGGAGCCGCGAAGTAGGCGCATTCGCCAAATCTAGCTGCGATAGGCGAGAGGCCTTGGATAGGCGAATAGTTTGCAGTGAGCAAGAATGATGAGATGTCTGTTCATTCAGAGGGTGTTGTGAGTCCCAGCGTTGCAGGCCGACGCGCCGCAGAGTGGGTCGAGGTGAGCCCAGACTTTCCGCAGCCCGAGGAAATTCGCCATGCAGCCGATCTTTTGCGCAGCGGTGCTCTGGTGGCCTTTCCTACGGAAACTGTGTACGGACTTGGCGCTCAGGCAAGTAATCCGGATGCAGTCCGCGATGTGTTTCTTGCAAAGGGGCGTCCGCTCACCGATCCGCTGATTCTTCATGTTGCTCAGGTGGAACAGGTCCACGAGCTGGTTTCAGATTTTCCTGAGCCTGCGCAACAGCTCGCGGCGGCGTTTTGGCCGGGGCCGTTGACGCTAGTGCTGCCTCGTCACCGAGATGTTCTTGATCTAGTTACTGCCTCACAACCCACGGTTGCCTTGCGGATTCCGTCTCATCCAGTTGCGCAAGCATTGCTCGCAGCCGCTGGCTTTGCCGTTGCAGCCCCATCGGCTAATCGTTTTGGTCGAATCAGCCCGACTACTGCGGCGCACGTGAGAAGCGAGTTGCCGGGTGGGTATGACTTGTTACTCGACGGCGGCCCAACAACGTTGGGTGTTGAGTCGACTGTGGTTGACCTGTCGGGGGCAGTACCTAGATTGCTTCGCCCCGGCGGGGTGACTCTTGAACAGCTGAAATCGGTGTTGAAAGAGCTCACCTTTGCAGATCGAACAGTTGTAGTGGAGGCAAAGAATGCGAGCGCTCCGGGGCAGTTTTTGCGCCATTACTCACCGTCTACTCCGTTGCTCTTACTCGAGGGTGATGAGGGCTTAGGTCAACAACTCGCTCATGCTTTACAGGACCACGGTGTCATTGCTCGCTGCGTGGAACTTCCCCATGATCCAGTGATTGCAGCACGGGAGTTGTATCAGCTGCTTCGCTCAGCGGATGCCTCGGATGCAGAGCTGCTCTTGGTTCAATCAACCACACCACAAGGAATTGGACGAGCAGTCAATGACCGACTCTTTCGGGCAGCCCAGGGCCGCAGCTTGAGTGAATATTCCGAGGATTCAGTACAGGCTGCTCTAGATGTTGCTCTGCATAAAGACGAGTAGTGGTGCTCGGCTAGCCTTTGGTTTCTGTGTCGGAAGCTGCATTGGTCCTGGGGTTTAGGCGATACCTGTTGCTTCTTGCGGCCTGTGCTGTTTGCGGTTTCAGCGCCTGCACAACGATTGACGCCCAAGGCGAAACCGTCGAAATTAAGTCTGCTATTGGCAACTACCCGAGCGAGCCGCTGAGTCAGGATCAACCTGATGGGGCGATGAGTGGCCCGAGCAACGTACCTGCCGAGGTTCTTGCAGCCGAGGTTGCCAAGGCCGCGAAAGGATCCGTGGATGCAAACACGCCTGCTCACTCCTCGGGCGTCCCAAACTCGTTCAGTTCTCCTCTAGCTTCTCCCGAGGTTCCATCGGATCGGCAAGTGCCATCGCAAAATGCGTTGCCTCCGGCTCAACCCCAAGTAGCGCCGATTGTGCTTGAGTCGGGAGCCGCTCAGGCAGTCGAAAACCTGACATCCCCGCAGGATCGAGCGCTTGCGGCTCAGGCCTTGGGACTCATTCAATACGACTGGCAGAACTCGCTCAAGGGTTGGGAGCTGCGCTTCCTCGGCGCTCGTACTGGTTACCGTGGCATGACCTACCCAGCTGATCGAAGAATCGAGGTGTATCTACGAAGTGGCGATAGCCCGCAGAGCTTGGCCCATGTGGTGGCCCATGAGATGGGGCATGCAGTGGATCTGACTTTCTTTGATGATGGCGATCGGCGAGCGTGGATGTCTGCACGGAAGATGGGTTCGGGGGTTCCATGGTTTGTCGTTCCCGGCGTGGCGGACTTTGCGAGTGGCTGCGGCGATTTTGCCGAGAGCTTTGCTTGGTGGCAGGTTGGTCCGCCGGCTTGGTTCGGCGAGTTAGCGCCTCCTCCCACAGTGATTCAGCTTGGAGTTCTGGTGAGTTTGGTGGTGTTACCGGGCCTTCAGCGCTGATATCGCCTGTGAATCGCATCTGGGGTTTCCCCACTTGATACCTCAAAGATTCCGAAAAGACATTCAGTCTCTGTATGCTCAAACGGCGATCCGTATCACCACATGTGCTCATCATGATGGAGACCAGAAAGGGGCGTCGTGGCAGAACAGTTGACCAAGACGCCTACAAAAACCAGTTTGCCCGCGGGCATGCTCAAGGCGTGCCGGCCAAAGCAGTGGCCGAAGAACGTTCTGGTTTTTGTAGCGCCGGCAGCGGCGGGGGTCATTACTGAGCCCTACCGGCTCAAACTCACCATCATCGGTTTTGTTGCTTTCTGCATGGTGTCCTCGGCTACATACCTGCTCAATGACATTCTCGATGTTGAATCGGATCGTCAGCACCCGACCAAATGCAATCGACCTATCGCTGCGGGGATCGTGCCCATTCCGTTGGGCATCGCCATGGCAGTGGTGCTTTTTGTGGGTGGCCTTGCCGTTGCTTGGCTCGATAACCCGCAGATCACCATGGTGGTTGCCATCTATGCGGTGCTCACCACGAGCTATTCGCTCTTCTTGAAAGCAATACCAATTCTGGATCTGGTGATCTTGTCGGCCGGGTTCATTTTGCGCCTACTCGGTGGCGCATTTGCCGCCGAAGTGGATGTGTCGGACTGGTTCTTGATTATTTCGCTGTTTGGATCGCTGTTTATCGCCTCTGCTAAGCGCTTTGCAGAGAAGAAGGAGCTTGGAGACCGCGCAGCGGAGCTTCGGCCAACGCTCGGGGCCTACAGCCTTGAATATCTGGGCTTTCTTCGTGCTGTATCCGTCGCAGCGCTGGTGATTAGTTACTGCCTCTGGGCTGTAGAACATGCCAGCTTGAACGACGCTTCGCCCTGGGCTCAGATCTCAATCATCCCGTTCTTGATTGCAGTGCTTCAGTACGCTCTGCTTGTCGATCAGGGGAAGGGTTCGGCTCCCGAGGATGTGATCCTTCATGATCGACTCATGCAGGTCATGGGTGCAATCTGGGTAGTCCTGCTGGCGATCGGAATTTACGGGTGACCTCGCCTGAGCTCGAAATTGAACAGAAGCTGCTCGTTGGATGGGGCCGGACTTCTCCGACTTCGGCCGACTTGGTCCATGCGCGCAGCACCGATGAAGTCGTCGCTGCTGTTCAGGCTGCGAATGGCCGAGGAATTATTGCTCGTGGTCTTGGTCGCGGCTACGGCGACTGCGCTCAGAATGCGGGCGGCCTGGTACTCGATGGGCCGAAGCGATCCGGTGTGATTGATGTCGATCTCGAACGCTCTCAGGTGCAAGTGCTGGGAGGAACCAGCCTTGACGAGTTGATGAAATGGTTTGTTCCGCTCGGCATGTTTGTTCCCGTCACTCCCGGAACCCGCTCAGTCACCGTTGGCGGCGCAATAGCTGCCGATATTCACGGAAAGAATCACCACATCAAAGGCTCATGGGGTAGCCACGTGCTGTCGCTTCGACTGATCGACGGTTTCGGGGCACTTCGTGAGCTCTCTCCATCGCAAGAGCCCGAGTTGTTCTGGGCCACCATCGGCGGCATGGGACTGACTGGGATTGTGGTGGATGCAACCATCCAGATGACTCCCATTGGCTCGAGCTTTGTGGTGGTCGATACAGACCGCACCGATGACCTTGACGGTGTGATGTCGCTCATGCGCGAAGGTGATGAGTACTACGACTACTCGGTGGCGTGGATCGACCTGATCGCCACCGGCGCTCACATGGGGCGTTCGATCTTGGAGCGAGGGCGCTTTGCTACTCGTGAAGAGGCGCTAGCGGCTGGCCATGACGACCCGTATAAGTATTCGCCGCACCAGTTGATTTCACCGCCGGACCTGTTTCCGTCGGGGCTACTCAACCGACTCACGATTCGGGCGTTCAACGAGTTGTGGTATCGCAAAGCCCCGAAGCTAAAGCGTGATCACATCTCGAGCATCGAGGCGTTCTTCCACCCTCTCGACATGATTGAGGATTGGAATCGCTTGTACGGGCAGCGAGGATTCTTGCAGTGGCAGTTTGCCGTCCCGGACGATGCCACTGATGTGGTTCGAACCACCGTCGAACGGCTCTCGGCCGCCGGAGCGTCCTCATTCCTTGCTGTGTTAAAGCGCTTTGGTCCGGGCAACATCGCACCGCTGTCGTTCCCAACCAAGGGGTGGACTCTGGCGCTTGACATCCCCGTGGCTGCCAACCTCGACCGCTTACTCGATGAGCTCGACGAGCTTGTGGTGCAAGCCGGAGGGCGTGTGTATTTGGCGAAGGACAGCCGGGTTCGCCCTGAGCTCGTTCCGGCTATGTACCCCCGCCTTGATGAGTGGCGGCAGATTCGCAATGCTGCCGACCCCGAGGGCCGGTTCTGTAGCGATATGAGCCGCCGACTCAACCTGATTTAGCCGCCGACCTCGCTGGCGTACTGGTCCAAGGCTGCTTGGAACTCGGTGTTGGCAGTTTTGATCACAGGGGCGACTTCGCCTCCGCCAGTGGTGACCAGCTCGAGCGCGCTGCGTGTGATCGAGCGGAACTCGTTATATGGGCCAATCACGGGGCCAGGGAACTCTGGGTCAAGGTTCACGAGGCCATCCGAGGCCACGGCTAACCATTGGCCACGCTGCGTGTCCTGAAAGGCCGCAAGTAGCGCTGGGTCTTCACGTGCAGTCTCTGATACCGGTAGGTACGAGCCTTCAAGCGTCCAGCGAACTTGTTGAGGAGTCTCGTTGAAGTACTTCATGAAGTTCCAAGCGGCTGCAATTGAGGCGTCCTTGCCGCTGTTGACCATGTACCAACCTGCTCCACCGATCTGGCCAACCCCCGCTTCCTTGAGGCCGGGATTGAGCCCCACACCAATCTTGAGAGTGTCGAACTTCACCGTCGACAGGTCGATTCCAAGATCTGCTGCGCCAATGTCTTCATTCCGTAACGTTCCTTCGATCGCAGCGTTCACAGAGGTGATTGCGGTAGAGGTGTCAATAAGCATCGAAGAGGTCTGTAGTGCCATGGCAAAGAGTTGCCCGAAGGAGTCTGAGTAGGGGACTGCTTTGAGTAGGCCGTCTTGTTGCATGGACTGGAACCACTGAAACACTTCAGTTGTTGGGTCGCTGATCAGTTCCGAGGTTGTAGCCAACCCTGAGCGGCCGTTGCTGCTATTCACTACCGGCTGTTGCACGCCAGCAAGTGCTTGTTCGAGGTACCACGAGTCGACGCGAAGTACGAGTGGCTGTTCTACGCCGGGGATATTCGCAGCCTTGATCTTCTCTGCGGTGGAACGAAGCTCGGCCAGGGTTTTCGGCAACGCTGCGGGGGCAGAGTCAACTCCTGCAGCAGCCAAGTGAGCCTGATTTACGTACAGCACGGGCTCGCTCACCGAGAATGCGGCAGGCCAGAGCACATCATCCACGGTGTAGCCGCTGATGACCGCCGGAAGAATATTCTTGTAGATAGCTGCGGCTGTGTCGTCGGCAGCTATGCAATCTTGTGCGGGGACGATCGACTCAGAATCAATCATGAACTGTGTCGTGGTGTCTTCGCTCAGCACGATGTCAGGAAGAGACGCTGGATCTCCGAGAGCATCTTGGTATTTTTTCAGAAGCTCCTCGTAGGTCCCTTGTGCTTCGACTGCGAGCACCACCTTGTCCTGGCTCTTGTTGTACGAGTCCGCAATGCTTTCTAGGGTCTTGGCAGTAAGGCCGATCCATGCGTGCCAGATGGTGATCTTGACTGGCCCGTCAGCACTGTCGAGGGCAGCAACGGGGCAGAGCGACGCATCGCCTTCGCTTGTGTTGCCCGAGGCTGAGTCGCCACTATCTGAAGAGCTGCATGAGACTGCGAACATCGCTAGCACTAGGAGTAGTGCCGCCCCGAGCTGCGTCCATGGCATGAGCCGGAACTGCCGAGACCTCGAGGAGTTGAGCGATCGAGGGTTGGACTGATTCTGCATCTGGCAGCTCTCCTGTGCGTGGGCAATGGACATATCAACTCGAAGTACGAAGCCTCCGGGTGCCGTTCAACCTAGTGGTCTGAAGCAGAGCAAACGCCTGTTTTCTCTAAACACAAAGTAAACAGTGCATTCTTTGCTTGGTGGTCCTGCCAGTGCTACTACCCGGCAACCTCTTGGGCGTAGGTATCTAGGTCTGATTGGAACTTCTTGTTGAACTCAGACAGCGCCGTTGTGGGATCATCCCCGCCAAGGACTACCCCTTCGAGCATTTTGTGGATTCCGGAGCGGTACTGGTTGTAGGGGCCAATGACAGGGCCGGGAAAGTCCGGATCAAGGCCGAGGAGTTGCTGGTTGGCAACACCCAGCCACTTGCCTGCGGGGTCGTTGGCAAAATAGTTCACGATGGTTGGATCTTCTTGCACCGCAGTTGAGACCGGCAGATAGGAGCCTTGAAGAGTCCAATCCACTTGCACCGGAGTTGAGTTGAAGAACTTCATGAAATCCCAACCCGCAGCGATCTTTGCATCCTCAGGGCCGGCCACAAG
>CAEZSF010000016.1_pt1 | contig 15841 bp, 14 predicted proteins | sample 7263891 | NCBI WGS metagenome assembly CAEZSF01 (sample SAMEA6813767, study PRJEB35770) | uncultured Actinomycetes bacterium | biome: Freshwater; feature: Freshwater reservoir; material: water | place: Czech Republic | collected 2017-04-14 | depth 0.5m m
CTGTCACTGACTGCTCTAGCTAGCTCGGTCAAGATCGGCGACATCTCCGTCACCGGAGCAAGCCTGAACCTCAATGCCTCACCCGCAACTGGTGTCTCTGCAACGGTGCAGGGCAACGTCAAGGTCGGACCAAGTACTGCAAGCGGCATCGTCGACGTGGTGTTTGATAAGGCTGGCGCACTTGTTTCGGCCCATGCCGACCTTGCTGCTCACCTAGTTGGAACCCAAGCTGGCGGCAAGAAGATTGACCTTCAGGGAACGGTCAAGCTTGACGGAAACAAGACCGAGACCACAGTCTCGTTCACCGGAAGCGGCGTCCTCGGAGACCTTGTTATCAACGAGGCCAATGGTTCGCTCACACTTGCAGCCAACAAGGCAACCTTCGTCGGTCTCATCGATGTTGCTGACGGGCCCAACTCGGTTCGCTTCAACGGTTCCATTGTTTGGGACGGCATCACTGCCTACACCCCATTCCTTATGCTTGAAGGTGCCGGCGAGTTCTCGGGTACCTTGCAAGATGGTCAGCAGATCTCAGTCTCGGGCTCGGTCTCAACCACTGTGGTTGGCGGACAGCTCAGCGCCGTAGTCACCGGAACCTTCAAGGTGGGCACGCTCAAGGCCACCGGCTCGGCAACCGTTGAAACCAACGGAGCAACCACAACCCTCAACGTTGATGCAAGCCTCGTAGACGCAGGTTTCGCAGCACAACTTCAGGGCGTCGTCGTCATCACTGACGGCCGTGCAGAGACAGTGAGCTTGGACGCTCAGGTCAACGGAGCAGTCAACCTTGGAGATGTCACCCTTACTGGTGCCAACTTGCACATCGGAAGCTCCTACGGAAGCCCAATCGACCTGACCTTTGCTGGCGGGCTCAAGATCGGAAATCGTGCAGACCTCAGCGGCTCGCTAGCTGCAAGCTTTGGTCCAAACGGATCGCTGATTAGCCTCAACGGTCAGCTCAGCGGATCCCTCTCGCTCGACTCCTGGGGACTTGTTAACTTCGACGGAACAATCATCGCAAGCCCAGAGCAGGTAACACTGTCGGGTTCTGGTGCCGTTTCGCTGATCAACTTCCCGCTCGGCATCACGTTCAAGGGATCGTTCACCTCTTCACTGACCAACCCAAGCTGGTCACTGAACGGATCCGGCAAGCTGCGGATTGCTTCAATCCAGATTGCTTCCGCCCGACTCAACCTGTCGCAGGCTGTTGGAATGAAGGCAACCCGAGCCGGCTTCTACTTCTCCATTCTGGGAATCCCGGTCTACTTCGAAGCTGACTTCTACATGAACCCAGGTGGCGGCTGCTCCAAGGTGAACCTCACCGGCGGTAGCTTCCTCGCCCGGCCAATCCTCGCACTGGTCTTGCCAGGTGTGATTGGTTGCCCGGTCAACATCTAGGTCGTTAGCGAACTTCGAACGCAAAAGAACCCCTGCAAACTGCAGGGGTTCTTTCGCGTTACGGATAAGGCCGAGCGGCTAGCTCAGTCAGACATTTGTGGAAGGTTCGCAAGCGCTGCATCGACCTTGTCGGCGGGGTAGTCGTAGTCGACAATCCCACCCTCGAAGTACTTGTCGTAGGCGGCCATGTCCAACATGCCGTGACCGCAGAGGGCTGTCAGGATCACCTTCTCTTCACCGGTCTCTTTGCATTTGAGAGCCTCGGCAATGGTGGCTGCAAGAGCGTGGGTGGGCTCGGGAGCGGGCACGATTCCCTCGGTTCGAGCAAACTGAACTCCAGCAGCAAAGCAGTCGGTCTGAGCGATTGCCTCGGCCTCGATCAGTCCGAGCTCATAGATATGGCTGATGAGTGGACTCATACCGTGGTATCGCAAGCCACCTGCATGAATGGGGTCGGGAATGAAGTCGTGGCCAAGCGTGTGCATCTTCATGAGTGGAGTCATGCCTGCGGTATCGCCGAAGTCATAGGCGTAGGTGCCTCGCGTGAGCGAGGGGCAAGCAGCCGGCTCAACGGCACGGATTGTGGGATTGATCCGACCTGCAAGCTTCTCTCGCAGGAAGGGAAAGCTCAGCCCAGCAAAGTTCGATCCGCCGCCGGTACACCCAATGATCAGATCTGGGGTATCGCCTGCTTTGGCCATCTGCAGCAAGGCTTCTTCGCCGATCACTGTTTGATGCATCAGCACGTGATTCAGCACTGAGCCGAGCGCATAGCGAATCTCTGGGTCTTGAGCGGCTACTTCGACTGCCTCAGAGATTGCGATACCGAGTGACCCTGGGTTTGCTGGGTCGAGAGCCAACAGTGAGCGACCGTACTCGGTCACCTCGGAGGGGGAGGGGTGAACGGTAGCGCCAAACACCTGCATCATCGCCCGCCGGTATGGCTTTTGGTCGTAGCTAGCTCGCACTTGCCAGATCTCGCATTCAAGGTCAAACATCTGGCATGCAAAGGCAAGTGCCGTGCCCCATTGGCCGGCGCCGGTCTCGGTGGTGAGCTTTTTGACCCCAGCTTTGGCGTTGTAATACGCCTGCGGAATGGCAGTGTTGGGTTTATGCGACCCGGCTGGGCTGGTGCCTTCGTACTTGTAGTAGATCCGGGCTGGTGTCCCTAGAGCTGCTTCTAGGCGCCGAGCTCGATGTAGCGGCGTTGCCCTCCACAGCCGGTAGATATCCATGACCTCGCCGGGTATATCGATGTATCGGTCGGTGGTGACCTCTTGCATGATGAGGTCCATCGGGAAGAGCGGGGCAAAGTCATCAGGTCCAGCAGGCTGATGCGTGCCCGGGTGAAGCGCTGGGGGAGGCGGTTCGGGAAGATCGGCAACGAGGTTGTACCAAGTGGTGGGTACCTCATCATCGTTCAACATGTAACGAAGTGGTTCACTCATTCAATTCCCCAGTCTGGCCGTTGAGGCCTCTTATTCCTTTGGTAGCTCAAACACTATGTCGGTCGTGTTCCGCTCGCTGGAAGATGCCGCCGGATAAAGTCACACCATGAACAGATCGAGCGTCTGCAGTGTGAGATTCCTTGTTGGTTTCGTGGTTGCGTTCTCCGCCGTTGGGGTACTTTCTTCAGTAGCAGGGGCAGAGGTGACAGGGTTCACGGTCACGCTGACACCCAGGCGAGCAGAACCGGGTGCCACGGTAGCGATCGCTTCTTCGTGCACGTTTACTGCCGGCGACGAGTTCTCCAAAGTAGAGGTAACGCTTGGGAGCACAACAGTCACCCTTACCCCCTCGGGGCCACCCGTTGCTGATGGCGATGGCTTCCGGCAGGATCTGACCGGGTCGCTCACTGCTCCAACTGAGCCAGGGATCTACCTAGTAACCGAACTCTGCCTCACTACAGGGGGCGAGGCCACTGGGAACCAAGCCCTCACGGTGTTAGTGCCCACTACCACGGTGCCAGAAACCACCCTGCCGCCAACCACTCTTCCATCAACCACTCTGCCGAGTCCTGCCCCGCCCACGACTACGGTCTCGCCGCCGCTCTCGGCTGGTGGTGTCGCTTCTGGAGCGACGACTGGCCCGCAAGAACTAGCTGCGACGGGTCGTTACAGTGCGAGGTTTGCCATGTTCGGCAGCGCACTCCTTCTACTTGGAATCGGACTCTCGCTCTTCTCTCGTAGGGCCGATGCGAGCTAGGTAGGCGCCTAGCCTAAAACGACGAAACCCCTGCCGAAGCAGGGGTTTGCGTAGAGAGCGGGTACGGAGAATCGAACTCCGGTATTCAGCTTGGGAAGCTGATGTTCTACCATTGAACTACACCCGCAGAACCCTGCGAGAGGGTAGAAGTGCTTTTCGCTTCACACCTTAGCGGAGCGAGCAGCGCGTTCCTGAGCCATCACTCGGTCGTACTTGTCGCTGGCCCGAACGTAAGCGGCATCTGCAGCATCTACTCGCCGTTGTTGGCGCTCGTTCAGCATCCGCGGCCCGGGAGTGTTGTATTCAGGAAAGAACGTGTCTTGAAGCCACGTGGACTTCTGCACCAGCGTCACAAATGCAATACAGCCAATCGAGGCTACAACTGCGATGACGCCCAACATTGCCAGGATCCCAAGCACTCCAACGACCATATTCCCACTCCGTATCTTCCTGAGTCCTGCCCGCCAGTAGAACGTTTAGAACTGTATCAGTGAGTTCTCGGCAGAATCCACCAGGAACTTGAGCAGCAATGTGAACCATGACGCGCATCTGTCCTGCGTGCGACCCGGTTTTGGGGTGACACGCAGGACAGAGGGGGTTGGGGGGTGTTGTTGGGTGGGGGGTTAGTTGTTGGTTTTTGGTTTTGTGGTTCGTGGGCCTGCGGTTTGGATGGTTGCTGTTGCGGGGAGGTAGATGGGGGTGCAGACCTGTTGGATGTCGGGTTTTTTGGGTGTGCCTCGGTTGGTTTGTTGGGTTTGTGCGCCGTCGGGGCAGGTGGTGTTTGCCCAGGTGGTTCGGGTGGTTGTGGTTCCGTTGATGTCTGCGAGCCATAAGATGGTGCCGGTGAGGTTGGCGTCGGTGAGGTTGGCGCCGGTGAGGTTTGCTCCTGCGAGGTTTGCGTAGGAGAGGTCGGTGCCGGTGAGGTCTGAGTTTCGTAGGTCTGCTCCGGTGAGGTCTGCGTGGGAGAAGTCTGCGTTTTTGATGCGTGCTCCTTGGGCGATGGTTTGGGCGAGGTTGGAGTCGGTGAAGTCGGAGTCGTTGAGGTTGATGCCTCCGAGTTCTGATCGGAACAGGTTGACTCGTTGTGCTGAGACTCCGGTGAGGTCTGCGTCGACGAGGGTTGATTGTTCAAGTGTTGCTTCGTCGAGGGTTGCGTCGATGAAGGTGCTGTTGGTGAGGTCGGATCGGAAGAGTTGTGCGGTGTCGAGGTTGGCTTCGTTGAAGTTGGCGTTGCGTAGTGTTGACATGGCGAGGTTTGCGCCTTGGAGGTTTGCGCTTTCGAGGTTTGCTCCGACGAGGTTGGATTGGAAGAGGTCTGCGTTTTCGCAGTTTGCGTCTGGGACGATTGCGCAGTCATCGATGACTTCGGTGCCGCCGGCGCTGATGTAGAGCGTGGCGTTGTTCACGGTGATGCTGTCGCTGCTTGCGGTGGGGAGTGTGTTGATTTCTTTGGTGGTTTGTCCTTCTGCGGTGATGGTGATGCCGCCTGAGCGGGCGAGTGCTCGGCCGATTTCTCCTGTGGGGACGCTTGAGGCAAGGAGTGTGGCGGTGTTGTCTTTGTTGAGTGTGGGTGTGCTGACAGCCATGATGAGGTCTGATTGGCCGGTGCCGGCTACGTCGCCTGATAAGACGCTGTTGGCTGTGCCGAGGCGGACGGTGAGGTTGGAGGGGTCGTCGAAGAAGGTAGTTGTGGCAACTCTGGCTGAGTCGGCGGGGCCGGTTCTGGCCATGGTGTCGTCAACGCCTTGCAGGGTGAGGTCCCATGAGGTGTCGCCGGTTGGGGTGAGTGTTGCTGAGATTGCGCTGATTGCCATGATGACTTCGGCTTTGTTTTCGGAAACTGCGAACCCGGTTTTTGCTTTGGTCGGGGTGAGTGTTCCGTCTGATCCTGCGGGAACAGATGATGGGATTGTGGTGGTGGTTTGACCAGCTGACCCTGGGGTGGTGCAGCTAGCAAGGGTTGCTGTAGCGAACAGTGCTGCGGCTGCAAGACTTAAACGGCGGGTGTTTGTGTGGCGGCGGGTGTTCATGGGTAGAGCTCCTTATTTGACTTAAAGATTTTGACGAGCATGACAAGCGTTGCGATGATGGTGAGCGTGCCGAGGATGAGCCATCCGGCTGCGATCCAGTTGTCTACGTTGAGGGCCCAGAATTCTGAGATCCAGGTGCCCCAGTCGGTGATGATGTTTGCGGTCATTCGATTGATCCTTTTCCTTCTGCTCGGTATTGCGCCGACCATCCATCTCTGCGGATTCCGAAGATGACGTCGAACCAAGAGATCAGCCAGATAGCGATCGAGAACCAGAGGTAGATTTCACCGGGGACGAGTAACACCGCCGAGATGACATCTTTTGTGGTCCGATCCGGCATTTTCATAGCAACCCGGTAGTTGAGGACCATGCCGAACAGTGGCGGAATCGCCCAGATCCAATACCAAACCCAAGACCCTCGTTGCAACGCCAAGGTGAGCAACACAACAAACAGAATCCGAATTGTTGCATCGAGCAGCATCTTCGCTTGGAGCTTCCAAGGTTCCGCCGTGTGCTTTTTGAATCCGTTGAGGCGCAACAGGTGAATAATGCCCGCATCCCACTTGCGACGCTGAGCCCACAAAGCTTTCACCGAGTACATGGGGCCGATATAGGCACGGCTATCGGGTGAGCACAGGGTTTCCCAATCCAAATCACTGAGCCGCCAGGTGAGCTCCATGTCTTCTACCTGGGTTTGAGTCGACCAAGGCGCTTCGCGACGATTCTCTTTCGCTACTTGACGCATAGCGTCGCCACGAAACAACGTGGCCTGCCCGCCAAGAACATACGTCTCACCATCTCGACGAAGTAGATCCAACGTCCAACCCGTGAACTCCATGCGTTGTTGACGCAGCAGATACGACTGGATAAACCCAGAAGCCGTTGACTGATCAAACGTATAACGAGCCATAATCCCACCCGCAGACGCATTCGCAGACAACTCAGTAAACAACTGCTCAGCGCACAACGGCTCAAGACGAGAATCAGCATCAACACCGAGAATGAACTCGGCGTCTTGGCCGTAACGAATCCAACCCTGAGACAACGCCCCAACTTTGCGGGCCTTGTTATCAACAGTTTCCATCACCACAACCGGCGACCCATACGAACGAGCAATCTCCGCTGTGTTATCCGTGCAGTTATCCGCGATCACAACAATCAGATCCGGCATCATGGACTGCGCAAAGAAACTGTCCAAACACGTCGCAATCACATCCGCTTCGTTATGAGCAGGAATCAACGCAACAATTCTCGGTTCCGGCTTCGCTTCCAAAGCAGCCTTACGAGAACGACCACCAGAAAGCTTCTCACGAAGACGCTCCAACCGGCTCGGACTAGCCTCATGAACCTCAGGATTACGAAACACCATCACTCCTCAACAACATCGGAACTACTAGGTAAAAAACGCTTGCAGGAACATTGTGCCGACTTTCTGCCAAAACACAACCCCTGAGATTTCGACTTCAAAAGCCGTAACGCAGACACCATTATGCGCAACGTGTGACAGAACTCAACCGGGTAAAAACACCTAGAACTAGAGTCATATAGGCCAAATGACCTACATCAGTCAGAAACCCTTGACTTGATCACGACAAATCAATACAAACAGAATCCCACCCCAAACCACAGCCACTGACAGAACCACTGACACAACAAATGGCGGAGCAAATGGCGGACCCAATGACACCCCTTCGAACGAACCGACCACCCCGAAACGCAATGACGGCGCTGGTTCTGCTTCTGGTGCTTGCCGTTACTGGCAGCACCTTGGGCTGCAGCAGTTCAGATACTGCTGGGCCGGAGGTGGCAGCGCCGGCCGGCGTTGAGTCCAAAGGGTCAGAAGCGACCTCGGGTACCTATCAGGCTGGCATCGACCAGCCGTTTAGTTTGAACTGGGGTGGAAACCGGCTCTGGGTGCGGTGGAAGAGCCAAGGCGCTTGCGCCAACGGCATCAAGGTGACCACAGATGGAAAGAGCTCTGACGTGCCGGTCAATCCCGAATGGAGCAGCGTCGTGCTGGGCAACTCTGTTCGGGAGATAACGGTGGACCCATCGGGTTGCGTCCTTGACGTTGATCACTTGAGCGATACGAGTCGACCGTTCATTGGTATGCAGATCACTGACACGAGCGCAGCACCCGCAATCGCCCCGAAGTCGATCTCTACGACACCCACTGCAGTGTGGCTGACGGATGCCGAGACGGCTCCTGGAGCAGTCGAGTCTGCGCTGAGTGAGGCAGAGCGTCATGATTCCGTCCCGGTCTTCGTGTTGTACCTCCGGCCTCAGCGAGACTGCGGTGGTTACTCGTCTAACGCTGAGGGCTCAAGCAGCGCCTCGAAGGAGTCTGCGGCGTATCTAGCAGCTGTCAAAGACCTTGCAGCACAACTTGGTGATACTCCAGCGATTGTGGTGGCCGAGCCTGATGCAACCTCGCAGGACTGTGGCGATCCCGAACTGATTGCTTCGGCAGTTCAGGCGTTGAAGGTCAATCCATCTACGTACGTGTACCTAGATGGTGGACACCCTGGGTGGAAATCTGTGGGCGATCAGGCTGCAAGGCTCCGTGCTGCAGGCGTAGCGAATGCTGACGGTTTTGCGCTCAACGTCTCCAATTTTGTTCACCTAGATGAGGTGCAGGCATATGGCGACGAGCTCTCAAAGGTGCTCGACAAGGAGTATGTGGTTGACATATCTCGCTCTGGCGGAACGGTTCCCCCAGACCAATGGTGTAACCCATCTGGGGCCCGTATTGGAGCTGAGCCAAGCTTCGATACGCCAAGCATCAATATGGTTGCCGAGTTATGGGTCAAACAGCCAGGTGAGAGCGATGGTGAGTGTAACGGTGGGCCCTCGGCCGGAACTTGGTGGCAACAAGGTGCAGAGCAACTAGCTAGTAATCAGAACTAAGGACCGAGAAAACGAGGTCGCTGCAGGAATCACCCCTGACTCGCACTACGGTGCGTGGCGATGATTCTTGCTGATGCCTCCATTCGTGCTCTCGTCGATCAAGGTCGATTGGGCATTGACCCCTATGACCCCGATCTTGTGCAGCCTGCATCAGTGGATGTTCGCCTTGGAACGCAGTTTCGAGTGATGCGTAATAGTCGCCTGACTCATATCGACCCGATGGTTCACGATGAGAACCTTATGGAAGTCGTCGAGGTAGCACTGGGTGAGCCTTTTGTTCTGCACCCGGGAGAGTTCGCACTTGGCCATACTGCCGAAAGGTTTGGCCTTCCCGATGACCTCGTTGGCATTGTGAACGGCAAGAGCAGTCTTGGTCGTATGGGCTTACAGGTTCACGCGACTGCTGGCTTTGTAGACCCGGGATTCTCCGGTGTGATCGTGCTCGAGTTATCAAACGTGGCAAATCTGCCAATTCTGCTGCGTCCAGGTATGAAGACGGCGCAGATGGTTTTTGAACAAATGGATCGTGCCGCAGAACGCCCGTATGGCCACCCAGATCTTCGTTCAAAGTACCAAGGTCAGACCGGGGCGGTTGCCTCGAAATACTCCGAGAACTTCCCAGACAGCTAAGCAAGATTACTCGGCGGCATTTCTTCTGAGTTCCCTTGCAAGCGACCCTGTCGAAGCAACTTCGGTGACGGCATCAACGAGTCGCTGCGCCTCGACTGGTCTGAGCAACGCTGCATCTGCCCCGCAGTTTGACCCTAACGGCTGATCGCTCATCACCAGAATTGCAGCTTGGTTGAGGACCGGCTCGGGGCGGCCGCGGAGCTGAGTCAGAAGATCTGTGCTTGCTGATGCCTCTCGCCCGCTGAATGAAACCAGCAGAACTGCTACGGATTCCTGCAGCAATACATCGGCCACTCCATCGGAGCGGCTGAGTGATTCGGCTTCGAAGCCAGCAGCGCGCAGCACCGCGAGCAACACAGCTGCTACCTGCGGCTGGTCTTCACAGATCAGCACTCTGGCACTCATCTGGGTTGCAGAATCACTTAAGCCTCGAGTTGCAGGCCGCGGTCGCCTAGTGGATCTGAATTCTCAAGAGCTTCGAGCACGTGCATGGCAAGGTCGCCCACCTTGACCTGGTCTTCTTCCATGCCTTGGGCCTTCACGCCATCGTCGATCATGATGTAACAGAACGGGCAGGCAGTTGCGATGCGCGTGGCTCCCGTGGCGATGAGTTCTTGGGAACGCTCAACGTTGACTTGTTTGCCCGTGCTCTCTTCCATCCACATACGTGCACCACCAGCACCACAGCACATGCCCTTGGTGCCGTTGCGCTCGGCTTCTACAATCTCTATTCCCTTGAGTGATCCGAGCACCTTGCGTGGCGCCATGTACACGTCGTTGTGTCGGCCCAAGTAGCAGGAGTCGTGATACACCATGCGCTCTTCAAGCTTGGCTCCAGTCATGTCGAGCTGCCCGGAATCAATGAGGTCTTCAAGGAACTGGCTGTGATGCAGCACCTCGTAGTTGCCGCCAAGCTGTGGGTACTCGTTTTCGAGTGTGTTGAAGCAATGCGGGCATTGGGTAATGATTTTGCGAACGCCCATGCCATCAAGGGTCTCGATGTTTTGTGTGGCGAGCATCTGGAAGATGTACTCATTGCCGGATCGTCGTGCAGGGTCTCCCGTGCAGTTTTCGGACGGGCCGAGAATTGCGAAGCTGACTCCGGCTCGCTGCAACAGCTTGGCCATCGCCTGAGTGACCTTTTGGTTCTTGTCATCAAACGAGCCTGCACAGCCCACCCAGTACAAGTACTCGGCAGTGAACGGGTCGCCACCATCCAAGATGGTGATGCCATCCAAGTTTTTGGTCCAGTTCGCGCGATCGGTTTGCGACATTCCCCAGGGGTTGCCAGAGTTCTCCATGCCACGAAAGGCATTGCCGAGTTCGGTGGGGAAGTCTGACTCCATCAGAGTCAGGTAGCGACGCATATCGAGGATCTTGTCCAGGATTTCAATGTTGACCGGGCAGTTCTCATCGCAGGCTTTACAGGTTGTGCAGGCCCAGACCTCTTCGGCCGAGATGCGCTCAAACAATGAGTTCGCAGCAATCACAATCTGTGGGTCCTCGCCAATGGGAGGCGAGACGACGGGTGAGCCGGATGCAGCCATGACTGCTCCGGACTTCAGCACGATCTCTCGAGGATCTAGTGGTTTTCCAGTTGCATGTGCAGGACAGACCGAGGTGCAACGGCCACACATGGTGCAAGCATCAGTATCGAGTAGCTGCTTCCAAGTGAAGTCCTCAACTACAGAAGCCCCAAAGGTTTCGAGCTCTGTTTCCATCAGGTTTGGCATCGGCTTCATAGCGCCCTTCGGGCGATCTTTCACCGACAAGTACATGTTGAGCGGCGAGGTGAAGATATGCCGCAACATCGTGGTGGGCAGGATCACCAAGAACGCAATGAAGGTGAACACGTGCAAAATCCACATGGCCTGATGCCAGCCAGACAACGTGGTCATGTTCTGGACTAACCCCGAGAGTGGGTATCCAATGAAGGACCATTTCTCGAAGTTCGGCCGACCATCAAGTGCAATTCGGAACATCTCGGCAAGAAAGCCAGTTACGCCAATGGCGAACAGCGTGCCCAAAATAATGGCGTGTTCGGGCTTTGACTTGATGCGAATGCGATACGGGCGCTGCACATAGCGCCGCAGAATCGCCCAGATGACTCCGCCAAGGAACACCGCTCCGGCAAGGTCGCCGATGAAGGCATAGCCCTCATAGACCGAACCATGTAGGAACTTCATGCTGACTGGCAGTTGGTGGTTGATCTCGAGTACCGAGGTCACTGCGAGCAGCACCAAGAAGCCGAAATAAATCATCGAATGCATGATTCCTGCGGCGGGGTCACGTAGCAGCGTTTGCATGTAGAGGCCGGTGCGCAGCCTTGCCATGCGGGCCTTGCCATTTTTGGGGGTGATGTCTCTTTTGTCTGGCCCGCCCCGTTCCCAGTTGCGAACCCGGTACGAGAACATGACTGCCCCGTAGACAAACATCATCGGAATGATGGTGTAGAACGCCAATTTGAGAGGCCCCGGAATATTGTCGAAGACCTCTCGTTGTATGGCGCTCTCGTCGTGGAACTGGAAAACGGTTGCCGCTACCCCCGAGAGTGCAACGACTAGGCCAATGGCAACGCCGATGACGATGGCGATCTGATTCGGGCGTAAGCGTGGCGGCCCGGGAACCTTCTCGTCTGCGTCTTGAGCTTGATTCGATTCAGTCACAGTCATAACAAGAGTGAACTTATCGCGGGTATCAGTGATTGAGCGATTGCTCGGACTCGCGAAGTCTGTGAGCAACGGAAACCAGCAGTTTGTGAGCCAGCGTGGGGATCTCGTCGAGCACGCCATTGAAGGCCGGTTTTGACAACACCAGCACGGTCAGATCGGTGGTCGCCGTCACGGTTGCAGTGCGCAGGCCTCCGTCTAAAAGAGAGAGTTCGCCAAAGTGATCACCTGGGCCGAGCGTGGCTACTTTTACTCCCGCCTTGAGAACAGCTGCGCGGCCGGAAAGAAGTACAAAGGCCTCACGACCAATGGTTCCCTCCACAGTCAGGTCGGTACCTGCAGAGATAGAGAGTTCGTCGGCCGCACGAGAGAGACGTTGAAGGTCTTTCTTGGAACAGGCCGAGAAGAGCGGAATGTTTGCGACCTCATCCACGAACTTTGTCATGGGGGTGAACAGTAGAAGCTTCAGGTTCGGAATGCAGGTGAATGACGAATGAACACCATTGCGTGCAGGTAGTCGATATGTGCGGTTGAATAGCGGGGATCTTATTTTTAGGAGTGTCAGGTAGATGAGGGTCGTTGCAGTAGCTGGTGCCAAAGGTGGCGTAGGGAAGACTGCTGCTGCTGTGAACTTGGCGATCTTGTCGGCTCGTTCAGGCCACCGCACATTGTTGTGGGATTTGGATCCTCAGGGAGCGGCCACACATTGCTACCGCGCCCAAGCCAAAGTGAAGGGCGGAGCGACTCGCCTGCTTGGCGGCAAACGTGACTTAAGCGCTTTTATTCGCGCTACCGAGTATCAGCGCCTTGACCTGCTGCCAGCGGACCCGTCTTTTCGAGTCGTCGACACGGTGCTTTCAACTCGACGCTGGCCAGACCGGGTGCTTCGCAAACTTCTGCGTCCACTTGATCGCGAATATGACGTAGTGATCTTGGATTGCGCTCCCGGCCTAGGAGTGGTGACCGAGTCAGTAATTGCTGCCTCAGACATCATCCTGGCTCCAATTATTCCTGCCCCCTTGGCAGTGCGCAGTCTGGATCAGCTTGAAGAGTTCACTCACGCTCATCGTCCTGGATTGCCGTTCTTGGCGTTTCTTTCGATGCTGGACGAGCGCAAAGTCCTGCACCGTCAACTTGTGGCGCAAGTGCGTGGAGACAGGCGCTTTGCCCTAGCTGCCGTTCCCTCGTCCTCTTCGGTTGAGCGCATGGGCCTCGAGCAAATCCCAGCGGTACTCGCCTCGCCCAACAATCTGGCCGCTGTTGCGTACCGCAGATTGTGGGCAGAGGTCGAAGAGCGAATTGACCTAGAGCCTCAAATGCCCGGCTAATGCCGGCGGGGGTTACCCTCCGCTGGCCTGTTTTGCGACGGCTTCCGCTCGAAGCCTGACCGCCTCTGCATCTAGCAGGTACCGCTGCTCGAGCGGCTTGGACTCAGCAGGGTGAAAGGCCTCATTGAGCTCGTAGTGAAGCGGCACGCCAGTGGGAATGTTGACTTCAGAGATCTCATCATCAGAGATGCCTTCGAGGTGTTTCACAAGAGCTCGAAGTGAGTTTCCGTGAGCCACAACAGCAACTCGTTTGCCCGCTGCAAGATCAGGGATGATCGCGTCAAACCAATAGGGCATCATTCGCGCCACGACATCGGCAAGGCACTCGGATGTGGGTAACAGTTCCGGGGGAAGGTCACTGTAACGGGGGTCATCATTTGGGTTGAACTGGTTCTCGTCGGTGATTGCCGGCGGCGGAACCTCATAGCTGCGCCGCCAGACTTTGACCATCTCTGCGCCGTACTTTGCTGTGGTCTCTGCCTTGTTTGCACCAGTGAGTTCACCGTAATGGCGCTCGTTGAGTCTCCAACTCCGCCGAACCGGAACCCACAGTCGTTGCATGGAGTCCAGCGCAATGTTGGCAGTGCGGATTGCCCGAACTTGTAGCGAAGTGTGGAGCAGGTCGGGGTAGAAGCCGGCCTCGGTCATCATGCTGCCGGCGGCAGCGGCTTCTGTGCGGCCGTGATCAGTCAGGTCGCAGTCATACCAGCCAGTAAACAAGTTGAGTTTGTTCCACTCGCTCTCACCGTGGCGGAGCAGTACAAGTTGATGCATCGGGGGTCTCCATAACCGTGGCCCGAGGTTGATCCTGAAGGGCGCTGTTGCCAAGACACGCTACCGGTCCGGACCTTGCCTACCTGTCAAGGGTCGTACTATTGGCGCTCGTGCAGGTCTCTGTGGTGATCCCTTGTTACAACTCGTTACAGTTCCTGCCCGCCACCTTGGAGGCGGTGTTGGCCCAAGAACTCCCGTCGAGATTGCAGGATCAGTTTGAGGTGATCCTGGTTGATGACGGTGGGTCGGATGGGTTGAGCGACTGGGTGCAGCAGTTGGGCGACGATCGGGTTCGCGTGGTTCGCCAAGAAAACGCAGGAGTCTCTGCCGCTCGCAATCTTGGTATTGCCTCGGCCACTGGCGAATTTATTGCCTTTTGTGATTCGGATGACATGTGGAACCCGAAAGCAATGGCCGAGTTGTATGGCTGTTTCGAAGCTGATCGAAGTATTGGCTTGGCCTACGGCTTTTACGAGGTAGTTGACGCCGAGGGTGAATCAACGGGCCGCATTCGCAGGTCACAGATCCAAGGCGATGTCTGGGAGGAGTTCCTCACTGTGAACCCGGTAGGAGCTTCGGGGGTCATGGTTCGGCGTGAGGTCTTCGATCAAGTCGGAGTCTTTGCAGAAAATCGCGACCGCTTTCGGGTCGATGTTGAGGATTGGGAGCTCTGGATACGCATTGCTGCGGTGTGGCGAGTGGGCCTCACTCCCACCGTGGTAGTTCGTTATCGCCGCCATGATGGCAACTCCTCAACCGACCTTGACTCACTCGATGCCGCTTATCACCACATGTTGGAAGTTGTGTTTGCCGAGGTTGGGCCACAGCGGGCTGCGTTGCGGCCGCTAGCTACGGGGAGAATCGCCATGATCCTTGCCTGGCAGTCACTCAATGATGCGCAGGATCCTCACCGGGCGGCTGTCTACTTGCAACAAGCTGTTGATGCAGCACCCGAGTTGGGCCGTACCGCCGAGTTCTGGAGACTCCGAACTGCTGCGGCGGCCTTGAGCCTGACTGGTGCCCGCGGGTATCAACTCCTGCGATCAGCGAACAGAGCAAAGCTTCGGCTTGCACAGAAGCTGCGAGCCTAGAAGATACAAAGAATGCTCTCAGCTATATCAACAAAGTTGATGCATATACACTCAACTTTGTTAACATGACGGAGTTGCAGTTGTGAGAGCAGCTTAAAACTGTCCTAGATTGGGACTTTCGGACCTTCCGGAGTTCCGGTGTTCGTTCTAAGAACACAAACATGAAAGTGACGGACTCCCCCAGTCCGTCCAAATAGGAGTGTGACTCAATGGCTAAAGCAGTAGGAATCGATCTTGGAACCACAAACTCAGTGGTCAGCGTGCTTGAAGCTGGCGAGGCAGTGGTCATCCCCAACGCTGAAGGCGCTCGCACCACGCCCTCGGTCGTAGCATTCGCAAAAGACGGAGAAGTTCTTGTCGGTGAGGTAGCAAAGCGTCAGGCCGTGACCAACGCGGACCGCACCATTCGTTCAGTGAAGCGCCATATGGGCACCAACTGGACAGTAGACATCGACGGCAAGAAGTACACCTCACAAGAGATCTCGGCTCGCACGCTCATGAAGCTCAAGCGAGATGCAGAGGCCTACCTTGGTGACTCTGTGACTCAGGCCGTCATCACGGTGCCTGCGTATTTTGATGATGCTCAGCGCACGGCTACGAAAGAGGCCGGTCAGATTGCTGGCCTTGAGGTCCTTCGTATTATCAACGAGCCAACTGCTGCAGCTCTTGCCTATGGCATGGAGAAAGAAGATGAGGATCAGACGATTCTTGTCTTCGACCTTGGCGGCGGAACCTTCGACGTTTCGGTGCTTGAAATTGGCGACGGTGTGTTCGAAGTGAAGTCCACTCATGGCGATACCAGCTTGGGC
>CAEZSF010000019.1_pt1 | contig 15013 bp, 14 predicted proteins | sample 7263891 | NCBI WGS metagenome assembly CAEZSF01 (sample SAMEA6813767, study PRJEB35770) | uncultured Actinomycetes bacterium | biome: Freshwater; feature: Freshwater reservoir; material: water | place: Czech Republic | collected 2017-04-14 | depth 0.5m m
ACCCCGACACACCCAAATCAACCACCCGCGGCCAAAAACTCACCCCCTACGCCGCCGACGTCTACCTCGCCGGACTCCTCACCAACCTCATCAGCGCATAACCGCACGCCTCATAGCGGCTAGGGGCACCGAGTAACTATGTGCGTGACCATGTACACCGTCAGTTCGCTGGTTCAGTAGAGTTCAGTGTTCTGTAGCGAGGTTCCTTTGGGGGAATCCTGCACTGCCTGGTGAACCAGTCACCTAGTGAACTTGTGCCGAGGAGGCGCTCGAAGTGCTCTTTCCAACGATGACGTTCGCGTTGTTCTTCGTCGTTGTCCTCGGAGTGAGCTGGAAGCTGAACGATCGACCCACAGACTGGAAACTGTTTGTGCTGGGCGCCAGCTATGTGTTCTACGGCTGGGCTGATTGGCGTTTCTGTTTTCTGCTCGCTGGATCAACTATTGGCAACTGGGTACTTGCCCAAGCAGTCTTCCGTTCCCGCAACGACATCAACCGCAAGCGGTGGATGCTCTGTGCAGTCGGGCTCAACCTGATTGTCCTAGGGTTCTTTAAGTACTACGGGTTCTTTGTGGAGTCAGCTTTGGGTGTGCTCGAGCCACTCGGCCTTGCTGCTACGCCAATGCTCATCAAAGTAGCCCTTCCCGTTGGGGTGTCGTTCTTTACGTTCTGCGCAATTAGCTACGTTGTCGATGTTTTCCGCCGCCATCACGACACTGTGAAACTGCTGGACTTCGCCGTCTATCTCTCGTTCTTTCCGCACCTTGTTGCAGGCCCGATCGTCCGAGTGTCAGAGTTTGTCCCGCAGATAACGCACCGCCCCACCGGACAGTCAGTCGATGTGACCCGCGCTGCTCGACTGATCTGTCGAGGCATGTTTAAGAAGGTAGTGATCGCTAACTTCTTGGCCACTGCCATCGTCGACCCGCTCTTTGTGGCACCCGGGCAATTTCGAAACTGGGAACTTCTCGTTGGCGCCTGGGCATATGCAGTTCAGATCTACGCCGACTTCTCTGGCTACACCGACATTGCCATCGGTATTGCGCTCCTTATGGGCGTGAAATTCCCAGACAACTTCGATCAGCCTTACTCAGCTCGAAGTATCCAAGATTTCTGGCGGCGCTGGCATATGACGCTGTCTCGATGGCTACGCGACTACCTGTACATCCCGCTCGGTGGAAACCGCGGTGGACCAAACGCTGAGTACAGGAATTTGTTTCTTACGATGCTCTTGGGCGGACTCTGGCACGGCGCTAGTTGGACCTTCATTATTTGGGGCGCCTACCACGGTATGGGGCTGGTGCTAGAACGCCGACATGCTGTTCAAGTAGAAGCAAGGTTGGCTTCAGCTGACACTCCTGAATTGCGACTAGCTGATGACTCTGACGAGTCAGCGAACCCAGAGGAGACACAGGTGATGCAGCGAGCAACGCCTAGCGTTGTCTCCACAGAAACAATGAACCCGTGGCTGGCTCGCCTCTTGGTCTTTCACTTTGTGGTGGTGGGTTGGATCTTCTTCCGCTCGACTTCAGTCACCGGAGCACTTGAGTACTTCTGGAGCTTGATCACCAATTGGGGAGTCGGCAGTTTGGTCACCCCGCTGGTTTTGCTGGCAATCTTTGTTGGCATGATCGGACAGTTCATCCCTCGCCGAATCGGCGACGCTCTTGAGTACCGAGTCTCTCAACTCCCTCCGATCGTTATGGCTGTGGGTATTGGAGTCTTCCTTCTGGTGATCAACCTGCTTGGCCCGCAGGGTGTCGCCCCGTTCATCTACTTCGACTTCTGATGAACCAGCCCCGACCAAACAAGCCCAGATCAAACCAGCCCCGCCGTCGGACTCGCCGAGTTCGGCGAACCCAATCTGCAGAGACAGTCTGGAAGGGCCTAGTTATCTCTCTCATTGTTTTTGTGGTTCTTGCCTCGGGCAACATGGTGGCCTCGGCCGAGGGAATGCCGCTGGGCTGGCAGCGATCAGTTGCTGTTGCCACCTCTGGAGTGATCGATCGACTCACGAACCTAGTTTCACTGAACCGCCCGTACGACTGGGCTGCTCAGCAACTTGGTGTTGAGCAAAAGAACGCAGACTTTGAGTTCCCCGTTGTCGCCGATGCTGACCCCGAGCCATCGGTAACCACCACCACGCTTCCTCCAGTGCGAGTACCCACTGCTGCAGCTCCGCTCAACGTGGTCGTTGCGGGGGACTCCACGGCAAAAGCACTGGGAGACATGTTGAAATCCGCGGTAACAGAGATTCCGGAATTGAGCATCACAAACTACGGCAAGGTATCTACTGGTCTAGCCCGATCGGACTACTTCAACTGGGGCGCAAGGATGCAAGAGATCGTTGCAACCGATGCTCCAGAGGTGACCCTGTTTATGGTGGGCGCCAACGATGGGCAATCCATCCTTGAAGGCGACGGAACAGTAGTTGCCCAATACGGTTCAGCAGAGTGGGAAGAGCAGTACCGCTCGCGCATAGCGGGAATCATGGACCTCAACCAAGGAAACGGCCGTCGCCTGATCTGGGTAGGCGAACCCAATGTTGGAAATCCTGCGATTCAAGAAGCAGTGCAAACAGGGAACCGAATTGCCCAAGAAGAGGCCAAGAGTCGTCCTTGGGTGTCGTACTTTGATGTTGCCACCCTTGTCGCTGGACCGGATGGCGGCTTTGCCGACTACATCACCTTGCCTGACGGAAGTACCGCACGCTGTTACGCAGGTGACGGCGTACACCTCAGTGTGAAATGCATGAACCGAGTGATGGAGAACCTGGTACCAACCCTGACGGGAATGTACGAATCGGCTGGAGGCTCTTCGACCACTACGACTGCAGCTACTAGAGCGACCACAACTACTGCAAAGCCCAAAAACTAGGGCTCCTACAGCAGGCTCTGCAGTAACGCTTCGTGAAACCAGATAGCGCACATCGCTCCGAGCGCGAGCGCTGGACCAAACGCAAACCGGCTGTCTTTGCGAGTCAGCAGAGCCACAACGCCCATCAGTAACCCGAACAGACTTCCGAACAGCAGTCCATAGATGGGCAACAGCGGATGGAGCCAAGCCAGAAACATGCCCAAAAGCAGCGCCATGCGAACATCGCCAAAGCCAAGCTTGCTGGGAGCAACGAGCCAAAGAAGGAAGAACAACAAAAACGCACCTGCCGCTCCGCCTAGTGCAAAGAGAATCTGAGATGGGTCACCGATCGCAACCGACACGATGGTGATGAGTACCAACCCAACCGAGGCCCCCAACCAAGGCATCCAATAGGGGATCAGCCAGATACGCAGATCGACCACAGAGATTGCCGCCAAAATCAGAACCAGCCAGAGATAGGGCAGAGCAACCCAACTGGAGTTCAGCTGGGTCCAAGTCAGAATAAGTCCAGCCGGAACCCCAAGCTGAAGCAGCGGAACTGTCCACGGAAATCTTTTGCCACAGTCGGGACAACCTCGAATCCAACTCAGCACGGGAATCGTGTCGGCTGTGCTGCAGACATGACGACACTGTGGGCACATGGCGTGTCGGTACACCGCCCGAATCAGAACTGGCGGGGTTGTAGCTGTTCCATCCTCGGTGGCAACATCGCGCGGGGTGAGCGGCCTGTGCTCTTTGAACCTGTGCAGCGGCAGAGTCATCAGCCAGGCAATAACTAGCCCAACTAGGCCTAGCGCAGCTAACCCCAGCGAACCTAACCCCAGCCCAGTGAGATTCATCAGGCCTCGAGCAACTCTATGGCGAGCGCTTTTGCTGCCGATCGGTCAAGTTTCTGTGCCGGAGTCAAGGGCAAGGCCTCTGCGATGACCACTAGGTCAGGAAGCTTGTATTTTGCAATGAGCTGGCTGCCGTGCTCCCGAAGCTCTTCCAGAGTCGGAGGTCGCTGCTGCTGCGAGACACAGATCATTGCGAGGCCGAGTTCTCCCAAAATCTCATCCGGGTACGGAACCACGGCTGCTGCTTCAACAGAGGGATGTTCAAGCAGCGCCGCTTCAACCTCGGCGGGAAACACGTTGTAGCCACCGCGGATGTACATCTCGCTTTGTCGGCCAGCCAACATGACTCGACCAGCGCTATCCATGTGGGCAAGGTCGCCCGTGCGCAACCAGCGATCTTTTGTGAGCGAGCGTTCGGTTGCCTTCTCGTCGTTCCAATAACGCTGCATCACTGCTGCTGATCTCAGCTGAAGTTCGCCAACTTCTCCGACAGGTAGCTGCTGATCTTCAGAGTCAGCAATGCGTACTTCAACCCCGGGTCGGGCCATGCCGACTGTTTGAACATCATCTTCCGCTGGCTCATCAAAGGCAGTAGCTATGCCTACTCCACCGGATTCTGTCGAGGAGTAACGGATCGAATACCCAGCAGCAAAGCGTCGCCTAGCCTCACGGACCAAGGCCGGGGGAGAGGCGGCACCCCCAGCAATGATTGCAGTGACGCAACTCAGGTCGAGCGAGTCCATCAGCGGCGATCGCAGCATCAGCGCAAGCTGCGGAGCCACCACCCCAAGGGTCGAGATGCGATGTTGGGCTACCAGTCGCAGAGCCTCATCTGCTCTCCATCGCGCCATGACGTGCAGTGTGTTCCCCATTCGCAGATACCAGGGCAGCTTGGTGGACATCCCAACATGGGCAAACTGAGTCGAGGCCAACATGGGTGACCCGCCGCCCCAGACCTGAACGGCATGCGGGCCAAGATCGATGCTCTGAATTGCCCGAAGTTGCGAGTTGCAAAAAACTGCGGCCTTGGGTTGACCAGTAGTTCCAGAGGTGAAACAGATCACTGCCTCTGCGTCATTCTCGGCAGTGGCCGCCGCCCGATTCTTGAGAAAGTCACTGCTCGGTAGTTCACTGCTCGGTAGTTCAATGCTCGGTAGTTCAATGCTGCGCGAACCGGGTTGCAGCGTCGCAATTTCTGAGCGCAGTGGTAGCCCGTCAATGAGGTCCGGGTCGGTAAGAGTCAGGCGCGGGCGCAACAGTTTGATCAGAGTGGATCGCTCCGGGACCGACAATGTCGGACTAATGCCTGCAAAAACTGCTCCTAGTCGGGAAACGGCTACTGCGGCCACAACCCAGTCGCCTCCGGATGGAAGCAACAGAGCAACGCGGTCTCCGACTGTTACTCCTCGCTGCGCAAGCGAGGCCGCTAGTGCATCAGCGTGGCGATCGAGTTCCTCGTAGGTCAAGACGCCGTCGGCTGCGACCACCACTGCTCGGTCGCCAAAGCGTAGGCCTGCCTCACGGGCGATCTCACTGAGCACGGCTCTGATGGTAGGCCACGGGGTCCCAATCACAGCGTCTCACGCCCGAGAGCACAGCGTCTCCCGCCCGAGAGCACAGCGTCTCCCGCTAAGGTCCACCCACTATGGAGCCGAATCCTGAGTCCATTTTGCTAACTGGCCGCACTGCACTTGTTACTGGTGCTGCTCGCGGTATCGGTCGGGCTACTGCGCTTGCACTTGCTCGCTTTGGAGCTGATGTTGCGGTCTGTGACCGTCTTGGTGAGGAGCTCGAGCAGACGGTGGCCGAGATCAAAGCTCTTGGTCGTCTTGCTCCGAGTGCCGTGCTTGACGTGCGCGACACCGACGCTGTTCACAGCTGGATCACCGAACTGAGCGACGAGTGGGATCACCTTGAGATTCTGGTCAATAACGCTGGTGGTGGCTTTCACTCTCCCGTGATGGAGGTGAATGCAAAGGGGCAAGCTGCCCTGATTGCCGAAAACTTCACTCAAGTGGTCGACGTAACTCGTTGTTGCGTCCCGCTCCTTGCTGCAGGAGCAATCGGACCACAGGGGTTTGGTGGCGCTTCAATTATCAACATCACTTCAGTCGAAGCTCATCGGGCAGGGCCTGGATTTGGCATCTATTCGGCGATGAAGGCCGCAGTTGCCAACATGACTCAAACCTTGGCTTTAGAACTTGCGACGCAGAAAATTAGAGTGAATGCGATTGCCCCAGACATGATCCCAACCCCGGGCGATGGATTTCTCACTCAGGAGTCTGAAGCGTTGAGTGGGACCACATGGGCACAGACCCCTTGGCCAGAGACTGGCCACGCGGGCGATGTGGCCTCTGCCGCGGTGTGGCTTGCTGGGCCGATGAGCAAGTTCGTAACTGGCACCACCGTGCATGTGGATGGCGGAACTTTGGCCTCGTCTGGCTGGAAGCGGCCCCTTGATGGCGGGCCCTGGGTTCTCTAATTCGCTCGCCGCGTCTACTATCTGACGACCCGTCAGATCTCTGATCGGGACGAAGAGAACTAGACAGGAGCATTCATGGAGTCGGCTGCACCCGGCGCGCCACTGGCGGGCCTTCGAGTTATCGAGTTTTCTCTGCTCGGCCCCGGCGCCGTTGGGCTCCACCTTGCAGATTTAGGTGCTGATGTCATCAAGGTTGAGTCACCTCAGGGTGACTACATCCGGCAAATGACGTGGCCGATTATTGAAGACTCCTCGCTCTTGCATTGGCATATCCACCGCGGCAAGCGCTCGCTCACTTTGGACTTGCGAACAGAAGAGGCCAAGGACGTCTTCCGCGATCTTGTTCGTGATGCTGATGTTGTGATCGAGGCAATGCGGCCCGGTGCCTTGGCAAAGCGTGGACTTGGTTTTGAGGACCTTCGAGAGATCAACCCGCGGATTGTGTTTTGCACCATCTCGGGTTACGGCATGACAGGCCCCTATGCGAACCTTCCTAGTCACGGGATTGCGTATGACACATGGGCGGGCCTTGTGAAGCCGGGCTACACCGAGGATGGTTACCCCTATATTCCCGAGCACCCCTCCGTTGGGATTCACGCTGGGCCATTGTTCGCAGCATTTGGAGTGTTAGCCGGAGTGATTCGGGCCCGAGAAACTGGCCAAGGCTGCTTCTTAGAGGTTGCCCAGTCTGATGCTTCTGCTGCGATGGACTGGTTGCGTAGTGAGACGTTCAAGGCCTACGAACGCCCAGAGTCTGAGGTGACCGGAAACAAGGCAGACAACTACGAACGCCGAGCTCCCGGTACTGCTGGCATGACCACAGGCGTTCGCTATCAGATCTACGAGTCCTCTGACTCGCACATTTTGTTTATGGCATCTGAGCAAGAGTTCTGGAAGAACTTCTGTGCCGGTGTTGATCGCATGGACTTGTTTGAGAAATGGCCAGGATCAAAGTTTGGTGATCACGCACGAGACAACACCGAGTTGAGAAAGATTCTGGCCGAGATCTTTAAGACCAAAACTACTGCCGAGTGGGTGATCTGGTCTGGGGAGCACAACACCACCATTGCGCCGGTGAACACTCCCGAGACTCTGGCTCAGGACCCGCAGTTCTTAGACCGGTTGGGATTCATGTCGCATGAGACTCACGGCGCCGACATGATTCCGTACCCTGTAAAGTTCATAGGCGAAGAACCAGTCGATCCCACGCCCGCACCAACCGCAGGCCAGCACAACGACGAAGTCCTTGAAGAGGTGCTCGGTTACACAGCAGAGCAGGTGGCTTCTTTGCGTGAGGCCGGAGCATTAGGAGAAGGTAGATGACTGAAGCACCGGGACTTGCAGAAGAAGGGTCCCGCGTAGATCTTCAGTACCGCACGATTCCTGACTTGCTCAGGGCAGTAGCCCAAGAGCGTTCCGATTCAGAGGTTGTGGTGGATCACTCATGTGACCCTGTCATGCGGATGACCTACGAGGAGTTGTTGCAACGGGTCAACCAATTAGCAGCAGCGCTCATCAGCGAGGGAGTGCAACCGGGTGACCGGGTTGCGATCTGGGCACCGAATTGCTGGGAGTGGATTGTTGCCCTCTTGGGCCTGCAGACCGCCGGCGCAGTCTTGGTCCCGCTCAACACTCGGTACAAGGGGATGGAAGCAGCAGATATTTTGCGGCGCAGTCATTCCCGGATGCTTTTTACTGTCGAGGGGTTTCTTGGCAACGAGTACGTCACCATGTTGCGCACAGCGGCAGAGGCCGAGGATTTGCCGGACCTCAAGAGGATCGTCCTTCTGCGCGAGGCCGGCCAAAATCCGGACCAAACCTGCACGTTGGATGCGTTCATTGCAGAACATGCAGTTACTGCTGATCAAAACGCTGTGACAGAGCGGGTTGCCTCGCTTTCTGGTCAGGATTTGTCTGACCTGTTGTTTACCTCGGGGACCACTGGTCAACCCAAGGGCGTCATGTTGACCCATGCTCAGACGCTTCGTGCATTTGGTGACTGGGCAGACATTGTTGGTCTGAAAGACACAGACCGCTACTTAGTCATTAACCCTTTCTTTCATGCCTTTGGCTACAAGGCGGGCATCATTGCCTCACTGATTGCTGGCACCACGCTTGTGCCCGTGGCTGTTTTTGATCTTGATGTTGTGCTTGATCTCATCGAGGCCGAAAGCATCACTGTGCTTCCTGGCCCACCAACGATTTATCAGGGCCTGCTGAATCACCCAGGGTTTGATCCCAAGCGGACTACCTCGCTTCGCCTTGCCGTGACTGGGGCCGCAGTGGTGCCCGTGGAACTTGTTGAGGCCATGAGAGACATCCTTGGCTTTGGCACAGTCGTCACGGCCTATGGCATGACCGAGGCCTCTGGTATTGCTACGACGTGTCGCCGAGAAGACTCCGCAGCGCTGATCGCTGGCACTTCAGGGCGCGCCTACCCTGGCGTAGAGGTTCGAGTAGTCGACTCAAGCGATGAAGAGTTGCCTGCTTCTGAGCCGGGCGAGGTGATCGTTCGCGGGTACAACGTCATGAGCGGCTATTTCGAAGATCCTGAAAAGACCGCCGAAGCCATCGACTCCGAAGGCTGGTTTCATACCGGCGATGTTGGAGTGATGGATGCCGATGGCTACTTGCGCATCACGGACCGCATCAAAGACATGTTCATCGTTGGTGGGTTCAATGCGTACCCCGCAGAGATCGAGCGACTCTTGTTGCTGCATCCCGATGTGGCTCAGGTCGCCGTGATTGGTGTTCCTGATGAACGCCTAGGTGAGGTCGGCTATGCCTTTGTTTTGGCAACGAGTGGAACCAAGCCAGACTCAATGCAGATCATTGCTTGGGCCAAAGAGAACATGGCCAATTTCAAGGCGCCAAAATATGTCGAGGTGGTTGACGAGTTACCGCTCAATGCCAGTGGCAAGGTGTTGAAGTTTGAATTGCGCGACCGCGCGCTTGGCTCACTTAAGTCTTAGGAGCAGTAAGTATGAAGTTTTGTCATGGTCTTATAGGCGCTCCTCCGAAAGATTGGAACCGACTAGCGCGCGCCTGTGAGGCAGCAGGATTTGATTCAGTCGCAGTGTCAGATCATGTGCTGTTTCCCGAGACGCTCGAGTCCAAATACCCCTATACGCCAGACGGCACACCGATGTTTAGCCCCGACGAGGACTGGCCAGATGCCTGGGTGGCCATTGCCTCGATGGCGGCAGTGACCACCACGTTGCGCTTTATTACCAACGTGTTTGTGCTGCCCTCTCGTAACCCGTTTCTTGCAGCGAAGTCCATTGGCACAGCCGCGTACCTGTCTGAAGGCCGCGTTGGATTAGGGGTAGGCGCCGGATGGATGCGAGAGGAGTTTGATCTTCTCGAACAGCCCTTTGCCAAGCGAGGCAAGCGGATGGAAGAGATGATTCAGGTGATGAAGGCACTCTGGACGGGTGAGATGGTTGAACACCACGGCGAGTTTTATGATTTTCCTCCTGTGCAGATGCGTCCATGCCCGCCGACTCAGGTGCCAATTTATGTTGGTGGTCACTCCGATATTGCGTTCCGCCGTGCCGCCACGATCGGAGATGGTTGGCTTGGTGTGCACTATTCGCCAGAAGAGTTGCTGAACTACTGCGCCGTGTTGCAACAGGCCCGTGAAGACGCGGGAACTGCGGATCGCCCCTTCGAAATCATTGCGTCACCCATGGCAGCGCCGAAAGCTGACTTACTTGAGGAACTAGCGGCGGCTGGAGTGACTTCCATTTTGACCTCGTCTTGGATCTCTGGCGGGATGACTGCACCAGAGGTGAGCCGCGCCGAAGAGATGATTGCTGCCTACGGCGAGCGCTTTATTCACTGACCGCTTTATTCACTGAGCGCTCAAGCCAACTGACAAGATGGGGCTGTGACTACCGAACCGCGTGATGTTGGCCCGATCGAGGGACGCGAGGTTCCACAGACGCAGGCTGAATTTAGCCAAGAAATGCAACAGTTCCGCCAAGGCCGTAGCAAGGGTCGCCCTAATTCGCGACCGCTGCCGAGTTGGGTTGAACGGCTTGCTTGGATTCTTGATAGCGCCTTTCGTGTGCCGGGAACTACTGATCGCCGAGTCGGGATAGACGGTCTGCTCACCCTGGTTCCAGTTGTCGGGGACGCTGCTGGGGTAGCTCTGTCTATGGCCGTAGTCCTAGCCGGGGTTGCCGCCGGTGTGAGCATTCCAACGCTGCTGCGGATGCTGATCAATGTGGGTATTGAGGCCACGATCGGTCTGATTCCCTTTGCTGGTGCACTTTTTGACATGGTCTACAAGGCCAATATTCGCAACTTGATTTTAATGGAGCGAGACCTAGCCGACCGACGGGCTACTCGGCGGTCATCGCTAGCGGTGCTGGCGCTGATGGTTGGTGTGATCTTTCTCGGATTGCTCATGACGGTTTTGGCTTGGTTCGCTGCTATCGCGCTTTTGGTTTGGTTTTTCTCTCGACTCTTCTAGCTTGTAGGCCGTGACTACCGCTGCGGAGCCTTCAGAAAATCCTGATCTTCGCGCCGTTGATGGCCGGGTTCCGGGCCGTCGCGGCATGGCCACCCGACAACGGCTCTTGCAATGCACGAGCGACTTGCTCGAGACGACCTCGTATCGTGATCTCAAAGTCGTTGACATTGCTCGTGAGGCGGGCACGTCTCCGGCCACGTTCTATCAGTACTTCCCTGATGCAGAATCTGCGCTGTTGGCACTCGCTGACCGCCTTGTAGGCGAAGGCGGTCAGCGACTGATCCAGCCCCTGAGGTCTGCTGATTGGCAAGGAAGCAACGCCTATCTCGCTTGCGAGGCCGTCGCTGATGCCTTTTTGGATTTTTGGGCCGATCACTCAGCTTTGATGGCAGTTATTGACCTAGCTGCACTTGAGGGGGATCAACGCTTTCGCGATTGCCGAATTCAACTGTTGAATACTTTTACGGTGGCCGCCACCGAGGTGCTGACACGTCAACGAGATGCCGGTTTTGCTGCAGCAGAGGTCGATCCAGAGGCAACTGCAGTGGTGTTGGTATCGATGCTGTCTCATGTTGCTGCTCATCAGTTGGGAATTACTCAGGCCGGGGTGTCTCTAGAACACCTTCGAGATGCAATGGCTCGGGTGATGTACAACAGCCCGCTAGGCAAAACTGACACATTTGGGACTACAATCTGACGGGTCGTCAGATTTCAAGTTCGGAGACAAAACCATGGATTTCGAGTTCTCAGAAGATCAGCAAGCTTTCAACAAAGAGGTCATTTCATTTTGCGATGATCACGACACCATCGACATCTTCGATGTGACCCGTGAAAACATGGCGCAAATCGTTGACACTCCCGAGCGCCGGGCCTTTATGAAAGAAGTAGGCCATAAAGGTTGGCTCGGCATTACTTGGCCAACGGAGTACGGCGGCCAAGAGGGCGAAGGCGTCTACGAGTACATCCTGAACGAAGAGCTAGCTGGTCGTGGCGGCCCGCAGATCGGCAAGGGCGTTGGCATCATTGGCAAGACGCTCATCGCTCACGGTTCTGACTTCTTGAAGGACATGTTCCTTCCCATGATTTTGGAAAACGACGTTGAGTTTGCCGTTGGGTATTCCGAGCCAAACGCCGGTTCTGACGCTGCCTCGATGCGAATGAAAGGTGTGCCACACACCAACTCCGAGGGCAAGACCGGTTGGCTAGTGAATGGTCAAAAGACTTGGACCACTTCGGCGCATTTTGCCGAGTGGTACTGGTGCGGGGTCCGCACCGACCAAGACAATAAGCATCTTGGGATTTCACTCATGCTGATCCCTCTCGATGACCCGGGGATCACCATCAATGGCATCTGGACCATGGGCGATGAACGCACGAACGAGGTCTGGCTCGACAACGTGTTTGTTCCCGACGAGTTTGTGGTGGGCGAGGTCAATTACGGCTTTAAGTACATCTCTCAAGCGCTCGACCTTGAACGCTTCACGATGTTTACCTATGCGCCTATCAAGCAGCGCCTCGACCTGCTGACGGAGTATGTGCGAACCACCATGCGCGATGGCGAGCCGCTCAAGAACGACCCAGTTATTCGATCCCGTATGGCTGTACTTCACACCGAAGCTGAAGTTGCTCGGGTGATGGGACTCAAGTTTGTTGCCGAGGCAGTCAAGGTCGAAGCACTCGTGCGTGCCGGTAAGGAATACCAGCCGCCAACAGTGATTGCCTCTGAGTACAAGCTCTTTGCTACGGAGTTGTCACGACGACTCGCAGATGCATCTATGGATATCGGCGGCCCCGGAACTCAGCTTCGCGTAAAGACCGAAGATGCCCCCATGGCTGGAAGGTCAGAGTCCACCTATCGATACACCGTGATCGACACCATCGGCGGCGGCTCGTCAGAAATCCAGAAGAACATCATCGCCCGTCGTGGTCTTGGCCTGCCCAAAAACTTCTGAGCAACGTGAGCCAACCAGCGTTGCAGAATATCCGCGTGCTTGACCTTGCTTCTGTTGGTCCAGGAGCGCGCGCTTCTCGAACCTTGGCCGATTACGGCGCAGAAGTCATCAAGATTGGCGCCGTGCCGCGTGCTGGGGCAGTACAAATTGTGCCCCCGTATTACGCATACTCGGGTAATCGCAATATGAAGCGTGCGATGTTTGACCTCAAAGCCGAGGCTGGCCGCGAGGCATTTCTGCAGCTTGCAGATACAGCCGATGTGATTATCGAATCCTTCAGGCCCGGAGTCGTTGACCGCCTAGGGATTGGTTACGGCGCTGTGAGTGAGCGCAACAAAGGCATGGTCTATTGCTCAACAAGCGGATTTGGGCAAACCGGGCCGCGTTCTCAGTGGGCCGGCCACGACATCAATTACTTGGCCACGAGCGGGTTTTTAGATTGCACGGGCCGCCAGGCAGACGGCCGGCCAGCATTGCCAGGTGCCACGGTGGCCGATATCGCCGCAGGTGGAATGCAAGCGAGTATGGCGATCATGGCTGCGCTCTTGGGCCGAGCAAGCTCGGGTATGGGTAGCTATCTTGACGTCTCGATAGCCGATGGTGCCTTTGCACTCATGTCGCTTTATGTAGATGAGTACCTTGCGACGGGAACGGAGCCCGGCCCGGGTCACTACATCTTGACTGGCCGTTACGCGTGCTACGAGATTTATACCTGCGCTGATGGCAAACACATTTCGGTGGGTGCCATCGAGGGGCAGTTCTGGCGAAACTTGTGCGAGTTGTTAGAACTCGCCGAATTTTCTGACGCCCAACTTGATGACGCTGTGCAGGATCAGATTCGCGCTGCGCTAGCGCAGCGTTTTGCCACTCGCACTAGGGATGAATGGGTGGCGCTCCTTGGCGCTGCCAATACCTGCGTCGCACCTGTGAATACGGTGGCCGAGGCCGTAGCCGATGAGCAGTATGTCGCCCGAGGCCTGATCGCCGATGCCGTTTCAGACACTGCGGGAGCCTTTCACCAAAGTGCCCCGACCTGGGCTGGCACGGTCGCCCCAGATGGCCCGTATCGGATTCGAGACGGCGAAGTGAGCGACACCACCGAGCTCTTAGAGCTTCTTGGAATGAGCGCAGCCGAGATTTCTCAACTTGAACAATCTGGAGCTATCGCATGACTGAAAGCAACCTGATCGATCTTCCTGAGGCAGTGACATCTCTGATTGGTCTCTCGCAGTATCTGCAGACTGCAACCTTTGATGTTGAAAACAGCTATGCCTACAACACGCTTGCCGCTACTCAGAATGCAAACCCACTTTTTTGGGATGATGAGGTCGCCCAGGAGTTAACTGCCGGACGCATCCTTCCCCCGACCACCCTCTCGCTCTGGATGCGCCCGCATTATTGGGAGCCTGGTGCAGATGGCGAGCAGGTGGCTCTGCAGGTGCACTTTGACCTCAAGAAGGTCTTTGATCTGCCCGAGGCTGTCATGACCGATAATACGATCATCTTTTACGAACCGGTTCGGGCCGGCGATCGCATTAGTAACTCACAGGTGCTCAAGTCAGTCTCCGGTCCAAAGACCACCAAGTTGGGTTCGGGAAGATTCTGGGTGATTGATGTTGAGTTCAAAAACCAGCGTGATGAGTTGGTAGGAATCGAGTCCTATACGGGTTTTGGCTATCGGCGCAGTACCGAAGGAGCATCATCATGAGTGCTGATGCTCGACTGCTCTTCACCCAGGTTTTCACTGGTGACTCATTGCCAGAGTTGGCTATCGACGTGACTCCGACCACCGTGGTTCTTGGCGCACTCGCTAGTCGTGACTGGCGACCAATGCATCATGATTACAAGTTCGCAACCGAGCGAAACGGTGTTGCAGACATCTTTTTGAATACGCCAAATCAGGCCGCTTGGTTTGAGCGGTACGTCACCGATTGGGCGGGCCCCAGAGCGCGCTTGGGCAGAATGAAGTTCCGTATGAAGACCTCAGTATTCCCTGGTCACCGCATGGTTTTTTCTGCAGCCGTCACCGATGTTTCCACTGACGACGCGGGCTGCGGATGGGTGTCACTTGATGTCTCGCTTGCGGTGGGGGACGCAAAAGATGATCCTTCGAGTTACGTAGTTGCCTCTACCTGTGAGGTCCGCCTTGCCGTTCCAAACTCTCTAACAGATAACCCTTGGTCGCGTTCTGGCGAGCAATGGGTTCCCTAATCATCAATCCAGAAGAAAGAAAGCAGAATCACCATGTTGGACCTTGATTTCACCGAAGAACAAGACATGTTGCGCGAAATGGTTGCAGGCCTTCTCGCTCAGTACGCATCCCTAGAAGAGGTTCGCGCAGCCGAGGATGACCCCACTGGTTACTCTGCGGAACTCTGGGCGCAGCTTG
>CAEZSF010000021.1_pt1 | contig 14820 bp, 11 predicted proteins | sample 7263891 | NCBI WGS metagenome assembly CAEZSF01 (sample SAMEA6813767, study PRJEB35770) | uncultured Actinomycetes bacterium | biome: Freshwater; feature: Freshwater reservoir; material: water | place: Czech Republic | collected 2017-04-14 | depth 0.5m m
ATCTGGCCGCTATCGAGGCGCCTATCAGTTCGACTTCACAACTTGGCGTGGCGTGGGTGGGTCGGGTGACCCGGCAGCCGCTTCTCCCTCTGAACAGGACTATCGGGCACTGCTCTTGCTTCGTTTGCGGGGCACTCGACCATGGCCAATTTGCGGAAGGTGAGCAAGGGGTTGTGAGGAAATCCTCTGAATCATTTGCTCTAGGTTTTCCTGCACTGCTCTTGCCCCGGCTATGGTCGAACTCGTCATGAATGGCCCAGATAGAGGAATGCTGTGAACGCTCGTCTTCGTTTGCCCACACTGTTAGTGCTGACTGCCCTTGTGGCGTTCGGATGTAGCACCCAAGAAGCTGCAAAGCCAGCTTTCACTGGTGATATCGCCAAGGGCAACCCACCCGCAGCCGAGGTGCCCTTAAGTTCTGCCTCTGGTGATGCGCCCGAGCCGATCGGCCTCGACCCGCAAGGGGATGCAGAGTTGCAGGCCTCGCTTGAGCAAACGCCACCCGGTTGCGAGGTGCTGACTACGCGATCGTGTCTGTTGCCATTCCCTAGCGATGCCTACACGGTTGCTGATGTCACCACTGGTACCGGCAGGCGGGTAAGCCTTCCCGCGGGCCTACTAGAGAACGTAGACGGTCAGACCCTTGACCCAACTGACTGGAACCTCAACGACGGCTTCAGCCCGTCGACCCCGATCTTGGTGCACATTCCCGGTATCGATCCGTCCAAGACAGCCCTGCCATCGGAGACAAACATCGGCTTCTCCATTACCGCAGACTCGGCCACGGTGATTGTGGATCTAGATAGTGGCCAGCTTGTTCCTCATTGGGCAGAGATGGATAAGCGGGCAGAAGAAGACATTGACCGAGCACTGATCCTTCGTCCAGCGACCTCGCTGATCGAGACCCACCGATTTGCTGTTGCCCTTCGCAACATCAAGGGATCCGATGGTCAGACGCTGCCGGCACCTATTGGGTTTCGGGTGTTGCGAGACAACAACCCCACATCGAATCCAGTGATCGAAGAGCGCCGGAACGAGTTTGAGGCGATTTTCGCCGAGGAAGCCGCTGTTGGAATCAACCGAGCTGACCTGTACCTGACTTGGTACTTCACGGTTGCATCAGCCGACACTCTCGCCGGCCGGATGCTGTCGATGCGAGATGACGCGTTCGGGCAACTCAACGGTCAGTCACCCACCTTTGCCGTGACTGGAACTCGCACAACCGACTTGCAAGAAGGCGTCGCCAAAATTGTAACCGGCACCTTTGAGATTCCGCTCTACCTTGACAATGGTGGAGCGCCAGGCAGTCGGATGACCTACAGCCCGGCCAACGGTGACCCTGTCTCTACAGCTACGTACACGGCAGAATTTACCTGCACAGTCCCATCCGCTGCAGTTGAAAATGGCGAGGCCGTGCCCGTGGTCTACGGCCACGGCCTTCTTGGCTCCTCAGATGAGGCTGCATCAACCTCGGTACAGCGAACTGCCGCTGCCAATAACTCGCTGTATTGCGCAACAAGTTGGATCGGCTTAGCAGCAGAAGATATTGGTTTTGCATCGCAGGCACTGAGCGACATCAACCTGTTCCCGTCGATACCAGATCGCCTACAGCAGAGCATGCTGAACACTCTGTACCTAGGTCGCTTGATGATCCACCTAAATGGCCTTGGCAACGCAGCAGAGTTTCAGACCACCTCTGGTGCAAACATGATCAACACCGACTCTGCCTACTTCGATGGCAATAGCGAGGGTGGGATCATGGGCGGAGCAGTCACCGCTGTTGCCCAAGACTGGACGAACGCTGTGCTCGGAGTAACGGGCATGAACTACTCAACCTTGCTACAGCGCAGCGTTGACTTTGATCAATTTGCGTCGATTCTGCGTGCTGCATATCCAAACGCCTTAGACCAACAGCTTGCCTTTGGCATTATTCAGATGCTCTGGGATCGTGGCGAGACCAGTGGATATGTGCAGCATTTGACTGACCGTGCCTATGAGCGCACTCCTGCCCACACCGTGATTCTGGACGTTGCCTTTGGTGATCATCAGGTGGCGCCGATCACTGCTCAGAACATTGCTCGCACTCTCAGAATGCCGATCTACAAGCCAACACTCGCCGCAACCTCGGCCCCGCTTGGGATTCAGCCATTCTGGTTCTGGAACCTTCCTGGCATCCGCAAGTTCCCCTATGAGGGCTCTGCTTTAGTCTTCTGGGATTCCGGAACAATGGCCCCGCCGAGCGGCAACATCACGCCGATCATGAGCGAGCGGTGGATTGCCGAGTGCAGCGGTGCCAATGCGGGTAACGCCGACTCCCCACTGTGTGCAGACCCGCACGAGGATCCTCGCCGTCAGCCTGCTGTGATGCAGCAGAAACTGGCCTTCTTCCAACCAAAGGGCAAGGTCACCAACGTCTGTGAAGAGAAGGCATGTGTCTCTCTTCCTAGTTCGCAGCTGGGCTACTAAGGCCCGACTGCTCTACTGCTCTACTGCTCTACTGCTCTACTGCTCTACTGAGAAGACGAGAAGGTCCTGAGCAAGGTTCTCTCGCAGTTGCTGAGCGAGTGCGCCACGCAAGGTGGTGCGAGTCATGCGGAATGGGCCGGCGTGCAAGGTCGCACCTAGGTCGGCAGCAACCTCGGTTGCTCGAGCCACAACCTCTTCGGGGGCAACAACCTCATCCAAGAACCCAGCTTGAAGCGCCTCATCAGGAGAGTGCACATGTGCAAGCTGAATAGCTCGGGTAAAGAACCTTGGCGAGAGTCGATCGCGGCAAATCTCTGCAGCAAATGCTGGCACGGGCATGCCGATTCGAACCTCATTGAGACCCAGCTTGAAAGGACCCTGAGCGCCAATGCGTACATCGGCGCAGCAGAGTAGAATCCCGCCCATGGCCAAGGCATGTCCGGTTACTCCCAAGACCACTGGCCGAGAAAACTCAAGAATTCGAATCCCCAATTCGGCACCACGTCCAAGTAATTCCCGTGCTTGTTCCGGTCCGCTTGTCATGACCCCAAGATCAAATCCTGCCGAGAATTTTCCGACCCGGCCGGCAATCACAACTGCAAGTGCGCTGTCAGTCTCGGCACGGTCTAGAGCAGACTCAATGCCGCCGAGGGTTTCGTGACTCAGTGCGTTGGCTTTGCCGTCGTCCACGGTGATGATGGCGATCTGTTCGTTCAACAGATAGGTCACCGTATTTGATGTGTTCTCGGGCGGGGCGGCTACCGCTGGCATGTCATTCATGTTCGAACCGTAGGAGGAAGTTCAAGGCAGTTCCAACTTCTCCTGAGAATTCTGGTTGGCATCACTCGCTAAAGAGTGATCGGGGCTGCTCCATGCGCGAAAGTAGAGGCTCCCTGCGCCGCAGGATTGCCACATATGCATTCCACTAGTTCAGATACCAGAGATTTCATCTTGATGGCGGGCCCTGATGGGCCGCGTCTGCCTGCGGTACCCGCACTTGATGGCCTGCGCGGTTTGGCCGTAGCCGCAGTTGTGCTTTATCACGCCGAATTTACCGTGATGATCGGTGGGTACCTCGGGGTGTCTACCTTCTTCACCCTGTCTGGCTTCTTGATCACGACTCTGTTAATCAACGAGTCGGCAAGAAACGGAACTGTGGCCCTTCGAGAGTTTTGGGGCAGAAGATTCCGCAGGCTGATGCCGGCATCGCTGGCAACGTTGGCGCTGGTGTCAACGCTGTTTGCGTGGCTCGTTGCCACTGCAGATCAACGGGCAACTATGCCCGGCGACGTTCTCTCCTCGCTTTTTAATGTTGCGAACTGGCACTTCATTCGCGAAGGTGCCTCGTACGGAGATTTGTTCGTTGCGCCCTCGCCCGTGCTTCATTTTTGGAGTCTGGCTATTGAAGAACAGTTCTACTTGATCTTTCCTCTCGTCTTGGTAGGGCTGTGGAAGCTCACGAAGGCCCGTTCGCGAGTGCTCGGTCTTGCGCTCGGCGCCTTGGCAGTGTGTTCCATATCGCTGCCATGGATCTTCACCATGTCGAAGGACCGCATCTACTTTGGGACTGATACCCGGGCGGCAGAACTATTGCTCGGCGCAGTTCTTGCCGTGCTGCTCTCTCGGAAACCCGTGCGTCGAAAACTCGCACTCGTTCCGAAATGGCGCGTAGGACTGGCTCTGCTCGGAGCCGCCTGCTTGGCAGTGCAGGTCTACTGGTGGTGGACACTTCCGCAGGCCACCGACTGGTTGTACAAGGGCGGGTTTGCCTTATACGCGACGATGAGTTGCGTTGTCATTGCATCGCTTGCCTTGCCTAGGTCCCCGCTGCGTGCTGCTTTCTCTGTGGGTTGGTTGCGTTGGCTTGGCCTTCGTTCGTACGGAATCTACCTAGCTCACTGGCCGATCTTTTTGGTAGTCCGTCAAGAGCTACCTAGCTGGGGGCGACTCGCTCAGGCTGTTTTGGCGATTAGCTGTTCTCTGGCTGTGGCCGAGATCTCCTACCGATTCCTTGAGCAACCCGTTCGACTTCGGCGCTGGCCGAGCAGGGAACGATCTCTGGCTGTTGCAGGCTCGGCCATGGTGGTAGTCGCCCTCTGTGCGCTCATCCCATGGCCGATCGATGAATCCGCTCGGAGTACGGACTTTGAGTCTGCCCTAGACGATTTCAACTCGCGATCCGCGGCCACTGCTTCTCGACCGACGACAACTCAACCGCCCGCAGCAGTCCCTCAGCCTCCTGCAATTGCAAACGTAGATACCTTCGGTGATTCAACAGCGCTGCTCATGGCTATGGGAATGGGAACCGCTGCTGCCGAGTCAGGCAAACAGACGGGCCTCGTTGACGATATCGGTGGAGACGTTGAACTCGGATGCGGAGTAAGTCGCTTCGATATGTTGCGCGTGGAGTTCGACTCGGTTGTGACCGATCAGTGCCGCTCATGGCCGGAGCGGTGGTCCCAGGCAGTGGCTGCAAATCATCCAGATATTGCACAGCTCATCACCGGTGCGTGGGAGGTGCCGGACGTTCGACTTCCCGGGTCCACAACTTGGTCATCGCTTGGTGATCCAGCAGTAGACGAGTTTGTACGCAGCGAACTCACCACGGCAGTGGACCTTCTAGCTGCTGACGGAGCAATGGTCCTGCTGGTGCTGTGGCCCGAATACGGTCAATGGGCTCAAGAAGGTAAGACAGAGGCATTGCAGCGTCAGGCCGACCCCGCACGAATGCGCAGACTGCACGAACTCATGAGAGAGGTCGCAGCGAGCCGGCCGGCCACAGTTCGAATTCTGGACCTCCCGGCATTTCTTGGACCCGAGCGACTCGCAGACCAAACGCTGCGCACAGACGGCTTGCACATCAAGGCTGAACAAACGGCCGAGCTCTACGCCAATGGTCTGAGCGACGAGATCTACAGCATTTATAGCGATTGGTGGCGTCAGAACAAAGCCGTTCCGGCTTCTGGTGGTTAGCTCACCGGAAGCATGAACCGAGAGAAACGTATGGCCTAGTCTTTGTATCTCGAAAGATTTGCAGACTGGACTCTGATGGGATTTCTCGACAAAGCCAAAGCGCTAGCCGATCAAGCTGCAGCAAAAGTTGATGAGGCAGTCACTACTGCAACCTCGAGTGTTTCCGGACCTACAACCGGCACCTCGTACTCAGGAACCTCAGCGCGCGGAGCACAAGAGGCAGATGCGTATTTTCGAGATCTCGGCGTATTGGCCTACCTGCAGGAAACTTCTAGATCACCCGCAGATGCAGAGGAACAGCGGCAACGCTGCCTTGCAGCAATTCGGGCAGCAGAGAGTCAGGGAAAAGTGAACCTGACGATGTCTTCGATCGCCCCGCCAGGCCCTTTAGTTCCACCGCCGCCAGGTGCAGCAGCGCAGGCCGCGCAGGCCGCGCAGGCCGCGTCTGCTGTGCCGCCGCCGGGCAGTGTTACGCCGCCTCCGCCGGGCAGTGTTGGTGCGCCGCCTCCGCCGGGCAGCGTTGCTCCGCCGCCTCCGCCGGGCAGTGTTGGTGCGCCGCCTCCGCCGGGCAGCGTTGCTCCGCCGCCTCCGCCTGGCAGTGTTTAGAACCCTCAGTTCGGCGCGGCAGGCTATTGCGCCGTAGCTTTGCGCAGTGATCCTCCTTGATGTTGATGCAGTATCGGCAAGTCGCCCCGGTCGGCCGTTGTTCGCCGATGTCTCATTTACGATTTCTGACTCAGATCGACTCGGAGTGGTTGGCCTGAACGGCTGCGGCAAGTCCACCTTGCTCGGGATCATTGCCGGCACCGGCGAGCCCGAGTCTGGAACAGTTCGTCGTGGCAAAGGTGTCCGCATCGATGTCTTGGATCAAGATCCAAAGCTGCCGGCTGGCACAGTGCGCCAAGCAGTGATTGCGGGGTTTGAAGAGGCCGAGTGGGAAGCAACTGCAGTAGCTGACCGTCTAGGCCTGGGTCCCCTGATGGATCAAGACGTAGGAAGTCTGTCAGGCGGCCAAGCCAAGCGAGTGGCCCTTGCCCGAGCACTCGTGACCAAGACTGATCTGCTGATTCTTGATGAGCCCACAAATCATCTAGATATTGATGCAATTGCTTGGCTAGAGGATCGCCTCGCAGCGCACCGCGGTGGCCTCGTGCTTGTCACACACGATCGCCACTTTCTGGATCGAATCACGACTCGAGTGCTTGAACTTGATCGAGGTAAGGGCTACACACACGAGGGTGGTTATGGCGCTTACCTTGAAGGCCGGGCCCAGCGAGAGGAACACGCTGCAAAGGCTGAACAGACCCGCAAGAACTTGGCGCGCACCGAGCTTGCCTGGCTACGCCGAGGTGCTCCGGCGCGAACTTCAAAGCCCAAGGCTCGAATTGAGTCAGCAACTGCAATAGTTACTGGCCGTGCCGAGGCAGCAGCGCGAAGTGGCGAGCTTCCCTTGCACACTGGCGTGCCTCGCCTAGGGGATCGAGTCATCGAACTTCATCAGGTCTCGCATGGCTATACCCCGGGCGTCGACTTGTTTAGTGATGTCGAGTTGCTGCTCGATAATCGAGAGCGGCTCGGTATTGTTGGCCCAAATGGGACAGGAAAGTCGACCCTGCTCGATATTTTGTCTGGTCGACTGAAGCCACGAGCGGGCTCCGTCGATGTTGGCTCTACGGTGCGAATTGGCTATTACGACCAAAAGGGCCGAGAACTCGACCCAAAGCAGCGAGTGCGAGATGCCGTCACAGGTGGCCACGGTGAGGCTGACTGGAGCGACACAGCACTCATGGAAGCCTTCTGGTTCGATGGTGACGCTCAATGGGCGCCAATCGGCCTGCTCTCAGGAGGGGAGCGACGACGCCTGCAGTTATTGCTCACGCTTGCCGAACGCCCGAACGTTTTGCTTCTGGATGAGCCCACAAATGATCTCGACCTAGATACCTTGCGGCAACTCGAGGACTTTCTCGAAGATTGGCCCGGTGCTCTGGTGGTGGTTAGTCACGATCGTGCATTCTTGGAACGCACGGTTGCTGACGTCATCGTCCTAGACGGTGCGGGGTCTGCTGCTCGTCGGCCCGGCGGGTACGCCGCTTACGAGGATGAGCGCCGCGCAGCACGCGGCTCCGGACGTCGCTTGTCTGCCACTGGAGCAGGTACAGCGTCAAAAAATCCGGCGGTTCAGAACTCGGGGGGCGAAACCGCGTCGAGCCAGACTGCTGCGGGGCAGAAATCATCGGGTCGCCCGCAGCGCAGTACCTCGACGGTGCGCCATCAACTTGCGCAGGCAGAAAAGGCCCTAGCCGCAGCGCAGAAGCGGTCAGCTGCACTCACCGAACAACTCGTTGCTGCCGCTGCAGAGGGTGATCACGTAGCGCTTGGGTCGCTCGGGGTTGAACTCGAGGTGGCCGAGCAACTTGTTGCAACTACGGAAGAAGCTTGGCTTGAACTCGCAGGCGAAGCCGAAGAACTCGGCCTCAAAACCTAGAGATTCCTAACTCCAGGGGACTCCGAGTTGGGCTAGGGCCTGAAGCTTCGCAGGGCCCGCTGCTTACGCAATGCTGCCTTTGCCGAGTTTCTTTGGCTTGAACGCATGCTCTATCAGGTCCTGACTAAAGCCAGAAGATGACTCACCAAACATGGCGTAGCGGTACAGCGCAGTGCGGAAAACTCCTGAGAGGGCTGTAGAGAAAACGCTCACCAGAATGATCCAGACAACCATCAAGATGGCCCCGAGTAGTCCCACCGGCCAGACTCCCGTTGAGACTCCAATCAAGATGAGTCCCATACAAACCAGGGCGCCTGCGAACATCGCCAGCATCGAGATCAGGCCGATTGCTCCGTTGCCCACCACGTTCTCACCCCAGGTGCGCTTGAACGCTGCTCCTGAGCGGGTCAAGGCCTCTTTCACGCCCACATGCTCGATCACCAAAATCGGCAGAACAAGCATCGTCACCAGCGTCCAAGCCACGCCCACGAGACCGATCACAATCTTGCCGATAAACCCGGCTCGCTCTTGCATTGCCTGAAGCGCAATCGACACCGTGGCACTGATGATTGCCCAAGGCAGGATGTGTCCCGCGTTTGACCAAGCGCCGCGAAGAGCAGATTTGAGCGTTGGGTTTCCCCCCGTCATGCGCTCGTTGGCAGCCAGAATAAGGGCACTTTGAAAAAAGATGGTGATGTAAGCAACTACTAGATATGCCATAAACAAAGCGATGTAGCCGGGGATTCCAAGGGCAATGTCGCCAGAACTCGAACTGCTGCTTGCGCTAGTACTCGCTTGATTTGTGCTAGCGGTGAGCGCTGCGATGGCAAAAAATGGTGTCACAAAAACCAGTGATGCCACCGCAGAGATTGCCGGCAGTGCAACGAGCTCTTTATCTTCTCGTAGCACCCCCCACGAAGCCTTTGTGAGAGACCATGAGCGAGCAAAAGTTCCCATAGAAATCAATCTAACAGCGGGGCGAACTGATATTGCACAACTATCCCGGGTAAACTCGTCGCACTATGAGCCTTGACACCCCTCGCACTAGCCCCTTTGCTGCGGATGACGCATCAACTGCAGATCCCGGCAGCACAGGAGATGTGGTGATGCGAGTGAGTGGCGATGCCCTTGCAACAGTCCGAGATATCCGCTCGGCCGAACCCGATCCTCAGGCCCTTGCATTGCGAGTAGCAATCACTGGAACCAAGGGCGTGGAGTACACCTACGACCTGTCTTTTGAAGAGATCGAGTCAGTAGAGGAGGATCATGTTCGCTACACAGTTGAGGATCTCACTGTGGTCATTCCGAGCGACTCTGTGGAGTTCTTGCGTGGCGCAGAGCTTGACCTGCCAAAATCTGCTGGCCAAGGTGGACTAGTTATTCGCAATCCGAATCGTGCCGATCCCCTAGCGAACATCACCATTGAACTGACTGGTGACGTGGCAGAGAAGGTGACCCAGCTTCTCGAGGGCAGCATCAACCCGATGCTTGCAGCTCATGGCGGGTTTGCCACCCTTGTCGGAGTAGACGAGAAGAACAACGTCTATCTGACAATGGGCGGAGGTTGTCAGGGCTGTTCTGCTAGCGCAGCCACTCTGACCGATGGCATTCAGCAGAGCATTAGAGAGAACATCCCTGAGGTGCTTGAAGTGATCGACGCAACTGATCACTCCTCGGGTGAGAACCCGTTCTATAGCTAACCCTGCGACTAGAGAGTCAGCCCGTTTACGAGTCAGCCCGTTTACGAGTCAGCAGAGCGGGATTGGCCTGCCGCTGAGCGACTCCACGCAGTTACTTCATCCACAATGCCGTCTGCATCTAGGCCAAGCTTGGCCAAGATGTTGTCTGGCTTGCCTTGCGGAAGGTGCACCGTGGGAACTCCAAGCACTCTCACTGCTGGGCCACCTGTGGGGGCGAGCTGTGAAAGCGAATCTGCGACCGACGCGCCGATTCCGCCATCTCGCAGACCATCTTCAATGGTGACCACCAAGCGATGACCCGCGGCGTTTTCAAGCATCTCTGGGTCGAGCGGCTTCACGACCCGAGGGTCCCAGACCGTGGTGCTGATTCCCTGCTGCTCAAGGCGCTCAGCGGCATCCTCGGCTGCCGCAAGCATCTTGCCAACCCCAATCAGGCAGACCTCTTGGCCGGCACGAATCTGACGGGCGCATAGCCCCGAACCTGTTGTGGTCTGGCCCGCTGGCGGCATGGTCTTTGAGTATCGGATTGCCGAAGGACCATCCGTGCAGAACTCAAGAGCGTCGTGGAGCATCTGGGCAACCTCTGCGTAATTCGAAGGCGCAAAGATGGTGCAGTCGGGCACCTTTGACAACAAGACCATATCGAGGACCCCATGATGAGAGGGGCCGTCGTCTCCGGTGATACCTGCGCGATCAAGCACAAACACAACAGGTTGATTATGCATGCCAACATCAAGGTTGACCTGATCGATTGCTCGAGTCAGGAAGGTGGCGTACAGCGCTACTACTGGCCTCAACCCACCCATTGCCATTCCCGCCGCAGAGGTCACTGCGTGTTGCTCGGCGATCCCTACGTCAAACATGCGCTCAGGAAAGGCCTCGCCGAATGGAAGTAAGCCTGTGGAGTCGGGCATTGCTGCAGTGATTGCAACTAGTTCGGGATGATTGGCTCCCTCGAGCAGAATTGCCTCGGAAAACGCCGCCGTGTACGAACCATCTTTGAGCTCTGACAGGTCGTGCATGTTCTTTATCGGGTCATTCTCAGCAGGTGCATAACCGCGACCCTTTTGCGTCAGGCAATGCACGACAACTGGGCCATCCATCTTGGAGGCATTTCTGAACGCTTCTTCAAGAGTCGGAAGATCGTGACCATCGTATGGTCCGAGATATTTCACACCGAGCTGCTCAAAAAAGGCCGGCGGCTCAAACATCTCACGAATTGCCGCTTTGGCTCCGTCTACGCCCTTTTCTAGGTAGGCGCCGAGCGGAAGGTCTGCAATGAGGCGCTCCACTCGAGCACTTTGGCGACGGTAGGTCGTGGAGGAACGAAGTTTGGCCAGACTCTCGCTCAGGCTCGAAGCCGTGGGCGCATACGATCGCCCATTGTCGTTCAGAATGATGATCGCCTTGCGCCCAGAATGCCCCAGGTTGTTGAGCCCCTCATAGGCCATGCCGCCAGTGAGGGCCCCGTCACCCAGTACCCCGATCACTTGGCGGTCATCTTCACCCTGAAGGTGCAGTGCAGTTGCAAGGCCGTGTGCGTACGAGACCACCGTTGACGCATGACTGTTCTCAATCCAGTCATGTTCAGATTCTGATCGGCTGGGGTAGCCAGAGAGTCCGCCCTCTTGGCGCAAGGTATCGAACGCTTCGCAGCGGCCGGTCAGCATCTTGTGTACGTAGGCTTGATGGCCGGTATCGAACAAGATGATGTCGTGCGGAGAGTGAAATACCCGATGTAGAGCAAGTGTGATCTCTACTGCTCCAAGGTTGGATCCAAGATGGCCGCCGTAGGTGTTCACACGGTCAACAATGAACTCGCGAATCTCTGCTGCTAGCAACTCAAGTTGTTGCCCATCTAGAACAGTGAGATCCGCTGGTCCATGAATCGAGTCCAGCAGGTGTGAAGAAGTATTTTCCATCAGCGCCTTACAACTTACTGCCGAAAAGCTGATGCGTCATGTCTCCCCTAAATCCTCAGTTACCGTGACTCGGGTTCGGCCAAATGCAAAGCTCGGCGCTCCAGCCAAACTTGCTGCAATAAAGATGAGATAGACCAAGAGCCCCAATGCAATTGCGGCTGCATCTGGCACTCCCAGTGCCCCAAAGAACAGAACAAAAACGGCTTCTCGCACTCCTAGGCCGCCCAGAGCGAAGGGCAGGTTTTGTGCGATAGCCGTCGGCGGAAAAAACGCAAGAGACGCGAGCAAGGTCACCTGTTCAATGTTGAGTGCTTTGGCAGCAGCAAAGACCGAGACGCATTGCAGGAATTGAAACCCCAGCCCTGCGACGAGAACCTCAATGATTCTGCCTCGGTGATGTTTGAACGCGATGACCCCAAGGTGTACCGCTGCTAGGTAGCGCCGCCACCCGCTTTGCCCAATCAAGCGTCCTGCACCGCGCTTATGGCCTGCTGCGAACAAGATCGCGATTAGAGCCACCACAGTAGAGATATTGATTGCAACAGCGACGAAGGTAGCGGTGCCCAACTCCAAGAACTCGGGGTGAATGAGCATCGCCGCGGTAGAGAGAAACGGCAGGACCAGCCATCCTGAGAGTCGCTCTAGTGCGGTTGCTGCGAAGGCGTCTGCGTAGTCGCCGGTGTCTTGGCCTTGCCGCCTGACCCGAACCACGTCGCCGCCAAATGACGTGGGTAGGGCATTCGACACGAACTCTCCGGCGAGCAGGTGAGAGAACATGCGCCGAAACGGCAAGCCAATCCCAAGGGTGTTTGACACCGTTGACCAGCGCACTGTCTGCAGTGCATAGGCAACGACATGCACCAGAATTGCAATGAGCACCCAGATGATTGCGGCGCTGCTGATCTCTGGCAGGACATCACCGAGAGACACATCGGGCAGTCGCCAGAACAGCAGACTCAAGAAGGCAATGCTGATCAGGAATCGCAGCAGTACGCTGCGCCAGTTGTTCTTGGGGAGCTGCGCTGCAAGGCGCTCACCGTCGATTTGAAGCAGGGCCTCCTCGCGCTCCTCCTCCTCGTCGTCCATCTTGTCGTTAGCGGGTTTTTTCTAAGAATCGTTCGATGTTGATCAGAACCCGCGTGACCTTGCCGGCAGCAATCAGGCCGCGCTCGTCTCGGGCAGAAACATGAAAGATCAGTCGGCGCCCTTCGACCTTTTCTAAGTGAGCCTCGGCGGTGATCTGACCCCCGACTGCAGTGGGCGAGATGTGCTCAACCTGAACTCGCACGCCCACGGTGGAACAGCCCGGGTCGAGTTCGCCGTGAACTGCAAGAACAGCGGCTTCTTCAAGCAGGGCAATGATTCTTGGCGTTGCTAGAACAGGCACATCGCCGGAGCGAAACGCGATGGCAGTATCGCTTTCAGAAACAGTGAGTTCTACAGAGGCCGACAGGCCGGGGCGTACAGGCACAACCGATACAGTAAACACTTAGTTGCGCCGAGGCACATTTATCTTCGCTGTGCACCGTTGAACTGATTCTTTCTAGGAGGACCTACCGATGCTCGAAGAGCCCACGATCCAACGAGTGCTTGCGGCTGCGGCGTCTCGCGGCGCTGACTTTGCCGAGATTTTTGCAGAGGAGAAGCGCTCCTCGTCTGCACTCCTCGATGATGGCCGTATTGAGGAACTCACCTCTGGTCGAGACCGCGGGGCTGGAATTCGTGTCGTTGTTGGCGAGTCCACGGGCTTTGCGCATACTTCGGACTTGTCCGAGGCCGGTTTGATCGCAGCCGCAGAAACAGCCGCAGCGGCGGCCCGAGGTACCGGCGGAGGAACCACAATTGTTGACCTTGACCGTGTGAACGCAAAGCGCCCCAACTTGGTGCGGATCATGCCGGGTGATGTGCCGAAAGCTAAAAAGGTCGAACTGCTTCTGACTGCCAACGAAATGGCCAGAGCCGAAGGTGCTGCGATTACTCAGGTGTCTGCAAGATACGCGGATTCGCACCGACGAATTTTGGTAGCAAACACCGACGGAATCCTCGGTACCGACGATCAGGTGAAGACGCTCTTCTCGATCTCTGCCGTTGCGTCCGGAGACACGGGCATGCAAACGGGCCGTGAGTCGATTGGCCGGACCGTTGGTTTTGAGCTCTTTGATTCCTACGAGGTTGCAGACCTTGCACGCACGGCAGCTCAACGAGCAATTACAAAGTTGGCAGCTCGACCGGCCCCTTCAGGCGAGATGACGGTAGTGATCGGACCTGGTGGAGGCGGAGTGATGTTCCACGAAGCTTGCGGGCACGGACTTGAGGCCGACCTTGTCGGCAAAGGCGCTTCCGTGTTTGCTGGCCGCCTCGGCGAGCAGGTTGCATCTTCGCTCGTGACCTTGGTTGATGACGGAACGATGGGTGGCGAATGGGGCTGTTTCGCAATTGATGACGAAGGCCGACCTGCTCAGCGCAACGTCCTGATTCAGGACGGTATTTTGGTCGATTACATGTGGGACGGACTGCGTGCTCGCGCCGAGGGGCGTGCATCGTCAGGTAATGGCCGGCGCCAGAGCTATCAGCATCTTCCGATGGTGCGAATGACGAACACATACCTTCTTGGGGGCACTTCAACCCCAGAGGAAATCCTGTCAGATACCGAATCCGGTGTGTATATCTCGCACCTTGGCGGCGGGCAGGTCAACACTGCCACCGGTGACTTTGTTTTCGGAATGACCGAGGCGTACCTCATTGAAGGTGGCCAGATCACCGAACCACTCCGAGAGGGAAACCTCATCGGCAATGGTCCCGCGGTGCTGACAGCGATCGATGCTGTTGGCAATGACTTTGCTATGGGTGGCCCAGGAACCTGCGGCAAAGATGGCCAAGGGGTCCCCGTCGGCGACGGCGTGCCAACGCTTCGAGTAGCGACTGGGCTCACCATTGGCGGCACCGCAGCGTGAACCCTGACGAACTACAAAAGATCGCCGATCGCATCGTTGCGATGGCCGCACCCGGCGAACAGGTCGAGGCAGTCGTCGCTTGGAGCCGAGACACCGAGGTGCGCGCCTTCGAGGGAGAGGTCGAACACTTTGTCTCGGCTGATTCTGCCGGTGTTGGCATTCGGATGATCTCCGGGGGCAAGCAGGGACTTTCTTGGGCTGGCGTCCTTGATGACGCAGCACTGCTGGAGTGTCTTGCAGAGGCTCGAGATAACGCGAGCTTTGGATCGGTAGATCCACACGCAGGCCTTGCAGAGCCTGATGGCGTGGAACCTGAGGAA
>CAEZSF010000022.1_pt1 | contig 14629 bp, 9 predicted proteins | sample 7263891 | NCBI WGS metagenome assembly CAEZSF01 (sample SAMEA6813767, study PRJEB35770) | uncultured Actinomycetes bacterium | biome: Freshwater; feature: Freshwater reservoir; material: water | place: Czech Republic | collected 2017-04-14 | depth 0.5m m
CCTGAACGAAACTAGATCTGTGCATCCCCGCTTCAGTGTGGTGATTCCTGTACAAAATCGAGCCGATGTAGTTGGCCGCGCAATCGCAAGCGTTGTGGCTCAAACATTTGCCGACTTTGAGCTCCTAGTCGTTGATGACGGATCAACTGATGACAGCGTTGCCGCGGCTAGGGCCGTGGCCGACAAACGGGTGAAGATCTTGCGCCAAGAGCACCACGGCATCGAGGCCGCTCGAGCCGCTGGTATGCAACTAGCGCACGGTAAGTGGGTGTTGTTCCTAGACCCTGATGATGAGGTTGCTCCAGCCTGGCTCGCCCGACTTGGTCGACTCATTGACTCAACCGATGCTGAACTCGTTAGCTGCGGCGGCGAACAGTTCTACCGCGATGGCACCCAGAGCACCTTTCGGCCAGTACTACTTGAGCCTCAGCCAGTTGACCCAGCAAGCAAATGGCATCACCCCGTTGATCACGGATTCAAGGCTTGTTTCCGATCAGGAACCTTTGCGGCGAGTCGAGCACGCCTAGAACGCGTCGGCGCTTTCACCCCACTCGCAGAGCCCAACTCTGATCATCTCTTGGCCTCGACGGTTCGATCTGCTGGTGTTGGCCAACTCAACTCCGAAAACTCTGCGCCAGCCACTTTTGATCCCGCAGCTTTTGATCCCGCAGCGCTCGATCCAACAGCGCTCGATCGCTGTCCTTTGATTCCTCCGGCGCTCAGTCTGCTCGAGATTGGCAAGCGACTCGCTGACTCGGTCATCGATGATGGCCAAATCATCAGCCATACCCCCGAACCCTTGGTCAGGTGGAACGAAGCGCCAGAGGAGCCTTGTGCTGGCGGCGATGCGCTCCGCTTAAGTTGGTCGCTTCAGGCACTTGATGCAATGGCGCGAACCCCAATTCCTGATGCGATGCTGCTCGCCCGCTATGCAACCATCGGCGGGGTGGCAGCAGCACGACTCCGCAATCATGCTCAGGCACGTTCTATGTTCAAGCTGGCCCGGCAGGCATCACCGGAAGTTCCTAAACACTGGGCACGGTGGGTGGCCTCGTGTGTGGCCCCATTGTCGAATCAGATCTGGGAGCCCACTCCAGAATTTGAAGCGGAAGCTAGCGTGCCCGTGCTGTCAGAAGAGGGGTCGCTACTCAGTAGCTCCGAACTCCTTGCTCAGTCGGCAAGCGCTGCATAGGACTTACTGCACAGGGGAATCAAGCCCAATAGAACTAACATGGGCGGTTGCTGATGCATTTTTGTGATGCATTGTCTTGATCCAACCTTTTGATCCACCCGAGCGGATCCACCACAAAAACGCGAAGGACTACTCACTATGAGTTCATCAGTGACCCAAACTGCTGCTGCAGGATCTATCGAGGCCAGCAAGATCTATGGAGAGGGCGACACAGAGATTCGCGCCCTTGATGGAGTCACGGTCAGTTTCGAACAAAGCCGCTTCACAGCGATTATGGGGCCATCCGGCTCCGGCAAGTCCACGCTGATGCACTGCCTAGCGGGCCTTGATCGACTCTCGGCTGGCCGCGTGTTCATCGGAGATACCTACCTCGACGACTTGAGTGAGAGTCAGCTCACTGAGCTTCGCAGAGACAAGATCGGCTTTGTGTTTCAGGCTTTCAACCTGATTCCTACCCTGTCTGCAGAAGAGAACATCACGCTACCCATGGACCTTGCGGGCAGAAAGCCAAACAAGGAATGGATGGATACCGTGATCGATACGGTTGGGCTACGGACACGACTTGATCACCGGCCAAGCGAACTGTCAGGTGGGCAGCAGCAGCGAGTGGCTGTCGCTCGGGCACTTGCGAGTCAACCGCAGATCGTGTTTGCCGATGAACCCACCGGCAACTTGGATTCCCGCTCGGGAACCGACTTGTTGGACTTCATGCGCCATGCCGTGTCTGACCTTGGCCAGACGATTGTGATGGTGACCCATGATCCAAGCGCCGCGGCACACTCGGACCGAGTGATCTTCCTTGCTGACGGCAAGATTCGCGATGAGATGATCGAACCCACAGCCGACCGGGTGCTTGATCTGATGAAACAACTCGGAGACTGAGCACCCATGTTCAAGGTTGCTCTCAAAGACATTTTGGCGCGCAAGCGACGCCTCGTCACCACCGGCCTAGCCATCATCTTGGGCATTGCTTTCTTAACGGGCACCCAAGTGCTGTCGGGGGTTCTCAAGGACTCAATTGAATCCCTAGTAGGAACTGCCTATGAGGGCTTTGACGCAGTAGTTCGCTCACCCGAAGAGCAGGATCTGGGGTTTGGCCAACAGATTCGCTCACCCATTCCCGAAGGGCTGGTCCAACAAGTTGACCAGGTCAGCGGAGTCCGCAAGGCACTCGGCGTGGTGGAAACCACCTCGGCTCAGCTGGTGGGAACGAATGGCAAGATTGTTGGGTCCAATTTTGGTCCACCCACCATCGTGTACAACTGGCTCGATGACCCGCAGTTACAAGTTGGAGTTCTGAAAGAAGGACACAAACCAGCCGAGGCCACAGAGATGGTCTTGGATTTCACCTCTGCAACGGATGCCGGGTACAAACTCGGCGATCAAGTGACTGTCTCGGCGCAGACGGGTAGCGAGAAATTCACGCTGGTTGGGCTGATGGGTCTAGGCGAGGATGGCACTCTGGCTGGCGGCGCAAAGATGATGCTCTTTACCACCCCCACTGCTCAGCGCCTTGGGCAACTCCCAGCGGAATTCAACTACATCGCTGTTGCTGCTGAAGAGGGCACCAGCCAAGAGGTTCTGGCCAATGCCATAGCGGCGGCACTGCCCGATACCCAGGTGCTGACGGGGGCGGAGTTTACAACCGAGAACCAAAAGTCTGTCTCGCAGTTTGTGGACATTCTCTCCACATTCGTCTCTGTGTTTGGGTACGTCGCACTCTTTGTGGCCTGCTTCATCATTTACAACACCTTCTCGATTCTTGTTGCTCAACGAACTAGAGAAACAGCTTTGCTGCGTGCCATTGGCGCTAAACGAAAGCAAGTGCTGCTCTCGATTGTGCTCGAAGCGGTACTTGTGGGATTGGTCGCCTCGGTACTTGGCCTCGTAGGTGGCGTAGCTCTTGCTTGGGTGCTGAAGGCCTTTGTGGGCACTCTCTTTACAGTGCAATCAGGACTACCAACACTCACTGCTAGTGCCATTGCTACAGCATTTATTGTCGGTATCGGCGTGACGGTGCTCTCTGGGTTAGTACCCGCATGGCGATCAACGAAGGTTCCACCCATCGCTGCGTTGTCCGAAGTTTCTGTGGATCGCGCCGGTGTGTCTCGGTCACGAATCATCTGGGGCACGCTCTTCCTCCTCGGAGGGAGCGCCCTGCTCGCCTTGGGACTCGCCGACGCCGGACCAAACCCTCTCGTGCTCTTTGGCCTAGGTGCCGTGCTGTTCTTGGTTTCTGTTGCAGTGATTCTGGGCCCATTGATTGCCGCCCCCTTTAGCCGCCTGCTGGTGTGGCCATTTACCCGAGGCACGGCAATCACCCCGCGACTCGCCGGAGAGAATGCAGCACGCAACCCGCGTCGCACCGCCGCTACGGCCGCCGCGCTCACCATTGGAGTAACGCTCGTCACCTTGATCGCAGTCATGGCAAGTTCCATCAAGGCCAGTGTTGAATCCACGGTGAACTCAACCATCTCGGCAGACTTTGTGATCAATTCGAGCACCTTCTCGATCGGGACAGGAATCCCCACCAGTGCTGTGGTCGAAGCACGTGCAGTTCCAGGGGTAGCACTTGCTAGCCCCGTGAGATTTGCCCCCTTCCGCCTGACTGATGCTTACTCTCAGCAACAGGCAGCTGCAGACCCAGCGAAGGCACAGAAGAACCCCCTCGGAGCGGGGGATGCTGCGCCGCCTGGTGAGGACACGTTCATGCTTGGAATCGAACCGCAGAGCTACTTCGAAATCAACGACGTGGGCAACACCCAAGGCACACCCAAAGACCTAACGGCGGGTACGTTCGCAGTCGAGCTGAAAGAGGCAGACAAGCACGGCTGGAACGTCGGAGACAAGGTGCCGGTCTACTTTGCCAAGACGGGGGTTCAGGAGCTCATCCTTGCCATGACCTTCGATCAGTCCTCGGGCGGAGGAAGCTATTTGTTGCCACTCGAGACCTTTGAGGCCAACACCCTGGCCTTGTTCAACACCGACTTTATTGTGTACGTCAAAGCCGAACCCGGAGCAGACTTGCCGGCCATTCGCAAGCAACTTGATGCAATCGTTGCGGACTCCCCTGCAATCTCTGTGCAAGACCTTGGCGAGTACGCAGACGCTCAGACTGCCCCCTTCGATACTTTCTTGGCCGTGGTCTACGGACTGCTCGGCCTTGCGGTCATCATTGCGTTGATTGGCATTGCAAATACGCTCTCGCTGTCGGTGCTTGAACGCACCAGAGAGTTGGGCTTGTTGCGCGCCGTAGGAATGTCTCGCAAGCAACTTCGCCATACAGTCATTGGCGAGTCCATGATCATTGCGGTGTTTGGAACGGCCATTGGGCTGATCATCGGCATCATCTTTTCGTTTGCCCTCTCGGTGGTCATCTCGGCCGACTCACCCGGGATTTTCAAATACACGCTTCCCGTAGGCCAGCTCGTGATTATTACGTTGGTGGCTGCACTTGCGGGAGTACTTGCAGCACTTGGGCCGGCTTGGCGAGCATCTCGCCTTGACGTGCTCAAAGCAGTTTCATCGGTGTAGCTAGCCACTTAGAACTCAGGAGTTCTCCTCGTCATGTCTGTTGACCCAGCCAACCTTCCCGCAAGCACGCGTGAGTTTCTTCAAGAGCGTCACCTAGCAACCCTCACGACCCTTCGAGCTGATGGATCACCACATGTGGTTCCCGTTGGATTTTCCTATGACATTGATGCACGCCTCGTGCGCATCATCACCTTTCCTGGCTCAGTCAAAGTGCGCAATGCAGAGCATGGCGGACGCGCAGTAGTCAGCCAGGTTGACGGCGGCCGCTGGCTCTCTCTCGAGGGCAGGATTACTGCGACTCAAGATCCAGATCGAGTTGCAGCAGCAGTCGAGGGATACAGCTATCGCTACCAAGAGCCAGGGGAGCGCAAAGACCGCGTGGCCCTCGAGATTGCAGTGGATCGCATCCTCGGCCGGGCCTAGCTACTTGAGCGCCGGCCAGGCAGCCAGCTTGATGTAGCGATTGACCTACTTGGTCAGGTCTTTCACCGAGCGAAACGCAACAACGGTGGCCACAGAAGTGGCACCGAGCAGGGCCACAAACCCAAGCGCCGCCACTGCCACTCCGACCACATCGAGTCCAGTAAACAGCACGGCGATGCCACACGTAGCAGCTATGCCACCACCAAGGCCGAGCAAACCCGCAGCCGACTCATGGGCCACATACCAGGCCTCTTCGGATGACCGAGTGGCCGGGAGGCGAATCCCCACGAGCGCGTTTGGTGGCAATTTTCGTTGAGACCCAAGCCAACAGACCCAGAGTTCTGCAAGGCCCATCGCTACAAGAACAACACCGACTATCAACCCAGCCAAAATTCAGCTCAGTCAATCGGAGTGATGTCAGTGGCAGTCCAGTAGGCCTTCATTTCGGTCACAAGGCCGTCCTCGTTGAAGGTGAAAACATCAATGATGTCTATTGCAAACTTGGCTTCACCCATAGAGGTAACTGCCCGCAGGGGTACAGCGGCAAAATGACCCACTGCACGGATTGGGCCGGTCACAATGAGTTCAAGCGAATCTGCAAACTCGTGAGTCCCAGCAAAAAACTCGCGCACTGCAGCACGGCCGACGTGGGCTGGCTGATCTACGGGGTCTGCTACGACGGCATCCTCGGCAAAGATCGCAGCGATGGCATCAATATCGCCTGCACTATGCGCAGCCGCATAGGCAACAACAGTGGCCTTCATCTGGTCGGTAGTGAGCTCATTGGTAGACATAGCTTGAATCTGTAGCAGAACTAGCTGCGCTTGTCCTACTTGAGCAGGGCTCCAGCATCTACTGGCAGGGTCACCCCTGTGACGTATCGGGCCTCATCAGAGCAAAGCCAGAGCAACGCGTCAGAGATATCTCCTGGTTCTACCCACGGGATGTCCATTGGCTGTTGCGGACGAAGAAACTCACCTGCATCGGCCACCGTTGGATTATCTAGGTCCATACGCACCAGCTTGGGGAACAGATCGTTCTGAATCATCGGTGTGGCAACCGAGGTGGGGTGAATGGTGTTGACCCGAATCTGGTTTGGTGCCACCTCAAGTGCAAGCGAGCGCATGAACCCAACCACCCCGTGCTTGGCGGCGTTATAGGCCGGGCAGCCATAAAAGCCCTTCAGCCCAGCAGTGGAGGAGGTCATCACGATTGCCCCGCCCTCATTTTGCTGAATGATCTTTTTCATGCCGGCGCGAACTGTGTTGAACACGCCTGTCAGGTTGATCCCGATGGTCTCATCCCACTGCTCCGAGGTGAGAAACTGCGTGGGGTTGGGCGAGTAGGTTCCGGCATTCGCCACAATGACATCGAGGCGACCAAAGCGCTCATGACCAGCGTTCACAACCTCACGAAGGCGCGTCAGGTCTCGCACGTCGCCCACCTCTGCGTGCATTGCACCACCGGCAGACTCAACGAGCTTGACCGTCTCTGCAAGGTCTGCCTCGGTAGCTAGCGGGTAGTAACACTCGGGCAGGTCGGTACAGACATCCACACCAATGATTTTTGCTCCCTCTTGAGCAAACCGCACTGCATGCGAGCGACCTTGACCACGAGCAACGCCAGTAATAAAGACAACTTTTCCTTCAAATCTGCGCGGACGTTCTGACATTACCGAATCCCCCTGAGTGGCCCATCGTGAGTCTTGAGCAAGCTTATGCCCCTTTGCTCAGACCCTTATACCCGTCTGTGAAACCAGCACTGCGGAGTGCATCGGCCCAAGGCGAGGTAACGGCCGACTCGCCATTAATGCTCTCAATGCGAAGTCTGCGGATCCGTGAACTGCTAGTTGTGGAGCCACCGCTGCTTGCGGGACTGACGAAGGCAGCGAGCACCTGCACCCAAGCTTCATGCTCATCGGCCGCCTCGAAAGTCAAAAGCCGCTTGCCGCCACGTTCAAGGTAGGCGCACGCATACCCATCCACGAGCACCACATAGGCGCCAATCGCCCGAGCTGGCCGACCTGTCGATGCCGGCCAAGGCAGGCCCGCGCCATACGGCTGAGCCGGGTCGGTGGCTGCAAGCACCCAAGAATCAAAACCATCATTGTGTGGCTCACGCGAGTCCGGGCTCATCGAACGCAATAAGTCCACCGCACCGGGTTTTGCGAACTGCGCCGCTCCAAGCCCATCCACAAAGTATCCGCGACGCACTTGGCCTCGCTCTTCAAGCAACTTGAGCACTGGGTAGACCCCCGCAAATCCGCCCTCGATTCCTTCGGCTAGCGCCATCTCTCTGGTGAGTACGCCGTAACGCTCAAGCAGCTGCAAAGCTCGCTGAGTAGCAAACTCGGTAGGGGTCGGCGCTGGCAGGAACAGTGGCGCTGTCAACGACCAGCGGCCTGCTCCGGCAGGCGGACCAAGCCGAGAGACACGTGAGGATCGCCGAGCCGTGCTGCCCCCTACCCGCCGCGATCGCGCTCCAGAGAGTGACCGCGAGGCGCTACGAGTAGCAGCCCGAGCAGAGCCTCCAAGAACTTTTGCGCGCAACGGGGCGAGCGAATCACTCGTGACATCTCCAGCCCAGACCAAGTCCCAAAGCGCCTGCACAACGGTCTGCTCGTCATAGGGCAGCGAGGCTGCAGCAACCGCCGCTATAAGGTCGGCCCAAAAAGAGGCACCGCTGTTACTCAACTGCTCTCGCAGGACTCGATGGTGCGGCTCATCCGTTGCTGAGTCTTCTGGCGAGAGCGGCGGATTCGTCAAGAGTGCTACCTGATCTCGAAACATCAACCGCACTCGACCGTCATGGGACCCAACTGCACCCGCACCGAGCCATACGACTTCACCAGTTGAACAGAGCAGGTCCAGATCTGCTGAGGAGTAGTTCTGCACTCGTTGACACAGCAGGTCTGCCTCGAGGAGAGATCCCGGCAGTGCTGCTCCCTGCAACAGGCCAACTGCATCTGCCACAGCATCTACCCCAGAGCGACCCGAGCCAACACCTTGCCACCGAGGCAAGAAACGCGCCAGGGCAGCTGCATCAACTGGCTCAACCTCTTTTCGTAGCGCTGCTAGCGAACGGCGTCGCAACCTGCGAAGCACTTCGGCATCGCAGAACTCAATGCCCGATCCCCCGGGAAGGAACTCACCAGACACCAGACGTTGAGTTCCAACGAGCTCGGCTAGCGCTAGGCGAGCAACCTCTACAGAGAGCCCTAGACGGGTTGCAAGCTGAGCCGCCGTGAACGGCCCATGAGTGCGACCAAAGCGCTCGACAAGGTCTCTGAGCGGGCGTTCGCCGCTGTGCATCGAGGCCGAATCAGTAAACGCAGTCGGCAAGCCCATGGGAATCGCAACCCCAAGCGCATCGCGTAGACGTGCTGCATCCTCTGCAGCGCCATAACGAAGCTCGCCCGCAATGCTCACCTCGATGACTCGTTTGTGCCTGACAAGGTCATCGACCCACTGCTGAAGCGTTGCAGCAGAGACTGACCCAACGCGGGCGGCTAGTTCGAGATGCGTGAGCGGACCAAGCACTCGCAATGCGTCATGCAACTCGTCTGCATCGCGAGCGGCCCGTTCAGGGGTCAGCCGCTGAAGTTCCATCTCTACAAGATCTACAACCGCTGCGTCTAGGAGGGTGCGAAGGTCCTCCACGCCGAGCAGGTCTCGAAGCAACTCAGGATCAAGCGAAAGCGCCGCGGCACGCCGCTCGGCTAACGGGGCGTCCCCTTCGTACATAAAGACTGCGATCCAGCCAAAAAGTAATGAGCGTGCGAATGGTGAAGCAGTAGGAGTTTCTACTTCGACGACCCGAATCTTTCTGGAACGAACCTCGGCCATGACCCGGCGCAAGGCAGGCAAATCGAAGATGTCGTTGCAGCACTCTCGGGTGGTCTCTAGGAGAATCGGGAAGCTCGGGTATTTTGAGGCCACTGACAACAAATCGGCCGCCCGCTGCCGCTGTTGCCACAACGGAGTTCGTTGGCCGGGTCTGCGTCGCGGCAACAGCAGCGCTCGTGCCGCAGCCTCTCTAAATCGCGCTGCAAAAGCCGCTGTGCCGGGCAGTGCGGCAACTACCTCTGCCTCAACCTCATCTGGATCGGGTAGGAGCAACTCAAGCGGTAGGTCTTCAGCGGCCTCCGGCAGACGAACCACGATGCCGTCGTCAGACCACAGCACCTCGGCGCCAAATCCATCGCCTAGGTCAGCAGAGAAGTGCGCATCGAGTCGTGTTCGAATGATCGTGGCCCAGGGTGCATGAACCCGAGACCCGAACGGTGAGTGAATACATATGCGCCAATCACCGATCTCGTCTCTGAAACGCTCAATCACCAGCGTATGGTCCGAGGGGATCACCCCAGTGGCTTGAGCCTGCTCATCGAGATAGGCCATGAGCGTGCTGACTGCTGCCTCGTCGAGTGAATGACGGGTCCGCAACCGTTCGGCCGCCTCATCTGCTTGCAGCGCGACAATCTCTCGCAGGAACTCGCCGAGCGCTCGGCCCAATTCGGCCTCACGACCAGGACCGTCGCCATGCCAGAACGGCATCTTTCCGGGCTGTCCGGGTGCCGGACTCACGATCACTCGTTCGAAGGTGATCTCTTCTATTCGCCAGGTGGATGCCCCAAGCAGGAAGGTCTCACCTACTCGAGACTCGTAGACCATCTCTTCGTCTAGCTCGCCCACCCGAGTGCCCTCTGGCAAGAACACGCCAAAGAGCCCACGGTCAGGGATGGTGCCTCCCGACGTGACTGCCAAGCGCTGCGCTCCGGAGCGGCCGCGCACGGTGCCCTCGATACGATCCCACACCACCCTCGGTCGTAGTTCGGCGAACTCCTCTGCGGGGTACCGGCCAGCGAGCAAATCCAGAGTGTTCTCGAACAGCTCCCAGGACAAGGTCGAGTAGTTCGCTGCCGACAAGCACAGCTCAAAAAGTTCAGTGACCTTCCACTCATCAAGCGCACAGCACGCCACAATCTGCTGCGCCAGAACGTCTAGCGGATTCACCGGAACCTTGGTGTGTTCGATCAGACCTTCCTGCATACGTTGAGCAACCACTGCGGCCTCGAGCAGATCGGCACGATGCTTGGGGAAGATTCGCCCCCGACTCGCTACTCCAACTTGATGCCCAGCGCGGCCGATCCGTTGCAGCCCAGATGAAACAGAACCAGGTGATGCCACCTGGATCACCAAGTCCACAGATCCCATATCTATGCCGAGTTCAAGCGAACTTGTAGCTACTAGGCCCTTGAGCTGGCCGCGTTTGAGCTCATCTTCAACAATGAGGCGACGCTCACGAGAGAGCGAGCCATGATGCGCTTTGACGAGGTCTTCACCTTGTGGATTCTGCCCCGAGCCCTGCTCTGTGTGCTTGCCCTGCTCTGTGTGAGTGCCCTGCTCGGCCTGCTCGGCTTGATTCACTGCTAGTTCGTTGAGCCGACTCGCAAGCCGTTCAGACATCCGGCGCGCATTGACAAACAACAGCGTGGACTGATTCTCTTCAATCAGTCGCAGCAGCTCGGCATCCATAGACGGCCAAGCAGACCCGCCCGACACGGCGGGTTCCTCTTCTGGCACGACCACCGAGAGTTCGAGTTCCTTGCGCATGCCTGCGTCAACGATGGTGACAGGCCGCTCAACGCGAGCCGAGGGAGATGAACTGGGGCTCGGCATGAACCCTCCGAGGAAGGCGGCAACGGACTCTAGGGGCCGCTGAGTTGCCGACAGCCCAATGCGTTGAATCTTGCGGGCAGGTTGAGAATGCTCCCCAGCCTCGACACGCTGCGCAATGAGGTGTTCTAAGCGCTCGAGGCTCAGGCTCATATGTGCGCCACGTTTGGTGGGCGCTAGCGCATGAATCTCATCCACAATGACGCAGTCCACACTCAGCAACGATTCACGAGCGGCCGAGGTGAGCATCAGATACAACGACTCAGGGGTCGTAATGAGAATTTCTGGCGGATTTCGGACTAAAGCGCGGCGCTCGGTTGCCGTGGTGTCTCCGGTACGAACCCCCACGGTGGGGGCCACAAACTCAACGCCAAGTCGCTCGGCTGCGAGGGCTACCCCCCTGAGCGGACTCCGTAAATTCTTTTCTACGTCTACTGCTAGGGCGCGCATCGGGGAGATGTACAGAACCCGAACCCCCGAACCCGGCCGAGGGTTCTGGCCCAACGAATCTATGGCCCAGAGAAAGGCTGCCAACGTCTTGCCTGAACCAGTCGGGGCGCATAACAACGTGTTCTCTCCGGCGCTGATCGGCGCCCAAGCCTGTGCCTGTGCCGCGGTGGGAGTAGAGAACGAAGACTCAAACCAAGCGCGGACTGCCGGCGAGAAAGGCGAGAGAGGGTCAGCAGCCACACACTGACTGTACCTAGGCCATCGGACACGGTCCCTGCAGACTGCTGAACAGCGCCCAGACCACAACGGCGGTCGGTACTGCGAGCGGTGACCTACGCTAGAAGGATGGTCGGTCCCAGAGCGAAAGAGTTTCATCCCGCTTTCGAGGAGTACTGCGAAGCGATTTGGGAGCTTCGCGAGGATGAGATCGATGTGATTCAGGCAAGAATTGCGGAGCGACTCGAAGTGTCGCGGCCTGCAGTTTCGGAGATGATCCGGCGCATGGAGCAGGAACAGTTGCTACTCATTGGCGCAACCATCACGCTCACAGCCACTGGGCTTGCTCTAGCTGAGCGAGTTGTACGGCGCCACCGCCTTGCCGAGCGATTTCTCACCGACATTTTGGATCTCTCTTGGGCCGATGCTCATCTTGAGGCCGGTAAATGGGAGCACGTCATCTCTGAGTCAGTCGAGATTGCGTTAGCTCGTGTTCTTGGCGATCCAACAACGTGTCCACATGGCAACCCAATACCCGGCGCCAACTACGAGGCCCCCGATTCTCATCCTCTGCGAGACGTACCAGTGGGTTCCTCGTTCACCGTGAGTCGCATTCCCGAGGAACTGGAGTTCACTCCTGGGTTGCTCGATTTCTTGGAAGAGAATTCACTCCTGCCAGGCCACTCAGGAGTCCTCACGGCAATCTCTCCAGATGGCACTGCCACCGTCAAAATCGACGGCCGGCATGTGGGAATTGGATCATTCGCCTCGGAACGAATCTTGGTGATTGGCTGACTGCTCGGGCATGTACTCCGGCTCGATGCCAGACCCATGTGATGCTGGTTCGAGTAGAACACTCGGAAGTTGACCTGTGTAGATAACGGTGAGGCGCTTCGTGGAACGCGTAAGCGCAACATAGAGCGACTGTGCCCCGCGAATCTGCTCGTCCAGCATCCGCTTTGGTTCAATGACAAGCACCGAGTCCAACTCAAGCCCCTTGACTAGGTTCACTGGCACGACGGTGACCTGCTTCTCTAGGCCTTGGCGTGTAGCTCTGCCGTAGTCGATCCCCGCACGAGTGAGAGCAGAATCAACCTGGTCAGCCATCGACTCTGGCACGATGACACCGATATTTCCAGAGCCAATCGTCTTGAGCTCGTAGCGAACCCGTTCGACGATCTCTGCTTCTAGTTCGCTCTGTTCTACCCCGAGTACTAGCGGCGGCTCGCCCGTATGGCGAATTGATGTAGGAGGTTGGATCCCCGGCGCTGCAAGAACCAACATCTTGGATGCAAGGTCCATGATCGGGCCGGGTACGCGATACCCGATAGTGAGATCCGCACGTCGCGGCGGGCGGCGATCAGGAAGGTACTCGAGCACTGACTCCCAGTTCTGATGGGGCCATGCGCCCGTTGCCTGCGCAATGTCACCCACGATGGTCATCGAGCCATTGAGGGAGCGTCGGTCAAGCATGCGAAGTTCCATCGGTGACAAATCCTGGGCCTCATCAACGACGATGTGGCCAAAGGTGCGAACTGCATCAGCCTCTAGGTGTTTGGGGCGAGGACCAAGTAACTCGAGTGCCTCATCAAGCAAGGGAACATCATCTGCAGTGAAGATCACTTCATTTGGCCTCGGGCTGCGCTCACGAGACAACAGCGGCCACTCTGACTCTTTGAGCCTTCCGCTTCCAGCAGAACGCAGCAGCCCACGAGAGCCAAACAGATCATTAAGTAACTCGGCCGGTGTAAGCACTGGCCACATGCGTTCAAGAGCCTCGATCACGAGCGGTTCACGCCGGATGCGTTCACGAATGGCCTCGAGTGTTTCATCTGATCGAGCGGTTGCAGCTAGCCGTTCAAAGAGCAACTGCTCCACATGGCGGCGGCCCGCGTTGTGGGTGCGAGCACGTCGCCGCGCTTGATCAATGATCTCTGCAGAGTCCTCGGGAGTAAGGACCAAGAACTGCAGCCCATAGGGAACCCGCAGCGACTCACGCAGCGGATGCTGGCGGTCTCTCACGGCGCGGCGAATCACGTTGATCATCCGGCTATCGCCTTTGACCTTGCCAACCTCGGTTGGGTCGTGGCCACTTGAACGAATAGCGGGTACCAGATCGGCAAGCACGGCAATCTGAATTCCCGCCTCACCCAAAGACGGCAAGACTTGCTCGATATATGACAAGAACACGCGGTTCGGGCCTAGTACCAAGACGCCCTGACCCTCAAGTGGGAAGCGCTGTGAGTACAACAGGTAGGCAGCACGATGCAGCGCCACCACCGTCTTGCCAGTTCCGGGGCCTCCCTGAACCACGAGCACACCTTGCAAGGGTGAACGAATAATCCGATCTTGTTCGGTCTGGATCGTTCCCACGATGTCCGACAACTTGCCAGATCGTGATTCCTCTAGCGCCGCTATCAATGCGCCGTGGCCTTGCACCTGGCCCTGATCAAGGGCCTGAGTGGCCGAACCGAACAGTTCGTCATCGATTCCCAACAGCGTCTGGCCTCGGCTGGCAAAGTGCCGGCGCCTACGCAAACCCATGGGATCAAGGCCCGTGGCCCGGTAAAAGGTTTCGGCTAGGGGCGCACGCCAGTCAACAACAACTGCGTTGCTCTCATCGTCAGAGACGGCGATACGCCCGATATGAAAGCTCTCTCCTTCGGGGTCTTCCCCAGTGGGCTCGGTATCAACTCGACCAAAGATCAAGGAGCGCTCACCTAGCTCGAGTTGATGCAAGCGCACACCCACTCGCTCCCAGACCACATCGCGTTCATAGCGGTTCTGAAAGGTGCCACCCTGGCCATCCACAACGCCCTCGCGCATTGCCTCGGCTACTGCCCGAGCGCGCTCTAGGCATGCGTAGGCGTGGTCGATATAAGCCTGCTCAAGTTCAAGCTCCGGGTGATTTGCCACGCGGTCTCCAGTACGGGCCGGTTTAAATTGGGGGACCGATAAGTGTACCCATTCAGGCCAGCGCAGAAAATCGGCCAGCACAAAATCGGGCAGCGCAAAATCGGCCAGCACAAAATCGGGCAGCCGAAAGGGCGGCGGTACTGACTACTGCCCTACCTACTGCGCTACCTACTGCCCTACCTCTTCACCAATCTCTTTGAGCGCAGACCTGAGCGCCAACCGC
>CAEZSF010000024.1_pt1 | contig 14430 bp, 9 predicted proteins | sample 7263891 | NCBI WGS metagenome assembly CAEZSF01 (sample SAMEA6813767, study PRJEB35770) | uncultured Actinomycetes bacterium | biome: Freshwater; feature: Freshwater reservoir; material: water | place: Czech Republic | collected 2017-04-14 | depth 0.5m m
CCGCTGCACGCTCGTTGAGCCTCTCAAGACGGTTTGAACATTCCAGATACTCATCAACCATGTCTGCGATCAGGTCTTTGGTTTTGCGCACCTTGTTCATGGTGCCCACGATCTGACCAACTGGGTTGAAGTTCACATCCTTCGCCTGCTGCGAGTAGTGATGGCCTCGCGCCACAGCCTCACCGGTGACCATGAACTGCAATGGCATTCCGAGTGGGTCTGGGTTGGCTGGATCTTCCCAAGCGTCAGTCCATTCGTTGCGGAGCATGCGACACGGCTTGCCTGTCCAACTGCGTGACCGCACCGTGTCTCGACTGGTTGCCGCCAACAGGGACTCAACCTGCGCAGGCGCTTGATCGGCCTCTTCGACGGTGAGCCAGATGGACCCAGTCCAAACGCCCTCGGCGCCCATTGCCAACGCAGCAGCAATCTGCCGACCTGTTCCGATACCTCCAGCGGCAAGCACCGGAATCGGGGCAACAGCGTCAATAACTTGTGGCCAGAGAACCACGGAACCAACATCGCCTGTGTGGCCGCCACCCTCGGTGCCCTGCGCAATGATGATATCTACGTTGGCATCCTTGTGATGCAGTGCTTGCTTGGGTGAACCACACAAGGCTGCGATCAAACGGCCCGACTCGTGGACTCGCTGAATGACCTCGTCCGGAGGGGTTCCGAGTGCATTCGCAATGAGGCGAACCTTCGGGTGACGAAGCGCTGCATCAATGAGCGGAGATGCAGTTGCCTCGGTCCAACCAATCAGGGCCGGGGGAAGTTCGTCTTCGGGAAGTTCCGGCACATTGTGATCCGCCAGGATCTTCTTCACAAACCTGCGGTGCTCATCAGGCACCATGGTGAGCAAGTCCTGCTCCAATTTGATGGGATCCATCTCGCCCATCCCCTCGTACTTGCCGGGGATGACAACGTCGACTCCGTACGGCTTATCGGTGTGCTCATCAATCCAAGCCAGTTCGGTCTCGAGTTGTTCCACCGTGTAACCCACAGCGCCCAATACTCCAAGGCCGCCAGCGTTGCTCACTGCTGCAACAACATCGCGGCAATGAGTGAAGGCGAAGATTGGGAATTCGATACCGAGTCGATCACATAGTTCTGTACGCATGTTTCTCAAACTAACGCAGAACAAGAACGCGTTCTAGTTGCCCCCGAGCAGATGACCAAAAGAGTCAAAGATCGCCGCATGGGGCAAAGCAGCATCGCTACGGTAATCCCGGGCTGAATCAGCAGCACCAATACATCAGCAGCACCAATACATCAGCAGCACCGAGACAACAGGAGGTCAGTTGTGCCACGTCTACGCGAGGTTCCCCGTTCAGAGGTCCACCCATTTGGCGAGGTGATGTACGGCTTACTGTTTGGCGACCGAGACCCAACGGTGGAACCCGGAACGGCTTCGGGCACACCCGGAGACTGGTGGAGTGTCACCGCTCTTTCACCGGATGCTTTCGATCACATCGCTGGCGGTATCCAGTACTACCGGTCACCGGATCGTCAGATTTCACCGGTCTTGCGAGAGTTGGGGCAGTTGCGAGTTGGCTGGGCACGCTCCTCACTCTTTGTGTATTCGCAGCACTGCAAAGCCGCCCGCGACGTTGGGTTGAGCAACGAACAAGTGGACGCAATTGCGCACTGGCAAGTTGCCGACTGTTTCACTGCGATTCAGCGCGCCGTGCTGGCCTATGTCGACTGCTTAGTTCTGCAAGGCGGACGAGTTCCCGATGGTGTCATTGCGGCGCTCAAGGCTGAACTCTCAGAGGTTGAAATCTTGGAACTCACCTACATCACGACGACCTACGACATGTACGGAATCATCTCAAAGGCGCTGCACCTGGAGTACGACAATGTCGAGGACCCTATGCAAGAAGTCCCAGACCTTGATGGAAACTGCGCAGGACTTGAAAGGTTTGCCCAGTAGTTCAGCTAGCCCAGTTCAGCTAGCCCAGTTCAGCTAGCCCAGTTCAGCTAGCCCAGTTCAGCTAGCCCAGTTCAGCTAGCCCGAAACGCTGGAAGCACATGCTCGCCAAAGAGTTTGCACTCCTCGAGATGTGGGTAACCAGAGAGAATGAAGCAGTCCACTCCAAGGTTCTGATAGCTACGAAGCTTGGCAATGATTTGGTCGGGGTCGCCAACGAGCGCGGCCCCGGCCCCTGACCTTGCCCGTCCGATCCCTGTCCAGAGACCCGGCTCGATATAGCCCTCATCATCGGAGCCCGCACGAAGTTCCGCTTGCCGTCGAACCCCAGCCGAATTGCTATCGAGTGAGCGCTGACGTATCTCGCTACCGCGCGACTCATCAAGGCCTGCGAGCAGGTGCCGAGCAGCCGCTCTTGCTTCAGACTCGGTCTCTCTCACAATCACATGTGTTCGGAACCCAAAGCGCAGAGTCCTATTGAATGCCGCCGCGCGGCCCCGCATATCAGCTACGAGTTCGGCTACTGCGGCCTCAGTATCAGGCCAAGTCAAAAAGACATCCGCATGTTCAGCAGCAACTCTGCGTGCTGGCTCGGAATGCCCACCGAAATACAAATCTGGGCAGCGTCCAGAGACGGTGGCGACTCGTGGAGGCTGCAAGTCAAAGTCAAAAAACTCTCCGTGATGGCTCACTTCTTGGCCGTTGAGCAGCTGCCGAAGGATGCTCATCACCTCGGCAGTTCGTCGATACCTTGGCTCGGATTCAAGTGGCGCTCCGGGCAAATCGCTCGAGATGATGTTGATGGTCAATCCACCGCCAAGCATCTGATCAAGCGTGGCCAATTGCCGGGCCATCTGCGGCGGCCACAGCTCACCGCACCGCACCGCAGCGAGTAGTCGCATTCGGTCTCGCACCTCGGCAGCTACCCCTCCGGCAAATACCAGCGCATCAATGCCGAGCTGATAGCCCGAGGGCAACAAGATGTTGTCGAAACCCTGATCCCGAGCAGTGCGAACAATCTCAGCGCAGTGCTCAAACGAACTCTGCAAGTGCGGTGCCGGCACTCCGAGTTGCTCAAAGTCGTCGTCACAGAGGGCCGAGAACCAAGCAAACTCGGGGCTGTTCGGGCTGTTCGGGCTGTTCGGGCTCTTTGAGTCAGTCACGGAAGTCGCTCCCCGGTTCCAGCCTGATACAGCGAGTACCAGTCTTGGCGACTCAGCTGCACAGTGAGTGCCTCTGCAGATCCGGCTATGCGCTCCACTCGCTGAGTTCCAAGAATTGGGATCGGCGCCGACGGGTGAGCCAGAACAAAGGCCAGTGCGAGAGACGACTGCTTCACCCCGTGACGAGCCGAGAGTTCCTCGAGCAGCGTTGCAAGATTGCTAGCAACACCCTCGCCTGTGCCAGAGGAGTCTGAGCTCGGGGCGCTCACTCGGCCTCCCCCGAGCGGGCTCCAAGCCAAGGGAGTCATCTGCAGCTCAATGCACTGATCCAGAGTTCCATCACGAACAGCCTCGCTTTGGAAAACACTGAACTCTGGCTGAGTCGTGACCAGCGGGCGTGGAAGAAAGCTCTGTAGCAAGTGCAGCTGAGAAGTGGTGACGTTTGAGAGTCCGAACTCTCGCACCAACCCCCGTTCATACAGATTCATCAGCGCTGCAGCAATCTCTTGTGGGTGAGTGAGCGAGTCGGGCCGATGAATCTGATAGAGGTCAATGACATCTACCCCAAGACGACGCAGCGAAGCCTCACATGCTTCGGTCAGATACTTTCCCGAACTGTCATAGGGCACTCCAGGGCGGATGCCGCCCTTGGTTGCCAACACCATCTGCTGTCGCAGGGCAGGTGCCTCGGCAAGCACCTCTCCGAGCAGGGTCTCGGCTCGACCAAACCCGTTCTGCCCATCAAAGCCATAAATGTCCGCCGTGTCGATCAGGTTGAACCCCGCGTCTAGCGCTGCTTCGATGGTCGCCCGAGCTGCCGTGCGATCGCCTTCGGCCATTCGCCAACAGCCGTATGCGATCGGGCCAACGCTCAGATCAGAGCCGCCGAGCCTGCGGTCGCTGCGGCTCTGGGGTGCGTGCGGCTGGGGAGTGGGCGGCAGGACCGCTTGTTCGTCAACAGATTCATCAATCATTGGCTCGCACCATACTCAGGTCATGGAGAACACTGTGCCCATGAGCAAAACAGCAGCCGCTACAGACGAGATCCGCTATGGGTTTATCGGGGTTGGCATGATGGGCCAAGAACACATCCGCAACGTTCAAGCCCTTCCCGGTGCCACCGTCGTCGCAGTCGCAGACCCAGAGTCCGCCTCGCTCGCCGCGGCGCAAGAACTTGTGGGCGACACGGTCTCCTCGTATCTCTCGACTGCCGAGATGTTGGCAAAGGAGTCACTTGATGCGGTGGTGATTTCTTCGCCCAACTTCACCCATCGATCAGTGCTCGAACCACTGTGGGAGACCTCGTTGAATCTTCTGATCGAGAAGCCACTGTGCACCACAGTGCCAGACTGCCTCGAGGTTCAGTCCGCAGCTCAACACCATGACGGCATTGTGTGGGTTGGACTCGAGTATCGCTACATGCCCCCGGTGCAACGCTTCTTAGAAGAACTTGCTCCCGGCGAGGTGGACGGAAGCGGAAGTTCGACTGGGAGGGTGCGGATGCTCTCCATTCGCGAGCACCGATTCCCCTTCTTAGAAAAAGTCGGCCACTGGAACCGCTTCAGCGCAAACACCGGTGGCACTTTGGTGGAGAAATGCTGTCACTTCTTTGATCTCATGCGCTTAGTGATTCCTAGCAAACCCATCAGCGTGATGGCCTCTGGCGCACAAGACCTGAACCACCTAGAAGAGCAGTATCCCGAAGGCACACCCGACATTTTAGACAATGCCTTCGTGATTGTTGACTTCGAAAACGGTGCCCGCGCCAGCCTTGATCTGTCGATGTTTGCAGAGGGGTCAGCCTTCGAACAAGAACTTGTTGCAGTGGGCGACCTTGGCAAAGTCGAGGTCAAGATCCCAGGGTTTATGGAGGTCTCTCGCGGTAGGCAGGCCGAACTCACAGTTGGATCAAGAGGGGCAGGCTGGCCAGTCACTACCTCTCTCATTGGTACCGAGGAATCAGTTCTGTATGTCGGCGCGCATCACGGTGCTAGCTACCTAGAACACGTTGATTTCTGCGATGCGATTCGCAACGACACTGCACCGCTCGTCACCGTTGAAGACGGGCTGTGGTCAGTAGCAATGGGTGCAGCCGCTCAGATTGCTCTGAGCGAAAGACGAAGCGTCACACTCGCTGAACTAGGTCTGAGCTGAGGCAGTTCGTCGAGAAAAGAGCAGTATCAGTTTGCTAGCTGGCGGCATCAAGCGCTGCCATGGTCAGTGAATACCGTTGCTCAATATCGTCTACATCACCGCTCACAAAACTGCCGGAACGTGCAGTTTCAACGACCAACTCGGCATGCTGGCGCAGCGGAACAAGGTGCTCTGGCCGAACCACGGGAGCCATTGCATAAATGGCATCAAGGATCCGAATCAGAATTGCCGGATTGTTTGAACCCGACTGTCGGATCAAATCAAACGCTGTCTTCAATACTCGGTCAAACTTGAGCGGCGGGACCACCAAACGCAGAACCCCGTCGTGGTCACAGACCCCGCCAGTGCGTTCTGGGTACGTGCCGACCTGCACCATGGCTGCGCCCAGCCAATCTAGGCAGGTCAAGCCGGTATAGGTGTCATTGATCGCCGGCGAGAGAGCGCGCAATGCGATCTCGACCACTTGAGCAATAGCGAACTCCAGATCCTGGCGCAGGGTTCGGTATCTCCCGATCTCCACGGTCTCGGCGATCATCTTTGTCACCCGGCCCGCGGCGTCTGCTGGACTCACCCATGCCAAGGTTTGCCCGACTTGGGTGAACTGACCTGGACGACGGTTCAACACAATGACAGCTCCAGCAGAAGCTGCGGCCTGAAGGAGTCGCTCAACATCAATGAGTTCGACGTAACCAGTTTGGATTGCAGCAATCGGTGCCCCCGACTCACGGCTCTGAGCAACCACTGCCGCTACCTTTTCTAAATCATCTTCTTGCAGCACTAACTGCAGAGATGCGGCGGTATCTTCAAGGACCTTTCCCATGTCGGCGACCACCGATGCCACCACGTTGGGCGCTTGGATCGTGGAAGCAACTCGATGAATATAAAAAACTAAGAGCCCAAAGCAGCACAGCGAAAGGACTTCTACAAGGAACACGCTGAACGTCGGCAGGCGACTGCCGGGGGCACTGCGAATTGCAGACAGAGTGAGCACGTTGAAGATAACCGTGCCCAGAAATGCACCCAGTGTGACCTGCGTGACTGGGTCCTTCATAAAACGTCGAATGAGGCGCGGGCCAAGCTGAGACGAGGCCAAGGAGAAGGTCAAAATGCTGGTAGAGAACACCAGCGCTAGTGCCGTTGCCACGGCTCCAAGCAGGGCAGTGACCAAGATCGCTGCATCTGAAGCTGAGTCGTCGATCAGCGCATTCGGAAACCAACTCAACCTGAGTTCAACGTTTCTATCGATGTAGACGGAGAACGCAAAGAGCAGTACCGACCCAATCGACATCAGCAGCGGAGTGACCCACAAGTTGGGCCCAACACGGTAGGAAACCTCCCACCACCACGTTGAAAGCCGTGAGCGTCTAGATGTGGTCATGTCGGTTCGCCCTCTGCTACTTCGGTCGGCCCCGACAGTAAGCGCCCAATCAGCGGAACGGAGACGAGACCTTCGAGCCATGCATAGCGCAGACCCACTTTGGGAAGGTCAGCCGGATCCGCATAGATCAACACCCGTGGGAGCCAAGTCGGTTGGAACTTCTCGTTGAAGTCTCGCAAAGCCCGAATCTGATAATACGGATTTACTAGGTCAACGAGCTTTCGCAGCGCTCGGTTGCCACGCGTGAGTTGGACATCGTTGTCGAGGAGTCGGCCAAAGGCTGCAAAGTTCAGCGACAGCCTGACAACACCCAACTCACGAAGTTGCTCGACCGTATGGGCAATCAGGTACTCGGTGAGGCCATTGACAGCATCGGGTCGTCTCCGCATGAGATCGAGCGTTTGACCGGGAGGAAAGCGGTCGCTGCGCGAGCTTGTTGGAACTAATCGCAAGAACCCTGCCGGCACATCCGAACCGTCGGCATTGACCTGCCAAGCAACTGCGAGCATCCGGTTCGAGCCAGCTAAGGACACGTCAGAGCTCATGCTCATGGTGTAGCCGCGTTCGTCCTCCCCTTTACGCCACAACAAACTGATCTCATTGAGGGCTGCAACGAGTTCAGCCGAGGCTGAGTCCTCGGTCATCAGCTCAAAGCGATGTGACTTCTCAGCGCGGCGGACTGCTTGTCTCACCGGTGCCATCCCATCGGCATCGAGTGAGAATGTTTGGCAGTCGAGAATTGCCTCATCACCTAGGTAGAAACTTCGGAATCCACGCTCGGCATAGAGCGGCACATCAACCTCTCGGGCAGCCAAAAATGCTGGCTGCCAGCCATGATGCTGACAGTGAAGGATGAACTCATCGACCACGAGCGGAATGGAAGCATCCTCTCCGATTGGGTCACCAGAGACCAGTGCAAACCCGCCGAGGTACCCATAGGCCACCATGGCTTTGCCATCGGATGAGAAGAAATAGCTCTTGTCATCTCTGCACGCAAATGGTGCCAAGGTGTCCCAGCCGAACTGTTCAACCATCGAAGCTGCACGCTCGCGACCCTCCCCGACCCGGCCCCGAACAGCAGGGCGTAGCAACAGCCACAACAACAACAGAAGTCCCACAGCCCCGAGCACCTCAAGCGAGGCAGGGAACAGTTTTGCGAATCTGCCCGAGTACTCATATGGCTGCTCACCGCCAACGAGTCCGACCGTAACTGCCCACAAGGAGTCACCCAGATTTATGGCAGGCGACAGCGTGCCCTGCTGCGCCCAAAGCGCAATCAGCCCATAGACGTAAACCAACAACAGAAACCGAGGGATGGAGCGAGCAACTCGAATCAACGAGGGCGGGTCAGCAAGACCAGTGAACTCGTTTCGGGTGAGCAGCAAAATCACGATCATGGTCAGCGATGCCGTCAAGGCAACCGCCTCACCGCCGCGAGCCAAGCTGAACCCAGCAGAGAGCACAAACAACACCAGAGCCAAACTCCATGCCCGGCGCTTACCCCTCAGCAGCTGTCCCGATAACAACACCATGCATGAGCCGATTCCTACCGAGAGCACTGCGTTGTCGAGCACGAGCGGCAAAGGAGAAATCAGCTCGTCGAGCAACAAGGTTCGTGCACTAATGGCCGGGACAGCGCTCAGCATGGTCAGCACGCCAACGATGGTGGTCAGCAGAGCAACTACCCGAACCAAACCAGACAGGCGAACTGCTGCTACCTGTGCTCCTGCCAACGCACTCGTGGGTAACGGCGCAGTGGGAACCAGCGAAGATCTGCGGCTTGTGCCTTGTTGAGCGGCCTGAGTTGAGCGCATGGTGGGAAACAAGATCACGTCGCGAATCGAACTCGACTTGGTGAGCAACATCACAAGACGATCGATACCGATTCCGAGACCTCCCGTAGGCGGCAGACCACGATCCAAGGCCTCGACGTAACTCTGATCAAGTGAACTGCTCACGCCGGTCGGCTCGCCTGCGGTGTCAGCCGATGAACGCTCATGGGCAAACCGTTCGCGCTGCTCAACGGGATCATTCAGTTCGCTGTAGGCATTCGCTAGCTCCATGCCGCCGACGATCAGTTCGAAGCGCTCGGTGACCCAGGGATCACTCCTGCAGCGCCTAGCCAAGGGGGACGTCTCAACAGGGTGATGCGTCACGATGGTTGGAGCAATCAGTTTGGCCTCGACACGATCATCGAATACTGCAACTAGGCACTTGCCTGCGCCCCAAGCCTGGTTGTACCCAATTCCTAAACGGCCCAGAGCCGCCTGCGCCTCGGTCGGGTCCATCTTGGCTTCGATTTCCTCACCTGTGTGTTCGAAGACCAACTCAGACATAGACGCTTGACGCCAGGGGAGCGCTAGGTCGATCTGAGTACCAACCGGCAGTTGCACAACTGTTGAACCCAGAGCAGCTAGAGCTGCTTCAACAACTAGGTGTTGAGCAAGCTCCATCATGTCGGTGTAATCGGCATAGGCCTGATACACCTCGAGCATCGTGAACTCGGGATTGTGTTTTGAGCTCATCCCTTCGTTACGAAAGACCCGGCCTAACTCGAACACGCGGTCCATACCGCCGATCACAAGCCGCTTCAGAAATAACTCGGGTGCGATTCGCATCATGAGGTCTTGGCCCAACGCATTGTGTCGAGTCACAAACGGACGCGCTGTTGCTCCGCCGGCATCGGATGCAAACACTGGGGTTTCCACTTCAAGAAAACCCCGAGCCTCAAGGGCAACTCTGATCCCAGAGATTGCTTGCGAGCGGCGGGTGAACACTGAGCGGCTGTGCAGATTCTCCATGAGGTCTGCCTCACGATGCCGCGATCGGTGCTCCATCGGCCTTGGACGGCCTCGCTTGTCGCCAGGACTGACGAGAGAAGTTGAGAGCAACTCAAACCCTTGCACCCGAACAGACAGTTCCCCCGATGCACTTGAAACAACCTCACCGCTCACGCCGATGAGATCTCCCCGATGCGGTGGCTCTTGCCGTGGGGAAGCCTCGCTCAATATCTGCAACGTGGCGCCACCGGACTCAAGTGTGGCGAACCAGATCCCACCATGATCGCGAACTAGTGCGACTCTGCCAGTGAACCTGACGCTGTCGTTTGTTGCTGCGGATGCTGGAAGTTTGGGGTACCGAGTACGTACTTGCGCGATTGAGATCGTCGAATCAAAGCGAGCTGGGTACGGGTCGATGCCAGCGCATCGCATGCTTTCAAGTTCAGCCAACCTCGAAGCACGCCAACTGACGTTCGACCGAGGCCTGTCATTCACGCTCAGACACCCAAAAAAACTGGCACCCGGCTCTTTGGCCGCCCAATAATGGCCTGATCACCCTGAACTAAAACTGGCCGCTGCAACAACGCCGGGTGCTCTAGCAAAACCGCTAGCACTTGCTGCCGGCTTTGCACCATGGCTTCGGTCAATCCCAACTTCTTGAAGTTGGCATCACGGCGAACTAGGTCCGTCGGCGGATCCTCAAGCTTGTCCAAAATCTCGTTGAGTTGTTCCTCGCTCGGGCGCTCAGCCTTGAGCATGTATTTCACGACTCGATAATCAACTCCCGCTTGTTCGGCAACCTCGACTGCATATTTCGACGTGCTGCATCCCGGGTTATGAAAAATCGTTACCTGACTCATGCTCGCAAAGCTAGCTTGCTGCTCAGACCGCTGCTCCCAACGCACTACCCTCGGCCAATGCCATCGGCCACTCCCCCACCTGCAGTTCAAGGCGGCGGCAGTCAAGGCGGCCCGATATCACATCACCACGCGGAAGCCGCAGCGACTCCGCTCGGATTAGGCGCCGCACTCGTCGCGGTCTGCGCGTGGGGCCTAGGGAACACCATCATTGCCGCGGTTCCCATGACCGGCATGGCGATTGCCTTCTACCGACTTGGGTTTGCCGCGGTGATCTACACGGTCATCTTGTACAGCCGCGGTGGACGGCTCAGCAGTCGGAGCTTTCGTTTTGGATGGGAAGGTGGCATCGCATTCGGGGCCGATATCGCGGCCTTCTTCGTGGCAATTCACCTCACAAGTGTTGCCAACGCTACGACGATCAGTGCCCTGCAACCACTAGTCATCATTGGCTTTGCGGCCGTTATGTTCGGCGAGCGAATCCGAGCGCGGCACATCATCTGTTCAGTCATTGCAACAGCCGGTGTAGCCCTCGTTGCGTTCGGCGCAGCTCAAAGCGGAAAAGGCTTCGGTCTAGGAGACATCATGGCGGTGCTTGCCCTGTTCGCTTGGGCTTGGTATTTCATTGCTTCAAAGAAAGCCCGACGCCACCTAGATACTTTTGAATACATGACGGTGATGAATCTGGTGGCTTTCATCTTTGTCATCCCAATCACGCTGATCACTCAGGACCTCTTTCGAACCGAGAATCACCTCAGTTGGACCAACTCGCTGGCAATCCTTGCCATTGTGTTGGTACCCGGCTCGGGTCACATCCTCATGAACTGGGCGCACGCCCACACCACGTTGGTGCTGACCTCACTCATTACCCTTGCGATGCCAGTCATCGCAGCTCTCAGCGCTGCTCTCTTTCTTGATCAGTCTGTGAGCGCAGTTCAGGTCTTTGGCATTGCGCTTGTGCTTGTAGCACTGGCCTTCGTGATTATTTTGGACGCAAAAACTACTGCCGATGCCACAGAACCGGCACCCTAAATCCTGCGAAAGGGAGCGAAGAAGATGGCTGCAAGTAACGAGGACAATCGAACAACTCAGATCGTTCCTCCTTCGGCGGTGTATCGCGATGCATCTTTAGCTATTGAGGATCGGGTCAACGACCTCATCTCCTACATGACTCTGAGCGAGAAGCTCGCTCAGCTAGGCGGCGTCTGGTCAACCGAACTTCTCGGTGCCGACGGTTTTTCGGATGAGAATGCCGCTCGAATCATGCCGGATGGTACCGGCCAAGTCACTCGAATTGCTGCTTCAACTGGCCTTCGACCAGAGGGAATAGCACAGCTGCAGAACCAGATTCAGGCCTGGCTGATCAACCACTCACGCCTTGGCATTCCGGCCGTGATTCATGAAGAAGCTGTGGCTGGTTTCTGCGCTCGAGACGCCATGCAGTTTCCCCAAGCGATCGGCCTTGGTGCTACCTGGGACACTGAACTGCTTGGCCACATCGCCGCTCATATCCGTAGCGAGATGCTTGCAGTCGGCGCCCGGCAGGCCCTCTCGCCGGTTCTCGACATTGCGAGAGACCCTCGTTGGGGTCGCGTCGAAGAGACCTACGGCGAAGACCCAATTCTTAGCTCTGCACTAGGGGTTGCCTATGTTCGCGGGCTGCAAGCCGATGCAAACGATGCAGCGGGTGGAGCAACACGAACCCACCTTCACCAGGGCGTGATCGCCACGGCCAAGCATTTTCTTGGGTATGGGCTCAGCGACGGTGGTCTAAACCACGGCCCGGTGCAACTTGGCCAGCGTGAGCTTCGTGAGGTTTTCGCCGAACCGTTTGCCGCCGTCATTCGAGACGCTCATATCGCGTCAATCATGAATTCTTACTCCTCGGTTGACGGACTTGCCCCGGCAGGTTCGCGGGCGCTTCTTACAGAACTGCTACGAGACGAACTCGGGTTTTCGGGCAGCGTGGTTGCCGACTACTTCTCGGTAGACATGCTTGTCACGCATCACAAAGTGGCACCCACCAAGGGTGTTGCAGCCGCCAAGGCATTACTCGCCGGGCTCGACCAAGAACTTCCCACCTTGGATTGCTACGCCGAGTTGCCTGCACTGATCAACGCAGGCATCGTGCCAGAAGCAGTTGTCGACCTGTCGCTGCGACGAGTACTGCGGCAAAAGTTTGCACTCGGCCTGTTTGAGAATCCGCTAGTCGATGCCTCTGCAGCCCCAGCCGCATTTGGAACTCCGGCCGGCAAGTCGTTGGCTCGCCGCGCGGCCCAAGAATCACTCGTCCTGCTCAAGAACGAGGGCATGATTCCCCTCGACCTATCGGCGATCACCAGCATTGCGGTGATCGGTCCCGCTGCAGATAATGCGCGACTTCTCGAGGGCGACTATCACTACCCAGCTCACCTCGAGCTTCTGTTTGATGCGTCAGCGCAATCAGAAGCCTCGGAACTCGCTCCGCACGCAACCGTGAGCGCAATTGGCGAATTCAGCCCAGGTCCGTATCTGCCACAGATCACCACTCCGCTTGCTGGCTTGCAGGATGCCCTTGCAGCAACTGCAGTTCAACTGCGCTTTGCGGCCGGTTGCGAGATCACCGGCGATGACTGCTCCGGCTTTGATGAAGCAGCTGCAGCAGCAGCCTCTAGCGATATTGCGGTGGTCTGTGTCGGTGGCCGCTCTGGTCTTACCCTTGACGCAACCGTTGGTGAGGCTCGAGATGCAACCGATCTAGGCCTCACAGGCATGCAACTCGAGTTACTCGCAGCAGTTCACGCAACCGGTACCCCCACTATTGCCATTGTTGTCTCTGGCAGAGTGCACACTCTGGCCTCGGTTGAGGCTGCGAGCTCGGCAACGCTGCTCGCATGGCTACCCGGTTGCGAAGGAGGCTCCGCAATTGCTGATCTCTTGCTTGGGGCTGTTGCCCCATCTGGGCGCTTACCAGTCAGCCTGCCGCGCTCCGAGGGTCAACTGCCTGTGCATTACAACCACCGATCAGGCGGTGGGCGCAGCAATTTTTGGGGTGAGTACACCGACTCACCTACTAGCCCGCTGCACCCCTTTGGCTTTGGTCTTTCGACCACAGAATTTAGCTACTCAGATCCAGTTTTTTCAGAGGGAAGCACCACCGAAGTCACCGTTGTGCAGGTGACAGTAACCAACACGGGTGCGTTGGATGCTGATGAAGTTGTGCAGTGTTACGTGCATGACGAGGTTGCCTCAGTAGCTCGGCCAGTTCGCCAACTCGTAGGTTTTGCGCGGGTTCCGATAAGTGCTGGGCAATCAAAGACTCTGCGTTTTGTGATCCACCCATCTCGCCTTGCCTTCTTTGACGAGCAGATGGAGTTTGTGTGCGAGCCCGGAGCGTTTCGCATCGAGATCGGTGGCTGCGCTGGTCACCCAAAGGTTGTGACCACCTGCGACCTAAGCGGAGATGTTGCCCAGTATCGACAAAGTGAAGTGATTGCAACGGTCATCGAACTGATCTGAGTTGATCTGATCTGTTCAGGCTGCCTCATGGTTCATCGCCAATGTGTTGCTTCGTTGTCACAGGGTGTTCCTAATATAGAACACATGTTCGATCCCGAAGAATCAGAACCAACTCACTCCAAAGTTGCTGACGCACAACCTGCTGTGTCTGGTCCCGCAGTTTCCGGTGGTGCTGTGTCTGATCCCGCTGTGTCTGGTGAGCCTGTGTCTGGTGCCGCTGTTTCTGGTGGGCCTGTGTCTGGTTTTGGGTTGGGTTGTGAGTTGGGTGTTGTTGCGCAGCAAGGTGCGAGTGGTCTTGTTGCGTTAGCAAACCTCGCTGCCGGTGTGGGTGGTGCGGGTTCTGGTGCTTCTGGTGCTGCCGGTACGGGTGCTACTGCGGGTGCTGCTGCGGGTGCGGGTGCGGGTGTGGGTGCTGCTGCGGGTGCGGGTGGTTTGGGTGTTGGTGTTGTTTGTGATGAGGATCTTGTTGGTCTGTCTGACGTGTTGGAGTGCGCTCAACGTGCGTTGGATTCAGCCCGGTTAGCAATAGTGGGCGAACTCGACGCACGAAACCTGCCGTTACGCACAAGGGGCCTTGTCACCAACGCCTGGTTAGGCCACAACTACCTACTCTCTCGCCCCGTCGCATCCCGACTGGTCTCAACGGCACGCAAACTCCGCTGCGTGTTAC
>CAEZSF010000030.1_pt1 | contig 12538 bp, 11 predicted proteins | sample 7263891 | NCBI WGS metagenome assembly CAEZSF01 (sample SAMEA6813767, study PRJEB35770) | uncultured Actinomycetes bacterium | biome: Freshwater; feature: Freshwater reservoir; material: water | place: Czech Republic | collected 2017-04-14 | depth 0.5m m
AGAATCACGCCATTTGCGTCCGCCCCGGGGGAAATCGCGCCAGTCGCAGTACACGCTTGGGTAAAGGCCGCTGCCACGGCAAGCGTGCCCGCTGCACCCGACCATTTCAGCACCGCGCGACGCGTCACGTGCCCCTGCGACGCGTTCCTTCTGACTTGGCCGAAATTCTGATCCTCGCTCATGCGGCCAAAGGTAGTGGCATCGGGAAACCATAACTACCCCCGCCCCCACTCTTGCACCCACTCTCGCCCCCACCAAACCCCGCTTTGTCTTGCGCCTGACCCCCTCCTAGAGGGGGTCACGGGCATAACGAAACGAGACGGGTTAGGCGTTGAGCGCACCAGTAATGAGGAGCCCAGCGGTAATTCCGGCAATCACAATTCGGTACCAACCGAATATCGCCAAACTGTGTTGCTGCAGGTAGGTAATCAACCACTTGATGGAAATGACTGCTGCAAGAAACGCGAAGACCAAGCCAATCAGAGGGTTGAGCAGGCCGAATTGGGTAAAGAGTTCCCCTCCGTCCTTCAACACGGAGTAGCCGCTTGCAGCGCTGAGCGTGACAAACCCCAACAAGAAGCTGAACTCAACAGCGGCGCTCATGCTGACTCCCACAAGCAATGCACCCAGGATTGCTGCCAATGACCGGCTTGTTCCCGGCCAGAGCGCTATGCACTGCACCAACCCAATAATAAAGGCTTGACGAACCGTGATCTCAAGCAGGCGATCTCGTCCAGGTTCAGCGGCTTCACCCCGGTGCGGAATCTTCCCAGCGCGCTCCAACCCCAGAATCAAGAGTCCGCCCACAAACCACGCAAACACGATCGTCCAAGAAGAGAACAGCACCTCTTTGATCTTGTCGTCGAGTAAGAATCCCAGAACTGCGGCAGGCGCAAAGGCCACGATCAGCAGAATGAGAAGATGCCGGCCCCCCGCAGACTTGCCGAACACCCCAAGGATCATGTCTCTAAATCGCTTCCAAAACAGCCCGGCCACAGCCAGAATCGCTCCAAACTGAATGGCAATGGCGTAGGTATCGGCAGCAGCTTTGTCGGCTTCGCTCGTGCCTAAACCCATGAGGTCGGAGGCCACGAGCAAGTGGCCAGTCGAAGAGATTGGCAAGTACTCCGTCACCCCTTCGATAATTCCGAGTAGTGCTGCTCGCCAGGCAGTCATGGCAGTTTCAGTGGTCGAGGCCACCTGCACCGTGAGCGCTGCGGCCGAAGCGGGTTGTACAACAGCTAGAACCGCTACCGCAACGATCACACCAACAACTGCGGCCTGAACTAGTGCCGTCGCCTGAATCCTCTTCATAGTCACTTTGGCAGGGTAACCGTTGCGGGTGATGGGCGGCGCGGACCTGCTCAGCCGCCTAGTTTGTTACCCGAGTTGCGATTCTTCGCTGACGTTTGGAGGAAACATGCACGTACTGATTACAACAGACGGGTCGGATGTCTCGATAGAGGCTGCCCAAAAGGGGATCAAGCTACTGAACCCCACAAAGATCACGTTGCTGACCGTTGCAGATACCAGCGTCGCGAATGACTCTGGGGCGGGCGGATTTGCGGGGAACCTGCTCTCGCCCACCGAGTCTCTGAATGCAAGAAACGCAATCCTCGACGAGGGCCGCGGCGAGTTGGCTGACACCGGGTCCTCACTTGGCGTAGACCCAAACATTGTGGAACACAAGGTGGTCGAGGGCTCTGCTGGAATCATGATCTGCTTGGTTGCCAAGCAGATCAGCCCCGATGTTGTTGTGGTCGGGTCACACGGCCGAGGCTGGTTTAAACGGGTGGTGATCGGGTCGGTGAGCGAGTACGTCTCTCGGCACTGCGTAGCACCCGTCTTGGTGGTTCGCCATGGGGACGCTGCCGAAACTGCCGCCGAAGCAGACACCACCGAAGCAGACACAGGCATCGATACCCAGTGACTGGCGGTTCTGAGCCGTTACAAGCCACCTGGTCGGTCTCTGAACTCCACGCAGCCATCAATGGTCTGCTGCTACACACCTTTGGCCACGAGATGTGGGTTCAGGGAGAGATCCGCAACTACAAGGTTTCGGCAAAAAAGCATGTCTACTTCGATCTCATCGACACTGACTCTAAAAACCCCACGTACCCCTCGATGTTGGCCATCACCTTGTTTGCGCGTGAGGCCGAATCTGTAAGCAGATTCCTTGCCGATCAAGGTGGCGCAATCGAACTAGCAGACGGCGTGAGAGTTCGCATCTCTGGCAAACTCGCGACCTACGAGTCGCGCAGTTCGATCCAACTTCGAATGACTGCAATCGATCACACCTTTACGCTTGGCGTGCTCGATCAAGAACGTGATCGCGTTCTCGCTCTTCTGTCTTCCGAGGGGCTACTCAGAGCAAATTCACTTCGGCCATTGAATCCACTCCCCACTCGCATTGCCTTGATTACAAGCCTTGGCAGCGCGGCGCACGCTGACGTCTTGGGAGAGTTCGAGAAATCTGGGCTCGGACTACAGGTCTTTGAAATTGATGCTCGCGTTCAAGGCGCAGAGGCCGAGGCCGACCTTTTGAATGCACTGCGCACGGCGCAGAAACTGCCGGTAGACCTGATCTTGATGTGCCGCGGCGGAGGGGCGCGTACTGATCTTGCCTCATTCGACTTGGAATCAGTTGCTCGCGCAATCGCTACTTCTACCCTGCCAGTCTTTACTGGAATCGGCCATGAGATCGACAGCACGGTGGCCCAAGAGGTTGCTCATAGTGGCCACAAAACCCCCACGGCTTGCGCTGCCGCGGTCGTGAACCAAGTGCGCGCCGCTGCCGACATGATGGAGCAGTCTTGGACACAGGTCTGCGATGTGGTGATGAACACACTCGATCACAGCGAGCGGCGCATGATCGACGCAGGAGGCCGCGCCGGACGCGCCGCACTGCGCCATGTTGACCGCGACCAACAGCGCGTTTCGCATCTTCTCCATCGCACCAAAATTGCTGTTCCTCGAGTGAGTTCGACTGCCGAGACTCAACTCAACGCCGCAGCTAGCCGAGTGAGCAGGGCTGCCACACAGTGGACTGCGCTCGCTCACAGCCAACTTGATGCTCTAGCCGCACGCGCACAAGTGCACGACCCTGCAGCAGCACTTGCACGTGGCTGGTCAATTACTCGCTCAGCCTCGGGAACCGTGGTGCGGTCAGTCAGTGACCTTCAAGCTGGAGAGCAGATTGCGACCCAACTCGCCGATGGCACAGTGATTTCTACGGTCAGCCTCACCGAACCAAATGATCTCGCTACAGCAGAACTACCACAACACAAGGAGTAACTCGTGAGTACCACAGCAATCCCACCAGAAGAGCTTGGCTTTACTGCAGCCATGCTCGAGCTCGACCAGATCGTTGCCGCGTTAGAGTCCGACGCTCTTGATGTTGACGCTCTCGCCGATCAGGTGAGCCGCGCCGCAGAGCTTGTGGGATGGTGCAGAACCAAGCTTGACGCCACCCGTTACCAAGTAGAAAAAATTGTTACCCAGCTCGATGGCGGCAGCGAAGAGTAGGGACGTCAGAGCTGCGCATAAAACTGCAGGGCCTCGTCGACCGTTCCGTGACCAACTCCTGGTTCGGCCGCAACCGCTGCAAGCCATTCTGGTCGAGCAACAGCGCAGACCATGAGCGCTCGATCCAAGCTGCTGCTTTCTAAAACAAAGCGAACATAGGTCTGGGCGTAGTCCGGCGGGCGAACGTCGCGAGACAGCTCTAGTAACGCAAACGGGTCGGGAACGCTGCTCGACCAAGGTGCCGGAAATGCAACCGATGGCGAGCCCGGATGAATACCACCGCCCACTAGACCAGGGCCGTCAGACATCACAACACCAAGTACCTGTTTTGGTCGAGCGGCAGCGATCAGTAGGCCGATATATGCCCCGAGTCCACGCCCCAAAACCGTGACTTCACCAAGTTGTTCGAGCGCAGCATCAACATCGCCCACCAAGATTTCTGAGGTATAGCCACCCCCAACGGGAATGGTCGAGCGACCGTGACCCGTAAAGTCAAGGCCATAAACAGGGCCAGGCCAGCGCACAGTTGGGGGAACAACGTCAGGGGTTCGCTCACCAAGACCATGCAGCAACAACAGCGGGCGATGGGTTGGATCGGAACCGTTTGTTAGGTGATGAACGGCAAGGTCAATTCGATTGTGGCGCACCCAGATGGTGTCGCTCGCTCGAGTAGCCGAATCGGAGACAGTCACGATAAGAACTCCAAGATGAGATCAGCAACTAAACGCGGTTGTTCGATATGCACGAAGTGCCCCACTCCCTCTAATCCCTCGAACTGAGCACCCGGGGGCAAGTACGGCTCCACGTCAGCGGGGCGACTCCCCCACCCCATAACTTCAATCTCAAGGCCCATGACTCCCAGCATGGGAACACCGAGCCCTGGCAGTCGGAGCATCGACCACTCAGGCCTCCACGGCCCAAAACCCCCCATGCGCATCGTTGGGTCGAGCTTCCAGCGCCAACCGTCTGCATCTTGGCGAGCACCGACCTGAACCAAATACTGCAACCACTCAGTGCTCATACGAGGGTTCATTCGACCCCGACGCTCAGCGAGCTCCTCAACAGTTCCCGGCTTACGTTGCTTATCGCTCAGTGTGCGGCGATGTGCTAGCCAGCGGTCCATCTCATCGCGCTGCATGCGCGTTCGCTCAAGCTCAGATACGTCGGGCATGTTATTGCCAGAGGGCAGACCATCAAGGTTGACCAAGGCAGATACTCGGTGCGGCGCAACATTGGCTAAGTGCATGACCATCGAGCCGCCCTTTGAATGCCCGATAAAGGGCAGCGGCTCATCGGGAAGAGTTGCTAGAACTGCTGCAGCATCTCGGATGTCTGCCTCCCAGCTGTACAGATGCGCCCAGGCCGACTCACCATGGCCTCGCTGATCCCAGCTGACCACCCGGTACCCACCATCTGCCAGCATTGGCGCAAACCTGTTCAGAGTTTCGGCAAAGTCGAATCCTCCATGCGCCAACAAGATGGCCGGTGCTTGCTCATCTCCCCATTCGGCCACAGACAGCATCACCCCAGCAGCGTCGACTTTTCGCCGACGGTCCGGACGCCGCACCCCCTCGGGCTGCACAAAAGTCTTGCTCGCGGAGTCACTAGGCATCTGTCAATGCTAGAGCCGCTCGCTGCTCACGCAGAACTTGCATCGCAAGGACACAGGATTTACCGCTTCGTTAGTAGAGTGCAGGAAGAGACTGCGCATGGATTCCACTGACCTACAGAGTTCACCTGCAACAGAGGCCGACCAACTTCAAGTTGACGCGGCAGTAGCTGCATTGCGCGCGTTGCCATTTGGCGGTCTTGATGACGCTACCCGCAGCTTTGCCTTGCCGCCGTCGATTCGCGCTGGGGTCTCTCCTGCAATTGCCACGTTGCGGTGGGGTGCAGTTGGATTCGGGATTGTCTTTGCCGCACCCGAGGCGTTTCGTGGCTCGTACGTTGCAGTAGTCACTGTTGCTGTTTGCGTGTTCATTACTACGTGGCGAACGGTCATTCCCATCCGACTGGCCTCTACTCGCTTCCAAGATCGGTTCGTGGCCTTCGGTGACGTCGTCATCATCGGGCTAGCTGTTGGCGCTGGTGGCGGGCTCGAAAGCCCGTTCATCTTCTCGCTCATGGCCGCCATGGTGGTGATGAGTTTTGGCTGGGGGTACCTCGCAGGCGGCATCGCTCTGATCACCGGTGCAACGACCATGCTTCTCGCTCTGCCCATCGGACTCAACACGTATTCTCAGCAGGCCGACTCGCAGCGAGATCTGGGGCTGTCACTGATGCTCATCGTGGTAGTTGCAGCAGCAAGCTTTGTTCGGGGCCGACTCTTGGACTCAGAGGTCCGAAGGGGCTCCCTAGCTGGTCAGGTCGACTCCCTCAATGACGCAAACAACCTGCTCACGCTGGTCAACAGTGTGGCGCGAACGCTGCCAACCTCACTGAGTCTTCGTGAGGCGCTCGAGGCTTCTCGGGTGCAACTCGAGACAGTGTTTGACACGCGTACCATCTGTCTCCTCGCACTCGATGAACGATCCGACGAGTGGGTTCCGAAGCTGGCTGATGGATGCGTGCTTCACCCGGCGTATCGAACAGCAGCCCTGCCAGAGCCACTCGGCGCAGCGCTCGCGTCGGCCTCCCCTGTGCTGCGTGATTTGGCTGCTGGCGATTCCAGCACTGGCGATTCCAGCATTGGCGATTCGGCAAGTGCGAATTCCGCTAGTTATCTCTCGAGCAGCAGCCAGAGCGGGTTGTATGTTCGCCTAGAGACTCGCGGAAGCATCGTTGGCCTGTTGGGGTTGGAGCATCCCGAGAGCCAGCATTTTCAACCTCAGCATCTGCTGCTGTTAGCCGGCATGGCAGAGGTGTTGGCACTCACGATTGACAATGCCAGATGGTTTGGCCGGCTACGGACCCTGGGTGCAGAAGAAGAGCGCGTTCGCCTGGCCCGAGACCTGCATGATCGCCTTGGGCAATGGCTGACCTACATTTCCTTTGAGCTCGAACGGATCATGGGTAACCAGCCTGAACAGCTTGAAGAACTCACTCAGCTGTATAGCGATGTTCAAGCTGCTCTGGATGAGCTCCGAGAGACGCTGCGGCAGTTGCGATCAGGAGTCAGCGAAACAGAACCTCTGGCGCTACTCGGCCGAGATCTGGTCTCTCGTTTTGCGGAGCGCTCCGATGTGACTGCCACGTTCACGGTGCCTCGGCCAGATGAGCGCCTCCCAGTACCGGTAGAGAACGAACTTCTGCGGATCCTTCAAGAAGCTCTGAACAACGTCGCTAAACACGCACGAGCCACGCACGTCAGCGTTATCTGGGATGTAGACGGCGGGAACTTCAAACTCGAAGTCGCTGACGATGGCCAAGGCTTTGAGATTGCCAGAGGGGTTCGTGACTCTTCCTACGGTTTGGTCGGAATGAGGGAGCGTGCCGATGTGATCGGCGCCGACCTCACAATAGAGAGCACCCCCGGTTCCGGCACGGTATTGCGGGTCTTTGCTGGCAACAGTTCAGGTAACGATTCCTCAAGTAGCAATTCGGTACCAATCCTCAAACAGGGAGCAATGCGTTGAGAGTTCTATTAGCCGATGACCATCAGATCCTTCGAGACGGAATTCGTCGGGGACTCGAAAACGCCGGCGAGGAAGTTGTGGGCGAGGCAAGCAATGGCGAGGAAGCAATCACCCTTGCTCGCGAGACACAACCCGACATCATTCTGATGGACCTTTCTATGCCCGTGCTCGACGGCGTGAGCGCGACGCGCAGAATCCTTGAGGAGTTTCCACAGATCAAAGTCGTGGTTCTCACCATGCATGATGATCCTCCGATGACTCGGTCTGCGCTCGAGGCAGGCGCATCGGCTTACCTCACCAAAGGAACCTCATTTGCCGACGTACTCGACACCTTGCGCCGGGTACTTGCTGGCGAAGAAGTATTGAGTCCGCAGTTAGCAGCATCGATGTTGACGGTGGTGGAAGGAGAGGACCCCGGCGAAGAGTTGTTGTCCTCTCGGCAGACTGAAATCTTGCAGATGATCGCAGACGGGCAGAGCACCAAGCAGGTTGCGCGTGAGCTTGGAATCACTCAGAAGACAGTGCATAACCACCTCAATGCCATCTATCGCCGACTCGACACCCAAAGCCTGACCCACGCGGTGCTGTCAGCCGTCCGGCTCGGCATCATTGACCTTCGCCCAACTACTGACGATGGCGAGGTTCTCTAAGAAAACTGCGTTCCGTGAGAAAATCCGCTCAATGAGCCAAATTGTGCGGATCTAGCTACCCAGAGTGGCGGCTAGCCGCGGCTTTTGCCCATAGGCGATGAAAAGGGATTCTGTGAAGATATGTAGGAAGGAGGCGGCGGATGGCGAGCCTAACTAACGCAATTACAACTCAGCGGGCGCGTCTTGGTCGAGTCCTACTCGCCGCGTCTGCCTCTACCCTGATGACCTGCGTTGTCGCGCTACCGATGGCCTATCAGGCACAAGCTGCTCGTGCAGTCCAATCCGTGAACCAGCCTGTCACTTCAAGCACCACTCCGCGGAGCACGATCTCTACCCTGCCACCGGCATCCGTGCTCGGTGCAACCACGATTGCCGAGTCAGAAAGCATGACTCCGGCGCAGCCCTCAGAGTTGGCTGAAGCGCCCACCACTACCCCGCGCAAGCCTGCGTCACCTCGAACCACCGCACCCTCGGGGTCGCCGGGCGCAACCACACCGGCAGACCCGCCGGTTACGCCACTAGAAGAACCCACAACCGCTCCTACGATCACCCCACAACCGAGCAGCAGCGTTCCAGCACCAACCACCACCGAGGTTCGCAGCAGCCCCGAGGGGTTGCGGGGGTCACTGTCAGATTCCCTCTCTGATTCTTTTCCCTTGCTAGATGCCCAGGTCAGCAAACCCATCTTTGTCTTTCTAGATGCAAGCGTCGGAGACGGCATTTCTCAGGTGAGATTCTTCTTGGATGGCGAAGCTAGAGCTACAGATCACAGTTCACCTTGGGAGCTTCTTGAAGGAAGATCACTCGACCCAACAAGGCTGAGCACCGGGCAACACACCGTGCGGGCCGAGATCACCTTTGGCGATGGGCGGACACTCATCAGGGAAGCCAAGTTCTCCAAGCTGTAGCTGCTCAGGCACGGTTCCCCTCGCCAGTCTCGCCTACGCTACGCGTCAGATTGTTGAGCAGACAGAACGAAGGGGATTCCCATGGCAGAAGTCCGCGGCACTGTAGAACCAGGCTTTGAGCAGGTTCGTGACGCATTTCAAGACAATTTTGATTCGCACGGCGAGGTCGGCGCGGCGTTCAGTTTGTATGTGGACGGCAAGGCGGTGGTCAACCTGACCGGTGGCCTCACCACCGAAGGTACCGACTACAACGAGGACACCTTGCAGATGGTGTTTTCTTCAACGAAGGGGGCCACTGCCCTGTGCGCCCATATCCTTGCCCAGCGAGGCCTGCTCGACTTTGACGCACCAGTTGCCCAGTACTGGCCCGAGTTTGCAGCCGAAGGCAAAGGCGAGATACCCGTATCTTGGTTGATGTGCCACAAGAGCGGGCTCATCGATACGACTCGCAGACTCAGCTTGGATGATGCCCTCGACTGGGACACGGTTGTGACCGCTCTAGCCGAGAGCACGCCCGTGTGGGAACCGGGAACTCAACACGGGTACCACGCTGTTACCTACGGTTGGCTTGTTGGAGAGATCGTGCGAAGAGTCTCGGGCAAGAGCATCGGCGAATTCTTTGCAGCCGAGGTCGCTGGGCCACTTGGGCTGGACTTTTGGATTGGCCTTCCCGAGCAGCAACATGACCGCGTCTCTCGCCTGATCCCGATGGGACTCCCCGAGGGAGTAGATCTTGAGGTCATTTCAGCCGCAGGTGCAGGCGCAGGTGCTGATGTAGAAGCAGTGACCGACGAACTAGCAGCACCAGCTTCGATTGGCTTGGTGCAGATGCTCGACATGCTGCTCGGCCCCGACAACCTTGCAGGCAAGGCGCTCTCTGCGCCTGGCGGTGCCTTCTTGGACCAAGAGGCTTGGAATACCCCCGAATTGTGGTCAGCCATGATCCCGGCGGCAAACGGGGTAACGAACGCCAATTCCTTGGCGCGCATGTACGCCGCCTGTGTTGGCGAGGTTGACGGTGTGCGCCTGCTCTCTGAAGAGGCGATGCAAAAAGCCATTGAGGTACAAACAGACGGTGCCGATGCGGTGTTGATGTTTCCCATCCCCTTCGCCCTCGGTTTTATGCGAACCTCAGACTTCTCTCCGCTTTCTGGGGAGCGCTCCTTTGGTCACTACGGCGCGGGTGGGTCAGTGGGATTTGCTGACCCCGACCGAAAGCTGGCTTTTGGCTATGTGATGAACCAAATGCAGTTCGGCCTTGCCGGCGACCCCAGAACTGCAGCGCTCATCAAGGCGGTTGAGGCATCAATCAGCTAACCCCGCAGCGGCTACGTTCCATACCCCTTCACTCGCTGCGTTTGCTGCTCACTTTGCGTTCTTCGCCTGTGGCGAGTCACATGTCATGGTGAGTTCGCCCGCAGACCCCAGTTCCCAAGCCCTCAGGCGACGCACCTTTGCCATCATTTCACACCCCGATGCTGGCAAGACCACGCTGACCGAAAAGCTGCTGCTCTATGGTGGCGCGCTCGGCCGCGAAGCCGGTGCAGTCAAGGCCAAAGGCGCACGCCGCTCGGCCACAAGTGACTGGATGGAGCTTGAGCAGCAGCGAGGAATCTCGATTACCTCTACCGTGCTGCAGTTTCCGTACCGCGACTGTGTGGTCAACCTGCTTGACACCCCTGGTCACCGCGACTTCTCTGAAGATACGTACCGCGTGCTGACCGCCTGCGATGCTGCTGTCATGGTGCTTGATGCCGCCAAGGGCATCGAAGCGCAGACTCAAAAACTGTTCGAAGTATGCCGCAGCCGTGGCTTGCCGATCCTGACCTACGTCAACAAGTGGGACCGGCCGGGGTTGAGTCCGCTTGAGCTCATCGATGACATCGAATCAAAGCTTGGGTTGATCTGTACTCCCATGACTTGGCCTGTGGGCATTGCCGGAGATTTTCGCGGCGTAGTGGACCGCAGCAGCGGCGACTTCATCAGGTTTACCCGCACAGCACGAGGCTCGACTGAGGCACCCGAAGAGATCGTTCCAGCCGACCGCGCCAAGGTCGAAGAGGGGGACTCGTGGAGCGAAAGCTTGGACGAGTTAGAGCTGCTTTCTGGTGCGGAACATGATCGCGAGATGTTCCTTGAGGGTGAGACCACCCCGATGTTCTTCGGATCTGCACTCACCAACTTTGGTGTCCGCCTTCTGCTTGACTCAGTCATCGATGAGGTTCCAAGCCCCACGCCCCGAGCCGACAACGAAGGGCAAAAGCGCTCGCTTGATTCGCCATTTTCGGGGTTTGTATTCAAGGTGCAAGCCAATATGGATCGCTCACATCGTGACCGAATCGCCTTTCTGCGTGTGTGTTCGGGACGGTTCGAACGAGGCATGGTGGTCATTCAAGATCGCAGCCGAAAGCCATTCGCCACGAAGTACGCCCACTCCGTTTTCGGACAAGAACGCGAAACCCTAGAAGAGGCCTTTCCCGGAGATGTGATTGGGCTGGTCAACGCTAATGACGTGCGCGTAGGCGACACACTGTGGGCCGAGACGCCAGTGACGTACCCAGAAATTCCTAGCTTTGCACCCGAGTTCTTTGCGATCGCTCGCACAACAGATGTGAGCCGAACCAAGCAGTTCCGTAACGGCATTACTCAACTCGATGAAGAGGGCGTTATTCAGGTGCTGCGTGACCCCGATTACGGCGACCAATCACCCGTCCTGGCCGCCGTTGGCGCGCTGCAGTTTGAGGTTGCAAAGCATCGCTTAGAGAACGAGTTTGGCGCTCCCGTTGAGTTCTCTATGACGAACTACAAAGTGGCCCGACGAACCGACGCCGAGTCTGCACCGACTCTTCGGGCTATGCAGGGTGTGGATGTGCTTTCACGCAGCGATGGCACGTTACTTGCTGTGTTCGAATCGAGTTATTGGCTTGATCGACTCATTGCCGAGCAGCCCGAACTCACCTTGGATCGTCTCGTGGCAGAGGGTGAGCTACGGCAGTAGATCCCGCACCTGACCGGGTTGGACGCCACAAAGAACCATTGACGGGTCAAATATCGGCGAAGATAGTCGGCAATGAGTGAACCCCGATCTCCAGGTGACCCCGATGGCGCAGGCGGGTATGAGTTTCAGCGCGACCGCAATTTGGCGCCCAGCTCAAAACAGGTTGCTCAGCGGCGGCGCCTCTTTGTTGCCTGCGGCGTAGTTGCTGTATTTCTCGTTGTTGCCGTAGTTGCCAGCATGCTCTCGGGGGGCGAGTCCAAAGAGGATGCGACCAAGTCCGACTCTACGAGCAGCAGCACCTCAACTGCCGAATCGGCAGACGCCAGCACGACTACTGAGCTCAAAAAGCCTGCGCTGAAAGACCCACTGCAGGTTCCAGTGCCGGCAATCAAGGGGCAGTTGGTCAACCCTGCAAGCTCTGGGCATATGTGGTCGGCAGAGGTTCCTGGGATTTTGACGTTCCGCGGCAACCCAACCCGGTCGTACTACGGCAGAGGCCCCGTTCCAAAGGCTCCAAAGGTTGCCTGGTATTACCCCCAAAACGGCGGCATGTGCTCGAGTTCATCCTCAAAGGGTGTGACCAAATCTTGGTGCGGTATGGGCTGGACAGGTCAGCCCGCTGTGTTCAACCGCGATGGTCGCTTGTGGGTCGTGTTCGGCGCCTATGACGGCGCCGTCCACTTTATGGATGGCAACACGGGCGAAGACATTCTTCCCCCGTTCAAGACTGGCGACATCATTAAGGGATCCGTCACGGTGGACCCGAACGGCTTTCCGATTGTCTATTCAGGCAGCCGCGATAGCTACTACCGGGCGCTCGCAATTGATCGTCCTGGCGAGGCCGTTGAGCTTTGGAAACTGTCGGCAACCGCTGTGTCTCCC
>CAEZSF010000032.1_pt1 | contig 11788 bp, 8 predicted proteins | sample 7263891 | NCBI WGS metagenome assembly CAEZSF01 (sample SAMEA6813767, study PRJEB35770) | uncultured Actinomycetes bacterium | biome: Freshwater; feature: Freshwater reservoir; material: water | place: Czech Republic | collected 2017-04-14 | depth 0.5m m
GCCGATCTCCCCGAAAAGAAGAGGAGGTTCGGTAAGTGAGAGTTGAGATGTTTACTTTTCTGCTCACCGCGGCGATCTGCTTGGCTGGTTCGGCCGGAGTGGTGCTCTTGCGTAATCCGGTACATAACGCCCTGAGTTTGGTCGCAACCTTGTTTGGTGTTGCAGTGCTCTTTATTCAACAGGGCGCATATTTTCTGGCAGCGATTCAGGTGATTGTCTACGCCGGGGCCATCGTGATTTTGTTCTTGTTTGTCATCATGTTGCTCGGCGTTGATCGAGCCGAGGGATTCGATCGTGATCCGATTCTGGGGCAACGACCAGCCGCAATCGCTGCTGCTGTAGCAATTCTTGGACTCAGCCTGACTGCCCTGCTCTCTGTAGGTTCACGAGTAACTGGCCAAGCCTCCACCCTTGCAGCAATTGATGGCTCCGAGCCCAACATCAATGCGCTCGCGAAGGTGTTGTTTACCGATTACGTGTTCGCCTTCGAGATCACCTCGGTGTTGCTCACTGTTGCAGTCGTGGGCGCTGTAGTTCTTTCACGCAAGGCCGGCCCAGCGATTGATCTCGGTGAGTTCCCAGAGGGAACTACTGCAGATCTGCTCGAAGCCAGACATGCTGCGAAAACTCAGCGCCATGAGGCCGAAGGTGACGACTCTCAGGGTGACGATCTAGAAGGTGACGATCCAGATGATGGCGATGCAGAAGATGAGACCACACAGGAGGCTCTCCGCTGATGCTTGCACTGAATGAAACCTGGTACCTGGTCCTAGCGGCGATGATCTTTACGATCGGTTCTCTAGGGCTGCTCACTCGCAAGAACCCGCTCGTGATGTTCATGTGTGTTGAACTCATGCTCAACGCAGTCAATCTGACTTTTGTGACCTTCTCGAAAGCCTTGGACGACATTGCCGGCCAAGCAATTGTCTTTTTTGTGATGGTGGTGGCCGCAGCCGAGGTTGTAGTTGGGCTTGGGATCATCGTGGCGATCATGCGTCGCCGCCAAAGCGCAAATGCCGACGACGTTTCTTTGATGAGGGGTTGAGCTGATGAATCTGATCTGGCTCATTCCTTGCCTTCCCCTGTTTGGGTTTTTAGTCCTCCTAGTAGCCGGTAGAAAGCTCGGTGACCCTGGTGCCGGATGGTGGGGGACCGGAGTTGTCGCGGCGAGTTTCCTGGTCGTGGTCAAGGTTTTCTTTGACCTCTTGGCTCTACCAGAAGAAGAGCGGTCGCTGACCCAGACCCTCTTCACTTGGATTCCTTCTGGCAGCTTCAAGGTCAGTATCGGATTCTTAGCCGACCCGCTCAGCATTCTCATGTGCCTGTTCATCACAGGAATCGGCGCGTTGATCCACTTGTATTCCATTGGCTACATGAAGGGGGACGAGAAGTTCTCCAAGTTCTTCCTGTACCTCAATTTGTTCCTAGCTTCCATGTTGCTCTTGGTGCTTGGTGACAATCTGCTCCTGACCTTCTTGGGCTGGGAAGGCGTGGGAACGTGTTCGTATCTGCTGATCTCTTTCTGGCATACCGATCCAGCGAATGCCTCAGCTGGCAAGAAAGCCTTTGTCACCAACCGAATTGGTGACTTCGGATTCATGCTGGGCACCTTCTTGGTGTGGGTCACCGTCGGCTCAATCAACTACGCCGACATCGGCCCAGCGGCACCGATGATTGCTGCAGGTACTGCCACTGCAATTGCACTGCTCTTCTTTCTCGGAGCAGTTGGAAAGTCGGCACAGTTGCCACTATCGGTTTGGCTACCCGATGCCATGGCTGGTCCGACTCCTGTCTCGGCGCTCATTCACGCTGCCACGATGGTGACCGCTGGCGTGTACTTGATTACCCGCTTGAACCCGATCATGGCTCAGGCCGGATGGGCCAACGACGTGATTGCTTGGACTGGTGCAATTACTGCACTTGTCGCAGCGTCGATTGCGATTGCGCAAACTGACATCAAGAAGGTGCTGGCGTATTCAACGGTGTCCCAACTGGGCTACATGTTCTTAGCTGTTGGAACTCAGAATTATGTGGCTGGCATCTTCCATATGGTGACTCACGCGTTCTTCAAAGCACTTCTCTTCTTGGGCGCAGGTTCGGTCATTATGTCAATGTCTCATGAGCAAGACATGCGTAAGTTCGGCAACCTGCGTAAGTATTTGCCCGTCACCTTTGCCACCTTCATGATCGGCTGGTTGGCCATCTCGGGTATTCCGCCACTGGCTGGATTCTGGTCCAAGGATGAGGTTCTTGCTGGTGCGTTCAACTCTGGCCCTGCCGGACCGGTGCTGTGGGTGATTGGCCTACTCGTAGCTTTGATGACGGCGTTCTACATGACACGCGTCGTGATCATGACCTTCTTTGGAAGTGAAAAGTGGCGCCTCACCGACGATGCTCACGAAGCAGATGAGGTGGGAGACGTTGAATCGTCAGATCTTGTGACTGCCTCGGTTGCCGCTGCTGAACACGGTGCGGCAGATCACGATGATCATCACGGACTGAGCCCAGATCACACTCCCAAGGAATCTCATTGGACGATGACGGCGCCACTTGTCGTACTTGCCGCGCTGTCCATTCTTGGCGGGGCAATCAACTTGCCCTTTGGCTCAGACTTCAAACACCTCGAACACTGGCTAGAGCCCACGCTGGCTTTCGAACACGAACTGCCGCCCGTGCCGGTATTGGTGCTTCTGGCCTTTGCCGCAATTGCCGTTGCGAGCCTCGGAATCTTCATGGCGTACTGGGTGTACAGCAAGCACAAGATTGCCCCAGAGAAAATCGAGCGGCCAGTGTTGGCGCATGCTTGGTACATCGATGAGACCTACGCCAAGGTGGCTGGTGGTCCTGGAGAGGCAGGGTTCCAAGGCGTTGCTGATTTTGACGGCACCGTAGTGGACGGTGCCGTGAACGGGGTCGGTGCTGGTGTGCTTGGCATCGGTAACAGGCTTCGGCCCGTGCAGTCCGGTCTGGTGCGAAGTTATGCGCTTGGAATCAGCATCGGCGGAGCACTTCTGCTCGCCTTTATTGTCACGAGGATGAACCTGTGATTGGAACCTTCCTCAACCCATCCACGCTGCTGCTTGGCTCCGAGTTCGCCGAGGAAGCAACGAATGCGTCGAATTTCCCGATGATCCCAGCGCTCATCATTACTCCGCTGATTGGCGCAGCAATCATTGCGCTCATACCCAGGTCTCGAGCTGACCTCTATAAACAGATTGCAGTTATTACCAGTGTGATCACTGGTGCCTTTTCGATTGCCATGCTGGTTGCTTTTCAGAAGGGCGATTCGGGCTATCAGTTTGTTATTGACCAGCCATGGATTAGCGGTCTTGGAATCTCACTGCACTTCGGAGTAGACGGGATTTCACTGTTCTTGATGGTGCTCACGGGAGTGATCTTCCCGATTGCGTTACTCGGGGCAAAAGTGGATCACGACCCCAAGCCCTATTACGGGTGGCTCATGGTGCTCATGGCTGCCTCAATGGGCGTGTTCAGCTCACTTGATCTGGTGCTGTTCTTTGCCTTCTTCGAGCTTGTTCTTGTGCCGATGTACTTCTTGATTGGGCTCTGGGGTCACAGCAACCGTGTGTACGCAGCGACGAAGTTCTTCTTGTACACCATGCTGGGCTCGGCCTTCATGCTGGTTGGGCTGGTGTCACTTGCCGTATTGAACGCCCGAGCAATGGGTGGTCCAATCACCTTCGACCTAGTCGAGATTGCCAAAAATCAAGCTATCTCTGTTACTGCCGGACGCTGGATCTTCTGTGCCTTTGCAGTCGCCTTCGCCGTCAAGGTTCCGCTGTTCCCGCTACATACCTGGCTACCCGACGCCCATACTGAAGCACCCACTGCCGGTTCGGTGATTCTCGCTGCGGTGATGCTCAAGCTCGGAACCTACGGCTTTATTCGCTTCGGTCTAGATCTTTTCCCCGAGGCATCGCATTGGGCTGCTCCGGTCATGATGACGCTCGGTGTGATCGGCATCATCTACGGGGCGATTTGCGCAACGATGCAGAAGGACCTCAAGCGCCTAGTGGCTTATTCCTCTATAGCGCACCTTGGATTCATCGTGCTCGGAGTGTTTGCATTCTCAGTGCAAGGCCTCGAGGGAAGCATCTTGATCATGGTGAACCACGGCATCTCTACCGGGGCGCTGTTCTTGCTGGTGGGGTGGATCTACGAGCGTCGCCATACGCGCAAAATCGCGGAACTGTCAGGACTTCAAAAAGTGGCACCGATTTTTGCTGGGGTGTTCACACTTGTCATGCTGTCAAGCATTGGCGTTCCCGGATTGAACGGATTCCCTGGTGAGTTTTTGGTTCTGCTTGGGTCCTTTGCAAGCGCTCGTTGGTGGGGAGTTGTGGCAGTCAGCGGAGTGATCCTTGCTGCGCTGTACTTACTCTGGGCCTACCAGCGGGTATTTCACGGTCCAGTCACAGAGCCCAATAAGGGCTTCCGTGATTTGAGGCTCACCGAAGGGTTAGTGATTGCGCCGCTACTAGTTCTGATTGTCTTCCTTGGCCTGTACCCCAAGCCAATGTTGGATCGGATCGAACCCTCGGTCGAGCGACTGTTAGCTCACGTGGATCTAGAAGTAGACGGATTTGAGCTTCAAGAAGTGAAGTTTGTAGCACCGGCCCCGGGCGAAGTTGAAGACAAGGCGAGCCATTCTGAGGCTGGTCACACCGAGGCTGGTCAGACCGAGGGGAAGCCCTGATGATTGCTCTCATTGTTCAGGATGCACCCATAGAGACTCTCGTTGCAGAAGCTTCAACAGGGACCCCCGAGATTATCTTCTCGGCGATTGCGCCGAATCTGATTCTCATGCTCGGTGGGGTGTTGCTGCTCACCGTTGTCTCGCTGATGCGTGGCAAGTCGCCCTCATGGTTCCCTGCAGTGTGGACGGTGGTCACGGCAACGCTGGCGATCGTTGCGCTGTTCCCCCTCTGGGCTCGGGTCCAAGATGAGGGTGCGCAAACGGTCATGGCCGGCGCTGTTGGGCTTGATGGGTTCTCCTTGTTTGTCACCGGAATCATCTGCCTCTCGGTGATTATGGGCGCACTCCTGCTCGAGGGCTACGTGCGCAGAGAAGGCATTGAGGGCGCAGAGTGGTACGTGCTGTTGCTGCTCTCCGCCTCGGGTGGAGTCACGATGGCCTCAGCGAACGACCTGATTGTGATGTTCATCGGGCTCGAAATCCTCTCTGTTGCGGCCTATGTGCTCACCGCGATGCATTCCAAGCGCATCTCTTCTCAAGAAGCCGGCCTCAAATACTTTGTTCTTGGAGCCTTCTCCTCGGCCTTCTTGCTCTATGGAATTGCTTTGACGTACGGAGCAACGGGTTCAACCAACCTGGTGCAGATTCAGCGTTTCTTGTCAGACACCGTCCTGACTCAGAACGGCTTGTTGCTGGCAGGCTTTGCCTTCATGCTCATTGGATTCGGTTTCAAAGTTGGCGCTGCACCGTTTCATACCTGGGCACCGGATGTGTATCAGGGTGCGCCATCTCCGGTGACGGCCTATATGGCTTCGGGTATTAAGGCGGCTGGGTTTGCCGGGCTGCTTCGAGTCTTTGTGGTCACGTTTGGTCCAACCTATGGGCCAGATTGGCGACCGATGGTCTATGCGCTAGCAGTGCTGAGCCTGTTGGTTGGCTCGTTCATGGCCATTGTGCAGACGAACGTCAAGCGAATGCTTGCCTACTCTTCAATTAGCCACGCTGGGTTCATCCTCGTAGCAGTAGAAGCCTCCTCAACTCAGGGCACCTCTGCTGCACTGTTCTATCTGTTGGCCTATACCTTCATGGTTACTGGCAGTTTCGCAATTGTCACCATCATGGGCCGCACGGGTGACGGCACCCATGCGCTCGACGATTATCGCGGACTCGGTAGGGCGCGACCCGGGTTGGCGCTGATCTTTACGGTGTTCTTGCTTGCTCAGGCTGGTGTGCCCTTTACCGCAGGATTCTTGTCGAAGTTCTACGTGATCAACTCGGTGGTGGCAGAGGGGCAGTATGCCTTGGCAGTTATTGCGATGGTCTCTGCAGTAGTAGCTGCATTCTTATACCTGCGGGTAGTAGTCGCCATGTACTTCTCTGAAGACGCTGCAGCAGAAATGATGGAATCAAGAATCAAGATTCCTGCTGGTGCCTCGATTGCCTTGGTTATTGCAGTGATTGGCACTCTCTGGCTGGGCATAGTGCCCGGAGCAATAACTGATGTTGCTAACGATGCCGTCGCGCAGCTCGTAGCTTTCAGAAGCTAAATCCTAGGTTCAGGGCTGCCCAAGCTGGGGGATCAAGTAATGGGTTGGATCAAGCGCAATCGAAGCAGATACGTGATTGGTTCCGAGGGGCGCGCCGGTACTGGCCTGCTAGCTCATGCGCTGTGGTCCACGGGGGTTCTAGGTAGACCAGAGGAATATTTCAATCAGCCAGATTTAGAAACCTATGCCGCACAGTGGCATGTGGATGTTCCGAGGACTGAGTCCGACTCTGCTGGCTACATCGGGGCCTACAACAAAGCCTCTTCTACATCGAACGGAGTATCGGGCCTGAAGGTGATGACAGGTTCGCTGAGCACCATTGGACAGTTAACCGGATGTGAGGCCGCGGCTGATCCCACTGAGATATTGCTGAGCCTTGGAATCTCGATCATCTTTCTTATTCTCCGGAAAGACAAAGTTGCTACCGCAGTGTCCAAGTGGCGTGCACAGCAGACGGGCGAATTTAAGCGCTTTCAAGGACGAGGAGCAGTTTCTTCAGCTGAAATTGGCCTGCCTAGTGATGAAACCATGCAGGTGCTCATTGATGAGTCTCATCGGGCTGATTCGTACTGGAGTTCGCTTGATAGCGAGCGAATTTCGGTGCATGAGTTTGTCTATGAGGATTTTTCGCAGGACATCGAAGGCACCGTTGCGCACATCGCTGATCAGCTTGGAATTCGGCGAGCTCAGATTCCCTCGGGGGCACGGTTGCCTGTACGAATTAGGGACGAACGCTTAGAGGAGTTCATCGCTGATTACAAACAGCGACACTCAAATGATCCGCCCTCACCCTCCTCGTTTCCTCCTGCGACAGATCCCCTCTAGGACCCTCGCAAGACAAGACGGGATTTTTGCTGCGGTGTAGCGTTGCTGTTTTCGAAGGAGGTAACCCGTGAGCGACAGCGCTAACTCAGATGATCGCCCTGAACGCAAAAAACGGCGCCGCATTCCCTTCAGGCGGGCTAGCAGCGATGCACCACACAGCGATTCGGCCAGCGCTGATTCTGGTTCGCGTCATTTTGATCTGGCCGAGGAGGATCCCGATTGGGACGCCGCTTGGGAAGGCTACGCCGCCGGCAAGGACGCCTCGATGCAGAGCAATCTTGGCCAACTCAAAGCTGTCGTACAGCTTGCAACTTCTCGGGTTGAACTTCGCGGTGAGTTTGATCAAGAGGTCGTAGCGGTCTTGGGCGATCTCGTTGTAGATAGGTCGGCGGTTGAGGACGACAGCGAGGGCCCGTCGAGTTATGACCACAAAGCGATCGGGGTTCTTCCCCGATTGACCCTCAGGCTTGCCTCCCGACCTGAACAAGCAGATGAATCCTCCGGTACCTGGGAACTCGAGAGAGATGAAGCTGGGGTTGTGGCTGTTGGCAACGGAACCGAGGCACTGATAGCAGCAGTATGGGCGCAGCTACTTCACATCTCTGAAGAACTCAGCCCCACGGCGCTTCACCTTCGTCTGCCATGTCTTGAGCTGAATGGGTATGGCCTTGTGCTGTGCGGAGGCACGCTTACGCAACGCGAGCAACTCACCGATGAACTGATTCGCTCCGGTGCAAGCTACCTGACTGCGGACGATCTCGTCTTAGTTGAGGGGACCCGAACAGCGTTTGGAAGTCCGAGCCCTCGTAGGTCAGAAAATGCTGCCGGAGAGCGGCGGTTCGAAGCGGCGAGTGCTACAGCTCAGGTGGTGGCTCAGTGCGCCGTTGGGCTGATTGTGGTTCTGGAAGAACAAGCGGTGCATCCAACGAGTTCACCGCGAAAGCTCGCTCCGTTGAGCATGGCGCAGACCGCTATCGAACTTCTTCAGAGTCGGTCTGTCTCTGACTCTCAACCTGGTCCCAGTAATGAACTTGCACTCGAGATGGCAGCTCTGCTGGTAGCAGGCTCGTCATGCGTGAGTGTCTCCGCTCCGACCACCCAACATGAGCTTGACCATCTGCTTCGCGAACTGAATGCACTTCACCCCCCGGACCGACGCCGGCTCGCGGTTCTATACCGGCTGCAGCAACCTGATAGTTCAACCAAACGCCTTGCTGAGCAGACGGGTTCGACTGCGCGAATGATTCGATTTGATCAAGATGCGCTGATCTTCGAATCGCAGAGTCAATCCCATGAAGACTCAGATAGCTCCAGTGAGCGGACATCCCCACAACTGCTGTCAGCTCATGAAGCAGACGAACTCCTAGCTCGGTCTGAGCTAGAGGGTGCGCAGAAGCGACCAAGGGTATGGCCAACCCCGGGTGCATTTGGTCTGACTGATTGCCCCATGGGACCTAGCGAACATCAACTGTGGGAAGGACTCTCGCTGCCGGTCAGCGAACAACTCGACGCCTTGCCCTCGGGGGTGGCAGTGGAACTGCTCTCTAGAGATCTCCTCGAGGCACCAACTGCTACTCGCGACCGAATCCTGCATGCGCATGTGCTCGCACAGCGCCATGCCAATGAAGTCGCCGGCGCGTTGATCTGGGTGCTGCGAGTTGCTGCCGAGGTAGATGTGAAGCCAGTGATATTTGGCTCTTTCTTGCAGGTCTGGGATGGCCGACTCCCCGAGCACTTCACGGATGTAGGCCGCCTTGACCTGCTGATTCGGAGCAACGAGATTGACCTGCTTCTTGAGCGACTCAGAACTCAGGGCTTTCAGTCAGATGCCAGAAAGCTCAGCAAAAAGGCCAGCTCTGCCGAGATTGAGTATCGACTTCGACATCCTGCCATCCCTGATGTGACAATTAATCTCCATTCAACACTTGCCGCCGGTCCATTTGGCCAACTTGTTGACCCTGATGAGTTCCATCGCCGGGCGCTACCGGTTGCAGTTCGCGGACAGTGGGTTTTGGGGCTGCATCCCGAACATCGATTTATTGCTGCATGTGTATCGGCCTGTGGTGGGCGAACAGAGGATGCCTCTTCAGTGAGCGCTGTGGCGGGAACGCCTGGGGGTGCTGCTCGGCTTGGAAGGGCTGAGCCTTCCGATGATGTTCCCAGACTTGCTCAGCTACGAGAGGTTGTGTTGACGGCTCCGAGTAGTGAGGAGTCGCTCATGTCTGCTGTGGAGTGTTCAAGCCGCCTTGGGGCAACTACCAAAGTGTTTTCGGCCGTTCGTCAAGCTGATGAGCAATTACCAGGCCTTCCGACGTGGTTGGTGCAACGGGCGCGCCAAGAAGCGGGCCTACCGACCGAGCCAACTCGGGGACTCAAAGATCGTCTACGCGGCCAAGGCCGCTAGTACCGCGACTTACAGGTAGTTGACTAGATCACCCTTGAGTGCTTTGCGGCAGTCAAGTACTGGAGCCACGGCTGCAGCGATCATCTCACGGTCGAAGTTGGAATGATCGACTAGGTACAAGACGAGGTCGGCATTTTCAAGATCGGTTTGGGTGCCGTCCACGCGAGCAACATCTTCGGGGAACTGAGCCTGAGCAACATGAGGATCAACAAGTTGAACCTCAGCGCCAAGGGTCTGCAGCTTGGCAATGATTGGCCGGGAAGGCGTTTCTCGGGCATCGCTAGTGTCGGCCTTATAGGCAAGCCCGAAGACCAGCACCTTTGAGCCTCGGACGGACTTGGAGTGATCATTCAGCAGTGCCTGAACGCGGCGCACCACATAGTCGGGCATGTGCTCGTTGACGTCATTCGCAAGTTCAACAAATCGAAAGGTCTGGCCCAAGGAGCGCTCAACTTGCCAGGACAGATACGAAGGATCAATGGGCAAGCAATGCCCGCCAACTCCTGGGCCAGGAGTGAAGCGCATATAGCCAAACGGTTTTGTCGACGCAGCATCAATCGACTCCCAGACATCAATCCCAAGATCCTTCGCAAACATGGCCAGTTCGTTCACTAGGGCGATGTTCACATGGCGGAAGGTATTTTCGAGCAGCTTGGTCAGTTCGGCTTCTCTCGTTCCCGAAACAGGAACGGTCCGCTCTACGAGCCGATCAAAGAAACCTTTGACGGCCGCTAGGGAGTCAGCATCAATTCCCGAGACCACCTTTGGCGTGTTTTCGAGGCGCCATGTTGGGTTGCCCGGATCGATTCGTTCAGGGCTGTAGCCCAAGTGGAAGTCCACTCCGGCCTTGAGGCCTGAGCCCTCCTCTAGCAGTGGCGCTACCAGTTCTTCTGTTGTACCCGGGTAGGTGGTGGATTCCAAAATGATGGTGCTTCCCTGAGAAACATAGGGAGCTAAGGAACTCGCTGCGCTTTCAATAAATGACAGGTCGGGAACTCCCTCGCCCATTGGAGTTGGAACCGAGATGACCGCAATGTCGAAACCGGCAAGGTCATCAAAGACCGAGGTTGCCCGATACCTTCCAGTGGCCAGAATCTGCGACATGGTCTCTGCGGTGATGTCTTCCACATGGGAAGTTCCCGCATTCAGCGCCTTTACCTTGCGGCTATCTACTTCAAAGCCGAGTACGTCGTAGCCACCAATGACGGCTCGAACTGCAACCGGCAGGCCCACGTAGCCTTGGCCGATTACAACGACTCTGTCTGTCATGCGCCCCATGAAACCCCTTTTTCGATGTTCGCCGGCGTATGCCGACTGTGCCCCGTTGTACCCGCCAGTGTGATGGCGCGAACACGCAGAGTCATTATAGACAATTACCTACTGAACTCCGCTCATGTTTTGCTTGCAAATCGGCATAATCAATGTTGTACTTCTGTTGCAGTTCGGTTCTGTGCGGGGTGCAGATCCTAACAATTGAGTAAGTGGGGGCAGCTGAATGAACGAAATTCTTACAAAGCACAGGTTTGCACTGCAGGCAACTTTCGACTGCGCTGCATGGATGTTGGGCCTGTGGTTGGCCACGCTGTTGCGCTATGAGCTTCAGTTTGGTTCTGTAGACCTTCTCGGAGTGGTTGCCCTTGGTTCGATAGCGATGGTTGCACAGGTGGTGCTGGGTCGCCTTGGTGGGTTGTATGTGCATCGCTGGAGATACGGAACCTTTGATGAGGTACTCGGTACCCTCAAGGTCGTGTCAATGGTGACGCTCTTAGTTGCCGCTGCTGACGCATTCAGCCCTGGTCTCCGACCGATCCCGGTGAGCGCTGCAATCGTTTCAGGGTTCGTGGCCCTGGGAATTATGTGTGTTGGACGCTTGGTCTGGCGGCAGAAGCTAGAGAAGTGGACTCGGGCAGAGGGCGATGACCGTTTGCCAATTATTGTGATCGGCGCCGGATCAGGTGGCTTGCAGGTGGTCACAGCAATGATCAAGGCTGGTCCGTATCACCCCGTTGCAGTCATTGACGACAACCCCGATCTGCGCAATTTGCGTATCAAGGGTGTGAAGGTGTGCGGCGACCGTTCTTCACTTGCAAAGGCAGTTGAGCAAACTGGCGCTCGCCACATCATCATCGCCATCCCCTCGGCCTCGGGTGAGTTCATTCGAGACGTCGCAAAGCGTGCGGATGAACTACAGCTTCACACGCTCATCCTTCCCCCTGTTGATGAGATGTTTGGCATCGGAGTGAATGTGGGCGATATTCGCCCCCTGACCGAGGCCGATCTACTTGGTCGTCGGGA
>CAEZSF010000033.1_pt1 | contig 11697 bp, 8 predicted proteins | sample 7263891 | NCBI WGS metagenome assembly CAEZSF01 (sample SAMEA6813767, study PRJEB35770) | uncultured Actinomycetes bacterium | biome: Freshwater; feature: Freshwater reservoir; material: water | place: Czech Republic | collected 2017-04-14 | depth 0.5m m
ACCTATGTCAAGAATCCGCCGCTCGGAATGGCTGACGTGACATGAACAGGGCTGCAACATGAAGGTTCAGGTTCCCAACCCTCTTAACTTTCTGCGCGGGTTGGGGTTCCCCTACACCGCTGCTGCTACGCCTCGCGGGGTGGAACCCGTTGCACAGGCCAGCAAGCTGGGTGATTTTTATGAAACCGAATGGGCCCGTTCTCCGCTAGCTCAAGCCACCCGCACTGCTGCCCTCGAGACAATCGGACGCGCAGTGACCACTGCTGCATGTAGGCCCGAAGTGCGCAATTCCGATCGCCTTGATGCGCTGCGTGGGCCAACCATCTTTGTTGCAAATCATCAGAGCCACCTCGATACGGCACTTCTGCTCACCACGATTCCGAAGCCTTGGCGTCAACAGCTTGTAGTTGCCGCTGCTGCCGACTATTTCTTTGACTCTCGTCATAGCGCAGCACTCGCCGCTTGGGCCTATGGGGCAGTCCCAATGGAGCGCAATAAGGTGAGTCGCCGCTCGGCGGACCGTGCAGCGGCGCTGCTCGCAGATGGGTGGTCGCTGCTAATTTTCCCCGAGGGCGGCCGATCACTGGACGGGTGGGGACTGCCACACAAAGGCGGAGCTGCGTACCTCTCGGTCAAGTGCAACATTCCGATCGTTCCCATTCACCTTGATGGCACCGGGCGCGTGCTGCGAAAGGGAAGCAAAACGCTGAACCCCCAAACAGTGGTGGTGAACATCGGTGCTCCGTTGATGCCCGAGGATGATCAGGATGCGCGCAGCTTTGCAGTAACCATTGAGCAAGCGGTGGCAGAGCTTGCAGATGAAACTTCTAGCGACTGGTGGAGTGCACGCAAGCGGGCACGCACCGGCCAAACCCCCAGTTTGTCAGGGCCGGAGCAGGACTCTTGGCGCCGCGACTGGACCTCTCCGGAACACAAGCCTCGTGCGACCGAGTCACGCAGTTGGCCCAACTAACTCCATCAAGAACAGCAACCCGCTAGCTACAGCGATCAGCCAACTCGGCTTTACAGAACACGGTGAACTCCCCGGCCTGCGTCCCGACCACCCATGCTGGGTCCTTCTTGAGTTCGCGCGTGAGCTTGTTTGAGGTCCGCCAGATCAGGACATCTCCATTGGATGTGGCCAGAGATTTTTGCCAACCGTCGCTCAGCCGCAACATGTTCACATACGCCACCATCGTTGCTGCGCCAGGTCGGTCGTCAACGAAGGTATTGGCCCGCTCCCCGTATCTCCACTCCAAATAGTTGCCAGCAAAATCGTGAGTGGTCACACGAGTGTCGTTTCCAACTAAGTCGCGTGCTTCCAACCAGTCCACAGCTTCTACAGGGAACGCATCGAGTTGGTAGCTCGGACCGATCAGGCACCTCGCACCCGCAGCTACGCAGAGCAGCAGGCCAAACCCGGTAAGGACCTTTGCCGCGCGCCCTGTCGGCAGCCCAACAGTTCCGATTCCGCTCAGGCCAATCGCAGCAAAGGGAAGTAACGCCACGGCCGCAATCGGAACGAGTCGCAACCCGGAGAACCCAAGAATAACGAGCAACCCCACCATCACGGTCATGGCATAGCGCCGTTGCCGTATGCAGCCGAAGACTGCCAAGATGGCAATGGCAAGCATCATCCACAACATGGGCTGATCAAATCCCACGCGGCCCCACTCCTGATAACTCTGCAAGGCCTCACGCTCAATCGGATCGCCAAACTGCTTGGCTGGCAACAGCAGCAGTGCAAAGCGGTCGGGGTACAACGCCCCGCCAATCACCACCCCGAGCACTGCGGTACCTGCCAGAGCGAACTGCTGTGGCATCAATTTGCGCGAGTCAATTGTGGTGGCAACTAGGTACATTCCCAGCACGATCAAGCCGTAGAGCCAAGACCCGTGAACATTGACCCACACCGCAAAAATCGGCAACAACCACCACGGGGAACGGCCTTCTTTCCAGACCAGAACCATAAGAGCCAGCAGCACAAACCCAATCAGGTGAGGCCGACCGTTGAGGAAGCTCAACAGGCAGATGAACCCCAGCCCAGCTGGAAGCAACACAGCCAGCAAACCTGACTGCGAATGGTGCTCTCGGCTGGCAGCTGAAGTTGAGTAGGAGGTTGTAGTTGACAACGAGGCTGCAGCCGCAAGGTCAGGTGCCTGCGCGCTCGCGGCCATACGCACCAACAACGCCCCAAGCAAGCCTGCAATCGCAGCCGTCAGCAGGCGCAGCCCAACAGCTCCTGCGGCCCAATCAACAGCGCCCAGCAGAATCGACCACCAGTAGCTCGGCACGGGGAAGGCCGTGCTGGAATACAAGAATGGGTTCTGCTGCGGAAGGCCGCCATCCAAAATCAGCCGACCAGTGGCCAAGTGAGTCAAGAAGCTATTGTCCGAAATCGGTGCGGCCGCGATCAGCGCCGACAAGCCAGCGAACACCCACATAATCGGCGCATAGCTTCCAGAGGAGGGAGTGACCTCCGTTTGCTGCCCCAGATCTGATCCGGCTTCGCTTTGGGCAGCTGCCGACACTGGCCTACATGCTCTTCTTGATCGAGAGCATCGCGGGGCCAAGTACAACCAAGAACAGCGCCGGGAAAATGCAGAACACCATCGGGATGAGCATCTTTACCGGAGCCTTCTGGGCACGTTCTTGGGCGAGCTGGCGGCGCTTGATTCGCATCTCTTCAGCTTGAGCTCGAAGGACTCGCCCGATGGACACACCAAAGTTGTCGGCCTGAATGATAGAAAGAACAAAGGCTCGCAACTCGGGAACATCGCACCGCTCATCCATAGCTCGAAGGGCATCCGAGCGGGCTGCTCCAGCTCGGGTTTCGCCCAGCATACGAGCGAACTCATCAGTCAGCGGACCAGGTACAGCAGTGATGACCCGATCGAGAGCCTGTTCAAACCCGAGGCCAGCCTCAACCGAGATGGTAAGCAGATCAAGCGTATCTGGAAGCGCTCGTTGCATCTCTACCTGTCGGGCTGCAACCTTACGATTCAAAGAAGAATCGGGGCCGATCACCAACACCAGCATCAGTAGGCCTCCGGCGGCCAGCTTCATATTTCCAGTCAGCCCCGACAGATTGAATACAAAGAAGACTAAGAACACCAGCACTGCGCCCACTACGGTCGCTACTCGAATCGCCAGGAACCGATCAACAGCCGTCGGGGAATTGTTTCCCATATGCACAAACTTGAGCCTGACCTTCTCTACATACCCTGCGGGCGTAAGGCGGCGTCCGATACCGGTGAGTCCGCTTACCAGAGGGGCAAGGGCCCGTTCACGCAAGGGGTCGAGCATCTCTTGGTTACGCTGGCTCTCCACCTCATAGCCGTCTAGGCGGCGCAGCGAGGAACGCATCATTTTGCGCTCTTCGAGTTGCGAAATGACTGTGTATGCCGCAGTGCCAACGGCTACTGCAATTAAGACGGTAGGTAACAGCAACAGTGGGGACATCTCTCACACCTCGATCGTGATGGTCTTTTTCATCCAGGCAAACCCAATGCCCATCATCAACACGGCAACACCTAGCAGCATGTACCCAAGCCCCGGCTTGAACAGCTCGCTGATATACGCCGGATTCATCACCCACATGACAACAGCCAATCCCGGTGGCAAGAGCCCAATAATCATGGCGCTCATCTTGCCTTCGGCAGTGAGCGTAGAGACCTCTCGGCGAAGGCGCTCACGCTGAGTCATCGTGTCTGCAACAGTGGAAAGTAGCTCAGCCAAGTTGCCGCCAACCTCACGCTGGATTCGGATTGCCATGACCGCCCAGGCAAAGTCTGCGCTGTCCATGCGCTCAGCTACGGCCTCGAGAGACTCCTCTAGGGAGCGTCCCAAACGGGTCTCGGTGACGACCCTGCGAAGTTCTCGTCCCATTGGCTCCGAGATTTCATTTGATACCGACTCAAAACCTTGAGACACGGCGTACCCGGCACGGATGGTCCCGGCCAACAGAGTGAGGGTATCTGGAAGCTGATCCCCGAAAGCTTTCTGGCGGCGACGAATCCTCATATTGAGAATTGCTCGCGGTAGAACCAGCGCCAGGATTCCTGCAATAAGCGCGGGAATCAAACTGCGAGTTAAGACAAAGGTCAACAACATGAGGGTGGTTCCTGCTGCGGCAACAAAGAACATGACCTCGGGTGCCCGCAAGGGAAGATTGGCCCGCTCTAGATCCAATTCGAGCTTTTCGGTAAGCCCCCGGCGATCAGCAATTGATCCGGTCATCTCAACTGCCCGCTGAATGATTGGGACTGTGGCGTGGCCCTCGACCCCAGAGAGATTGGCCTCTGCTGATTCTGGAGCGACCTCTTCGTAGGCTCGCAACCGACGAGTGAGGCTGTTCTCATCTGGTATCACCATCGAGAGCACTGTCCAAGCAATGGTGACGACGGCGGCAACCCCAAGCAGCACGATCAGCCATTCCATATACGGGTTTCTGAGAAACCCCAAGAGACCACCTGATGACTCAGGGGTTGCTGCTAGTGCGGTTGCACCCACACGCAACAAGCCGGGAACATAGGCAATATCGGTTGCCGATCCTCCTGCGCTCAAGCTCACGGGAACGAGCGAAGCATCGTTGTTAGGAGTTTGAATCTCTAGCTCAAAGCGGCCCTTGATGATCTCAGCGGCGTACGCGAACTGAGGAATAATCTCGGTATCAGCCTGCACAACCTGTAGCGAGCCGCCCAAGTCGCCCACCATTGAGTCAATGCCACTCAGATTTGGATTGCTCGCAGCAGATACCACCTGCAGATCTACCCCCGCTTTGCGAAGTGCTGCCAGAGCCGTAGAGGAGCCGCCGTTGAGCGCAGTGCTCGACGAGGCAGCGAACAGCACAACCGTGCCGTTGGCAGTTGGTCCCTTGTTCTCAAGCAGGTCAGCTGCGGCAGTCAGGCCATCCCAAGTGGCGGATTCACCAAGTGGGCGTACCCGGTTCAGCGCTTCTTGGACTTGAGCTGCAGAGGTGCTGTTTGCAAGTTCCACCTTGCTGCCGCCACCGGTACTGATGATGCTGAGTGAGTCAACAACTCCGGCACCTGGCATAAGTGGCGCAAGCGCTTTTTTAGACAACTGAACTACTGCATTTCCGAGAAGTTCAGAATTGTCGAGCACAACCACGACATCTGTGCTTTGGCCGAGCCGAGAACTCAGCTGGGCAGCGCCCGCAACAGGCGCAGCACCGCCTACTGCAATCCTGAGATCATCAAGAGGGGCCCCAGTGATCCAACCCTGCAGCTTCGCAGGCTCAGCAGTTGCATCAACTTGACCCACACGAATCACCGGTGCAGGCGCACCCCCTACAGGCTCTGCAGCAGTTGTTGCAGGTGTGGCAGTTGCCAACCCGGCAGCTCCAAGGCCAAAAAGGGTGATAGCTGCAAGGACTGCTGAAGCAGAGAGCATCCGCAGGAGTCGGGCCCCTCGGCGAGCGCTCACAACCGGCCTGACTGAACTTGCATTCCCGTATTGGGGTTAAAGACCTCTGCACCCAAGAGGATGCCCTGATCGGCGAGCTTCTCAGCGAATTTGGGTCGCACACCAGTTGCACGGAGCTCGCCGCGGAACCTTCCTTGCTCGTCTACGCCAGCACCAAAGTCAAACAAGAAGACATCCTGCAGAGTGATGATGTCTCCTTCCATCCCCTGGACCTCGGTGATGTGGGTGACTCGGCGAGTACCGTCACGAAGACGGGTCAGTTGCACAATGATGTCAATCGCAGAGGCCATCTGCTCACGGATCGCTCGGATCGGCAAGTCAAACCCTGCCATAAGAACCAGTGTCTCAAGTCGTGCGAGGGTGTCTCGTGGGCTGTTTGCGTGCACGGTTGTGAGCGAGCCATCGTGGCCGGTATTCATTGCCTGCAACATGTCGAGGGCTTCACCAGAACGGCACTCCCCCACAACAATACGGTCGGGGCGCATACGCAGGCAGTTCTTCACGAGGTCACGAATGGTGACCTCACCACGACCCTCTACGTTGGATGGGCGAGACTCCATAGAGAGCACGTGTTCCTGATGCAGTTGGAGTTCCTTTGCATCTTCAACCGTCACGATTCGCTCATCGTCAGGAATAAAGCTTGAGAGCACGTTCAACATCGTCGTCTTGCCGGAACCAGTTCCTCCGGAGACCACGCCGTTCAGGCGGCCCAAGATGCAGGCCTTCAGGAACTCAGCAGCATGGACGTTCACCGAACCGAAGCGAATCAGGTCCTCGATCTGCAAGGGATCAGCAGAGAATTTACGAATCGTCAGAAAGGGCCCGCCGATTGCTAGCGGCGCAATGACTGCGTTAACTCGGGAGCCGTCAGGAAGGCGGGCATCGACCATCGGCGTGGACTCATCAATGCGACGTCCAATTGCAGAGACGATCTTGTCGATGACTCGTCGAACGTGATCCTCGTCCAAGAAGCGAATATTTGGATCCTTGGTGAGCTTGCCATCGCGTTCAACAAAGACGCGATCTGGGCCATTCACCATGATTTCGGTGACAGCCTCCTCTTTCAGCAGACAGTCGATTGGCCCATATCCCAAAATGTCGTCAGTAACATCTTGAATCAGCCGCGCCTTATCGGCCGCTGATAACGGCACTCGTTCTAGAGCAACGGCGGCTTGCAACTGCTCATTGACTCGCCGGCGAAGATCATCTTCCGAGAGGCGGTTATCGAACAGGATCGGGCCGAGTTCATCAATGAGTAACTGGTGCACTCTGTGTCGTAATTCGGCTGCGATTGGATCATGGCGAGGAGGGGTCGGAGAGGAGCTTGCAAGTTGCCCTGAGCTGGCGTTGACTGGCGGCTGCCCAACGGGTGGAAGCAGTGCCGTGCCACCCGCTTGCGAGCCGGCCTGCTGATTATTGAGTCGTTCTGAAAGTGACACTGATAGCTCCAGGAAATGGTCGAGAAGTACTTGCTTTTGTAGTGCTCCTGCCAAAGGTCGAAGCAGCTACTGCTTCGGCCGATCGCTTCTTACTCTGATCGGCCGCGAAAGCGCTTTTTATGAGCTTCTTGAGGAAGAAACATTTCCGCCAAACTGAAGATCGCCTTACTGACTGATGACTTCGGGGCAAACGTCACCACCGGCTCACCTTTATTCACTGATTGCGGGACGACTACATCGCTCGGGATAAGCACGTCCGCTTTCATCTGTAGCGTGCGCTCGACTTCCCCCACATCGAGTTTCACCTTGGAATTCGCCCGATTCAGAATCAAGAGGAGCTTCTCCATCGGGGTATTCAAAAGACGCAGTGTCTGCAGACCGATTTTCACGTTCTTCACGTTGGGGATGTCTAGACCGGAGACCAGAAGCACCTTGTCGGAGGCCTCAACAAGGCCTAGAACAACATCGTTGAAGTACGAGGGAGTATCAACCACGACGTACGAGCAGAACGAGCGCAACAGGTCAATGATCGCCACCATCTCGGCAGCACCGACCTGGTCTGCAAAGGCGGGCTCAAGCGGGGCCGGAAGCACCTTGAGCCCGGACTCCTCATGTGTGACCAAGAAGCTATCGAGCAGCGGCGCATCAAGTCGATCAAGTGCAGCAACTGCGTCAACGATGGTATGACGAGGAATCAGCTTGAGCATTACTGCAACATCACCAAACTGCAGGTCTGCATCAACCAAGCAGACTGGCTTTTCTGAGCGTTCCGCAAGCGCTGTTGCGAGAGCAGTAGCAATGACAGACTTGCCCGAGCCGCCCTTAGTAGAAAACACGGTCAACACTTGACCATTGACTGCTTCTAGCGGGGCTTGTGGGCCATCTGACCCTGCTGGCGCTGTTGGAACGGCACCCTCACCACCCATGGCCCCCACGGTCGAGGTTGCCGTCTGAGATGCCCCGTGCGCCTGCTGGGCTTGGCGTTGCATCTGATCGAGAAGTACCGCGAGCCTCTGAACAGCCTGTGGCAGAGCAGAGGGGGCACCGGAGAGTGCAAGTACGTCTCGCACTCCGGCACGCAGTGCGTGTTGCAACATTGAGGTACTGAGTTCCTCGACCATCAGAATCATCTCGAGAATCGGGTATTGAGCCATCACCCGTTCGGCAATCTCGAGCGTGTCCTCATTGGCGCAGGACGGCCCAAGCACGACCACTACCGGCACTGTTCCAGTCAGGCGAGCAGCGAGTTCCTCAATTGAGCTAAACGGAGTCACCCCGGCGCTCAAAAGCCCAACAAGGCGGTCACGCGTTGGGGCATCAGGCTCCACGATGGCAACGGAAACCTGAATAGCGTGCGCTGGCGCACCTTGTGAGTCTGGCGAGACCGAGGGTGCTGGCACAACAGCCGGCTGGGCGACAGCGGCAGGCACCCCAGCGTCTAACACCGATTCGGTGCGTTCTTCATAGTGTGAGCTAGGCATAAACGTGCTGCTCACTGCCCTGTTGCCCCAGCAGAACCGGCGGGAGCAACAGCCTCTGCAGAGGCTGCCGGGTATGGTGAGCGACCCTCTTCACCAGAGAACGATGGCAGCGAGCTCACAAACGGGATTGGCGCTGCTTCGTAGTCTGGACGGTTGAGTGTGAGGTACAGCCCTGCTCCTCGTAGGGAGATAAGCAGTGGCGCCTGATCTGCTGGGATCTGCACGGTGATCAGATTGGTATCCGTTGCCGGCGCAGCTGCCGGTGCAGGCTCGGCACCTGGCGCTGTTGCTGGTGCCGCTACTGGAGTGCCAAGGTTCTTGCCAACTCCGAGCACCTTGACGTCTTGGAAGGCGTACACATACGGCTGACCCAAGGTCCACGGCGTTGATGCATCCGGGGCTGCTTTACTGAGTGACTCTGTTCGCGTGCCCTCTCCACCCGGCGCTACTGGGGCAAGGGCCATGATGTTGATTGAGTCTCCTGGCTGGATCAGACCAGCAACTCCGGCATCCGGTTCGACCATGATGGTGATCGCAACGTTGCCCTCATCGATACTGCTTCCCTTTGAGCCCGTCAGCTCTTGAACGGGGAGGAACATCATGGAGGTAATGACTTCACCGCCTCCGAAGTCAACAGCGGCAACCTGACCGGAAATATCTTCTGGTCGCACTACCGCACTAGCAGGCAACTCAGAGCGTCGCCGCTGCGCCGTGCGGATTGATTGACTTGCAAGTGCCTCGTCAGCTGGCGACCCTTTCGCCACCGGACCTGCCGCAACAAGCACCGTTACCATCTGATTTTTGTCTGCGCTCTCGCTCTCTACACCCTTCACGTAATTCATAGTCAAGAATGCGGCGAGACCACCAATGACTATGGCCCCAATAAGGATGAGTGTTCGTCTTGAGCCCACAGGTATCTCGCTCCGTAGATGTAGTGAATGTGTGCAGTCCCCCTGCCAGATGGAGGCAGTTGGGAATACGGCGTTGACTGTTGATCGTCAGATCAACGCCAAAGCTTGAGAACTCAACCCAAAACGCACAAGAACCCCGCTAGAAAGCGGGGTTCTTGTGCAGTTCTGCGGCTGTGCGAGCCGAAAGCGAAGATTTACTCTTCTGTGGCTTCAGCTTCCTCGATCATTTCTTCAACAATCTCTTCGGCAATCTCTTCGATAATTGCCTCTTCGATCATTTCTTCAACAATCTCTTCAACAATCTCTTCGGCAATTGCCTCTTCGATCATTTCTTCAACAATCTCTTCGACGATTGCCTCGGCCTCGGCCTCGGAGAGTGGGTTGCCCTGAGCATCTAGACCCTGCTCTGCGTAGAACTCAGCCCACGCTTCTTGTCCTTCAGAAGTGCTGTCAAGGTCAAGCTTCTCGCCGGTGTAGTTGCCCTCGGCGTCGTAGTTCTGCTCGCCGAAGTGCTGCTGGTATTCCGCTGCCACAACGCCGCCCTCTGCGGCCTGCTTGATAGACAGCGAGATACGGCGACGCTCAAGGTCGAGGTCAATGATCTTGACCCAGAGTTCTTCGGCGGGGGTGACGACTTGTTCTGGCAGGTCAACGTGATGCGCTGACATCTCGGAGATGTGAACGAGGCCTTCGATGCCGTCGCCGACCTGGATGAACGCACCGAATGGAACGAGCTTGGTGACTCGGCCGTAGACCAACTCGCCGACCTGATGGTTCGTTGCGAACTCTTGCCATGGGTCCTGCTGGGTTGCCTTGAGCGACAAGGAGATTCTCTCACGGTCAAGATCGACCTCAAGCACCTCAACGTCGACCTCATCACCAACGGCGACCACAGAGCCGGGATGATCCACGTGCTTCCATGACAGCTCAGAGACGTGAATGAGTCCGTCCATACCGCCAAGGTCGACGAATGCGCCGAAGTTGACCACGCTAGAGACCACACCGCTGCGACGCTCGCCGGGCTTGAGGTTCTCGAGGAAGTCTTCGCGTTGCTCCTTCTGCGTCTCTTCTAGCCAAGCCCTGCGCGACAGCACGACGTTATTGCGGTTCTTGTCGAGCTCAATGATTTTGGCATCAAGCGTTTGACCCACATACGGCTGAAGATCACGGACTCGGCGCAGTTCGACGAGCGATGCTGGCAAGAATCCACGGAGACCAATATCGACGATGAGGCCACCCTTGACGACTTCGATGACAAGGCCAGAAACCACACCTTCTTCTGCTTTGACCTTCTCGATGTCTCCCCAAGCACGCTCGTACTGAGCACGCTTCTTGGAGAGGATCAAGCGACCCTCTTTGTCTTCTTTCTGAAGTACCAAGGCCTCAATCAAGTCGCCGACGCTGACTACCTTGGAGGGGTCGACCTCATTGCGGATGGAGAGTTCACGGTTTGGAATAACACCTTCGGACTTGTATCCGATGTCCAACAAGACCTCGTCGCGGTCAACCTTGACCACGGTACCGCTGACCAATTGGCCATCCTCAACTGCAACCATGCTCGCTGCATACGCGTCTTCGAGCGACTGACCGTCAAGATCATCAAAGGTGATTTGGCGGGGGACGTAGGCTTGCGTTTCTGGCTGACTTTCAGTTGGCTGGTCGGGGTCGGTAGTGGTGGTGGTGTCGGACACGTAGGAACTCTTCGATGCTCTAGAGGGATAGGAACCCTCTAGGGTACCCCGGGTAGGCCGCAGGCTGAAATTACAGGTTCAAATTGCCCGTTGTGCTAACAACAAAAACTCGGGTGTATCGGCGGTTGGCTGGTTGCGGCCGTACTCCCCCGGGGTCACCGAATAAATCTGCTCAACCTGTAGTTCTGCCCGCTCGGCCAGCATGCGCAACTCCCTCGGCGTGTAACAGGTCGTCCAAAGCTGCGATGGGATTCGAGCCCCCTCGGCATTGCGCAACTCGGTTTGTTCGGTGTTGACCGCAGTCGCCGCATTGAAACGATCAGACTCCTCAAGCCACTGCAGCTGAAAATACGAAGAAAAGGCCGAGACTGCGAGGTGCCCGCCGAGACGAAGCGAGTCGCGAATCCCTCGAAGCACTGCCAGATCTGGTGCAAGGTTTTGTGGGTCCGATGCAGCCGGTTCGCCACCGAGACCAAATGCGCCCTGACAGAGCGAGATCGCAGCGTCAAAGTCTTGCCCCGCGCAGCGATCATCGCTACTCATCTGTCGAGCATCCGCTCGGTGAAACGTCACCCGCTCAGCCACTCCTGCAGTCGCTGCCGATTCACTCGCCACCTGAATGAAACGCTCGCTGATATCTAGACCGGTGACCGAGATTCCGTGCTTCGCGAGCTCAATTGCATGGCGGCCAGGCCCACACCCCACATCAAGTACCCGCATCCCTGGC
>CAEZSF010000034.1_pt1 | contig 11641 bp, 10 predicted proteins | sample 7263891 | NCBI WGS metagenome assembly CAEZSF01 (sample SAMEA6813767, study PRJEB35770) | uncultured Actinomycetes bacterium | biome: Freshwater; feature: Freshwater reservoir; material: water | place: Czech Republic | collected 2017-04-14 | depth 0.5m m
GGACTTGGTGCTGTGGTGCTCGCACTGTTCTTGATGGCCGGAGCGATGCTCGAGGGTCCGCGACTAGTTCGAAGTATCCGTTCAGCACTTCCGCCCGGTCACAGAGAATCTGCAGACGGAATCGGAAGAGTCGTCTACCAAGTACTCGCGAAGTATTTTGCGGGCAGCTTGCTCGTTGCGGTGCTGAACGGCATTTGGACCGCAAGTGCTGCGCTCATCGCAGGCGTGCCTCTCAGTCCGCTTCTTGGTGTGTGGTCCGCGGTGACCTCGCTCATCCCGCAAATCGGTGGCCTCTTGGGGTTCAGCTTGGTCTTTGCAGTGAGTCTCACAGCTGGTGTGGGTCCTGCGATCTTTATGACGGTTGCATTCTTGATATTTATGCTCTTTACCAATCACGTACTAGTGCCGCTGGTGGTTGGCAAGGCAGTGAGCTTGTCGCCACCGGTAACAATGTTGGCAGCAATTGGCGGGTTCTCGGTGGGCGGGATTGTTGGAGCACTCTTCGCTGTTCCCACGTTTGGAGCCATCAAAGCAGTAGCGATCTATCTGCGCGGTGGCGATGCCCATGTAGAGGCTGAGGAGTCCGAGGCTCAGCACCCAAGCTTGATGTCCCGCCTGCGGGAGCGGTTCGCAACGAGCACTCCCTAACCCGCTCCATGATGTGTCCTGCTGAGGGGCCATTGCAGCGGCAGGCCGAGCCTGAGCGCAGGCGGGGGCTTCGTAGAAGGTGGGGGAGCGCGGGACTAGGGTTTGCTGGATGGATATTGAGAATCTGTTCTCTGTACAGGGCAAGGTGGCTGTTGTAACCGGTGGGTCCCGTGGGATTGGCCGCATGATTGCCGAGGGTCTTGTGCGCTCGGGGGCCACGGTCTACATCTCTTCTCGCAAGGCAACCGTTTGCGAACAAGTTGCCGAGGAGCTCTCGGAGTTCGGCACTTGTACTGCTCTACCCGCAGACTTGTCGACGGAACGAGGGGTTCAAGAACTCGCTCAAGCAGTTGCTGAACGTGAAGAGCAGCTAGATATTTTGGTCAATAATGCTGGTGCAACCTGGGGTGCACCGTTGCTTGAGTATCCGGATGAGGCTTGGGACAAGGTTCTCGCAACGAACCTCAAGGCAGTCTTTTCGTTGACCACCGAACTCATGCCGCTTCTCAAGAAGTCGGCGCAAAGTCATGACCCCGCACGGGTCATCAACATCGGCTCCGTTGATGGTATTCGTGTTCCGGAAACAGAGAACTATGCGTACTCGGCAAGTAAAGCAGCGGTTCACATGCTCACTCGCCAACTAGCGCATCGCTTGGCAAGTTCGCATATCACGGTGAACGCAATTGCCCCAGGGCCGTTTCCCTCAAAGATGATGGCCTTTATTCTTGATGCTGATGGCGGCGAGGAAATGGTGTCTTCGGGGGTTCCGCTTGGCCGTATTGGCACTCCGGAAGACGTTGCGGGAACGGTTTTGTTCTTGTCTTCGCGTGCTGGGAGCTACCTGACCGGATCAATCATTGCTGTAGATGGTGGAATCTCTACTCACGGCTAGCCGGTAGCGCCCCTAGCGAGCCGAGTTCACATCCACGGGTCATCGGCAAGGCCGAGTTCGGGCCATGGCCCCGCCGCTATGGGCTGGCAGTTACCCCATCCAACTCCGTCGCCCACTGGGTCGGTGACTCGCACGGCTGTGTCGCGAATCTGATGCAGCCGCCGAGCCGTCTCTGGCGACCGGCAGTCCTCGATGCGCTCCCCATCAAGGTGGAAGTCGCCTCTCCACTCACCGTGATGGTGGCCATCTAATCCGAAGTAAAGACCTGCACCAAGCTGAATTCCAGTATCGCCAAGAACCTCAATCTGAATTGGCCGCTGGCTGCCGTCTTGCATGGTTCCCGTGACTCTGCCACCGAGCAAGCGACGGTTCTCTGGATCAAATCGCAGCTCAGGGTGAAGGTCAAGAATTGGTTCCACGCTGCCGTCGATGTGCTCAACCCCCGCAGTTACGGTCTTTTGAACAAACCCGGGCATCTGCACCAACGTGAAGTGCAGGTGCAGCGCGTAGCGCGAGCCGTCGGGGCGCTCCATAAGCGCCGGGCACCAGATCATCATGAACCCAACTCCTGCGGGGAATGCGTTCGAATCGCCGCGGTCAACAGCAGGCGGGCCAACGTCGTAGCGAACTCCCCAAGAATGGTCTCGGGTGCACACCCAAGACTCCGGGGTGACCTCGGTGCGTTCGCCGTCACGCTCAATCCACCCTGAGGCAACCCCGGTTTGGTGATAGCGAACAAGGTCTGCAGAGACCCGAAACTGATCGCGCATATGGGTGCGCTCCTCGAGCTGTGGCGGCACAACACCATCAAAGAGAATCTCGAATGAGATTGGCTGTATCTCGTTTGCTTGGAGTGAGAACCGAACTTGTTGAAGCGGCTCAATCACCTCGTAGCTGATTGGACCAACAGCAGTTGTCTCAGCATCGGACGACAAGTTGCGGCTGCCGCGCACCGTCGTTTGTTCGGCTCCACGACTGACTGCGGCGTATGCATCTAGAACGTTTCTGTTGGGGTAACGCCCAAGGCCAAAACCAATTTGTAGGCTTCCATCGCGGGCCATTGCCATAGCGCAGACCTTCTCTGTCCACGCAGGATCGCTGGTCCCGACGACGGCAAAAGTGTCTGCAATCTGATGGTTAAATCCCTCATCTGCAATCCCAAGTGGTCCGATTGGATTATTTGCCATGTCGTTGATTCTCCTAGCTCAGACTGCTGGTGGTGAGCCTAGTTCTGCAGGGCCAACCGATGGCCGGGTCGCAGGTGTTGTTGAAACCTGCTGGCATAGAGCAATGACTAGCCCGATAGAGCCACCTTCACATCCCCTCAGCGCAACCGAAGGTACGACCCAACCAACTGAAGGTGCGACCCAGGCGACTGTCTCGGCCGAAGATCGAGCGGCTGCGACTGAGCTACTCGCTCGCTATGGCGAAGCTATCGATGCGGGAGATTTTGAGGGCCTAGCCGAGTTGCTCTCTGATGCTGAACTGCTTGATGAGTCTGGCAATCGCATTGCTCAGGGCAAGGCAGAAATCCTCGCTCTGTACTCGGCAATGACGCTGAGGCACGCTGATGGAACGCCGCTTACTGCTCACGTGATTACGAACGTGATTGTCGAGTCTGCTGGTACAGACACCTTGCAGATGCGGTCCCGCTTCACCGTGTTTCAAGCAACTGATTCGCTACCGCTTCAAGCTGTGGTTGTGGGCAGGTATAGAGATACCCTGACCCGCCTGCAAGGTGAATGGAGATTCACTCAACGGGTCATGATGCCGCAAGCCTGGGGCGATGTGAGCGAGCACCTGAGCTTCGATCCCCGTTAGCTTTCGCAGCTAATGCAGAATCTCGGCCAGTTCGCTGGTGTCTGCACGGTACGGACCCTGAGGATCCTCGGGATCGCACAGGGTGGTTGCATCTAGGTACACCCGAGGCGTGCGATACAGGTATGCAATGGCAAAAGCGTGATTTGGGGTGACGTAGCGATCGTTCTCGTTCTCTTCAAGCCAGGTGCGCAGCCGCGGAGCATGCTTTGCGCTCATGTTGGGGAACAGGTGATGCTCAACATGGTGGCTGAAGTTGAAATGCATGCGATCAATGATCGGAAGCGTGGTCACGCTCATGGAGTTTTCTATCGGGTCGTTCGACTTGGTCATCGGACGCATGAAGTGATTCGTTGCGATGTATCCCATCACCAAAGCGTTGGTCACCATGACTGGAATGGCAACTACGAACAGTGCATAGAAGGGTCCGGCCAAGATTCCTACGGTCACCCACAGAGCTAAGCAAACTGCGCTATCGATGATTGCCCGCCGGCGATTGAAACGAGCAAAGGTGCGCATGTACTTCGTTTGGATCCACAGCACGACTTGGCCGTGGAAGGTAAACCAGTAGCTAAAGAAGAACGCACTCGACCAGTGGCGAGACCCAGGTGCAAGGCGAGCCACAAAGCGGGTGGAAGGGGCTTTTTCGAATCGGGAAACGGTGCCAAAGCTGTCGGGGTCAGAGTTGCCCATATTGGTCTTGCCGTGATGGATCTGGTTGTGCCACACCCTCCACAGCGACGGGGAAACAAGCATGGGTCCAAACCCAAGGTAACCAAGGAAGTACTGCAGTCCCTTCGATTTGACCACCGCACCATGCAGTACCTCATGAGCCAGGAAACCCATTGAGGCAAAGCACTGACCCATCACTAGTCCGAGTAGCACGCAGAAATACCAAGGCGGCCGAACAACGATGATGGTGGTTCCAGCAGCCACTGCAGTTGCAACGAGCGGGATAAACCAAAGCGCTCGCTGCGGCTGGCGCTCAAAGGTGTCGGCAGGCAAATCTGCTTTGATCTGCTTGCGAGTTTCTTCGGTGGTGGGGGGAGTCATGGAGTCAGTCATGGCGTTCCTCTTGGGTTAGGTGTGTGCGTGGCTTGGTCGGGTTGGCGAGTTCTGAGGTTGCGAAAGGTTGCTTACGTTGGCGAAGCTTACTGCAACGTAACCTACCGTACCGTAACCTACGCCATCGTAGTAGGATTATTGCTATGGCAGAAGGCACACGTACCCGGCTCTCTGCCGGTGAGCGAAGAAATCAACTCGTTGAAGTTGGCCGGCAGGTGTTTGCAGAGAAGGGCTATGAGGCAACTTCAGTAGAAGAGATAGCCGAGCGCGCCAAGATCTCAAAGCCGATCATCTACGAGCACTTCGGCGGCAAAGAAGGCCTCTATGCCGTCATTGTGGATCGAGAGATGGACTACGTGATCCAGCAAATCTCCGAGGCCATCTCTACTGGTCCGCCTCGGGAGCGTATCGAGGGCGCAGCGCTTGCTTTCATGAGATACGTCGAGGAGCGACCAGACGGATTCGCTGTGTTGTCTCGTGATTCGCCGACTCAGAGCGGGCTAGCGAACTTGTTGGCCGAGGTAGGTTTTCGAGTCGGCAACGTCTTCACCGAAGAGTTCAAGCGTGCAGGTTACGATCCGAAAGCCGCACCTATCTATGCGCAGAGCCTGATCGGCATTGTTACCTTCGTCGGACAATGGTGGGTTGATAACCCAAAGATGTCTGCCGAGGAAGTGGCCGCACATATCTCGGCGCTGTCATGGATGGGGCTGCGGCACCTCCCAAAGAAGCCCCAGAAAGCACTACAGCAGCAAGCAGTGCGGTCGAAGTCGAAGTGAGAGCCTTGTTGCTATGAGCCAAGCTGAAGAAAATGTCGAGATCAACACCGTGCGCAACTTGGCCGTACGAGTAACAAAAGACGCCGCCCGGCAGATTCGCGGCGGTCATCCCTGGGTGTTTAACAACTCAATCACCTCGATCAAGCCAAGCGGTCAAGCCGGTGACCTTGCCGTGATCTTCGATGAGCACCGTGATTTCATGGCGATAGGCCTGTATGACCCAGACTCTGCAATCAGCATCAAGGTCCTGCATCAGGGAAAGCCCGTGCAGATTGATGGTGCCTTTTGGACTCAGCGTCTGATCGCCGCTCGCGAGCTTCGCATCGGTGCCTTCGACCCGACCCATACAACGGGGTATCGCTGCGTGCACGGCGAGAATGATTCGCTTCCCGGTTTGGTGCTTGACCGCTACGCCGATACGTACGTTCTGAAGCTCTATAGCGCTGCATGGTTCCCCCATTTAGAGCAGATTCTCGACAGCATCGCCGAGGTGTTCACACCCCAGGCCGTAGTACTGAGGTTGGCTCGCGGGTTGCAGAACCCGGCGCAGCAATTCTCGTTTCGTGGCGCCGCGCTGAAAGATGGCAGAGCGCTCCTTGGTGATGCGCCCACAGAAGCGGTGGCGTTTATAGAGAACGACCTGCGATTTGAAGCCGACGTGGTGAACGGTCAAAAAACGGGATTCTTTTTGGATCAACGCGATAACCGCGCTCGGGTCCGTTCGCTGGCGCAGGGTGCTCGGGTGCTCGACGTCTACTCCTGCACCGGTGGGTTTTCTGTGAACGCAGCCGCTGGTGCTGCAGCACTTGTGCACAGCGTCGACATCAGCGCCGCGGCGATTGATTCCGCAAAGCGAAATATGGCCCGCAACGGTGGTCGCGCAGCAGTGCGAGCTTGCACTCATCAGGTGTCGGTCGGTGATGCAATGACCGTGATGACTCAGATGATTCAGGCAGGGCGAATCTTCGACATCGTGATTGTGGACCCGCCCTCGTTTGCCTCTCGGCAAGACCAAATTGAAGGCGCTCTGCGCGCCTACGGAAGGCTGACGGAGCTAGCTGTCAGGCTGCTCAACCCCGGGGGCATGTTGGTGCAGGCATCCTGCTCGGCCCGCGTTACTTCGGAGCAGTTCATAGAGACGGTTGGGGATGCCGCGTACCGATCAGGGGTGCAACTCGACGGAATCAGTCATACCACTCATGCAATCGATCACCCCGATACCTTCCCCCAGGGTGCCTACCTGAAAGCGATCTTTGCTCGCGTGGTGCCGTTACGCTGACTCGGGTTGTTCGACCCGGCCATCGGTCTACTCGGGTTGTTCGACCCGGCCATCGGTCTACTCGGGTTGTTCGACCCGGCCATCGGTATGGCGAGCGAAGCGCTTTGGTTCTTCGCCGTGAACCGGTCCGTCCAAGGGCCAGGGCCAACCACCAAACTCGGTGCGGCGGTAATCCGCAAAGGCCTGCTCGAGCTCGGCCCGCGTATTCATCACAAAGGGACCGTGCTGCGCGACGGGTTCGCCAATTGGTCTGCCCTGCAACAACAAGAGCTCGACTGCCTCCGTGCCGGCTACGAGTTGGATCTCGCAATCGGCAGCAATAGCCAGGCCGGTTTCAGCGGGGTACTCCTCGCCGGCAACTGCCAAGGTGGATCCCTCGAAGAAATACAAAATGCGCGCCGTGTCGGGTCCGAGTGCTGCTGGCAAAGTCCACTCGGCGCCAGCTTGCATTCGAATCGACCAGATCGCCACATCTGAGTCGGTACGCGCAGCCCATGAGCTCGGTGGCGGCGCGGGCGGTGAGCTCGTCATGTTTGGGAGTTCCCCTGCAATGACTGTGACCTCGGTGCTGCGCTGCTGATCATCGGTGAACTGCACCCGCGGAATCTGGTGATTCCACAACATGGTGAAATGCGGCTCCACCAACTTGTCTTCGGCAGGCAGATTGAGCCAGATCTGAAAGAGTTCGGCTGGATTGGGGCTGCTCGAACTCAGCAGCGGAAACATCTCCGAGTGCACAATCCCGTTTCCGGCCGTAAGCCACTGCACATCACCAGCGCCAAACCTTGCAGCCGCTCCTAAGGAGTCGGAGTGGTCAATCAGGCCAGTCCGCACGAAGGTAACGGTTTCGAACCCGCGATGTGGATGCTGCGGAAACCCGGGCACCTCCGAGCCGTGGTACATGCTCCAACCGTCTTTGCCTGCAAAGTCGGATCCCATCTGCCGGCCCTCAAGCGAAGCCGCCGGGCCGAACTGCTCGTTTCCCTCTGGGTAAGCATCTTTGTGATGCGCGCAGAACAAGAATGGGTCGATAGTTGGCCACTGTGGGCCAAGTGAAACCGTTTGCAGAACAGGGTGCTGAGGCATCTGAGGGCAGTCCCTTCCAAGCTAGTAATCAGACCAATGGCGGAAGCGATTGCTGGGTGTCCATCATGTCGGCCATGACGACCTTGATGAACTCATCAGCCTCATCGGTGATTCCACCGCTGACTCCTCCGTAGATCGCAGCGCTTCCCGCTGGTTCGTCCTTGCGCTCAATTCCGTACTGCACTGCCTCGTCAAGGTCAGCAGCAAACTTCTCGGCAAGGCCCGGCTGGGTTTGCGGCCCCGTCACTGCCATATGAATCGAGTTGGGGTATTGCTGCCCGTTGAACCGCCAGCCTCGCAGACGCATGAAGTCATTGACGTGATAAATGTCGAACAGGTCGGAGGTAAAGGCGAAGCAGAAGGTGGGCTCGCCAATGATGCGCAACTCGGGATGCGAGTTGACTGCGGCCTTCATCTTGTCTGCAGTAGAAAAAATTGCTTTGGCATGAGAGAGGTAGCCATCTTTGCCGTAGGCAACCATTGATGCCCAAGTGGCAGCGAGCAGGCCAAGCGAGCGTGAGCCGTCCATGCCTGGCGAGCAGTACTTTCCGCCTGTCCAGTCGGTCAGATAGAAGTACTGCGAGTTGCGCAGAGCCTTGTCTCGAACGGCCAGTACGGATGACCCCTTGAGGCCGTAGCCGTACTTATGGGTATCGGCACTGATGCTGGTCACGCCTGGTACTCGGAAGTCGAACAGCGGGATCTTGTAGCCGAGTTCTTGGCCCCACGGCAGGATGAAACCGCCAAGGCAGCCATCCACATGCAGGCCAGTTCCACGGCTCAATGCAAGAGTTCCAAGTTCGGCAATCGGGTCCACCACGCCATGGCCATAGGTGCAGGCCGAGCCAACAATGGCAATGGTCTGATCATCAATCAGGTCGGCCACGGCATCAACAATCACCGTGCCGGTCTCTGGGTTGATGGGAGCAACGCGAAGCTCGATGCCAAACAGGTGACAGGCTTTGTCGAACGCTGCGTGGGCGCTTTCGGGTTTGACGATGTTGGGGTGAATGATTCCACGCTCATCGCGAGCCAGTTCGCGGTATGCCAACAAAGCGTGCGTGATGCTAGCGGTGCCGCCGCTAGTCACGATTCCCGCTGGGGTGGTGTCGGTAACAGCCTCGGCGTGCAACATGTCCAACGTCATGGCGATGATCTCGCCCTCGAACTTCGTTCCGCTTGGGCAAACGTCGCGCTGTAGGGCATTCACATGCCCGAACAGACCGAACGCCTCGGTCATGTACTCGTAGTGCTCACGGTCTCCGCAGTAATAGGACCCAGAGATCTGACCTGTTTCCCAAGAGCTGTCTTCTTCGGAGGCGATCTGGCGAAGCTCTTCCAAGATCTCGGTCCGGTCCCTTCCATGCTCGGGAAGTTCACGGTTTACGACGAATCGTTCTGAATATGGATAATCACTCATGGGAGAGAGCTTCGCAGATAGAGAGGTAGGTTGTGAACGCGGCTCGAAATTGAATGTTCGCTCGCTCATACATCTCATGGTGAGCGCTTCGCGGTTCATAGGTCTTGGCTTGGTCCTGGCGGAACTCGGTGGGGTCTAGGCCTGCAGACCGAGTTAGTGCCACCATCCCTACGGCAGTTGCTGCGGCAAACTCGGGGTGCTGCAGCACGATGACTCGTCGGTCAAGGACATCGGCGAGTACTTGCGCCCAGCCCGCAGAGCGCGCAGCTCCGCCGCCAAAGATGATTTCCTCGCAGGCGGTACCAGTGAGTCCTTCGACTGCCGGCAGCAACCAGAGAAGGTTGTGCGCTGTTCCTTCGATAATTGCGCGAAACATGTCTTGCCTCGTGGTGCCGAGCGACATCCCAACAAATCCGCCTCTTTGCGTTGCTTCGGCTCGTGGAGACATCGACCCGGCTAACCACGGAAGAAACAAGAGCCCTCCAGAGCCAGGCTCGGAGTTGGCCAGCGACTGCTCAAGTTCCTGAAAGGGGTTCTCCGGGTTGAGCAGGCTGAACGCATGCTCAACGGCGCGTCCAGAGATACCATTTTCTGCCATCACAACTTGGCGACCCTGCACCGGCGCCGGCATGGCAAGTACTTCGTGATCAAGGTCCACTCGGTGAGCATCAAGTGAATCAACAAGTACTGCAGTGGTCCCGATCATCAGCCCGCACTGATGTGCCTCCGGTCCTGCACCTTGCAGACCAGATTGCCCTACACCAGAGTGACGGTTTCGGAGTACCCCCGTGGCGAATGCTGCTGCTTGTGTGTCGTTCATTCCGGCACGCACAGTTACTCCGCTGGGCAGTCCGAGCCTCGTCGCTAGCGCCGGCGGCACGTGCCCAACGATGTCATCAACTTGAATCAACTCTGGAAGCCGGCTGGGATCCACCCCTGCCATGGCAACAAGGTCAGGGTCATAGTGTGTGATTCCAACAACTCGGTTATCGCATAATTGCGAGGCAAACATCGTGCATTGGGTAGCGGCTGCTCGGCCAGTGAGTCGCAGGTTAATGAAATCCATGATCTCTAAATAGCTGGCCGTCTGCTCATGAATCTGTGGCTGTTCAATCTGTAGGTGCAGCAGATGTGCCAGAGACAACCCTCCGCCAATGGGCGGAATCCCGTGCCGCTCCACGAAAATCTCAAATGCTTGGTCGTGGCGTTCCATCACTGACCAACACAGATCGTCTCCGCGGTGGTCGAGGTACATCAGGAGTGGACTCGTGGCTGCACCTTGCTCGTTCACTCCAACGATTGACGAGTACTGGCTGCAGACCCCGATGCTGGTGATGCTCTGGGCTCGATCGGGCTGAGCGGCCGTGACCTCTCTCATTGCATCGCAGACTGCCTCCCAAACCTGATCTGCGTCCTGAGTAACGGCTGCGCCAACATCGTGGGTAATCAGTGGCCTGCTTGCTGCGGATTGAATCTGACCGCTCTCATCTAGGAGTACCAGTTTTAGATTTGTTGAACCAACATCGATTCCAATGGCATGCATCTGATCAACGTAGACCCAGCGCTGCGCCAGAGTTCTGATTTGGCGCGAACTGCATCAAACCTCGTAGAGTGCACCCGCTAGTTGTTACATGAAGTGAAGAAGTACAGAAATACAACCGAGGATCTTGCTTCGCCAAAGACCCCAAGGTGAATCCCGCAGTGAGCGCTTGCGTTGATTGCAGGATCTGAAAGGACCGTCACTGGTTCGCCTGGGTAGGTGGATACTCCAGTACACCCGACCAGTTCGGTCGAGGGGGGCGTCCGCTTTGCGGCGCCCGATCCTCCCGAACAGATGGAGAGGAGGTGTCAATGGAAAACCCACGAGCAGACAAGGTCGCAGTAGTTGATGAGGTTCGAGAGAAGTTCGAGTCCTCTGATGCAGTGCTGTTTACCGAGTATCGGGGACTGACAGTACAAAACCTTGCGGAACTGCGCGCATCACTGAGCGCAGTTGGGGGCGAATATCGCGTGTATAAAAACACGCTGGTTCGACTCGCAACCAAGGACCTTGCAGTTGATAAGAGCTTCGAGGATGACCTAGTTGGTCCAACGGCAATAGCGTTTGTTGGCCAGAAGCCCGATGGCACGCCAGGCGACGCAGTCATGGTTGCCAAGGCGCTACAGGCGTTTGCTAAGTCAAACCCATTGCTCATTATCAAAGGCGGACTACTTGGCTCTCACGTGCTTGATGCAGAGAGTGCCAAAGCACTCGCAAGCGTTGCGCCCCGTGAAGAGTTGCTCTCTAGGTTGGCTGGCGGGATCGCGGCACCGATGCGTGAATTCGCCTCGTTGTTGCAGGCAATTCCTGCAAGCTTTGCCTATGGGCTCAAGGCGTTGATCGATGCCGGAGGCGCTGCTGGCGCACCCGTTGCCGAAGAAGTAGCTGCTGAGTCAGTTACCGAACACACAGCTACCGAAGATGCAGCAGCCCCTGAGGCAGCTGAAGAGGCCACTGCAGAAGTTGCAGATCCGGCACCAGAAGAAACCCCCGAAACAGCTACTGAAGATTCAGAAGTTGCACAAGACAACAACGAAACAGTGGCAGACGCCGCTGCTGAAGAGGAGTAAGACACATGGCTACCAATGAAGAGATCCTTGATTCGATCTCAAAC
>CAEZSF010000035.1_pt1 | contig 11424 bp, 13 predicted proteins | sample 7263891 | NCBI WGS metagenome assembly CAEZSF01 (sample SAMEA6813767, study PRJEB35770) | uncultured Actinomycetes bacterium | biome: Freshwater; feature: Freshwater reservoir; material: water | place: Czech Republic | collected 2017-04-14 | depth 0.5m m
GCTCGTGTCGAGGGAATTATCAAGTCGATGACTCCGGCCGAGCGAATCAAGCCCGAGATCATCGATAATTCTCGGCGTGATCGCATTGCGAAGGGCTCTGGATCTTCTGCAACTGATGTGACGCAGCTAGTCAATCAGTTCAAGCAGATGCGTCAGATGATGCAGCAGATGGGCGGAAACAAGTTTGCCAAGCGCAAGGCCAAGAAAGCCAAGAAAGGCAAGAAGGGTGGCGGCAGGGTCACAGCGAAAGGTCCCGTGCAGCTTGATAAGAAGGCATTCGCGCTACCAACTCTCGAAGAGATGGAGGCACAACTTCCCACTCGTGGAGGCTCCTCGGGACCGGGAAACTTGGCTTGATTGCTCGTTGTGACAGTCGCCCGCTTTGGGCGCTGCATGAGAAACTCCCTCTGAGCTTGCCCAAACCACCCTGCTCCGACCATCATATGTAGCCGCCCGTTTTGGGCTGAGGGTGTTGCAGGTCGTTCTGCTTCACCAATAAGAACCACTTGTGGCGCTCTCACACTCCCGTGGGTGCGTCACCACCGAAGAACCAGACTGAAAGAAGTTACACATCGTGGCAGTTCGACTCCGCCTCACGCGGGTAGGCAAAAAGAAGCAACCTTCGTACCGCATCGTTGCAGCAGATGCCCGCTCTCCTCGCGATGGCAAGTATCTCGAGATCGTTGGAACCTACGACCCTCGTCGTGAACCATCGGCAATCACAGTCGACAACGAAAAGGCCATTGAGTGGCTCAAGAAGGGCGCACAGCCCTCGGAGCGAGTACAGAAGCTCCTTGTGATTTCTGGTGCTTGGGATGAGTTCCAAGCATCGAAGGCGAGCAAGTGAGCGAGGAAGACCTCGCCTCCGAGGATTCCGCCGATCAGCAGGAGCCTGCAGGCAGTTCCGCACGGCCGGTTCAAGCAACCGCCGTGTTAGAACACATCGCTCGTTCTCTTGTAGAGACCCCAGATAGCGTTCGGGTTGAGGTTGTCGATGGACCGTCTCATCCCAGGCTGAACCTGTACGTGGCTCAAGGAGACATGGGACGCATCATTGGCAAGCGTGGACGCATGGCCTCTGCCATCCGAATCGTGACTCGTGCTGCAGCGGCACGCGACGGCGTCGAAATCGACGTCGAGTTTGTCGACTGAATACCTCCATGCCAACTTCGGGTGCTTCACGCTCCGAGGGAGATGGCCTGCTTGAAGTGGGTCGAATCACCAAGGCGCACGGCTTGCGTGGCGAAGTTGTGGTGTACCTGAGTTCGGATCGAAAAGAGCGCGTCGCTGCAGGATCTCAGCTTGAGTCCGATCGTGGCCCGCTGACCGTTGTGAGTTCTCGTAAGCACCAAGATCGATGGATTGTTCACTTCAAAGGCTGCGATAGCCGAGAGGCCGCAGAACAGGCCCGAGGTACTGTGCTCAGCGCTGCTCCAATCAGTGACCCCGAAGGGCTGTGGGTTCACGAACTCATTGGCTGCATGGTGCAGACCCCTGATGGAACGCAGCGAGGTCGCATCGAGTCTGTGATGGACAACCCGGCCGCAGATTTGTTAGTGCTGGAATCTGGGGTTTTGATTCCTGTGGTGTTTGCCGTTGGCGGCCCAGTCGATGGGGTGCTTGTTGTCGACACTCCCGATGGCCTGTTCGAATTGCTCGACTCATGAAGACGCTTCGCCGCTCCTCGGAAGCTTGTATGCGAATCGATGTTCTGACCATCTTTCCCGAGATGATTCGCGAGTTCGGCGCGCATAGTCTGATCGGTCGTGCTGCACAGCAGTCGTTGCTCGATCTGCGTGTGCACGATCTTCGTGAAGCCACCGAGGATGTACATCGCACTGTGGACGATTCGCCGTTCGGCGGGGGAGCGGGCATGGTGCTCAAGGCCGGCCCAATCTTCGACACGGTCGAAAGAGAGCAGCCTCCACGCCCGCTGTTTTTGTTAGGGCCGGGTGGCCGCAAACTCGACCAAGCTTGTGCGCAAGAACTGGTGGCCTGTGGCGGATTCTCGCTGCTGTGCGGCCGCTACGAGGGTATTGATAATCGAGTGCGCGAGCACCTTGTAGATGACGAACTCTCGATAGGGGACTTTGTTCTCTCGGGTGGTGAGGTTGCAGCGATGGTGGTGCTCGAAGCCGTGGGAAGGCTGATCCCTGGCGTTATGGGCAACGCAGACTCTGCTCAAGAGGAGTCGTTTTCTGCAGGCCTGCTTGAGCATCCGCAGTACACCCGACCAGCAGACTTCCGCGAGCTAGCTGTGCCAGCAGTCCTGCTCAGCGGAGATCATGCTCGCGTTGAGCGTTGGCGCAAGGCGCAGTCGCTGTGGAAAACACAGCAGGTTCGGCCCGATTTAATTGAGCTTCGTGGTGGGCTGAGCGCCGAGGACCGTGCGCTGATGAAGGAGTTCAAATCAGAGGTAGAGAACCTTCCTCGCTGGCAGTCACCAGATACTGCGTAGTTGCAAGTTCGTTGACCGGGTTTTGCTCCCCATTTTCTTCTGTTCCCCAACAGCTACTATCATGTGCATCTTGCGCATTCCGGTGCTGCATGTCCGCAGCGCTGTTCTAGGAGACCAGACATGAATCCCACCGACTTCATCGATCACCCCAACCTCCGTGAGGGCATTCCAGAGTTCGCCCCAGGCGACAAACTCAAGGTGTATGTGAAGGTCATCGAAGGCAACAAAGAGCGCACGCAGCTCTTTCAGGGCGATGTGATTCGTCGTCAGGGAAGCGGTATCCACGAAACCTTCACGGTTCGTAAGGTCTCCTACGGCGTTGGAGTCGAGCGCACCTTTCCCGTGCACTCTCCGATTATCGACAAGATCGAGCGCATGTCCCGCGGTGACGTCCGTCGGGCAAAGCTGTACTACCAGCGTGACCGCATTGGTAAAGCTGCGAAGATCAAAGAACTTCGCGACTGAGCAACTGCTCTGTGTATCTGGCTGCTTCTCAGCATTCAGATTTGTTACCTACCCTTCCCCTGAAGCAAGCCCACCGTGCAGTTCGCGCGAAGTTGGGCCACGCAATCAGCGAGCAGGGGAGAGATGTCGAACTCAAGATTCGATCCAAGAAAACTGGGTGCTTACGGCGAGAACCTTGTTACCCAGTGGTACCTCGACCGCGGCTACTGCGTCCTAGCACGCAACTGGCGCTGCCGATCTGGAGAGCTTGACATCATCTTGGCCAAAGGCCGCCACATTGTTATCTGCGAGGTCAAAACCCGGTCGTCTGAGCGATACGGCACACCGCTCGAGGCAGTAGGGCCTGCGAAGCGCAAGAAGCTCCGAAGTTTGGCCGCTCAGTGGCTTCGAGACGAGGCACCCTTTAAGCCCGATTCGGTGCGCTTTGATGTGGCAGGAGTGATGGGCCGCAAGATTCAAGTGATCGAGTCGGCACTCTGAGCAGGCCGCTCGGGGCTGGATTCATCTCCGTGGGTAGTGCGTTAGGCGTCGCTCCCAGCACCCTCTATGCCAGTGCCTTCGAAGGTCTGGAGCCTCAAACGGTACGGCCACAATGTGGCCCATTCCCGCTGGAATATCTCGGTTGCACCCGGGGCAGATGTACTGCTTGAGGGCTTCATACGGCTGAATACGGCGAACCTCGCAAGCAGCTGTGGCAGTAAAATCAACCACAAGGGCTCGCCGAGGTTCCAGGTAGCGCAGCTGTCACCGTCACCCTAAGAACGCCCAGATGAGTAAACCGGCCGCCACTAGCAGCGCCGAGGCTACAAATAGGTAGTCCCATCCTGATTTGCGTGTTTTTTGATGAGGATTGAAGCCCACGCTTCATTATCCTGCGGATCATGACCGAGATGCACGCTGGCCCAGAAGAAGTTGAAACAGATCTGCTGGCTGAAACAGCTCTACTGAACGAAACTGAGGCTCGAGTGCTGGGCTGCCTTCTCGAGAAGGAGCGCACCACGCCGGCTGATTATCCGCTTACTACCAATGCGCTCACCCGGGCATGCAGCCAGACCACATCAAGAAACCCTGTGCTCGCTTATCAAGAGTCAGCAGTCGAATCAGCGCTGGTTGCGATGAAGGACCGAGGCCTTGTGCGGTTTGTGCACAGCCAATCCAACAGGTCGACCAAGTACCGCCAAGTGGTAGATGAGGTGTGGAATCTTGCGCCGGATCAGGTCGCTGTGTTGTGCGTGCTGCTGCTGCGTGGCCCGCAGACCCCCGGTGAAATCAAGACTCGCACTGAGCGCCTCTTTAGCTTTGACTCTTTGGATGCAGTCGAGCGCGCCCTGACCTCGCTGGCGAGCAGACACGACGCGATGGTGCTCAAACTCGATCGATCTCCCGGGCAGAAGGATCAGCGATGGGTGCAACTGCTGACCGGAGCGCCATCTGCTCAAACAATCTCGCAGGCGGGGAGTAGTGATAGTCAGCCCAGTCGGCTTCAAGCACACAATGCTGCGCTTGAAGAACGGATTTCTGCAGTCGAGCTAGAGCTTGAGCGGATGCGAAAGCTCCTCGAGGATTTGATCGGCCCGATTGGTGACTGATTCCGCAAAGCGGATTCGGGCTCGCCACATAGGTCAAACTGATGTGGAACCTGCTTGTGGTTCGACGAGGTAGAGAGTGGTGTCGTGGCAGTCGAAGCAAACCAAGTAGCGAGTCCTGCGAAACGAACCTCGTCTGCGTATATGGCAGCCGTTGGTTGCTCTGTGGCAGGGTCGGCGGCGGGCTTTCTCGGCGCTACAGGAACTACAAACGCTGCTGGCAACCCCGGCAATGGTGCGGTGTATACCGGCATCTACGTGTCTGCTGTGCTGCTCACCTCGGCCCTTGTGATCCCCTACGCACCGATGCTGTCTCATCGTATGGGTGCTCGCTCCTTATTTATCAAGTGCAAAGCAGTCACGGCAGTCGTGTGGCTCACGGTCGGGTTTTTACTCCTAGCTGGGGTTTCTGGCATGCCACTTCTTTTGGTGCTCTCGCCAGTGCTTGGAGCGCTGTCAGGTTTAGGTTCAGTGGTCTCTCCGGTGATGAACAAGGCCTACCTAGCCTCTTCGGGTATGGCTGCAGCCTTTGCACGAATGGCTGTCATTTCGGGATGTGCATGGGGAATCGGATCTCTTCTGGGCGGACTGCTGCTCGATGTGGCTCCCCTTGGATGGGGCCTCGTAGCGAATGGTGTTCTGACCATTCCGCTCGCAGTGATAGTCAGCAAGCTCAAACCGCTTGCCGCGCTCACAGACCCCGTCGAGCGCGGCAGACCGTGGCACGATGTCTGGTCAAGCCTTCGAGGAAGCGAAGCCCTACGTCGAGTCACGATGCTGGCCTGCGTGGTTGCGCTCTGTATCGCCCCGTTGGCCCTGCTGCTGGTGCCAATAACTCAGGACTTGCGCCATGAGCCCGTGCTCGTAGGTTCGGGCTTGCTGATGGCCGCAATGGCGCTGGGTGAGGCCTTCTCGCCAAAACTGGTTCGCCGGCTCTCACTGGCGCATTCAGACCTTCCTAGTTCCGCGCTGACCGCAATCGGCGCCGGGGTGCTCTTGATCCTCTTCGGCATAAGTTCGGTCCTGCTGTCAGGGCCAGTTGAGCTTGGAGTGTGGACCCTGATCGCTGTCGGGTTCGGAGTCTTTCGCTTTGCGTCGCGTGCTTTCACCATAGGCGCAACCGCAGAGTCTCGGGCACCGGAGCTCACCGCAAGCAGCTTGGCAGCAATGATGCTCGTTGCGGGCCTCTTTGCCCCGCTCGGAACCTTTGTGTGGAGCCTGCTCATTGGCTACTTCTCGGCTTCGACAGCGGTTCTCTGCGGCGGGTTGGCAATGATTGTTCTCGGAGTTCCGATTCTGATTTCCGCGAACTCTGCAGGCGAAGCCATCTCTGCGTAGTCGAACTCGGTCTTGGCGACAGGGGAGCGCTCCCCGGAAGAAATCTCCAGACTGTCTCAGTAACTCCCTACAATGTCTCTACCGGCTCACTACGAGCTGGCTCGCAGTAAAGCTGCCTCCCTGGCCGACTCTGGCCCAGCGCATTTGGAGTCTCATGCTTGCTGAAGTGCCTTCCGCAACCCTGCTTGGGGTAGAAGGCCATCGTGTCCTTGTAGAGGTTCACGTCGGTCAAGGATTACCGGGTTTCACAGTAGTGGGATTGCCCGATGCTTCCTGCAGAGAGGCCCGCGATCGTGTTCGTGCTGCCATCTTGTCTAGCAAGCTCAAGTGGCCAGATACCCGCATCACCGTCAATCTTGCACCCACGCATGTGCGCAAGGTTGGCTCTGGCCTAGACCTTGCCATTGCAATAGCGCTCCTCGGGGCGTCGAAACAGCTCAAGGCAGAGGCTTTTAGGGGGCTGGCATTCTTTGGCGAGTTGGGCCTGAACGGAACACTTCGACCGATCCTTGGCGTCTTGCCATTGGTGGATGCACTCCACGGCGGTCGGGTGGTAGTTCCTGTAGACAACCTCGATGAGGCACGCCTCGTCCGAAAAGATGCTCTCGGGGTGAGCAGTCTGAGTCAGCTTGTTTCCGTACTGACCAACGAAGAGGCATGGCCAAACCCTCCCCTTCAAGAACATGAAATCGCAGAAGGGGGTGACAGCTGCGATCTTGCGGAAGTGCAGGGGCATCCGGTTGCCCGTCGGGCACTAGAGGTTGCTGCTACTGGTGGTCATCATGTGCTCATGGTGGGGCCACCCGGTTCTGGAAAAACCATGCTGGCGGAACGGCTACCAAGCTTGCTTCCCAACCTCGACGCTCGTGGCGCTATGGATGTTTCTCGTGTGCACTCTGCGGCAGGGTTGCTACGCATGCGCAACGGACTCCTCCGTCGACCACCGTTTCGCTCGCCGCACCACACTGCATCGTTGGTGGCACTGATCGGCGGCGGCTCGACCCTTCTGCGGCCTGGCGAGGTCTCCTTAGCTTCCGGCGGAGTGCTCTTTCTGGATGAACTCGGCGAGTTTCCTGCTGCTCATCTTGATGCTCTGCGCCAGCCGCTCGAGTCGGGCATCATCCGTGTGGCTCGGGCCAATACAAATGTCACCTTGCCGGCTCGGTTCTTGTTAGTAGCTGCAACAAATCCCTGCCCTTGCGGAATCGGACAATGGGGCGAGTGCCGGTGTACTCCCGGGCAAATCGCAAGATACGGCCGAAGGTTGTCCTCGCCATTGCTCGATCGTTTCGACATTCGACTCGCCGTAGATCCTCCAGAGCCTGCAATGGTGTTCGCCTCGCAACGTTCGGGTGAGTCTTCGTCTGAAGTGCGCAGCCGAGTCGAACTCGCTCGACTTCGTGCATCTGAGCGCGGAGTTACCTCAAACCGTGAACTGCGAGGTGAGGCCCTAGAAAAGTTCGCCCCGATCTCGGAGCAAGGCCAGAAGTTGCTGCGCTCGCGCCTTGAGTCGGGTTCCCTCAGCATGCGTGGGGCGCAGCGGACCCGGGCGGTAGCACTTACTCTCAGAGATCTAGAGGGCACTGGCGGTCCGATTACCACCGATGATCTCGAGGGGGCGCTGCTGCTTCGAGGAGAAGAGCAGCAGATCGGTGTTGTGGCATGACCGACTCAACCGGGTTGCCCCAACCAGCCACGGCGCTTCCTCACGAGGCGTACCTCACTGCATTGGCTTCACTAGACCAAGTGGGCCCCGCTCGTCTGCGCTGGCTGCTTTCTTACGGCAGCCCAGAACTGGTATGGCAGCTTCTCCGTGCGGGCAAAGTATGTGATCCGCCAGCACAGCTCGCAGTCAAGGCGGAGCAACTCAACAAGTGGGTAGCCGAAGCCAACCTGCTGAACCCGCAAGAGCTTTGGAACAAGTGCTGTGCGCTCGGTGTAGGCGTGCTTGCGCTCGGCAGCGCTGGCTATCCGCCATCGCTAGCGCTTGACCTTGACCCACCAGTAGTGCTGTTTCACCTTGGGAATCCAGACCTGATCTCGGCACCGAGCGTTGCAATTGTCGGTACCCGAAGAGCAACCGGATATGGGCTACGAGTAGCCGAAGAACTCGGTGCTGGCCTTGCTCAAGCAGGTGTCATGGTGGTGTCGGGCCTAGCGTTAGGTATTGATGCAGCAGCACATGCTGGCTCGTTGAGCGTTGGCCCGAGCGGTGCTGCTGTTGCCGCTGTGGTTGGGGCTGGCCTTGATGCTCCCTGCCCGGTTCGTAATCGGAAGCTCGCTCAGAAGGTGGCCGCCGCAGGTGTGATCTTTTCAGAGGTGCCCCCCTATGTTCAGGCCGCACCCTGGAGGTTTCCGGTTCGGAACCGAATTCTTGCAGCCCTTGCAGATGTTGTGGTCGTGGTCGAGTCGGCCGGTGCGGGCGGATCCATGCATACCGTGAAAGAAGCCTTAGCTCGAGATATTCCGATTATGAGCGTTCCCGGCCCGATCGATAGCCGAGCCTCAGAGGGAACGAATCGCCTGCTCAGCGATGGTGCCGAGCCTTGTTTAGGGGTCGATGACATCTTGATGGCGCTCGGATTGAGCAACATTGTTCGGGGGAGTCCGAACAAACGGAAGCTTGAAGCACCACTTGAGCAGCGCCCCGCCCCGAATGAGGCCGGCCAAAGAGCGCTCGCAGCGATTGGATGGCGTCCGGTCTCTGTGGAGCACCTCGGGCTGCGATCGGGTCTTGAGTTTTCCCAGCTTGCTAGCACGCTGAGTTGGCTCGAGACTCACGGCTGGATTCAGCGCACTGGTGGTTGGATCGAACGTTGTGCTCGGGGCGATTAGCGATCTACTCCGCTCTCACGGCAACCCCAGCAAAAATCCAACAATCACCCTGTGTGGTGGCTACGCTACAGATGGCGAGAACCAGTCTGACGCTCGGTCGACTGTTGGTGAGATGGCTGGAGGTGAGGAAGATGGCCGAAAGTTCATGGAACCTGCAAGAGTTCATTCAGGCCGTGCCGTTGGCGTCTTCAACTCTTGCCGTGTACCAACGTGACCTTGAAGCGTTCCAGTGCTGGGCCGAGAGGCTTGGAGTTGAGTCTCCCGACGCGGTGACTCGAGTGACTCTTCGGCGTTACTTAGCCAGCCTGACGACACGGGCGCTCGCTCCTCGCACGATCGCTCGAAAAGCAGCGGCCATTCGCCGTTACTTTTCTTGGCTCACCCTCAATGGTCTGATCACAACAGATCCGTCTGCGGGAATCTCTTCACCTCGGGGCCCGGCCAAGCTGCCGCGAATACTCACTACCGACGAACTCCACCAACTCATTGATGAGCCTTCCACCGCAGCTTTAGCTCAACCTGCAGTGGCGAAAAGAGATACAGCAGTCCTTGAACTTCTCTATGGCTCTGGGCTGCGTGTGTCCGAACTCTGTGGGCTAAATCTGAACTCACTCGAACTTGATCGGCGTCGCTTGACGCTCTGGGGCAAGGGTTCGAAGCAGCGAGTAGTTCCCATTAGCGAGCCAGCCGCTCAGGCACTTCGTGATTGGGTTGATTCGTATCGATCAGCCTTTTTGCAGAAATTCTTCAAAGAAACAGCGATCCAAGCGGATGCTGACTCAGGCCAAGCCATGTTTCACAATCGGCGCCTCGGCCGACTTAACCCGCGTGATGTCCGAAGGATTCTTGACGCTCGTTCGCCAGTGCCGACGCATCCGCACGCATTACGCCATACATTTGCTACTCATCTTCTCGACGGTGGTGCCGACCTGCGAGTGGTGCAAGAATTGCTAGGTCATTCAGATCTAGCTACAACTCAGATCTATACACACGTCAGTAGAGAACGCATCCGAACTGTGTTCGAGTCCTCCCACCCGAGGGCATAGAGCATGGTCCAACCTTGGGAACCACGTGCGAACTAGCGAGCCCTCAGATATCGAGCTTCAAGAGCTTTGGTCAAACTACAAAGCTCACGCGACCGACAAGGCGCGAGATGTGCTCATCGTGCACTATTCGCCGCTCGTAAAATACGTTGCGGGTCGAGTGGCCGCTGGCCTTCCGCAGAACGTTGAGCAGACCGACCTAGTCAGCTACGGAATGTTTGGGCTGATCGATGCAATCGACAAGTTCGAACCAGAGCGCGGTTTCAAGTTCGAGACCTACGCCATCGCACGCATTAAAGGCGCGATCCTTGACGAGTTGCGCTCAATTGACTGGGTACCAAGATCAGTCCGAGCCAAGGCCCGACAGATCGAGACTGCCTACGCCAAAATTGAGGCAAAGCACCATCGTCCGCCATCAGATGAAGAGCTGATGGAAGAACTCGACTGGACTGACGCCGAGTTGCAGAAAGCTTTGATGCAGATCTCTCATGTGGGTCTTGCGGCACTCGATGAGATTCTGTCGATCGGAGGAGACGGAGGAGACTCCATCACCCTCGGCGACACGATTGCTGATACTTCCTCGCATGGCCCGATGGGCGCATTCGAGATTGCCGAGACACGCCAGATGCTCGCTCAGGCAATCAACGGCTTACCAGAGCGCGAAAAGCTCGTTCTCACCCTGTATTACTACGAGAATCTGACTCTGCAAGAGATTGGCCGGGTACTCGGTGTGACTGAGTCACGTGTCTGCCAGATTCACACCAAGTCAGTGCTGCACTTGAGGGCAAGATTCTCTGCCCTCGAGCACGAGCCTGCATAGTTCGCAGCTTCAGCAGTCCTCGCGGCATCCGCCGTCGCTTCCCCCATTTCCAAAAGGCTCGCAGCTGAGTGAGCCGGATGTAGGAACTCGACATGGCCGCTCACATCAGGCTCGCTGCATGTGTGGTGTTATCAGGCTTTCTGATTTTTTCTACGCTTGGGGCGACCGCTTCTGCAGCCTCAGACCCGGCGAGCAGCAACGGGATGGACCAACCTGCAGTGTTTGGTCCGCCAATTCCTGGTATCTACCGCCGGCCCGTGGAGCGTTCAGTGAGCGACCCATTTCGCATGGAGAACGGTCCATACGGGGCTGGTAATTTTGGCCTTGACTACGCAACATCTCCAGGCGACCCGGTAGCTGCTATCGGATCAGGAATCGTCACCTTTGCAGGATCAGTAGCTGGTCGAATTGCTGTGACCGTGCAGCACCCCGACGGCCGAAGATCAAGCTTGACCGGGCTGAGTTCATTAGAAGTCCAGGCGCAACAGATCGTTGTTCGGGGTCAGTTTCTTGGCCGAGCACAGCGTGGGCTGCAACTTGGCATGAGAGAAGGGGATCGCTACGTAGACCCTGCGCTGTTCCTTGCAGTGATTCAAAGACGGGCACGACTTGTGCCGAGATAGCTGCGATCTCGGCAAAGATTCGTTTGCAGGTACAGCTTTGGAACTGAGGCACCATGCCTGACTACACTCAGTACCGCTCCGCAGGAGCACAGACCTGCCCACTCGCTGCCACCTTGGCAATGATGGTGATTGTTTACCCGGAACAACCTCGGTCGTTCGCCCCCTAGTGGGCGAGTGTCGTTCTCGGGTTCGACCAACCGAGGAGAAGGAGAAGACCGTGACACCAGTAGTCACTATGAAACAGCTCTTAGATGCC
>CAEZSF010000036.1_pt1 | contig 11099 bp, 9 predicted proteins | sample 7263891 | NCBI WGS metagenome assembly CAEZSF01 (sample SAMEA6813767, study PRJEB35770) | uncultured Actinomycetes bacterium | biome: Freshwater; feature: Freshwater reservoir; material: water | place: Czech Republic | collected 2017-04-14 | depth 0.5m m
AATCAGAGGACACATGTCAACAAGGTCGACTACCCGCGCATCCGAGGTGCTCGACGCGCTGGTCCGAGAACCAGCACGCCGGCCGATGTATCGACGCTCTCGCTCCGGCGGATCGAGGGCCAACGAGTGGCCGGGGCAAGTAACTGAGGACCGGCAAGAGGCATTCGCTTCTCTCGCACAGTCCGGGAGTTCAGCTTCTCCTTCTGCAACTCGGATTCTGCCGACTCAGCAGTTCTCCGAGCGTTTGCCGTCGCGCTTAGCGAGCCGCTTACCGCAGTGGATGGCCCCCATTGATGCACGAAAACTTGCTGCCGGTCTAGCAGTCATCGCCCTTGTCGTACTTGGCCTTGGCTGGAACTCGATGAGACGGCCGGGTTCTTTAGATGACCGCCTTCCCATTGCTAGCAGTGCTTCTGGCGCCCAGGCTTCTGGCGGTCAGGCTTCTGGCGCAACCTCGCAATCAGATTCAGGCGCAGCGGGGGGCGTTTCGAGCGCCTCCCCCACTGGAGTTGCGCCAACGCAGGCTGCAAGTGCGGCCTCTGCGTCAGGGCCTGTCTTTGTACATGTTGCGGGTGCAGTTCTGTCGGCCGGGGTGGTGGAGCTTCCAGCAGGGTCTCGAGTGGTGGACGCTGTTGCCGCAGCCGGGGGACTTCGCCCGGATGCCGATTCCAATCGGGTGAATCTTGCCGCCACGCTGCTCGATGGTTCACAGGTGATGGTTCCAGCAGTTGGGCAATCGAACCCAGTGCAAGTTCCCGTGCTGCAAGGTTCTGGAGCAACAGAAAGTTCGCCTACTAGTGGATCAGCACCTGTTGCAGGCGCTGGGCCCGTCGACTTAAACACCGCAACGCTCGAACAACTCGAATCCCTGCCCGGCGTCGGACCCGCTACTGCACAGGCGATCCTCTCTTTCAGAGAAAAAGAGGGCAGATTCGATTCGGTCGAGTCACTTCTAGATGTGCGCGGTATCGGCGATGCCAAGTTCGAGGCTCTCCGTGAACTCGTCACCGTTTGACGTCGCCGTGCTGTCGTGACTGACCGGTGGATGGCAATAACCGCGGGGTTGATCTGCGTTGCGGCATATTTCTCTCCGCAGGTTGCGCTCGTGGTGGCTGCTTCTGTGTTCTTCCTCGGCCTCATCCTGCGTCAGCCACTGCTGCTCTCGCTTGGGGTCATATTGATCGTCTGTAGCCGCGGTAGCTCTTCACTAGAAGCGCTGCGAACACCTCTCCCACCTCAGGTAAGTGGAGTCGCCCAACTCGTGAGTGATCCCGAGCAACAGGTGTTTGGGACTCAACTCATCCTCAGCATCGATGGCCGACGCTATTTGGCGAGTGTGCCCATGGAAGATTCGTCTCAAGTTCGAGCACTCATGATGGGTGAGCATCTTTGGATAGCGGGCCGAGCCACTGAGCTACATGGTGCACCCGAGGGTTGGACCAAGGCCCGCCACCTTGCCGGACGACTCCAGCTCAGCACAGTGAGTTCAGCGAGCACAGTGAGTTCTGCAAGCACAGTGAGTTCTGCAAGCACAGCCGGTTCTGCGAGCACAGCTGTGTGGTACCGGCTTGCAAACGCAATCCATCGAACACTTACTGCAGGGGCAGATTCGTTCGCTCCTGAGCAGCGATTCCTGTATTTGGGCTTAGTGATGGGGGATGATCGGGGCCAATCAGAGCTCATGAGGTTTCGCTTTCAAGCCTCAGGCCTGAGCCATTTGCTTGCAGTCTCTGGGCAGAACGTTTCCTTCCTTCTTGCCGTTGCAGCACCAGTTTTGCGGCAACTGTCGCAGCGAGCTCAGGTGGTCGCTGGTGGACTTCTACTCGTGGTGTTTGCGCTGGTGACTCGAGGAGAGCCCTCGGTGTTGCGCGCTGCAGTCATGGCCGCAATAGCGTTGGCCTCTGTTGCAAGTGGCCGCGTTGCAAGCGGCATTCGGATTCTGTCAATGACGATCATTGTGTTGGTTCTTGCAGATCCTCTTTTGGTTCACTCCATAGGGTTTCAGCTCTCGATCTGTGCCACTGCTGGACTGTTGTTGATGGCCAGACCACTCGCAGAGCGACTACCGGGGCCGGCTTGGTTGCGCCTACCTCTCGCGGTGACCTTGGTAGCTCAAGTGGCAACAGCACCTGTTCTTATTGCGCTTGCCGGTGGGATTCCCGCCGCTGCTACTCCAGCTAATTTGCTGGCAGTGCCCGTAGCGGGATTGGTCATGATGCTCGGAGTTACAGTCGGTTTGTTAGCAGGCCTGCTCCGCAACCCTGTTGCTGAGGTTCTGCAGATTCCCTCTGAACTGCTGGTCCGTTGGATCGAATGGGTGGCAACCAAGGGCTCGCAGTCCCCGCTACCCCTGCTGCGGCCGGTTCAGTTGCTGCTGTTAGGTGTAGCGGTGCTGATACTTCTGATGCGTGACAGTCAGAGACTCAGGGATTGTGCAGCCCCGGATGTTGCCAAGCAAGGCCTGAAAATTTTGGCCAGCTGCGCCTCGATGCTGCTCCTGGTTCTGGCGGTTCGACCAGTGAGTGCCGAAGTCGGAACGACTGCACTCACAGATGCTGCCACTCTGTGGGTCGGCGACTGTGGCGGGAAAGTTCTTGTGCTTGGCTCTGTTGCAAATAGCGGCGATCTGCTCGAATCATTGTGGGCGGCAGGAATACGGGACCTAGATATTGTTCTGGTCCAGCCCGGAAGTCGGGCGGTTGGCGCAGCGCTAGAAGTGACTCAGCAGTTTCACCCACGTCGAGTTCTGTCCATTGCCGAACGTAGCCCTCCGGGAATGAGTCCCATCGGAGCTTCCACCTGGACCGTGGGAGGGGTGCAAGTTTCAACTGCGCTCAGCTCTACCAAGAAACATTCCACGTCTCTGGAGCCGCGAGTAGCTCTCTTGGGCAGCGCGTGTAGCGTCTGATCCATGATTCTCGAGCTGGGAGCCGACTACTCCTTCGACATCACCTATCGCGCCCTTGTCATGGGAATCCTCAATCGGACGCCCGACTCGTTCTTTGACGGGGGGCAGTACTTCGATTTTGATGGCTTTCTACGCAAGGCTGATGGCCTTGTTCAAGACGGAGCCGATTTTCTTGATGTGGGCGGAGTCAAAGCCGGCCCCGGTCCCGAGGTTTCTACAGAAGAAGAGCTTGACCGAGTGGTGCCTGCAATCGAGGCTCTTCGCTCACGTTTTGATCTGCCGATTTCAGTAGATACTTGGAACCCGCAGGTTCTGCGCGAGTCGCTGTCGGCTGGAGCTTCAGTAGGTAACGACATTTCGGGGTTTTCTCACCCTGACTACCTATCCATATGTGCCGAGTTCAATGCCAGCGTTGTGGCAACGCATATTCGCCTTGGTCCACGTATTCCAGACCCCGAGCCTGTCTATGAAAATTTGCAGCTCGAGGTTCGAGGATTTCTCGAGGGGCGTGCGCAAGCGGCGAGAGCGGCGGGTATCCCGCATCAGCGGATCATGGTCGATGACGGTATGGATTTAGGCAAGACAGAGCAGCAGTCTCTTGAGCTTCTTCGGTCCTCCGAGAACCTTGCGGCTCTGGGCTATGCGACCTTTCTGTCGGCTTCAAATAAGCGGTTTTTGGGAGCTCTGCTCGGCACAGAGGTAACGGACCGCCGCCAAGCGAGTCACGCTGCGCATGCACTCGGTATCGCCAAAGGGTGTCGCGTGCTGCGTGCTCACGATGTTGTCGGTGCACGCAGAACAGCCGACATCTTGGCGGCACTGATGCAAGCCAAAGCAGAGCGCTCAGACCCAACTGAGCACCAAGTGCTGCGAGTCTCCTGATGCCTCCACCGGTAGCTGTGAACTCGCCGTTGTACTTACTCAAGGGCAGCGACGAGGTCCTGCTCGGCACTGCCTCGAGCGAACTGATTGATCGCTTAATCGGTTCAGGCGATCGCACCGAGTTGCTCGATACCTTTAGCGGTGACGACTACCTCATGAGCCAGGTCATTATGGCGGCTACGACCATGTCGATGTTTGGGGCTCGAGTGGTTGTCGCTCGAAACTGCGCAAGATTCTCGACCGATGAACTAGCACCGGTGCTGGCCTATCTAGAAAATCCTGCCCCAGAATCAACGGTGGTACTGATCTGGGAAAAGGCAGTTGCTCCTGGTACTCGCACCTCGCCACTTCCAAAGAAACTCAGCCAAGCAATCAAGGATGCAGGCGGCGAGATTCACGATTGTGGGTTGCCGGGGGGCAAGGGTCGCGCCATGTGGGTCGACGATCAGCTTGATGCGTCTGCGGTGCGTTTGACCAGCGCAGCAAAGAGGGTCCTCGTAGACCAACTCGGTGAAGACCTCAGTCGCCTGGCCGGCATATTGACTGTGCTTGAAGCCACCTTTGGCACCGAAGAGATCGGTCCCGAAGAACTTGAGCCCTATCTGGGTAACGCTGGCGCAGTGCCTCCATGGGAACTCACCGATGCAATTGATGGAGGCCGGGTTGCAGAGGCTGTTGAGAAACTCCAGCGGGTGCTTGCTGGGGGCGACCGCCACCCGCTGCAAGTCATGGTGACCTTGCATACCCACGTTGAGCGGATGTTGCGTCTTGACGGAAGTGGCGTTCGAGATGAGAAACAGGCGGCCGCTCTGCTTGGCATGAAAGGCTCGACCTTCCCCGCAAAGAAGGCTCTCGCTCAGAGCCGGAAGCTTGGTTCGGCCAAGCTGTCAAGGTCTATCAAGCTTGTCGCAGCAGCCGATGTCGACCTTCGCGGTCGAACAGATCAATCAGGACAGCTATTACTAGAAACGCTCGTCGCCCGGCTCGCAGCACTGTCGGGTTCAACGAAGGCTCGCCGTTAGCTCCAACCCATGACCGACAGGTTTGGCCGAGCTAACGAGAAGTCTGCAGATCAGCTAGCGACTGACTCTGCACGGGTGCGAGTCAAACGTGACTTGCGGCGTGCCGCAGCATTCTTGTGAAACACGCCTTTGGAGGTCGCCTTATCGATTGCGCGGACTGCAACCTTGGTCAACTCTTCGGCATTCTCGGCGCCCTCGGCAATGGCCAACTCAGCGTGCTTGACGCGAGTCTTGACCTCGGAGCGAACAGCCTTATTGCGCTCGCGCGCTGCTTCGTTGGTGCGGTTACGTTTGATCTGGCTTTTGATGTTCGCCATGAGGAGCTGTCTCTATTCGATTCTCTAGTGAGGGTGTACCTGCAACGAAGGATCTGTTGCAGTCCCAAGTGGGCAGCAGGACCAGCCATTCGGGAACCTGTAGAGGATAGCCACCTGAAGCGCCCGAGTCATCTTCGGCAGAAGGAAACTCTTGCTGGGATGCAGAAGATGTGCTCAGACGCGGCCAGAATAGTAGGACCGTGACTGATCTTCCCCGCCTTCGAAACATCTCGATCATTGCTCATATCGACCATGGCAAGTCCACGCTGGCTGACCGCATGCTCGAAATATGCGGTGCTGTAGACCCCAGAGACATGCGGGCTCAGTACTTAGATTCAATGGATATCGAGCGTGAACGGGGCATCACGATCAAGCTTCAATCCGTGCGACTCGAACACAACGACCACGTCATCAACCTGATTGACACCCCAGGCCACGTTGACTTTGGCTACGAGGTTTCTCGATCGCTTGCTGCCTGCGAGGGCGTCATTTTGGTGGTGGACGCTTCGCAGGGTATCGAGGCCCAGACACTTGCTAATTGCTATCTCGCTCTAGAGAACGACCTAGAGATTGTGGCAGTGCTCAACAAAATCGATCTACCAGCAGCTGATCCCGATACCTATGCCGCAGAGATTGAACAGGTGTTAGGTATCCCTGCTGATGAAATCTTGCGGATCTCTGCCAAGACCGGCGAGGGCGTCAAGGAACTTCTTGACGCAGTGGTCGATCGTATTCCTGCGCCTCAAGGCGATGCTGACGCCCCATTACAGGGTCTAATTTTCGACTCGCACTTCGATCAGTACCGAGGTGTGGTGAGTTCAATCAGGGTGATGAACGGCAGACTCAAGACGCACGCGAAGCTTCGATTTATGCAGGCGGGTTCAACTTATGAGGCGCTTGAGGTTGGAGTGCGAACCCCCGAGAACGATCCAGTCGCTGAACTCGGCCCTGGTGAGGTTGGCTATCTCATTGCCGGGATCAAAGACGTTGGAGAAGCCCGCTCGGGCGAGACGGTAACCGAGGCTGCACGTCAGGCCGCTGCACCACTTGATGGTTATCAAGATCCCAAGCCAATGGTCTTTTGTGGGCTGTACCCCGTAGAGGGTGACGAGTTTGAAGACCTGCGCGAGTCCCTCGAGAAGCTTCGCCTCAACGACAGTTCCTTTACGTACGAACCAGAAACCTCTGGTGCGCTTGGCTTTGGTTTTCGATGCGGGTTTCTCGGACTTCTGCACATGGAGATTGTGCGCGAACGCCTTGAGCGCGAGTACGACTTGAACCTGATTGCAACGGCGCCCTCAGTTGAGTATCGAGTGCTCCGAACAGACGGTGTTGAAATCGCCATCGATAACCCGGCCGACTTACCGGACCCATCCTCGATTCAGAAGGTGCTCGAGCCTTATCTGAAGGTGACCATCATTACGCCCTCGGGTTTTACCGGCACGATTATGGATCTGTGCCAAACCCGGCGCGGAGAGATGGTCAAGATGGAGTACTTGTCACCAGAACGTCTCGAGATTCAATACCGCATGCCGCTTGGTGAAGTGGTAACTGACTTCTTTGATCAGATGAAGAGTCGCTCCCAAGGCTATGCCAGCTTGGATTACGAGCCGATCGGTTACGAGCCAGGAGACCTTGTCAAGGTGGACATCCTGATTGCAGGTGAGCCAATCGACGCGTTTAGCTCGATCATTCACCGCTCGAAGTCCTATGACTACGGCAAGAAGATGGCCGACAAGCTAAAAGAACTCATCCCGCGGCAGCAGTTTGATGTTCCGATTCAGGCAGCAATCGGTTCCAAGATTCTGAGCAGGCAAACCATCAAGGCCTACCGCAAAGACGTGACGGCCAAGTTGTACGGCGGCGACGTGTCGAGAAAGCGCAAACTGTTAGAGAAACAGAAGAAGGGCAAGAAGCGGATGAAGAGCCTTGGTCGGGTAGAGGTGCCCTCCGAAGCCTTTACTTCTGCGCTTCAGCTTGAAGACTGACGACCCGCGATCTCGGTTCGGTGCTGGCACTCGCGTAGACTGACTGCCAATGCTTGACGACCGAAAGTCCGCGATCCTGCGTGCAGTGGTTCAGCAGTACATCGAGACGGCCCAACCAGTGGGTTCGTCAACGGTGTCTGCTCGCACTGAGGTGGCAGTGTCTTCGGCGACGGTTCGAAATGACATGACTCAGCTCGAGCGTGAGGGCTATTTGGTGCAGCCCCATACCAGTGCCGGCCGGATCCCTACCGAGAAGGGGTACCGGTTCTTCGTTGACACACTGACAGGCACGGGTTCTATGAGCCCAACCAACGCTCGCTTGGTCCGAGATTTCTTTGCCACAACTCATGGGGAACTCGAGCAGATGCTCGCCGAAACCAGCCGCCTGCTCTCGGATGTAACTGGAACAGCCGCAGTAGTTGTAGGTGAGGCCAATGAGGTGTCAACGGTTCGCTCCGTGCAACTCGTCGACTTGTCGCCTCGCACCGTTTTGGCGGTGATGGTCATGAGTAACGGTGCCATCGTCAAACGCACGATGGAGCTGGAAGATGATGTCACCTCGTCTGAACTTGGTGCTGCTCAAGCCATGGTCAATGAGACTTTGGTTGGTTCATCACTTCAAGCTGCACGGCCAACGCTTGCTAGTGCACAACAAGTTGGGGCGGCACTCGCAACAAGTGCAGTTGCTGCGCTCCGAGAGGCCGCCGAGGCCGAGGGTCAGCACATGTTTGTTGACGGCCGGTCGCGTATTGCCGGCTCGTTTGATGCGCGTGAAACTATCGAGGCCGTGCTCGGAATTTTGGAGCAGCAGTTTGTGGTGGTGAGCTTGCTGAAGGAGCTCGTAGATGGCGGGCTTGCTGTCTCGATTGGCTCGGAAAGTGGCGTTGCACCGCTAGCTGATTGTTCACTAGTAGTCGCCCCCTATCAGGTGGGCGGAGAATCTGTTGGAGCCATTGCAGTGCTAGGCCCCACTCGAATGAACTACCCCGAGACTCTCTCGGCCGTGGCGTTAGTGAGCCAGCGGTTGAGTCGTCTACTAACTGAAGGTTAAGTGTGGCTGATCTATACGAAATTCTTGGAGTGGGTCGCGATGCCACCCCCGAAGAGATCAAAAAGTCCTATCGAAGTTTGGCGCGTGAGTCTCACCCCGACGCCAACCCTGATGACCCAGACGCGGAAACCCGATTCAAAGAACTTTCAGCCGCCTATGAGGTGTTGTCTGACCCAGCCAAGCGCGATCGTTATGACCGCTATGGAAGCTCAAATGGCTTCGATATGTCGGATCCCTTCGGTAGTGGTGCCGGAGGACTAGGTGATCTCTTTGATTCCTTCTTTGGGGGCAATAACCCCTTTGGAGGTGGCGGCGGTGGCCGCAGCCGCGGGCCTGCAGGGCCGCCACCGGGAGAAGACCTTGATGTGCAGACAGTGCTCGAGTTCACCGACGCAGTCTTTGGTTGCCAATGCGACGTGACCATCCGAACAGCTGTGTCCTGCGAGGAATGCAGCTCTACTGGGGCCGCGCCTGGCAGTTCGGCCGTTCAATGCAGCGACTGCGGTGGCTCTGGCGAGGTTCGGGTTGTTCGGCAGACCGTGCTCGGGCAGATTGTCTCTGCTTCGGTATGTCGTCGCTGCGGCGGCCAAGGCCAAGTCATCGCGTCGCCGTGTCAGGTCTGTGGTGGTGCTGGGCGTCTCATCGAAGAGAAGACCTACACCGTGGATGTTCCTGCTGGAGTAGATGAGGGCTCCACGCTGCGACTGACTGGCCGTGGGGCAGTTGGCATGCGCGGTGGTCCTGCGGGTGATTTGTACGTGCGCTTGCGGGTCAAGCCGCATGAGCGCTTTGTGCGCCATGGCGACGACCTTGTTGAAGAGTTAGATATCTCCATGGTGCAGGCAACGCTTGGAGCGAATATCACGCTAGAAACTCTTGACGGTGAAGAAGAGCTCGTCGTGCCTCGGGGAACTCAAGTCGGCAAGGTGTTCAAGGTCAAGGGCCGCGGCGTGCCGCGTCTGCATGGGAACGGCCGAGGCGACCTTCTTGTCCGAGTGGGTATCGAGATTCCGCGCAAGCTTGAACTTGAAGAGGAAGACCTGCTCCGCCGCTTCGCAGAGGTGCGCGGCGAGGAAGTCGCTGCTGCAGACGAAGGGTTCTTTAGCCGGTTCAAGACCGCATTTAAGAATTAGGGCCGGCCATGGAGCCACAAGAAGGACTCACCCCATGGCGGTCGGCCTCTGCGCAGGTTCTGGTGAGCAACTTGGATTCTCTGGAACTCGAGCCTGATGATCTCCATCATCTTCAGCGCGTGCTCAGGCTGCGCGAAGGTGACGAGGTGTGTGCCACGAATGGTCAGGGTGGTTGGCAATCCTGCGCCTTTTTAGGAACTCAGCAGCTTGAGCCCCTAGCTGAGCAACATCAAGAGCTTCCACCTAAGTATCTGGTGACTGTCGGGTTTGCGGTGGTCAAAGGGGAGCGGCCCGAGCTGATTGTGCAAAAACTCACTGAGCTTGGGGTAGACCGGATCTGGCCGTTTACGGCGCAGCGATCTGTGGTGCGCTGGGATGACGAGCGAGCGAGGAAGCACCTTGAACGCTTGCGGCGAGTTGCGCGTGAGTCCTGCGCTCAGAGCCGCAGGCTATGGATGCCAGCAGTTGGCTACCCAAGTGACTCCAGTCAGGTGGACTCTACAACGGGTCTTGCGCGCTTTGATCAGGTGCATCGCAGCGGCGCGGTACTTGCGAATATGGGCGGTCGCCCACTGCAGCAAGAGGACAGGATCGTGTTGATTGGCCCCGAGGGAGGCTGGGACAACGCGGAGGCGGAGGGAGCAACCAGCGTGGGATTGGCCGAAAATGTGCTGCGCGCCGAGACGGCGGCAATTACTGCTGGTGTTCTTCTCACCGCCCTGCGTGCTGGCTTTACGAGTGAAAATCTGAGATAATCACTCTGTGCGTTTTATTAGGCAAGTTTTAGCTTCCTTGACTAGTAGTTGTTACGCAGAGTGAGCAGGTCGGCAGGGGAGCAATTCAGCAGTGAAGCAATGGAGCAGTTCAACAGATGCGGGAGATGAAATGTTGAATGAAGACAGTGCGGGCGAAGATGCCATGCGAGATGAGTACGGTAAGGCGGTAGGTGAGCGGCTTCGTCATATTCGTCGGCAGAAGCGGTTGTCGCTCCAAGAGGTTGAGGCCGTCTCGGCTCAGGAATTTAAAGCGAGTGTGCTCGGCGCGTATGAGCGCGGCGAGCGAGCTATCTCGGTGCCACGCCTGCAACGACTTGCCCAGTTCTACAAGGTGCCGGTTGATCAGTTGCTGCCATCGCCCGAAGGGGAAGCCGAAGAAGATGATGCCCTTCGCCGTATTGCCGATAATGGCGGCGCCAAGATTGACCTGACGCGCCTAGAGCAGATGAACGACACCGAATCTCAGATGCTGTCTCGGTATCTGCGCATGATTCAGGTTCAGCGCCAAGACTTTAACGGCCGAGTACTGACGATTCGCCGAGACGACATCAAGGCAATTGCGTGCATCCTCGGTGTCAGCGAAGTAACCGCAGATCTACGCCTTGATGAGATGGGCCTTCGTCTCGGTTGATGCCGCTCGTGGCTCAGAAGCGCAGCTCCTGCTCTTCAGCTAGCTGCGGGAAGCTGAAATACTTGCCCCACCATGATGAGCCCTGGGTTCTCGGGGTGCATCAGAGCTGATCTGTTGAGTTGGATCAGTTCTGCTGAGTATCGAGCAATTTGCGCGGCAGTTGGCTCGGTGCCGTAGCGCAGGGTGAGTAGTTGCTCTGAGATACCCCAGAAGTGGTCTCCAGCGACCACGGTGTAGAGATCTGGTGTTTGGGCTGTAGGTGGTTGGGCGGGCTGTGGCCCTGTGGCTGGCTGTGGCTCAGTTACCGGGTCTGGCTGTGGTGCTGGGGGTTGCTGTGGTGTTGGGGGTTGCTGTGGTGTTGGGGGTTGCTGTGGTGTTGGGGATTGCTGTG
>CAEZSF010000043.1_pt1 | contig 10480 bp, 8 predicted proteins | sample 7263891 | NCBI WGS metagenome assembly CAEZSF01 (sample SAMEA6813767, study PRJEB35770) | uncultured Actinomycetes bacterium | biome: Freshwater; feature: Freshwater reservoir; material: water | place: Czech Republic | collected 2017-04-14 | depth 0.5m m
AACAATCCGAGGGTGCCATCAAACTTGTGGCATTGGGCGCTCCGCTAGCCGCGGCCGCTATGGGCATCTTGTTGATGCTCAACTTCGATTACGGCGATTCAGAAAACCTGCAGTTCATGGTCAACAAGAACTGGATTGAGCTGATTAACAGCAACTTTATTCTGGGCCTTGATGGGCTCTCCTTGCCGCTGTTAGCACTCACCTTGTTCATTGTTCCGCTGGTCGTGATTTACAGCTGGCAGCATGTGCCAAACCCTGGCAACCCCAAAGCCTTCTTCACGCTCATGCTGATTCTTGAAACAGCCATGATTGGGTCGTTCCTTGCTCAGGACCTGATTCTGTTCTTCGTGTTCTTCGAGGTCACGCTGCTGCCGATGTACTTCCTCATCGGAGTCTGGGGTGGCGAGCAACGCCGCTACGCCTCGATCAAGTTCTTCTTGTACACGCTGTTTGGCTCAGCTTTTATGATCGTGGCTTTCGTAGCGCTGTACTTCCTAGCGAAGGCTCCTACTGGAATCGCACTTGAACAATTGCGAGCCTTGGGCGGAAGTTACGCCGATATGCAAGCGGGGGATCCACTCCACAGCTTTGGTATGCAGGCGCTCACCTATTCGGGTGCCGCAGGCATTGCCAAGACCACTGCGATTGTCATCTTTGGTGGAATGTTCTTGGGCTTCGGTATCAAGGTGCCGATGTTCCCGTTCCATACCTGGTTGCCAGACGCTCACACCCAGGCCCCCACGCAGGGCTCGGTCATCCTGGCTGCGGTCTTGCTCAAGTTGGGTACCTACGGATTCATCCGAATTGCAATTCCAATCCTTCCAGTTGCCGCTCGAGCATGGGCCCCAATCATTGGCATCTTGGCCGTGATCGGCATTATCTACGGTGCGCTTGGATGTCTGGCCCAGACAGATATGAAGCGGCTCATTGCATTCTCCTCGGTGTCGCATATGGGCTACACCATGTTGGGAATCTCTACCCTGACAGCCTTTGGTTTGAACGCCGCTGTGTTCGGCATGGTGGCTCACGGTTTGATCACTGGGCTGTTGTTCTTTGTGGCTGGCTCGGTGAAAGAGCGTTACCACACGCTCGATATCAAGCGACTGGGCGGGCTGCTCATCTCGGCGCCCAAGATGGGCTGGATTCTAGGTTTCGCCACCATGGCTTCACTTGGGCTTCCAGGTCTGGCCGGCTTCTGGGGCGAGTTCCCAGCAATCCTGTCGGCCTATGACCCCGCCGTTGGCTTGAACGTGGCACTGTTCCGCACGCTCATGGTGTTGGCTGCAGTGGGCACGGTGCTGGCTGCTGGTTACCTGCTCTGGCTCTATCAGCGCACTGCGTTTGGGACTCCTAGTGAAGAGTTTGCAAATGATCCCAACATCACCGACGTGAACAAGTTTGAGTGGATGGCGTGGTCGCCCATTCTTGCGGGCATCGTGATCCTTGGATTCTTCCCAGGCCTCATCTTCAATGTTGCTGGCCCCGCTGTTGAGGTCATTGCCAGAACGGTCGGGGGCTGATCCTCAGTGATCGCCACACTCCTGCAGCTCCTTCCAGAAGCGGACTTTGTTTCGCCCACCATTGACTGGCATGCCATCGCGCCCGAGATGGTGATTCTGGTTGGGAGTCTGGTGCTCATCCTGCTTGATTCGGTCAAGCTAGAGAAGGCCAAACCGTTCATGCCCACTCTGGCGAGTCTGGTGTTGCTCGGAGCCCTGATTCCGGTGATCACGCTGGCCGTGGATGGCAGTACCAGGGTGCTCTTTGGTGGTTCCTACGTCGTTGACTCCATGTCGTTGGTGCTCAAGGCGCTGTTCTTGGTCTCGGCCTACATAGTTGTGCTGATGTCGACGAACTATGTGGCAGACGGCGACTACTGGGAGAGCGAGTATTACTCGCTCATTGTTGCTGCGGTCTTGGGCATGCTCGTGATGTGCTCGGCTCGCGATCTGATCATGATCTTTGTGGCGCTCGAACTACTTTCCATCCCGGCGTACATGCTCGCTGCTTGGCGCAAGGGTGACGAAAAGTCGAACGAGGCTGGACTGAAGTACTACCTGATGGGTGTATTCGCCTCAGCAGTGCTGCTCTACGGCATGTCTCTTATCTACGGGGTTGGGCGCTCCACTCGCCTAGACGTGATTGCCGGCAACCTCATGCGCATCGGTGATGGCCGAGGCGCCCCGATTGTTACCTTGGCGATGATCTTTGTGATCATCGGCTTTGCTTTCAAGGTTTCGGCAGTGCCCTTCCATACCTGGGCTCCAGATACCTATGAGGGTGCGCCCACTCCAGTAACAGCGTTCTTGGCGGTTGCGTCAAAGACTGCCGGATTTGTTGCGCTCATCCAGATCGTCTTTTACTGCTTCGCTGCACGTCCCGACATTATCCAGCCGGTGTTTGCAGTACTTGCAATTCTCTCGATGACGGTGGGCAACCTGATTGCGCTCAAGCAGACCAATGTGGTTCGCATGTTGGCTTACTCGGGTATTGCGCAGGCTGGGTTTATGTTGGCTCCATTCGCTGTGATCGAAACAAACCGTGAGCAGGCATTGTCCTCAATCGTGATTTATCTGGTGATCTATGCGGCGATGAACTTGGGAGCTTTCGCCGTCATCATCGCAATCTCTCGCAAGACTCGCTCGGCCGAGATCACATCTCTTGGCGGACTCTTCAGCTACATGCCTGGTTTGACGGTAGCGATGACCATCTTCTTGGCTTCACTCGCAGGTATCCCGCCTTTCGGTGGCTGGTATGCCAAGTTCGGCATCTGGCAGGCGCTCATTGGGGGCAACACTGCCCTTGGCTACGCACTGGCGATCATCATGGCCATCAACACCGTTGTGGCCGCCTACTACTACCTGAATGTGGCTAAGACCATGTGGTTTGATGAAGCCCCAGATGGAGACACCACCCCAGTCAAGATTCCGTTCAGCTTGATCGGTGCAATGGGAATCACAGTGGTTGCAACCGTTCTGTTCGGCGTGTTGCCAGGGCTCCTCACCAACATCAGCGATTTCACACCCATAGCTGCAGCACTCGGCCGCTAAGGCGCGCACATGGTCGAACAGGCCAAGTCGCTTGCCGAGGAACTCAGCGAACTGATTTCTCGAAACGGCTCGATTCGCTTTGATGAGTACATGGAGCTTGCGCTGTATCACCGAGCTGATGGGTTCTTTTCTAGCTCTGGGGGAGCTGGTCGCTCTGGGGCCGACTTCCTGACTAGTCCAGAGGTCGGCCCGCTCTTTGGAGCCGTCCTGGCGAATTTTTTGGATGCTCGATGGCAGGAGCTTGGCTGCCCCGATCCGTTTGTTGTCATTGAAGCTGCAGCTGGTCGAGGTGCGCTTGCTCTTGCCGTGCGCGCCGCTGAGCCGGCATGCGCAGCTGCGCTGCGTTACGTGTTGGTGGAGCGCTCGGAATCGCTTCGACAACGCCAACACGAGCATCTGCCTTTGGTGCAGCCCTCGGAGGTTCTTGGGCCAGTGGCAGGCGAAGATTCAGACCTTGTTGCAGTTGATCAGCACGCTGGGCCGCTGTTTTGCTCCCTTGGTGATCTGCCAGCAGAGTCCGTGGTCGGGGTAGTTCTTGCGAACGAGCTTCTAGATAATTTGCCCGTTCGAATTTTGCAGCGAGGTCAGACTTCTTGGTTAGAACTTCGAGTCACACTCGAAGCTGAAGCGTTCGTTGAGCTGCTTGTTCCGGCTGATCTGGCGGCCTCTCGGCTTGCAGATGAACTCCTGCCGCAGGCCGCACCGGGGGTTCGAATTCCGCTGCAGTCCGCCGCAGGTGAGTGGCTCTATCAGGCTCAGTTGCTCATCCGGGAAGGTTCTGTAGTGGTCATCGATTACTGCGCCCATTCTGAGGCGCTGTCTGAACGCCCTCAGGTTGAGTGGTTGCGCACCTATCGATCACAAGAACGCGGTCAGCATCCGCTCAAGTTTCCGGGCAGCCAAGACATCACCTGTGAAGTTGCTGTTGATCAACTCGAACGAGTTGCGCCTCTTACGGTCAGTTCGACTCAGGCGGAGTGGTTGACGCGATGGGGGATTGAAGGCCTCGTCAGCGAGGGGCGTCAGATCTGGAGTGAAGGTGCCAGCGAGGGCAGCCTTGCCGCAGTTCGCGGTCGTAGCCGTGTTATCGAGGCCGAAGCATTGCTTGACCGGGCAGGTCTCGGGGCATTTCAGGTGCTGGAATGGCACCTAGGGTAAGGGCTCATCTGAACTTCGCAACATGACAGGACCAGAGATGAACATAGAGGTTGCCAAGCAAAATCTCTCGCAAGTACGCGTCGAGCTACATGAGAGCCTGCCCCTCGAAGATGGCCAAGCCCGCCTGCGGGTCAGGGCCTTTGCACTGTCATCAAACAACATCACCTATGCCGTATTCGGAGACATGTTGAGCTACTGGCAGTTCTTTCCAGTGGCCGAGGCTGACGCTGCAGACTGGGGTCGCATACCCGTTTGGGGGTTTGGCGAAGTAGTAGAGAGCAGGTCAGTAGATGCAGAGGTGGGTGAACTCCTCTACGGCTACCTTCCGATGTCTGCTGAGTTGGTCATCCAGCCAGGGCGAGCAGACGCTCGTGGGCTTACTGACACCTCCCCGCACCGTGCAGGGCTGCCCTCTGCCTACAGTCGATACACTCGATCTGCTGCTGATCCGCTCTACCGAGCAGACTGGGAGAAGCAGCAGATGTTGTTGTACCCCCTGTTCTTTACGGCCTTTTTGATTGATGACTTTCTTCTTGATCAGAGTGACTTTGGTGCTCAACAGGTGGTCATTTCTAGTGCCTCGAGTAAGACCGCACTAGGTGTTGCTCACCTTGCAGGTGAGCGCGGAATCAAGGTGTGCGGGTTGACCTCTGAGGCCAACTTTGAGTTCACACAAGGCCTAGGTGTCTACAGTCAGGTCTCTACGTACAACCAGATTGATCAGCTTGTTCGGGAGCAGTCGGTGTACGTGGATATTGCTGGAAATCGAGATGTGCTGCATGCAGTACATACCCATCTGGATGGTGTGCTTGATTACTCCATGACAGTCGGTGGCACCCACTGGGACCACGCCGCTGGAGCCGCCATGGCGAAGCTTCCTGATCCAGAACCTCAGTTCTTTTTTGCACCGACACAGATTGCAAAGCGAACCAAAGACTGGGGAACCGAGCAACTCGATGCACGCGTGAGCAGCGCTTGGGATCGCTACGTTGAGTGGGCAAACACCTGGGTTGAGTTCCAGCTAGCTCAGGGCTCTGATGAAGTGACTGCCGCCTACTTGGAGTTGCTTGGGGGTAACGCAGACCCTCGCACTGGCTACATCTGCTCGCTGTAACGCAGGAGCAGCCTGGCTCCTAGGCATCGACGATGTCGTGAGTGGCGGGGGTGAATGCCACAAGCAGATCAACGTATTCCAGAGGGTTCCGTACGCCCTGCCAGTCGTAGCGCATGATCTGCTGAATACTTCGCCTTCCTACGGCGACCCTCGCAACCTCGTAGGGTGCAATTCTGAGTAGCCCTTCCGACGTGGTTGGAAGAGCCTTTGCTCTCTGGTCGGACGACTCATCAGAAGATGCCATTACTTCAATGCGCAGAGGGTCCAGGTCGGATCGCTCAAGCCTTGTTGTCCAGCCGCTCACAACGACTTCAACAATCCAATCCAGGGTTTCGCCGTGGTCGCCACCTGGCGTTCCACTGGTACCGCGCACGTCTTGTTCGTGGCTCCATAAGTCGATAACAAGACGAGGATCGACCTGATCGGCCATCGGCATAAGCAGTTCTTCGAGCAGCGGTGCTGTGGACTCCCACTCGGTGACCAACTCGCTGAGTGAGTTCCCCTGACGCGCCTCAACCTGCACCGCAGTCCACGGGTCGGTTGCAACCCCCTCGAGCCTTCCAGAGAGGACATCATCAGCAACTCCTGCCATGTGCGCAAAGACGTCTCGTATCGTCCACTCTGGTGTAGCTGCAACAACGCAGTTCTCTTGGTCTTGGTTCAGGCTGCGACCAAGAAGTTGGAAGCTCTGTCGGTTCAAGCGGTATCGCTCGATCAGGTTCATTCAAACAAACCGTACCCTTAGCGGTGCGTCCTTGTTGATTCGATCGACCGAGACATCGATACGCAGGTCCGTCTACGATCCTTTGTTCAGCAGACGAGATGTAGGGGATCTGATGTCAGACGTAACGAATGAACCTGTTGGAAGCGCTGCCGGGAACGCCACGATCGAAGATTACTTTCATGAGGACCGCACCTTCGCCCCATCTGAGGCTTTTGCAGCGGCAGCGAACCTGTCGGACCCCGGTATCTACGAGTTCGCTGCCCAAGACCCAGAGGCTTTTTGGGCGGCGCAAGCCCGAGACTCTCTGACTTGGTTCGAGGACTTTCACACCACCTTGGAGTGGGAGCTTCCCAACGCCAAGTGGTTTCTCGGAGGCAAGCTCAACGTTTCCTACAATTGCCTCGATCGTCACGTCGAGGCCGGGCTAGGCCAGAGGGTTGCAATCCACTGGGAGGGCGAACCTGGCGATACTCGGACCCTGACCTATGAGGATCTCTTGGATCAGGTGCAGCGCTTTGCCAACGTGTTATTGGGCCTGGGCGTGCAACGCGATGACCGAATTTGTCTCTACATGCCGATGATCCCAGAAGCCGTGATTGCCATGCTGGCCTGCACCAGAATCGGCGCTATTCACACGCTCGTCTTTGGCGGGTTCAGCCCCGATTCGCTCGTAGATCGCATCAACGATGCTGGCGCAGTCGTGGCCATTACTGCCGATGCTGGTTATCGGAGAGGTCAGCCCTCGCAGCTCAAGAACAACCTTGATCAGGCGCTTCCTTCTTGCCCCACGTTGCGCAGCGTCGTGGTGGTGGATCGCTGTGGCACCGAGGTCGAGATGACCTCTGGACGCGATCACTGGTGGGACGAGTTGGTCTCGGAAGCCAATCCGATTTGCCCACCGGCGCATCTCGACAGCGAGCAGATTCTGTACATTCTGTACACCTCTGGCACCACTGCCAAACCAAAAGGAATTGTGCACACCACGGGCGGCTACCTCACTCAAGCCGCATGGACTCACCGACAGGTCTTCGACCTCAAGGCCGAAACTGATGTGTATTGGTGTGCAGCCGACGTTGGTTGGGTGACGGGGCACAGCTACATCGTGTACGGGCCGCTAGCAAACGGGGCCACCTCGGTGATGTACGAGGGCACTCCCGATACTCCTCGTCTGGCTGAACGCAGTGAGGACCCTGCGCTGTGGCCCAAGGATCGTTTCTGGGACATTATTGAGCGCTACAAGGTGACGCAGTTGTATACGGCACCCACGGCAATTCGCACCTTCATGAAGTGGGGGGAACAAGAGCCCGCTCGTCATGATCTGAGCTCGCTGCGAGTTCTTGGAAGCGTCGGTGAGCCAATCAACCCCGAGGCTTGGATGTGGTATCACCGCAACATTGGCTCCGAGCGTTGCCCCATAGTTGATACCTGGTGGCAAACCGAGACCGGGGCACACATGATTACTCCGCTGCCCGGAATCACAGCCACCAAGCCTGGCTCAGCCTGCGCTGCGTTGCCCGGTATTGGGGTAGAACTCGTTGACGACGCAGGAGAGGTGCTTTCTGTGGGTGGCGGCTACCTGACGATCTCTCAGCCCTGGCCGGCCATGTTGCGCGGCATCTGGAATGCTCCAGAGCGCTATGAAGAGACCTATTGGTCGCGCTTCCCTGGCCGCTACTTTGCAGGTGACGGGGCCAAGATCGATGAGCAGGGTTATCTCTGGCTGTTGGGCCGTGTCGATGATGTCATGAACATCTCGGGCCATCGAATCTCAACCACCGAGGTTGAATCTGCCCTCGTTGATCATCCTGCCGTGGCCGAGGCTGCAGTGGTTGGTGCATCAGACCCGACAACTGGCCAAGCCATTGTGGGGTACGTCATCTTGCGAGCCTCCTTTGAGCCGAGTGATGAACTGCGCGAGCAGATTCGCCGCCATGTTGATACCAAACTCGGTGCAATAGCTCGGCCGCGTGCAGTGATCATTGTGCCGGACTTGCCGAAGACCCGCTCAGGTAAAATCATGAGACGCCTGCTACGTGATGTGGTTGAGGGCCGAGTACTTGGAGATACCACGACCTTGGCTGATGCCTCGGTTGTAGATGCAATCCGTCAACGTGCCGAGGCCGACTCCTCGGACGAGGACTAACCCTCAATAGGGCACACTCACCGCACCCCCGCCCATACCCCCCCCCAGATCCGCTTTGTCTTGCGTCAGACCCCCTCCAGCGGGTCTGGCGCAAGACGAAACAAGACTGTTGCTGAGCACCACTAACGTGTGCATCGTGCCGACCTGGGATCAGACATATTCAAACTGGCTCTGGCGAGAGCAATCCATGAGCGAGGGCCCAACGGTCGTGTTTGATATGGACGGTGTGCTGTCGAATGCCAGCAGCCGTCAGCACTACATCGACGAGCCGTTCGCCGACTGGGATGCCTTCTTTCACGCTTGCGGCGAGGACGCACTCATCGATGAAGTAGCCCGACTGCTCGAAGTGATCGATGCTGATCACCGCATTGTTTTGCTTACGGCTAGGCCGATGAAGGTGCAGCCGCAGACTCTGGGCTGGCTTGAGAGGTACGGCCTGCGTTGGGATGCACTCATCATGCGTGAGTTCGGCGATTACATGGCAGCACGCTCCTTCAAGCAGCGCACTGTGCGTGAGTTGCGACAGCGTGGGTTTGACCTTCGCCTTGCCTTTGAAGACGACCCCCGAAACGTGCACATGTTTCATACCGAGGGAGTTCCTTGCGTGTATATCCACTCGGGCTACTACGAGTGAACTGAGCCTCAGCAGCAGAAATCCCGCACCTCTCTGAGGATTGGTTCAGGGGCTACTGAGTTCTGCGCCAGCTTTGGGATCAGATCGACCTAGTTTGACGAGTCTCCAAAGCCTCGACCCGATGAGCCGTTTGCCCTCATGATGAACAATCTGAAAACAGCAGTTCTGCTAGCCGGCTTAGGTGGGCTTTGCATGGCCGTTGGCTACCTGATTGGCGGGCCCGGCGGAATGACAATCGGCCTGCTCATCGGTTTGGTCATGTGCGGCGGGTCCTATTGGGGATCAGAGAAGCTAGCCCTGCGGTCGGCCAACGCTGTGCAAGTAAGTGCTGAACACATGCCGCAGTATCACCAGATTGTTCAAGATCTCTGCCGCAGCGTAAATATGCCGATGCCCGGTCTCTATGTGTCGAAGAACCCTCAACCAAATGCCTTTGCCACAGGTCGAAACCCGCAGCACGCTGCGGTCTGCGTAACCGAGGGACTGCTGCAGACGCTGACCTGGGAGGAGATTCAGGGCGTCTTGGCGCACGAACTTTCACATGTGCGGAATCGGGACATTCTCATTGGGTCTGTGGCGGCAGCTATTGCAATGGGGATCACTTTTGCTGCCAGCATGGCTCGCTGGGCGCTCATTTTTGGGGGTCGCAGCAGCGGCAATGGCCGTGACGCAAACCCGCTTGTTGCGCTGCTCATGATGATTCTGGCGCCCGTGGCAGCCGCGCTGATTCGCTCCTCGATTAGTCGCAGCCGCGAGTATGAAGCTGATGCCTCTGCCGCTCGCATGCTCGGCACGGGCGAGTCGCTTGCCCGGGCATTAGAAAAGCTAGAAGCCGGTGCAATAAGAATCCCCTCGCATGTGAATCCGGCCGAGGCATCTGCCTACATCGTCAATCCACTCCGCAGCGAAATGTTGGGAAATCTGTTCTCAACTCACCCGCCCGCTGCGGACCGAATTGCGAGACTCCGCAGCAACTCTTGGCTCGGCTAGTCGCGAAAGTTTCCGAATTGCAGTGGGATTTCGAAATCGTGTTCTTTGCATGCTGCGATCACGGCTTGTAGGTCATCTCTTTTTTTCGCTGTCACTCGAACCTGCTCGCCCTGAGTCTGAGATTGCGATCCCTTGATGCCAAGTTCCTTAATGAACTTGTTCAACTGTCGGGCCTTATCGGAGCTAATACCGGCTACTAGGTTGACCACTTGCCGAGCCGTGCTACCCGAGGCCTCTTCCACCTTGTCGTAGCTCAGGGCTTTGAGGGAAACCTGTCGTTTCACCATCTTTTCTTCAAGTACCTGTCGAACAGCCCCAAGGCGATCGGTGCTTGCAGAGCGCAGAGTGATGGTTGATTCGTCAAGCTCAATTGTTGAGTTGGTGTTCTTAAAATCAAACCGATTGACGATCTCTCGCATGGCCTGATCCACAGCATTGCGGATCTCTTGATGATCTACTTCTGATGTGATGTCGAAGCTGGGCATGAACGCTTGGCCTCCAATTGGTAGGGGAACGGGTGAAGACGTTGGTGGTGCGAAGGGTGCTCTGATCTTGTCAGAGAACGGCGAAAATACCCCGGATTCTGGCGGTATTCAAAGAAGACTCTGAACTCGGCTTTCTGCATGAGCCTGACGAACGCTATCGTGACCGCCCACTGGGTCGGTGC
>CAEZSF010000044.1_pt1 | contig 10324 bp, 9 predicted proteins | sample 7263891 | NCBI WGS metagenome assembly CAEZSF01 (sample SAMEA6813767, study PRJEB35770) | uncultured Actinomycetes bacterium | biome: Freshwater; feature: Freshwater reservoir; material: water | place: Czech Republic | collected 2017-04-14 | depth 0.5m m
GCCAATCGCGATATGTCGCGCGAATGCGTTCCGCACGTTCGTTGTTCTCGAGGCCAGCCTCATCACCGTCTCTGAAGCTGCGCTCGAGGTGCGCTCTGTGGATTTCTAAGAACTGCTCAAGGTTGGAGCGAAGGCACTCTTCTATCTGATCGTCCTCGCTGAAGAGCGAACCAGCAGTGACACCAGAAACAGCCGCCCAGAACTCAGAACCGGCTGCCACTGCTTGGGTAAAGTCATCAAGCAACGAGTCGGCGAACTTTGTCAGTACCCGATCCGAGCTCTCCAGCACTTTGGCAAAATCGGGCCGGGAAGTTTTGATGCGGCGAAGGTAGTCCAGAACCTCATTCTGCTCATCCGAGGCCAGCCTTCGAAGTGCCTTTGAGAGTTGCTTCTCGACGGGAAGCAACAATTTGTCGCGCTCGTCCATAGATGCATCACGCTCAACCCCTAGTTGATCCTCAATCAGACCCTGGGAGCGAATTCGTGCAAATAAGTCATGAACCGTGGCACCACTGTCGGTATTTTCTTCTTCGCTGGGGGCAGTCTCTTGCTGAGAATCTTGAATTGTCTCAATCACCTCACGGGTTTCAACCACCTCAAGAATCTCAACATCCTCGGAGTCCTCGACCAGCTCAAGAGTCTCAATCACCTCAAGGGTTTCAACCACCTCGGACTCCTCGACCAGCTCAACCACCTCGGGCTGCTCGACAGCCTCAAGGGTCGCAACCAAACTCAGCGCTGGCTCGGAATCCAACGGTGTTGCCTCAGAGGAAGCATCAGACTTCAACTCGGAGAGCACATCATCAATATCGTCCTCGATCTGATTCGCTGCAGCTACCGCTGCGGCCTGTACGTCTGCCTCGGAATCTTCAAGACCCTCAATTGTGCTGGCCACGTCAGCAACTGCTGCACGCAGCAGTTCAACAATCCGGTCACGGCCACCCCGCGATGCCTCGATCTGTCGGCGAGCTGTTGTCCTTCGCGCCGCGAGATCTTCAAACATGCGCTCTTTGATTGCTTTCGCCTCGGCGACCATTGCGCGGCCTTCTTCACGAGCCTGCTCCTTACTCGCTGCAGCAGCCTCTTCAGCAGAAGCACGAATCTCGCTCGCCTCAGAATTTGCCGTTGCAACCTTGGCAGCAGATTCAAGCCGCAGCGCTTCGGCTGCTAGCTCGGCCTCGTGTGTTCTGAGTTCAAGCACTGCCTCGGCCTGTTCGATGAGTTCGTCGTGTCGCTGCAACGCAGCAGCGCTCAGTGCATCGGCAGCCGCGGTTGACTCAGCGCTGATGCGCTCCGCTTCTGCAGTCGCTTCCTCTCGAAGCCTGCTGGCTTCATCGCGTTGCTGTTTTGACTCTGCAATGAGTTCTTCAGCTGCAGCCGTGGAGGATTCTTCGGTCTCGCGCAGCAGTCGTTCTGCCTGTTCTTCTGCCTTGGTTCGAATCGCTGTTGCAGCCTCTTTTGCCGCAGTAACAATCTTGGCGGTTTCCTCTCCAAGGACAGAGACCATTCGGGATTCATCAAGGTCTTGGGAATCCACAACTTGTTGCTCGAGCTTCGCCACTTTCTCTCTGAGTTGCCGGTCTCGTAGCTCCCAGATTCTGAGGGCGTCCGCGGCTCGTCCCAGAGTGGCATGAACCGAAACTGGGTCTAAACCCTTTCGGACTTTCTCGAAGTGAGTGCCTGCCAAGACCGCTGGATCAATCTCGGGCGGGTCGGGCAACGTGTCAGTCATGCAGGCAATGCTAGAAGTCCTAAGGCCGCGTGTGGCGGAACCTACAAAAGCTCACCCGGGAAGCTGAATCCCTCGAGGCGAGAGAGCCTGAACCGCCTGATCTAGATTTTCTACGGGACGGAGTTCAACTTTTTTTCCGGCGAGTGCACGCATCTGCTTTTGCTCCTCGACCGGGGTTGATGCAGGGTAGATAAACATCTTGATGCCAGCGCGTTTGACAGCAGAGACTTTCTGAAGAATCCCGCCGATCGGGCCCACCGTTCCATCTTCAAGAATCTCACCGGTCACGGCCACAGTCTTCCCTCTCGTCAGCGATCCTGGAGTGAGACGATCGAGTATTGCCAACGTCCACGCAAGGCCAGCAGACGGGCCTGAAACCGTTCCGGAATCCACGTCAACTTGCACTTCTGAATCAATCGAGGGTGCGTCCGGCTCTGCCTCAATTCCCAGAATCGGCCGAGTCACTTCATCGGATGAGGCACCGAGGGTCACGTCAAGTTCTTTTCGAACCTGCTGACCATCGGGTGCTGCACGACGAACTACTACCTGGACTTGATCCCCCGGAGCGTGATCGGCAAGCTCGGGAGCAATTTCCGATGGAAGCGCAATCTCCGAACCGTCTACAGAGATAATCACATCTCCTGGCAGCAAGACCCCGGCCGAGGGTGCTTCTGATTGAACTGCGAGAACCCGTGTTCCGTCTGCGTCATATTCCGCTTCGATCCCGAGGTATTGCAAGGCCACCCGAGTTGCCGTCAATTTTGAGAGGTCCATCCGGAGCTGATTCTGTTCCTGACTCGCCTTGCGATCCCCCTCTGGGTACATCTCTTGTCGTGTTCGGATCTCCACTGCGTCGTCAAGCCATGCACGAATCATCAAAGCAGGAGTCGCCTGATCAACAAATACCGTGGTGAACAAGATGTCACCGCTATTTTCAAAGCTCTCAGCTCCCGAGATGTCGATACGCTGTTCGGCTGGGCGAACTGACCCGGGTTGCACCAAGTAGTAGGGCAAGCGGATCAGAAAAGCCGCAGCAACAAGTCCCGCTGCAAGAAAACCAAACACCCCAAGGGCAACCCAACGAGTTCTGGGCTGAGCCTGTACCGGTAGCTCCGATTGATCAGCTTGCGGGGCATTTTCTAAAAAGTCGGCACAAGCATCTGCGCCGCTCAGCTCAAAAGCAGAATCATCGCCGCTTGGAACTATCGAGGAGTCTTCCTCGGTTGGTAGTGTCTGATCAGTCATGTTCACGCTATTCGTTGGAATCTTGATAGTGGTGCTGAGCGCTCTTGGCTTTGGCTACGCCCTCTTTGGTCGACGGCCGCTCCCTCAGCCTGCCACGGGAACCGGTTCTGGAGTTCCGCAGGATGAATTTGCTGAGGCAATCCCCAGCACAAGTAGTTCGGACCGAGCCGATGCGGTTGAGCAGGCTGATTCCGACGGAGTGGTTATCACCGGCCGACGAGCCCGCGATGTCACGATTACTCCGGCAGTTCGAGCGAGATCGACATTGCTCCTGGTTCTGACAGTGATTGGCATCGCAGCAATAGTTGGCGTGGTACTCAGCGTGGTTCTTGTTGGCGTTGTCTTTCTTGTCACCTAGCTCTTACATAGCTGCAGTCGCGCAAGTGCCCGGGCGAACCCGGGCACAGCGAACAATTTGATGCGCCACGTCTCAGTCAGTCGCTGACTGAGAGAACAAGCGAATTATCGACCAAACAAGCCGCGCCGAGTGGGCTGGCTTTCTTCTGCTGGCTGATCGGCCGGAGGAACTGGTGCCGCAGCCGGTGCGCTAGGAGCTGCTGGAGCACTAGGCGCAGCCGGGGAAGCGAACGGGCTAAATGCCGGGTCTGGTGCAGGTGCAGGAGCTGGTGCCGCCGCTGGAGCAGGAGCTGGAGCAGGAGCTGGTGCAGGAGCAGGCGCTGGTGCCGCCGCTGGAGCAGGAGCCGGTGCTGGAGCAGGAGCTGGTGCTGGAGCAGGCGCTGGTGCCGGAGCAGGCGCCGGTGCTGGTGCCGCCGCCGGAGCAGGTGCAGGCGCCGAAGAAGATCCAGCGTTGAGAGCTTGAAGCTTGACCTTGTAATAAGGCTTAAGTTCGAACTTGACCTCGTTCAGCTCAAAAATTCTGACGCTGTCTACCCCTTGATCATTTCGGATCTTCTCAACAAAGCTCACGGCCTCATCGATCGACTCGAACTGGTTGTAGCCAGGATCGCCATCTGGATTTTGAAAGATAACCATGTGCTGCGACACGAACCGCTCCTCTTGATAGGTATGCGACTTACAGTGTAGATGTCTCGGAGGTTGTTTGGGGCGCCCAAAACCAAATTCATAAACCTCGTTCAGTGTTGAGTGTCCTTCAACCAACACTCACCCTCGCGCAATAAGGGAATTTTTCGCATATGGCATCCGATACTCATGAAGACGCTGCGACTCGAAGGCGCACTGTGGTCACTGCAGGACACCTCGGGCAGGTCTCCGTAGCGCAAACGGCTTTGACCGACCCAGATCCAGAGGTTCGAGCTGCTGCACTCGGTGCGCTTCAACGCATGGAGATGCTCGGTGCAGCCGAACTTATTGCTGGGCTCAAAGACCCTGACCCAATCACCCGAAGGCGCTCTGCATTGCTTGCCGCTCAGTCTGAAGATGCACTCACCGAACTTCGTCAGCTGCTCACTGATCCAGAGGACGCAGTGGCAGAGGTAGCCGCTTTTGCATGCGGGGAACGAACAGACGCAGACCTAGAAACAGTGCAAATGCTCGCGGTTGTAGCAGTCGAACATGAAGATTCCCTGTGCCGTGAAGCTGCCGTAGCTGCTCTCGGCTCCCTCGGGCACCCTGCTGGCTGCGACGCTGTTCTAGCGGGTTGCTCGGATCGGGCCACCGTTCGTCGCCGAGCAGTGCTGGCACTTGCTGCATTCGAAGGAACTCAGGTGACTGCCATGCTCACCAAACTCACTCAAGACCGAGATCTTCAAGTGCGCCAAGCAGCAGAAGAGCTGCTCGCCATTGAACTTGGCGAGCAGCTCTAGAGCAACAGATACGTCGGGCCTCGGAGCGATGACCCCCGCTGGACCGATGAGATAGCGGGTTATTTGCCAGCGAAGCTATTCGACTTGCCCTCTTCGTTGGTCACCGGAGCTTTTTCTACCCACGCGCCGTTCTCACGTTGAACAATTCGGAATCCCTCAATGGCCCAAGGGTCCTTCGCTCCATCAGTGTTGACTGTGACCTCATCACGGATCAGGCCAAACGTGGAGTCTTTCAATGAGTACAAGGCGTTCATGACAGCTGCACGATCAACAGTGGTTGCGTTCTTGAGTCCCACAGCAAACATCGAACCGAAGCCCCATCCAACCGAGGCGATGCCTCCTTGAATTGCCGACTCGTCAAGGCCCGCAGCGGCACCCTGGGTTGCGAATTCCACAACCTTCGGGTTGGACTGATCCGCAGGATCAGCTGGATCGAGCGTTGGCTGAGCCATGTAAACGCCCTGATCTTTTCCGCCAGCTAGTGACAGCGCTGTCTTTGATCCGCATGTCACCGAGATCATGGTCATTGGGGTCCATGTTGCAGGAACAAAGGACAATGTGAGCGGGCAAGCTGTTCCGCCGACTCCAACGATGAAGGTGTCTGCGCCAGACTGCGAAAGCTTGGTAACTGAAGCCTCGGTGGTGCTACCTGCAAGCGGGTTGAAGCCCTCTTCTGCCACCAAGGTGATCTTGGTTCCTTCTATGGCCTTCTCGATGGCGGCCTTGTAGCTCTGACCAAAATCATCATCTTGGTACAGCAGCGCAATCTTTGCAGTCGGATTGACCTCTTCTAAGTAACTCACCCAGGCATTCGCCTCAGTTGCGTAACTCGGCAGCCCAGAGATGTACCAAGGGTAGGCATTGGCGTCTCCCCATTGTGTAGAACCCGTAGCTAGCGCAATGTTGGGCACACAGTTCTCATTCAGATAATCGCGAACGGACTTGTTGGTCTCTGTGCCGATGTTTCCCACTAGGGCAAACACGCCATCTTGTTCAACAAGTTGTTTCACCAAGGCCGGGGTCTTGGCCGGGTCATATTCATCATTCTTCTTGATGAGTTCCACTTGGTACTTCTTGCCGTCTGCTGCGGGAAGTCCGCCTGCTGCATTTGCAGACTTGAAGTACGCCTCAAGACCTTTGGTGACGTTGTCGTAGATGGCGTACGAACCCGACTCGGGTCGCACCGTCCCGATCTTGATGGTGTCTCCGGTGACTCCTTGTGTGCCCTTGTAGTCGGTGCAGTCGGCAGCGGGATCAATAAAAGCAGTTTCTGTTGAGTCGCCTGCTGTGGTCGTTGTTGAGTCACCTGAACTTGAGTCATCGCGCCCGCCGCATGCACCGCCGATCAGAGCGAACCCAAGCAGCAGTGCTGCGCTGACTTGTACTGAGGCTTTTTTCATCTGTACTCCTATGGTGTGCGAACTAGTTGGTCCTAGCCCTTGATCCTGAACGGTGTTACTAGCCGGTACTACATGATGAGATCTGGATCTGAGCCCGGTGAGCCACCCTTGCGAGATGCAAAATTGGCTTGCAGGGAACGAACACCACCAACGACCCCACCCGGAGCTAGCAGCATCAACAAGATCAACAGGACTCCTAAGATAACCGCCCGAGCGGGCTGAATCCGATCAGGCATCTGTTGAATGATCACGTCCGAGAACAGTCCATAGAAAACTGCACCGATGGCAGGGCCGATAATGCTCGAAGCCCCGCCCACCACAACTGCTACGAGTATGTAAATCGACAGAACAATGGTGAACGAGCTCGGGTAGAGCTGACCCTGATCAAGTGCAAAAAGGGATCCGCCGATTCCGGCAATCGCGGCACTCAAACCAAAGGTCAGAATCTTCACTTTCGAAACCGGGATTCCAGAGGATTCAGCCGCAATCTCATTATCTCGAACTGCCACTAGAGACCGCCCAACCCGGCTCTTGATGAGGTTTCGAGACAACACAAAAATCACCACGGTGATTGCTAAAAACAAGAAGTATTTCCATTGGTCATTAGCTAGACCAGCAATGGGCGACTCCAAACGAATTGGACGCTCCCTCATCTCGCCCCGGTACATCTGCGGGCTTGTAATCTGAAGGCCGCCACTTCCTCCGGTAATTGCGCTGAACTGCTCTAGGAGCAACGGAAACAGCGTGGCAACCGCCAATGTGACAAGGGCAAGGTACAAACCCTTGATACGCAGAGCAGGCAACCCGACGAGTATTCCAACGAAGAAACACACCACGGCCGCAGCTACGGTCGCCCCAAATAAGGGAACACCAAACTCTGTAATCAGGATTCCCGTTGTATAGGCACCTATGCCGAAGAGCGCCCCGTGGCCAACCGAGATCTGCCCGTTGTAACCGGTTAACAAGTTCAGTCCACACGCAGCGATCGCAAGGGTCATCCAAAAGCAAAACTGCTCGACCCGAAACGACGGAAACTGAAACGGCAGAACCGCAAGAATCACAAAGAGGAGGATCCAAGGTCCAACCTTGAGCGCCCATTCGCGTGGTCCACGCTGTGCAGATTGTTCCGCACTGACTGCTCCACTCATACCCGGCTGACCTGCTTCTTGCCGAAGAGTCCCTCGGGTCGGAACAGCAACACGGCCAAAATCAAAATAAATGCCGGGGCTAGCGGCATCTTTTCAAAGATGGTGATGTAGCGGGGCATCACCGACGACAGCGCACCAACAACAAATCCGCCTACGACTGCACCGACAAGTGAATCAAAACCGCCAAGGGTGATTGCTGCAAAGCCAAAGATCAATGTGAGCTGCATCAGGTTTGTGCCCAACCCAAGATTTGGCGCGATGAATACTCCTGCCACTGTTCCCACGGCAGCCGCAAGACCCCAGCCGAGCATCAAGAGCCGCGGAACCGGAATGCCCACAAGGGATGCCGACTCAGAGTTTGAAGCCACCGCGCGCATCGCTAAACCAAGCTTCGTGTGCTGAAACAACAAATAGAACAGCAGCACCATCACGCCTAGGGCGATGACGGCTCCGATCTTCTGCCAAGCGACTGCTACCCCAAACACGGTGACCTGACCGCGACCAAAAAGTGGTGGCATGCTTCGATCCAGCGTTCCCCAGATCAGCTGCGCTGCTCCGTTCAACCCCAGAAAAAGCCCGATCGTAACGATCACCACGGCAAGCGGCTTCTCATGTGGGTCACCAACAGGTCGAACAGCTACTTGGTGCACTAACGCTCCGACACAGAAGCCTCCGGCCATTCCACCCAAGATCGCCAACCACATCGGCAAGCCCAGGCTCCACATGGTCCACACAATGAATGTAGAGAACATCGCCATCTCGCCTTGGGCAAAATTCAACAACCCTGTTGAGCGGTAGATGACCACAAGCCCGAGTCCCAACATGGCGTAGACCGCGCCATCACCAATCCCCACAAGAAGAATCTGAAGAAAGTCCCTCACGAATCCACCCTCTCATGAACAGCCAGGCATGGTCTCTCTCTGAAATCACACACCGAGGTAGGCCTTCTGGATCCCAGCGTCACCCTGCAACTCAGCAGCATCACCCGAAATGACAATGCGGCCGGCTTCGAGCACATACGCGCGAGCAGCGAAGTCCAAAGCAAGATTCGCATTCTGCTCTACGAGCAACACTGCAGTACCAGTGGACTCAGTGATCACCCGGAGCCGGTCAAAAACCTCATGAGTTACCAAAGGGGCCAGACCCAAAGACGGCTCGTCAAGCAATAACAGCTTGGGACGAGACATCAACGCGCGAGAGATCGCAAGCATCTGCTGCTCGCCACCAGACATCGAACCAGCAAGCTGATCTCGTCGCTCACCTAGCCGAGGGAATGCTTCAAACCAATGTTCAATATCTGATTCGATCTCATCGTCAGAACGTACAAAAGCACCAACGCGAAGATTCTCCTCAACCGTGAGCGAAGTGACTGTGCCTCTGCCCTGAGGCACATGCGCAATTCCCCGCTTCACAAGCTGGTCTGGGCGCCGGCCCAAAACTGACTCTCCGAGAAAATTGATCTGACCGGCAGCCGAGATCATGCCCGAGATGGCCCGAAGCGTTGTGGTCTTACCTGCCCCGTTTGCTCCGAGCACGACAACGACCTCACCCGGATCAACAACTAGGTCAACGCCAAAGAGCACCTCGACGATTCCGTACCCTGCACTCAGGCCGCTCACCTCGAGTAAGTGCCCTGCCGAGCTCACGCCGTCACCTGCCGAGCTCACGCCGTCACCTGCCGAGCTCACGCCGGGGCCCCCAAATACGCTGCGATGACCCGGGGGTCATCTGCAACTTCAGCCGGGGTGCCTTCAGAAATCTTTCTGCCTAAGTCCATCACCACAACCTTCTGCGAGATTGCCATCACCATAGACATGTGATGCTCCACGAGAAGCACAGTGAGCGAGAACTCATCTCTGATCTGCTGAATCAGTACGCCAAGCTCTTCCACTTCACCATGAGTCAGACCGCTTGCTGGCTCATCAAGCATGAGCAACTTGGGTTCTGCTGCAAGCGCACGAGCAAACTCAATGCGCTTGAGCGTGCCGTACGGAAGCCCGGTGCAGGGCCGAGAGGCAACCTCGGCAAGGCCTAGACGATCCAGAATCTGCAACGCCCGACCGGTCACCCGACGCTCCTCTGAGCGTACGGGTGGAAGCCGCAAGGTCGAAGCCCACATTCCCCCACGGCTGCGGCCGTAGGCACCGATCATCACGTTCTGCAGGACAGTCAGTCCTGGAATCAACGCCAAATTCTGGAAGGTACGGGCCACACCGAGATCCATAATTTTATGAGCCGGAACCTCGAGCAGGTCATGTCCGTCAAATCGAACCTGACCCTGTGATGGTTCGTAAATGCGAGAAACCACGTTGAACAACGTGGTCTTGCCTGCCCCATTGGGACCAATCAGCGCACAGATCTGCTCTGATTCAAGAGAGAAAGACAGGCTTTCAAGTGCCAAAACTCCACCAAAGCGCACTCCCACGTCTCGCACTTCAAGTAACGGCATAGTCCCCAACTTAGCTGAGCGACAACGAGAGCAAACCTAGTTCTCGATTAGCGACGAGCACCCATAAACATGTCGCGCAACTCTTCGTAAGATTCCACGACGCGACCTGCACCAAGAACCACCGACTCAAGGGGTTGGCGGACCAACTGCACCGGGACCTCGCTCTCGGTAGCGATCCGCAAGTCCAGTCCCTTGAGAAGTGACCCTCCGCCAACTAAATGAATGCCATGTTCAATCAGATCCTGAGCGAGTTCTGGCGGCGCCTCCGACAAACAGGCCAGCACAGAATCAACCATTGTGTTCACCGGGTCAGAGATCGCTACGCGCACTTCGGCAGCAGATAAAATAATTGTTCGAGGAAGGCCAGACATCAGTTCTCTGCCGCGCACCTCTGCTCGTCCCTCTTCCGGAGTCGGGTGAGCCGATCCGATCAGAATCTTGATTTCCTCGGCTGTCTGTTCTCCGATTGCTATGCCGTATTCGCGACGGATGTACGTGATGATTGCGGCATCAATATCGAACGAACCCACTCGCACGGCTTGCAGGGCAACCACTCCCCCGAGTGA